>Ga0308166_1000014_pt1 | contig 562313 bp, 517 predicted proteins | sample PhyCR2_2_FD_202137 | JGI IMG/M metagenome (GOLD analysis project Ga0308166, IMG submission 202137) | Phyllosphere microbial communities from UC Gill Tract Community Farm, Albany, California, United States - DLSLCC.R2 | ecosystem: Host-associated > Plants > Phyllosphere > Unclassified | place...
ACCGGAGTGAACGCACCACTGGTGTTCGGGTTGTCATGCCAATGGCATTGCCCGGTAGCTAAGTGCGGAAAAGATAAGCGCTGAAAGCATCTAAGCGCGAAACTTGCCTCGAGATGAATTCTCCCTGACTCCTTGAGAGTCCTGAAGGGACGTTGAAGACTACGACGTTGATAGGCCGGGTGTGTAAGCGCAGCGATGCGTTGAGCTAACCGGTACTAATGACCCGTGAGGCTTAACCTTACAACGCCAGAAGCGTTCTGGTGGCGTTCGAGAGACGCAAAAGAGATTTTCAGCCTGTTCGAAACGGATTGGTTTGCATCGCCCGCGAGGGGGGTGTGAATGAAACAGAATTTGCCTGGCGGCTTTAGCGCGGTGGTCCCACCTGACCCCATGCCGAACTCAGAAGTGAAACGCCGTAGCGCCGATGGTAGTGTGGGGCCTCCCCATGCGAGAGTAGGGAACTGCCAGGCATCAATTTAAAAAGGGCGACATTCGTGTCGCCCTTTACAGTTAAAAATGCTGATATGGCTCAGTTGGTAGAGCGCACCCTTGGTAAGGGTGAGGTCCCCAGTTCGACTCTGGGTATCAGCACCAGTTATAAAGCGTGAGTTCGGTAAATCAAGAATTTGCCTGGCGGCTTTAGCGCGGTGGTCCCACCTGACCCCATGCCGAACTCAGAAGTGAAACGCCGTAGCGCCGATGGTAGTGTGGGGTCTCCCCATGCGAGAGTAGGGAACTGCCAGGCATCAATTAAACAGACAAGCCTCATGCGAAAGCATGGGGCTTTTTTGTTTGTGCGCAATCCAGGAAAACACAATATTAGCGGATAACCGTTGAAAACATGGCGTTAAAAAAGCCCCAGCCATTACTGGTCGGGGCTTTGTACCTCAGTTACCACGTGAAATTAGTGGATGACCTGCGACAGGAAAGCGCGGGTGCGTTCTGACTTAGGATTAGAGAAGAACTCCTGCGGCGCAGCCTGCTCAACGATCTCACCGCGGTCCATAAAGATCACGCGGTCGGCCACGGTGCGCGCAAAGCCCATTTCATGGGTTACGCAAAGCATGGTCATACCATCTTCTGCCAGGCCAATCATGGTATCGAGAACCTCCTTCACCATCTCGGGGTCCAGCGCTGAGGTCGGTTCATCGAACAGCATGATTTTCGGCTTCATGCACAATGAGCGGGCAATCGCCACGCGCTGCTGCTGGCCACCGGAGAGCTGCCCCGGGAATTTGTGCGCATGCTCTGCAATACGCACGCGCTCGAGGTAATGCATCGCCAGCTCTTCAGCTTCTTTCTTCGGCGTTTTGCGTACCCAGATAGGGGCCAGAGTACAGTTCTGCAATACGCTCAGGTGCGGGAAGAGATTGAAGTGCTGAAACACCATGCCGACTTCCGTGCGCACGCGTTCGATATTACGCAGATCGTCATTAAGCAGGGTGCCATCTACCACAATACGGCCCTGCTGATGCTCTTCCAGATGGTTGATGCAGCGGATCGTTGTCGATTTTCCCGAGCCGGAAGGCCCGCAGAGTACGATACGTTCGCGCGGTTTTACCTGCAGATTGATATTCTTCAGGACATGAAACTGACCATACCACTTGTTTACGTTTTCCAGCGTAATCATCATCGCGTCGTCAGCTTGAGTAATAATTTGAGTCATGTTGAACCTCAGTGTGGCGTACGCCCGGTGTTAAAGCGCTTCTCCAGATACTGGCTATAGCGCGACATGCTAAAACAGAACATCCAGTAGACCAGTGCAGCAAAGACGTAACCCTCGGTGGACATACCCAGCCAGGTTGGGTCGACGGTGGCCTGCTGCACGCTACTGAACAGATCGAAAAGGCCGATGATGATCACCAGGCTGGTATCTTTGAACAGGGCGATGATGGTGTTAACCAGCCCGGGGATGACCAGCTTCAACGCCTGCGGCAGGATCACCAATCCCTGGGTTTTCCAGTAGCCCAGCGCCAGCGACTCAGCGGCTTCGTACTGACCTTTTGGCAACGCCTGCAACCCGCCGCGCACCACTTCGGCAACATACGCTGACTGGAACAGGATCACCCCAACCAGCGCACGGATCAGCTTATCAATAGTGCTGCCTTCCGCCATAAACAGCGGCAGCATCACCGAGGACATAAACAGCACGGTGATCAGCGGGACGCCGCGCCAGAACTCGATAAACAGGATACAGAGCGTGCGCACCACCGGCATACGTGAGCGACGGCCCAGCGCCAGCAGAATCCCCAGCGGCAACGCACCGGCGATACCCACTGAAGCGATGATCAGCGTCAGCGTCAGGCCGCCCCACTGTCGGGTTTCCACGCGTTCCAGCCCCAGATAGCCGCCGTACAGCAGGAACCACACCACAATCGGATAGATCACGGCCCAGGCGGCGATATAGCTACCGCGACGCGGCAGGTTTTTCAGGAACATCGGGACGATTGATAGCAGGCCGATAACCAGCGCCAGATTAATGCGCCAGCGTAACTCGTGGGGATACAGCCCATACATAAACTGGCCGAAACGCGCATGGATAAACACCCAGCATGCGCCTTCCCTGGTACAGTCTGCACGGGTGTTGCCGAACCAGTTCGCCTGGAACACCAGCCAGTTCAGCGCGGGGGGGATCACCACCCACATCACCCAGATACAGAACAGGGTCAGCAGTGAGTTTCCCCAGCTGGAGAACAGATTTTTTCTTGCCCAAACGACGGCACGTGAGAACGCGTTAGTCGGTACGGGCGGAGTGTCATGAGTCGTTACAGTCATAATTATCCCGTTCTCTTAGCGTTCAATCAGCGCGATTTTGCGGTTATAGATATTCATTAACAGCGAAATCGTCAGGCTGATGATGAGATAAACACCCATGGTGATGGCGATTGTCTCAATGGCCTGGCCCGTCTGGTTCAGCACCGTCCCGGCAAACAGCGACACCATATCGGGATAGCCAATCGCGGCAGCCAGCGAGGAGTTTTTCACGATATTGAGATACTGGCTGGTCAGCGGTGGAATGATCACGCGCATCGCCTGTGGGATGATGACCTGGCGTAGCGTCACCGGGTTTGGCAGGCCGAGCGAGCGGGCAGCCTCATGCTGACCGTGCGGTACGGACTGAATGCCTGAACGGATCACCTCAGCAATAAATGACGAGGTGTAGATCGACAGCGCCAGCGTCAGGGCCGCCAGCTCAGGGATCAGAACAAAGCCACCGCGATAGTTAAAGCCCTTCAGCTCCGGGATATCCCAGTGCATCGGGCTGCCGGCAAACGTTGAAGCCAGCAGCGGAAACAGCACCAGCATCGCAATCGCCGCCGGCCAGGTGCGGCGCAGCTGCCCGGTTTTAAGCTGATGCTTTTTGTTATAGCGGAACAGGCCGACCGTCGCCAGGACGGCAAGCAGTAGCGCCAACAGAAATGGCAGGGTGCCCGGCGCGTACTCAGGCCATGGGATGTAGAGCCCACGGTTACTGACGAAAGCGAGATCAAAGGCATTCAGCGCCTGGCGCGGTCCCGGCAGATTGCGCAGCACCGCAAAGTACCAGAAGAAGATCTGCAGCAGCGGAGGAATGTTGCGGAACGTCTCAATATAGATATTGGAAATTTTCCGCAGCAGCCAGTTGTCAGACAGACGTGCCAGGCCAATAAAGAAGCCGAGAAAAGAGGCAAAGACAATACAGAGTGCGGAAACCAGCAGCGTGTTGGTGAGACCCACCAGGAACACGCGTGCGTAGGTATCCCCCTCGCTGTAGTCGATCAGATGCTGGACGATACCGAAGCCAGCGCTACGTTCAAGGAAACCAAAACCGGAAGTAATGCCACGGCTTGCCAGGTTAATGATGGTGTTATGAATCAGATAACCTGCTACGGCAACAACCGCGACGATCGCAATGATCTGGTAAAGCCAGGCGCGCACCGCAGGATTGCTGAATGAAAAATCCCTTTTTACGGTTGGGCGTTGAGACATGATGAGACCTCAGTAACGAAAATTCTGTCGTGGGCACCCGCACACGGGTGCCCGGTAATCGGGGGAATTAACGTACTGGTGGCGCGTACTGGATGCCGCCCTGGTTCCACAGCGCATTCTGACCACGGGCAATTTTCAGCTGGCTATCTTTACCAACGTTACGGTCAAAGACTTCCTGATAGTTACCCACCTGCTTGATGATGTTGTAAGCCCATTTGTTGTCCAGCTTCAGGTCTTTACCGAAGTCACCTTCGGCGCCCAGCAGGTGAGCCATATCAGGGGTAGAGGGTTTAGCCGTCATCTCGTCGACGTTTTTAGAGGTAATACCCATCTCTTCCGCGTTCAGCATGGCGAACAGGGACCATTTAACGATGGTGAACCAGTCATCATCACCGCGACGTACTACCGGGCCCAGAGGCTCTTTAGAGATCACTTCCGGCAGTACGATGAACTCGTTTGGTTTGCCCAGCTTGATGCGCAGTGCATACAGCTGAGACTGGTCAGAAGCGAGGGTATCGCAACGACCGGTATCCAGCGCTTTCGCCGACTCGTCAGAACGGTCGAAGGTCACCGGGGTATACTGCATTTTGTTGGCTTTAAAGTAGTCCGCCACGTTCAGTTCAGTGTCGGTACCGGCTTGTATGCAAACGGTTGCGCCGTCCAGCTCTTTAGCACTTTTCAAACCTGCTTTCTGGTGGGTCAGGAAGCCGATGCCATCGTAGTAGTTAACGCCAGCGAAGATGAAGCCCATGCCGCCGTCACGTGCAGAAGTCCAGGTGGTGTTACGTGACAGGATATCCACTTCACCTGACTGCAGTGCGGTGAAACGCTCTTTTGCCGTCAGCGGGGTGTACTTTACCTTGGTCGCATCACCAAATACGGCTGCGGCAGCCGCACGACAAACGTCCACGTCGATGCCGGAAAACTTACCGCTGGCATCCGCATAGGAGAAGCCCGGTAAGCCGTCACTGATACCGCACTGCACAAAGCCTTTCTTCTTAATGGCGTCCAGCGTGGTGCCAGCGTGAGCCTGATTCGCAACCGCAAACAGCGTAGCAGCGGCAACCAAAGTTGAAAGCATCATCTTTTTCATAAAGCATCCTGTGTGGCGAAAACGTTTTGTTATGTGTAATGCACGCTTTGGTGCACTTTGCCTGTCTGTGGCCGAAGCCATTCACTGCTTTGCAAAGGTAATGCCAGATTTGCAGAGCCCTGAATCTATTGGAAAGCATTGCTAATATTCAGAAGCATTTGGTAAGTTCGATTAATATCGCGCACCAGGACGGGGCAAAAATAGCACTAATGGTCACAAATAGTGCAAATAGTTTCACTATATGGAAGCAGTGTGAGGGAGATAGCAGTTTTAGTGACTGAAGTGTAAAAAGAGTGGCTAACTCCAGCGCGCAGAGGCGCTGGAGGGGGGCAACGCGGGTTAATAGAGGGAACTGGCTCCGCCGGGACGCGTTTTAAAGCGGCGGTGTAGCCACATATACTGATTGGGCGCACGCATGATCTCGCGCTCAATGACGCGGTTCATGTACTCGGCGGCCTGCTGCTCGCTTTCGATGGGATAATCTTTCAGCTCTGGCTGGATCACTAATTCATAGCCGCTGCCGTCTTCGTTGCGAATCAGCACAACGGTGATCAGCGCAGGTTTTGCCATGCGTGCCAGCATCCAGGTGCCGCTGGTCGTGGCCGCCTCAGGCACGGCAAACAGCGGGGCGAAGACGCTACCTTTCGGGCCGTAATCCTGGTCCGGTGCAAACCACACGGCCTCACCCTGTTTCAGCGCCTGCACCATACCGCGCAGATCGCGACGATTGATCATCGCTTTGTTCGAGCGCATGCGTCCTTTAGTCTGCACCCACTCCATGAATTTGTTGTTATGCGGGCGATACATGGCCATCATCGGCTGACAGAGGCCCATTGCCCGTCCGCCAAGTTCCAGCGACATAAAATGCACGCCGATAATCAGCGCACCACGGCCATCGGCCTGTGCAGCCTGCAGGTTGTGCAGACCATTAACTTTAAACCAGCGCTTCACGCGGCGGTCGGACCAAAACCAGGCCATGCCGGTTTCAATCAGGCCCATACCCAGGGATTCGAAATTGCCGACGATGCAGCGCTCCAGCTGCTCTTTGTCCATATCCGGAAAGCACAGCTCCAGATTGCGGCGCGCAATCGAGACGCGGCGCTTCATAAAGCGCATAGAAGTGCGTCCTATCCAGATGCCGAACTTATGCAGTAAAGGATACGGGAGTTGGACCAGCAGAAAGAGTACGCTGACGCCAAACCAGGTTAACCAGTAGCGTGGGCGAAGAAAACCCCGGCGGAATTTTTGTGACGGCTTCATCTATTGCTCATTTTGACGTTAAGGACCAGAGAACCTGTAACGCAAGTTGACAACAATCAGCTGCGATACAATAACTCAGACACCCATTCAGGACGATGGTTTAGCCTGCTTCCTGAGCTGGCAGAACTTTACATTTGCGGGGCGTGACGCACGGCTATCAGAAAGGTAAGGGCTGCAGGCCTGGGTAGGCATTTCCATTGGCTGTAATTTTACACAGATTAACGGGACTTCAGGAAGATGTGCAGAGGAATAATCTGACAAGAAAATTTTATCCGCTCAAAAAATAAAAAAGCGCCAGCCCCGAAGGGACAAGCGCTTTCGCAACAACATGATAGCCAAAGACTATTAGTTCATGCCGTATTTTTTCAGTTTCTTACGCAGTGTACCGCGGTTGATACCCATCATCAGGGCTGCACGGGTCTGGTTGCCACGGGTGTATTGCATCACCATGTCCAACAGAGGCTGCTCTACTTCAGCCAATACCAGCTCATACAGATCACTTACATCTTGACCATTCAGTTGAGCAAAATAGTTCTTCAGTGCCTGTTTGACCGAATCACGAAGTGGCTTTTGGGTCACCTGATCCTGTGAATTTACGGTAGATACGGTCAGTACGTCAGAATTTACGCGTTGTTCGAACATAGTTCTGTCAGCTCTTTATTTCTAATTACGCAAGATTTTCGAAGTATGCCTCCAACGCCTCCAGCTGTTCGCTGGCATCCTCTATGGCGTTGAATGTGCGCCGAAACTGGTCGTTTGGGGCGTGCTCCTGCAGATACCAGGAGACGTGCTTCCGGGCAATACGGTATCCCTTGCGATGACCATAAAAGTCGTGCAGTTCCCGTAAGTGCCCGATGAGCAAGCGCTTTACTTCAGCTAGTGGCATCGGTGCCAGCAGCTCCCCAGTGTCCAGATAGTGCTGGATTTCCCGGAAGATCCACGGTCTTCCCTGAGCCGCCCGTCCTATCATCAGGGCATCAGCCCCCGTATAGTCAAGTACGGCTCTGGCTTTATGCGGGTCAGTAATGTCTCCATTCGCGATAACCGGAATGGATACGTTCTGCTTAACTGTCCGAATGCTGTCGTACTCAGCTTCGCCGTTGAACAAACACGCGCGTGTGCGTCCGTGAATGGTCAGGGCCTGAATCCCACAGCGTTCAGCCAATTGGGCAATCTCTACGCAGTTGCGGTTGTCGCTATCCCAGCCAGTGCGAATCTTTAAGGTCACCGGTACGTCGACTGCATTAACTACCGCTGAGAGGATAGACTGCACCAGCTCAGGATGCTGCAGCAGTGCCGAACCTGCCATCTTACGATTCACTTTTTTGGCCGGACACCCCATGTTGATGTCGATGACCTGCGCACCCGATGCTGCATTGATACGCGCGGCTGCCGCCATCTCTTCCGGGTCACAACCGGCAATTTGCACGGTACGAATACCAGGTTCGTCACTGTGAACCATACGCAACCGTGACTTATCGCTGCTCCAGACTTCAGGATTAGACGACATCATCTCGGAAACAGTCATCCCAGCGCCCATTGCATAGCAAAGGGTCCTGAATGGCCTGTCTGTTATCCCGGCCATCGGGGCTGCAATCAAACGATTACGAAGCTGGTGATTTCCTATGCGCATGAAAAAAAAGTGACCATAGTGTGTCCGCAAGGCGGCGTATATTACGCATTTTTTCAGGAAGATGAAAGGCCAAACTTTGAACAATTCGCTGTTGCCAGGGGCTGGTAAGCCTTACCTGGCGGGCTTATTTTTTTAAATCATTTATAAAACAATGGATTAAAAAAAATTGACGAAATTGTGTACAAAGATTTTTCTTTTTTTGTGACCTGGATAACAACATAATTCACGTCAGTTTGCCTGTTATTCGGGACATCTGACGGATGTAAAGCGCTGGCGCAGCTCATCCGATCTGCGCCAGGTGGTTGTTTTATCGGCGGATCCCGGTAATGCGACACCACTCTTCTTTCTCGGCCACCGGGTCGAGAACAAAGGTATCGGCATAGGCTTCACACACGCTCTCGGCCTGGCTGGCCAGTACGCCGGAAAGGCCCAGATGCCCGCCGCCGATCGGCAGTACGCTAATCAGCGGTGCCAGTTCGCGCAGCGGCCCGGCAAGGATATTCGCCACCACCACATCGGCACTGAGGTTCTCCGGCTGCTGATGTGGCAGATAGAGCGACAGACGCTCTGATACGCCGTTACGCTCGGCGTTATCACGGCTGGCCTGAATCGCCTGTGGATCGATATCAATGCCGATGGCGGCGGCGGCCCCCAGCTTCAGCGCGGCAATCGCCAGAATGCCGGAGCCACAGCCGAAGTCGATCACCGTTTTGCCTGCCAGGTCGAGGCCGTCAAGCCAGGCAAGGCACAGCGCGGTAGTGGGATGGGTGCCGGTGCCAAACGCCAGGCCCGGGTCAAGCATCACGTTCACCGCCAGCGGGTCCGGCACATCGCGCCAGCTCGGGCAGATCCACAGGCGCTCGCCGAAACGCATCGGGTGGAAGTTATCCATCCACTCACGCTCCCAGTCTTTGTCCTCGATCTGCTCAATTTTATGCGGAAAACCTGCGCCTAACAGCGGGCACTGCTCCAGCCCGGCGATGACATCTTCCATCTCCGTTTCGGCATCAAACAGGCCAATCACATCGGTATCGCCCCACAGGCGCGTTTCGCCCGGCAGCGGCTCAAACACCGGATTATCATGCGTATCCTGGAAGGTGACCGAAACGGCCCCGTTCTCGATCAGCGCGTCGCTCAGCTCTTCAGCCTGGGCGCCGGTGCTGTTAATTTTCATTTGTATCCAGGGCATAGCGATTCTCTTTATTCAGACAATAGGGCGGCAGCGTCCGCTTCGGCGTCAACACGGCCAAAGCGGTTGCCAATGACAAACGCCAGCAGGCTAAGCAGCAGCGCTGGCACGATAGGGTGGAAGCCCCACGGTTGCAGATTCAGGCTGGCGAGCAGGGTATAGCAACCGGCACCGGCGATCATACTGCTCAGTGCGCCAGCAGCGTTAGCGCGCTCCCAATAAAGGCCCAGTACCAGCGGCCAGAGGAACACCGCCTCCAGACCGCCAAAGGCCAGCAGATTAAGCCAGATGATCATATCCGGCGGGTTCCAGGCCGCCAGCAGCAGCAGCATGCCCAGCACCAGGGTAATCGCGGAAGAGAGACGTTTCAGCAGCGGTTCGTTATCCAGATGCTGCGGGCGCACGCGCAAAAACAGATCTTTAACGATCGTCGCCGATGATTGTAGCAGCTGGGCGTTAATGGTGGACATGATCGCCGCCATCGGTGCCGCCAGGAAAACGCCGGCAGCCAGCGGCGGCAACACCTGGATCATCAGCGTCGGGATCACCTGATCGGGGATCGCCAGGTCAGGCAGCACCGCGCGTCCCAGCGCGCCCGCCAGGTGCATACCCAGCATCAGCACGGCGACCACCACGGTGCCGAGCAGGATCGCCAGATGCATCGCCTTACTGTCTTTATAGGAGATGCAGCGCACCGCCGTATGCGGGAGGCCAATCACCCCAAAGCAGACCAGCACCGAAAACGAGGCAAGGAAGGTGGGCGTCAAAATGCCCCCGACGCCGGATGAAGAGACCAGCTGCGGATCAATTTTCTGCAGCGTGCTGACGGCGCTGTGCATTCCACCTGCGGCATGGATCACGGCAAACAGTAACAGGAAGGTGCCAATCAGCATCACCACGCCCTGCATCGCATCATTCAGCACGCTGGCGCGGAAGCCGCCAAGGGCGGTATACAGCGCAATGGTGCTGCCAAAGATCAGCAGACCTTTGTCGTAGGGGATCCCGGCGGCGGTTTCCAGCAGGCGCGCTCCGCCGATGAACTGCACGGTCATCGCGCCGATAAAGGCGACCAGCAGGCTCAGGCTTGCCAGCCACACCAGCAGCGGGCTGCGATAGCGCGCGTACAGCATATCGTTGAGGGTGACTGCATTGTAGCGGCGCGCCAGAATGGCAAACTTCTTGCCCAGCACGCCAAGCGACAGCCAAACGGCAGGCACCTGCACCATCGACAGCAGCACCCAGCCGAGCCCATATTTATAGGCTGCTCCCGGACCGCCGATAAATGAACTGGCGCTGATATAGGTGGTTGTCAGCGTCATGGCCAGCACAAAGCCGCCCATCGAACGGCTGCCGAGGAAATACTCGCTCAGGAAGCTGCCGGCGCGGCGCTGGCGCATGGCAAAGACAGATAATCCGGCGACCAGCAGCAGATAGCCAATCAGCGGCAGAATAATTTCAAACTTCATGTTTATCGTCCTCCAGAGGAATGTCGCGGAAGACGACGCGCACCATCAGCCAGCAGAGAAAGATAAACAGGCCGGGTATCAGCAGGCAGGCCATTTCGAACCAGTGCGGCAGGCCAGTTCCCCCCTGCGCGTCGCCCGGCAGCCAGGCTGACAGCGCCCAGCAGGCGAGATAAGCCACCGCCAGCCAGAAAGACCAGCGAGCTTCACGGTGGGCCTGTACAAAGCGTTTTTCCATGCGTTTCTTTCCCAAATAAGAAGGGGCCGAATAATCGGCCCCTCTGCATATCGATCGCTGACATTGTTGCGGGCCGGGCATGCCCGGCCCGCAACAATAGCGCAGTGGCGCGATAACCGCCCCCCACGGGACACAATCCCGCAGGGGCAGGCATGCCAGACCCGCGCTTGATTACTTCTCCTGCAGGCCGAGTTTCTTCTCCAGGTAGTGGATATTGGTCCCACCGTGCTGGAAGTTCTCGTCTGACATGATTTTCATCTGCAGTTCGATATTGGTTTTGATCCCATCGATGATCAGCTCAGCCAGCGCATTTTTCATGCGTGAAATCGCCACATCGCGGTTCTCACCGAAAGTGATCAGTTTGCCGATCATGGAATCATAGTACGGCGGCACGGTATAGCCGGCGTAGATATGAGATTCCCAGCGCACGCCAAAGCCACCCGGTGCATGGAAGCGGGTGATCTTGCCAGGGCTTGGCAGGAAGGTGTTAGGATCTTCAGCGTTAATACGGCATTCCACCGCATGACCACGGATGATCACCTCTTCCTGTTTGATCGACAGCGGCTGACCGGCAGCAATGCGCAGCTGCTCTTTGATCAGGTCAACGCCGGTGATCATCTCGGTAACCGGGTGCTCAACCTGAATACGGGTGTTCATCTCAATGAAGTAGAACTCGCCGTTTTCGTACAGGAACTCGAAGGTACCTGCACCGCGATAGCCGATCTCCACGCAGGCTTTCGAGCAGCGCTCGCCGATGTAGCGGCGCATCTCTTCGGTGATGCCTGGTGCTGGCGCCTCTTCCACGACTTTCTGGTGACGGCGCTGCATGGAGCAGTCACGTTCTGCCAGATAGATCGCGTTGCCCTGACCATCTGCCAATACCTGAATTTCGACGTGGCGAGGGTTTTCCAGGTACTTCTCCATGTACACCATGTCGTTGTTGAAAGCCGCTTTGGCTTCCGCTTTCGTCATGTTGATGGATTGTTCCAGATCTTTGTCGCTGCGCACGACGCGCATACCACGACCGCCGCCGCCGCCGGAGGCTTTGATGATTACCGGGTAGCCGATACGTTTGGCGAAGGCACGGTTTTTTTCCATATCTTCGGTCAGCGGACCGTCAGAGCCAGGTACGGTCGGTACACCGGATTTTTTCATCGCGGTAATCGCCGACACTTTGTCGCCCATCAGGCGGATCGTGTCAGCTTTCGGGCCGATGAAGATAAAGCCAGAGCGCTCAACCTGCTCAGCAAAGTCGGCATTCTCAGACAGGAAGCCGTAGCCAGGGTGGATAGCCACGGCGCCGGTGATTTCCGCCGCGGAGATCAGCGCCGGGATGTTCAGATAGCTTTTAACCGATGGAGCCGGGCCGATACAGACGGTTTCATCCGCCAGCAGCACGTGCTTCAGGTCGCGATCGGCCGTGGAGTGGACAGCAACGGTCTTGATGCCCAGCTCTTTACAGGCACGCAGAATACGCAGCGCGATTTCACCGCGGTTAGCAATTACAATTTTATCCAGCATGGTTCGCCTCGTTATTCGATGACTACCAGCGGCTCGTCAAACTCAACAGGCTGACCGCTTTCGACCAGAATCGCTTTCACAACGCCGGATTTATCGGCTTCGATCTGGTTCATCATTTTCATCGCTTCAACGATGCACAGGGTGTCACCGGCGTTAACTTTCTGACCGATTTCCACAAACGCTTTCGCGTCAGGGCTTGGGGTGCGGTAGAAAGTACCGACCATTGGGGAACGCACGATATGGCCACTGATCTCGGCAGCAGCTGGCGCTTCCATTGCTGGAGCGGTCGCTGGAGCAACGGCGGTAGCCAGAGCTGGCTGCTGCTGCATCATCGGCGCAGCATACGCCTGCTGCATCATCGGGTAACCGACGTTAGCTGGTGAGCGGCTGATGCGAACTGACTCTTCGCCTTCAGAGATTTCCAGTTCAGCGATGCCTGATTCTTCAACCAGTTCGATCAGTTTTTTAATCTTACGAATATCCATGAGTGTGGTTCCGTACTCTGTTTAATTAGATGGTGACAGGCGTTTAACTGCCGTCTGTAAAGCCCAGGAATAACCGTCGACGCCAAGTCCACAGATCACGCCGGCAGAAATATCAGAAAGATACGAATGATGGCGAAAGGGCTCACGAGCATGCACATTGGACAGGTGAACTTCGATAAACGGAATACTCACCGCCAGCAGCGCATCACGCAGTGCTACGCTGGTATGAGTGAATGCCGCCGGGTTAATGACGATATAATCGACATTGCCTTTCGCTTCATGAATGCGATCAATTAACGCATGTTCCGCATTGGACTGGAGATGGCTCAGAGTCACGTTGAGTTTGCCTGCCTGTGCGGTCAGATCGCTGACAATATCGGCCAGCGTGGTGTGACCATACTTCTCAGGCTCACGGCTCCCCAGCAAATTCAGGTTGGGGCCGTTTAAGAGCAGTACATGAAACTTATCGGTCATCTTGCTGCTATCTCCTGCGATAACTGAGGCATCGCACAAAATACATCGCCAAAGCCGATTTGTCACCTTTTCAGATGAAATTTGGCCCTGGTCACCCTTCGAAGTCGGGCATTATAACGATATCAACGCAATTAGCAGCTAAATACTGGTCGTATCAGCGAAGATGATCAACCGCGCCGCTGAAAAAAGGCGCAGTTGAGTGTAGCAACTGTGGGGTGGGACACAATATTCGCGGTTCGCTTATCGGAACCAATTGCGAATCTTCTTATAGCGCCAGGCCAGCAGGATCGCCGCAATTAGCGCATAAATCCACGGCTGCGGCGAGTAAACCTTAACCGACCACAGGTAGTGAATGGGCGCAAGGATCGCCACCAGATAGACGCCATTGTGCAGCAGCTGCCAGCGTTTACCCAACTTGCGCTGCGCTTTCTGGAAAGAGGTGAGTGCCAGCGCCAGCAAAATAAGCCAGCTGATAATGCCGAGCGTCAGATAAGGGCGCGAAACCAGCTCCGAGCCGAGCAGGCCAAGATTGCTGATACCCAGCTCCAGCAGGGAGTAGCTCACCAGGTGCAGGGTCGCCCAGGCAAAACACCACAGCCCGAGCAGACGGCGCACGCGGATCAGCAGCGGTTGCTTACCATAGCGCGCCAGCGGAGTGATAAGCAGCGACCCCAACATAAATTTTAACGCCATCCTGCCGGTAAAATGCTGGATATCTTTCGCTGGATCGGCGCTAAACCAACCCTGATCGATGGATAACAGCAGCCACAGCAGGGGCAGAAATCCGGCGAGATGCAGCACAACCTTCAGTCCGGTGATCTGTTTAACCGACAGGCGCACCATTTAGAAGTTTTCCCGCAGATTCAGCCCGCGATACAGCGAAGCGACCTGGTCAGCATAGCCGTTATACAGCAGCGTTGGCTGGCGTTTCACATCGAGAATACCGCCGGACCCGATAAAGCGTTCGCTGGCCTGCGACCAGCGCGGATGGTCGACGTGTGGGTTCACGTTGGCAAAGAAGCCATATTCGTTCGGGGCGGTCTGGTTCCAGGTGGTCGGCGGCATATCCTTCACCAACGTGATTTTGACGATCGACTTGATCCCTTTGAAACCGTATTTCCACGGCACCGTCAGGCGAATAGGGGCGCCGTTCTGCGGCGGCAGGGCTTTGCCGTATACGCCGGTGGTGAGCAGGGTGAGTGGATGCATCGCTTCATCAAGGCGCAGCCCCTCAACATAGGGATAATCCATGCCGCCGCCGATAAAGCGGTCCTTCTGGCCGGGCATCTCATCCGGCGCATAAATGGTCTGGAAGGCCACATAGCGCGCATTGCTGGTGGGCTCAGCGGCCTTCAGTAGTTTGCCCAGCTCAAAGCCAATCCACGGCACTACCATCGACCAGGCTTCAACGCAGCGCATGCGATAGATGCGCTGTTCCTGCGGGAAGCGTTTAAAGATGTCATCCATATCCAGCGTCAGCGGTTTACCGACCTCGCCGCCGATCTCAATTTTCCAGTCGGTGGTCTTCAGCGTCCCGGCATTGGCTGCCGGATCGGCCTTATCCAGCCCAAATTCATAATAGTTGTTGTAGCCGGTGACTTTATCTTCCGGCGTCAGGGCAAGGTCGGCCTGATACTGCTGTGGCTTACTGAAATCAAGTGGCTTACCGGCGGGTGCAGGTGGGCGATCGTGGCCTTTAAACCACGACAGCACATCCGCGCGTGCGGCGTTCGGCAGCGACAGGGCCGCCGCGCTCAGGCCCAGGGTTTTCAGCAGCGTGCGGCGACGGCTGTTGAACACGCTTTCCGGCGTGACGTCATTTTCAGTCAGTTTATTCACGGGTTTCATCGGCGACCCTTGCTCTTTGTAGGGGAATAACGTTGAGCATGGCTCAGGGCCGGAGTTTGCGCGAGTAATCGGCAAAAAATGTGAAATTTCCTGGAAGAGATCCCCCGCCGGGCGGCAGGGGAAGGGGCGGTCAGTTAGCGGATGCGCACCAGCGTGCGGCCGGTGCTCTGATTATTCAGCAGCTTTTCTGCAGCAGTGGCGGCGTCGGCAAGGGAAACCTCCGTCGTGGCCTGCTGATAAAACGCGGCGGGCAGCACTTTCAGCAGGCGTTTCCACGCTTCGATGCGGCGCGGCGCGGGCGTCATGACTGAGTCGATACCCTGCAAGCGCACGTTGCGCAGAATAAACGGCATCACGCTGGTGGGCAGCGCAAAGCCGCCCGCCAGGCCGCAGGCCGCGACCACGCCGTTGTAGTGCGTCTGCGCCAGCACGCTGGCCAGCACGCGATCGCCTACGGTGTCGACGGCCCCGGCCCAGCGCTGTTTCTCCAGCGGGCGCGACTGCGCGCTGAAGTCGCTGCGCGGCAGGATTTCATCGGCGCCGAGCTGACGCAGATAGTCGTGCGTTGATTCACGTCCGCTGACCGCCGCCACCCGATAACCCAGCGCGTGCAGCAGCGCCACGGCGGTACTGCCCACGCCGCCGCTGGCTCCGGTAACCAGTACCTCGCCACTGTCAGGGGTGACGCCTCCCTCTTCCAGCGCCATCACGCACAGCATCGCGGTGAATCCGGCGGTGCCGATAATCATCGCTTTGCGCCCGTCCATGCCCTCCGGCATTGGCACCAGCCAGTCCGCCTTAACCCGCGCCTGCTCGGCCAGCCCGCCCCAGTGATTCTCACCCACCCCCCAACCGGTCAGCAGTACCGGCTGCCCGCTGTGAAAACGCGGGTCGCTGCTGGTATGCACCCGTCCGGCGAAGTCAATGCCGGGCACCATTGGGAACTGGCGGATAATCTTGCCCTTACCGGTTATGGCCAGCGCGTCTTTATAGTTAATGCCTGACCAGTCAATGTCCACCGTCACATCGCCCGGCGGCAGCGTATCCGTGTCGATCTGCTTAACCGTCGCGACGGTGTGGCCTTCAGACTGTTCGAGAACCAGTGCCTGCATAAGAATCTCCTGAAAATGATGTCTGTAACGAAAATAGCAGCCTGCTGAGACTATACTCGCGAAAATGCGTTTTTATCTGACGCCGGGCAAGCAATCGGCGCGATGATTGTGTTATTTTTGCCCGCCGCTGCCGCCAGGTAGCCGAAATTCTCCGGTCGTTAACAATCAGGCTGCGGTTCAGTGTTAATGACGACTCGATCACCGCTGTTACATGGGCACAAGGATGCGATTAACCACCAAACTCTCTGCGATAGTCACGCTGCTTTGTTCACTGGCGACATTACTGATGCTGGTGGGCTGCGTGCTGAGCTTTTTTTATCTCAGTAACCAGCGGGCAGAACATCGGCTCCAGCGGATGGCCGATGATGTGGATAGCGCACTCCTCACTCAGTCGCCACAGCAGGTTGAGCCCTGGCTGCGTCAGCTAATGAATCCGCTGCAAATTGAGCGAATTGAGCTGCTGCGCCATCAAACGCCCCTTCTGCAGCTTGCCCGCCATCAGCAGTCGCTGCTGGACGACGAACCCAACCGCTACCGCCAGATCCTGCTACCGCTGCCGCGCCATGCGGATATGACGCTGCGCGTGCAGTGGGTCGATCTCAGCCGCACCTGGTTTACCTCATTTATTGGCGCCTCAACGCTGTCGGCAATTGTCGCGGTGGTGGTGATCATGACCCTGCTGCTGTTACAGGCTCACCGCTGGATGTACCGTCAGCTGCGGGGAATGGAGCGGCTGGAGGCGCGTGCCGAAGCGATCATCAGGGGCGAGCGTTCATCAGTGCGCTCCGGTTCGGTCCATGAGTGGCCGCCCAAGGCCAGTAGCGCTATCGATCTGCTGCTGAGCGATCTGAAAGAGGCGGGCGAGCAGCATAATCGCATCGATACGTTAATCCGCGCGTTTGCCGCTCAGGATGCCCGCACCGGGCTGAACAATCGTCTGTTTTTCGATAATCAGCTGACCACGCTGCTGGAAGACCCCGAAGCGGTCGGGACGCACGGCATGGTGATGATGATCCGCCTGCCGGATTTCGACAGTCTGAGCGAACGCTGGGGCCATGCGGCGGTGCAGGATTATCTGTTTGCCCTCGTCAATATCCTTTCTACCTTTGTACTGCGCTATCCCGGCGCACTGCTGGCGCGTTACTTCCGCAGCGATTTTGCCGTTCTGCTGCCGCATCGCAGCGTTAAAGATGCGGACGGCATCGCCTCGCAGCTGATTAACGCTGTGGATACACTGCCGCCGACGCGTATGGTCGATCGCGACGATATGATCCATATCGGCATCAGCGGCTGGCGCAGCGGGCAGAGCACGCAGCAGGTGATGGAAAATGCAGAGCTGGCGACGCGGCAGGCGACCTTGCTGGGCGGCAATAACTGGTCAGTCGGTGAAGGCGGGCAGCAGGATCTGGCGCGCGGTAGCGTGAAATGGCGCACTTTACTGGAAAATACCGTCAACCGTGGCGGGCCGCGGCTCTACCAGAAACCGGCGGTCAATGCGCGCGGTGAGGTGGATCACCGGGAGATGATGCCGCGCATCTTCGACGGCGAGAAAGAGCTGCTCTCTGCGGAGTATCTGCCGATGGTGCAGCAGCTGGGGCTGGCGGAACGCTACGACAGGCTGATGGTGATGCGTATCGTGACGCTGATCGAACTCTGGCCGGAGGAAACGCTTGCTATCCCGTTGACCCTCGACTCATTATTACAGCGCTCATTCCTGCACTGGCTGCGCGATATGCTGCTGCAATGCACTAAATCGCAAAGAAAACGTATTTTATTTGAACTTGCAGAAGCGGATGTGTGTCAACACATCAGCCGCTTAGAACCGGTGTTCCGCTTACTCTACGGTTTTGGCTGTAGCGTAGCGGTGAATCAGGCAGGGTTAACGGTGGTCAGTACCGCCTATATCAAGCAGTTTCAGGTGCGGCTGATCAAGCTGCATCCGGGCCTGGTACGCAATATCGATCGGCGTACCGAAAATCAGCTGTTTGTACAAAGCCTGCTGGAGAGCTGTAAGCAGACTTCAACCGAGGTTTTTGCCGCGGGAGTGCGTTTTAAGGAAGAGTGGCAAACCCTGGTTGAGCTGGGCGTTACTGGTGGTCAGGGGGACTTTTTCGCTACCTCACAACCGGTTAACAGTAGCGTGAAAAAATATTCGCAAAGATATCGAGTTTAGTCTCACGTCTGGCGGGTTTTCACGTAGAATACCCGCGCGGTCATGGTGCGATGCGGATTTGTCGCAGACCCAGGCGAAACTGAAAATGTTAATTTTTATGTATGTTATGTCCGCTGAATCGTCGGAAAACCAGAGCAGATTGCCGGAATGACGGCCTCTGTCTCACAACAGATGCTTAAGGTTGTGACGCTGGCGCGAGATAGCATGATTTTTCACCGGAGCAGAACGTTTTTGCGCCTTGTCGCTGCTTCGTGTGGTTGGTAAAGTAAGCGGATTTTATTTTCCGCCCCCAGCTTGCAGGATTATCCTTTAGTATGTTTAAAAAATTCCGTGGCATGTTTTCCAACGACTTGTCCATCGACCTGGGTACCGCCAATACCCTGATTTACGTGAAAGGGCAGGGCATTGTTCTTAATGAGCCTTCCGTCGTTGCTATCCGTCAGGATCGTGCCGGTTCCCCTAAAAGCGTGGCGGCAGTCGGTCATGACGCCAAACAGATGCTGGGTCGTACCCCCGGCAATATCGCAGCTATTCGCCCAATGAAAGATGGCGTTATCGCCGACTTCTTTGTCACCGAAAAAATGCTGCAGCACTTTATCAAACAGGTTCACAGCAACAGCTTCATGCGCCCAAGCCCGCGCGTGCTGGTGTGTGTACCGGTAGGTGCGACTCAGGTCGAACGCCGTGCCATTCGCGAATCCGCGCAGGGCGCTGGGGCACGTGAAGTGTTCCTGATTGAAGAACCGATGGCTGCGGCAATCGGTGCTGGCCTGCCCGTTTCTGAAGCGACCGGCTCAATGGTGGTGGATATCGGTGGTGGTACCACTGAAGTCGCCGTGATCTCGCTGAACGGTGTGGTTTACTCCTCTTCTGTGCGTATCGGCGGTGACCGCTTCGACGAAGCGATTATTAATTATGTGCGCCGTAACTACGGCTCTCTGATTGGTGAAGCCACCGCAGAGCGCATTAAGCATGAGATCGGTTCAGCCTACCCGGGCGACGAAGTGCGCGAAATTGAAGTCCGCGGTCGTAACCTGGCAGAAGGGGTTCCGCGTGGATTCACTCTGAACTCCAACGAGATCCTCGAAGCGTTGCAGGAGCCGTTAACCGGTATCGTGAGCGCGGTGATGGTTGCGCTGGAACAGTGTCCGCCAGAACTGGCATCGGACATCTCCGAACGTGGCATGGTACTGACCGGTGGTGGTGCGCTGCTGCGTAACCTGGACCGCCTGCTTATGGAAGAGACCGGGATCCCGGTGGTCGTTGCAGAAGATCCACTGACCTGCGTTGCGCGCGGCGGTGGTAAAGCGTTGGAAATGATCGACATGCACGGCGGCGATTTGTTCAGCGAAGAATAATCTGCCTGAAGGAGTGCCGGGGCGCTGCCCGCACTCCTTTTTCATGTTGTCGAGGAAAACGCCGAGTTTATGAAGCCGATGTTCAGCAGGGGGCCTTCCCTGCAGTTACGCTTATTTTTAGCGGTTATAGTGGCAATAGGCGTAATTGTTGCCGACAGTCGTATGGGAGCTTTCTCCCAGATCCGCACCTATATGGACACTGCCGTCAGTCCATTCTACTTCCTGGCCAACGGGCCGCGTCAAATTCTGGACAATGTTTCTGAAACATTGGCCTCCCGCCAGCAGCTCGAGCTGGAAAATAAAGCCTTACAGCGTGAACTGATCCTGAAAAACAGCGAATTGCTGATGCTGGGGCAGTTTAAGCAGGAAAACGCCCGCTTACGCGAACTGCTGGGTTCACCACTGCGTCAGGATGAGCAGAAAATGGTGACGCAGGTGATCTCTACCGGTACCGATCCTTACACCGATCAGGTGGTGATCGACAAAGGCAGCGTCAACGGCGTGTATGAAGGTCAGCCGGTGATCAGCGATAAAGGCGTGGTCGGCCAGGTGGTGGCGGTGGGTAAAATCACCAGCCGCGTGCTGCTGATCTGCGATGCTTCACACGCGCTGCCCATTCAGGTGCTGCGCAATGACATCCGGGTGATTGCTGCCGGTAACGGCTGCACCGAAGATCTTCAGCTGGAGCATCTGCCGGGTAACACCGATATCCGCGTCGGTGATGTGCTGGTGACCTCCGGGCTGGGTGGACGCTTCCCTGAAGGCTATCCGGTTGGCGTAGTGTCATCAGTGAAAGTTGATACCCAGCGCGCTTATACCGTGATCCAGGCACGTCCAACCGCTGGCCTGCAGCGCCTGCGTTACCTGCTGCTGCTGTGGGGCGCAGATCGCAATGGCACGATGCCAATGGCGCCGGATGAAGTGCACCGCGTGGCCAACGAGCGCCTGATGCAGATGATGCCGCAGGTGTTACCGCAGGCGAGTGAAGTCGTCGGGCCACCGGCACCGCCAGCCCCTGCGGCGGCCACGCAAACTGCCGCGCCGGCAGCGGCGCCTGTGCGCACCCAGTCCGCCGTGCGTGGGGTGCAGCCTTGAGTCGCTATCGCAGTCAGGGGCGCTGGGTCATCTGGCTCTCCTTCCTGGTCGCGCTGGTGCTGCAAATTATGCCGTGGCCGGAACAGTTCTATATGTTCCGGCCCTCCTGGCTGCTGCTGATCCTCATTTACTGGACGCTGGCGCTGCCGCACCGCGTGAATGTCGGTACCGGCTTCGTGATGGGATCTATAATGGATCTCATCTCCGGTTCGACCCTCGGCGTGCGTGCACTGGCGCTGAGCATCGTCGCATACCTGGTGGCATTCAAATTCCAGCTGTTCCGCAATCTGGCGCTGTGGCAGCAGGCACTGATGGTGATGGTGCTGTCGCTGGCGATGGATGTTGTTGTTTTCTGGGCAGAGTTTTTAGTGATTAATGTCTCTTTTCGCCCGGAAATATTCTGGAGCAGCGTCGTCGACGGTGTACTCTGGCCGTGGTTGTTCTTACTGATGAGAAAGATTCGCCGCCAGTTCGCCGTACAATAAAGGACAATTATGGTATCCCTGTATCTGGCTTCTGGCTCCCCCCGTCGTCGTGAACTGCTGACTCAGCTTGGCCTGTCATTTGAACGCCTCGCCACCGAGGTGGAAGAGCAGCGGCATGACGGCGAAACGGCGCAGCAGTATGTCCGCCGACTCGCCCATGATAAAGCGCAGGCGGGTGTCGCCGTGGCGGCACAGGATCTGCCGGTGCTGGGGGCGGATACCATCGTGGTACTGAATAATGAAGTGCTGGAGAAGCCGGTCGATACGGCCGCCGCAGGCGCGATGCTGGCGAAGCTCTCCGGGCAGACGCATCAGGTTATGACCGCCGTTGCGCTGGCAGACCGTCAGCAAACGCTGGATTGCCTGGTGATCACTGACGTCACTTTCCGCGCGCTCACGCCCGAAGATATTGCCAGCTATGTTGCCAGCGGTGAACCGATGGACAAAGCCGGGGCATATGGTATTCAGGGACTGGGCGGCAACTTTGTCAGAAAAATTAATGGAAGCTATCACGCGGTCGTTGGGCTGCCACTGGTGGAAACCGCCGAGCTGTTCAGCCATTTTCAGTCGCTGCGTGAAGTGAGAGGTCAAGATGACAGCTGAACTGCTGGTAAATATTACCCCGTCAGAAACCCGCGTTGCCTATATTGATGGCGGGATCCTGCAGGAGATCCACATTGAGCGTGAAGCGCGCCGCGGTATCGTAGGTAACATCTACAAGGGCCGCGTAAGCCGGGTACTGCCGGGAATGCAGGCAGCGTTTGTCGATATCGGCCTGGAAAAAGCCGCGTTCCTGCACGCTTCCGATATTATGCCGCACACCGAATGCGTGGCGCGTGACGAAAAGAAAAACTTTATCGTGCGCGATATCTCCGAGCTGGTGCGTCAGGGCCAGGACCTGATGGTGCAGGTGGTGAAGGATCCGCTCGGCACCAAAGGCGCGCGTCTGACCACCGATATTACCCTGCCTTCGCGCTATCTGGTATTTATGCCGGGTGCATCGCACGTCGGCGTATCGCAGCGCATCGAGAGCGAAGCCGAGCGTGACCGCCTGAAGGCCGTGGTTGCAGGTTACTGCGACGAACTGGGCGGCTACATTATCCGTACCGCCGCCGAAGGCGTGGGTGAAGATGAGCTGGCCTCCGACGCAGCGTTCCTGAAGCGGCTGTGGACCAAGGTGATTGAGCGTAAGAAGCGCAACCAGACGCGCTGCCGCCTGTATGGAGAAGTTGCCCTGTCGCAGCGCATCCTGCGTGACTTCGCCGGGGCTGCGCTTGACCGCATCCGCATCGACTCACGTCTGACCTTCGAACATCTGGTGGAATTTACCGGTGAATATATCCCGGAGATGACCGCTAAGCTGGAGCTGTACACCGGCAAGCAGCCCATCTTCGATCTGTTTGATGTGGAAAACGAGATCCAGCGTTCTCTCGACCGTAAGGTTGAGCTGAAATCCGGCGGCTACCTGATCATCGACCAGACCGAAGCGATGACCACCATCGATATCAATACTGGCGCTTTTGTCGGCCACCGCAATCTCGAAGAGACCATTTTCAATACCAATATTGAAGCGACGCAGGCGATTGCCCGCCAGCTGCGCCTGCGCAATCTGGGCGGGATTATCATTATCGATTTTATCGACATGAATAATGAAGATCACCGCCGCCGCGTGCTGCACTCGCTCGACCAGGCGCTGAGTAAAGATCGGGTGAAAACCGGGGTCAATGGCTTCTCCCAGCTCGGGCTGGTGGAGATGACGCGTAAGCGCACCCGTGAAAGTATTGAGCATGTATTGTGTCAGGATTGCCCGGTATGCAAAGGTCGCGGCACGCTGAAAACCGTGGAAACGGTATGTTACGAGATCATGCGTGAAATCGTCAGGGTGCATCATGCCTATGACTCCGATCGTTTCCTGGTCTATGCTTCTCCCGCGGTCGGCGAAGCGCTGAAAAGTGAGGAGTCGCACGCGCTGGCGGAAGTGGAAATATTTGTCGGCAAACAGGTTAAAGTCCAGGTTGAACCGCTCTATACCCAGGAGCAGTTTGACGTGGTGATGATGTAGATTCAGGCTGTGACAAGGAGAGGTATGTGAGGCGATTGCCGAGGATTTTGCTACTGACGGGCGCAACGTTAGTCGTGGTGACTGCGCTACTGGTCAGTGGCTTACGCCTGCTGATGCCTCATCTCAACGGCTGGCGCACGCCTGTCCTTGAACATATCTCCTCCGCCACCGGCGTGCCGGTGCAGGCCAGCTCTTTAGAAGGCAGCTGGGAAAACTACGGCCCGCGCCTTGAGATTAGAGACATTCAGGCCGGATTGCCCGACGGTGGCGAACTGAAAATTCAGCGCGTGACGCTGGCGCTCGACGTCTGGCAGTCTCTGCTGCACCTGCGCTGGCAGTTTCGTGACCTGACCTTCTGGCAGTTCCATCTGGTCACCAATACCCCGCTCAGCTCCGGCGACAATGGCAAATCCAACATTCAGGTAGAGCAGCTCAACGACCTGTTCCTGCGCCAGTTTGACCATTTCGATCTGCGCGACAGCGAAATCAGCTTTGTCACGCCCTCCGGCCAGCGTGCCGAACTGGCGATCCCTCAGCTGACCTGGCTGAATGAGAAAACCCGTCACCGTGCGGAAGGACTGGTCAGCCTTTCCAGCTTTACCGGGCAGCACGGGGTGGTGCAGGTACGCCTCGATCTTAGCGACAGCAACGGCTATCTGGACACCGGCCGCGTGTGGATGCAGGCCGATGACGTCGATGTGAAGCCGTGGCTGGGCCAGTGGATGCGCGATAACACCAGCCTCGACAGCGCGCGCTTCAGCCTGGCGGCGTGGATGAGCGTGAAAAATGGCGAAGTGCACGATGGCGATGTCTGGCTGAAGAAGGGGGGCGCGAACTGGCAGGGCGATCGACAGTCGCACCATCTCAGCGTTGATAACCTGACCGCGCATATCAGCCGTTTCAACAGCGGGTGGAACCTCTCTATCCCGCAGACGCGCTTTATTACCGACGGGCAGCCGTGGCCGCACGGTCAGCTTTCCCTGATGTGGCAGCCGGAAAACAGCCTGCTGCCCGGGCCGGATCATCAGCCGGAACTGCGCGTGCGCGCCACCGACCTCGATCTGCAGCGTCTTGATCCGCTGGTGCCGCTTTTCGCCAAACTTTCACCGCAGCTGCTGGATAACTGGCGTTCGATACAGCCGCGCGGACAGCTACAGGCGCTGGCGGTCGATGTGCCGCTGCAGCAGCCGGAGCGTACGCGTTTCCAGGCGAAATGGCAGGATTTGAGCTGGCAGCAGTGGGAGCTGTTGCCGGGCATGGAGCATTTTAGCGGCTCACTGAGCGGGAGTGTCGCCGACGGGCAGCTGGCGTTCGCCATTCAGCAGGCCTCGCTGCCTTACGGTGAGATGTTCCGGGCGCCGCTGGAGATTAACCAGGCTAGCGGAAAGATTAACTGGCAGTACGGCGAGCAGGGGCTGACGTTATCCGGTCAGCAGCTCGACGTGCAGGCGAACTCCCTGTGGGCGCACGGTGATTTCAGCTATCAGCAGCCAAAAGGGCAGCCGCCGCGCCTCAATATTCTCGCCGGTATTAACCTGAGCGATGCCAGCCAGGCCTGGCGTTACTTCCCTGAGCCGCTGATGGGCAAGAATCTGGTGCACTATCTTACCGGCGCGCTGAAAGGCGGGCAGGTCAGCAACGCTACGCTGCTGTTTGCCGGTAACCCGCAGGATTTTCCGTTCAAGCATAATGAAGGGATGTTTGAAGTGGCCGTGCCGCTGCGCAAGGCCACCTACGAATTTGAGCCCGGCTGGCCCGCGTTGGAAAACCTTGATATTGACCTCGACTTCGCCAACAACGGCCTGTGGATGAAGGCAGAGAAGATCAAGCTGGGCGAGGTGGACGGGCTCAATATCTCGGCGGTGATCCCTGACTATCTGCAGGAAAAGCTGATCGTTGATGGCGATATCAAAGGCGGCGGGCCGCAGATCCGCGACTACTTCAATCAATCCCCGCTTAAGCCTTCACTCGGCGGCGCGCTGGATGAGCTGCAAATTGGCGGTGATGTGAGTGGTCACTTACATCTTGATATCCCGCTGGACGGCGAGCAGGTGCGTGCCACGGGCGATGTGAACCTCAATAATAACTCGCTGCTGGTTAAACCGATTGAAACGCGCTTTGAGCAGCTTTCCGGCCGCTTTACCTACGATAATGGTGACCTGAAAAGTGATGCAATGACGGCGCGCCTGTTTGGTCAACCGATCGGCGTCAGCTTTAATACGCAGGAAGGCGAGAAAGATTACCAGATAGGCGTCGATCTCAACGCAAACTGGCAGCCGGGCAATATTGCGCAGATCCCTGAAGCCGCGCGCAAAAAGCTGGGCGGCAGCGTGCCGTGGCGCAGCAACGTGCTGATTAGTTTACCGCACGGCGGCGGGGCTAACTATCAGGTTAATGTCGACGGCGATCTGAAAAATGTGAGTAGCCGCTTACCTTCTCCGCTCGATAAGAAGGGCGGCAGCGCCATGCCGGTGAAGGTACTGGTAAAGGGTAATCTCAACGGCTTCAATTTGAGCGGCGCGGTCGGTGAGCGCCATCGCTTTAACAGCCACTGGCTACTGGGCAAACAGCTGCGCGTTGAGCGCGGCATCTGGGAGAATGACACCCAGCGCACCCCTGCGCTGCCGGATACGCGCGGCATGGTGCTGAACCTGCCGCCGCTGGACGGTGAGGCCTGGATTGGGCTGCTCGGTGCTGGTAGCGGTGCGGGCGGTCAGGCAGGCAGCGCGTATCTGCCGGGCGATATTAAACTGCACACCCCGACACTGACGCTGGCGGGCCAGCAGTGGCAGGATCTGACGGCGACCCTCAGCCAGGCAATGGGGGGCGAGATGACGGTACAGGCACAGGGCAAAGAGATTAACGGATCGCTGGCGATTGCCAAAAATGGCCCGTGGCTGGCTAACCTGAAATACCTTTATTACAACCCGCAGTGGGACAGTAAAGGGACCCGCTCGGTACCGCTGCCGCAGGACGCCTCGTCGATCAACTTCAGCCGCTGGCCGGCACTGCGCCTGAATTGCGATGAGTGCTGGCTACGCGGGCAGAAATTTGGCGTGATGAAAGCCGAGCTGACGCCGTCCGGCGATACCCTGACGTTAGCCAACGGCCTGATAGACAGCGGCAATACCCACCTGACGGTCAATGGTGAGTGGGTCAACAAGCCCGGCGAGCAGCGCACCTCACTGAAAGGCGTGCTGAGCGGTAAAAAAATCGATGAGGCCACCAACTGGTTTGGCGTTACGTCGCCACTGCGCGATGCGCCGTTCAGGCTCGAGTATGACCTGCACTGGCGCTCTGCCCCGTGGCAGCCTTCGGAAGAGACGCTGAGCGGCGTACTAAAATCCCACCTTGGCGCCGGACAGATTGCCGACGTCTCCACCGGGCGCGCCGGCCAGCTGCTGCGGCTGGTGAGCTTTGATTCGCTGGTACGCAAGCTGCGCCTCGACTTTAGCGATACCTTCAGCCAGGGCTTCTGGTTTGACTCGATCAACGGCACGGCCTGGATCGAAAATGGCATGATGCGTACGGATAATCTCCTGGTGGACGGGCTGGAAGCGGACATCGCGATGAAAGGCAATGTGGACCTGGTTAAACGCCGCATCGATATGGAAGCCACCGTCGCGCCGGAAATCTCCGCCACTGTTGGCGTGGCGACGGCCTTTGCGGTCAATCCGGTTATCGGTGCCGCCGTGTTTGCTGCCAGTAAGGTGCTCGGCCCACTGTGGAATAAAATTTCGGTGCTGCGCTACCACATTAGTGGGCCAATCGATAAGCCGCAGATTGACGAAGTGCTGCGCAAGCCGCGTGAAAACAGCGAGAAGTGAATTTGACGTAGACCCGCTAATGCCTCAGGCTGTTATACCCTTCATACTTGAAGTCCCCTCGTAGGGTCTTTTGGTGTAGCAGTGTTAGCTGCGTGCATTCACCCCGGTCACTTACCGATGTAAGCTCCCGGGGATTCATTTATTTGCTGCCTTGCTGCAACGCCAATTATTTTGGGTAAACCATCGAAAATCGTCATAATTGACAATTGAAAGCCAGCAGCCACTGGCTCATCCACACAGAGCGAGAATTCATGAGTCTGAATCTGGTAAGTGAGCAGTTACTAACTGCTAACAACATTAGTCAAAGCGACCTCTTTTCCATTCTCGGCCAGCTGTCCGAGCGCAAGCTGGATTACGCTGACCTCTATTTTCAGTCCAGCTACCATGAATCCTGGGTGCTGGAAGACCGCATTATTAAAGACGGCTCCTACAATATCGATCAGGGCGTGGGCGTGCGCGCCATCAGCGGTGAGAAAACCGGTTTCGCCTATGCCGATCAGCTGACGCTGAATGCCCTGCATCAGAGCGCCACGGCGGCACGCAGTATCGTGCGCGAGCAGGGTAATGGCCAGTCACGCACCCTCGGGGCGGTGGCAAACCGCCCGCTCTACCCAGCGCTTGACCCGCTGCAAAGCCTGACGCGTGAAGAGAAAATTGAGCTGCTGCACCGCGTCGATAATGCGGCGCGTGCTGCCGATAAGCGCGTGCAGGAAGTCTCCGCCAGCCTTACCGGCGTCTATGAACTGGTGCTGGTGGCGGCAACCGACGGTACGCTGGCAGCGGATGTGCGCCCGCTGGTGCGCCTGTCGGTCAGCGTGCAGGTTGATGATAACGGCAAACGCGAGCGCGGCTCCAGCGGCGGCGGCGGCCGTTTCGGCTATGAGTTTTTCCTCGCCGATGAAAACGGTGAGATGCGTGCCGAAGCCTGGGCGCGCGAAGCGGTGCGTATGGCGTTGGTTAATCTGAATGCGGTAGCGGCCCCGGCGGGGATGTTCCCCGTGGTGCTCGGTGCGGGCTGGCCGGGCGTGCTGCTGCACGAAGCGGTCGGTCACGGGTTGGAAGGCGACTTTAACCGTCGCGGTACCTCGGTGTTCAGTGGTCAGATGGGCCAGCTGGTGGCCTCCGAACTGTGTACCGTCGTGGATGATGGCACCATCGATGGCCTGCGTGGCTCGCTGGCGATTGATGATGAAGGCGTGCCGGGGCAGTACAACGTCCTGATTGAGAACGGCATTCTGAAAGGCTACATGCAGGACAAACTGAATGCGCGCCTGATGGGGGTGCCGCCAACCGGTAACGGTCGCCGCGAGTCTTACGCGCACCTGCCGATGCCGCGTATGACCAACACCTATATGCTGGCGGGTAAATCAACGCCGCAGGATATCATTGAAAGCGTAGAGTACGGCCTGTACGCGCCGAATTTCGGCGGCGGCCAGGTCGATATCACCTCCGGCAAATTCGTTTTCTCCACTTCAGAAGCCTATCTGATTGAGAACGGTAAAGTGACGACGCCGGTTAAAGGTGCCACGCTGATTGGTTCCGGCATCGAAGCGATGCAGCAGATTTCGATGGTCGGCAACGATCTGGCGCTGGATAAAGGCGTCGGCGTCTGTGGTAAAGAGGGGCAGAGCCTGCCGGTTGGCGTGGGTCAGCCAACCCTGAAGCTGGATAAACTCACCGTCGGCGGCACCGCATGATATCGGGCGGACCGGAAAAAAAGGTCCGCCCCTACCACTGAGTCCTGCGTAGGGGGCGGCCATTTTTCCGGTCGCCCCTGCGGGCTATTTGCGAAACTCGCGATAGATCTCCGCCACCTTGTCAAAATATTCGGTCAGATGGTTAATACACACCTGTACCTTTAGCGGTAGTTTGTCCTTCTGCGTGTACACGGCATACACCGGGCGCGGCACCGACTGGTAGTGCGCGAACAGAATTTCCACCTCCCCGGCATTAATCTCTTCGATAATCCACATCAGCGGCACATAGGCGATCCCGGTTCCGGATTTAAGCCAGCGGATCAGCGTTTGCGAATCATTAGTGGCAAAGCGCCCCTGCGGCGACAGGCGAATAGCGGTACCTTCCGGTGAGGTCAGCTCAAAATCGTTGTCCGGGCGCACGCTGTATTCCAGCCACGAAAAGTTGCTGATATCGGCAGGATTTTCCGGAACGCCATGCTGTAACAGGTAGCTTTTCGCCGCGCAGACCACCATCGGCATCGAGCCAAGGCGCTTCGAAAACAGGTTGGAGTCCCGCAGTGCGCCAACGCGGATCACCAGGTCCAGCCCGTCGGCAATCAGGTCCGGTGCCGGGATACCGGTTACCAGATTCACCGTCAGCCCCGGATACTCTTTCAGCATCTCTTCCGTCATGGGTGCCAGCAGGTTCTGCGCCATGGTGGAGGAGCTGCCGATACGCAGCAGGCCAATCGGGGTGTTATTAAATGCCCACAGCTGTTCATGCACCTGCTGAGCTTCGGAAAGCATGCGGCGACAGCCCTGGAAGTAGATTTTACCTGCCTCGGTCAAGCCGATGCTGCGGGTGCTGCGATTGAGTAGTTTGACCTGCAGCTCATCTTCCAGCCGGGCAACCGTCTGACTCACTGCGGATACGCTTAACTGCAGATGCTGCGCCGCGGCGGTAAATGAGCCCATTTCAACGACTTTGGCAAAGACGGACATGCCCTTGAGTCTTTCCATTGTTAACCCTGGATTAAAAGTGATTTAGATCACATTTGGTAGATTACTTATAGTCAGGCACGTTACTATAGCATTGTTGGGTTACTGCTCCGTAACGCTATCCCTTTAAATGCTCCTTGCCGGATACGCTATTATTCATTCAGTATCGGTTCTGATTCGCACCCTTCGTCAGGTCATCATTACCCGCACGCGTAGCCGCCCTGAAACCGGGAGGGGATAACGTTATGCCAGCAGATTTATCCGGCATAGTATCAACAAGGATAAAAGATGAGTGTACTTCCGGTTATTGTGGTGTTCGGGCTGTCGTTCCCACCGATATTTTTTGAAATTATTGTGTCACTGATGCTGTTCTGGCTGGTACGACGGTTGCTGACTCCGACCGGAATTTACGATCTGGTCTGGCACCCTGCACTGTTTAATACTGCGTTGTACTGCTGCCTGTTCTGGCTGGTATCCCGTTTGTTCGTCTGAGGTCTGAGTGAAAGCACTTACAAGAAAAATTTCTCGCGTCGCCATTACCCTGCTGCTGGTGTTCGTTGCCGTTGTCCTTATTTTCCGCGTATGGGTGTTCTATACCGAATCGCCGTGGACGCGTGATGCCAAATTTACCGCCGACGTGGTGGCAATCGCCCCTGACGTCAGCGGTTTGATCACCGATGTGCGCGTGCATGATAACCAGCTGGTCGCTAAAGACCAGGTCCTGTTCACTATCGATCAGCCGCGCTACCAGCAAGCGCTGGATGAAGCGCAGGCTGATGTCGCCTACTATCAGGCGGTGCTGAGTGAAAAACGTCGCGAGGCGGCGCGCCGCAACCAGCTCGGGGTTTCCGCCATGTCGCGTGAGGCTATCGACCAGGCAAACAACGACTTCCAGACCACTGAACATCAGCTGGCGAAGGCCGTCGCCGTGCGCGACCTGGCGAAGATCGACCTCGATCGCACCGTGGTGAAAGCCCCATCCGCAGGTTGGATCACTAACCTGAATGTCTATACCGGGGAGTTTATTACCCGTGGTTCTACCTCGGTAGCGCTGGTGAAAAAAGACTCCTTCTACGTGCTGGCCTACCTTGAAGAGACCAAGCTGGACGGGATCCGCCCAGGTTTCCGCGTGGAAATTACGCCGCTGGGCAGCAATGCGGTGCTGTATGGCTCTGTGGATAGCGTTGCCGCGGGCGTTACCAACAGCAGCAGCACGGTCGACAGCAAGGGCATGGCCACCGTCGACTCCGACCTGGAATGGGTGCGGCTGGCGCAGCGTGTCCCGGTGCGTATTCACCTTGATAAGCAGCCGGGCAACCTCTATCCGTCCGGGACCACCGCGACCATCGTGGTGACCGGGGCGCAAGATCGTCAGCAGCACGAGATGTCGCCAATGATGAAACTGATGCATCGCCTGCGCGAGTTTGGCTAAGGCGGGGCCTATCATGCAGTGGTATCGTCTGCGCTATCCGATCAAACTGACCTTTGCCATCCTTCTGGCGCTGTGTGTCGGCTTTGAATTTAATCTCGAAACGCCGCGCTGGTCGGTGATGACTGCGGCAATTGTCGCGGGCGGCACCGGGTTTGCTGCCGGAGGCGATCCGTTCTCCGGCGCGCTGCGTCATCGCGGCATGCTGCGTATTATCGGCACCTTTATCGGCTGTATCGCCGCGCTGGCCATCATGATCACCACCATTCGTGCGCCGGTCGTCATGCTGCTGCTGTGCTGCATCTGGGCTGGCGTCTGCGTCTGGCTCTCCTCGCTGATCAAGGTCGAGAACTCCTACGCGCTAGGACTGGCGGGCTATACCGCGCTGATTATTGTGGTCAGCGTTGACGCTAACGGCTCCCTGCTGCTGGCTCCGCAGTTTGCGGTTGAGCGCTGTAGCGAAATCGTAATCGGTATTGTCTGTGCCATCCTCGCCGATCTGCTGTTCTCCCCACGCTCAATCAAGCTGGATATCGACCGTGAAATCGATGCGCTGCTGGTGGAGCACTATCGTCTGATGCAGCTGTGCGTTTCGCATGGCGATAAAGAAGAGGTCGATAAGTGCTGGGCCGGGCTGGTGCGCCGTACCACCGCGCTGAACGGCATGAGAACGCATCTGATGATGGAGTCCGGGCGCTGGCAGAAAGTCGATCGCCGTCTCAAGGTGCTCCACGCCCTCTCACTGACGCTGATCACCCAGGCTTGTGAAACCTTCCTGATCCAGAACACGCGTCAGGAGTATGTCCCGCCGCAGTTCCACCTGTTCTTTGAAAAACCGGTGGAAAATATCAGCGATATCCACAAGCGCATGAAGATTATGCGCCGGGTCATCACCCTTAGCGGCAGTAAAAATACCCCGGAAACCATCCGTAACTGGGTTGGCGCCGCCAGCCGCTATCTGCTTTTAATGAAGGGCATTCACACCAACAGCAGCATCAGCCGGATGGAAGAAGAGGTGTTAAATACCGAACCGGTGGTAAAAATGCGTTCGGCAGAAACCCGTCACGCGCTGGTTAACGGCGTGCGCACCTTTGTTGCCACCGCCGTCGGTTCGCTGTTCTGGCTGTGGACCGGCTGGACTTCCGGCAGCGGTGCGATGGTGATGCTGGCGGTGATTACCGCGCTGGCAATGCGCATGCCGAACCCGCTGATGGTGGCGAAAGACTTCCTCTACGGCATGATCGTCGCCATTCCGGTTGGCGGGCTGTACTACATGGTGATCATGCCGAACACCCAGCAGAGCATGCTGCTGCTCTGTATTGCGCTGGGGATCATGGCCTTTATCTGCGGCATTCTGATCCAGCGCCGCCAGATCGGTACGCTCGGCGGGCTGGTGGGCACCATCAACATCCTGACGCTGGATAACCCGATGAAGTTCAACATCAGCGTGTTTCTTGATGGGGCGCTGGGCCAGGCGATCGGCTGCTTTGTTGCACTGCTGGTGATCCTGCTGATCCGCGATACGTCGAAAGCCCGGGTTGGCCGCACGCTGCTTAATCGCTTTATGTATGCGGCGGTTTCGGCGATGACGACCAATACGGCGCGCCGCCGCGAGAACCATCTGCCCGCGCTGTACCAGCAGCTGTTTATGCTGCTGAATATCTTCCCCGGCGATGTGAACAAGTTCCGTCTGGCGCTGACGCTGATTATCGGCCATCAGCGGCTGCGCGCCGCTGACGTTCCCGTCAATGCCGATCTGTCGGCTTACCACAAGCAGCTGCGCCACACCGCCGACCGGGTGATCTCCGCCAGCAGTGATGGCAAGCGGCGCCACTACTTTGAGCGCCTGCTGGCGGAGTTCGACATTTATCAGCAAAAGCTGGAGCAGTATCAGGCGCCACAAAGCGTGACCGAGCCCGTTGCGCTGCTGGCTGGCATTCTGAAGAAATATCAGAATACCCTGATCGAGATTTGATCTTGCCGCTGACGGCGCCTGCCGTCAGCATTTTTCCCGGCCATAATCCCCGCGATGATGCCCTTTTGTCACAAAACCTCGCGGTTTTGCCATCTATACTTGATCCAGCTGAAGGGTAAACACATCTGGAGAAAATCATGACGATCTCAACGCTTAAGGACAACGACCTGTTTCAGACCGGTTTCCTGGTAAACGGAAAGTGGCAGCAGGCGGCCAGCACTTTTGAGGTGCTCAACCCGGCGACGGGGGAAGTGGTTGCTGCGGTGGCTAAAGCGGGTAAGGCGGAAACGGAACAGGCGATTGCCGCCGCCGCCGCGGCATTCCCGGCGTGGCGGGCAAAAACGGCCAAAGAGCGGGCAGAGATTCTGCATCGCTGGTATCAGCTGATGATTGAAAACAAAGCCTGGCTCGGCCAACTGATGACCGCCGAACAGGGCAAGCCGTTAAAAGAAGCCGAGGGTGAAGTGGAGTACGCCGCCAGCTTTATTCAGTGGTTTGCCGAGCAGGCCAAGCGCGCCAACGGTGAGATTATCCCACCGGCCAAGCCCGGCAGCCGTATTCTGGCCACGCGCGAGCCGATTGGTGTGGTGGCGGCAATTACCCCGTGGAACTTCCCGATGGCGATGCTGACGCGCAAGCTGGGTCCGGCATTAGCGGCGGGCTGCACCGGCATCATCAAACCGGCGAATAACACCCCGCTTTCAGCCTTTGCCCTGCTGGCGCTGGCGAAAAAGGCGGGCGTACCGGACGGCGTTCTCAATGCGGTCGCGGGCGATACTCACGCCATCAGCGACGCGATTATGGCCAGTAAAGCGGTGCGCAAAATCTCCTTTACCGGTTCCACCCAGGTCGGCAAGCTGCTGATGCGCAATGCGTCAGAGACGATGAAAAAAGTCTCGATGGAGCTGGGGGGCAACGCGCCCTATATCGTGTTTGAGGATGCCGATATAGATGCGGCGGTAAAAGGGGCCATCGCCAACAAATTCCGCAACGCCGGGCAGGTCTGCGTCAGCGTGAATCGCTTCTATATTCATAACAGCGTCTACGACCGCTTCGTTAACCAGCTGGCAGACGAAGTGAAAAAGCTAAAAGTGGGCAATGGCATGGATGAGGGCGTCGTGGTTGGCCCGCTGATTGAAGCTTCGGCGCTGGAAAAAGTCGAGGAGCACGTCAATGATGCGCTCAGTCATGGCGGCAAGGTCATCACCGGGGGAGCGCGTCACGCGCTGGGCGGTAACTTCTGGCAGCCTACGGTGATTGCCGAAGCGAATGAAAGCATGAAGCTGTCACGGGAAGAGACCTTTGGTCCAGTGGCGGCGTGCTTCCGCTTTGATGAGGAAGAGGAGGTGATCCGCCGTGCCAACGACACCGAATTTGGCCTGGCAGCTTACTTCTATACGCAAAACCTGCAGCGCGTATTTCGCGTCTCAGCCGCGCTGGAAAGCGGCATGGTGGGAATTAACGAGTGTGCGGTGTCCACCGAGCTCGCGCCGTTTGGTGGCGTAAAAGAGTCGGGATTAGGGCGTGAAGGCTCGGTGCTGGGGCTGGAAGAGTATATGGAAGTGAAAGCCCTGCATATTGGCGGACTTTAACCCAACGGGCGGCAGTCGCCGCCCAGCTGTGTGTCCTGCGGAGCAGACCGAATGAAAAGAGAGATTTTCGACTTTGATGTGATTGTCGATCAGGCGCATTTCTTCCGACAGTTCACTGAACGCTTTGCCCTGACGGATCGTACCATCGCCGATCTGGACAGTCTGTGGGATGCTATCACCGGGCCGCAAATGCCCTTACCGTTGGAGATTGAGTTCGTCAATTTGGGCAGCGGCCAGAGGCGACGCTACGGCGCGCTGATTCTGCTATTTGATGAAGCGGAAGAGGAGCTGGATGGCGAGTTTCGCTTTAACGTTAAATAGTCAGGCAAAAAAAGGGCCCCGGCGAACGGGGCCAAAGGGTTCGTCTTGCCGGGCAACGGGTGTGCCCATCGACGAGGAATTACTTATACAGCTCGGCGGTGACATGCCAGTTATCCTGATTGCGCGCTTCAACAATTCGGTAAGCACTGGCACCTTCACTATCCGCTTTCTGTGACACCTGCTGACGGATATCCGACGGCACGCCTGCCACACCGCTTAATGTAATCGTCCCCGCAGATTGCAGATTCTCAGCCTGTTGGTTATTGACCAGCTGTGCGGCGCTGGCGCCGAAACTGACCAGTGAAAACAGGCTCAATGCAGCGATGGTTGTTTTGATTTTCATATTTAATCTCCTCATTGTGACCAACAACCTGCGGGCTTCGACTTTATGACCGCGGTCATGTCACGGACGGGCGCTGACAGCGCCCGATGTCTGTTCGTTAACGGTTATTTATACAGTTCAGCCGTTACGTGGTAGTTGCCGTCGTTACGCGCTTCAATCACACGGTAGGCGCTGGCACCCTGCTGATCCGCTTTCTCAGACAGCTGATGACGAATATCCATGGTAGTGCCGTTAATGCCGCTCACGCTGACGGTACCGACTGACTGCAGGTTCTGATTATTAACCTGGTCGTTAGTCACCAGGCTGGCAGCGCTGGCACCAAATGAAAGAACGGAAGCAAGACCTAAAGCAGCGATGGTGAAGGTAGTTTTCATGATATGACTCCAGAAATTGGGTTGGGAGGTAACCGAAAGGGCTAAAAAACGTTTATTATTCTTGGGGTTACCGTAATTTTTGTTTTTACTCTCAGACAGATACGAACTTATTTGTACAGCTCGGCAGTAGCATGCCAGTTGCCATTCACATTATTTTCGATAACGCGATAAGCGGTGGCACCTTTCTGGTCGGCTTTATCGTTCAACGCCTGGTGGATATCCATCGGTGAACCCGCAATGCCGCTTACGCTGACAGTGCCGATTGGCTGAAGATTTTTAGCCTGTTCTGCGTTGATAGATTCAGCGGCGAAAGCGCCGAATGACAGAGCAGAAAGAAGGCCAAAGGTAGCAATAGTAGTGGTAACTTTCATGATTTGATTCCTCGTCAACTGTTTTTATCTTTTTAATTACTGTGATTTGCATCACGAAAACAAGTATAGATCTAATAACGTAAAAAATTAATAGCATGCTAATAATGTTTTGTTGGGATTCTTGTGATGTGAAGGGGTTTTTAATAACCAGCCGTTATAAAAAACGCTTATATTTTACCCTCACCCCGTTAAATGCTTGGAAAAACATCAGGCTGCGTGAAATTAACAATTTGTGCGCTTATCTGCAGTTGATCACATTGCTGGAAGAAATTTAAGCGGGTGATGGCGGGCGTATTGACCAGCAAAGGCAGTGAGATCTGCTGCTGAGTATTGAATTATCAGGGGAATAGCAAAGGGCCGTATGATGACGGCCCTGAGGATTTGGTGGCATAGAACAATGTTGTACTGAGGAGACCTACGCCACGATATGCATAAGTCTTATAACCGGCATGCTTTACAGTTCCTGTTCGAACAGGACCAGAATGGCATCGTGCAGCTGCTTAACGGTGAACGCACGGGCTGGCGTAATAAAGATAGTGTCATCACCGGCAATGGTTCCGAGGATGCCTTCGGCTTTGCCCAGTGAATCCAGCAGGCGTGCGATCAGCTGCGCGGCACCTGGGCTGGTGTGAATAACCACCAGTGCATCATTGAAGTCGATATCCAGCACCAGATTCTTAAGCGGGCTGGTGGTGGTCGGCACGCCCAGCTCAGCAGGCAGGCAGTAGACCATCTCCATTTTCGCGTTACGCGTGCGCACCGCGCCGAACTTGGTCAGCATGCGTGAGACTTTCGACTGGTTGATATTTTCGAAGCCATCTTCCTGCAGCGCGCTGACGATTTCGCCCTGCGAGCTGAATTTTTCTTCTTTTAGTAAGGCCTTGAACGCCTTAATTAACTCTTCTTGTTTTGATGGGTTACGCATAGGTTACCGATTCGAGGAAAATAGAAGCCATGCCCGTGGCGGGATATTAAATTATTATGCAATTAAATGAATTTTTATGCAAATGGGAAATGGTGCAGCCGCCGGCTAAAGCCGCCAGGGGCGTGCAGTTTAACAGAGTTTGAATGGGAAAAAAAATTTGCTGACGGCTTGCTGAAGCGGGCAAGAAGTGAACGATTTGTTATAATAATGAGGTTGTTCCAGTTAGCGCTAACGGTGTAATGTAACGCCGAATCACGATGATATCCTGTCGTGCTGAACCGCCAGCTAAACTCGCGTTTCAGCAAATCCGGATAGAGCAACATGGATTTCACGGCACAATAAATGCTTAATATAATAAGGAGTTTAGGATGAAAGTTGCAGTTCTCGGTGCAGCAGGTGGTATCGGCCAGGCATTAGCCCTCCTGCTGAAAACCCAGCTTCCGGCAGGTTCAGAACTCTCTCTGTACGATATCGCCCCAGTGACTCCCGGCGTGGCGGTCGACCTAAGCCATATCCCTACCGCAGTGAAAATCGAAGGCTTCAGCGGCGAAGATGCCACCCCGGCGCTGAAAGGTGCTGACGTGGTGCTGATCTCCGCAGGCGTGGCGCGTAAGCCGGGTATGGACCGTTCTGACCTGTTCAACGTCAACGCCGGTATTGTGCGTAACCTGATTGAGCAAGTCGCCTCAACCAGTCCTGGCGCCCTGATCGGTATCATTACTAACCCGGTTAACACCACCGTCGCGATTGCAGCGGAAGTGCTGAAGAAAGCCGGTGTTTATGACAAAAACAAACTGTTCGGCGTCACCACGCTGGACATCATCCGCTCCAACACCTTTGTTGCTGCGCTGAAAGGCAAGCAGCCAGAAGAACTCAACGTGCCGGTCGTTGGCGGTCACTCAGGCGTGACGATCCTGCCGCTGCTGTCGCAGATCCCAGGCGTCAGCTTCAGCGAGCAGGAAGCTGCTGACCTCACTAAACGCATTCAGAATGCCGGTACCGAAGTGGTTGAAGCGAAAGCGGGTGGCGGATCGGCCACGCTGTCGATGGGCCAGGCCGCGGCGAAATTTGGTCTGTCACTGGTACGTGCGCTGCAGGGCGAAAGCGATGTAGTGGAATGTGCTTATGTCGAAGGGGACGGCGAATATGCGCGTTTCTTCTCGCAGCCGCTGCTGCTGGGTAAAAAGGGGATTGTTGAGCGCCGTCCGATTGGCCAGCTGAGCGCCTTTGAACAGCAGTCGCTGAATGGCATGCTGGATACGCTGAAAAAAGATATTGTGCTGGGTGAAGAGTTCGTTAAGTAACACTTCTTCATACCTGACGCCGCAGCCACGTGGGCTGCGTGCCATTACCCCGGTCGCTTACCTGTGTGAGCTTCCGGGGTTTTTCATTTTTTATCTGGCGCTACTGGTTCTGCGTCTGGATCTCGTCCGGATACTCCAGCACCGTGACCGGCATCGTCATCTTCTTCTCGTTACGCGTGATATCGACGTTAATCACCGTGCCCGGGCGGATCTCAGCCACCTGGTCCATGGTTTCTACCGGTGATACCGCCGCCGCATTATTCACGCGGGTAATCACATCATTGACCTGAATACCGGCTTTATCTGCCGGGCCGCCGGCCTTGACCTCAGTCACCACGATGCCCTGATTATGATCCATGCCTGATGTCTGACCGCTGTAGCGGCGGAATTCGCGCCCGGTAATGCCGATATAGCCGCGTATTACCCGCCCGTCGCGGATCAGTTTCTCCATCACCTTCGTCGCCAGCTTGGTAGGAATTGCAAAGCCCAGACCTTCCGGCGTTTCGCCGTTGCTGCTTTTATCAAAGGAGAGGGTGTTAATGCCCATCAATTCGCCCAGCGAGTTAATCAGCGCGCCGCCTGAGTTGCCGCGGTTGATAGACGCATCGGTCTGCAGGAAATCCTGATGGCGGGAAGGGCTGAGGCCAACCCGTCCGGTGGCGCCAATGATACCCTGCGTCACCGTTTGCCCGATGTTATACGGATTACCGATCGCCATCACCAGGTCGCCAACGTGCGCGACGCGCTGCGGATTGATCGGGATCACCGGTAAATTCACCGCATTGATTTTCAGCACCGCCAGGTCGGTCAGTGAGTCAGAACCGACCAGCATCGCTTCAAAGTAGCGGCCATCCTGCAGATTGACGATGATCTGGCTGGCGTCGTTGATCACATGCTTGTTGGTCAGAATATAGCCGCGCGGATCCATGATCACCCCAGAGCCGAGCACATCGCTGGTGCCATTGGCGCTGCGGTTGTAAACATACACTACCGCAGGCGCGGCGCGTTTTACCCCCGCGTTGTAGCTGACCGGCTGAAGATCGGCGCTGTCGTCGGCAGTAGACAGCAGATCGCTGCCCAGCCGCAGGCCCGGCACGGCTACCAGAAGGATAGCGGCCACAATCAGGCCGAAGATCGCTGAACGCAAAAGTTTAGGAAACATGGTTTTAGGCAGTGTATGAATAAACGACTGGCAGGATAGCATGAGTTACGCGGACACAGTAGCCTGTGTCCGCGTGGCAGGGTTAACGCAGCAGCAGATAGATATTCTCATCGCCGCGCATGATGCTCAACGCCAGCAGGTCCGGTTTGGTCTCCAGCAGTTTACGCAGCTCTGCCAGATTCTGTACCGGCGTGCGGTTAACGCCAACGATCACATCATCCTTCTGCAGGCCAAACTGCGCCGCCGGAGTCGCTTTCGCCACCTCGTCGACTTTGACACCTTTGGTGCCATCTTTGGCCGCGCCGTCGCTCAGGGTGGCCCCTTGCAGCGCTGGGGTCATCAGTTCGGCACTGGCGGTCGTCTGGCTGCTGTTATCCAGCTTAACGGTGACCGTGACCGGTTTACCGTCACGCAGCAGGCCCACTTTCACTTCCTGGCCCGGCGGCGTGGTGCCGATTTTCACCCGCAGTTCAGCAAAGTTAGCGACGTTTTTGCCGTCGACGCTGGTAATGATATCGCCCGCTTTAATCCCGGCTTTCGCGGCCGCCGACTGCGGCAGCACCTCGTTGACGAAGGCGCCGTGCTGGATATCAACCTTAAAGGCTTTCGCCATATCGGCGGTCATCTCAGTGCCCTTGATGCCCAGCTGGCCGCGTTTCACTTCACCAAACTGGATCAGCTGCTGGGCCAGGCCCATCGCCATATTGCTTGGAATCGCAAAGCCAATGCCGATATTGCCGCCGCTTGACGCAAGGATGGCCGTATTCAGCCCGATCAGCTCACCGTTAAGATTCACCAGCGCACCGCCGGAGTTACCGCGGTTAATCGCGGCATCGGTCTGAATAAAGTTTTCCAGCCCCTCAAGGTTAAGACCGCTGCGGCCGAGCGCCGACACGATCCCCGAGGTTGCCGTCTGTCCCAGGCCAAACGGGTTACCGATGGCCACGGTAAAGTCCCCGACCTTCAGCTGGTCAGAGTCAGCAATTTTTATCTGGGTCAGATTCTTCGCATCGATCAACTGGATCAGTGCGATATCGGTCTGCTCATCGTGACCGACCAGCTTGGCCGTGAATTCGCGACCATCGCTCAGCTGCACGCTGATTTTATCTGCGCCATTCACCACGTGGTTGTTGGTCAGCACATAGCCTTTGGCGGCATCAATAATCACCCCGGAGGCCAGCCCTTCAAACTCCTGCGACTTATCGTCACCGGGGGCACCTTCCTCTCCATCCTGACCAAAGAAGCGTTTTAGCTGGTCGGGGATCTGCTGCTGGCTCTCTTTTTCTGTCCCTTCAACGTGAACGCTGACGACGGCCGGCAGAACTTTCTCCAGCATTGGTGCCAGGCTCGGCAGCTGCTGACCCTGAATCTGTCCAGGAAGAGCAGCCACAGCCGCAGGGACTGTGGCCATATTGACACCGACACTCAATGCTAATGCGCTTAACAGAAATAATTTGTTCTTCATCGGAAGCAAACTCTCGCTAGCAGGGAAATGATGCCCATCGCCAAAATGGCAGGCCGTATGTGTCTTGCAGTGATCTGAATGGTGCATGAAACATGGGGTGGCTGGCACCCCACGAAAATGATTACTTGGTATTGGTAGCGCGCTCGCCACGCAGCAGGCCAGAGGCGCTGTCCGGGTAGTCACGCGGCATCTCTACCGGCACCTGGTCGTTATCCGCTTCTGATTCTGTCAGCTGATAAGCAAACGGGTTTTTCTCACCCGGCAGGTTTGGCAGCAGGTCATTAGAACCTTTCGCCATATGCTGATACAGCTGACGGTAGTCGCGTGCCATGTTGTCCAGCAGCTCGGCGCTGTGGGCAAAATGGTTAGTCAGCTCTTCACGATAATCCGCCAGCTCTGCCTTGCTCTTTTCCAGCTCGTACTGCAGGCTGCGTTGCTCGCGCAGTTTTTTGTTGCCGAAACGCATTGCTACCGCGCCAATAATAATCCCAACTACTAACCCAATAAGCGCGTATTCCCAGGTCATAATGACTCCCATATAGTCTTCGTTGTTACGTAGGGCTTTTCCATCTGATACCAGCCACTATAACCGCTAATGTATTGGAAGTGGAATCCTGCGGCAGCTTCGCTTAGTGTAGAACGACTTTTTTTTCGACGATCAACACCGGCATAGGCCTTTTTTTCAGGGAATGTGACTCAATTATGCAAACGATGTCCCCGCTGGTGCGCTATCAGCAAGCGCTGGAAAACGGCGAGTATCAGCCCGATGAAGTTCAGCGCGCCGCCATGACCCGCTTAGACGGTATCTGGCAGGCGTTAAGCCGTGTTAGCCCTCCTGCGTCTGCCGCCAGCGGCGGTCTGTTTGGCAAGCTCAATAAGCTGATGGGCAAAAGCAAATCGACGGTCCAGGCACCGGCGCGCGGTCTCTATATGTGGGGCGGCGTTGGGCGCGGCAAAACCTGGCTGATGGATATGTTTTTTCAGTCGATTCCTGGTCAGCGTAAGCAGCGCCTGCACTTTCATCGCTTTATGCTGCGCGTGCATCAGGAGCTGACAGAACTGCAGGGGCAGAGTGACCCACTGCAGATTGTCGCCGACCGCTTCAAGGCAGAAACCGACCTGCTGTGTTTTGACGAATTTTTTGTCTCAGACATCACCGATGCGATGCTGCTCGGCACATTGATGGAAGCGCTGTTCAGCCGTGGCATCACCCTGGTCGCCACGTCAAATATTCCGCCGGACGATCTCTATCGTAACGGTTTGCAGCGCGCACGTTTTCTACCTGCGATTGAGATGATCAAGCAGCACTGCGAAATCATGAATGTTGATGCCGGTATCGATTACCGCCTGCGCACGTTAACCTCGGCGCACCTGTGGATGACGCCGCTCGGTGAAGAGACCGCCAAAGAGATGGAGCGGATGTTCGTGGCGCTGGCGGGAAAACCGCGTCAATCCCATGAACCGCTGGAGATTAATCACCGTAAGCTGCCCACGTTGGGCGTGGCTGAGGGCGTTGTGGCGATGAGTTTCCTTGCGCTGTGTGGGGAAGGGCGCAGCCAGCACGACTATATTGAACTGTCGCGCCGTTTTCACAGCGTATTGCTGTATGATGTGCCGGTGATGATTTACAAGACCGAAGACCAGGCACGGCGATTTCTGGCGCTGGTGGATGAATTCTACGAGCGGCACGTCAAGCTGGTGGTCTCGGCGGAAGCATCACTGTACGAGATTTATCAGGGCACGCGGCTGAAGTTTGAGTATCAACGCTGCGTATCCCGTCTGCAGGAAATGCAGAGTGAAGAGTATCTGCGACTGCCGCATTTGCCCTGAAACTTGAATGGGCGTGGCGGGATGAGGATTTTATCGCAGAAAACGTTCGATCTTTTTGGGCGACTTCTCTATAATCTTGCGACCCCACGTTACAGCAAAGGTTTTTTTCCCAAAACTCTTTGTGTTCCAGTAACTCTATCCGAAGGGGTGGGCTTACTGGTCAAGATGGTCGTGTGAGCTCCAACCGTTTATTCAAGCGTTTGGGATTTCACCAACGTGTAACTTAATTTGGGTAAGCTTTTAGATGAAAACTTTTACAGCTAAGCCAGAATCGGTCCAACGTGACTGGTATGTTGTTGACGCAACAGGCAAAACATTAGGTCGTTTAGCGACTGAATTGGCTCGTCGCCTGCGCGGTAAGCACAAAGCGGAATATACTCCGCACGTTGATACTGGTGATTACATTATCGTTCTGAACGCAGAAAAAGTTGCCGTAACCGGTAACAAGCGTACCGATAAAGTGTATTACCATCACACCGGTTTCGTCGGTGGTATCAAGCAAGCGACCTTCGAAGAGATGATTGCTCGCCGTCCTGAACGCGTGATTGAAATCGCGGTTAAAGGCATGCTGCCAAAGGGTCCGCTGGGCCGTGCTATGTACCGTAAACTGAAAGTTTACGCGGGCAACGAGCACAACCATGCGGCACAGCAACCGCAAGTTCTTGACATTTAATCGGGATTACAGGCAATGGCTGAGAATCAAAACTACGGCACTGGTCGCCGCAAAAGCTCTTCCGCACGCGTCTTTATTAAGCCGGGTAGCGGTAACATCGTTATCAACCAGCGTTCATTAGAACAGTACTTCGGTCGTGAAACTGCCCGCATGGTAGTTCGTCAGCCGCTGGAACTGCTGGACATGGTAGGTAAATTCGATCTGTACATCACTGTTAAAGGTGGTGGTATCTCTGGTCAGGCTGGTGCGATCCGTCACGGTATCACACGCGCTCTGATGGAGTACGACGAGTCCCTGCGTGGCGAACTGCGTAAAGCAGGCTTCGTTACTCGTGATGCTCGTAAAGTTGAACGTAAGAAAGTCGGTCTGCGTAAAGCACGTCGTCGTCCTCAGTTCTCCAAACGTTAATTTTTCCTGCTCACGCAGAAACGATTATCGGAAAACCCGGTGCCTGGCGCCGGGTTTTTTATTTCCTGCCTGTACAAAAAGCGCGAAACACCCACGGCTTTGTTATTTTCCCCCGCAATTCGACACTCCGCTCCCCACAAGCTGGCTAAAATCTGGTAAACTGTGTGTCACTTTGTGCCCATTGGCCGGGCAATGACGCTGGTATCCTGTGCAATGGACGATCGGTCAAACTTCGGGCTGATGGCAATAATGAGTCGCCGCGTGGATGGCTATTCGCAGTAATTTTCTCGATAAACTTGGAGGTTTACATGGCTGTCGCTGCCAACAAACGTTCGGTAATGACGCTGTTTTCTGGTCCGACTGACATTTTCAGCCATCAGGTACGTATTGTCCTGGCTGAGAAGGGTGTTAGTGTCGAGATCGAGCAGGTTGAAACGGATAACCTGCCGCAGGATCTGATCGACCTCAACCCGTACCGTACCGTACCCACCCTCGTTGATCGCGAGCTGACGCTGTATGAATCGCGCATCATCATGGAGTATCTGGACGAACGTTTCCCGCATCCACCGCTGATGCCGGTTTATCCGGTTGCGCGTGGTGAAAGCCGCCTGATGATGCACCGCGTCGAGCAGGACTGGTACAGCCTGATGCGTAAAGTCGAAAACGGCACGGCGCAGGAAGCGGAAGCAGCGCGCAAGCAGCTGCGTGAAGAACTGCTGGCCATCGCACCTCTGTTCGCCCGCACCCCGTTCTTTATGAGCGAAGAGTTTAGCCTGGTAGATTGCTACCTGGCCCCACTGCTGTGGCGTCTGCCACAGATGGGCATTGAGCTGATTGGTGCCGGTTCGAAAGAGCTGAAAGGCTATATGACGCGTGTCTTCGAGCGTGATTCCTTCCTGGCTTCCCTGACGGAAGCGGAACGCGAAATGCGCCTGCAAACGCGGGGCTGATTACGATGGAAATGTCTCAACTTACCGCACGTCGTCCCTATCTGCTGCGCGCTTTTTATGAGTGGTTGCTCGACAACAATCTCACGCCGCATCTGGTCGTAGACATTAATTTGCCGGGTGTCATGGTGCCCCTGGAATATGCCCGTGATGGTCAGATCGTTCTGAACATCGCGCCGCGTGCCGTGGGCAATCTTGAGCTGGGCAATGACGAAGTGCGCTTCAGCGCGCGTTTCGGCGGCGTTCCACGTCAGGTTTCCGTGCCGTTAATGGCGGTGCTGGCGATCTACGCCCGTGAAAACGGCGCAGGAACGATGTTTGAGCCAGAGCCAGCGTATGAAGAAGCGGGTGAATACGATGCTGCTGACGCGCAGGATAGCGCACCGGAAACGGTGATGTCGGTTATCGATGGCGATCGTCCTGACGACAGCGGTCAGGATGACGACAACGGTCCTGACGATGAGCCGCCGCCGCGCGGTGGTCGTCCGGCGTTACGCGTCGTGAAATAAAAAACGGGCCGTCAGGCCCGTTTTTTTATGCTGCGAAGGCTTAATACACGTCGCGCAGGTAACGCTTCTCTTTCTTCAGCTGGTCAACGTAGTCGGCTGCACGCTCCGCAGACATGCCACCAAACTGAGTAATCACCTGGTACAGCGCCTTATCGACGTCTTTTGCCATGCGTGATGCATCGCCACACACGTAGAAGTACGCCCCCTCTTCCAGCCACGCAAACAGCTCTGCGCCCTGTTCCAGCATGCGGGTCTGCACGTAAATCTTCTCAGCCTGATCGCGGGAGAACGCCAGGTCAAGGCGGGTCAGTAGACCTTTCTCTTTCCAGCTATTGAGCTCGTCCTGATAGATATAGTCATGTTCCTGATGCTGGTCGCCGAAGAACAGCCAGTTTTTGCCTTTGGCGCCCAGCGCATCACGCTCCTGAAGGAAGGCGCGGAACGGTGCGATACCGGTGCCCGGGCCAATCATGATCAGCGGCGCATCGCCGTTGGACGGCACGCGGAACGCTTTATTTGGCGAGATAAAGATCGCCGGCTTTTCACCGCGCTTCACGCGTTCGGCCAGGTAGGTCGAGCATACGCCGCTGCGCGAGCGTCCGGCGCTGTGGTAGCGCACGGAAGCAATCGTCAGGTGCACCTGATTCGGGTGCGCCTTCTGGCTGGAAGAGATGGAGTAAGCGCGGTGCTGCAACGGGCGCAGCAGGGCAACAAACTCAGGAATGCTCAGTGCACGGGTGACGTCGAGCTGCAGCAGATCGAGGGTATCTTTGCCCCACAGCCAGACGCCCAGCGCATCTTTATCATCGTGCTGCAGGACGTGGCGCAGCTCCTGGTTGGTGGTGTTCTGGCCCACCCACTCAATCAGCTTGCGCGAAGGCTCGGAGATCTCGAACTGATAGGTCAGCAGGTCACCGAGGCTACGTTCGAAGCCAGGGACCGGCGTATCGTAGTCGGATTTTAGCTGCGTCAGCAGCAGGTTAACCAGTGCCGGTTCGTTCACCGGGATCACCCCCAGCGCGTCGCCCGCTTCGTACTTCAGCCCGCTGTCGGTCAGGTCAAACTCGAAGTGACGGATGTCCTTACCGGAGTTTTCACCGGACAGACGCTTGTTGGTCGCCAGCGCTGCCGCATACGGGTTGTTCTTGTTGCTGCCCGGAATGACCGGCGCTTCCGGGGCGCTCTCCAGCGCTGTGCCGCTGCTGCCCGCGCTGGCGGCAAACTGAGGCATGGAAGCGGCGATCCACTCATTGGACGGCTCTTCAAAGTCGATGTCGCAGTCAATGCGGTCGTAAACGCGTTTCGCACCCAGCTGCTCCAGGCGCATATCAATAAATTTACCTGCCTGGCAGAAGCCGTCGTAGCCGGTATCACCGATAGCCAGAACCGCAAAGTGCATCTGCTCAAGACGCGGCGCGGTGCTGGCAGAAATCGCCTGCCAGAACAGCTGGGCGTTATCCGGCATCTCGCCTTCACCGTAGGTGGAGGTGATCACCAGCACGTGACGCATGGTGGCGAACACTTCAATATCCACTTCGCCCAGCCCCTGAACCACGGGCACCAGACCTTTGGCGCGGGCGGCTTTCGCCGCGCTCTGCGCTAAGGCTTCAGCATTACCGGTCTGTGAACCAAACAGGATATGCAGCTGGGTGTTGGCAGCCGACGCTGCCCCGCTTGCCGCCTGCGGCTGGTTTTCCAGCACCAGCAGGCGTGAATGTAACCCGGCAAGAAAGCCCGCCAGCCAAAATTTCTGTTCGCCATTGAATGGCGCATCTTCAGGAATATAAGGAATCTTCATCGCTTTTATCTACTCAATCCCGTTCTCATTATTTATCAGGCTAATTTGCCAACCGCCGCCGCCAGTTCTGGCAGTGCAGCGCGCGCAAACAGCTCTTCAAAGTCAGGCAGACGTCCCAGCACTTCCCGGTTACAGGCATCCTGATACATGATCCAGCCATAGGTTGCCAGGCTGTCCATGGAGCGGATATTACGCTGCGTCAGGGCGGCTTTATAATCCGACATACGCTTGGCGCCAATCAGGCAGGAAAGCTCTTCGTCGCTGTAGCTTTCAATCGCGGCACGACCGTGGCGCTGCAGCTTGCTGATCAGGGTGAAATCTTCCGTCATCAGCAGGTTGCGCACCGCTTTCTCAACGGCTGGGTCCTGCACCGGCGTGCCTTTCGGCAGGCGGGAGAGCGCCAGCTGCTGTGCCGAACTCAGCACGGTGTAGTTGTTCAGCAGCACCAGCATTTCAGGGGTGTCGGTGGCGCCGTAGCCCGGAACCGCACCGTTAGCGATCGCCTTGCCATCGCGCCACGCCGCTTTAAACTTCGCCACCTGGTGACCGGCCAGCGCGGTAGATAGCTCCTCCAGCAGATCCTTACGGGTCTTGGCTTTCAGGATCTCAGCGCCGTCCTGGTAGAGCAGCAGGGAGCGCGGCATCACGTAGACGAAATGCTGACTCTCGCTTTCCCAGTGATCCAGCAGCCACTGCGCACGCGGCGAGCGGGTCGCTTCCAGATGCCAGTTCAGCATCGTCAGCACCGCGTCTTTGTGTACGCGCGCCATCTCGTTGTCGTCGGTGATCGAACCCAGCATCACCGAGTCAGCCGCCACGGAACCCGCCAGCGTGCCGTACGGGTCATACTGATAGGCGAAGCCGCCGCTCATCCCGTTGCCGAAGCCGGTACCGTAAGTGCCGAGGTTCAGCACTGCGCCGTTGGTCATATATTCGCAGCAGAAATCACCGACGCCTTCGACGACCGCCGTGGCACCGGAGTTACGCACGGCGAAGCGGTCACCTGCCTGGCCCTGAGCAAACAGACGCCCGCCGGTGGCACCGAACAGCGCGAAGTTACCGACCAGCACGTTGCCCTCTGCATCCTGCGAGCCGCCGCCAGGCGACATCACCACGATTTCACCGCCGCACTGGCCTTTACCGACGCCGTCGTTACAGGTGCCGTAATGCTCAAGGCGCATGCCGTCATTGCAGAACACGCCGTAAGACTGACCGGCAGAGCCGGACGTGGCGATGGTGACGGTACCCGGCGCCAGATAACGGCGACCGCGATCGTCCAGCAGGGCTGCCGGAATAGCGCTCAGCTGCTCCGCATCCAGCTGATGGTTCAGCAGGCGTTCGATATCAATCGCCAGCTGGCCACCAACGCTCTTATTACGGTTGTTCAGGATGATGCCATCGCCAAGGGCGATCGCGGTCGATCCCTGATTGACCAGTTGATCTTTCACCAGCTCGACCCAGCCATCGTCCAGCTCGAAATCTTTTTCCAGATAGACCGGGTGGGCAATTTTCAGCTCCGGCACCACGGTTAACATGGCGCGCAGATCCAGCTTGCCGACTTCCAGCGGGTGATCCATCAGGTGCAGCAGGTCAGAGCGTCCACGCGCTTCGCGCAGAGAGCGCAGGCCGAGGCGCGCCAGCATCTCACGCACTTCGTGCGCAACGTTGATAAAGTACTGTGCCAGCTGGCGCGGATCGCCATCAAACGCTTCGGCGTTGGTGGTTAAACCGGCCGGGCATTTCACGTTACAGTTTTTCGCCATCACGCATTTCAGCATCATCAGTGCGGTAGTACCGAACTCGAAGCTGTCGCCGCCCAGCAGCGCGGATTTCACCACGTCGCTACCGGTCTGCTGAGCGCCGGAACAGCGCAGCAGCACTTTTTCGCGCAGGCCGTTGGCACACAGCGCCTGGTGAACTTCGGCGATGCCGATTTCCGCCACGCGGCCAGTGTATTTCAGGCTGGTTACGGAAGCCGCACCGGTGCCGCCGGTGTTACCCGCGACGTTAATCACATCGGCGCCGGCTTTCGCCACGCCAACCGCGATGGTGCCGATACCCTCGGACGACACCAGCTTCACGATCACGCGCACGCGCGCTGCTTTACAGTCGTGGATCAGCTGTGCCAGATCCTCGATGGAGTAAGTGTCGTGGTGCGGCGGTGGTGAAACCAGCTCAACGCCCGGTGTGCCCCCGCGCGCTGCGGCGATCTCAACGGTAACTTTCGCCGCCGGTAACTGACCGCCTTCGCCCGGTTTTGCACCCTGGCCGATTTTAATCTCCAGCTCTTCCAGCATCGGGTCCGCCAGATAGGCTGCCCAGACGCCGAAGCGGCCGGAAGCCAGCTGCTTGATGCGTGAAGCGCGAATGGTGCCGTGGCGCGAATAGTGCTCGCCACCCTCACCACAGTTGCTCATGCCGCCAACCATGTTAGTGCCGTGCGCCACCGCTTCATGCGCCGGAGCCACCAGCGCGCCGTGGCTCATCGCACCGGAGGCAAAGGTACGGGTAATTTCATGCGCAGGCTGCACTTCGCTCAGCGGCAGCGCCGCAGAGATGGTGAAGATGCGCGACAGGTAGTCGGCCGCCTTGCCGTTAGCGCTGATGTGCAGCGCGTCCGCGCTGATTTCGCTGTGCTCAATGGCATCACCGAAGCGTTTTTTCAGCACGCCGGACAGGGTGGTCAGGCGATCGTGCTCGCTTTTCAGGCCGACGATGGCATCGGTCAGGCGCAGCGTGAACTGGCCTTCACGGCCTTCGACCGCCTGGCACACCATACCGCGCACCGCAAAGCCATTGTTGACCAGCGAGTAACGGCCCAGCTTACGGGTAAATTCGGCTTCGCTGTCGACGTGGGTCAGGTCCGCCGGGAAGGCGAGAATGTCACGCAGCGCCGCAGGACGGCGTTTACGCTCTTCCAGCATCAGGCTGGAGAACTGACGGTAGTCCGGGGTGATAGCAAAGTTATCGATCACCTCGTTCGGAATGCGCTCAAAGCTGCTGTCCTTAAAGGATTTGGCTTTGATGTTAAAAGCGTTATCCAGCTTGGCCAGCGTCATCAGGCGGATAAAGTTATCCTCCTCACGCGGCTTGTCGGCGAAGCGGATCGGCTGCTCGGTCATATCGATGAAGGTGCGCACGGCGATGGTGCCGTAAGAGTGGCCGGCCCCTTCCGCGCGCTCTTTAAACAGGCCGAGCAGCGGCACTTCGTTTTCGCCTTGAATGCGCAACGCGCTCTGATGCCAGTCCACCGCCATCTGCGCGATGCTGGCAAAACCTGCGCCGCCGACCGGGGTCTTGATGTTCGGGAAGTACTTCTTCAGCACGCGATCTTCGGTATCAAGGAAGTTCGGCTCGAAGAACTCACCGCAGCTATAGCTCTCAACGGTACACAGGCCGACTTTGCCCATGGTTTTCATCAGCGCTTTTTCTGCGGCTTTGGCATAGCGTTTAAAGGCTTTGTTGCCGCCTTCGCCTTCACCGTACTTCTCTTCCGCACGCATCTGCACGCCCAGCGGATAGACCGCGGAAGCGCCAAATCCGAGGGTGGCCGCGATATGGTGTGACGAGATGCTCTGGCCGCTCTCCACCACCAGCGAAACGTCGAGGCGCAGACCTTCCTGCACCAGGCGCTGGTTAATGGCGGAAACCATCAGCAGCATGGGAATGCTGGCGCGGGTTGAGGAGATGTGGCGATCGGTGATCACCGCAATGCCGCCCTGTTCGCGGGCGAAATCGACCACTTCCTGAGCTAAATCGTCGATGGCTTTTTCCAGCGCGTCCGCGTTGGCGGCACGATTCAGCGGGTCGACGCCAATTACCGGGGTGTAGAGCATCTCAAAGCGTTTGTACGGAGCAACGGTCTGCTCACGCAGCTGCAGCATATCCAGGTGGGTCAGGATCGGGCTTGGTACCACGATCTGCTTGCCTTTGCTGCGGCCGAGGTGCGGTTTGGCACCCAGCGCCACGCGCAGCGTCATGCCGTCGGCTTCACGAATGGAGTCGAGCGGCGGGTTAGTCACCTGCGCAAAGCGCTGGGAGAAGTAGTGCGCCATGCCGCCTTCGTGGTCGGACAGGGCGTTGATAGCGTTGCCGTAGCCCATCGCGGAGATTTTCTCTGCGCCGGTGGTGAGCATCGGGTCCATCATGAACTTGAAGCTTTCCTGGTTGTAGTAGTACGCCACAAAACGCTGATAGGTTTTGAGGTCGCCGCTATAACGCAGTGGGGAGCCTTGCTGCTCCGCTGGGATCACCGGCAGCTCTTCGAGCGTGACGCGCGACTGTGCCAGCAGCGCCGGGTAATCCGCTACCGCCGCCAATTTTTCCAGCGCTTCGAGGGTGGTGTAGCTGCGCTTTTCGCGGTGATCGTAATACAGCATCCCGCCCGCTTCGATACGGCCACGGCGCAGCACGCTCTCCGGTGGGAAGGCGATCTGACCGGCTTCGGACATGGCACCGATGTACTCTGCGGTCTCAACGGAACGCAGCGGGCGCAGGCCCAGGCGGTCCAGACGGGCACCAATCACTTCACCGTTGCCGAAGATCAGCGCAGCCGGGCCGTCATTCTTCTCTTCATACAGGGAGAAGTACTCCAGCATCGCGCGCACTTCCGCAGACAGCGACGGGTCGTTCTCCCACGCAGGCGGCATCATTGAGACCACGGCGGTGATCAGGTCGAGGTTATCTTCCATCAGGCGGCTGTGGATGCTCTGGTCAAGGCGTGAGCTGTCGGACTGGCCTTTCGGACGCACAATCTTCTTGCCACGGGCCAGCGCCAGCGCCGACTCCGCAATGCGGTTTTTACGGTCGGTATTCAGCTCGCCGTTGTGCGCCATCAGGCGGAACGGCTGCGCCATGGTGGTATGCGGGTCGGTATTGGTTGAGAAACGGGTATGGAAGAACAGACCGCGCACCTGATGGTCGGCGTCGGTCAGATCCTGGAAATAGGGGATCACTTCGTTTGAGTTCAGGCGTGCTTTAAATACCTGAGTGCGCGAAGAGAGCGACAGCGGGTAGAGACCGCCAAATTCGCTTTCGGTAAAGGCGCGTGCTTCGATATCCAGCAGCGCGCGATAGATGCGCTTCTCGAAGTCTATCTGATGAGTGATATCGGCCGGGGCAGTAAACACCCACTGCACGATAGGCAGCTGGAACGGGATCGCCGCCGGGCGCAGCACGCTGGTATCCAGCGGCATGTCACGCTTAATGATAATGGCAAGATCATAAGTGGCCAGCGTCTCTTCTACCAGACGCTCGGCGTTGGCACGCAGCGCAGCATCTTTCGGTACGAAGAAGTTACCCACGCCAAAGCGACCGGCCTCTAACGGCAGCCCGGTGACTTTGCGGAAGAAGTGCAGAGAGAGGTCAACGTTCACCCCGGCTCCGTCACCGACGCCTTCAGCAGACATGCCTCCACGGTGAGGTACGGTGCAGAGTGCGCTGTGCGCCATTTGCAGAACCTCATGAGTTTGCTCGCCGTCCTTACGAGTAATGAAACCCACACCACAACTGTCACTGTCTTTTGATGGATCGTACAGTCCATAAGGATAAGGTTTTGAGTTGGACATCGAGGGCCTCCTTAACTGCTTTGACATTACCACTAATCTTCAGGCACAGAGGGCGCTCGGCATCTCTCCAGGCTCTGTATCCTATTTTTGCCGCTGTTTGTTACGGACACCGTGAATCCGGGCATCCTTCGCCAGATATTTTCTAAAACATCCTTGAAGGGGACCGCTCACTTTAATTCCGGGTCTCTGGGTGGAGATAACTTGCATCACAAGGGAGTCTGGTTGCTGCATAGATATGCCAAGACGCTGACCCCTGAGGAAATCTTCCAGCGGATTTCCAACTTATCGGTAAAGCGTACTCAGGTCAAATAGCGTTCTTACTTATGCTTTTTGACGCTTTGAGTGAGTTATCTTATTGATATATATGGTTATCACCACCATTTTTCACGCTGTTCAACATGAGTTGTCAGGGGGCGAAGTGTGAGCTGACTCACTATAGGGCAGGCGCCAAATCTCTGCACCATGCTGGTGCCGGAGGTAATGGCAGCAGAATGTGCTGTAAGAATGACTATAACCGCAGGAACGCACTGTTTTTAATTAGTGGGGTTATTTGAATAAAATAGGGGGTGTCATTAGTAAAATTAATCATGCCAGGTGTGATTAATATTTCATGAATTGTGAATGGTTATTCGTTTGGATGAGACAAAAGAAGGCGAGTGATTTCCATCATCGCTAAGAAAAACATCATCTGAGAATGGCGCGGCGAACTGGCAGCGGCCCTACAGATTATGCAGTTATAAAATTTAGTCAATATGCGCAGGCGTAACTTTTTTTATCCGGGCGAAATGCGTACCTGGCGCGGGATAGCAGCGATCCGCAGCCGTTGCCTGACGGCGACGATAATCCCGCCATAAGCGGCCGCCGCCTGTGGGTGGTGCTGCACTATTACCGTGCAGCTGCTGGCAGTGTCCTGCGGTCAATCGTGCGTTGGTCTTTTGTCCAATTCCGGTATGATTGCGGCTATCAGGCGGAAGGGATCCTTTATGAAACAAATTCGTTTATTAGCGCAGTACTACGTTGATTTGATGGTGAAGCTGGGGCTGGTGCGCTTCTCGTTGCTGCTGGCCTCTGCGCTGGTGGTGCTGGCGATGATTGTGCAGATGGCCGTCACCATGGTGCTGCGCGGCCACGTCGAAAGCATTGATATGGTGCGATCGGTGTTTTTCGGCCTGCTGATCACCCCGTGGGCGGTCTATTTCCTCTCGGTGGTGGTGGAGCAGCTGGAGGAGTCGCGCCAGCGCCTGTCACGGCTGGTGGATAAGCTGGAGGAGATGCGTAATCGCGACCTTGAGCTGAACCAGCAGATGCAGGGCAATATCACCCAGCTAAATCAGGAGATTGCCGACCGTATCAAAGCCGAAGAGGCGCGCCTGCAGGTGATGACCCGGCTGAAAGAGGAGATGGCGCGGCGTGAAGAGGCGCAGATCGAGCTGGAACAGCAATCCTCCTTCCTGCGCTCGTTCCTTGATGCTTCCCCCGACCTGGTTTTCTACCGTAACAGCGACCAGCAGTTTTCCGGCTGTAACCGGGCGATGGAGCTGCTGACCGGCAAAAGTGAGAAGCAGTTAATCGGCCTGACACCCAAAGAGGTGTACGACGACGATGCCGCCACCAAAGTGCTGGAAACGGACGAAAAAGTGTTCCGCCACAACGTCTCACTGACCTACGAGCAGTGGTTACAGTATCCCGACGGGCGCAAGGCCTGTTTTGAGATCCGTAAAGTGCCTTATTACGACCGCGTGGGCAAGCGCAGTGGGCTGATGGGCTTCGGGCGCGATATAACCGAGCGTAAGCGCTATCAGGACGCGTTAGAGAACGCCAGTAGGGAAAAGACCACCTTTATCTCTACGATTAGCCACGAGCTGCGTACGCCGCTTAACGGCATTGTCGGTCTGAGCCGCATCCTGCTGGATACCGATCTCAATCAGGAACAGCTGAAATACCTCAAAACCATCCACGTTTCGGCGATCACTCTTGGCAATATTTTCAACGACGTGATTGAGATGGATAAAATCGAGCGGCGCAAAGTGCAGCTGGATAACCAGCCGATCGACTTCACCGGCTTCCTCGCCGATCTGGAAAACCTCTCCGGCCTGCTGGCGGAGCCGAAAGGGCTGAAGTTTGTACTGGCGCCCGACCTGCCGCTGCCGCACAAAATTATCGCCGACGGCACGCGCCTGCGTCAGATCCTGTGGAACCTGATCGGCAACGCGGTAAAGTTTACCCAGCAGGGCGAAATTGTGGTGCGCGTTGGCTACCTGGAGGATGACTGCCTGCGCTTTGAGGTTGAAGACTCCGGCATGGGCATTCCGCAGGACGAGCAGGATAAGATCTTCGCCATGTACTACCAGGTAAAGGATCAGCGCGGCGGCAAACCGGCGACCGGAACCGGCATCGGGCTGGCCGTTTCCCGCCGCCTGGCGCAGAGCATGGGCGGAGACATCAGCGTGCGCAGCGCCCCGGGCCAGGGCTCCTGCTTTACCCTGACGCTGAACGCCCCGCGTATCGCGGAACAGGTGGAGGATGAGCAGCCGGAAGACGACCTGCCGCTGCCTGCGCTGCATGTGCTGCTGGTAGAAGATATTGAGCTGAACGTTGTCGTCGCGCGCTCGGTGCTGGAGAAGCTCGGCAACAGCGTGGAAGTGGCGATGACCGGCCAGGCGGCGCTGGATATGTTCAACCCGGATGAATTTGACCTGGTGCTGTTGGATATCCAGCTGCCGGACATGACCGGGCTGGACGTGGCGCGTGCTATTCATCGGCGCCACGCGGGTGAGCAGCTGCCGCCGCTGGTGGCGCTGACCGCTAACGTGCTCAAGGACAAGCGTGAATACCTGGATGCCGGCATGGACGATGTGCTGAGCAAACCGCTGGCGGTGCCTGCGCTGACGGCGATGATCAAAAAATACTGGGATTATCAGGAAGTCGAGCTGCCAACCCTAACGGAGAGCAACATGGATGAGAAACAGCTGGCGCTGCTGGATGTGCCAATGCTTGAGCAATATATCGAACTGGTCGGGCCGAAGTTGATCCATCAGAGTCTGGAGATGTTTGAGCAGATGATGCCGGGTTATCTGGAGGTGCTGGATTCCAACATGATGGCGCGCGATCAGAAAGGGATTGCCGAAGAGGGCCACAAGATCAAAGGGGCTGCAGGATCGGTCGGTCTGACCCACTTACAACAGGTTGCCAAACAGATTCAAAGCCCGGAACTGCCAGCATGGTGGGATAACGTGCAGGAGTGGATTGATGAGCTGAAACAGGAGTGGCGCAATGATGTTGAAGTACTGCGTCAATGGGTTAGGGATGCTGAAAAAAAATGACCCCGACCGAGGCCGGGGTGCGCGAATACTGCGCCAACACCAGGGAAACTGGAAACCTGCGCTATTTTGATAGGAATCGTCGGGAGCGCAGATTTGGTATTGGGTGAACCACTAATAAGCTCAGGAACTACTTTAGCAAATCTCACATCACATGTTACCAGATTCATTAAAATGTGTGATGTGGAGCAGCCTTGGTAAATAGAAGACCTTAATTTTACTTCTCAGTCAAGTAACGAATGCAATTGATTGCGGATTTGTCTTATTTTTGACCATGTGTGCTTTTTTTTTCGCCAGTCAGATTGACGCAAACTTTTTACCGCAGGGCCATTTTCACATAAGCTTATGCGGTAATGGAATTTGGCCAAATACGTGTTACTAACTCAATGTTTTATGGTTGTTTTTAGGTATTTTTAAACAGCCTTTCCGAAACGTTTAGGTTTCTGCTAGCACAAATCCTGAGTGGGCCTTTCTGCATAAGTCAAAAGCTGACTCCGTTCAGCAGGGTATCCGATGGCGATGACCTCACTCCGCGGGTGAAAAAACGGTCAAACCGGCATCATTTGCGAGTGATTTTCTTTTGTAGCAGATCGGTTTTCGAATACGACAGGGCGAAATTTATAAGCGCTGCGAACCAATCAGGTGGTAACGCTTTCATCCTGTGCCAGGTCCAGCGCATAACAGAGCGAAATCAGCTGGCGTGATGGAACCGATTCCAGTTACATCGCTTAACTAAAGGCATTCGGATATTTCGGGTGTATTTCCGCACTAATCATTTTTTAAAACAGGTTTTGGCATGAGTCGTCGTAATAACAGCGTCACCGCACGCATCAAATCGGGTTTGCTTCGCCTCGTTCTCGGCGTACTGGGTTTATGGCTTACCGGCATTATTGCCTTTGCCTTTCTTCCGGTGCCATTTTCAGCCGTGATGGTTGAGCGGCAGCTGGGTGCCTGGTTTAGCGGCAACTGGAGCTATGTTGCTCACTCGGACTGGGTAGGGATGGATGAAATCTCACCGTGGATGGCACTGGCGGTGATCGCTTCCGAAGACCAGAAATTCCCGACCCACTGGGGCTTTGATGTTGCGGCGATCCAGTCGGTGCTGGACAGCGAAGGCGAGAAGGCCGGAATGCGTGGGGCATCGACCCTGTCCCAGCAGACGGCAAAAAATGTGTTCCTGTGGGACGGCCGCAGCTGGATACGTAAAGGGCTGGAGGCCGGGTTAACGGTGGGGATCGAAACCGTGTGGACCAAACGCCGCATTCTCACCGTTTACCTTAACGTGGCGGAAATGGGCAAAGGGGTATTTGGCGTGGAGGAGGCTTCACAACGCTATTTCCATAAGCCAGCCAGCCGCTTAAGCATGTCTGAAGCCGCGCTGCTGGCCGCGGTACTGCCTAATCCGATTCGCTTCCGCGCCGATGCGCCATCCGGCTATGTGCGCCAGCGCCAGCAGTGGATCCTGCGCCAGATGCGTCAATTGGGCGGTGAAGGTTTCCTGCGCCAGCATAAACTGGATTAGGAACATCCCTGTTTTTATGGGCAGCGGAGAGAGACCACATTTTTAGCGGAATTTTTGTGCTAGCGTGACCCTGTTGTAACATATTGTTAAACAGGGATAAATTATAATGAAACGCATTGATGTGGTCTGCAAGGAGTTGGAGCGTCTGACGCTGCAAGCGGGAAATCCACAGGCAACCGCATATGTTTGGCCATCGCCAGGGAGCCTTCACCGGTGCGGGCAAAGATAAGGTCGGGCTGGTGGCACAGGCTGACGGCGGCTATCTGCTGCTGGACGAGATCCATCGCCTGCCATATGAGGGGCAGGAAAAGCTGTTCTCCCTGCTGGACCGCAACGAGTATCGGGCATTGGGTTCGAGTGGGGAGGCGCAGCGAGTCAACATTCGCCTGATCTGCACCACCACTGAAGCGGTGGATTCGGCACTTTTACGCACCTTTATGCGCCGTATTCAGGTCAGCATTACGCTCCCCGCCCTGCGTGAACGGTCACTGGAAGAGCAGATAGAACTGAGCAGCTTTTTTCTCCAGCGTGAAAGTGCCAAAACGGCACGTACGCTGCGGGTGGATAAGACGCTGATGCAGTGGCTGCTGGCGAAGCCGCTTGCCGGAAATGTCGGCCAACTGAAAAGTGATATTCAGTTTATCTGCGCCCAGGCCTGGGCGGCGGATATCGCACAGCCGCAAGGTGTATGACGCGTCTGAAGGCCATGCGGTGATTGGCGTGCTGTCATCGCAGTTTGCGGATGTCGGGCAACGCACATACCTGCATTAATGCGCTGGTCAGCCCGAGCGGGCAGCCGGGCAGGGTGATTATATCAACCGGAGAACGCAGCGGGCAGCAGCAGCCGGTACTGGCGGAAAGCGCGGTGCGCCAGGGGATGACGATGATCGAACCGACCGGCGGCATCGATCTGGCAAACTTCAGCGTGATACTGGAAACCTGCCTGCGCGCGGGCGTGCCGAAAGTCATGCCGCACATCTACAGTTCGATTATTGATAAGCAGAGCGGCAGAACGCGCCCGGAAGATGTGGCAAATCTGATGCAGCAGGTGAAAGCGCTGCTGTCGTAATGCCTGCCAGCTAAATAACAAGGCCGGTGAATACCGGCCTGAGAGGCTTAGTCTTCGTCGAACCCGGCGTTAAACAGGTCAATCACCGCCGCCAGCGCTTCCTCTTCCTGCAGGCCGCTGGCCTCCACTTCAATATGCCCACCCTTGGCGGAGTCGAGCATCAGCAGGGCAATCACGCTGCTGGCTTCTGCTTCCGTGCCGCTTTCATTGCGCAGCAGCACTTCTGCATCAAAACTCTGTACCAGCTCAAACAGCTTCATCGCCGGGCGGGCGTGCATGCCCAGCTTGTTTTTAATTTCAACGGTTTGCTTCACGGTCATGATTTGCGTTTTTCCAGCGTGCGATGACGGGACTGTACGTTTTTCCCGCGCGAGCGGAAATAATCTGCCAGCTGTTCGGCTATGTACACCGAGCGGTGTTTACCGCCGGTACAGCCAATCGCCACGGTCAGATAGCTGCGGTTATTGGTTTCCAGCATCGGTAACCACAGCTCAAGGTAGCTGCGCGTCTGGTAGATAAAATTGTGAACTTCGGTGTGGCGGTCAAGGAAGGCAGCAACCGGGCGGTCGAGGCCGGTCATAGGGCGCAGCTTCGGGTCCCAGTGCGGATTAGGCAGGAAGCGCACGTCAAACACGTAATCAGCATCAATCGGGATGCCGTGCTTGAAACCAAAGGACTCAAACACCATCGTCAGCTCGCGCTCGCGCTTGCCCAGCAGTCGGGTACGCAGCATTTCGGCCAGCTCGTGCACTGACATTTCCGAGGTGTCGATAATCAGGTCGGCGCGCGAACGCAGCGGCTCCAGCAGATCGCTCTCTTCATCGATCGCGCTTTCCAGCGACAGATTCTTGCTGGAGAGCGGATGCAGACGACGGGTATCGCTGTAACGGCGGATCAGCGTGTTGCGGTCGGCATCCAGGAACAGCAGCTGCGGCGAAAAACAGTCCGGCAGGCTGTTCAGTGCAGTTTCAAACACTTCCGGGGATTCCGGCATGTTACGCACGTCAATGCTCACCGCGGCGGACATGTTACGCTCAGAAAGTGAGCGAGCCAGGTCTGGCAGCAGTACCACGGGTAAGTTATCCACGCAGTAAAAGCCCATATCTTCCAGCGCCCGCAGGGCGACTGATTTACCTGAGCCAGAACGTCCGCTGACGATCATCAGCACCATTAACTCTTCTCCCCGTTTGTCTCAACGCGATACAACTGCGTTTAGCTCTCTTCGTGATCTTCCGTGATGATCTCATACAGATCTTCATCGGTCTGAGCGGCACGTAAACGGCGCAGCACCGTTTTATCGGCCAGGCGTTTGGCCACCAGCGACAGCGTGTGCAGATGCGTCTTGCACTGATCTGCCGGAACCAGCAGGGCAAACAGCAGGTCCACCGGCTGATTATCAATGGCGTCAAACGCGATAGGCTGGTCAAGGCGGATAAACACGCCAACGGCGCGCAGCGTATCTTCTTCCAGCTTACCGTGCGGGATGGCAATGCCGTTGCCAATGCCGGTACTGCCCATACGCTCACGCGTCAGGATAGCTTCGAAAATTGTCTGGTGCGGCAGATTTAACTGCTTCGCTGCCAGCTCGCTGATAATTTCCAGCGCCCGTTTTTTGCTCTGACAGTGCACGCCATTACGGGTACATGCAACGCTCAATACGGAGCCCAGTTCCAGTTTCAGATCATTGTTCATCATAGTTTCACTTAGGTATTCACTTGCACAGGGCGATAGCTCGAACCCGACATTCGGATCGCGAGATTAACATGCCGTATTGATTAACGGCTCGTCTTCCCGAAGGAACACGAGCCGAAAACGCTCCCGGCTTAACTGATATTGGGTTCGCCGAAAAAACAATCAATGTACAGTGAAGTTTAGTGTTGTTTTAGCTTATCTTTATGTTTATTTAACTGGCGGGCGAGCTTATCAACCAGCCCGTCAATCGCCGCGTACATATCTTTATCTTCCGAGGTGGCGTGCAGCTCCCCACCGTTCACATGCAGCGTGGCATCTGCAATCTGTGTCACTTTCTCCACCTTTAACACGATATAGACCTGATTGATGCGGTCAAAGTAGTGTTCCAGTTTGGCAAACTTTTCAGTTAAAAAATCACGCAGTGGCTGGGTGATTTCAACGTGTTGTCCAGTGATATTGAGCTGCATAGTGTCTTCCTTCTCAGTGCTTTCAGACCAGCTGTTTGCGCTGGTTTGATGGTGGGATGGATAAAGACTCTCGGTATTTTGCCACAGTGCGCCGGGCCACCATAATCCCCTGATCGGAAAGAAGGGTGGTGAGCTTGCTGTCGCTGAGCGGTTTGGCGGGATTCTCCGCCGAGATTAATTTCTTCACCAGCGCACGGATCGCCGTGGAGGAGGCTTCGCCACCGCCCTCGGTATTGACGTGGCTGGAGAAAAAATACTTCAGTTCAAAAATGCCGCGCGGGCTGTGCAGGTATTTCTGCGTGGTCACGCGCGAGATAGTCGACTCGTGCATTTCTACGGCGCTGGCAATATCGGCCAACACCATCGGACGCATGAACTCTTCACCCTGTTCGAAAAAGGCCTGCTGCTGGTCGACGATACAGCGCGTCACCTTCAGCAGCGTGTCGTTGCGGCTTTCCAGGCTTTTAATCAGCCACTTTGCTTCCTGCAGATTGCTGCGAATAAACTGCGTGTCGCTGTCGCTGCGCGAGCTGGCGCCGAGGGAAGCGTAATGCTGGTTGATCTTCAGGCGCGGCACGCTGTCGGCGTTGAGTTCCACCGTCCAGCGATTGCTGGCTTTGCGCACCAGTACGTCCGGAATGACGTATTCTGGCTCCTGGGTGTTGATCGACTGGCCCGGGCGCGGGTCGAGGGTCTGGATCAGCTGCATCGCCCCTTTCAGCACCTCTTCCTTCAGGCGGGTGACGCGCATCAGGCTGCGGAAGTCGTGGTTTGCCAGCAGATCCAGGTGCTCGCCGACGATCAGGCGCGCCTCTTTCAGCAGTGGAAAATCAGTCGGAAACTGAGAGAGCTGCACCATCAGGCAGTCGCGCAGATCGCGGGCGCAGACGCCGACCGGGTCAAAACGCTGCACGCGCTTCAGCACCGCTTCAACTTCATCCATCGACAGCTCGTCATCACCAATGCTGCCGAGGATTTCATCCAGCGTCACGGTGAGATAGCCTGTATCGTCAACCGCATCAACAATTGAGGTTGCTATCGCGCGGTCAGTGTCGGTAAACGGCGTCAGCTCAACCTGCCACATCAGGTAATCCTGCAGCGTCTGGGTGGTTTCACCCTGGTAGACCGGCAGTTCATCATCATGATAGTCAGTGCCCGTACCGGATGGCGTGCCGGCGGTGTAGATCTCATCCCAGGTGGCATCGAGCGGCAGCTCTTCCGGCATGTCCTTCTGTTCCAGCGCTTCGCGGGTATCCAGCGCTTCGGTTTCCTGATATTCGCGGGTATCAACTTCTTCGTGAATGTCGGTCTGTTCAAGCAACGGGTTACTTTCCAGCGCCAGCTGAATTTCCTGCTGTAGTTCAAGCGTAGAGAGTTGCAGCAGGCGAATGGCCTGCTGCAGTTGTGGCGTCATGGCAAGCTGTTGGCTCAGCCTGAGTTGTAAACCTTGCTTCATATTCAGAATATTAATTCCCCAGAAATCTTACCGAATGTGAACACCTTATCAGAGTCTGAACTCTTCACCCAAATAGACGCGCTTAACTTGCTCATCGGCCAGGATCGCTTCCGGGGTGCCATGGGCGATCAGATGCCCCTGGCTGACGATATAGGCTCGTTCGCAGACTGCCAGCGTTTCGCGTACGTTGTGGTCGGTGATCAACACGCCCAGACCGCTGTCACGCAGGTGCTCAATAATCTTTTTAATATCAATGACGGAGATCGGGTCAACACCGGCAAAGGGCTCATCCAGCAGGATAAACTTCGGGTTAGCGGCCAGCGCGCGGGCAATCTCGACGCGGCGGCGTTCACCACCGGAAAGCGCCTGGCCCAGGCTGTCGCGCAGGTGCTCAATGTGGAACTCGGCCAGCAGTTCATTCGCGCGGTCGTCGCGCTGCTCGCTGGTCAGGTCATCACGGATCTGCAGGACGGCCATCAGGTTGTCGTAAACGCTCAGACGACGGAAGATGGAGGCTTCCTGAGGCAGGTAGCCAATACCACGACGCGCACGGGCATGCAGTGGCAGAATACTGATGTCTTCATCGTCGATCACGATACGGCCCGCATCACGCGGCACAATCCCAACCACCATGTAGAAGGTGGTGGTTTTACCTGCACCGTTCGGGCCCAGCAGGCCGACGATTTCGCCGGATTTAACTTCCAGGCTGACATCTTCAACCACGCGACGGCCTTTGTAGGCCTTCGCCAGGTTTTCCGCAATTAAGGTTGCCATGTTAGTTAGTTACTCTTTTTCTGACCGTTTGACTGAGTGCCTTTATCCTGCAACTGCGACGGCACTAACACGGTGGTGACGCGTTTGCCGGTGCTGCCAAAGGCCTGCATTTTTTGCTCTTTGACCAGATAGGTGATTTTGTCACCTTTCACGTTGCTGTCGAGCTGTTCCAGATAAGCGTTGCCGGTCAGTTCGACCAGGTCTTTTGCCAGCTCGTAATGCATTTTCTGGGCGTGGCCCTGCACCGGCTTGCCGTTATCCTGCATCTGGTAGAAAGTTGCCGGATTACCATAGGCATCAACAATGGTTTTATTGCTGTCGCCGCCCGGACGGGTCACCACCACTTTATCCGCGGTGATTTTGATCGAACCCTGGGTGACGATAACTTTGCCGGTAAAGGTAGCCACGTTGCCCTGCATATCCAGCGCCTGGTTTTCTGAATCGACGTTAACCGGTTTCTCGGAGTCGCCGGTCAGTGCCAGAGCGGGCAGGCTGGCGGCAAGCAGCAGTGATGCCGTCAGAAGTTTAAGGCTGTTGTTCATTTTGAATTTCATAAGATGTTTTGACCTTTTCAATCAACTCGGCAGTTTTCTTCCGTAAATTCCCACGCATCTTCATACCTGTAGAGTTAAAGCTGCGGCCATAAAGCGTAACCTGATCGTCTGAAGTGACATCCTGAGTGGTCAGGTTAATTTGAGCGTTATCGGTTTTGATCCGCTCAAGCTGAGCGTCTTTGGTCAGGCTGTTCACTTCCACATGACCATAGAGATAAAGCATGCGGTCATTAGTGAGCTTGGCTTTGTCCGCCCGCACCGACCAGGTTGGAATTTTGTTTTCGTCGTAGGTCGTCATCACCGGGTTATCGAACCAGCTCACCGCTTCGGTCTGGAAGTAGGTGACCTTGTCTGACACCAGCTTATAGCTCAGCGCGCCCTCAGGGTTGTACACCACCGTATGAGAATTATCGCTCATGTAGGTCGGTTCCGTGTCGTCACTCCGGGTAGCGTTGCTATCGCTGTCGTTTCCGGTCAGGTTCCAGCCGATCAGCACAATGGCGACCAGCGCCAGTATCAGCGTTATCCAGCGTCTTGTTTTGCTCATACTGACTGCCCTTTGGCCTCTTCAAACTTACCTTGCGCGATCAAAATAAGATCGCAAATTTCCCTCACGGCACCGCGTCCACCGGCAATTCGGGTCACGTAGTCCGCACGGGGCAATAAAACAGGGTGTGCATCGGCCACGGTCACACTCAGGCCAACTTGCGCCATGACCGGCCAGTCGATCAGGTCATCACCAATATAGGCAACCTGCCCGGCACGAAGCGATAGTGTATCCAGAAGTTCACGGAAGGCCAAAAGCTTATCTGTCTGTCCCTGGTAAAGATGGGTAATTCCCAGCGTGGCGCAGCGATCTTCCAGCAGTTTGGCTTTACGGCCGGTAATAATCGCCACTTCAATGCCGCTGGTCAGTAGGCAGCGAATGCCATAACCATCGCGCACGTTGAAGGCTTTGAGCTCTTCACCGTTATTTCCCTGGTAAATCACCCCGTCGGACATCACGCCGTCAACGTCACAAATCAACAGCTTAATTTGCTGTGCCTGCGCCATGACCTGCTGGCTGACTGCGCCATAACAGGTCTCAATGGTGGCTACTGGATTGCTCATTATTTTCAGTTCCTGGTTTATACAACGCCTGCGCGCAGCATGTCATGCATGTGAACCACGCCGAGCAGCTGATCGCCATCGGCGACCATTACGCAGGTAATATTTTTATTCTGCATCAGGTTTAACGCATCCACGGCCAGCGTATTCGGGCGCACGCGCACGCCACCTGGCGTCATCACGCTGGCGATACTGGCATGCTGGATATCAATGCCCATATCGAATACGCGGCGTAAATCACCGTCGGTAAAGATGCCTTCGATTTTCATCAAGTCATTGCAGATTACCGTCATTCCCATGTTTTTACGGGTGATTTCCAGTAGAGCATCACGCAGAGAAGCATCACGGCTGACGTGCGGCATCTCGCTGCCGGAGTGCATGATATCATCAACGCGCAGCAGCAGTTTACGGCCCAGCGCCCCGCCAGGGTGAGAGAGCGCAAAATCTTCCTGGGTAAAACCGCGAGCTTTTAGCAGCGCAACGGCCAGGGCATCACCCATCACTAAGGTTGCGGTGGTGCTGGTGGTCGGGGCGAGGCCCAGCGGGCAGGCTTCCTGCGGCACTTTAACACACAGGTGGATATCTGCCGCACGTCCCATTGCGCTGTCAGGGCGGCTGGTGAGGCAGATCAGCGAAACATGCAGGCGTTTTAGCACCGGGATCAGCGCCAGAATTTCGGAGGACTCGCCGGAGTTGGAAATAGCAATCACCACATCGGATGGGCTTACCATACCGAGATCGCCGTGGCTGGCCTCAGCCGGATGAACAAAAAATGCTGACGTACCGGTGCTGGCAAAGGTCGCCGCCATCTTCTTACCGATATGACCGGATTTGCCCATCCCCATCACCACGACTTTGCCACGGCAGCGATAAATCAGCTCGCAGGCCCGGCTAAAGTCGTCGTTAATGTACCGATCGAGCTGTTCCAGCCCTTCACGTTCAATCCGTAAAACCTCTTTCCCGGCCTGTTGAAAGTCAAAGTCGGGATCGGCCGTGATATGCGCCATAATTCTCCAGTCCTTTTACCAGAAGGTCACTGAGGGGAACTGATACAGCATTCCCACCCAGACGATAAATCCGCACAGCAACAACGCGCCTGCCAGCCGACCAATGCGGCGACTGCGCTGCAAACAGATCAGTGTAAACAGGGCACTGACTCCCAGCATCACCCAGTAATCACGGGCGAAAGCGGCGGAGTCGAGTGTGCCTGGGTGAATCAGTGCCGGAATGCCCAGCACAATTGCCATATTATAAATGTTAGAGCCGATAAGGTTGCCGATGGCGATATCATCTTCGCCCTTCAGCGCGCCAGCAATCACCGTTGCCAGCTCCGGCAGGCTGGTGCCGACCGAAATAATTGTCAGGCCTATCACCAGTTCGCTGACGCCGAAATAGTCGGCAATCACCGTGGCGTTGTCGATGACCATGCGTGTCGACATCGGCAGCACAATCAGCGCCACTGCCAGCCACAGAAAGGCGACAGTATTGCCGACGTCATCTCGCGGCAGTTCAGCCAGCTGCTCACGCGTGAGCGAGTCGCTGTTTTCGCGTTCGGCGCGGCGAGCAATCTTGATGATAAACATCAGATAGATAGCGGCAATGGCGATCATCGCCAGTCCATCGTTGCGGCTCAGCTCGTTATCAAACAGCATGACGCCGCACAGCAGCGTCACCAGCAGCATCAGCGGCAGCTCACGGCGTACCAGTCTGGAGTGGACGGTGAGCGGGTGCAGCAGCGCGGCGCCGCCAAGGATCAGTAAAATATTGGTAATATTTGACCCCATCGCGGTGCCAACTGCGATATCCATCTGCCCGTGCGTGGCGGCGGAAAATGAGACAATCAGCTCCGGTAATGAGGTGCCAATGCCCACCACCGTCATGCCTATAATCAAGGGTGGAATCCCCAGCGACCGGCACAATATTGCGGCGCTAAACACCAGACGATCGGCTCCATAAACCAGTAAGACTAAACCGATAATCAATAGTGCTGTAGCTACGAGCATGAAGTGTCCTTTGGATCGGGTATAATCGTTGGTTACCGTTTGCTTTAAAGAGTTAAGGCAAAGAAAATTTAATGGCTGTGATTTTGACGGTCTGCGAGTGAAAAGTAAAACTTATGCCAGCTTTAGCTACGTTATTGCGGTAAGTTTCTGTAAAAGTGTCCGGTCCGATAGGTAATACGTTACCATTGGGGGTAAATTTAACGCCTGAGAATAAGGAATGAGGTAACTATGAGCCAGACGGAGACGAATTTGGTGGATGTGCGGGGCGTGAGTTTTTCCCGTGGCAACCGGCCGATTTTCGATAACATCTCGCTTACGGTGCCCAAAGGGAAGGTCACCGCGATAATGGGCCCTTCCGGCATAGGCAAAACCACTTTACTGCGTTTAATCGGCGGGCAGATCCCTCCGGACAGCGGTGAAATCTGGTTTAACGGCGAAAATATTCCCACGCTGTCGCGCTCACGCCTGTATGAGGCGCGTAAAAAAATGAGCATGCTGTTCCAGTCAGGGGCGTTATTCACCGATCTTAGCGTGTTTGACAACGTGGCATGGCCGCTGCGTGAACATACCCAGCTGCCAAAAGCGCTGCTGCATAGCACTGTGATGATGAAGCTAGAAGCGGTGGGCCTGCGCGGTGCCGCCAATCTTAAGCCTTCTGAACTTTCCGGCGGGATGGCGCGCCGTGCGGCACTGGCGCGAGCAATCGCGCTGGAGCCAGATTTGATCATGTTTGACGAACCCTTTGTCGGCCAGGATCCCATCACCATGGGCGTGCTGGTGAAGCTGATCGACGAACTGAACCACTCGCTGGGCGTCACCTGTATCGTGGTATCGCACGATGTGCCTGAGGTGCTGAGCATTGCCGATTACGCTTATATTATCGCGGATCAGAAAGTGATCGCTCAGGGGACAGCCCCTGAACTGCGTGATAACGAAGATGCCCGCGTGCGTCAGTTTATTGACGGCATTGCTGATGGCCCGGTACCTTTCCGTTTCCCGGCAGGGGATTACCTGCAAGATTTAGTCGGCTCAGGGAGTTAACAGACTGATGTTTCTAAGAGCACTGGCGTCATTAGGGCGTCAGGGAATTAATACCTGTGCCTCGTTTGGCCGCGCCGGACTGATGCTGTTCCATGCGCTGTTTGGCATCCCCCGTTTTCGTAAGCACGCTCACCTGCTGGTTAAACAGCTGTACAGCGTCGGCGTGCTTTCACTGCTCATCGTGATCGTATCCGGGCTGTTTATCGGCATGGTGCTTGGCCTGCAGGGCTACCTGGTGCTGAAAACCTACAGCGCGGAAACCAGCCTGGGGATGATGGTCGCGCTGTCGCTGCTGCGCGAGCTGGGGCCGGTGGTGACCGCGCTGCTGTTTGCCGGGCGTGCCGGTTCGGCCCTGACGGCAGAGATTGGCCTGATGAAAGCCACCGAGCAGCTCTCCAGCATGGAGATGATGGCCGTTGACCCACTGCGCCGCATTATATCGCCGCGTTTCTGGGCGGGCTTTATCAGCATGCCGCTGCTGACGCTGATTTTTGTCGCGGTCGGGGTGATGGGTGGCGCGCTGGTGGGCGTGGGCTGGAAAGGGATCGACCCTGGCTTCTTCTGGTCAGCGATGCAGAGTGCGGTCGACCTGCGAACAGATATTATCAACTGCGTGATCAAGAGCGCCGTATTTGCGGTGACTGTGACCTGGATTGCGCTGTTTAACGGCTATGACGCCATCCCGACTTCTGAAGGGATCAGTCGGGCAACGACGCGTACCGTGGTACATGCTTCACTGGCAGTACTCGGTCTGGATTTTGTGCTTACGGCACTGATGTTTGGGAACTGATGCAATGCAAACGAAAAAAAGCGAAATTTGGGTAGGCGCCTTCTTACTTTTAGCGCTGTGCGCGATCATCTTTCTCTGTCTGCGCGTTGCCGACCTGAAATCCCTCGGCAATGAACCGACCTGGAAGCTTTATGCTACTTTTGACAATATTGGTGGCCTGAAAACCGGCTCCCCGGTCAAAGTTGGCGGTGTGGTAGTGGGGCGCGTAACCGATATCACGCTGGACCCGAAAAACTACTCACCGAAAGTCGCTATGGATATTGAAGACAAATATAACAATATCCCTGACACCAGCTCGCTGGCAGTACGGACTTCCGGTCTGCTGGGCGAACAGTATCTGGCGTTGAATATCGGTTTTGATGACCCGGAAATGGGCACCGCAACCCTGAAAGACGGCGGCACCATCCAGGACACCAAGTCAGCGATGGTGCTGGAAGATCTGATAGGCCAGTTCCTCTACAAGAGCGGGAACGGCGACAACAAGAATCCACCTGCCGCGGGCGATGAGGCGGCTCCGGCCGCAGCAGCGCCTGCTGCGGCGAATAATCCATAAGAGGGCAAGTAATGTTTAAACGTTTACTGATGGTCGCGATGCTGGTCATTGCACCCGTAGCGGCGAATGCCGCAGCCGATCAGACCAATCCTTACAAGCTAATGAATGAGGCGGCGCAGAAGACCTTTGACCGCCTGAAAAACGAACAGCCTAAAATCAAGCAGGATCCTAACTATCTGCGGCAGATCGTGCGCGAAGAGCTGCTGCCGTATGTGCAGGTGAAATATGCGGGGGCGCTGGTGCTGGGCCGCTACTACAAAGAAGCCACCCCGGCACAGCGTGAAGCCTATTTTGCGGCTTTCAGCGACTATCTGACCCAGGCATACGGCCAGGCGCTGGCGATGTATAACGGCCAGACTTATCAGATCGCCCCGGAGCAGCCGCTGGGTGATGCAAACATTATCGCTATCCGCGTCACCATCATCGACCCGAACGGCCGACCACCGGTGCGCCTGGACTTCCAGTGGCGTAAAAACAGCGTCAGCGGAAACTGGCAGGCGTTTGATATGATCGCTGAAGGCGTGAGTATGATTAGCACCAAGCAGAATGAGTGGAGCGGCATGCTGCGTCAGCAGGGCATCGACGGCCTGACCGCGCGCCTGAAGTCGGCAGCAAATGAGCCTATCACGCTGGACAAGAAGCAGTAATGGACGGGCAACTGCGCTGGCAGGTCGAGGACGACCGGCTAACTCTTGCCGGCGAGCTGGAACGTGAAACGCTGCTGCCGCTTTGGCAGCAGCGTGCTGAGGTGATGGGCCGGGTTGAGATTATCGACGTTGCGGGCCTGCAGCGCGTGGACTCCGGTGGCCTGGCCCTGCTGGTCCATCTGCGGCAGATCGTGCTAGCGCGTGGCAAAGCGCCGCGTTTCACCGGTATCACGGATAAACTGCGTTCGCTGATCACCCTCTACAACCTGCAGAAAATTATTGCCGAAGGCGAGTAAGGCACTGGGCGCGTTAGTCCGGCAGTAGTAGCCGTGGAACGCGTTGAGTTTACTCGTTTTTACCCAAGGGAGCGCATTGTCGCTCCCTTCTTCGTTACGCGCCGGGAGTGTTATCTGTTCTCATTTAGGCTTTTTCTCAAAGCGCAGGCATTTTTTGCTTGTTTAAGAGTCGGGCAGATTCCACTAAGATGTGTGCCTGTTTATTATCAAGTGAATTTAAGAGCATCATGGAAACGAGTGAAATTCAATCCGTGCTGATGAGCGCGCTACCGCTGCAGGAAGTCCACGTAACCGGAGATGGCAGCCATTTCCAGGTGATTGCCGTGGGTGAACTGTTTGGTGAACTGAGCCGCGTTAAGAAACAGCAGACTGTCTATGCTCCGCTGATGGAGTACATCGCGGATAACCGCATGCATGCGGTTTCCATCAAGACTTATACCCCTGAAGAGTGGGCGCGTGACCGTAAGTTAAACGGTTTTTAAGCTGCCAGAGTTTGCCACGCGTAACGTGGTGAGGCGCTGGCGGCAGATTTTTAGCTGACAACAGAGAGCAGTTGCAATGGATAAATTTCGTGTACAGGGTCCGACCCGTCTGAGTGGTGAAGTCACTATTTCCGGGGCCAAAAACGCCGCATTGCCGATCCTGTTCGCTGCTTTGCTGGCTGAAGAGCCGGTAGAGATTCAGAATGTCCCGAAGCTGAAGGACATCGATACCACCATGAAGCTGCTCAGCCAGCTGGGTATGAAAGCAGAACGTAATGGTTCCGTGCATCTGGATGCCAGTGAGGTCAACATTTACTGTGCGCCTTACGATCTGGTGAAAACCATGCGCGCTTCTATCTGGGCGCTTGGTCCGCTGGTGGCGCGTTTTGGCCAGGGGCAGGTTTCACTGCCCGGCGGCTGCGCTATCGGTGCGCGCCCGGTTGACCTGCATATCACCGGTCTGGAGCAGCTTGGCGCCACGATTAAGCTGGAAGAGGGCTACGTGAAAGCCTCGGTTGATGGCCGCCTGAAAGGCGCACATATCGTGATGGATAAGGTCAGCGTTGGCGCAACCGTAACCATTATGAGTGCGGCCACGCTGGCCACCGGCACCACCGTGATTGAGAATGCGGCCCGCGAGCCGGAAATCGTTGATACCGCTAACTTCCTGAACACGCTGGGGGCGAAAATCACCGGCGCAGGCAGCGACCGCATCACTATTGAAGGCGTGCAGCGCCTGGGCGGCGGCGTGTACCGCGTACTGCCTGACCGTATTGAAACCGGCACCTTCCTGGTCGCTGCGGCGATCTCCGGCGGTAAAGTGGTGTGCCGTGCGGCACAGCCTGACACTCTGGATGCCGTACTGGCTAAGCTGCGTGAAGCGGGTGCCGATATCGAAACCGGTGAAGACTGGATCAGCCTGGATATGCACGGTAAGCGTCCTAAGGCCGTCAATCTGCGCACCGCGCCGCATCCGGGCTTCCCAACCGATATGCAGGCCCAGTTCAGCCTGCTGAACCTGGTAGCGGAAGGGACCGGTGTAATTACCGAAACCATCTTCGAGAACCGCTTTATGCACGTGCCAGAGCTGGTACGCATGGGCGCACACGGCGAGATCGAAAGCAACACGCTGATCTGCCACGGGGTGGAAAAACTGTCCGGTGCACAGGTTATGGCTACCGATCTGCGTGCTTCCGCCAGCCTGGTTCTGGCTGGCTGTATCGCAGAAGGCACCACCATTGTGGATCGTATTTACCACATCGATCGCGGTTACGAGCACATTGAAGACAAGCTGGCCGCTCTTGGGGCGAATATTCAGCGCGTAAGCGGCAGCAGCGAAGAGTAATCTTTGCGCGCAGCAAGAAACAGGGTCGGTAGATAATACCGGCCCTTTTTTTTACTTGCGGATGCGCTGCTTGCGATCGAGCAGCCGGTGGGTGTGCGGATCATAGTAGCGGCTCGGCCAGATCTCCGATGGATGAATATTCAGCGCATCAGCAATCAACCATTCACCTTTCGGCCACGGGCGGCACAGGGTGTTGGCGAGTGTCGATGAGCTTAAGCCAGCCTGTCGGGATTGTGCGGCTAGCGTGGTGCCTTTTTTACGCAGCGCGGCAATAATATCGGCGGGGTGCCAGTCTTGCTGATTGTGTCTCACGTGCTTACCCTCCTTGGGCACTTTTGGATATAACAGGTGCTTTATAGCAAATAATTTCCATTTATTTCCAGTAAAATGAGCGACTAAAACATTTTTTGCGTAGTACTGCGCAAAAGTACAGGTAATGGCGTGAGGTTGTTGCATAAAGATGAGAAGGCGGGCAGAACTGCCGGGCTAAATAGCCGGATCGTGGAGAGAAAAAAAGCGCGGCAGGCCGCGCTCTTAAAGCAGAATCGAGATTAGAATTCGCGCTGTACTGACATATGTGCCAACGCTTCCAGCGCGCTACGCCACGGTGATTCCGGTAATACATTCAGCGCAGCGATCGCCTTATCGGCTTCTTTCTCTGCGGCGTCGCGGGTCCATTCCAGGGAACCACATTCATGCATGGTTTCCAGAACGGGTTCCAGTAAATGACGGCCGTTACCCTCTTCAATCGCCGAGCGAATCATCGCAGCCTGCTCCGGGTTGCCGTTACGCATCGCGTGCAGCAGCGGCAGCGTTGGTTTGCCTTCGCTCAGGTCATCACCGACGTTTTTCCCCAGAGTTTTGCCATCGGCACTGTAATCGAGAAGATCGTCGATCAGCTGGAAAGCGGTACCGATATAGCGGCCATAATCCTGCAGCGCCTGCTCCTGTGCGGCTGTGGCACCGGCGAGGATTGCCGAAGATTGCGCCGCCGCTTCGAACAGGCGTGCGGTTTTGCTGTAGATCACCCGCATGTAGCTCTCTTCGGTGATATCCGGGTCGTTACAGTTCATCAGCTGTAACACTTCCCCTTCCGCAATCACGTTCACCGCTTCCGACATCAGCGCCAGCACCTTCAGTGAACCCAGGCTGGTCATCATCTGGAAAGCGCGGGTATAGATGAAGTCGCCGACCAGCACGCTGGCGGCATTGCCAAATGCCGCATTGGCGGTAGCTTTGCCGCGCCGCATATCGGATTCGTCGACGACGTCGTCGTGCAGCAGCGTCGCGGTGTGAATAAATTCGATCAAAGCTGCCACGGTAATGTGCTGCTTACCGGAGTAATCATTCACCGCGCGTGCAGCCAGCACGGCGATCATTGGGCGGATGCGTTTCCCTCCGCCGCTGATAATGTAGTAGCCCAGCTGGTTGATAAGGGATACATCGGAGTTCAGCTGGTCGAGTATTGTCGCATTGACGTCCGCCATATCTTGCGCGGTGAGTTCGTTTATCTGTTCTAAGTTCATCAGTCTTTTCAGCTATCGCTCAGTTCGCTGCTATGATAAGCGCCTTAACCCGTGCCTGTGGCATGAAATGTATGACAGATTGTACTGCAAAAACGCGGCGGTGAAACGTCTCCATTCATGTTGCGTTTTTTTTCTGCAATACAGCGTAACAGGCACTTGTCTTTAGTGAGGAAGTTGCGTAGAATTCGCGCCCTATTGTGAATATTTATAGCGCAGCCCGAAATCAAAGAAGGCAAGCGCGAGAGCGGAGTTTATATGTACGCGGTTTTCCAAAGTGGTGGTAAACAACACCGAGTAAGCGAAGGTCAGACCGTTCGCCTGGAAAAGCTGGACATCGCAACCGGCGAAGTTGTTGAATTCGACCAGGTTCTGATGATTGCTAACGGCGAAGACGTTCAGATCGGCGCACCATTAGTTTCTGGTGGCCTGGTTAAAGCGGAAATCGTTGCTCACGGTCGTGGCGACAAAATCAAGATTGTTAAGTTCCGTCGTCGTAAACATTACCGTAAGCAGCAGGGTCACCGTCAGTGGTTCACTTATGTGAAGATCACTGGCATCAGCGCTTAATAGGAGATCTGACAAATGGCACACAAGAAAGCTGGTGGTTCGACTCGTAACGGTCGTGACTCCAACGCAAAACGCCTGGGCGTAAAACGTTTCGGCGGCGAAACTGTTCTGGCTGGTAGCATCATCGTTCGTCAGCGTGGCACCAAATTCCACGCGGGCACCAACGTTGGCTGCGGCCGTGACCACACTCTGTTTGCAACTGCAGACGGCCAGGTCAAATTCGAAGTTAAAGGCCCGAACAACCGTAAATACATCAGCATCGTTGCTGAGTAATTAGGTTTTCGTGCCGCAGAGTGGCAAATGCCGCTCTATGCGACGACGAAAAGAAAAGCCCCGCACTAGACTGCGGGGCTTTTTACATTCTGCCAGGGAACACCGATGTCAGTCAGTAAGCAGCAGGCAGGGATAGGGACCGCTCTCGCGCTGGTCACTGCAATGAGCTGGGGCTCGTTGCCTATTGCGATGAAACAGGTGCTGGTGGTGATGGATCCCGCCACGGTGGTGTTCTACCGTTTTCTCCTTGCAGCAGCAGGCCTGGGCGCAATTTTAGCGCTGAAACGCCAACTGCCGCCGCGTGACTTCTTTCGTCACCCGCGCTGGCTGGTCTGGGTGTTAATTGCCACCGCGGGTCTGGTGGGCAACTTCGTGCTGTTTGGTTCTTCGTTGCAGTATCTCAGCCCTACCGCCTCCCAGGTGATTGCCCAACTGGCACCGCCGGGCATGATGCTCGCCAGCGTATTCATCCTGAAAGAGAGGATGCGTGGCAGCCAGATCGTCGGTGGGGTGATGCTGTTATGCGGACTGGTGATGTTCTTTAACACCAGCCTGATTGAGATCTTCAGGCGCCTGACGGATTACACCTGGGGTGTGATCCTCGGTGTCAGCGCGGCCATGGTGTGGGTAGTGTACGGCGTGACGCAGAAAATTTTGCTGCGCCGTCTGGGCTCGCAACAAATCCTGTTTTTGCTGTACACTTTATGTGCAGTGGCGCTGTTACCGATGGCTCGGTTGGAGCTGTTGTGGCAGCTGGACGGCTGGCAGTTAGGCTGTCTGTTATTTTGCGCGCTCAATACCCTGGTGGGTTATGGCGCGTTGGCGGAAGCCTATGCACGCTGGCAGGCGGCACAGGTCAGCGCAATCGTGACGCTGACGCCCTTATTTACCCTGCTGTTTTCAGAATTTTTATCGCTTGGCTGGCCCGACTTTTTTGCCATTCCGCAACTCAATACCTTAGGGTTCGTTGGAGCAATCGTCGTGGTGTCAGGCGCCATGTTTTCCGCAATTGGTCATCGCTTATGGCCACGGCGGAGCAATCCCGACCCGCTGCCAGCAGGCAGTGAGCCCGGGCGAATGAGTGACGGAGAAGTAAAATGAAGTTTGTTGATGAAGCGACGATTCTGGTAGTAGCGGGCGACGGCGGCAATGGCTGCGTCAGCTTCCGTCGTGAGAAATATATTCCGCGTGGTGGTCCAGACGGGGGTGATGGTGGTGACGGCGGCGATGTCTATATGCAGGCTGATGAAAACCTCAACACCCTGATTGACTACCGTTTTGAGAAATCCTTCCGTGCCGAGCGCGGGCAGAACGGCCAGAGCCGTGACTGTACCGGTAAACGCGGCAACGATATCCTGATCAAAGTGCCGGTCGGCACGCGTATTATCGACCAGGGTACCGGTGAAACGCTGGGTGATATGACTCACCATCAGCAGCAGATGATGGTAGCGAAGGGCGGCTGGCACGGTCTGGGTAACACCCGCTTCAAATCCTCCGTAAACCGTACGCCACGCCAGAAAACAATGGGCACCCCGGGCGAAAAGCGCGACCTGCAGCTGGAGCTGATGCTGCTGGCCGACGTCGGTATGCTGGGCCTGCCAAACGCCGGTAAATCGACCTTTATTCGCGCGGTTTCTGCCGCCAAGCCAAAAGTGGCCGATTACCCGTTTACCACCCTGGTGCCAAGCCTCGGCGTGGTGCGCATGGACAGCGAGCAGAGCTTCGTGGTGGCCGATATTCCAGGGCTGATCGAAGGCGCATCGGATGGTGCTGGCCTGGGTATTCGCTTCCTGAAGCACCTCGAGCGCTGCCGCGTTCTGCTGCACACTATCGATCTGGCGCCGATTGACGAAAGCGACCCGGTTGAGAATGCGCGCATCATCCTTGGCGAGCTGGAAAAATACAGCGACAAGCTGTTCAATAAGCCACGCTGGCTGGTGTTCAACAAAGTTGACCTGCTGGATGAGGAAGAGGCGCAGGCGCGTGCTAAAGCGATTGCAGACGCGCTGGGCTGGACCGAGAAGTATTACCTGATCTCCGCAGCGAACCGTGTGGGCGTCAATGCGCTGTGCTGGGACCTGATGTCCTTTATCAACGCCAACCCGAAAGAAGCAGAACTGGAAGCGAAGCAGCCAGAGAAAGTGGAATTCATGTGGGATGACTACCACCGTCAGCAGCTGGAAGAAGCACAGCCAGAAGTTGAAGAAGACGATGACTGGGATGACGACTGGGACGAAGACGACGAAGAAGGTGTCGAAACGGTCTATCAGCGTTAATCCACGCTAAAAAAAACGGGACGCCACTGGCGTCCCGTTTTACATGGTGCTAACCGATAATCGCGGTGGTCAGGCGAGAGATGCAGCACAGCCGATCCCGCGGGTCATATATCTCAATTTGCCACACCTGATTCAGTCCGCCGAGGTGCAGGGCGCGACAGACGCCGCGCACCGATCCGCTGTACAGGGCGCGCAGATGCGTGGCGTTAATATCAATCCCTACCACATTCTGACCCGGCAGCGAGCAGAGCCAGCCCGCCATTGATCCCAGCGACTCTGCCAGCGCCACCGATGCGCCGCCGTGCAGCAGGCCAAAAGGCTGCCGGGTACGATTATCCATCGGCATGACGGCTTCCAGCCAGTCTGCTTCCAGCCGGGTAAACACCATCCCTAAGTGGGCAATCAGCGTATCCTGCGCCATCTCGTTTAGCTCGGCCAGAGTGCTTTGCCGTTTCCACAACCGCTGTACGTCAGGCACCGAGGGTCGCCCCACCGTCGATGACGATATCCTGCAGCACGATATGGCTGGCGCTGTCGGAAGCCAGGAACAGCACCGCGTTAGCGATCTCTTCCGGCTGTGCAATTTTCTGTAACGGAATACCCAGCTTGTACTGCTCCGGATAGCCGGCAATCATCTGCTGCTCATCCTCCGGCCTGCTCCACAGGCTGCGCTGCATGGCGGTGTCGGTAGAGCCCGGCGAGACAATATTACAGCGTACGCCATACGGTGCCATCTCCAGCCCCACCGTCAGGCACAGGCTGCGCAGGGCGGCCTTTGAGGCGCCATAAGCGGACATGCCGATGCGCGGGGCATGGGCGGCGTTGGAAGCGACCGTGACAATGGCCCCGGCGCGCTGCTGACGGAACAGCGGCAGCGTCTGCTGGAAAAGATTGAACGCTCCCCCGGCGTTAACCGCCATGCAGGCCTGCCAGTCTTCTACCGCCAGTTCGTCGGTGGCCCCGGTGCGCAGGATGCCGGCAGCGTTCACCAGCACGTCCAGACGCTGAGTATCTGACAGCAGGCGCTGGCAGACGCGTTTTACCTGGTCGGCGTTAGCGATATCTACGATAGCGCGCTGAAACGGGTAATGACTCTGGGAAAACTGCTTATCAAAGCCCACTACCGTGGCCCCTGCGGCGACAAACGCCAGCGCGCTATGATAGCCAATTCCCTGACCGGCACCGGTCACCCACACCTGTTTTCCACTAAAGTCAAAGCGGCAGGACATCAGGCAGGCTCCCTCGACAGCAGTGACCACCAGCCATCAATGCTGGGATCCTTCGCCAGCGCAACGAAATCGATATCGCTGTGCACCTGGCGCCAGCGGGCGGCCAGCGCCATCATGCGCACGGAATCGAGGCCATAGTCGATGAGGTTTTCGCCATCATCCAGATCTTGCGAATCCTCGTCGAGCAGCGGCAGCACCACTGCGCGCAGCTGTGCTTTGCTCTGCGGGACCGGCAGCAGAGCCTCGGTCATGACCACGCGGCCGCTGCGGCCTGCCGTATAGGTGAGGGACATCATATGCTCTTCGCGGCTGAAGTCCGCCAGCGCATCGGCAACCATAAACGGCTTAATATTGCGCATAAACGCATCGGTAGCGGTAGTCAGGCAGCCGATATGGGCATACACGCCGCAGATGATGAGCTGGTCGCGTCCGGTCTCGTTGAGAATCGACTCCAGCGGCGAGCGGTGGAAAGCGCTGTAGCGCCACTTCACCAACACCTGGTCATGTTCATCCGGGGCCAGTGCGGCCACGACTCTCTGCTGGTCAGGATGCATGTTCAGGCCCGGTCCCCACATATCATTCAGCAGGGCACGATCTTCGTCGCTCTGCTGGTTCGGCTGCGCGGTGTAGAAAACCGGAATGCCCTGTGATTTGCAGTAATGGCGCAGCTGGGCAATATTCGCCACCACTTGCTGCACCAGCGGGCTATCTTCACCCCAGAAGTTGAGGAAATATTCCTGCATATCGTGGATTAATAACGCCGCGCGCGCCGGTTCAAACGCCCAGTTCACTTTATTGGTCGGCAGCTCGGCTGCGGTTGGCAGCGCGTAAGATTCGAGTTTTGGAATAGCCATGTTATCTCCTGAAAGTTATCCGTTTTGCCGGTCGGCGAGCTGCTGGCGCAGGCGTTTTTTATCCACTTTGCCAACCGGCGTCAGCGGCAGCGAGTCAACGCACTCGATGCGGTCCGGCAGTTTGAATTCCGCCACGCCCAGTTCACGCAGGTGACGGCGCAGTACCACCGGCTTCAGCACGCTGCGGGCAATGATAAACGCGCAGCTCTTTTCGCCCATCAGGCTATCCTCCATCGACACCAGCGCGGCGTGGATCACCTCCGGGTGGCGATGCAGCAGGTTTTCAATCTCTTCGGCGGCGATCTTTTCCCCACCGCGGTTGATCTGATCTTTCTCACGCCCCTGCACGGTGATATAGCCATCTTCGGCGATGGCGATCAGGTCGCCTGAGCAGTAAAAGCCCTGCGCATCAAAGCTGGCGGCATTGTGCTCCGGGCTGTTGAAGTAGCCGCGGAAGGTGTAAGGGCCACGCGTCATCAGACGCCCGGTCTGGCCGGCTGGCAGCGGATTACCCTCTGCATCCGCCACCCACACTTCATCATCTGCCGAGATTGGGCAGCCCTGAGTGGTGAGGATATGCTGCTGGTCGTCGTCCAGACGGGTGTAATTGACCAGCCCTTCGGCCATGCCAAATACCTGCTGCAGCTGGCAGCCAATTTCTGTCTGGATACGTGCCGCCAGCGACTCGCTGAGTTTGGCGCCCCCCACCTGCAGCAGCTGAAGCGAGGCCAGAGCACGGTTGCTGCCCCATTCGGCTATCGCCTGCAACCACAGGCTGACGGCCGGGGGCACCAGTGCGGCGACGTTAACCTGATGTTTTTCAATCAGCGGGAAGCAGAGATTGGCGCTGGGATCGTTGGCCAGTACCACGCAGCCTGCGCCATAAAAGACCCCAAGGGAGCCCGGGGAGCTCATGGCGTAGTTGTGGGCGGAGGGCAGGGCATTGAGGTAAATCGTCGCCTGATTGAAGCGGCAAATCTCCACGCTGGCACGAATGCTGTAGTAGTAATCGTTGTGGGTGCGCGGAATGAGCTTTGGCGTGCCGGTGCTGCCGCCGGAAAGCTGGAAGAAGGCGACTTCATCCGCCGCTGACGGGCTGGCGCAGAAATTCCCGGCGGCTTCATCAATCAATCCGGCCAGCGACAGCGCCGTGCTGTGGTCATTGTGCAGAGCCACCACGCGCAGCGCCGGCATCGCCTGACGCAGCTGATTAAGGTAGTCATCGTTAGCAAACAGCGCGTGCTGGCGGTCGGCAATCAGCAGCGCGGGCTGGATTTGCAGCGCGTAGGCATTCAGTTCGCTGCGCTGATGGCTGAACAGCGCGTTAACCGGGGCGACGCCCAGCTTCATCAGGGCAAAAAAAGTGACGTAAAATTCGGCGATATTACCCAGCTGCACCAGCGCCGTGTCGCCCATTTTCAGGCCGCGACGCTGCAGTGCGGCAGCAAGATGGTCGGACTGCTGCGCCAGTTGAGCGTAGCTGTAGCGGTGTTCCCCGTCGATGACAGCGATGGCGCTGTTGTTTTGCTGACGCTGTAAAATATCGGTCAGCGGCAGATCCAGCCAGTAGCCTTGCTGACGATAGCGGGCGGCCAGATCGTCCGGCCAGCGGGTATAAGGGATAGTCATTGTGCTGCTTCTCAGTTAAGGCCAAAGGCACGGAGCATGGTGTTAAGTTTGACGCCGGTTTCACGCCATTCAGATTCCGGGCTGGAGGCCGGGACAATCCCGGCACCGGCAAACAGCCGCACGCGGTTGCCGTTGACTTTGCCGCAGCGGATGGTTACCACCCACTCACCGTTACCCTGCGCATCGCACCAGCCGACAATGCCGCCAAACAGCCCGCGGTTGAACGGTTCCAGCTCGGCAATCAGCTGCTGGGCGAGCGCGTGCGGAAAGCCGCTCAGGGCGGGGGTCGGATGCAGCAGGCAGGCCAGCGACAGGGCGCTATCAGCCTTATCACTCACTTCCCCTTCGATGGCGGTGCCGAGATGCCACAGCGTCGAGGTGGTGAGCAGTTCCGGCGTTTCAGGCAGCGTCAGCTGCGCGCTGCGGGGTTGCAGCACGTCGCGCATGGCGTCGGTTACCAGCTTGTGCTCGTAGCGGTCTTTGCTGGAGTTCATTAACTGCTGCCCGGCTGCACGGTCGCGGGCGTCATCTTTTTCGCGCCGTGCTGAACCGGCCAGCGGATGGGTAAAGAAACGATCGCCCTGTTTGCGCAGCAGCAGTTCAGGGCTGGCACCCAGCAGGGACCCGCCTTCCGCCAACGGTACGTGGAAGTTATAGCTGCCCGGGTTCTGCGCGATCACCCGCGTCATCAGGCTGGCAATATCTATCGGTTGTGCAGTGGCGATCTCCATCAGGCGGGACAGGACGACTTTATCCAGCTGCTGCGCTGAGGTGGCGTCCACGGCGCGGCTGACCATCTGCATAAACTCATCCTGCTCCGGCAGCGCGGTGCGGCGAATCACCTCCGGCAGCGCAGCCTGGCTGGTCGCCATCTGCTGGCGCCAGGCTCTGCTGTCGAAATACTGGCTGGACTCAGGGATAAACAGCGCAGAGGGCTGGCTGGCGTCGAAGGGGATGGCACCGACCAGTATTGGGTTGGCAATCCCCTGGCGCTTCGCCTCGGCGAAACGCTGGTGGATCTCCTGCTGAAACTCTCCGTGCAAAGACTCTCCGCCCAGGGCAGGGGTGCTGATAGTCGTGAAGCACCCCTGTGCTGCCAGGCTACGCCAGGGGGACATGAAGAAGAAGCCGCTGGCGGCGGCTTTTGTCGCGAACTGCAGCGTGCTTTCTGACGTTAACGATTCCATCGGGCATCCTTTGATAAATGATAAACGTAGTAAGAACTATTATCATTTGCTTTCAGGTGCAGTAAATTACGTCGAATAGGGCATAGTGTCAATAAAGGTAAATTAATTTAATTAGCGTAAAGGGAGGCTTACATTCAGCGCAAATTCCTTGCCGTTAGCGGTGTTATCGCCAGGTAAGGGGGCGCCATAGGTAAGCGCCGCTGGGGGAAGGCGGGGGAGAGCTGTGATTAACCGAGTTGGTAAGGTAGCCAGCAGGTGGCGATCAATCCCTGGCGGTCTGTGCGGTTGGCCAGCTCAAAATTGCCATGGTGAATCTGGATAATGCGCTGGACGATATTCAGCCCGAGGCCGCTGCCACCGTAGCGCTGGTCCATCCGGCGGAAGGCTTTTACCACTTCTCGCACTGCGCTTTCTTCGATGCCGGGGCCTTCATCGCAGACGGTGATTTCACTGCCATCACTGCTGGCAGTGATATTCAGTGTGACGGTGCTGTGCTGTGGGCTGTAGCGTGAGGCATTTTCCAACAGGTTGCGCAGCATCAAACGCAGCAATACCGCGTCGCCTTGAGCCGTCAGCATCAGATCACCGCTGACGATCAGCTGCTGCTGACGCAGGGCCAGCAGTTCATCAATCTCTTCGCGCAAGGGTTCAACGATCTCCTGCCACGATACCGTCTGATAATGCCCGCTGGCCAGCGCGTGGCCAGCACGCGACAGCATCAATAGCTGTTCGATAACGTGCATCAGCTGATCGATGCGCTCAACCAGCATTGGCCCTTTTTTTACCCCTTCCTGCTCCAGCAGTTCCAGATGCAGACGCAGGCCCGCCAGCGGGGTGCGCAGTTCATGCGCCGCGTCGGCGGTGAATAATCTCTCCTGCTGCAGCTGATGATCCAGGCGGCCCAGCAGCTGGTTCAGCGCGCCGGTAACCGCGACAATTTCATCCATGTCAGAATGCAGCGGCAGCGGGGTGAGATTATCGGCAGAGCGGGCGGTGAGGCTTTTTTGCAGCGAACGCAGCGGGCGGATGATCCAGCTGATGGCCCAGAATGAGAGCAGCAGCGTGAAGCACACCATCACTAAAGAGGGGAGCAGCAGTGAGGCAATCGCCTCGCGGATCTCATTTTCGACGTGCTCATTGCGGGAATGGGCGGAGAGCGTTTCGTTGACCAGAAAGCTGATCTGCTCACGGCTCTCATGCCACAGCCATAACGCGCTCATCAGCTGGCAGCTGAGCAGGATCAGCGCCAGCATGATCAGCAAACGCCGCCGCATACTGTTCATTCACGCTCTTCCAGGCGATAACCGACGCCGCGTACCGTTTTGATCCGATCCTTACCCAGCTTGCGGCGCAGATTGTGAATGTGAACCTCAAGGGTGTTGGAGCCGGTATCATCCTGCCAGCTGTAGAGATCCTGCTGTAAGGTTTCGCGATGTACGGTCTGACCGATGCGCATTAATAGCCGGGTCAGCAGGGCAAACTCTTTCGGGGTGACTTCGACCGGCTTGCCCTCAACCCCCACCTGCTGCGAGGAGAGATTGAGCGCAATGTCACCATGCTGCAGCAGGTTATCGCTCTTACCCTGGTAGCGGCGGATCAGTGCACGGGCGCGCGCTTTCAGCTCTACCAGCGCAAACGGCTTGATCAGGTAGTCATCTGCACCGGCATCCAGCCCCTCCACGCGATCTTCTAACGCATCGCGTGCGGTGAGGATCAGCACCGGCAGGTCTACCTGCTCTTTGCGCCACTGGCGCAGCAGGTCGGCTCCGTCCCGGTCCGGCAGGCCAAGGTCGAGCACGATTAAACTGTACTGAGCGTTTTGCAGCAAGGCCACCGCTTCGCGGGCGTTGGCGGCACAGTCAACCGCATATCCCTCACCGGTCAGGGCGAGGGATAATCCTTCCTGCAGCAGCACATCATCTTCAACGATCAGTATTTTCATCGGCTCAGTTATTCTGATAAACGTCTTTATACAGACGGCTTTCGAAGCGCACCAGTGGGATACGGCGCTGACGCTGATCCTCAGGTGGTACGGCGTAACCAGACAGATACTGGACAAACGCCACGCGCTGTCCGCTGGCGGTGGTCATAAAGCCGGCCAGGTTGTATACACCCTGCAACGAACCCGTTTTGGCGGACACTTTGCCATCCACGCCGGCTTCATGAAGACCGCCGCGATAGCGTAAGGTTCCGTCATAACCCGCCAGCGGCAGCATAGAAATATAGTTTAGCTGCTGATCGTTCTGCGCAATGTACTGCAGCACCTGCATCATTGTCGCAGGGGAAATCAGGTCGTGGCGCGACAGGCCGGAACCGTCGACCTGAATGCTGTTACCGAGATCGATATTGGCTTTCTGACGCAGGATCTGACGCACGGCATCCGAGCCTGCTCGCCATGTGCCCGGCACGCCGAAGCGCTCATGACCGATGGTGCGGAACACCGTATCGGCGATCATATTGTCGGATTTTTTCAGCATGATCTTCAGCAGATCGTGCAGCGGAGCCGACTGCGTCGCGGCCAGTACGGTACCGGGTTGCGTCACCTGCGTCTGGCGCACCAGATGCCCGGTATAGTCGATACCGGCGCTCTGAAGTTCGGATTTGAGGATAGCACCCGCATAGCTGGCTCCATCCTGTATCGCGAACGCCAGCGGCAGCGGCTCACTGCGCTGCGTCAGGCAGCCGGTGAGCGTAAAGCGGTTCAGCTCACCGGGGACCACGTCCAGCTCGCAATACTGCGCATCCGGTGACCCTTTTGCCAGAGTGCGCACTTCGCTGAACATATTGACCGGATACCAGGAGGCGACGCGTATAAAGGCTTTTTCTCCCGGATTCGGCGCGCTGTACAGCGACACCGAGAAGCAGTTACGGTCAACGATAGCGGCGCCAGGCGGAGCACTAAAGCACTGGGTCATATCATTCCACGGCCAGCCGGGGGCTTTGTCGTGGCTGGCGAACACCGAGGTGTCTATCACCAGGTTGCCGTCAATATGCTGCACGCCCTGTTTCTTCAGTGCCGCCACCATATTGCGCAAGTCCTGACGCGTCAGCGTCGGGTCACCGCCGAAGCGTGCGACCAGATCGCCACGCAGCGTATCGCCGCTCAGGCTGCCTTTGCTTTCGAGCTGGGTGTGAAAACGGTAATCAGGACCAAGCTGTAACAGTGCCGCCAGCGCGGTAATCACTTTCATGGTACTGGCCGGCAGCGCCATCTGCTGGCTGTGATAATCAATCGAGGGCGACGCAGCGCCAATTTTCTGCACAATCAGCGCCAGGTTCGCGCCGTCGGGTAAGTATTGGGTGTAGTCTTCGACGGGGGCTGCCTGCGCTTGCAGCATAAATGCGCAGCTAATGCCGGTGACAATTCGTGAAAATCGCATAATCTCGCGGTAACTGACAGGTGATGCTGTCATACTACGGTGCATCGTGGTGGAAAGTAAACGATGACCCTTGAGGAACTCTGGGGTAAAATACGTATCAAATTGCAAAATAAGCCAGACCCTGGAAACTGCTCCGGGTCAGGCTTCTTTCGTTTTAAATCAGTAATAAGCGCCGCGGGACGCCTTTCCTGCATGCCACCCGTCAGGACGACGACACATTGAACAGGACAGATTTTACGAGGTATTGAGATGAATCAGATTCCGATGACGTTAAAGGGCGCGGAAAAATTGCGCGAAGAGCTGGAAGAGCTGAAAACCGTAAAACGCCCAAGAATTATTGCCTCAATTGCGGATGCAAGGGAACACGGCGACTTAAAAGAAAATGCGGAATACCATGCTGCCCGTGAGGAGCAGGGGTTCTGTGAAGGCCGTATTCAGGAAATCGAAGCCAAGCTTTCCAATGCTCAGGTGATCGATGTCACAAAAATGGCCGGCAATGCGAACGGCCGCGTGATTTTTGGCACCACCGTTACCGTGCTGAATGTCGAAACGGACGAAGAGTCGACCTACCGCATTGTGGGCGATGATGAAGCCGATTTTAAAAAGAACCTGATTTCAGTGAACTCACCGATGGCGCGCGGTTTGATTGGTAAAGTCGTTGATGATGTTACCATTGTCAAAACCCCCGGCGGCGATGTCGAATACGAAATCCTGAAAGTAGAGTATCTTTAATTATTCTCTGAAGGTTTTGTAAAGATAAGAAAAAGGCCGCATCGCGGCCTTTTATCAGAATCAGGAGCATGGCACTTTCTCCAGACCTGAGCTTAGTATGGACGGGCCGTGACGAAAAACGGCCGACTCCTCAGCGCGGAATGGAGATCTTGCGTTCCTTCGTTGGACGGTACAGCACCAGCGTCTTGCCGATGACCTGCACGTTAACTGCACGTGTTTCGCGCACGATAGCTTCCACTACCAGGGCTTTCGTCTCACGATCTTCTGTGGCGATTTTCACCTTGATAAGTTCATGGTGCTCAAGTGCTTGTTCGATCTCGGCCAGCACCCCTTCGGTCAAACCATTGTTGCCCAGCATGACAACGGGCTTCAGAGGATGGGCCAGGCCTTTCAGGTGCTGTTTTTGTTTGGTACTCAGATTCATCGTATTTTTTACTTACATTGGGATTGAAAACGGGTCATTCTACCGCCATCTCTGGTGTATCACCAAATCGGCAGAGCTGATTTGCGCGGTTTATTTATCGCGAACAACGAATCATAGTTGGAAATTGTATGACTGGTAAAAAGCGTTCGGCCAGTTCCAGCCGCTGGCTACAGGAACACTTTAGCGATAAATATGTGCTTCAGGCACAGAAAAAAGGGTTGCGCTCGCGCGCCTGGTTTAAACTTGATGAAATACAGCAAGGCGACAAGCTCTTCAAACCTGGTATGACCGTGGTTGACCTCGGCGCGGCGCCAGGCGGCTGGTCGCAATATGTGGTAACGCAGATTGGGTCAAAGGGTCGCGTCATCGCCTGTGATATCCTGCCAATGGATCCCATCGTTGGTGTCGATTTCCTTCAGGGCGATTTTCGTGATGAACTGGTATTGAAAGCCCTGCTGGATCGCGTAGGGGATACCAAAGTTCAGGTTGTGATGTCAGATATGGCACCAAACATGACGGGTACCCCTGCAGTTGATATTCCCCGCTCGATGTATTTATGTGAGCTGGCGTTAGAGATGTGCCGTGACGTTCTGGCACCTGGCGGCAGTTTTTTAGTGAAAGTGTTTCAGGGAGATGGCTTTGAAGAATACCTGCGGGAAATTCGCTCCCTGTTTACGAAAGTAAAAATTCGTAAGCCGGACGCTTCACGCTCTCGTTCGCGTGAAGTGTACATTGTAGCGACAGGGCGCAAACTATAACCCTAATAGCCGGGATCACAGCGATTCCAGATATGACGGATATATAGTACCCTACGCTGTCTGTTAACACAGTTGTAATATGAGGTTAATCCCTTGAGTGACATGGCGAAAAACCTAATTCTTTGGTTAGTCATCGCAGTCGTGCTGATGTCTGTATTCCAGAGCTTTGGGCCCAGCGAGTCGAATGGCCGTAGGGTTGATTATTCAACCTTCCTGTCTGAAGTGAACCAGGATCAGGTCCGCGAGGCACGTATTAACGGGCGTGAGATTAACGTAACCAAAAAAGACAGTAATCGATATACGACCTACATCCCCGTCAACGACCCCAAGTTACTCGATAACCTGTTGACTAAAAATGTAAAAGTAGTGGGTGAACCACCAGAAGAACCGAGCCTGCTGGCTTCAATCTTCATTTCCTGGTTCCCTATGCTGCTTCTTATCGGTGTCTGGATCTTCTTTATGCGTCAGATGCAGGGCGGCGGCGGAAAGGGCGCGATGTCCTTCGGCAAGAGCAAGGCCCGCATGCTGACAGAAGATCAAATCAAAACAACCTTTGGCGATGTTGCCGGTTGTGACGAAGCTAAAGAGGAAGTGAGCGAGCTGGTTGAATACCTGCGCGAGCCAAGCCGCTTCCAGAAACTCGGCGGTAAAATTCCGAAAGGCGTGCTGATGGTCGGTCCTCCGGGTACCGGTAAAACCCTGCTGGCAAAAGCGATTGCCGGTGAAGCAAAAGTGCCTTTCTTTACCATTTCCGGTTCTGACTTCGTTGAAATGTTTGTTGGTGTAGGTGCATCTCGTGTGCGCGACATGTTCGAACAGGCTAAGAAAGCCGCACCGTGCATCATCTTTATCGATGAGATCGATGCCGTTGGCCGTCAGCGCGGTGCCGGTTTAGGTGGTGGTCACGATGAGCGTGAGCAGACATTGAACCAGATGCTGGTTGAGATGGACGGCTTCGAAGGCAATGAAGGCATCATCGTTATCGCCGCAACTAACCGTCCTGACGTACTCGACCCTGCGCTGCTGCGTCCGGGCCGTTTTGACCGTCAGGTTGTCGTTGGTCTGCCGGATGTTCGCGGACGTGAGCAGATCCTGAAAGTGCATATGCGCCGTGTACCGCTGGCGACGGATATCGATGCGGCAATCATTGCGCGCGGTACGCCTGGCTTCTCCGGTGCTGACCTGGCTAACCTGGTCAACGAAGCTGCTCTGTTCGCGGCACGTGGTAACAAGCGTGTGGTGTCGATGGTAGAGTTTGAAAAAGCCAAAGACAAAATCATGATGGGTGCGGAACGTCGCTCCATGGTGATGACCGAAGCACAGAAAGAGTCTACCGCGTATCACGAAGCAGGCCATGCCATCATCGGCCGTCTGGTTCCTGAGCATGACCCGGTACATAAAGTGACGATTATTCCACGTGGACGCGCTCTGGGTGTGACCTTCTTCCTGCCTGAAGGCGACGCCATCAGCGCCAGCCGTCAGAAACTGGAAAGTCAGATCTCCACCCTGTACGGCGGCCGTCTGGCGGAAGAGATTATCTACGGTGTGGAACATGTTTCTACCGGCGCGTCGAACGACATTAAAGTCGCTACTTCGATCGCACGTAACATGGTTACGCAGTGGGGCTTCTCCGAGAAACTCGGTCCGTTGCTGTATGCAGAAGAAGATGGCGAGGTGTTCCTCGGCCGCTCCGTGGCGAAAGCTAAGCATATGTCTGACGAAACCGCGCGTATCATCGACCAGGAAGTTAAGTCACTGGTAGAAGTGAACTACAAGCGTGCTCGTGTCCTGCTTGGTGAGAACATGGACATCCTTCACGCGATGAAAGACGCGCTGATGAAGTATGAAACCATTGATGCTCCACAGATCGACGACCTGATGGCACGCCGCGAAGTGCGTCCGCCAGCGGGTTGGGAAGACTCTGGTAGCAGCAACAGCTCAGACAACAACGGCACGCCTAAGGCGCCGCGTCCGGTCGATGAACCGCGTACGCCAAACCCAGGTAACACCATGTCAGAGCAGTTCGGCGACAAGTAATTTTGCCGCAGTAAGCTGTTATAATCGAAACCCCGGCGCTGACCGGGGTTTTTTTATATCCCAAATAATTGGAACTGCATCAAGGCGAGCAAACGCAGGCAACACAGATGCAGCTTCAAGTATGACGGATATATACTTGTTAACCGGAGACCATTCGTCATGAAGCTGTACGCCAGAGATTCCGTGCTCGACCTTTCTCATCCTCACGTTATGGGGATTCTGAACGTCACCCCCGACTCTTTTTCTGATGGCGGCAAACATAACGAATTGATTCAGGCACTGACCCATGCCAATGAGATGATCAACGCCGGTGCGACCATTATTGATGTGGGAGGGGAATCAACTCGCCCGGGCGCTGCTGACGTTAGCGTGGAGCAGGAGCTGGAGCGTGTTATTCCGGTGGTTGAGGCTATCGCTCAGCGCTTTGAAGTGTGGATCTCTGTGGATACGTCGAAGCCCGAGGTGATCCGCGAATCGGCGCGCGTTGGCGCCCATATCATCAACGATATCCGCTCCCTGCAGGAGCCGGGCGCGCTGGCCGCGGCGGCAGAGACCGGGCTGCCGGTGTGCCTGATGCATATGCAGGGTGAGCCGAAAACCATGCAGCAGTCGCCGCAATACCACGATGTTCTGCGCGATGTGGATCAGTTCTTTGTTGAACATATCGCCCGTTGCGAAGCGGCCGGGATCAAAAAATCGCAGTTGCTACTCGACCCGGGTTTCGGTTTCGGTAAGAATCTGTCGCACAACTATCAGTTACTGGCGCATCTGGCCGATTATCATCGCTTTGGGCTGCCGCTGTTAGTCGGCATGTCGCGCAAAAGTATGATTGGACAGTTACTCAATGTAGGCCCTTCGCAGCGCCTGACCGGCAGTCTGGCCTGCGCGGTGATTGCGGCAATGCAGGGCGCCCATATTTTGCGCGTACACGATGTGGAAGAAACCGTAGAAGCGATGCGCGTCGTCGAAGCTACACAGTCCGCAAGGGAAGAATAACACTATGAGTAACCGCAAGTATTTTGGTACCGACGGCATCCGCGGCAAAGTGGGTGAATCGCCAATCACGCCTGATTTTGTGCTGAAATTGGGTTTTGCTGCAGGCAAGGTGCTGGCGCGCCACGGCTCGAAGAAAATCATCATTGGTAAAGACACGCGTATTTCTGGCTACATGCTGGAGTCCGCGCTGGAAGCAGGCCTTGCCGCAGCCGGACTCTCTGCGGCATTTACCGGCCCGATGCCGACCCCTGCGGTTGCTTATCTGACCCGTACTTTCCGTGCTGAGGCTGGGATTGTGATTTCCGCCTCGCATAACCCGTTCGACGATAACGGCATTAAATTCTTCTCCACCGAGGGCACCAAGCTGCCGGACGACGTGGAAGAGGCGATTGAAGCCGAGATGGAAAAGCCGATCACCTGCGTCGAGTCCGCCGCGCTGGGTAGAGCCAGTCGTATTGTCGATGCTGCCGGGCGCTACATTGAGTTCTGCAAAGGAACTTTCCCGAGCGAACTGAGCCTGAACGGCCTGAAAATTGTGGTCGACTGCGCTAACGGTGCCACCTATCACATCGCCCCTAACGTGCTGCGTGAACTGGGTGCGACGGTGATTGCTATCGGCGTGCAGCCGGACGGCATGAACATTAACAAAGAGTGCGGTGCGACCGACCTGCGTCTGTTGCAGGAGCGGGTGCTGGCAGAAAAAGCTGACGTGGGTCTGGCCTACGACGGTGACGGCGACCGCATCATGATGGTTGACCACCTTGGTCAAAAAGTGGATGGCGACCAGATCCTCTATCTGATCGCGCGCGAAGGTCTGCGTCAGGGTCAGCTGCGCGGCGGCGTGGTGGGTACGCTGATGAGCAATATGGGCCTGGAGCTGGCGCTGAAGCAGCTTGGTATTCCGTTTGCGCGTGCCAAGGTCGGCGACCGTTACGTGCTGGAGAAGCTGAAAGAGAAGGGCTGGCGTCTTGGCGCTGAAAATTCCGGGCACGTCATTCTGCTGGACAAAACCACCACCGGTGACGGTATTGTGGCCGGCCTGCAGGTGCTGACCGCGATGGTGCGTAACCATATGAGCCTGCACGACCTGTGCAGCGGCATGAAACTGCTGCCGCAGATTCTGGTCAATGTACGCTTCAGCGGTAGCCACGATCCTCTGGAAGATGCCACGGTGAAAGCCGTCACGGCAGAAGTGGAGGCCGAGCTGAAAGGCCGTGGCCGCGTGCTACTACGTAAATCCGGCACAGAGCCGCTGATCCGCGTGATGGTGGAAGGCGAGGACGAAGCGCAGGTCACCGCGCTGGCGCACCGCATTGCCGATGCGGTAAAAGCGGTTTAACGCCGCAACCGATTTACCCAGGGGGCGACCTTTTTTCCGGTCGCCCCGTGCTGATGATTTGCACTGTTTCTCCCTCGTTCGCACGTAAATAGAGCGCTTTGCTGATTTTTTCCGCACTCAGCAGCAGCCTATGAAATTGCTCTTGCACGTGCGGGCGCCTTTGGTTAGTATTCACACCCGCTTCATAGGTAGGTTGTTACCTACTTATCAAGACTAACTGGTTTGAAGCTTTTGATGTGCGGTTAACGCGCAAGGAACAAGGTTGATTATGTACGAAGCTCTTTTAGTTGTTTTCCTTATTGTAGCGCTGGGCCTTGTAGGTCTGATCATGCTGCAGCAAGGTAAAGGCGCTGATATGGGAGCATCATTTGGTGCAGGCGCTTCTGGTACGCTGTTCGGTTCTAACGGTTCTGGTAACTTCATGACCCGTATGACTGCAGTGCTGGCGACCCTGTTCTTCATTATCAGTCTGGTTCTGGGTAACATCAACAGCAACAAAACTCAGAAAGGAAGCGAGTGGGAAAATCTGACCCAGCCAGCGCAGTCCCAACAGACTACGCCAGCTAAACCGGCAGCGCCGGGCAACGATATCCCGCAGTAAGCAGTACGCAGTAACCGTTTCGACGCGACAGAAATAAAAAAGTCGCCTCTTTAGTGCCGTGGTGGTGGAATTGGTAGACACGCTACCTTGAGGTGGTAGTGCCCGCATGGGCTTACGGGTTCAAGTCCCGTCCTCGGTACCAAATCTCAGTTGTGCTTGCAATTTATGCAAGTTTTGCGTAGTATTCGGACGCGGGGTGGAGCAGCCTGGTAGCTCGTCGGGCTCATAACCCGAAGGTCGTCGGTTCAAATCCGGCCCCCGCAACCACTTTCCCTTAGAGTTCTTTTTCAAATATACTGTTTGCACTACTTAATGGCGCACTGCAGCGATTTTGAAAAAAATTCTTTTGGACTGTGCCGAGCCGCCTTTGGCGGTTTACAGGGTCCAGTGACATTAAGCCCCGAATTTTCGGGGTTTTTTGTTATCAGGAAGCAGCATCACTGGGCTATAGGCCCTTTTTTTACGTCTTGGGGGTGGGATTGTCCACATTAGAGCAAAAATTAACAGAGCTGATCTCAGCACCGGTAGAAGCGCTAGGCTACGAACTGGTTGGTATTGAGTTTGTACGCGGTCGCACATCCACCTTGCGCATCTATATTGATAGTGAAGATGGCATCAATGTTGATGATTGTGCTGATGTGAGCCACCAGGTCAGTGCGGTATTTGACGTCGAAGACCCGATCACCGTGGCTTACAACCTCGAAGTCTCCTCGCCTGGCCTTGACCGTCCAATGTTTACCGCAGAGCATTACGTACGATTTACTGGCGAAGAAGTGAGCCTGGTTCTGCGTATGGCGGTTCAGAACCGACGCAAATGGCAGGGCATCATCAAATCTGTGGAAGGTGAGATGATCACTGTTGCCGTTGAGGGTAACGACGAAGTGTTCGCGCTGAGCAACATCCAGAAGGCGAACCTGGTTCCCCACTTTTAAAAGTCCGGATTGAGGCATACCAGGATGAACAAAGAAATCTTAGCTGTTGTAGAAGCGGTCTCTAATGAGAAGTCCCTCCCACGCGAGAAGATTTTCGAAGCGCTGGAGAGCGCGCTGGCCACAGCCACCAAGAAAAAATACGAGCAGGAAATTGACGTTCGCGTCAGCATCGATCGCAAAAGTGGCGATTTCGATACCTTCCGCCGTTGGCTGATTGTTGATGAAGTCACCATGCCTACCCGCGAAATTACGCTGGATGCGGCACAGTTCGAAGATGAAACTCTCGGACTCGGTGGCTTCGTTGAAGATCAGATTGAGTCTGTGACCTTTGACCGTATCACCACGCAAACTGCCAAGCAGGTTATCGTGCAGAAAGTGCGCGAAGCTGAGCGTGCGATGGTGGTTGATCAGTTCCGTGAGCAGGAAGGCGAAATCATCACCGGCGTGGTGAAGAAAGTAAACCGCGACAATATCTCGCTTGAAGTGCGTCCAAACGATGGTTCTAACACCAACGCGGAAGCCGTGATCATTCGTGAAGATATGCTGCCACGTGAAAACTTCCGCCCGGGTGACCGTATCCGTGGCGTACTTTACGCCGTGCGCCCTGAAGCGCGTGGTGCTCAGCTGTTCGTTAGCCGTTCCAAACCGGAAATGCTGATCGAACTATTCCGCATTGAAGTGCCGGAAATTGCTGAAGAAGTGTTAGAAATTAAAGCCGCTGCGCGCGATCCAGGCTCCCGAGCTAAGATCGCCGTGAAAACCAACGACAAGCGTATCGACCCGGTCGGCGCCTGCGTAGGTATGCGTGGTGCGCGTGTTCAGGCGGTATCCAGTGAACTGGGTGGCGAGCGTATTGATATCGTGCTGTGGGATGATAATCCTGCGCAGTTCGTGATCAACGCAATGGCCCCTGCGGATGTCGCCTCTATCGTGGTGGATGAAGATAATCACACCATGGATATCGCTGTAGAAGCCGGAAATCTGGCTCAGGCGATCGGCCGTAATGGCCAAAACGTGCGTCTGGCTTCTCAGCTGAGTGGCTGGGATCTGAACGTGATGACGGTCGACGACCTGCAGGCTAAGCATCAGGCTGAAGCTCATGCTGCCATTGATGTCTTCACCAAACACCTCGATATCGACGAAGACTTTGCTACCGTACTGGTAGAAGAGGGCTTCTCCTCTCTCGAAGAGTTGGCTTACGTGCCAATCAACGAGCTGTTGGAAATCGACGGTCTGGATGAAGACACGGTAGAAGCGTTGCGCGACCGGGCTAAAAACGCGTTGACCACCCTGGCACTGGCAAAAGAAGAGAGCCTCGGCGATACCAAACCGGCGGATGACCTGTTAGGTCTGGAAGGTCTGGAGCGTGAGATGGCCTTTAAGCTGGCGGCAAAAGGCGTTTGCACGCTGGAAGATCTTGCCGAGCAGGGTGTTGACGACCTGTCAGATATTGATGGCCTGAGCGATGAGCGGGCTGGTGAGCTGATTATGGCTGCACGAAATATCTGCTGGTTCGGCGACGACGCGTAATAAACTGTAGCAGGAAGGAACAGCATGACGACAGATGTAACCGTAAAATCGCTGGCCGCAGAGATTCAGACACCGGTAGAACGCCTGGTACAGCAATTTGCTGATGCAGGGATCCAAAAGTCTGAAACCGACTCTGTTACCCAGCACGAGAAAGAGACATTACTTACCCATCTGAATCGCGATCATGGCGGCGGATCTGGTAAGCTGACTTTGCAGCGCAAGACGCGCAGCACATTAAGTGTTCCAGGCACCGGGGGCAAAAGTAAGTCGGTGCAAATCGAAGTCCGCAAAAAACGCACTTATGTAAAAGGCGATCCGGCTGATGCTGAACAGGCAGAAGCAGAAGCCCAGGCAGAGCGTGAAGCGGAAGAACTGGCTCGTCGCGAGGCTGAAGAACAAGCCCAGCGCGCAGCTCAAGACAAAGCGAAGCGTGAAGCCGAGGAGCAGGCCAAGCGTGAGGCAGCTGATAAAGCCAAACGTGAAGCAGCGGAAAAAGATAAAGTGAGCAATCAACATACCGACGATACCACCCGGGCTTCCCAGTCCGACAAAGCCCGCCGTGAAGCGGAAGCGGCAGAACTGAAGCGTAAAGCTGAAGAAGAAGCGCATCGCAAGATCGAAGAAGAAGCGAAGCGCGTAGCCGAAGAAGCTCGCAAAATGGCGGCCGAACGAGGTGAAGAGTGGGCGCAAGTTAAAGAGGTTGAAGACACCTCTGATTACCACGTCACCACTTCAACTCACGCCCGTGCTGCAGAAGACGAAAACGACGCTCAGGTTGAAGGTGACCGTCGCACTCGCACTGCGGTCCGCCCAGCTAAAGCCCCGGTTCGCAAGAAAGGCAACAAGCATTCTGAAGCGAAAACTGACCGTGAAGAAGCGCGTGCGCAGGTTCGCGGCGGTAAAGGCGGCAAGCGTAAGCCAAGCACCCTGCAGCAGAGCTTCAACAAGCCTGTTCAGGCAGTTAACCGTGACGTCATTATCGGCGAAACTGTTACCGTAGCTGAGCTGGCTAACAAGATGGCAGTCAAAGGTTCCCAGGTCATCAAAGCGATGATGAAAATGGGCGCAATGGCTACCATCAACCAGGTTATCGATCAGGAAACTGCCCAGCTGGTCGCGGAAGAGATGGGTCACAAAGTGACGCTGCGCCGCGAGAATGAGCTGGAAGAAGCGGTAATGAGCGATCGTGATACCGATGCCGTTCACGAATCCCGTGCGCCGGTTGTCACCATCATGGGTCACGTTGACCATGGTAAAACCTCTCTGCTGGACTATATCCGTTCGACCAAAGTCGCCTCTGGCGAAGCGGGCGGCATTACTCAGCACATCGGTGCATACCACGTTGAAACCGACAACGGTATGGTGACCTTCCTGGATACCCCGGGCCACGCAGCGTTTACTTCAATGCGTGCACGTGGTGCTCAGGCAACGGATATCGTTATCCTGGTTGTTGCAGCAGACGATGGCGTGATGCCACAGACTATTGAAGCTATTCAGCACGCCAAAGCGGCCAAAGTGCCGGTTGTCGTTGCAGTGAACAAGTGCGATAAGCCAGAAGCCGATCCGGATCGTGTTAAAAACGAACTGACTCAGTACGGGATCATCCCGGAAGAGTGGGGCGGCGAGAACATGTTCGTCAACGTTTCTGCAAAAGCCGGTACCGGTATCGACGACCTGCTGAACGTTATCCTGCTGCAGGCTGAAGTTCTGGAGCTGAGCGCAGTTCGTCAGGGTATGGCAAGCGGTGTGGTTATCGAATCCTTCCTGGATAAAGGTCGTGGTCCGGTTGCTACCGTGCTGGTACGTGAAGGTACGCTGAACAAAGGCGATATCGTACTGTGCGGCTTCGAGTATGGCCGTGTGCGTGCGATGCGTGACGAACTGGGCCGCGAAGTGATGACTGCGGGTCCATCTATCCCGGTTGAGATCCTCGGCCTGTCCGGTGTTCCGGCAGCGGGTGATGAAGCGACCGTGGTACGTGACGAGAAGAAAGCCCGTGAAGTTGCGCTGTATCGTCAGGGCAAATTCCGTGAAGTTAAGCTGGCGCGTCAGCAGAAATCTAAGCTGGAAAACATGTTTGCTAACATGACCGAAGGCGAAGTTTCCGAGCTGAACATCGTGCTGAAAGCTGACGTACAGGGTTCTGTCGAAGCGATCTCCGAGTCCCTGATGAAGCTTTCTACTGATGAAGTGAAAGTGAAAATCATCGGTTCTGGCGTGGGCGGTATCACTGAAACCGACGCCACTCTGGCTGCTGCGTCTAATGCAATCCTGGTTGGCTTCAACGTCCGTGCCGATGCTTCTGCGCGCCGCGTGATTGATTCTGAAAGCCTGGATCTGCGTTACTACTCCGTCATCTATAATCTGATTGACGAAGTGAAAGCAGCGATGAGCGGTATGCTGGCACCTGAGTACAAACAGCAGATCATTGGTCTGGCTGCGGTACGTGATGTGTTCAAATCACCGAAATTTGGTGCTATCGCCGGTTGTATGGTGACTGAAGGTAACATCAAACGTCACAACCCAATCCGCGTACTGCGTGACAACGTGGTTATCTACGAAGGCGAGCTGGAATCTCTGCGCCGCTTCAAAGATGACGTTAACGAAGTCCGTAACGGCATGGAATGTGGTATCGGCGTGAAGAACTACAACGATGTGCGTGTTGGCGATATGATCGAAGTCTTCGAAATTATCGAAATCCAGCGTACCATTGATTAAGAGTCTGACAGATATCCAATAGATTTCGCGTCCCCTCATGGGGCCTACTTCTGGTGTAGCAAGGCGACAACCGATTGAATCCCCGGGAGCTTACGCCAGTAAGTGACTGGGGTGAAAGAGGGAAGTTAACGCAGCTACAGCGTGAAAGATGAAGGATATTAATTGACTGTATTTGGGAGGCTTCTGGCCTCCCAAATTATTTGGAGAGAATAATTATGGCGAAAGAATTCGGTCGCCCGCAGCGTGTATCACAGGAGCTGCAAAAGGAGATCGCAATGATCCTGCAGCGCGAGATTAAAGATCCGCGCCTCGGCATGATGGTGACGGTTTCTGGCGTTGATGTATCACGCGACCTGGCCTATGCCAAAGTGTTCGTGACCTTCCTCAACGACAAAGATGAAGCGGCAATCAAAGCTGGCCTGCGTGCGCTGGGCGATGCCTCAGGCTACATCCGTACCCTGCTGGGCAAAGCGATGCGCCTGCGCATCGTGCCAGAGCTGACCTTCTTCTACGATAACTCGCTGGTTGAAGGGATGCGTATGTCGAACCTGGTGACCAACGTCGTCAGAAACGACGAAGAGCGCCGTGGCCCGGCAGAAGATGAAGAGCAAGAAGGCAAAGCAGAGTAATGAGTCGTCCTCGTCGTCGCGGTCGCGATATTCACGGTGTACTGTTGCTGGATAAATCTAGCGGATTGTCCTCCAACGACGCGCTGCAGAAAGTCAAACGCCTGTATAACGCCAACCGTGCCGGTCATACCGGTGCGCTGGATCCGCTGGCAACCGGCATGCTGCCGATCTGCCTTGGGGAAGCGACTAAGTTTTCCCAGTATCTGCTGGAGTCCGACAAGCGTTACCGGGTGATTGCCCGCCTTGGGCAGCGCACGGATACATCTGATGCCGATGGCATCGTGGTCAGCGAGCGTCCGGTTACCTTCAGCGCTGATATGCTGGAGCAGGCGCTGGAGAGTTTCCGTGGTGAGACCCAGCAGGTGCCGTCGATGTATTCGGCCCTGAAGTACCAGGGGCGCAAGCTGTATGAATATGCGCGAGAAGGTATTGAAGTGCCGCGTGAATCACGCCGTATCGTGGTTTACGAGCTGCTGTTTATCCGCCATGAAGGGGATGAGCTGGAGCTGGAAATTCACGTGTCGAAAGGCACCTACATCCGCACCATTATCGACGATCTCGGCGAGAAGCTGGGCTGTGGTGCGCACGTGACCTATCTGCGCCGCTTACAGGTTGCCACCTATCCCATTGAAAAGATGGTGACGCTGGAACAGTTGCAGGAGCTGGCGGAAGAGGCTCATCGTCAGGAGAAAGCCCCGGCGGAGCTGCTGGATGCACTGCTGATGCCGATGGACAGCCCGGCAGCGGAATACCCGGTGGTTAACCTGCTGAGCTCGGTTGCCGCTTACTTCAAGCAGGGCATGCCGGTTCAGGCAGCAGGCGCGCCGGCCAGCGGGCTGGTTCGCGTGACTGAGGGTGACGAGCACAAGTTCATCGGCATGGCAGAAATTGCTGACGATGGACGCGTGGCACCGCGCCGCCTGGTTGTAGAATATTCCGACTAGCCATTTGCGATTAAGTGGCGCGCAGAGTAGAATGGCGCGGCTTTACACTGGGTTGCTGAATTAGAGATCGGCGCCTGTACATTTATCTTTTAATTTGGAGTTGTATCATGTCTCTAAGTGTTGAATCTAAAGCACAAATCGTTGCTGATTTCGGTCGCGGCGCAAACGACAGTGGTTCTACCGAAGTTCAGGTTGCTCTGCTGACCGCACAGATTAACCATCTGCAGGGTCACTTCTCTGAGCACAAGAAAGACCACCACAGCCGTCGTGGCCTGCTGCGCATGGTATCTCAGCGTCGTAAGCTGCTGGATTACCTGAAGCGTAAAGACGTTGCACGCTACACCAGCCTGATCGAGCGTCTGGGTCTGCGTCGCTAAGTCTTACGGGTTGTCCCGCCACGCTATCAGAGCAATCTGGCAGAAAAGTGGGGAAACCGGACAACCTGTGCGAGATTCGCTGGAAGGGGCCTTTATGGCCCCTTTTTTCACGCAAGCGGCAGCAATTATGCGCAAACTATTGTATTGTTGCTGGGTGTGATCTTCAGTTGCAGAGGTTCGCGCGGCTAATGAGAGGCTTTGTCCCAGCGGGGATTAGGGTTGTCATTAGTCGCGAGGATGCAAAAATGAAGATCGGAAATCCACGGCCGGTATAAAAAACTACCCGCCCTGATGTTAAGGAAATAATTTTGCTGAATCCGATCGTTAAAAAATTCCAGTATGGTCAGCATACCGTCACTATTGAGACCGGTATGATGGCTCGCCAGGCAACAGCTGCTGTCATGGTAAGCATGGACGACACTGCGGTGTTCGTAACTGTTGTAGGCCGTAAAAATGCAAAACCAGGTCAGGATTTCTTCCCGCTGACCGTTAACTATCAGGAGCGTACTTACGCTGCTGGTCGTATCCCAGGCAGCTTCTTCCGTCGTGAAGGCCGCCCAAGCGAAGGCGAGACCCTGACTTCACGTCTGATTGACCGCCCGCTGCGCCCACTGTTCCCGGAAGGTTTCGTCAACGAAGTCCAGGTTATCGCGACCGTGGTTTCCGTTAACCCACAGGTTAACCCGGATATCGTTGCCCTGATCGGTGCTTCTGCAGCGCTGGCGCTGTCTGGCCTGCCGTTCAACGGTCCAATCGGTGCTGCGCGCGTCGGTTACCTGAACGACCAGTACGTGCTGAACCCAACTACCGATGAGCTGAAAGAGAGCAAGCTGGACCTGGTGGTTGCAGGTACTAAAGCCGCTGTTCTGATGGTGGAATCTGAAGCTGAGCTGTTGAGCGAAGACCAGATGCTGGGCGCAGTGGTGTTTGGCCACGAGCAGCAGCAGATCGTTATCGACACCATCAACGAACTGGTAGCCGTTGCCGGTAAACCTCGTTGGGACTGGCAGCCAGAAGCTGTAAATGAAGCTTTACATGGTCGTATCGCTGCACTGGCGGAATCTCGCCTGAGCGATGCTTACCGCATCACCGAAAAACAGGAGCGTTACGCTCAGGTTGACGTGATCAAATCTGAAACCACCGCTGCGCTGCTGGCTGAAGACGAAGCGCTGGACGCTGGCGAAATCAGCGACATCCTGCACACGCTGGAAAAAAATGTGGTTCGTAGCCGCATCCTGCGCGGTGAGCCACGCATCGACGGTCGCGAAAAAGACATGATCCGTGGTCTGGACGTGCGCACTGGCGTACTGCCACGTACTCACGGCTCTGCGCTGTTCACCCGTGGTGAAACTCAGGCGCTGGTGACGGCAACTCTGGGTACTGCCCGTGATGCGCAGAACCTTGATGAGCTGATGGGCGAGCGTACCGACAACTTCCTGTTCCACTACAACTTCCCTCCATACTCTGTCGGCGAAACCGGCATGGTTGGTTCACCGAAGCGTCGTGAAATTGGTCACGGTCGTCTGGCGAAACGCGGCGTGCTGGCAGTGATGCCTAAAGGCGATGCGTTCCCATACACCGTGCGTGTCGTGTCTGAAATCACTGAATCAAACGGCTCGTCTTCAATGGCGTCTGTTTGCGGTGCTTCTCTGGCACTGATGGATGCAGGCGTACCAATCAAAGCTGCCGTAGCCGGTATCGCGATGGGCCTGGTCAAAGACGAAAACAACTTTGTTGTACTGTCAGATATCCTCGGCGACGAAGATCACCTCGGCGACATGGACTTCAAAGTAGCCGGTAGCCGTGAAGGTATCACCGCGCTGCAGATGGACATCAAAATTGAAGGTATCACCCGCGAAATCATGCATGAAGCACTGAACCAGGCTAAGGGCGCGCGTCTGCACATCCTCAGCGTGATGGAACAGGCTATCAGCACGCCGCGTGGCGACATCTCTCAGTTTGCTCCACGCATCCACACCATCAAGATTAGCGTTGATAAGATCAAAGACGTGATCGGTAAAGGTGGCTCGGTTATCCGTGCGCTGACAGAAGAGACTGGCACTACCATCGAAATCGAAGATGACGGTACTGTGAAAATCGCAGCAACCGACGGCGACAAAGCGAAGTTCGCGATTCGTCGTATCGAAGAGATCACCGCAGAAATCGAAGTGGGCCGTATCTACAACGGTAAAGTGACCCGCATCGTTGACTTCGGTGCCTTCGTTGCAATCGGTGGCGGTAAAGAAGGTCTGGTACACATTTCTCAGATCGCTGACAAGCGCGTAGAGAAAGTGACTGACTATCTGGCGATGGGTCAGGAAGTTCCAGTAAAAGTGCTGGAAGTTGACCGTCAGGGCCGTGTACGCCTGAGCATCAAAGAAGCCAGCGAGCAGGCTCAGCCTGAAGCAGCTCCAGAAGCGTCAGCGGCAACGCCTGAAGCAGAATAAGCGCATTACCATTGAGTTCCCCGCGCCAGCCGGTGCGGGGAATTGTTTGAACGCGAGGGCGGGATGGCCTTGTGCATGGCAGGCGGATGACAGGATGTGCATCCCAATGTTTGTTTTCAGGAGTGGGAAATGAAGCCATTTTTGCGCTGGTGTATTGTTGCGACAGCTTTAACGCTGGCAGGATGCAGCAACACCGATTGGCGTAAGAACGAAGTTTTGGCAGTCCCTTTGCAGCCTACGCTGCAACAGGAAGTCATTCTCGCTCGCATGGAACAAATACTTGCCAGTCGGTCATTGACCGATGATGAACGCGCACAGCTGTTATATGAGCGCGGAGTGTTGTATGATAGTTTGGGTTTGAGAGCACTGGCGCGGAATGATTTTTCACAAGCGCTGTCTATCAGACCCGATATGCCTGAAGTATTCAATTACTTAGGCATTTATTTAACGCAGGCAGGCAATTTTGATGCTGCCTATGAAGCGTTCGATTCTGTACTTGAGCTTGATCCAACTTACAATTATGCGCATTTAAATCGTGGTATCGCCCTGTATTACGGCGGAAGATTTAAACTGGCGCAAGATGATCTGCTGGCGTTTTATCAAGACGATCCTAACGATCCCTTCCGCAGCCTGTGGCTGTATCTCACAGAACGTGAGATCAACGCAGACCAGGCCAAAGTTTCGCTGAAACAGCGTTACGACAAAGCGGTTAAGGACCAATGGGGATGGAATATTGTCGAGTTCTACCTGGGTGACATCAGTGAAAAAACGCTGATGGAAAGGCTCCAGGCAGACGCAACGGATAACACCTCGCTCGCTGAACATCTCAGTGAAACCAACTTCTATTTAGGTAAGTACTACCTAAGTCTGGGGGAGAAGGACAACGCAGAAGCGTTGTTCAAGCTGACGGTCGCCAACAACGTTCACAACTTTGTTGAGCATCGATATGCATTGTTGGAGCTGGCGCTACTCGGCCAGACACAAGACGATTTATCAGAATCTGACCAGCAATAGCTGACGAACTTTTATTGCCCGAATTTTCGAAAAGTCATCATCTTAGCGGATGAGGGCCTTTTTGTTCGTCGAAACCACTAATTTGAGCCGGTTCACACTTTTTGATGAAAATGACTGAAAATTTTCACGACGAGTTATGTAGACTGGCCGCCGCAATCTACGAGGCACGTGTACTACATGACTGATATCCAAACTACTTTTGCTGACCTTGGCCTGAACGCCGACATCCTTGAATCACTGAACGGTATGGGCTACGTGAAGCCTTCCCCAATCCAGCTTGAGTGTATTCCTCATCTGCTGGCGGGCCGTGACGTGCTGGGTATGGCACAGACCGGTAGCGGAAAAACGGCGGCTTTCTCTCTGCCGCTGCTGCATAACATTGACCCAACTGTTAAAGCACCACAGATTCTGGTGCTGGCACCGACCCGCGAACTGGCGGTTCAGGTTGCTGAAGCCATGACCGAATTCGCGAAACACATGCGCGGCCTGAACGTGGTTGCCCTGTACGGCGGCCAGCGTTACGACGTGCAGCTGCGCGCACTGCGTCAGGGACCACAGGTTGTTGTGGGTACCCCTGGCCGTCTGCTTGACCACCTGAAGCGCGGCACGTTAGATCTGTCTAACCTGCGCGGCCTGGTGCTGGACGAAGCTGATGAAATGCTGCGTATGGGCTTCATCGAAGACGTTGAAACCATCATGGCGCAGATCCCAGAAGGTCATCAGACCGCACTGTTCTCGGCTACCATGCCAGAAGCGATTCGTCGTATTACTAAACGCTTTATGAAAGATCCTCAGGAAGTGCGTATTCAGTCAAGCATGACGACGCGCCCGGACATCAGCCAGAGCTACTGGACTGCCTACGGCCGTAAAACTGATGCACTGACCCGCTTCCTGGAAGCTGAAGATTTTGATGCTGCTATCATCTTCGTGCGTACGAAAAACGCCACGCTGGAAGTGGCCGAAGCGCTGGAGCGTAGCGGTTACAACAGTGCTGCACTGAACGGTGACATGAACCAGGCACTGCGTGAGCAGACGCTGGAGCGCCTGAAAGATGGTCGTCTGGACATCCTGATCGCGACCGACGTTGCGGCGCGTGGTCTGGACGTTGAGCGTATCAGCCTGGTTGTTAACTACGATATCCCTATGGATGCCGAATCTTACGTGCACCGCATCGGCCGTACCGGTCGTGCTGGTCGTGCTGGCCGCGCGCTGCTGTTCGTTGAGAACCGCGAGCGTCGTCTGCTGCGTAACATTGAACGCACCATGAAGCTGACTATTCCAGAAGTTGAACTGCCTAACGCAGAACTGCTGGGTGAGCGTCGTCTGGCTAAGTTCGCCGCTAAAGTTCAGCAGCAGCTGGAAAGCAGCGATCTGGAACAGTACCGCGCACTGCTGGCTAAAATGCAGCCGGAAGATGAGCTGGATATTGAAACGCTGGCCGCAGCACTGCTGAAAATGGCTCAGGGCGAACGTCCACTGATCGTGCCTGCTGATGCGCCACAGCGCCCACGCAGCCAGTTCCGTGACCGTGACGAGCGTCGTGAAGGCGGTCGTGGTGACCGTCCAGAGCGTGGCCCACGTGAACCACGTAGCGAAGCTGCCGGTGACCGTCCACGCCGTGAACGTCGTGACGTTGGCGATATGGAAGTTTACCGTATTGAAGTTGGCCGTGATGACGGTGTTGAAGTGCGTCATATCGTTGGCGCTATCGCTAACGAAGGCGACATCAGCAGCCGCTACATTGGTAACATCAAGCTGTTCGGTACGCACTCTACCATCGAGCTGCCGAAAGGCATGCCGGGCGATGTGCTGTCGCATTTCACCCGCACGCGTATTCTGAACAAGCCGATGAACATGCAGCTGATTGGTGATGCGGTTCCACGCAGCAACGACCGTGGCGGCGAACGTCGTCCAGGCGGCCCGGCACGCGGTGGCTTCGGCGCTGGTGCAGGTCGTGAAGGCGGTCGTGGTGCAGAAGGCGGTCGTCGCTTCAGCAACGAGCGTAGCGGTGAGCGTCGTCCAGGCGGCCCATCACGCGGCCCACGTCGTGAAGACACTGGCGCAGCGCCAACTCGTCGTCGTGATGCATAATCACTGACGCAAAATAAAAAACCAGCCTTCGGGCTGGTTTTTTTTTGCCTGCAGTTTACTCAGGGTCGAGGCACGCCCGACCTCTGATTCTACAGCGAGTTACGCGCCTGCATCGCCAGCTCGAAAGAGTAGAGCCGCGCCTGGCTGTCAAAGATCTGGCCATTCACCATAATCTCATCCGCCTGCGTTTCGCGCATCAGCGCCGCAAGGCCGTGACGTACCTTCTCTTTATCACCAACCACCGACATGCTCAATGCCTGCTGAACGCCATACTGTTCGGACGGCGACCACAGGTTATCCATGTTTTCTACCGGAGCCGGTAGCGGGCCGGGTTTGCCGCGGCGCAGATTGATGAACTGCTGCTGCATGGAGGTAAACAGGAAGCGCGCATCACGCTCGCTGTCGGCCGCTACCACGTTGACGCATACCATGGCATACGGTTTAGCCAGCCGTTCTGACGGCTTGAAGTTCTCGCGGTAGAGGTGCAGCGCCTGCATCAGCATTTCAGGAGCAAAGTGGGAGGCAAAGGCAAACGGCAGCCCCATCTGAGCCGAGAGCTGCGCGCTATACAGGCTGGAGCCGAGCAGCCAGACCGGAATTTTCAGTCCGGTACCGGGAACGGGCTGCACCGGCGGCGCGGGCTCGTCTTCGTGCGCATCGAACCAGCGGATCAGCTCAGCGACATCGGCCGGAAAATTGTCGACGTGGCCGGCCATATGGCGGCGCAGGGCCATCATGGTGCGCTGGTCTGAACCCGGCGCACGGCCAAGCCCCAGATCGATACGGCCGGGATAGAGCGACTCCAGCGTGCCGAACTGCTCGGCAATCACCAGCGGCGCATGGTTGGGCAGCATCACGCCGCCAGAGCCTAAGCGCAGCGTGTCGGTATTGGCCGCCAGATAACCGATCAGTACCGAGGTGGCGGCGCTGGCGATCCCGGTCATATTATGGTGTTCGGCCAGCCAGTAGCGGTGAAAACCGAGTTTCTCTGACTGCTGTGCCAGCGCGAGTGAAGCGTGGAAGGCATCGCGAGGAGAACGTCCGTGCGGGATCGGGGCAAGGTCGAGTACCGACAACGGTACATTTTTCTTATCAGGCATAGTTGCTCACTTTGTCTAACGGCCGGGAGTGCGCCATGTGCAAAATTACAGGCTACGGGATCTTCTGCCCCTGTAATTGTCCGTTCGCAGCACTTTTGCTAAAACGTTCGGCGATTAATTAGGCTGCTAGTTAAATAAAGTATTACCTAACTGCCAGCATAATTAAACCGCATTATTTACTCGGTTTCCCTCCCCCGGCCGCGCCGCAAAGTGGTTAAACAACAAAAATCGCCACCGGCGAGCGAGTATATTGCTGATAACCTGGACTTTCTTTGCGAAGGATATTGCAATGCTTTGCCTCAGTAACGCCACTAAGCGACTGATTTCAGGGGCTTTTCGATGAAAAAAAGAGCCTTTTTTACCCTGCTAATTATCATTTCAGGCATCGCTCTGGCCGTCCTTATCCGCGCGCATAATCACGACCTGCTGTTGCAGGGAGAAGTCGATGCCACCGAAGTGATCGTCTCCTCAAAAGCGAAAGGGCGCGTGGTGGAGAAGCGGGTACGGCGCGGCGACGATGTCAGCGCCGGGCAGTCTCTCATCGTGCTGGATGCCCCCGAACTGATTGCCCAGCTTAAGGCTGCCGAAGCGGCGCGTGACCAGGCGCAGGCGACGTTAGACCTCTCTCTGAACGGCACCCGTGAAGAAACGGTTCGCAACCTGAAAGCCTTGCTGCAACAGGCTCAGGCGACCTGGCGTGATGCCCAGTCCACCTGGCAGCGCGATCTGAGCGTGGCGCAGAAGGGCTATATCTCCGCCGAACAGCTGGATAATGCCCGCCAGGCGCGCGACGGTGCCTGGCAGCAGGTGCAGGCGGCGCGGGCTAATCTCGATCAGGGGGTAAATGGCGATCGCATCGAGCAGCGTGAAGCCTATCTGGCACAGCTGCACCAGGCAGAGCAGAACCTGCTGGAGATTAAAGCCCAGAGCGATGAACTGGTGGTGCATGCCCCGGTAGCGGGGGAGGTCGGGCCAATCCCGGCTGAGCGCGGGGAATTACTTAATGCAGGCAGCCCGCTGCTGACGCTGATCGAGCTGCCCACCGCCTGGTTCACGTTTAATCTGCGCGAGGACATTCTCGCTCACGTGCGCAAGGGCGATAAAATACGCATTCGCGTCCCGGCGCTGAATAATCGGGTGATCGAGGCGGAGGTGCGCTATATCGCACCGCTCGGCGACTACGCGACCAAACGCGCCACGCGCGCCACCGGGGATTTTGACCTCAAAACCTTTGAGGTGCGGCTTTACCCACTCACGCCGGTTGAAGGCCTGCGTCAGGGAATGAGTGCCCTGTGGTCTTGGCAGACGTAAAAGACGGGCTGTGGGCATTTGGCCATGCCTTCAGTCGTGAAGTCCGCGTTGCCTGGCGTAAACCAGTGTTCCACTGGCTGGGCTGGTGTTTTCCGCTGCTGCTGTTCGCCCTGATTGCCAGCGATTTCTCCGAGGGATCGCTGATGGATCTGCCGGTGGCGGCGGTCGATCAGGATCACAGCACGCTATCGCGCACGCTGATACGCAATCTGAATGCAGGCTCGCATGCCGATGTCAGCCAGGATGCCGGCGGTGAGCCGCAAGCGCTGGAGAAATTACGCCAGGCACAGGCATATGCTGTGCTGTTGATCCCGCCATTTTTTGAAGCCGATACGCTGGCGGGTCGGCAGCCGCGCGTCACGCTCTACTACAACGCGCTGTTTTATGGCGCGGGTTTTTACTCGACGCAGGATTTCGCCGGGCTGGTCAGTACGCTGAATGCGCAGTATCAGCCGGTGCTGGCGGCGGCCACCGGGCGGGCAATGCCAGCGCTACCCCACGCAACGCTGGCTTATGACAGCCTGTTTAACGCCAGCGGCAGCTATATCTACTATCAGCAGTTCGCCGCCAGTATTCATATGGTGCAGCTGTTCGCCGTCACCTGCATGATCTACGTGCTGGCGCGCAGCCGGCCGCTGATTTACCAACGGCATTTTGCTATGGCGCTGCTTGGTAAGCTGGCCCCTTACACGCTGTGCTACACGGTGCTGCTGGTGAGCGAAATCGCCCTGCTGGTCGGCGTATTCAGCGCGCGGGTGGTGGGAAACCCCTTCTATATTCTGTGCGTGGCTTTCTTCTACGTCATGGCGGCGCAAAGCCTCGGCATCCTGCTATTTAGCTTCACCGGGAGTGCGATCACCGCCTATATGATGATGGGGATTATGGTCAGCATTGCCCTGACATTTTCCGGCACGGCAATGCCGGAGCTGTCGATGCCGTGGCCGGCTCAGCTGATCTCTAATCTGGAGCCGCTCACCCACGCGCTGTATGCCATGTTTGATCTGTTCCTGCGCGACGTTCCGGGAAAACCGGTGGCCAGCGTCTGCCTGCTGCTGCTGGTCTATCCGCTGGCTGTGGCGCTGCTGGTGCGTAAACGCCTGTTCCGCCGTCTGGCAACGCCGGAGGAGATGCAGTGAGGCTGTGGTGGCAGGCCTTCACCACAACGCTCAGCGGGCTACTGCAAAAACCGATGTGGATGATGCTGCTCTGTTCGCTCTGCCTGATGAGTACGGTGTATCTCAATCACAGCGTCTGGGATCTGCCCGTCGCGGTGATCGATATGGACCACAGCCCGGCCAGCAGAATGCTGACTCGCCAGCTTGATGCTACGCCGAAAATCACCAATGTGGCCTACAGCAGCCTGCCGCAGGCGCTCAGCGACCTTGGCCTGCGCAAACTGTTTGCGGTGATTATTCTGCCGCAGGATATGGAACAGAAGATGTTGGCAGGGAAAGAGGTCACGCTGCCGGTCTACGGAGATGCCACCAACCGCCTGGCGAATGGTCAGATCCAGCAGGATGTCATGGCCGCCTGGCAGCAGGTTTTAGGGCGCTACAATCTCAAGCTGATGATGATGGCGGGTTTTAGCGAACGGCAGGCTTCGGTGGTGCTGACGCCATTTATTGGCCAGGCCATCGATGTATTTAACCCGGGGATCAGCTTTGCAGCGATTGTCTTTCCCGGCCTGCTGGTGATGCTGCTGCAGCACTCGCTGCTGATTGCCGGCGTGCGCGTCAGCATGACGCTGCGCAGCCAGGGGCCCTTACCCCTGCCGGTGACGCTAGGCACGCTCTCCGCGCTGATCCCCATCTGGCTGTTTCTTTCTATCGTGCTGTTTGCCCTGTGGCCATGGGTACTGGGCTATCGGCAAACGGCCAGCATCCCCGAGCTGCTGATGCTGACGTTCCCGTTCCAGCTGGCGGTGCTGGGCCTGGCGAAGCTGGTGACCGAGTGCCTGCGTGAGGTAGAGCGCATCTACTTTTCGCTGTCGTTTATTACCACCCCGGTCTACTACCTTTCCGGCACGCTGTGGCCGGTGCAGTCGATGCCAGACTGGGTACGCGGCATTTCGATGATGCTGCCCTCAACCTGGGGCACGCGGATGATTGCCGGGGTAAATCAGATGGGGCTGCCGCTTAGCGAAGTGAGTCAAGATGTGGTGATGCTGCTGATCATGGCGGTGGTCTATACGGTACTGGGGATGGTGGTCGGAAAGCTGCGCGACTACCTCGGTCGTCGCCATTGACGGTGGGTCGGGCATGCCCGACCCCTACATGAATATGAGTTGGGGCGGCGGCATGCCCCGCCCGTACGTACAGACGGCGTAGTTACTCCACCAACTCTAGCCCCGCCACCCGCTGCCAGTAGCCGTTGCAGTCGGCCGATCGCGCCAGGCTCAGCGGCTGCCTGCCGGTTTCATTGGCGCGAAAGCGCTCGATCATTGCCAGCGTGTCATCTCCCTGCGGCGACAGGCGCACAATATCCACCAGCCCCTGCATCGACAGCAGATCGTTACCCAGGTTGTAGCAGTAGCCGCTCATGGTCTGAATACCGTTCAGCACAAACACCGGCTGATCTTCCTGGGTGCGCACCTGGCGCCCGTGCGGGTAGTCAATACAGCATGTCTGGCACTCGTCCTTACTGCGGTTTTCAGCGCGGGCGCTAAAACAGCGGGCAGAGTACGCCAGTGGCAGATAGCCATAGCTCAGCACCTCGACTTCAAACTGGTGGCGGATCCCCAGTTCGTCGCACTGCACCAGCAGCTGCGCCAGCCAGTCTCGCGACAGCTCGACCGGCATGCACCAGCGCATCATGCCCATTTTCAGCAGCAGCTGCAGCGTCACCGCGTTATAGATATTCAGCGCAGGACCGGCAACAAAGGGCACGCCCGCGTCACAGGCCAGGGTAACGGCGCCGACGTCGTTCGCCTCAATCAGAAACTCGCCGTTATCCACATAGCGCTTCAGCTCGGTTAACTCGGAAGGTGACTGCACCAGCGCCAGGGTGCTGAGCACCACCTGCTTGCCAGCGGCGGCCAGATCTTTTGCCAGCGCCAGCCAGTCGGCTGCTTTAGTACTGCGGCGCTTGCTGCATACCGATTCGCCAAGGTAGATAATCTCGGCCTCACTGTGCGCTGCGGCCTGGTAAAACGCCTGCAGCGTCTCTTTAGGCCAGTACCACAACACCGGCCCGAGGGAATATTTCATACCGTTCTCCTACTGCCACTGGCGGTGATAAGCGCCAAGGGTCGTTTGCGTGCCTTCGCTCAGCGCACTGAGTGCCGTCATCCACTGCGGCTGCGGCGCGTAATTGGCCGGGTCGGCTTTGCAGCGGTCAATGGCCTGGCGCCAGATGCGCGTCACCTGTTCAACGTATGCCGGGCTGCGCTGGCGACCTTCAATTTTTACCGAGGCAATATTGGCCGCCAGCAGCGCCGGCAGCAGTGCAAGGGTGTTCAGGCTGGTGGGCTCTTCCAGCGCGTGATAAGGCGTTTCTGCCACCTTGTAGCGCCCTTTGCACAGCGTAGGATAGCCCGCGTTTTCACCCGCACCATAACGGTCGATCAGCACCTCATTCAGGCGCGACTCCAGCCCGGCAGGCGTCTGCTGCCAGCGTACAAAGCGCGCAGGGGAGCAGGCGCCAACGGTATTCGGTGACTCGCCGGTGAGATAAGAGGAGAGATAGCAGCGCCCCTCGGCCATGATGCACAGGCTGCCAAAGGCAAATACTTCCAGCGCAACCTCCGTGTCGCGTGCCAGCTGGCGCACCTGATGCATCGATAGCACGCGCGGCAATACCACGCGTGCCACATCGAAGTTACGCTGGTAAAAGCGCAACGCGGCGGCATTGGTCGCGGAAGCCTGCACGGAAACGTGACGCTCAATATGGGGATATCGCTTGGCGGCATACGCCAGCATGGCGATATCTGCCAGGATTAAAGCATCGGCTCCGGCGTGGGCGGCCATATCCACAGCGCGCTGCCAGCGGTTGAAACCGTCAGGATGGGCAAAGGTATTAATGGCGACGTGCAGCTTACGCCTGCGCTGATGCACATAATTTGCCGCTTCCTGCAGGCGTTTATCGCTGAAGTTCAGTCCGGCAAAATGACGGGCATTGGTTTCATCTTTCAGACCGATGTAAACCGCATCAGCGCCATTTTCAATGGCAGCCTTCAGCGCCGGAAGGTTTCCGGCCGGGCAGAGAAGTTCCATGTAATCGAATCCAACTTATCAGTAGAATCGATGAGTTTAGAGAGGAAGGCTGCGACAAATTTTGATTTAAGGCAGCTATTGGCGTATTGATGGGGTTCGATTCTCTGGATAAAACCCCTATAGTTCGCGCACTTTGTTGATCCAGCCGTCTGACGCGTTTTGCCAGTATGGCAAAATAGCCGAAATTTATTCGTAAGGAGTGATAATGGTGTTGAACCCGCTACGCACCCACTGTGTCCGTAAGGGGCCGCAATTGTTGCGTTTCCCGCTGCGGTTTACCCCGTTCGCATTGAAGAAGCCGCTGCTGCAGTCGCTGTTACGCTGGCAGTTTCAACAGGCACTGGCAGAAGGTGAGCTAGACTTTCTTGAGGGGCGCTGGTTAGGGATTGAGGTCACTGACCTCGGGCTGCGTTGGTCAGTCACGCTGGAACAGGGGCGACTGCAGGTAGCCGATCGGGAAACGGCAGATGTGTGGTTTCGTGCTGAAGCCAACGATCTGTTGTTAATCGCCGCCCGCAGGGTGGATCCCGATACGCTGTTTTTCCAGCGTCGCCTGAATATCGAAGGAGATACCGAGCTGGGTCTGGAAGTGAAAAACCTGATGGATGCGGTTGATCTTGAATCCATGCCGACGCCGTTGCGCATCGGACTTATGCAACTGGCTGATTTTGTTGAAGCCGGACTGAACGAGGGCGCGATTTCCCCGGCGGGTCGCGTAGGTGCAACATGTTAATTCGTACTGAAATTGGAGTGGATGCTGCCAGCATCGACAGCCTGCTGCGTCGCTGTTTTCCCACCTCAGCGGAAGCTGAACTGGTGCAGCAGCTGCGTGAAGATGGCTTGTTAACGCTCGGCGTTGTCGCCACCGATGATGAAGGCCAGGTTCTGGGCTATGCGGCCTTCAGCCCGGTAACGCTGGCTGAAGAGGATCGTCAGTGGGTGGGGCTGGCACCGCTGGCGGTGGATGAGAGCGTGCGTAAGCAGGGGCTGGGCAAGCAGCTGATTTACGAAGGGCTGGATACGCTGAATGAGTTTGGCTATGCCGCGGTGGTGGTGCTGGGCGACCCGGCATACTACGGGCGTTATGGCTTTGAACCGGCAGCGCGTTACGGCCTGCACAGCAGATGGCAGGAGAGCGAAGCGGCGTTTCAGGTCTATAAGCTGGCGGAGGATGCGTTCAGCGGTATAGAAGGGCGCATCGAATATTCGGCGCCGTTTAATCGCCTCTGAGCGTGTTAAGCCATAAAACCAATGACACGGGCTGGTGCTCCACCAGCCTGATTTTTTCCTGCCGCTTTAACTGCTTTACCTGATACTCCAGCTTCGACGCCAGCGAACGGTCCCCGGCTTCGCAGTGAAACATCAGCTCAAGCGGACCCTTGCCGCGCAAGGCTTTCGCCCCTTTGCCGCACTGATGCTGGGCGAAGCGCCGCTGCACGTCATTGGTGATCCCGGTATAGAGCATGCCGCTGGCGGTGCGCAGGATATAGAGCCGCCAGTCGCCGGATGCCGCAGAGTTCATAGGCTGTCTCAGGTAGAAAAATCTGCGCGTACTTTAGCGCAGATCGCCCGCGTGTGGGAATTAGCGCAGATCGCCCGCGTGTGGGAGTAGCGGCAAAGCGATGGCGGGCCAGCCGCAGCTGGCCAGCAGATTAGAGTGCGTTGAGAATACGCAGTGATTCACGATTGAAGGCAGGCAGGTCGTCCGGCGTGCGGCTGGTGACCAGTCGCTCATTGTCGACTACCACCTCTTTATCATAGAAGTCAGCACCGGCATTTTTCAGATCGATAACGATCGCTTTCACTGTGGTCATCTGGCGCCCGCGTACGGCATTGGCGCTGATCAGCAGCTGAGGTCCGTGGCAGATAGCAAACACCGGTCGGCCCAGCGCCACAAACTCTTTAGTAAAGGCGACGAAACGGTCATCACCGCGCAGCGTATCCGGGGAGTGACCGCCGGGGAGCAGCAGGGCGTCAAAATCCGCCGGCTGAACGTCATCGATAGATTTGTCTATCTTCACTTTGGCATCACCCTGTTTGCCGGTGATGGTTTTACCTGCTTCGGTATCAATGGTAATGACCTCGTGACCCGCATCTTGATACGCCTTGGCCGGGGAGGTGAACTCCGAATCTTCAAATTCATCGGTAATTAACACTGCAATCTTCTTGCTCATATTTTCTCCTGTGAACTTGAGTTGTTGATAGAAATAAGTGTGGTTCACATATGCAGAAAATCAACCAGGTCGATTCCGAATGGCATTAAAGGTAAAGAAGACGCAGGCGGCTGGCATTTGTGAATAGCGCACTTTATGATAATTCTTTGGCGCACCTCCATAAATCAGGACGACTCTATGGCTACCTTGTATTTGATCCTTGCTTTCGGCTCCTATTTTCTCACCAGCATCGCGATGGTGCTGGTATTTCTGTTTATCTACACGCGAATTACGCCACATAACGAATGGCGGCTAATTAAAGAGAATAATCTGGCGGCAACCTGGGGGTTTATCGGTGCGCTGCTGGGCTATATTATTCCGCTTGCCAGCGTAGCGATTAACTCCATTAATCTGGTCGATTATCTGGTGTGGGGCGCCGTGGCGCTGGTGATCCAGCTCATCGTCTTTACCGCCGTGCGCCTGTTTATGCGCGATATCAGTCAACGTATCGAAGACAACAGCGTGGCGGCCGGGTTATTCCTGGGTGGCGTCTCTACCGGCGTCGGTATCCTGAACGCGGCCTGTATGACCTATTAATCTGCCCGCAGTTGATGAACAACCTGGTTGCTGCTGCCGCGCCACAGCAGCGCCGGGTCTTTCAGTGCCTGAATAAATTTACCGTCAATCAGCACATTGACCAGCGCCACCACCCGCTGCTGCTGAGCGCTCAGCTCGTCCAGCCGATAGCCGGTCCACAGCCAGATATCTTTTCCCGCGCATTCGCGCCTGACGCGCAGCAGCAGCCGCCCGACATCCGCCAGGTTCGCCGGGTGCAGCGGATCGCCGCCGGACAGCGACAGCCCCTGCCGCGGTATGCGCGTATCGTTAAGGTCGGCGATCAGCTGCTCTTCCATCTGCAGAGTAAACGGCACGCCGGAATTCAGCCGCCAGGTGCTTTGGTTATAGCAGCCCGGGCACTGATGCACGCAGCCGGAAACGAACAGCGTGCAGCGCGTGCCGGGGCCGTTAACGATATCCACCGGATAATACTGATGGATATTCATCCGGGCTGGCCCTGGCGCAGGTGTTTTACCCGGCGCTTAACCTCTTCCTGCTTGCCCGCATTGAACGGCCTGGCGTCCGGGCTGCCGAGATAGCCGCACACCCGGCGCGTAACGGACACCCGCGTGCTGTCGTGATTGCCGCAGTTCGGGCAGGTGAAGCCTTTGCTGGTGCAGGCGAACTCACCCGTAAAGCCGCACTCGTAGCATTCATCAATCGGGGTGTTGGTGCCGTAATAGGGCACGCGGCTGTAGCTGTAATCCCAGACGTCCTCCAGTGCCTTCAGGTTATGCTGGATATTCGGGTACTCGCCGTAGCAGATAAAACCGCCGTTGGCGATCGGCGGATAGCCCGCTTCAAAGTCGATTTTGTCGTACGGATTAACCTTTTTCTCAACGTCGAGGTGGAAGCTGTTGGTGTAGTAACCTTTGTCGGTGACGCCCGGCACCACGCCAAATTCGGCGGCGTCGAGGCGGCAGAAGCGGTCGCACAGGTTTTCGCTCGGCGTGCTGTACAGGCTGAAGCCGTAGTCGGTCTCCTCCTTCCACTGATCCACGGCAGCACGCAGGCGGGCGACAATCTCCAGCCCTTTGGCGCGCAGTGCCGCATCGTCGTAGGGATGAATTGCCGCGCCGCTCAGCGCGTTTAGCGTTTCGTGAATGCCGATGTAGCCCAGCGAGATCGAAGCCCGGCCGTGCTTAAAGATAGCCGCCACCGGCTCATCGGCCTGCAGGCGCACCCCGCAGGCGCCCTCCATATAGAGGATTGGCGCAACCCGCGCTTTCACGTTCTCCAGCCGCGCAATGCGCGTCATCAGCGCCTTCTTCGCCAGCAGCAGGCGCCTGTCCAGCAGCGCCCAGAAGCGTGTCTCATCGCCACCCGCTTCCAGGGCAATGCGCGGCAGGTTGAGGCTAATCACGCCAATATTATTGCGCCCCTCGTGGATCTGTTCCCCGTTCTCCTGATACACGCCGAGGAAGCTGCGGCAGCCCATTGGCGTTTTAAACGAACCGGTGACCTGCACCACCTGGTCATAATTGAGGATATCGGGGTACATGCGTTTACTGGCGCACTCCAGCGCCAGCTGTTTGATATCGTAATTTGGCTCGCCGCGACGGTGGTTCAGCCCGGCTTTGATGGCGAACACCAGCTTGGGAAACACGGCAGTTTTGTGATTTTTACCCAGCCCGGCGATGCGGTTACGCAGGATCGACTGCTGGATCAGGCGCGCTGCCCAGCTGGTGCCGAGGCCGAAGCCGAAGGTGACAAACGGCGTCTGGCCGTTGGCGGTGTGCAGCGTATTGACCTCATACTCCAGCGACTGAAAGGCGTCGTAGCACTCTTTTTCGGTGCGCGCGCGGGCATAGGCTTCGGCGTCGGCAATCTGCCATTCGTCGGCGGTGGCGCGGTGTTTTGCCAGGCTGGCATCCACGAACGGCGCCAGCACTTCATCAATACGGTTAATGGTGGTGCCCCCGTAAATATGGCTGGCGACCTGGGCGATGATCTGCGCGGTGACGGCGGTGGCGGTGGAGATCGACTTAGGCGGTTCGATCTCGGCGTTACCCATTTTGAAGCCGTGCGTCAGCATGCCCCGCAGGTCGATCAGCATGCAGTTAAACATCGGGAAAAACGGCGAGTAGTCGAGATCGTGATAGTGGATCTCGCCGCGCTCATGGGCGCTGACCACATCACGCGGCAGCATATGCTGACGGGCGTAGTGTTTGGCGACGATCCCGGCCAGCAGATCGCGCTGAGTGGGGATCACCTTGCTATCCTTATTGGCATTTTCATTGAGTAGCGCCGGATTACTCTGTTCGATCAGCCCGCGGATCTCATGGTTAAGGCGCCCGCGCAGTTCACGCGCAACATCGCGGTCGTGGCGATACTCAATATAGCTGCGCGCCAGCTGTGGGTAACGTCCGGCCATCAGCTGGTTTTCCACCGCCTGCTGCACTTCGGCAATATCCACCTGCGGGCGCTGCATCAGCTGGTGGCTAATCAACCTGGCGACGGAAGTACAGTAATCTTCATCGTTTATCTGTGCTGCCTGCGCGGCCGCGTGGATCGCCGCCGCAATGCGTGCCGGATCGAAATTTACCCGACATCCGTCGCGTTTAATCACCTGAGTTGCCACTGCGCTTCCCCTATATGTAGTTTTTCAGGGCTATAGTAAGCGCTATATGTAGTGTTTTCTCGTGGAATATTGGCCGTTTTATTGATTTGCCACAAGGAACCCGTCGGCAGCGATTCTCCTCTGCGAGAGAGCCAAACCCCTGGTTTCGAGCTCCACTGGCCAACCTTAAACTCAGATCGCCGTTGAGCGCTTCAGGCAAAACAGCGCGGCAATAAACAGCGCACCCGCACCGGCGATAATCGATATTTTCAACGGGTCGCCCTGACCCTGCAGCAGTCCCGTCATCAGCGGTCCGCACACCTGGCCAATGCCATAGGTAAAGGTCACCAGCGCCATCAGATTGATGCCGGCAGGAACCGGCAGTTTTTTCGCCAGCGGCATTACCAGCGCGGTGGTGCCCATAAAGGTGAATCCAAAGCCGAGACAGCAGAGGATCAGCAGCAGCGGTGAGTGGCCGTTCAGCGACAGCAGCACGCAGATGGCCTGCAAAATCAGATTGAAAATCAGTGACAAGGTGATGCCAAAGCGGTGCTCCATCAGCAGCCAGAAAAAACAGCCGGGGATAATCGCCAGCCCGACCAACGACCACAGATGCTGTGAAATAACACTATTTGCAAGCTGGTGCGAGATCAGCGGCAGGAAGGTGGCGACAATGATGTAGCCGAACCCGGCCAGGCCATAAACGATTGCCAGCTGCCACCAGCCCACCACGCTGCTTTTGCGTCTCGGTCTCTGTTGAGATTCAGGGGTGAAGGCGATGGCGGTGGGGGATAAAATCACCAGCAGCACCAGCAGGATCAGGCCGATTACGCCCGCGCCAAGCCACAGCGAGGCGGCATGCAGCTGTAGCGCAATCCCGAAATTGACGTACTCATTGCCCAGCAGAATGCCAACGCCAACGCCGGAAAATAGCGAAGCGGTCACCCAATGATTATTCGTGTGGTGCAGGACGGTGACTGAGCCAAAAATCATCAATGCGGCACTGGCCAGCCCCGCCAGAAAGCGCACCACCAGCGCGATATTAACCCGGTCCACCCCTGCCATCGCGAAGAGCAGCACGACGGAAAGCACGGAAAAAATAAATACCATATTTTGCGAGCGCGGGCGGTGGAAGCCGCTCCATGAAAATAGCAGGCTGCCCACCAGGTAGCCTCCGTAGTTAGCGCTTGCCAGCCACGCCAGCTGGGGAAAAGTGAATATTTTCTCCTCCAGCATTTTGGGCAGCATCGGCGTATATAAGAAACGGCTGATGCCAACGCCCAGAGCCAGCAGCAGCACGCCATAAGCGGCGGTGCGGATATTGCTACGATTAAGCCGTTCTTTATCGCTATGCGGCATGAATAATATTCCTTTTATCCATATTGATAGCGAGGAAGGTTAGCATGCGGCGCAATGATAAATACATCACCTTAAGTGTCTTCAGGACGCTATTTCTTTAATTCGCCTGAATGGTTAATTTTAGCCTTTTTTGATATTTCATACGGCACGTTGAGCGCAGAATAATCTCAGCTGCTGTTATTTAATTAAAAAAAGCCAGTCACGGGGATCATATTATGAGTAAAATAAGTATCGCTATTATCGGCGCCGGTTCGAGAGGTCTTAGCCTGCTGGAGAGAATCGTCACGCTTTATCCTGAGTACAGTCCCAACCAGAAAATGGAAATATGGCTGATTGATAAAAACGAAGCGGGATTTGGCGTGCACCTGCCGAACCAGCCCGACTACTTTCTGACTAACACCGTCGCCTGTCAAATCACCCTGTTTGGTGACGATAGCGTCACCGCCCCCGGGAGTATACGTGAGGGCCCGAACTTATATCAGTGGGCGCGTGACCAGGGTTATAAAAAATCAGGGCAGTTGTACTCCAGACGCCCTCAGGGGGAAGAGATTTCGCCTGACGACTATCTCCCGCGAGCGCTATTAGGGGAATATCTTCACTCAGTCTATTTACGTATTTTGCACAACCTCCCGCCAGGTATTAGGGTGAATGTGATTCGTGGTTTTGCGGTTCAGGTCAGTTCGTTTTCAAACCATACGATTAAGATTAAGTTAGATAATGATTTAAAAATAAAGGCCAACTACCTTTTTCTCGCGACCGGCCACGGTGAAAACAGGTCGACGGAAGACGATCTCAGTATTCAACGCTTCGTTTCGGGCAACCTGCATAAAAATAAATTACTGCGCTATATTCGGCGCCCCTACGAGCTGCGTAAATATAGTCATATTGCCGGGGGCAGCAATGTGATGATCGGCGGAATGGGTTTAACCACTTACGACATTATTGCCAGACTGACCGTCGGCTGCGGGGGGCGATTCTGCGATGCCGGTCATCGTCTGATTTATCACCCATCCGGTGATGAACCGCAGATCTACATTTATTCCCGCCAGTCGCTGCCTGCAGGCAGCCGTGGCGTGAATCAGAAGGGGGTCAGCGGGCGCTATCTGGCGCATTTTTTCACCCTCGATGCCATCGATCGCTTACGCCAGCGGACAGCGCAGGGAAAAATCGACTTTGTTGCCGACCTGCTACCGCTGCTGATCAAAGAAATGTGCTACGTCTACAGCTGCGTCGAGCGGGGTGAATGGACGCAGGCTCGGGATTATCAGGCCGGTGCGGCTGAACGTGAGGCAATCAATCAGCTCTTCTATCCGCATCAGGGGTTAACCTTTTCGACCCTTGAAGAGTGGCGGGCATGGTTTAAAGAGCTGCTGATAAAGGATATTGCTGACGCTGAAAAAGGCAACGTTGACGGCGCATTAAAGGCCGCTGCTGATGTCATCAGGGACACGCGCGATATTCTGCGTTATGCCATCAACCACGGTGGGCTGACGCCACAGTCGCACCGTCAGTTTCTGAGTGAGTTCTGCCCGATATTCAACCGTATTGCGGTGGGGCCGCCCTTAAGACGGAATCAGGAGTTACTGGCGCTGATTGAGAGCGGCGTGGTAGCGCTGGCGGGTGGGCCCGCAGCCCGATTAGTCTGCCGGTCGGAAAGCGGCCATTTTGCCCTGCACACCTCTTTTGTACAGGAAGAGAGCGTGACGCTGGCTGATATCCTGATTAAAGCCCGTATAGCGACATTTTCACCCGCCAGCGACAGCTCCAGGCTCTACCATAATCTGCTGGCTGAGGGGGTGATCAGGCCCTATGACAACGACGGATTTCCCGCGGGCGGGATAGATATCGACAGGCAGCACCACGTCATCAGCCGTAAGAAAATCAGTCAGAAGAACATCTATGCCCTGGGCACGCCGGTGGAAGGGCCGAACTACTTCACTTATGTGCTGCCGCGCCCGGCAGTGAACTCAACGGCACTGCAGGAAGCCGCGCTTTGTGTCGTCGACATGTATCAAAATATCCGTAAACACGCGGGCAGCTGATTCGACCTGCAGCCCATCACGCTGCTGCGATATTTTTTGCCGTCCTGAAGTGCCATGGCGGTTGCATTAAACCCTGAGGAGTTACTACTATTGTCGGTTGCTGTAGAGCGAACCCCATTCCGCTCTGGTTACTCAGGGATACTGCCCGATGTCGTCCGTCGCTTATAACGAAAAACAGGTCATTCGCTGGCTCGGTGCGCGAACCGTTGCGCGCGCGCGCGATTTGATCGCCAGCGTACAAAATATAGCGTGGCAGAATACCCTGTTGACCGGCGAAGTACCGGGGCGCAAAGCGGAACCTTTCAGCGTGATGGTGCACTTCAGCCGCCCGCAGGGCAGGCTGCATGCCAGCGGCGAGTGCAGCTGTGCGGTGAAAAATAACTGCAAGCACGTGGCGGCGCTGATGTTGGCCAACCTGCAACCGCGCCAGCCGAAGGTCGCGGTGGCGCTTGAGACGATACAGGCCGAGCCGGTGCCGGTCCTGCAGCTGGAGTCACGCGCCAAATTTATCAGCGGTTATGGCCACTACGGGCATCGCCAGAAGCGCCTCGACTTCGCCGCGGTCAGCTTTGACTACGCCGGAGTAAGGGTGGAGGCCAATAGCCGGGCCGAGAGTTTCGCCGACCGCACAGGCCAGCGCTTTCACGTTCAGCGCCAGGCTGAAGAGGAGCAGTCGTGGCTGGCGCAGATCGCCAGCATCGGGCTGCGGACTATTCCTGCAGGCCATATCTACACGCCGGCGCCGCTGCCGCCAGCGATCTTCGCACCGGAATCTCCCGGCCTGTGGCGCGACTTTATCAAAAAAGGCCTGCCGGCCCTGCGCAGGCGCGGCTGGCGCGTCAGTATGGACGACGATTTCACCTGGAATATCACCGAGGTGGAAGCGATAGAAGGGCGCGCCGTACAGGGTGATGATGGCTGGTTCGATCTGGAGCTGGCCATGAAAATCGGCCGCCGTCGCGTGCGGCTGGAACCGCTGCTGGCACGCTTGTTTGCCGCCGATCGTCGCTGGATGTCCGGCAATCTCAGCCTAATCCCCGACGATGAGCAGATTGAGCTGCGCGACGAGCGCAACCAGCGCCTGCTGTTCCGCGCCGCACAGCTGAAACCGCTGGTCGGCAATCTGATCGATCTGTTTGACAGTGAAAGCCCACAGCCGCTGAGATTAGCCGCATGGGATGTCGGCCGCCTTAGCCAGGCCGATGACCGCAGCCGCTGGATATTTGACGGCGACAACGCGGTGCACCAACTTGCGGAGCGCCTCAACGGCAATACGGGGGTACAGCCGGTGGCTCCCCCTGCCGGGCTTCGGGCCACGCTGCGCGACTATCAGCAGCAGGGCGTTAACTGGATGCAGTTCCTGCGTCAGCACCAGCTGGCTGGGGTACTGGCGGATGATATGGGGTTAGGTAAAACCATTCAGACGCTGGCGCACCTGCTGGTGGAGAAAGAAGCGGGGCGGCTCGACCGCCCTGCGCTGATCGTGGTGCCGACCACGCTGGTGCACAACTGGTGCTGCGAAGCCGCGCGTTTCGCCCCCGATCTGCGCGTGCTGGCGCTGACCGGCCCGCAGCGCAAAGAGTTTTACCACAGCATTGAACAGTATGACGTGGTGATCACTACCTACTCGCTGCTGTGGCGCGACCAGCCGCAGCTGGTGGCGCATTACTACCACCTGCTGATCCTTGATGAGGCGCAGTACGTGAAAAACAGCGCCTCGCGCGCTGCCTCGGTGATCCGCATGCTGAAAACCCGTCACCGCCTGTGCCTGACCGGTACTCCGCTGGAAAACCACCTCGGCGAGCTGTGGTCGCAGTTTGACTTCCTGCTGCCCGGTTTTCTCGGCAGCGAACGTGACTTTACCCAGCACTGGCGTATTCCGGTGGAGCGCAACGGCGACAAGGTGCGGCGCGAGCTGCTGGCGAAGCGCGTGCGGCCATTTATGCTGCGCCGCCGTAAGCAGGAGGTGGCGAAAGAGCTGCCGCCGAAAAACACCATTGTGCGCAGCGTGGCGCTCGACGGCGCCCAGCGCGAATTGTATGACCAGGTGAAATCGGCAATGCAGGACCGCGTGCAGCTGGCGGTGCAGCAGCAGGGCGCGGGGCGCAGCCATCTGCTGGTGCTGGATGCGCTGCTCAAGCTGCGCCAGATCTGCTGCGATCCGCGCCTGCTGGCCGACCCGCGCGCCGGGAAGGTCAAGCACTCGGCCAAGCTGGCGCTGCTGCGTGAGATGCTGCACGATCTGCTGGCGGAAGATCGCCGGATTCTGATCTTCTCGCAGTTCACCACCATGCTGGCGATCATCGCGGAAGAGCTGACTAAAGCTCGCATCCCGTTTGTCACCCTCACCGGCAGCACCCGCGATCGCTCTGCGCCGGTCGAACGCTTCCAAAACGGCGAAGTGCCGGTGTTTCTGATTAGCCTTAAGGCGGGCGGCGTGGGTCTGAACCTGACGGCGGCGGATACCGTGATCCACTACGATCCCTGGTGGAACCCGGCGGCAGAAAATCAGGCCACCGATCGCGCGTACCGCTTAGGTCAGGATAAACCGGTATTTGTCTATAAGCTGATCGCTGCCGATACCATAGAAGAGAAGATTGTGGCGCTGCAGCAGCAGAAAGCCGATCTGGCGGGGGAGATCCTTGATGACGAGCTGAGCGAACCCAGCCAGTTTAGCCCGGACGATTTAACCGCGCTTTTCTCATAAATAAGTCGGGGTCAGGCAGGCCTGACCCCTCACTCAATCTTACGCGTTCTGCCCGATGCGGCGCTCGTCGGCCATGCAGGCCGCGGCGGTAAACAGAATGTCCGCCGAAGAGTTCAGCGCGGTTTCCGCTGAGTCCTGCAATACGCCGATAATAAAGCCGACCGCCACCACCTGCATCGCCACCTCATTGGGTATGCCAAACATATTACAGGCCACCGGGATCAGCAGCAGCGAGCCGCCCGCCACGCCGGATGCGCCGCAGGCGCAAATCGAGGCCACCAGGCTCAGCAGAATAGCCGTGGCCACATCCACCTGAATCCCCAGCGTATGCACCGCCGCCAGCGTCAGCACGGTGATGGTGATCGACGCGCCGGCCATGCTGATATTGGCACCGATCGGAATCGAGACCGAATAGGTGTCTTCATCCAGGCCCAGCTTTTTCGCCAGTGCCATATTCACCGGAATATTGGCGGCCGAACTGCGGGTAAAGAACGCGGTCACGCCGCTTTCACGCAGGCAGGTAAAGACCAGCGGATACGGATTACGGCGGATCTGCCACCACACCAGCAGCGGGTTGAACACCAGCGCCATCAGCAGCATACAGCCGATCAGCAGCCCCAGCAGGCTGGCATAATCCCACAGCGCATCGAAGCCGGTAGAGGCGAGGATCGAACCGACCAGCCCGAAAATGCCGATCGGCGCAAAGCGGATCACAATACGCACCAGGCGGGTGACTGCATCGGATGCATCGTTGAGGAAAGTGCGGGTGCTCTCGCTGCTGTGGCGGAAGGCAAAGCCAAGGCCGATCGCCCACACCAGAATGCCGATGTAGTTGGCGTTCATCAGCGCGCTAATCGGGTTCGACACCATGCTCATTAGCAGGCCGTGCAGCACTTCAAGGATGCCGGAAGGCGGCACGATCTCGCTGCTGGCCGCGCGCAGCGTCAGGTTCTGCGGCAGCAGATGGCTGGCAACCACCGCGACAACGGCAGCGCAGAAGGTGCTGAGCAGATAGAGGATAACGATCGGGCGGATATTGGTCTTCTGCCCCTGCTGGTGGTTTGCTATCGAGGAGATCACCAACACCAGCACCAGCAGGGGGGCCACGGCTTTCAGCGCGCTGACAAACAGCTCGCCGAGCAGGCCAACCGCCAGCGCATGACTTTTCGAGAACCAGGCCAGGGCAATCCCGGCCAGCAGTCCAATCATAATTTGTGTTACCAGGCTGCCCTGAATCAGGCGCTGTATCAGCCCGCGTCCGCTGTTTTCTGTCCGCATAATTTTAAATCGCTATTGTTATCGGTGTGTCTGGGAGTTTGCGAGGGGCAGTATAAGGAAATGTTCTGACAGGGGAAGGGAAAAATCAGGTTTTGTCACCTGCGGGCCAGGCATCGGCCCGGGCTGACCACCTGGGTAACAGTGATAAATGGCATAGCGGGGGGCGCACTATGCCGGCACTGCGGTGGTTTCAATACCAGCTACCTGAGTATCTGCTCCCCCCGGTCAATCACTCCTGACGCAGCTGCAAATCGAGCGGCGTTTTGCTCGGCTCACCGCCAATCTCGCGCGCCAGCTTCGGCACCATATAGCCTGATACCATGCTCAGCAGCTGGCGCATGATGGCGCGTGCTTCATCGTCGGAGACATAAAAGTGCGCGGCGCCCTGCACTTTATCCAGCACGTGCAGGTAATAAGGCAGGATCCCGGCGTCAAACAGCGCATTGCTCAGCTGCGCAAGGGCGGGGGCATTATCGTTAACGCCGCGCAGCAGCACGCTCTGATTGAGCAGCGTTACCCCGGCACGTTTCAGCATGCGCATGCCGTGGCGCAAATCGTCGTCAATCTCCTGCGCGTGGTTAATGTGCGTGACCATCAGCGTTTGCAGACGCGACTGCGCCAGCCGCTGGCACAGCGCTTCGGTAATGCGTTTCGGGATCACCACCGGCAGGCGGCTGTGAATGCGCAGGCGCTTCAGATGCGGGATCTGCTCCAGTTCGCCGATCAGCCAGTTCAGTTCATGATCCTTCGCCATCAGCGGATCGCCGCCGGAGAAAATAATCTCATCCAGTTCTGGCTGTTGTCGGATATACTCCAGGGCCTGCTGCCAGTTGCGTTTGTTGCCCTGGTTGTCCGAGTAAGGAAAATGGCGGCGGAAGCAGTAACGGCAATTGACGGCGCAGCCGCCTTTGACCAGCAACAGCGCACGATTACGATATTTATGTAACAGACCCGGCACCACGCTGCTCTGCTCATCGAGCGGATCGGTACTGTAGCCCGGTGCATCGACAAACTCCTGCTTTGAGGTGATCACCTGTAGCAGCAGCGGATCCTGCGGATCGCCTTTACGCATACGTGCCGCAAAGGCGCGCGGGACGCGCAGGGCGAAAAGACGCCGTGCGTCATGGCCTGAAACCAGTTCAGGGTGATGTTGCAACGCTAAAAGTTGCAGTAATTCATCCGGATCAGTGATTACATCAGCAAGTTGATGCAACCAATCTTCTCGCACAGGGGGATTTAGGGTTACAATGTGTGCCATTTTTTTGGCTAAGTACCAGTTATAAATTGTAGAGGGCCTTCATGGCGACTTATTCTAGCAACGATTTCCGTCCCGGTCTTAAAATCATGTTCGAAGGCGAGCCTTATGCCATCGAATCAAGCGAGTTTGTTAAGCCGGGTAAAGGCCAGGCATTCGCACGCGTAAAAATGCGTCGTCTGCTGACCGGAAGCCGCGTTGAGAAAACTTTCAAATCTACCGACTCCGCTGAAGGCGCTGACGTAGTAGATACCAACCTGAACTACCTGTACAACGACGGCGAGTTCTTCCACTTTATGCACCCGGAAACCTTCGAACAGCACCCTGTTGAAGCGAAAACCGTTGGCGATGCGGCTAAATGGCTGCTGGACAATGCAGAGTGCATCGTGACCCTGTGGAACGGCAAACCTATCCAGGTTCTGCCACCGAACTTCGTTGAGCTGGAAATCACCGATACTGACCCAGGCCTGAAAGGCGACACGGCAGGTACCGGCGGCAAGCCAGCGACTCTCTCTACCGGTGCGGTAGTGAAAGTGCCCCTGTTTGTGCAGATTGGCGAAGTGATTAAAGTTGATACCCGTTCTGGCGAATACGTTTCCCGCGTAAAATAAGCCCGATCGAAGGGGCCTGGCATCGTCAGGCCCTTCTTACGTTTCCCCTCAATTTCTTTTATCCCGCAAAACATGCAGGTAGATAAATTACGGCTATGCTTATATCGCTGTGCTTATCTCTAATTAAAAGGAAATTGCTATGAAGAAAAGTATTGTTGCTGTTCTTTCTGTTCTGGTGCTCTCTTCGGTGCTGACGGCCTGTAACACCACGCGCGGCGTGGGTGAAGACGTTGAAGCCGGCGGTAAAGCTATTCAGAAAAGCACTAACTGATCAGTATGATGGGCCGGTGCCTGCGCACCGGCTTTGCTATTGCTGATTCACCCAGATCAGTTTATCCACGGCGAACCCTTCCTGACGTGCCTGTGATACCAGCTGTTCTTTTACCTGCGGCGCCAGCTGCGGCGTGCGCGACAGGATCCACAAATATTCCCGATTCGGCCCGCATACCAGCGCGTGCTGATAATCCTTATCCAGCGCAATCACGTTGTAGCCACCGTAGAACGGCCCGAAGAACGAGACTTTCAGCGCGGCCTGCTGCGGGGATCCGGTAAAGTACGCTTTGCCGATGCTCTCCTGCCACTTCTGCTTCTTAGGGTTGAAACCCCGGTTGACCACCTTGAGGCCACCGTCGTCACGCTTGCTGTAGGTCGCCGTCACGTGATCTAACCCACGTTCAAACGGATGGTTAAGGCGGGCGATCTCATACCAGCTGCCAAGATAGCGATCGGCGTCGAAGCCGGAGATCGGGGTGATCCCTTTGGGTGGGGTGGTGGTGCAGGCAACAGAGAGTAGCGCGGCGCCGCCGGCGGTGATCATTTTCCACAGTGACATAGGCCATTCCTTTTATAATGAATGGCCTGAGTATAGTCCCGATTTCCCCCGAAGCATCATCGTCGCGGTTTTAAACCCACAGCCAGCACGATGATCGTGTGGGATGAGCTCGGCCTGAGGTAAGCCGGACGTCACGCGGCAGGGATGCCGCGTGCCGAGGCCCGCAGGGAGCGTCTTTTGCCGTTCCGGCGTGCTCAGGCCGAGCTCAGCCGGATTACTGAACGTTTAGCAATGGAGATCTTTTCTAAAGATCCCTCTGTGAAATGCCCGGCCAGCTATTACACGGCAATCACCCCAATCACCGCGACTGCACTCAGCACGGCGGCAATGCCGTAGCACAGCAGTTTGCTGCGCGGAATGTGCACTTTCAGGTCGTGCAGGCTGTGGTGCAGGCGATGCAGGCTGCACCACAGCGGCAGCACAATCACCAGCAGCAGCAGCAGCCTGCCGCCGGGCGACTGCGCGAAGCCAACAATGCGCTGATAGCTGAATGCATCGGCTGAAGCCCAGCCCAGCGGCAGCAGCAGGCCGACCAGCAGCACCACTACCGGGCTGACCAGCGCGGCCCACATCCCCCCAGCACCAAACAGCCCCCAGAAAAGGGGTTCATCCGAACGTTGCGGTTGCGTTTTCATCTTCTCTCCTCAGGCGTTTAGCGCCACGCTCAGCACCACGGCGGTGATAACGATAAATGCTGCCCACAGCCCTTTAATCACCGGCTCCGGCGACAGCTTTTCCCCCTTAACGATAATAATCTGCGCCTTGGGGGCCAGATCGAACCAGGTTTTACTGTGCAGCAGCGCTGCCGCCAGCGTGACCAGGTTCAGCAGCAGCACGATGGGGTGCTGGAGGAAATCAACGAATCCCGCCCAGCTCTGCGGCCCGTTTTTCAGGGCAAACAGCCCGGCGATCAGCTCAATGCTGAACCACAGCGCCGGCAGCGCCGTGCCTTCACGCAGCATATAGAAACGGTAAAACGCCAGCGACTGCCACCAGCTGCCGCGCATCGGGCGAACATAAGCGTTACGTTTTGTGGTCATCACAGCCTCCTTAATGGGGTTTCAGCATGGCAATCAGGAAATCTTTACTGCTTTCAATTTTGCCCTGCTGGATGGCGGCGGCCGGATCGACGTGTTTCGGGCACACCTGCGAACAGAAGCCGACAAACGTACAGCTCCACACGCCGTTGGCGCCGTTGAGCTGCGGCATGCGCTCTGCCTTGCCCCGGTCGCGGCTGTCAAGGTTATAGCGGTGGGCGAGGGTGATGGCCGCCGGGCCAATAAATTCCGGGTTAAGACCAAACTGCGGGCAGGCGGCGTAGCACAGGCCGCAGTTGATGCAGCCGGAGAACTGGTGGTATTTCGCCATCTGCCCCGGCGTCTGCAGACCCGGGCCTTCACTGGCGCTGCGCGTATTGCCGATGATCCAGGGTTTGATCGCTTCCAGGCTCTCGATAAAGTGGGTCATATCGACCACCAGGTCACGCTCGATCGGGAAGTTCGCCAGCGGCTCAACCTTGATGCCATGAGGATAATCACGCAGGAAGGTTTTACAGGCCAGCTTCGGCACGCCGTTGACCATCATGCCACAGGAGCCGCAGATCGCCATGCGGCATGACCAGCGGTACGAAAGGTCAAAGGCGAGGTTATCTTTGATAAAGCCGAGCGCATCAAGCAGCGAGGTTTGCTCATCCCACGGCACGGTAAAGAACTCGTGGCGCGGCAGGCGGTCGGTTTCCGGGTTGTAGCGCAGAATTTCAATTTCACGCTGCCTGATGTCACTCATGGGCGGGCTCCTTGTTGGCTTTCTCCTCAGACGCCGCACCGTAAACGCGGGCGGCAGGCGGCAGGCGGGTGATGGCGACCGGCTGATAGCTCACCGTTGGCGCCCCCTGAGCGTTGAATGTGGTCAGGGTGTGGCACAGAAAGTGTTCGTCATCGCGGGTGGTGCAGCCTTCATCCAGCCGCTGGTGCGCACCTCTCGACTCTCTGCGCTGAATAGCCGAGTGCGCCATGCATTCGGCCACGTCCAGACCGTGCCCCAGCTCGACGGTGTAGAGCAGCTCAGTGTTAAATACGCTGGAGCTATCGGTCACGCGCACGTTGTTAAAGCGCTCTTTCAGCTCGGCCAGCTTGTCGATAGTTTTCTGCATCAGCTCGGTGGTGCGGTAGATACCGCAGCCCTCTTCCATCGCCATGCCCATCTCATCGCGCAGTTGCGCAAGGTTCTCGCCACCCTGCGGATTAACCCGCCCGTAAAGCCGCTTTTTGATGTCGCCGCTCTGGGCGCTCAGCGCGGCATCCTGCGCTTTATGCGGTTGCGAAGCACGCTGTGCGGCCTGCTCACCGGCCAGGCGGCCAAACACCACCAGCTCGGCCAGCGAATTAGAACCCAGTCGATTGGCACCGTGTAACCCGACGGACGAGCATTCACCGACGGCGTACAGCCCCTGAACGGGCGTTTCGCACTGCGCATTCGTCTCAATGCCGCCCATGGTGTAGTGTGCGGTCGGGCGCACCGGGATCGGCGCGACGATGGGGTCGACGCCGACATAGGCTTTGCTCAGCTCGCAGATAAATGGCAGCCGCTCGCGCAGTTTTTTCTCGCCGAGGTGGCGCAGGTCGAGATACACCACATCGCCGCGCGGCGTGGAAATGGTGCGGCCAGCACGCCACTCGTGCCAGAAAGCCTGTGAAACCTTATCGCGCGGGCCTAGCTCCATATATTTGTTTCTCGGTTCGCCGAGCGGCGTTTCCGGCCCCATGCCGTAATCCTGCAGGTAGCGGTAGCCGTCTTTATTGACCAGAATGCCGCCCTCACCGCGACAGCCTTCGGTCATCAGGATGCCGGAACCCGGCAGGCCGGTTGGGTGATACTGCACAAACTCCATATCGCGCAGCGGCACGCCGTGGCGGAATGCCATAGCCATGCCGTCCCCGGTGACGATGCCGCCGTTGGTGTTGTAGCGGTAGACGCGGCCCGCCCCGCCGGTGGCGAGGATCACCGACTGAGCGCGCACTTCCAGCAGCGCGCCCTCCATCATATTCATCGCCACCAGACCGTGCGTCACGCCGTCATCCACCAGCAGGTCGAGAACGAAATGCTCATCCAGGCGCTGGATCTGCGGATATTTCAGCGAGGTCTGAAACAGGGTATGCAGCATATGGAAGCCGGTTTTATCAGCGGCAAACCAGGTGCGTTCGATCTTCATCCCGCCGAAGCGGCGCACGTTGATCGAACCATCTTCTTTGCGGCTCCACGGGCAGCCCCAAAGCTCCAGCTGCGCCATCTCCTGCGGACAGTGTTCAACAAAGTAGTCGACCACCGGCTGCTCGCACAGCCAGTCGCCGCCCGCTACGGTGTCGTGAAAGTGGGAATCGAAGCTGTCCTGCTGCTGGGTCACGGCGGCAGCCCCGCCCTCGGCGGCAACCGTGTGGCTGCGCATCGGATAGACTTTGGAAATCAGCGTAATCTTCAGTTTCGGGTTGGCTTCTGCGGCGGCGATTGCCGCCCGCAGTCCCGCTCCACCAGCGCCGACAATCACCAGATCGGTATTCAGGGTCTGCACGGTTTACTCCCCATTATGGATGTTTTTCAGGCTTACCAGAGAGATAGCGGCAGGCTTAGCCCGCCAGTCGTCGCCCAGTATAGGTGGGTTAAAAATGCGCTAATTTGATGTGTTCGGGCATTTGGGTGGGTTGCTGGCAAAAAGTCAGCGCAGGTGCCATAAAGGGAGATGAGGGTTTTATTTCGTGGTGAATTGTGTGTTGCTGCGGCGACAGGTAGACTTCCTCCCCCTGACTGACTTAGAGGTAGCAACATGAGCGAAACGTCCAGCTGGCAGCCAAGCGCACCCATCGCAAACTTATTAAAACGTGCGGCGATTATGGCTGAAATCCGGCGTTTCTTTGCCGATCGTGGCGTTCTGGAAGTGGAAACCCCGGCGATGAGCCAGGCGACGGTGACCGATGTCCACCTGTTCCCGTTCCAGACGCGCTTTGTCGGTCCGGGGGCGGCGGCAGGGGTGGATCTCTACCTGATGACCAGCCCGGAGTACCATATGAAGCGCCTGCTGGCGGCGGGAAGCGGCCCGATTTATCAGCTGTGCCGCAGCTTCCGCAATGAAGAGATGGGCCGTCACCACAACCCGGAATTCACCATGCTGGAGTGGTATCGTCCGCACTACGATATGTACCGCCTGATGAATGAGGTTGATGACCTGATGCAGCAGGTGCTGGAGTGCGCCCCGGCGGAAACCCTCTCTTACCAGCAGGCATTTATCCGCCATCTGGAGATTGACCCCCTGTCGGCGGATAAAGCGCAGCTGCGCGAAGTGGCGGAGAAGCTCGGCGCAGGCGATCTGGCCAAACGCGAGGAAGATCGCGATACCCTGCTGCAGCTGCTGTTTATGCTCGGCGTTGAGCCGGAGATCGGCAAAGAGAAACCCGCCTTTGTTTACCACTTCCCGGCGACCCAGGCGGCGCTGGCGGAGATCAGCACCGAAGATCACCGCGTGGCGGAGCGTTTTGAGGTCTACTTCAAGGGCATCGAGCTGGCGAACGGCTTCCGTGAATTGACCGACAGCCGCGAGCAGCGGTTGCGCTTTGAGCAGGATAACCGCAAGCGCGCCAAAGCCGGGCTACCGCAGCAGCCGATTGATACCAACCTGCTGGACGCCCTGGCGCACGGTATGCCGGATTGTTCCGGCGTGGCGCTGGGCGTCGATCGTATTGTGATGCTGGCGCTGAAGGCGGAAAAGCTGAGCGATGTGATCGCCTTTACCGTCGATCGTTGCTAAGCCGGGTTTCACCCTGGCGTCAGCTCTGCATCCCGATTGCCCGCGCCGCTTCCATCAACGCATAGCGGTAGCCGCGAATGCCGTAACCGCAGATCACGCCCTGCGCCACGTCTGACAGATACGAATGGTGACGGAATGGCTCACGCTTGTGCACGTTAGTGATATGCACCTCCCACAGCGGCAGCGCGACGGCGGTGACCGCATCGCGGATCGCCACCGAGGTGTGCGTCCACGCCGCGGGATTGATCACCAGCGCCTGCGCGTGCAGGCGCGCCTGCTGGATCCACTCAATCATCTCGCCTTCGTGGTTGGTCTGGCGAAACTCAATCGCCACGTCCAGCTCCCGGGCGCTGGCGCGACACAGCGCTTCAACGCTGGCGAGGGTATCAGAGCCGTAGGTTTCCGGTTCGCGGGTGCCCAGCAGGTTGAGGTTAGGGCCGTTCAGTACATAGATAGTTCTCATCATGACTCCTGTGATTCAGTAAAGCCAAACAGCCGCTTTGGCGTGTGCCACAGCACCTGACGGCGGCGTTTCTCGTCGGGGATCAGCTGTTCAATCAGCATCAATTGAGTGCCCATATCCATCCGCTCTCCTGCACGCAGAAACGGCCAGTCAGAGCCCCACATGCAGTTCTCCGCGCCAAACGCCTCCAGCAGCGCCAGCAGGTAAGGGTGGCCATCTTTCCAGGGATAGTGCTGATGGGAAAACTTCGCCAGCCCGGAGAGCTTCACGCTGGTCCGCTGCTGGCCTGCCAGCGACAGCAGCGCCTGAAACGCGGGCTGCGCCAGCCCGGCGCTGACGTCCGGCCTGCCAGAGTGGTCAATCAGCAGGCGCGTGCGCGTGCGCGACAGCATCGGCATCAGCGCGGGCAGCTGATCGTTCTGTACCTGAATCTGGGCGAAGAGATCCAGCTCTGCCAGCCTGCCCATCAGGGCATCCAGCTGGACAAAGGGTTCAGTGCCCAGCATCGCCACGTTCAGCGCAATGCCGACAATTCCCTGCGCCTGCAGGCTGGCGAGCGTGTCGCTGTCCACGTCACGCGGCACCACCGCAATCCCCTTAAAACGCCCCGCGCCGCGCTTGATGGTATCCAGCAGGCAGCGGTTGTCAGTGTTGTAGCCTGAGGTCGGGCCGACAATCAGCGAGTGGCGAATGTGGTAAGCCTGCATCACCGCGCGGTAGTAATCCGGCGTCGCCAGCTCGTGGCCGTCAGGGTTATAGGCGCTCTCGGGCGCCCAGGGAAAATTCGCCGGATCAAACACGTGGTGATGACAGTCGATAACCGGTTGCGTCAACATCAGTCTGCTTTCCCCGCCACAGAGTAGAGGACCTGCTGATTGCGCGTCTGCTGGAACTGTTCCAGCGTCTCTCCGCGCATCGCCGAATAGATATGCAGGTTCGAGACACCCACCACCGCGCCCAGTTTTTCCAGCAGGAAGAAGCTGACGCCGTAGTGGATCATGCCGCGCCAGTCGAGCTGATTGATCAGCGTCTGCTCTTCAGCGGTCAGCCCGGCCTCATCAAACAGCGCCTGCGGCGCTTCGCGGAAGCGCTTGCGCCACTCCGGCTGGATCATACGGTGCAGGAAGCGATTGATGCGCAGGGCCTTCAGGCTGCGTGCCTGGGTGAACGGATAGGTGCCCGGCAGCTTTTCCACGCCGTTCATCTGCAGATTGATCTTATCGCGCTGGCGCTGATGCACATCGACCGGCGCCTCGCGCGACTGGTTTTCGAGGATCAGTGTGGCAATCCCGGTCATCGACGGCAGATAGTAGTCCTGATGCAGTTTCTCCACGTTGGCCGACAGCGCGCCGCGCATAATCAGCCACATAATCACTTCCGCCCCCTCCAGACCGCCCAGGGTGGCATATTCGGCGAGCGTAATCTCGGTCAGGCGCTCAGGGTCGTTAATCAGCAGGTCGATAAACTGCGCGTCCCACTCGGGATTATTAAACCCGCAGCGCTCGCCGTGCACCTGGTGCGACACGCCGCCGGTCGCCACCACGGCCACCTTTAAATCTTCCGGGAAGCTTTCAACCGCGCGTTTCAGCGCCTGGCCCAGCTTGTAACAGCGCCGCGCCGTGGGGATGGGGAACTGGAGCACCCCGACCGCCAGCGGGACGATCTGCATCGGCCAGCCACCCTGCCAGGGCGCCAGCGCCGACAGCGGCGAAAACAGGCCGTGATCCAGCGCTTTATCCTGGAAGAAGGACATATCGAACTCATCGGCCATCAGGCTGGCGCCAATATGCTGCGACAGGGCGGCATGACCATGCACCGGAGGCAGATCGCGCGCGCCACCCCCTTCATCCGCAACGGCATACTGGTCGTCAATGCCCAGCACAAAGGCCGAATAGTGGTCGAAGAAGAATGAGGTGACGTGATCGTTGAACACGTACAGCAGCACGTCCGGTTTCTTCTCCTCCAACCAGCGCTGCATCGGCGCAAAGCCGTCGAAAATGGGCGCCCAGGCGCCTTCCTGCTGCTTATTGTGATCGACCGCAAAGCCAATCGTAGGGGTGTGAGAAACGGCCAAACCGCCGATAATTTTTGCCATGAGTGGTGACCTCTGGTTTAACGGTTATTCAGGGTACGCGACAGGGACGGCAGGTCATTAAGGTCGATGCCTTTGACCTGACGGGACACCTGAGCAGGATGATGTCGGGTGATTGAAAGCGCCGCTAATACAGCCGGGAGCGACAAAACGATAAAAATAGCGGTCTGCCCCGGGAACACGCCGAGCAGCACGCCGCCCAGGGAAGAGCTGATAATGGCCCCGCTGCGGCCGATGCCGTGCATCCAGCACACGCCGGTGGCGCGCATTTCGGTCGGGTAAAATGCCGGAGAAAATGCTTGCAGGCCGGTCTGCGCACCGTTGATGCACACCCCGGCAAGGAACACCAGCAGCGCCAGCACCGACGGGCCAAAGCCCCAAATGCCCTGGGAGACGAGGCACAGGCTGCCCATCAGATAGAACAGCGCGATAACGTATTTCGCCTTAAAGCGGTCCATCAGCCCGCCGACCAGCAGTCCGCCAACCGTGCCGCCCAGCTGGAACAGACCGGCTACGATCGCCGCCCGCTCCAGCGTTACGCCGCCAGAACGCATAATGGTCGGCAGCCAGCCGTTCAGCAGATAGATGACGAACAGCCCCATAAAGTAGGTGAGCCACAGCACCAGCGTGCCGCCCGCATAGCCTCGGCTGAACAGCTGCAGCACCTGCGCTTTTTTCGGGATCAGCGGAGCATTGAGAATAAAGGCGGTGCCTGCGGAAAACTCGCCCCCCAGCCGCTGCAGCACGGCAGCGATCTTGTCGCGGCTGACCTTGCGCACCACCATATACATCGCCGATTCCGGCAGTAACCACACCAGCAGCGGCAGCATCAGCAGCGGCAGCAGGCCGCCCAAACCGAGCACGGACTGCCAGCCATAATGCGGCAGCATTCCGGCCGCGACAAACCCGCCCAGCCCCGAACCAATATTAAAACCGCTATACATCACGGTGATCATCAGGCTGCGGCGGCGCTCCGGCATATATTCTGATACCAGGGTCACGCAGTTGGGCATGACCGCACCCAGCCCGAGGCCGGTAAGAAAGCGCAGCGCGCCCATTTCCAGCGGGGTGCGGGCGAAGGCGCTCAGCAGACTGAAGCTGGAGAAGACGGCAATCGACAGCAGCAGGACGCGCTTGCGGCCAAATTTATCGGACCACGGGCCGGCAATCAGCGCGCCAAGCGCCACGCCAAACATGGCAGCACCCAAAATAGGCCCCATCTCTGCGTGGCTGATGCCCCAGTCCTCAATCAGCGCCGGAGCAATAAAACCCATCGCCGCCGCGTCGTAGCCATCAAACATGATGATGATGAAACACAGGGCGAGGGTCAGCCACTGGTATCCGGTGATCGGGCGGGAGTCGATCCAGCCTTTTACATCGATAATGTCGTGATTGCTCATAGGATACGCTCTGATTTTTTTATTGATAACGTCTACGGGTTAAGAATTTTCTCTGGCGTGACTCACCTTAAGGAATTCACTCTAACCCGATTACAGGGATAAGTATTATTATTTTTTGCTGTTAAAACAGTTTGTTACGAGTTTCATTGTTTTTACTTCCACTACCAACTTAGGGATAGCCCATAGATTTGTCTGCCATAAAATCGTTATGAGGGTATGAGTTTTGTTTATTTGGTGAGCTGTGTCGTAATTTTATCAATCGGGGGAAGCAGGCAACAAGGGCGGGAAACGCCGAAAGAGGAAGAATGTAAATCTGATTAAATAAATCCGCATCTGCTGACAATTATTGATAAACAGAGTGACTAAATAATAAAGCGTTGTAGAGCAATAAGATAATATTGCGCGTTGCGCAGGGCGGATAATAATGACGATTAAATTAATTACTTTAAGAGACGCGGGTATTTTATTTAGATGGTAATCTGAAATATTAATTTTTATATATCTATGAATTAATGGTGTTTTTATATATCGATAAGTAAAGGGTATGACGCGCGCATGCAGGAATATCCACGCAATAGAAAGCGAATTTAATTAAAATTACAAATGCACTATTTATTGCTAGTTAAGATTAGTCTTAATCCATTTCTATTAACTAAGATGTTAAAACTTATTTCCAGGTCCATCAGTTAATCGATGACAGCGATAATCCGTTTTGCGGAGAAGAGAGGCTATTTTGACGACACTTAAACCCTTGTTAGCTAAAAATCGCAGTTGGGCATTACAGCGACGCCAACGTCATCCGCACTATTTCCGGCAAAATGTAGATGGGCAGCAGCCGCACTCATTGTGGATCGGCTGCTCCGACAGTCGCGTCCCGGCGGAAGTGCTGACCGGGGCGCATCCCGGCGAGCTGTTTGTGCATCGCAACATCGCCAATATGGTGGTGAGCAACGACGATAACTTTATGAGCGTCTTGCAGTATGCAATTGAATACCTGAAGGTTTCACGCATCGTGCTGTGCGGTCACTACGGCTGCGGCGGGGTGCAGGCGGCGCTGACGCTGCCGGATATGCCGCTGTGCGACGAGAACTCCGCGCTGGCGCGGCGCATCAGCCAGCTGCGCCAGGCGCTGTCGGCCGATCTGGCTCCGCTGAGCGCGCAAGAGCAGCAGGGTGAGCATCTTAACCGGCTGGTGGAAGCGAACGTGCTGGCGCAGTTTGCCCAGCTGGTCAAAACCGCCCCGGTTGTGAAAGCCTGGCGGGAGAAGAGCGATCTTGACCTGTTTGGCTGCGTCTATGACCTGCACAGCGGCCATCTGAAGGAGCTGATTCAGCAAACAGAGGAGGCCAGCGCGTGAACCTGAAAACCTTACGACAGGATATTCCGGCCGGGCTGGTGGTGTTTCTGGTGGCGCTGCCGCTGTGCCTTGGCATTGCGCAGGCCAGCGGGCTGCCGCCGTTTGTCGGGCTGCTGACCGGCGTGGTCGGCGGGCTGGTGGTGACCACGTTCAGTCCGTCAAAGTTTGCCGTCAGCGGACCGGCGGCCGGGCTGGTGACCATCGTCACCGGCGCGATTGAAACGCTGGGGTCGTTCTCCGCGCTGCTGCTGGCGCTGATTATCGCCGGGGTGCTGCAGTTTATGTTCGGCGTACTGCGCGCCGGGCGCTTTATCAGCCTGGTGCCGGGCACGGTGATCAAAGGCATGCTGGCGGCAATTGGTATTCTGCTGATTATCCAGCAGATCCCGGTGGCGCTGGGCGCAAAAGGGGAGAGCGAGCTGACCTCGCTGCTGACCGGCGGCTCGCTAAATATCTCCCTGCCGGCGGTGGCGGTGTCGCTGAGCGGGCTGCTGATCCTCTGGCTGTGGACCACGCCCGCCGTGAAGCGCAATAAATGGCTGGCCTGGGCGCCCGGCCCGCTGGTGGCGGTGCTGCTGGGCTGCCTGGCGACCGTGCTTGGCGCGCGGCTGATGCCCGAGCTCTCCGCCGGTCTGCCGCGCATTTCACTGCCCGCGTTCGACAGCATTCAGGCGCTGACCGGCGAGCTGGAGCGCCCCGACTGGCTGGCGTGGCAGAACCCGGCGGTGTATATCGTGGCGCTGACGCTGGCGATTGTTGCCAGCCTGGAAACGCTGCTCAGCCAGGAAGCGCTGAAAAAGCTGCGGCCGCAAAACCCGCCGCCGTCGCCGGATAAAGAGATGCGCGCGCAGGGTATCGGTAATGCACTCTGTGGTTTTCTCGGCGGCCTGCCGATCACCGCGGTGATCGTGCGCAGTTCGGTCAACGTCAGCGCGGGGGCACAGAGCAAGCTGTCGATCCTGCTGCACGGCGTGCTGCTGCTGATCTGCGGGCTGTGGTTCAGCGGCATGCTTAACGCCATTCCGCTGGCAAGCCTGGCCGCCGTGCTGCTGTATACCGGCTATAAGCTGGCGGCGCCGGGCCTGTTTGCCGCGCAGATGCGTCAGGGGGCGCAGCAGTCGGTACCGTTCCTCGCCACCGTTGGCGGCATTCTGATATTTGGCATGCTGGCGGGGATCGGCATTGGCCTCGCGACGCAGCTGCTGTTCAGCATCTATCAAAGCCACCGCAACGCGATGCATCTGACGCGCTACGACGACCACTACGTGCTGAGCTTCCAGCAGAATCTGACCTTTATGCATAATCCACGGCTGAAGGGGCTGCTGGCGGAGATCCCGGAAAATAGCGTGGTGATTGTCGATCACGACAGCGCGGAATATATCGACCCGGACGTTAAAGCGCTGCTGAAAGATTTTGGCGAAGGGGCGAAGAAACGCGGGATCCAGCTCAACCAGTGGCCGGTTAAGCTGGCGTAGGCACATTCACGCTGCGCGGAGGAGATCGGCGTGCTCGCTGTGGTTAAACCGGTAGATCAATCACCAGCGCGCGCAGCGGGGTTTCTGCCGTCAGCGTCACGCTCTGCTCTTCGCGCAGGAAGGCGCCGTCGCCGCAGGTCAGGCTTTCCTGCTGCTGCGACTGGGTTACCGCCTTCAGCGAACCGTGGATCGATTGCAGATAGGCGCGTGCGCCGTGCAGCGGCAGGCTGAAACTTTCGCCCGGCTCCAGCAGCACCTGATGCACCCACGCCTGCTGGCGCAGCTGCAGGCTGCCGTCGCTGCCGTCCGGAGAGGCTAATAGCGTATAGCGCTGGCAGTCAGGTAGCGCCATGCGCTGCACTGCGCTGTTCTCGCGCAGCGGGCAGGCGTCCAGCCACAGCTGCATACGCGTCAGGCTGCTCTCTTTACTGGTGTTATGTTCTGAATAGCTCACCCCCGCCTGCGTCGCCAGCAGCAGCGCTTCACCCGCCTGCGCCGTGACGTGGTTGCCCTCGCTGTCGCGATACTCGGCCGTGCCCTGCAAAATCAGATTGAGGACATCGACCTTCGGGTAGGTGCGTGGTTGAAAGGAAGCCCCTGGTGCCAGCACTTCCTGGTTCAGCACGCGCAATGACGCGTAGCCGAGCAGTTTTGGATCAAAATAGTGACCAAAGGAGAAGGTATAGCGCGCCTGCAGCCAGCCATAATCGGCGGTGCCACACTGCTCTGCGGTTCGACAGGTAATCATACGTTTCTCCTTATTGGCCGGACTGGATCGCCAGCCTTTATTATCCTGTTATGGTAAGTTTCTGGACGGCGGATTGTTAGCCAGTTAATCTGCTGGCTATATTCAAATTTCCTGACAGAGAATTACTATGGCCAAAGATCGTGCTCTGACGCTGGAAGCGCTGCGTGTCATGGATGCCATCGATCGTCGGGGCAGTTTTGCCGCCGCCGCCGACGAACTCGGCAGAGTTCCCTCCGCCCTCAGTTATACAATGCAGAAGCTGGAGGAGGAGTTGGATGTGGTGCTGTTTGACCGTTCGGGTCACCGCACCAAGTTCACCAACGTCGGGCGCATGCTGCTGGAGCGCGGGCGCGTGCTGCTTGAAGCGGCCGATAAGCTGACCACCGATGCGGAAGCGCTGGCGCGCGGCTGGGAAACGCATCTGACCATTGCCGCCGAGGCGCTGGTCTCGACCGAGCTGCTGTTCCCGCTGGTGGAGAGGCTGGCAGACAAAGCCAATACCCAGCTGTCGCTGATGACGGAGGTGCTGGCCGGCGCGTGGGAGCGCCTGGAGCAGGGGCGTGCCGATATTGTGATTGCCCCGGACCTGCATTTTCGCGCCTCGTCTGAAATTAACACCCGCAAGCTGTATACGCTGCTCAGCGTCTATGTTGCCAGCCCGGAACACCCGATCCATCAGGAACCTGAACCGCTGTCGGAAACCACCCGGGTTAAATATCGCGGCATTGCGGTGGCGGATACCGCCCGCGAACGTCCGGTGCTGACGGTAACGCTGCTCGACAAGCAGCAGCGCCTGACGGTCAGTACCATTGAAGATAAGCATCGTGCGCTGCTGGCGGGGCTGGGCGTCGGCACCATGCCGTATTCGATGGTGGAAAAGGATATTAACGAAGGGCGCCTGCGGGTGGTCAGCCCGGAATATACGCGGGAAGTGGATATTATTATGGCGTGGCGGCGTGACAGTATGGGTGAAGCGAAGTCATGGTGCCTGCGGGAGATACCAAAGCTGCTGGCAAAACAGCGCCAGAGTTAACCCCCCGCAGCACGCTGAGGGATCAGGACGCGGGATTATCTGACGCAGCGATCTCCTGGCTATGTTGAATACCGCTGAAGGTTGAAAAAGTCTGATAGTAATAGTGGCCGACAAACGCCACATAGCACAGCATCACGACGGCAAGGCAGAAAGCGAGGGGTTTGATCATGGCTTCTCTCCGGGTTGAAATCTGGCGGATATCCCGCATCAGGCGAATACATCAATAAAGATACGTAAGCGCCCGTGGCGGGAAGTTGTGCCAGATCAAGAAATGGCCGGAGAAGCCGGGAGCGAAAGTTGATTTCGCTCCTTATGTCAAAAATCAGCCAAAGTGACGGTCGCGTCCGTGCGGCTCATCCCAGTCCCAGGCCGGGCCGAGTGAGATCACGCCGCTCGGATTGATGGTTTTGTGGCTGCAGTAGTAGTGATGGCGGATATGCTCAATATTTACCGTCTCGGCCAGGCCCGGCATCTGGTACAGATCGCGCAGGAAGCCGTTGAGATTGAGATAGTCGCCGATGCGATGGCGGTCGCACTTAAAGTGGGTGACGTACACCGGGTCGAAGCGCACCAGCGTGGTCCACAGCCGAATATCGGCTTCGGTCAGCTGCTCCCCGGTCAGATAGCGATGCTTGCCGAGGATCGACTCCAGCCGATCCAGCGCGATGAATAGCGCATTCACCGCCTCATCGTAAGCCGCCTGGCTGGTGGCAAATCCTGACTTATACACGCCATTGTTGACGCTGTCGTAGATCCAGGCGTTCAGCTGATCAATTTCTGCCCGCAGGTTTGCCGGATAATAATCGCCGGCGCGCGCGCCTACGCCATCAAACGCGCTGTTCAGCATGCGAATGATATCGGCGGACTCATTGCTCACGATGGTGTGCTGATGTTTATCCCACAGCACCGGCACGGTAACGCGCCCGCTATACTGCGGGTCTGCATGCAGGTAAAGTTGGTAAAGATATTCGTTCTGATACAGGCTGTCGCCGGTAGCAGCAGGGAAATCTTCATCAAACGTCCAGCCATTCTCCAGCATCAGCGGATGCACCACGGAGACGGTGATCATCTCCTCCAGCCCTTTCAGCTGGCGCATAATCAGCGTGCGGTGCGCCCACGGGCAGGCCAGTGAAACATACAGGTGATAGCGCCCCGCCTCCGCCTGAAATCCACCCTTGCCGTGCGGGCCTGCGCTGCCATCGGCAGTGACCCAGTTGCGAAAGGCCGATTCGGAGCGTTTAAAGCGGCCGCCGGTCGATTTGGTGTCATACCACTGATCGTGCCAGACGCCGTCAATAAGTTGTCCCATACTTCCTCCCTGTGCTGCTGCAAATGAAAAAGGGCGAGGATATGATCCCCGCCCCCGATAAAATCAGTATAGCGAACTTACCACTTCTTACCCAACGCCCGGTCGATGCTGAATGCGCCAGGGCCGGTGATAGCCAGCAGCAGGAAACCGCCTGCAATGCTGACATTTTTCAGGAACATGGTTGAGCCATCAACGGCGAAATTACTGTGCGCCAGAATCGCCGTCAGGATGGTGAACACCGCAGTAATCAGCGCGGTAGTACGGGTGAAAAAGCCAAATACGATAGCCAGACCACCGCCAAACTCCAGCAGTACGGTCAGCGGCACAAACAGCGCCGGAATGCCCATGGAGGCCATAAACTGCTGCGTACCTTCATAGTTGGTCAGTTTGCCCCAGCCTGCCACAATAAACAGCACAGCCATCAGGATACGTGCCAGTACCATACCGCTATCTTCTAATTTTTTCATGATTACCCCAAACAAGAATTGAAGGTCGTGCAGCAGCCCGACCGAGCTTTTACTTAGGCCTGAGGCGTCTTAAGCGCACAGTGCCGTTCGTTGCTGGAGATAATATGCGCGGGATGAAATTATTGTAAGCGAGATAATCTGTCGAAGTTGTTCAAGAAAACTGGTGAGGTGCAGCCGCCGGTTAAGCGCGGCTGTAAAAGCAGAACGATCAACGGCGGGGCAGATAGTTACGCACTACGCGCCAGGTACTCCACAGGCCCAGGCCACGTCGGGCCAGGCGGCCGAGTTTGCGCGGGTTGCGCGCCGACCAGATGGCCATCAGACCACTGCCGAGCGCCAGATAGCGTTTCGCGCTGAGGAGAGCCAGCCAGCCGTGGTCGTAGCGCTCGGTCCGTACGAGCCAGGCTTTACGCCCGGCACTCAGGTCCAGGCGCTGCTGCTGGATCTCCTTCAGCAGCGCCGCCTTTCGGGCTTCACGTTCACGGCTCATCACTCATCCTCCAGCAGCTTGCGGTCTTCCGACAGCTCCTTGCGGGTGGCGCTGAGCAGGGTAGAACGCCGCGATTTAGCCAGCGTCCACAGGCCCAATATCAAGGCCAGAGCGAACAGCACGGCGGTGGTAATGGCAATTGCCATCAGCCGGTATTGTGCATCCACTGCCCAGATAATCAGCACCATCAGGCTCATCAGACCAAACGCGGTGAACAGCATAGTCAGGCCAATCATCAGCAGCATCTGAATCAGATTGGCTTTTTCAGCTTCCAGCTCCACCACCGCCAGACGGATACGGGTTTCAACCATGCCGACCAGCGTGGTGACGATGCGCTGCCCGATGTTAATGACCCCTTTGCCAGGGCCCTGGCTTTGACGGTTATCAGCCATATTAACGACGGGTCAGCAGCACGCCCAGAACCACACCGACAGCAGCACCGATACCCACGCTGGTCCATGGGTTATCGCGCACGTAGACATCGGTGCGCTCTGCTGCTTCACGCGTGGTCTGCGCGATGCGGTCGCCAGAGTCACCCAGGCGGGCACGGGTATCTTTCAGCGCGCTCTGTGCTTTACTGCGCAGCTTATCCAGCTCGGTTTTGGATTTTTCGGTTGAGGAGCTAAGCACTTCTTCCAGCGTGTCAGCCAGGTTTTTCAGCTCGGCGCGCAGATGTTCTGAGGTAGTATCTTTAGACATGGAAAACTCCTTTAATAATATTAAGTAGCGTTGACAGGGCCTTAATAGGGGGCAGCCTGCACTTCCTTCAATTCATGTTGGGCTTCGGCCAGTTTCTTTTCACGCTTGGCGATCTTTTCCTGGTCATCACCGTCCGCAACCTGTTTCAGTTCCTGCTGACGCTCGGCCACTTTTTGCTGATGCTGCTTAATCTTTTCCTGACGTGCATCTCTCAGGCTGGCATCGCTACAGGTGGCGCGAGTTTCCGTCAGCGCACGTTCCAGTCCGGTGACCCGGCGCTGGTTATCATGCTTTTGCGCAAGGTCGATTTCGTGCTGGATAGACTGCTCTTTCTGCTCGCACAAGGACGCCGCCTGGCTAAAGGTGGCCAGAGCCAGCAGGCTTGCACCGAGAATAATGCGGTATGTCATAGTGGTCGTAACCTTCCTTTGCGCGGATATCGGGATCGAAGATATCGTGTTCCTGAAACAGGGGGGTCGCTATTTACGGCTTATAAAGCATAGACAGAAAACGGCGAAAGCTCAAAAAGAGAGAGGATTCTTAGGGATAGCCCCGCAGGAGCGCGGGGCGAGAGGGCTTAGCCGATGGATTGCGTACGCAGGCTGATGCGGTTAATCCAGTTCGATGCACCCTGATTATCCAGCCGTGCGATATCAAATCCGTAAGGCAGCAGTTCACGCAGCACCTTTTCGGCGGCGGCGCTCTGCTCCTGGGAGTCGAACTTGATCACCAGGGAATTCTGCTCCGGCGTGATGCTTTTGATATGGATGCCCTGCGCGTTCAGGCGCTGGTAGACATAAAAGCCGTCGGGCAGGCTGATCCCCTGGCGCGACGCGCGAATTTGCAGGGCGGTATCGCTGCGAAACAGCGCAGGCACCATCGCCAGGCCAAGCAGCGCCACCACCGCCAGCGCCAGCCAGGGAAGCAGCCGCAGCGAGCGTGCGGGCAGTTTAATAAAGTCAGGCATTATGAGTTTCCTTTCTCATTAGAATGTTTTTTGCGCCACAGGACGTAAAGCGAACCAAACAAGCCGAACACCAGCAGCACCAGCGGCAGTAACATCAGGCAGAACATCAGCTGATCTTCATATTTGCGGAAAATCGGCGTCTTACCGAGCGCAAAGCCCATCACGGTCAAAATCAGCACCCACAGCAGGGCGCTCATCCAGTTAAAAAACTGAAAGCGCGCATTGCTCAGGCCAGACAGGCCGGCGATGGTGGGCAGCAGCGTGCGGACGAAAGCAATAAAACGGCCAATCAGCAGGGCTGACAGCCCGTGGCGGTGAAACATCTGATGCGCGCGCTGATGGTACTGCGCCGGCAGATGCGCCAGCCATTTCTGCACGGTGGCAGTATTGCCTAGCCATCGCCCTTGAATATAGCTGACCCAGCAGCCGAGGCTGGCAGCGGTGGTAAGAATAAATATCGTCAACGGGAAGCTCATGGTGCCTTTGGCAATGAGTACGCCGACCAGAATCAGCAGGCTGTCGCCAGGCAGAAAAGCGGCGGGCAGCAGGCCGTTTTCGAGAAAAAGGATCATAAACAGTACAAAATAGATGGCCCAGACCAGCGTCGGGTCAGCCAGAGTGGCGTAATCCTGTTGCCACAGCGCCTGCACCAGAGATTTGAAAATATCCATTAATCGTCCTGTACACCAAAGTAGGCTCGTCTTACAGCTATTTACACACTTAATTAATCATTTTAGCGGTGCTTTTTGCCATGTAACGAGCGGCTGAACAGCGAAGCCAGTGAAAATCACTGTGCTTTTTGCACCCTGTTGCAAGGGTAAAAAAAGCCAGATAACTGTAACAAAATTACGTAAGCCTGGACAGGAAGAAACACCGGGCCAACGATGTTTTACCGTTGGAATCGGCTGGCAGGAAGGAGTTTTACACAGGCTGACACTATTGAACGTATTTTACTCAATGGGTTAGGCCAGCCTGGATCAAGAGTGCTATTTTTCGTCGTTGGCAGCGGTATCGAGGGTGACCACCGGATTTTCAGCAAACATATAGCGGTCGACGTTAAATTCAAAATCGTCGGTGGTGGCATGAAACAGCATCTGCTTAGTGTTTTCCAGGTGCTGCCACATCGCCAGCTTGCTGGCAGCAGGGTCTTTACGCATCAGCGCTTTAAGGATGTTGTCATGATCTTCACACCAGCTCTCAATCGATTTGTCGTCGATATGCTCGTGCAGCTTCAGCCAGTAGGGGTTGTGGCGGCGGTGCAGCCACATCTTTTCGACAATTGCGGCCAGCGCGCTGTTCTGGGTGGAGAGGGCAATCTGCACGTGAAATTTCATATCCCATTCGGAGTCGCGGAAGCGGTCCTCCTTACGGGCCTGTGCCTGAATGTCCATCAGTTGCACAATATCCTGGCGCGTCACCTGCGTGGCGGCAAACTCGGCAATATTGCTTTCAATTAACTGGCGCGCCTGCAAGAGTTCGAACGGACCAAAATGGGCAAATTCAAGATTGCTGTCGGTGTTAACGCGGTTCTGCTGCTGCTGGGAGATGACGTGGATGCCGGAGCCTTTACGCACTTCCACATAGCCTTCCACCTCCAGCATGATGATCGCCTCACGCACCACGGTACGGCTGACGCGCATCTCTTCGGCAATAAAACGTTCGGCGGGCAGCTTGTCGCCCACCTGATAAACACCCTGTTCAAGGCGGCGTTTCAGTTCGGCGGCCAGCTGTTGGTAAAGGCGACGCGAGTCGGTCGGTTCCATGATCCACGCTCCGGTTGAGGACAGGGTGATAATGGAATTTGTTATACCACTTTTGGCGGTGAAGGGTCGACCGAAAAAATGTCGACCTCTGGCATTTGGCGGAGCCGTAGGGGCGGACCCTCTTTTTCGGTCCGCCCGTCATATCAATCACGAATGCTGCGTCACCGCCCCGACCACGCGCTCCTTCTTCTTCTGCTCAAGCTCGGAAATCGGCTGGTTCTTCAGCAGCGTCCAGATCACTATCGCGCCCAGCAGGTCAAACACCGCCAGCGCGGCAAACAGCGGGCTGAAGCCGAGCGTATCCGCCAGCGCCCCGACCACCAGCGCAAATAGGGTGCTGGCCGTCCACGCCGCCATCCCGGTCAGGCCGTTGGCTGTCGCCACTTCATTACGGCCAAACACGTCGGATGAGAGCGTAATCAGCGCGCCGGACAGCGCCTGGTGGGCAAAGCCGCCGACGCACAGCAGCGCAATCGCCGCATACGGGCTGGTAAACAGGCCGATAGTACCGGGGCCGATCATCAGCACCGCGCCCATGGTCACCACCAGCTTGCGTGAGACAATCAGGTTCACGCCAAACACCCGTTGGAAAAACGGCGGCAGGTAACCCCCAACGATGCAGCCGAGATCGGCGAACAGCATCGGCATCCAGGCAAACATGGCGATCTCTTTCAAATTGAAGCCGTAAGCCTTAAACATAAACAGCGGGATCCACGCGTTGAAGGTGCCCCACGCGGGTTCCGCAAGAAAGCGCGGCAGCGCAATGCCCCAGAACTGGCGGTTGCGCAGGATCTGCCAGGCCGACATCTTTTTACCGTTATTGGTCTGATGCTGAGCTTCCTGGCCGGAAAGAATGTAGTCGCGCTCCTCCGGGTCGAGCTTCTTCTGGTCTTTCGGATGCTTATAGAACACCAGCCAGCACAGCGCCCAGATCAGGCTCAGCACGCCGGTGATGATAAAGGCCATCTCCCAGCTGTGCGCGACAATCGCCCACACCACCAGCGGGGGAGCAATCATCGCCCCGATGGAAGAGCCAACGTTAAAGTAGCCGACGGCAATCGAACGCTCCTTCGCCGGGAACCACTCGCTGCTGGCCTTCAGCCCGGCGGGGATCATCGCTGCCTCCGCCGCACCGACTGCGCCACGGGCCAGCGCCAGCCCGCCCCAGCTGCCTGCCAGCGCGGTGGCGGCACAGAAAATCGCCCAGATAATTGCAAACATCGCATAGCCAATTTTGGTGCCGAGCACGTCCAGCACGTAGCCCGCCACCGGCTGCATAATGGTGTAACAGGCTGAGTAGGCGGCAACGATATAGGAGTACTGTTGGGTGGTGATATGCAGCTGAGATTCCAGCGTCGGGGCCGCCACCGCAATGGCGTTGCGCGTCAGGTAGCCCAGAATGGTACCGATGGTCACCAGACCGATCATATACCAGCGTAACCCTTTAATTTTACGCATTTAAAACCTCTTCCCGTAATTATTATTGATGTTGCACCCGAGGTGAACACCGCTATCGAGCGGGACGGCTTGCTGCATATCAGCACCCGCACATCAGTGAGAAATCTGTACATAGATTGACAAAACGCCGTCACGATAACTTGTCATACAGATTTAAAAGTTGAATGCCATCACAAAAACCATTTTTGCAATGAGGGATAATAAAATCGCTGAAAAGAGCGCCGGATAGCGTCTTTCTGCCGGGTGGAGCCGTTTTACAGCGATATTTAGTGGTGTATTTGTGATCGGATTCTCACTATTTATTCAGCGTTCGCCATAATTGGTATGATAACTTTACTGGCATTGTCACAAAGCAGGAGAGACCCTATGTCGCGCTTTATGAGTGAAGATTTTTTACTGGAGAGTGAGTTTTCCCGTCGGCTCTATCACGACTACGCTGCCGATCAGCCGATTTTCGACTATCACTGCCACCTGCCGCCGCAGCAGATTGCCGAAAATTACCGCTTTACCAATCTCTACGATATCTGGCTGAAAGGGGACCACTACAAATGGCGCGCCATGCGGGCCAACGGCGTGCCGGAAGCGTTATGTACCGGGGATGCCAGCGACCGCGCAAAGTTTGACGCCTGGGCGCGCACGGTGCCGGACACCATCGGCAACCCGCTGTACCACTGGACGCACCTGGAGCTGCGCCGCCCGTTTGGCATCACCGACACGCTGCTGTCGCCAAAAACCGCCGATGCTATCTGGCACCAGTGCAACGATTTACTGGCGCAGGATGCCTTCAGCGCGCGCGGCATCATGCAGCAGATGAACGTGAAGATGGTTGGCACCACCGACGATCCGGTTGACGATCTGCGCCACCACCGTGCGCTGGCCGCAGACGACAGCTTTGCCACCAAAGTGCTGCCGAGCTGGCGGCCGGATAAAGCCTTTAATATCGAAGCGGAAGGGTTCACCGACTATCTGCAAACCCTTGCGGCAGTCTCCGATACCGATATCACGCGCTTTGACGACCTTAAGCGTGCGCTGAACACGCGCCTCGATCACTTCGCTGCTCACGGCTGTAAGGTGTCGGATCACGCGCTGGACGTGGTGCTGTATGGCGAAGCGGATGAAGCCACGCTGGACGGCATTCTTGCCCGCCGCCTGGCCGGGACTATCCCGCCCGAGTCTGAAGTTGCGCAGTTTAAAACGGCGGTGCTGGTATGGCTGGGCGCAGAATACGCCCGTCGCGGCTGGGTGCAGCAGTATCACATCGGCGCGCTGCGCAATAACAACCGCCGTCAGCTGCAGCTGCTGGGGCCGGACGTCGGCTTCGACTCGATTAACGACCGCCCGCTGGCGGAGCCGCTGTCGAAACTGCTGGATGCGCAGAACCGCGATAACGCGCTGCCGAAAACCATCCTTTACTGCCTCAACCCGCGTGATAACGAGGTGCTGGCGACCATGGCCGGAAACTTCCAGGGTGAAGGGCAGCCGGGCAAGATGCAGTTTGGTTCCGCCTGGTGGTTCAACGACCAGAAGGACGGCATGGAGCGGCAGATGACCCAGCTGGCGCAGATGGGCCTGCTGAGCCGTTTTGTCGGCATGCTGACCGACAGCCGCAGCTTCCTCTCCTACACGCGCCACGAATATTTCCGCCGCCTGCTGTGCCAGATGATCGGCCGCTGGGTGGAAAAAGGCGAAGCGCCGGGCGATATCGCGCTGCTGGGCGAAATGGTGCAGAACATCTGCTTTAACAACGCCCGCGACTACTTCGCCATCGAGCTGTAAGGAGAGGTGCACATGCAGCAGCTGAACCGCCGCGATTTTCCGGGGCGTCACTATCCCGAGCGCATTATCCAGTTCGGGGAGGGCAACTTCTTACGCGCCTTTATCGACTGGCAGATCGATCTGCTCAACCAGCACAGCGATCTCGATGCCGGGATCGTGGTGGTCAGGCCGCGCAGCAGCCACAGCCCGCGCAGCCTGAATCATCAGGACGGGCTGTATACCACGCTGATCCGCGGCATCAATGCGCAGGGTGAAGTGGTGAGCGAACCGCGGCTGATCCGCTCGCTGAATCGTGAGATCCAGCCGGCAGAACAGTTTGCCGAGTTTCTGGCGCTGGCGTGCGATCCGCTGCTGCGTGTTGTGGTTTCCAATACTACCGAAGCGGGGATCTACTTTGACCCGCAGGATCGGCTGGACGCCGCACCGCCCGCCAGCTTCCCGGCGAAGCTGACGCGGTTGCTGTTTGAGCGCTGGCAGCACTTTGACGGCGCGGCGGACAAGGGCTGGGTGATGCTGCCCTGTGAACTGATCGACGATAACGGCGCCGCGCTGCTGAGCTGCGTGCGGCAAACCGCGCAGCACTGGCAGCTGCCCGCCGCCTTTATGCAGTGGGTTGAGCAACACAACCTCTTTTGCTCCACGCTGGTGGACCGCATTGTTACCGGCTACCCCGACGATGCCGCCGGGGTACAGGCCGAACTGGGCTATCGCGACGACTACCTGGTGGCGGGGGAGGTCTATTACCAGCTGGTGATCCAGGGGCCGCCAGCGCTGGCCGACGAGCTGCGGCTCGACAGCCTGGCGCTGAATATCCGCCTGGTGGACAACATCAAACCCTATAAAGAGCGCAAGGTGGCGATCCTCAACGGCGCGCACACCGCCATGGTGCCGGTGGCGTTTCTGGCCGGGCTGGAGGCGGTGGGAGAAGCGATGGACGACAGCGCGCTGGCGCAGTTTGTTGAGCGCACGCTGCGTGATGAGATTATCCCGACGCTGGCGCAGTCGCGTGACGAGCTGAATGCGTTTGCCGATGCGGTGCTGAGCCGCTTTCGCAATCCCTATATTCGCCACTCGCTCAGCGCCATCGCGCTGAACGGCATGACCAAATTCCGCACCCGCCTGCTGCCCGCGCTGCTGTGGCAGATCGCCCGGCACGGCCAGCCGTCACCGCGCCTCAGCTTCGCGCTGGCGGCGCTGCTGGCTTACTACCGCGGTGAACGGGCGGGCGTGCGCTACAGCCTGCAGGATGACGCGCACTGGCTGCAGCGCTTCGCCACGCTGTGGCCGCAGGTTGAGTGCCGCGACATTCCTCTCGAACGGCTGGTCGCCGAGGTGCTAAGCGATGCGGCGCACTGGGGGCAGGATTTAACCAGGTTACCGGGGCTGGCGGCGCAGGTTACCGCTCACTTACACCACATCAACACGCTCGGGATGCGCGCCGCGCTGGCGCAGCTGAACTAAGGCCGATACATGCAAAGCATCATTAAGATCCACAGCCTCGACAATGTTGCCGTGGCGCTGCGCGACCTGCAGGAAGGGGAGAGCATCAGCGAGGGTGAGCAGCCGCTGGTGCTGAAACAGGCGGTCGGGCGCGGGCATAAATTTGCGCTGCAGCCGCTGGCCGGGGGCGAGCTGGTGGTGAAGTACGGCCTGCCTATCGGCCATGCTACCCAGCCGATCGCCGCCGGAGAGATTATCCACTCGCACAATGCGCGCACCAATCTCAACGATCTCGACGACTATCATTATCAGCCTGCTTTCGCCACGCTGCCGCCGCAGGCTGCGGACCGTGAGGTGCAGATTTACCGCCGTGCCAGCGGGGAGGTGGGGATCCGCAACGAGCTGTGGATCCTGCCGACGGTAGGCTGCGTCAACGGCATTGCGCGCCAGATCCTGCAACGCTTCCTGAAAGAGACGGATAACGCGGCGGATATCGACGGCGTGCATCTGTTCAGCCATCCGTTCGGCTGCTCACAGCTAGGGCAGGATCATGAAAACACCCGCACCATGCTGCAAAACATGGTGCGCCATCCGAACGCCGGCGCGGTGCTGGTGATTGGGCTGGGGTGTGAAAACAATCAGGTGGACGTGTTTCGTCAGACGCTGGGCGAGTTCGACCCGCAGCGCGTGAGCTTTATGATCTGCCAGCAGCAGGACGACGAGGTGGAAGCAGGGCTGGAGCGGCTGCACCAGCTGTACGCCGTGATGCGCCACGACAAGCGTCAGCCGGGGAGGCTCAGCGAGCTGAAGTTCGGCCTTGAGTGCGGCGGTTCCGACGGCCTGTCCGGCATCACCGCGAACCCGCTGCTCGGGCGTTTCTCCGACCAGATGATCGCCAACGGCGGCACCACGGTGCTGACCGAAGTGCCGGAGATGTTTGGTGCGGAGCGCATCCTGATGAGCCGCTGCCGCGACGAAGCGACCTTTGCCAGTACCGTCCGCATGATCAACGACTTCAAACGCTATTTTATCGCCCACAACCAGCCGATTTATGAGAACCCGTCACCGGGCAACAAAGCGGGCGGCATCACCACGCTGGAGGAGAAGTCGCTGGGCTGCACGCAGAAAGCCGGGCAGAGCCAGGTGGTGGACGTGCTGAAGTACGGTGAGCGCCTGCAACAGCCGGGGTTAAACCTGCTCAGCGCGCCGGGTAATGATGCGGTTGCCACCAGCGCGCTGGCGGGAGCGGGCTGTCATATGGTGCTGTTCAGCACCGGGCGCGGTACGCCTTACGGCGGCTTTGTGCCGACGGTAAAGCTGGCGACCAACAGCGAACTGGCGGCGAAGAAGCCGCACTGGATTGATTTCGATGCCGGGCAGCTGATCCACGGCACGCCGATGCCCGAACTGCTGGCGCAGTTTGTCGATACCATTGTGGCGATCGCCAACGGCCGTCAGACGCGCAACGAAGTGAACGATTTCCGCGAGCTGGCGATATTTAAGAGTGGGGTCACGCTATAGGGGCGAGGCCGGCCCCGCCCAGACCCTTACGCTGTTTTTTGATACCACCACACGGCTTCCCACGGCCGCAGCATCACTTCGCCCGGCGTGACGTGGGTGTCCGGGTAATTACTGATTAACACCTCCCAGTGGCCGCTGTAGGCAGGCGGATGCCACACCTGCGTGTCGCCGCTGAAGTTAGTGGCCACCACCAGCGTCTCCCCCGCTATGCGGCGGCAATAACACCACAGCCGCGGATGGTCGGGCAGCAGGTCGAGATAGTCGCCAAACGTCAGAATGGCATAGCGTTTGCGCAGGGCGATCAGCTTTTGGTAGCAGTAAAACACCGAATTCTCGTCATCCAGCGCCGCCGCAGCATTCACCGTGGTGAAGTTGTCGCTCATGCCAATCCACGGCGTGCCGCCGCTGAAGCCCGCGTTCTCGCTGCTGTCCCACTGCATCGGCGTGCGCCCGTTATCGCGCGATTTGCTGGCGAGGATAGCCAGCAAATTGTCGCTGTCGCGCCCCTGCGCTCGCAGCTCGGCGTACATGTTGTGGCTCTCAATATCGCGGTAATCAATGATGCGGGTGAAGTGCGGATTGGTCATGCCCAGCTCCTCCCCCTGGAAGATATAGGGCGTGCCCTGCATCCCGTGCAGCGCCAACGCCATCAGCTTGGCGGACTCCACCCGATACTGCGTTTCGTCGCCCCAGCGAGACACCACGCGCGGCTGGTCGTGATTACACCAGAACAGCGCATTCCACGCCTGATTGTGCATGCCCTGCTGCCAGTGGGTAAAAATCGCCTTCAGCGCCACCAGATCGAGCGAGGTAAGCGTCCACTTCTGGCCGTGATAAAAATCCACTTCGACATGATCGAAGCTGAACACCATCGACAGCTCTTCCCCGCTCAGCGCCCCGTACTGCTGGCAGTGCTCCAGCGTGGCGGACGACATCTCGCCGACCGTCACCAGCTGGCGCGGGCGGAACACCTCGCGGCTCATCTCCTGCATAAACTCATGAATGCGCGGACCGTCGGTATACAGGCGCAGCCCGTCCCCGCCGGGGTCATCGGCAAAATCCTGCTGCTTGGAAACCAGGTTAATCACGTCGAGACGCAGCCCGTCGATGCCGCGATCGGCCCAGAAGTTCACCACCTGCTTCAGTTCGGCGCGTAAGTTTTCATTCTCCCAGTTCAGCTCGGCCTGCTCGGGCGCCCACAGATGCATATAGTACTGGCCGCTCTCCGGATGCCAGCGCCAGGCGCTACCGCCAAACTTCGACAGCCAGTTATTAGGCTGCTGCTGCGGGGTGCCATCGCGCCAGATATAGTAGGAGCGGTAAGGGCTGCTCGGGTCGAGCGCCTCATGAAACCAGTGATGCTGGGTCGAGCTGTGGTTAAACACCATATCGAGGATGATACGCATCCCGCGCCGGTGGGTCTCCGCCACCAGAGTATCGAAGTCGCTCAGCGTGCCAAACTGCGGATCGATGGCGGTGTAGTTCGCCACGTCATAGCCGTTATCCACCTGCGGCGAAAGGTAGAAGGGCGTTAGCCAGATGGCATCGACGCCCAGCGTTTGCAGATAATCCAGCCGCTGGATGACCCCTGCTAAATCCCCGGTCCCGCTGCCGGTGGTGTCCTGAAAACTCTTGGGATAGATTTGATAAATCACGCCATTCTGCCACCAGGGTGGAATCTTATGCATCGCTCAGTCCGGAGAGTTGTGGGTTAGGCTGATGGGATAAGCGTAGCCAGTGTCTGGCTAACCCGCACCCTCTGTCAGGGGTATTTAGCTGACAAAGGTAAAAGGTCGCGCTGGCGCAGCTTTTCAGGAGTGTAACTTGATGTAACCCGCGAATTATGTTTTAAGGGAACACCATTATTAAAGGATCTTAATATGCCCTGGTCACTGCCGCGCGCGCTGCTTGTCTGCTCCCTGTTCCTGCCATTTTCTGTTCTTTCAGCACCTGCGGGCGATCTCCCGCTGATGCCGTGGCCGCAGCAGGTGGAGCAGCCGCAGGACGGCGGTAGCCTGGCGCTAACCACGCCGCTGGAGGTGAAGGTAAGCGGCGACGACCTGAGCGAAGCGCTGCCGCGCTGGCAATTAAGGTTGGCACGCCAGACCGGCAATCCGCGCCTGCCGGTTTCCAGCAGCGCCACCACGCTTAAGATCACCATTGCGCGAAAGGTGGCCCCTACGCCGCAGCCGGACAGCGATGAGAGCTACCGGCTGACGGTGAACGGCGCCGGGATACAGCTCGACGCTGAGACGCGTTTTGGCGCGATGCGCGGCATGGAGACCCTGCTGCAGCTGGTGCATAACGGCGCGCTGCCGCTGGTCACCATCAACGACCGCCCGCGCTTCCCGTGGCGCGGTATTCTGATCGACTCTGCGCGCCACTTCCTGCCCATTGAGACGCTAAAGCGTCAGATCGACGGCATTGCCGCCGCAAAGATGAACGTGTTCCACTGGCATCTGACGGACGATCAGGGCTGGCGCTTCGCTTCCAGCCACTACCCGCAGCTGCAGGAAAAGGCCAGCGACGGCCTGTGGTACAGCCAGCAGCAGATGCGCGATATCGTCAGCTATGCCAGCGAGCGCGGTGTGCGCGTGGTGCCGGAGATCGACTTCCCGGGCCATGCTTCGGCGCTGGCGGTAGCGATGCCGCAGCTGATATCGGCGCCGGGACCGTATCAGATGGAGCGCGGCTGGGGGGTATTCAAGCCGCTGCTCGACCCGTCTAATGAGCAGGTCTATCAGTTTATCGACACCCTGGTGGGTGAAGTGGCGGCCATCTTCCCCGACCCCTATATCCATATCGGCGGCGATGAGGTCGATGCCAGCCAGTGGAACAGCTCTGAGGCTATCCGGCAGTTTATGCAGCAGCAGGGGCTGAAGGATGCCCATGCGCTGCAGGCGTACTTTAATCAGCGCGTGGAGAAGATCCTCGAAAAGCATCGGCGCCAGATGGTCGGCTGGGATGAGATCTATCACCCCGACCTGCCGCGCAGCATTGTGATCCAGTCCTGGCAGGGGCCGGATGCGCTGGGTGAGGTGGCGAAAAACGACTATCGCGGCATTCTCTCCACCGGCTTTTATCTCGACCAGGCGCAGCCCGCCAGCTATCACTACCGTAATGAAGTGTGGCCACAGGGGCTGGAAGGCGCAGATCGGCTGCAGGACAAAGAGGTGGCCCAGAGCTGGCAGTTCACGCTGCCGCGCCTTAAGGGTAAGCCGCTGAGCGGGAGCTTTACGCTGATTGACGCCGTCGGCGGCTGGCGCGGCTTTATTGATTTCGACGGGCGTTCACGCCGCATGGTGCGTGACGTGCGCTGGCTGGCGCCGAATCAGTTCACCTTCCGCGTCGACAGCTGGATGGGGGAGCTACAGCCGACCCTCAGCGTGACGGGGGACAAAATCAGCGGCTACTGGCGCATTGGCAACGTGCGCTATCCGACGGCGGGCAGCCGCCTGGCACAGACGCCGCCCGGCATTGCGCCTCCGGTGCCCGACGAGGCGCAGCTGCGCAATAATCTGCTGGGTGGCGAAGCCGCCCTGTGGGCCGAGATGGTTGATGAGAGCGTGATTGATGTGCGCCTGTGGCCCCGCGCTTTTGTGGTGGGTGAGCGCCTGTGGTCGGCGCAGGACGTCAACAACGTGCAGAACATGTACCGACGGCTGGCGGCGGTCGACAGCTGGTCGGTGGTGTCGGTCGGGCTACAGCAGCACGCGCAGGCGCAGCTGCAAATGACCCGGCTGGCGAACAGCAGCGACATCATCCCCCTGCAGATTTTTGCCGAGGCGCTGGAGCCCGCGCAGTGGTATACCCGCCAGCACCTGAAATATCAGGCCGGGCACTACACGCTGGCCGAACCCTTTAATCGCCTGGCCGATATCCTGCCGGCGGAGAGCGATAAAGTGCGCGAACTGGACCATCAGGTCGATGCCCTGATCGTCAATCGCGGCGACCGTCAGGCGCTGCAGGCGATTCGCCATCAGCTCAGAGCGTGGCAGCAAAATATCCCGCAGGTGGAGCCGCTGCTGGCGCAAAACCCACAGCTGCGGCCACTGCTGCCGGTGGCGGGACAGGTGGCGGCGATCAGTCAGATGGGGCTGTCACTGCTGGATGCGATGGAGTCGGAGCGAACCTTCGGCGCACGCGAAGTGGCGAAGATGCATCAGCTGCTGGACCAGGCGGCACTCACGCAGGATGAAGTGGTGATTGCGCTGGTCTATCCGATTGAGAAATTATTGCGCTACGGGAAATAACTGCGGGTCGATCGCTGATCGACCCCTACGAAATGGGGAATGACTGCGGGTCGATCGCCGATCGACCCCGACAAATTAACGCATGCGCGCCGCTTAACGGCGAACGGCAATCGCTTCGATTTCGATTTTCACATCTTTTGGCAGGCGCGCCACTTCCACACAGGAACGTGCAGGGAAGCTGGCGTTGTGCTCAGTGAAGAACGCTTCGTAAGTGGCGTTAACGGTAGCAAAGTCGTTGAGATCCTTAACGAACACCGTAGTTTTCACGATATCGCCCACTTTCAGACCGGCTGCTTCCACAATGGCCTGCACGTTTTCCAGCGACTGGCGCGCCTGTGCAGCGATATCGTCGGCAACCGCGCCGGTTTTTGGATCGACCGGGATCTGGCCGGAAGTGATGATCATACTGCCAAGATCGACACCCTGAACGTAAGGTCCGATGGCGGCTGGGGCATTTTCCGTACTGATTTCACGCGACATAGTTTCTCCTGAAGGTGTTTGTTAGGGGGATTGCGGGTCGGGCATGCCCGACCCCTACAAAACGCAATTCTCCGTAGGGGTGAGGCATGCCTCGCCCTGTGTTTACCGGGCATGCCTCGCCCTGGTATTTACCGGGCACGTGGAACATCCTGCCCACGCAACACGGCAATTGCAATGGGGTTAATCGCTGGCCATCACCACATGGTGCGCGAACTCTTTCTCACAGTATTTGCACTTCAGGTGCAGCTCGTGCTGGCGCTGTTTCACCGCGAAGCTGGAAAACACCGGCTCGCTGCGGCTGATGCAGTTGCTGTTCGGACAGGTCAGGACGCGCTCGATGCGATCCGGCAGGGTCGGCGCTATCTTCGCCACCACATTGTAATCGTCGATGCGGTTCACGGTGGCATGCGGCGCATACACCGCCAGCTGGTTCACCTGGTCGTCGGTCAGGAAGGTGTTTTCAATCTTGATCAGGTCTTTACGCCCCATCTCGCCCGACGGCAGATTAAGGCCGATGGTGATGCGCTGGTCGGTTTCCGTCAGGCGGAACAGCGACAGCAGCTTAAAGCCGATGTGCGCCGGGATATGGTCAATCACCGTGCCGCGTTTGATTGCTTCAACCTGTAATTTATTATCTTGCGTCATGATTATCCCCTTACAGAGCCGCTTCGCTGTTCAGTACCAGCGCCAGAAGTGCCTGACGCGCATAAATGCCGTTGCCGGCCTGCTGGAAGTACCAGGCGTGCGGCGTGGCGTCGACGTCGGTATCAATTTCGTCAATGCGCGGCAGCGGGTGCAGCACCTTCATGTTGTCGCGCGCGCCCGCCAGATCGGCGGCACGCAGGATAAACTGCGCCTTCACGTTGGCGTATTCCGACGGATCCAGCCGCTCTTTCTGCACGCGGGTCATATACAGAATATCGACCTGCGGCACCACCTCTTCGATGCTGTCATGACGCGTCCAGACAATCCCTTTCTCATCGAGCATATCGGTGATGTAGGCCGGCATTGCCAGCGCATCCGGGGCGATAAAGTAGAAGCGGTTGCCGTCAAACTTTGCCAGCGCCTGCGCCAGCGAGTGCACGGTACGGCCATACTTCAGGTCGCCGACCATTGCCACGTTGAGGTTGCTCAGGCGGCCCTGGGTCTCCTGAATGGTGAACAGGTCGAGCAGCGTCTGGGTCGGGTGCTGGTTAGCGCCATCGCCGGCGTTGAGGATCGGCACGCCGCCGGAGAACTCGGTCGCCAGGCGCGCGGCCCCTTCCTGCGGGTGACGCATCACAATGGCATCAACGTAGGTGCCAATCACCGAAATGGTATCCGCCAGGGTTTCGCCTTTCTTGCCCAGCGAGGTGTTGCCACCGTCGGCAAAACCGACCACCGACGCGCCAAGGCGATGCATGGCGGTTTCAAACGACAGGCGGGTACGGGTGGAGGCCTCAAAGAAGCAGCTGGCAATCACGTTATGCTTCAGCAGCTCCGGCTGCGGATTGGCCTTCAGGCTGGCGGCGGTACGCAGCACCAGCTCCAGCTCGTCACGGTTGAGGTCGTTAATTGAAATAATATGTTTGTGATAGAGCGGGTTAGCGGCCATCTTCACTCTCCTCTTGCTCGTCATCATTCATGATCCAGCTGTGTTGGCTGCCTTTGTTCACCCCGGTCACTGGCTGATGTAAGCTTCCGGGGATTCACTCAGTTGCCGCCTTGCTGCATCAGGAATGCTATAGAGCAAAGCATTTGCATTGAATTTCGGGCAAAAAAAAGCCCCTCAATGAGGGGCTTTTTTTGATGATCGGGAGTGCCACGGAAGGAAAAAGCATGCTGCCCGCCACGATTACGGTGCGTCAGTTCGGCATTTTTCTGGCTGTTTGATTTCATGCATCCTCCCGGCAAACGGGGTGCATTATACGCATTCACCTGGCGGCGGCAAGCGAAAATCGCCGCGCAGGTAATCGTTTGCTCTGGCTGATTTAGCCGGGCTGCGCCAGGGTCGCCACCATCACTGCCTTGATGGTGTGCAGACGGTTTTCCGCCTGATCAAACACCACGCTGTGCGCGGATTCAAACACCTCGTCCGTCACTTCCATGCCGCCGTGCAGATCGTACTGCTGCGCCATCTGCTGGCCGAGCGTGGTCTGGTCGTCGTGGAACGCAGGCAGGCAGTGCAGGAACTTCACCTGCGGGTTGTCGGTAGCCTGCAGCATCGCCATATTGACCTGGTAAGGGCGCAGCAGGGCAATACGCTCCTGCCACACCTCTTTCGGCTCGCCCATCGACACCCAGACGTCGGTATAGATAAAGTCGGCACCTTTGACCGCCGCGTGAATATCGGCCGTCAGGGTGATTTTGCCGCCGGTTTTCTCCGCCACCTTGCGGCACTCGGCGACCAGCTCCGCGTCCGGCCAGCAACTTTCCGGCGCGGCGAGGCGCAGGTCGATGCCCATCAGCGCGGCGGCTTCCAGCAGGGTATTACCCATATTGTTGTGAGTATCGCCGACGTAGGTCAGCGTCATCTGGCTGAACGCTTTTTCCGGCAGATGTTCCTGCATGGTCAGCAGGTCGGCCAGCAGCTGGGTAGGGTGGAACTCGTTAGTCAGCCCGTTCCATACCGGCACGCCGGCATGTTCAGCCAGCGACTCCACCAGCGCCTGGCCGTGGCCGCGATACTGGATGGCATGGTACATGCGGCCCAGCACGCGGGCGGTATCCTTCATCGACTCTTTATGGCCTATCTGGCTGCCGCTCGGGCCAAGATAGGTGACGTTGGCGCCCTGATCGAATGCGGCAACTTCGAAAGAGCATCGGGTACGGGTCGAGTCTTTTTCGAAGATGAGCGCAATATTCTTGCCTTTCAGGTGCTGAATTTCTTCGCCATTTTTCTTGTCAGTCTTCAGCGTGGCCGCCAGCGCCAGCAGGCCGGTGATTTCAGCGGGAGTGAAATCCAGCAGCCTGAGAAAGTGACGGTGATATAAGTGACTCATAACGCACTCCGGATAACCTTTAATGAATTAAAATTCAATTTAACCGTATGAATATGCATTTTCAACCCCGGCGTGAAGAAACTTTTGTTTAAAGGTAGTGGCGCGGAGGGCACTGTGGGAAAATACTGGAAATAACGCCCTAATGAGGAATGGATCATGGCTAACGAAGCATTGTTGGAAGAGCAGCGTGAAGAGACGCGGCTGATTATTGAAGAGCTGCTGGATGATGGCAGCGACCCTGATGCACTGTACACCATTGAGCATCATCTCTCCTGTGACAGCTTCGACGCGCTGGAAAAAGCCGCGGTAGAAGCCTTCAAGCTGGGCTATGAAGTGACTGAACCCGAAGAGCTGGATCTGGAAGATGGCACCAAAGTGCAGTGCTGCGACATCATCAGTGAGAGCGCGCTGACCGCCGAGCTGATTGACGCGCAGGTCGAGCAGCTGATTGACCTGGTGGCGAAGTTTAACGTCGACTACGACGGCTGGGGCACCTACTTCGAAGATCCCGACGGCGAAGAGGAAGACGAAGACGGCGAAGAGATCGACGGCGAAGACAACGGCACCCGCCATTAATTTTGTATCAGGACGGGTCAGGCATGCCTGACCCCTACAGAGTTTGCTTTGATGAACATCGAACACCTTCTTGCCCCCGTCACCCGCTTCCTGCACTGCCGCACCCCGCAAGCCTGGATTGATGCCGCGCGCCAGCCGGAAAACCTGGCAACGCTGCTCACCGACCACCTGGTGTGCGAGCTGAAAGCGGCCCAGACCGCAATGTGGCTGATCCGCAAATACGTGGCCGACAAAGAGAGCGGCGATGCGCTGCTGGCGTGGCTGAAACCGTGGGAAAACTTTGTCCACAACGACCAGGCCGATCTCACTTTCCTTGAACAGCACAAAGGGTTGTCGAAAACCATTATCAGCCGCGAAGAGGTGCCTTACGGCGACGAGCTGGTGGATAAGATGGTGCTGCTGATTAAAGAGGAGCTGCACCACTTTTATCAGGTGCTGGAGATTATGCAGGCGCGCGGCATCCCCTATGCGCGCATTACTGCCAGCCGCTATGCCAAAGGATTACTGCGCGAAGTGGCAACCCATGAGCCGCAAACGCTGGTGGATAAGCTGATCTGCGGGGCGTATATCGAGGCGCGATCCTGCGAACGCTTTGCCAGCCTGGCGCCGCATCTCGATCGGGAGCTGGCGGCATTCTATGTCTCGCTGCTGCGTTCCGAGGCGCGCCACTATCAGGATTATCTGGCGCTGGCGGCGCTGATTTCGCCGACGGATATCACGGCGCGAGTGCAGAAGATGGGTGAGGTCGAAGCGCGCTTAATCAGCGAACCGGACAGCCAGCTGCGCTTTCACAGCGGCGTGCCGGTCTGACAGGGTTGGGGGGCGCCTGGGTGGTGCGCCCGCCACGGTTACAAACTTTTCAGCATCGTCACTTCGCAGTCGACATGGCCGGTAAAGCCCATCGGCCCGTCGATATGGGAAAAACCGAGGTGCTCATACAGGCGGATTGCGCGCGTGAGCGAAGCGGTGGTTTCCAGGTAGCAGCGCTTAAAGCCGCACTCGCGGGCGTAATCCATGGCCTGAATCGCCAGGCGACGTGCCAGCCCGAGGCCGCGCACCTGCGGCAGGAAATACATTTTCTGCAGCTCGCAGACATCGGCATCGCTGCCCGCCAGCGGTGCGACACCGCCACCGCCCACCACTTTCCCTTCCAGTTCGACCACCCAATAGGCGCAGCTGGCTGCGCTGTAAACCTCAAACAGATGATCGAGATTCGGGTCGGAGACGGTATAGCCTTTATCCGCCGTCAGGCCAAATTCGGCAGACACGGCGCGGATTACGGCGGCAATGTGGGGATTATCCGCAGCAGCGATCGGGCGCACCAGCAGGGTGGAATTTATAGCGGTAGTCATAACTCAGGCTCATAGCAGTTCGGCAGCAGGTAAGTGTAATAACACTGGTGGCGTATTGATGCAATGCCTGCGCAGTGGCAACGCCCCTGAGAGACCGCTATTAAGCTGAATGATAATTATTTATTGTCCGTTTCTGAGGGGCATGCTTAAATAGCCGCGCTACTTATTTAACTTTAATAATCTGCCTGGCAGATAACTATTCTTATTTTCAGGAAGAAAATCTAATGGAAAACAATACCTCGACTTCACAGCGCCATGCTGTGCTGTTTCATGGCCGTTCCGGCGAATATTTCTCTATCTGGCTGGTCAATGCATTACTGACCATCATTACCCTGGGGATTTATTCCGCCTGGGCGACCGTGCGCCGCCGCCGTTATTTCTATGGCAATACCGAAATCGCCGGTGACCGTTTTGATTATCATGCCCGCCCGATCGACATTCTGAAAGGGCGCATTATTGTCTTTGTCGGTCTGGTGCTGTTCTTTATTCTCTCCGCCGCATTGCCGACCATTTCACTGGTGTTCCTGCTGGCGTTCTTTGCGCTGGTGCCGTGGATTGTGGTGCGCAGCTGGCGCTACAACGCGCTGATGAGCAGCTTCCGCGGCGTGCGCTTTAACTATCACTGCCGCATTGGTCGCGCTTACTGGACCATGTATCTGGCACCGGTGCTGATGATTGCCGCCCTGTATCTGGTGGTGGGTATGATTGCCATGATGGCGGCGACCAGCGGCAATATCAGCGCGGCCCTGACCGTCGGCGTGCTGTGCTTTGTGCTGTTCCTCGCCGGGCTGGCAGCGGTGCAGGGCACGGTTGCGGCAATGAATCACGACCTGTATATCAATAATATGTTTTACGGCCAGCAGCCCTTTAAGGCTGAGCTGCAGAAAAAGACCTTTATCAAAATGGTATTAATCAGCTTCGCGATTATGCTGCCATTCCTGATTGTCGCCGGGATGCTGATTGGCTCGCTGTTTATTTCGCTTATTTATGCCGCCGCGATGGGCATGAGCGATCCAGCGATGATGGGCAACCTGATGGGCGGCAATCTGTTTAATATTTTCCTGACCTTTGTGGTGTTAATTTTCGGCGGGCTGGTTTCCTCCGCCTATTTAATTGCCGCACAGCGCAATTATGTTTTCGGCCAGACTCAGCTTGGTGAAAAACTGCGCCTTAAGTCAACTTTATCGACAGGTTCATTCCTTGCGCTGACGCTGACCAATACCCTGATTGTGATCTTCACGCTGGGCCTGGGTGCGCCAATTGCTGAAATTCGTCTGGCGCGCTATCTGGCGAACGCCACCGCGCTGGAAGGCGATATCTCCCTGCTGGATATCAGTGCGCACCACGAATCGGCGCGTACCGCCGTGGCGGAAGAAGTGGTGGCGGCGTTCGATCTTAACCCGGGCATCTGATGCTGCAGCTGAACGGCTACTATCAGTACCCTGGACGGGCAGCTCGCGAGGCTGCCCGTCTCACACTGGGCGAGCGCCATCTGACGCTGGAGCAGGGTGGGCAGCAGCAGATCCAGCTGCTGAGCGCGGTTAAGGTTTCCGCTGCGCTCGGCACCATCCCCCTGACGCTGACCTTTGCCGACGGCGGCCGCTTTGTGCCGCAGGATGACGCTGCGTTTCGCCAGTGGTGGCAGCAGCGCCATCGCCCGGGGCTGGTTCACCGGCTGGAGCAGCATCGTCGCGGCGTCGGCCTGATGCTGCTGGCCACGCTGGCGGCTATCGCGCTGTATGTCTGGGTGATCCTGCCCGCCGTCAGCAGCGTGCTGGCGCGCCATATTCCCAGCTACGTTGAGCGTCAGGTGGGGCAGCAGACTTTCACCCTGCTACAAAACAGCGGCTTTAGCAGCGGGCAGCTGACGCCCGGGCAGCTTAAGCGCATACAGGGCCTGTTCGCCGCCACCGTGCCCGCTGAGATGAAAGATGACCCGACGCCGCTGCGGCTGAAGGTGATGCATTTCTCCGGCGGTCCCAACGCCTTTATGCTGACGGACGGCACGCTGATTATCAGCGATGAGCTGGTGCAGATGGCGAAAAGCGACGATGCGCTGGCGGCGGTGATGCTGCACGAAATCGGCCATCACGCTTACCGTCACCCGATGCGCATGCTGGTGCGCTCTTCGCTGGTCAGCCTCAGCTATCTGTGGCTAATCGGGGACGTCAGCGGCATCGGCGATACGCTGCTGCAGTCCGCCGCCTTTGTTAACCAGCTGCAGTTCTCGCGCAGTATGGAGCGCGAAGCGGACGAGTACGCGGTGGCACAGATGAAGGCGCAGGGGCGCTCTCTGGCGGCGATGGTGCAGATTTATCAGCAGCTGGCGCAGTCGGGGGAGAAGGTGAGCGGCGGGTTGAGTTTGCCGGAATGGATGAGTACCCACCCGGATATGCCTGCGCGCATCAGGGCGATTCAGGACGGATCGCGGCAATAAAAAAGGGCGCGGCATGCCGCGCCCCTACGGGTGTTATAGGGGCGGACCCTTTTTTCCGGTCCGCCCGCCAGTCTCACACCGGCCGCGATTACAGCGCGGCGATAACCGCCTGCTGCTCAATCAGCTTGCTTTTAGCCTGCTCGAAATCGGCCAGGCGCTCGCGCTCTTTCGCCACTACCGCTTCCGGTGCGCGCGCCACAAACCCTTCGTTGCCCAGCTTGGTGGTGATTTTTTCCATCTCCACTTCCACTTTCGCCACTTCCTTCGCCAGACGCTCCAGCTCCGCCGCTTTATCCACCAGGTCCGCCATCGGGATCAGCAGTTCAGCACCGTCAACCAGCTTGGTCACGGCAACCGGGCCTTTTTCACCCGCTGGCAGCAGCGCCAGCGTGGTAAGGCGCGCCAGGGTTTTCAGGAAGTTGTGGTTGTCGTTAACGCGACGCACCACGTCAGCACTGGCGCCGCGCAGCAGCACGTCCAGCGGCTTAGCCGGGGAGATATTCATCTCGTTGCGAATATTTCGCACCGCGACGATAGCCTGCTTCAGCCATTCGGTGTCGGCCATTGCAGCGGCATCAACGCGGCTTGCGCTGAACTCCGGCATCGGCTGCAGCATGATGGTGTCATCGCTGATGTTCTTCAGCACTTTCACCTGCTGCCAGATGGTTTCGGTAATAAATGGAATAATTGGGTGCGCCAGGCGCAGCAACGCTTCCAGAACCGTCACCAGCGTATTACGCGTGCCGCGCAGCTGGGCTTCAGTCCCGCCGTTCATTACCGGCTTCGCCAGCTCCAGATACCAGTCGCAGAACTGGTTCCAGGTGAACTCATACAGGATGTTGGCGGCGATATCGAAGCGGTAGCTGTCCAGCGCGCCGCGGTAGGCCTTCACGGTTTCGTTGAATTCCGCGAGGATCCAGCGGTCCGCCAGCGACAGTTCCAGCTCGCCACCGTTGAAGCCGCAGTCGTGCTCCTGGGTGTTCATCAGCACAAAGCGGCTGGCGTTCCACAGCTTGTTACAGAAGTTGCGGTAACCTTCCAGGCGCTTCATATCCCAGTTGATGTCGCGGCCGGTTGAGGCCAGCGCCGCCAGCGTGAAGCGCAGGGCATCGGTGCCGTGCGGCTCAATGCCGTTGGGGAACTGCTTCTCGGTGCGCTTGCGGATCTTCTCCGCCAGCTGCGGCTGCATCATGTTACCGGTGCGTTTTTCCAGCAGGTCTTCCAGCGAAATCCCGTCAACCATATCCAGCGGATCGATCACGTTACCCTTCGACTTGGACATTTTCTGCCCTTCGTCGTCGCGGATCAGGCCGGTCATGTAGACGGTTTTAAACGGCACCTGCGGCTTACCGTCTTCGTCCTTGATGAAGTGCATGGTCAGCATGATCATGCGCGCAATCCAGAAGAAGATGATATCGAAGCCGCTGACCAGCACGCTGGTCGGGTGGAAGGTGCGCAGCGCTTCGGTGTTCTCCGGCCAGCCGAGGGTGGAGAAGGTCCACAGGCCGGAGGAGAACCAGGTGTCGAGCACGTCTTCGTCCTGGGTCAGCACCACCTCGGGCGCGATATTGTTTTCCGCACGCGCTTCTGCTTCGCTGCGCGCCACATAGACGTTGCCTTCGGCATCGTACCAGGCCGGAATACGGTGGCCCCACCACAGCTGGCGGGAGATGCACCAGTCCTGAATGTCACGCATCCAGGAGAAGTACATGTTCTCATACTGCTTCGGCACGAACTGGATATCACCCTGTTCCACCGCTTCCACCGCCACTTTCGCCAGCGGAGCGGTGCGCACGTACCACTGGTCGGTCAGCATTGGCTCGATCACCACGCCGCCACGGTCGCCGTAAGGCACGGTCAGGTCGTGCGGTTTGATCTCATCCAGCAGGCCGAGTGCATCAATCGCCGCGACAATCGCTTTACGCGCCGCGAAGCGTTCCAGCTTCTGGAACGCCGCCGGAATGGTCGGATCGCAGGCGTCAGACTCTTCGCCGTTGGTGTCGTAAACCTGGGCGCTTTCGCGGATATCACCGTCGAAGGTCAGGATGTTGATCATCGGCAGCTTGTGACGACGGCCCACTTCGTAGTCGTTGAAGTCGTGCGCCGGGGTGATCTTCACGCAGCCGGTGCCTTTCTCCATATCGGCATGCTCATCGCCCACAATCGGAATGCGGCGACCGACCAGCGGCAGCACGAGGAATTTGCCGATCAGATCTTTGTAGCGCGGATCTTCCGGGTTGACCGCCACGCCGGTATCACCAAGTACGGTTTCCGGGCGGGTGGTGGCGACCACCAGGTAATCTTTACCGTCAGCGGTTTTCACGCCGTCGGCCAGCGGGTAGCGGATGTGCCACATCGAGCCTTTCGACTCGCGGTTTTCCACTTCGAGATCAGAAATCGCGGTGCGCAGCTTCGGATCCCAGTTCACCAGGCGCTTGCCGCGGTAGATCAGGTTCTCTTTGTGCAGGCGCACAAACACTTCTTTCACCGCGTTCGACAGGCCTTCATCCATGGTGAAGCGCTCGCGCTCCCAGTCCACGGAGTTGCCCAGACGGCGCATCTGACGGGTGATAGTGCCGCCAGACTCGGCCTTCCACTGCCAGATTTTTTCGATGAACGCATCACGGCCGTAATCTTTACGGGTTTTGCCCTCTTCGGCGGCGATTTTACGCTCAACCACCATCTGCGTGGCGATGCCCGCGTGGTCGGTACCCGCCTGCCACAGGGTGTTTTTACCCTGCATGCGCTGGTAGCGGATCATGGTGTCCATGATGGTCTGCTGGAAGGCGTGCCCCATATGCAAGCTACCGGTGACGTTCGGCGGCGGGATCATGATGCAGAAGCTTTCCTGGCTGGTGTCGCCATTTGGTTTGAAGTAGCCCTGTTGTTCCCAGTGCTCGTAGAGCGGCTGCTCGATATCTTGCGGGTTATATGTCTTTTCCATTTCTGCTATGTCTTAGGCAAGGGGCGGCGTTGCCGTATTCAAGTGGAATCCAACGCTGCGATACGCTTTGTAGCGGTCGCGCGCCAGCTGTTTCAAGGATGCTTCATAGGGAACGAAGTCTATCACTTCATAGAAAGCGGTGGCAAAATCTGCAAACTGCGGCAGCAGGCTGATCAGCAGGTCACGCGGCGAGTTTCCGCGCCGCTGCGGCCAGGCCAGTTCGACCGGTGCGCCATATTTCGGGCCTTCACCCGCCAGATTATGCGGCACAAAGGCGCTGGCCGGACGCTGCCACAGGGCTTCATCCAGGCGGATAGCCTGGGCTTCATCCTGGCAGGCGACCAGCACGCGTTTCCCTTCCCGCCAGCGCGCCTCGGCCAGGTCACAGACCAGCGCTTCCTGCGCGCTCAGCCCGTCAACCGGGGTGTCGGTTTCCAGCAGATAGAAAGTTGCGTTTTTCATAATGATGCCAATTGGGTTCGGTGGTTTCCGCAGGGGCCAGGCATACCTGGCCCCTGCAAAGGCTTAACGATTAATCGTCGCCGTTCAGACCCGCTCGGTTAAGCAGGAACTGCGACAGCAGGGCGACCGGGCGACCCGTTGCGCCTTTGGCCTTACCGGAGCGCCAGGCCGTACCGGCCACGTCGAGGTGTGCCCAGTTGTACTTACGGGTGAAGCGCGCCAGGAAGCAGGCCGCGGTAATCGCACCGCCGGGACGGCCACCAATGTTTGCCATATCGGCAAAGTTGGAGTCCAGCTGCTCCTGATATTCATCGGCCATCGGCAGACGCCATGCGCGGTCACCCGCCTGCTCGGACGCGCCAATCAGCTCGTGCGCCAGCGGGTTATGGTTCGACAGCAGGCCGCTGATATGGTGGCCGAGCGCAATCACGCAGGCGCCGGTCAGGGTCGCCACGTCGATCACCACGTCCGGATCGAAACGCTCAACGTAGGTCAGGGCATCGCACAGCACCAGGCGACCTTCGGCATCGGTATTCAACACTTCCACCGTCTGGCCGGACATGGTGGTCAGTACGTCACCCGGGCGATAGGCGCGGCCGCCAGGCATGTTCTCACAGCCCGCCAGCACGCCGACCACATTAAGCGGCAGGCCCAGCTCGGCCACCATGCGCATCACGCCGTACACCGACGCCGCGCCGCACATATCGTACTTCATCTCGTCCATCGCTTCGCCCGGCTTCAGCGAGATCCCGCCGGTGTCGAAGGTGACGCCTTTACCGACCAGCACAATCGGGCGCGCATCCGCATCCGGGTTGCCCTTGTACTCAATCACCGACATCAGCGATTCGTTCTGCGATCCGGCTCCGACGGCGAGGTAGGCATTCATGCCCAGCTCTTTCATCTGCTGCTCGCCAATCACGCGGGTGGTGATATTGCTCCACGCATCCGCCAGCTGGCGCGCCTGCGAGGCCAGGTATGCGGCATTACAGATGTTTGGCGGCATATTGCCGAGATCTTTCGCTGCCTTCACGCCCGCCGCAACGGCCAGGCCGTGCTGGATAGCGCGCTCGCCGCTGGTCAGCTCACGGCGCGTTGGCACGTTGAACACCATTTTACGCAGCGGACGGCGCGGCTCGACCTTGTTGCTTTTAAGCTGGTCGAAGCTGTACAGCGTCTCTTTGGAGGTTTCCACCGCCTGACGCACTTTCCAGTAAGTATTGCGACCTTTTACGTGCAGCTCGGTCAGGAAACAGACGGCTTCCATCGAACCGGTATCATTCAGAGTGTTAATTGTTTTCTGAATAACCTGCTTGTACTGGCGCTCGTCCAGCTCACGTTCTTTGCCGCAGCCGATCAAAAGGATGCGCTCAGAGAGAATGTTCGGTACATGATGCAGCAGCAGCGTCTGACCGACTTTTCCTTCCAGTTCACCACGGCGCAGCAGGGCACTGATGTAGCCATCGCTGATTTTATCGAGCTGTTCAGCAATCGGTGACAAGCGGCGCGGTTCAAACACGCCCACTACAATACAGGCACTGCGCTGTTTTTCCGGGCTACCGCTTTTTACACTGAACTCCATGCACTCTCCTGAATCTTAAAGACAACGGCGCTTGCTCCGGCTAGAATGGACCGCTTTCGTACCGTATAGCGCTGGTGCAATATGTCGCTGTCAGATTGAGTTTTGGTGATAATAAGTTTTTTTTTGCATCACCAGAACGCGATTGTTGTCATACTATTTTAGCTATGACTTGGGCCATTGATAGAAAAAATGGCGTGTAAGCGATGAAACTAGCGATTTTCCTGCAAAAAGACAAGTTTTCACAGGCGTACTCAGCGTGATCATCATTAGATATCTGGTTCGGGAAACGCTCAAAAGCCAGTTGGCTATCCTGTTCATCCTGCTGCTGATCTTCTTTTGCCAGAAGTTAGTCAGGATTTTGGGAGCCGCGGTGGATGGCGAGATTCCAACAAATTTAGTACTCACATTATTGGGCCTTGGCGTGCCGGAAATGGCGCAGCTTATCCTGCCGTTAAGCCTGTTTTTAGCCATTTTGATGACGCTTGGCCGGTTATACACCGAGAGTGAAATCACGGTGATGCACGCCTGCGGTTTAGGCAAAAGCGTGCTGGTGAAGGCGGCGATGATCCTGATGCTGTTTACCGCGCTGGTGGCAGCGGTCAACGTTGGCTTCCTTGGGCCGTGGTCCTCGCGCTATCAAAGCGAAGTGATGCAGAACGCCAAAGCCAACCCGGGTGCCGCTGCACTCGCGGCCGGGCAGTTCCAGCAGTCGGGCGATGGCCAGTCGGTGCTGTTTATCGAGAACACCAAAGGCAACACCTTTGACAACGTGTTCCTGGCGCAGATGCGGCCGAAGGGCAATGCCCGCCCGTCGGTGGTGGTGGCCGATCATGGCCATATGTCGCAGCGTGCCGATGGTTCCCAGGTGGTGACGCTGGATAGCGGTACGCGCTTCGAAGGCACCGCGCTGCTGCGCGACTTCCGCATTACCGACTTCAAGAACTATCAGGCGATTGTTGGCCATCAGGAAGCGATTCTGGATCCCAATGATTCCGAGCAGATGAGCATGAAAGCCCTGTGGCAGTCCGATAAACCCGATTTCCGCAGCGAGCTGCACTGGCGCCTGACGCTGGTGTTCTCGGTGCTGGTGATGGCGCTGATGGTGGTGCCGCTCAGCGTGGTCAACCCACGCCAGGGGCGCGTGCTGTCGATGCTGCCCGCCATGCTGCTCTACCTGATTTTCTTCCTGTTGCAGAGCTCGTTACGCTCCAGCGGCGGCAAAGGGCGCCTCGACCCGGCACTCTGGATGTGGGTGGTTAACCTGGCTTATCTGGGGCTGGCGATAGTGCTGAACGCCTGGGATACCGTACCGATGCGCCGCCTGCGCGCGCGCTTTACTCGCGGAGGATCGGTCTGATGTTTGGCGTTCTTGACAGATATATCGGTAAAACGATTTTCAATACCATCATGGCGACGCTGTTTATGCTGGTGTCGCTCTCCGGCATCATTAAGTTTGTCGATCAGCTGCGTAAAACCGGGCAGGGTGACTACACCGCGCTCGGCGCCGGGCTCTACACCATCCTCAGCGTGCCGAAAGATATCGAGATCTTCTTCCCGATGGCGGCGCTGCTGGGGGCGCTGCTGGGCCTCGGAACGCTGGCTCAGCGCAGCGAGCTGGTGGTGATGCAGGCATCCGGCTTTACCCGTATGCAGATTGCTGCCTCGGTGATGAAAACCGCCATCCCGCTGGTGCTGCTGACCATGGCGATTGGTGAGTTTGTTGCCCCGCAGGGCGAGCAGATGGCGCGTAACTACCGTGCGCAGCAGCTGGTGGGCGGTTCGCTGCTCTCCACGCAGAGCGGGCTGTGGGCGAAGGACGGGAATAACTTTATCTTTATTGAACGTATTCGCGACGACAACCAGCTGGCGGGCATCAGCATTTACAGCTTTAACCAGCAGCGCCGCCTGCAGTCGGTGCGCTACGCGGCATCGGCCAAGTACGATGCGAATAAAAAAGCGTGGGCGCTGGCGCAGGTAGATGAATCAGACCTGACTGACCCGCAGCAGGTGAGAGGCAGCCAGACGCTGACCGGCGAGTGGAAAACCACGCTGACGCCGGACAAGCTGGGCGTGGTGGCGCTGGACCCGGCGGCGCTGTCGATCACCGGCCTGTATAACTACTCGAAGTATCTGAAGCAGAGCGGCCAGATGTCCGGGCGCTATCAGCTGAATATGTGGAGCAAAATCTTCCAGCCGCTGTCGGTGGCGGTGATGATGCTGATGGCGCTGTCGTTTATCTTCGGACCGCTGCGCAGCGTGTCGATGGGGATGCGCGTGGTGACCGGGATCAGCTTTGGCTTCCTGTTCTACGTGCTGGACCAGATTTTCGGCCCGCTGAGCCTGGTGTATAACATCCCGCCGATCCTCGGCGCGCTGCTGCCCAGCGCGGCGTTCTTCGCCATCAGCGTGTATATGCTGTTGAAACGCAGGTAATTGTTGCGGTTGCGGGTCGACCAGAAAAGCGGTCGACCCCTACAAGATCGGTACGTGCCGCCCGTGATGATGGCGCACCGTTCACTACCCCCTGTAGGGGCTGACCCTCTTTTTCGGTCAGCCCTTTTTTCTTACAGTACCAGCGGCAACAGCGACAGCAGATACAAAATCAAACCAATCACCCCGCCGACCAGCGTGCCGTTAATGCGGATGCGCTGCAGATCGCTGCCGATATTCAGCTCCACCTGATGTGACATATCTTTAGCATCCCAGCTTTTTACCGTATCGCTGATATGGCGGCTGAGAAACGCCGAGAACTCCGGCGCCACGCTGCTGGCGGCGTCCTCCATATGCTGATTAAGCGAGCTGCGCAGCGCGCTGTCCTGCATCAGCGTTTCGCCAAACCACTGCCCGGCGGCGCTTACTTTGGCGTGCAGCTGTGAGTCCTCACGGTCGAGATCGGCCTTCAGCCAGGCTCTGAGATCGCCCCACAGCTGGCTGATATAGCCGTTCAGCGCCTCGTCCTGCTTGAGGTAGGTTTTAATCTCCTCCGCTTTTTCTGCCATTTCCGCGTCAGTGCGCAGGCGGGTAATCAGCCGCTGCACCGCGCGGTTAAAGCCCTGGCGCAGCTGGTGCGACTCATCATTTTCAATCTCGCTGAGGATCGACTGCACCGCTTTCGCCGCCACGCCGGCGCTCTGCTCGCCCAGCCACTCGCTCGGCAGCATCTTCTCCTTCAGCGGGTGCTCGCGCTTCAGCCAGCGCACCACCTGCTGGGCGATAAACTCGTGCGTACCGGGCTTGTTGATCAGCTGCAATACCTGCGCCAGCGCATCGTCCAGCAGCTGCTGGTGGCGGTTATTTTTGGTCAGGCTTTCCAGGATCATCGCGGCCGACTGCGTGAGGTCCACTTTGTCGATCGCCTTGTGGATGGCGCGGCGCATGAATGCCTGAATACGCTGGTCATCGGCAAGGTCGAGAAAGCCGCGCACCATCTTCAGCAGATAGCCGCTGAGGCGGGCGGTGTTCTCAGCGCTGCTGAGCCAGCGGGCGATAATCTGCGCCGGATCGTGGCGGCGGATCAGCGCCAGCAGCGACTCGGTGTTGAGGAATTTGTCCTGTACGAACAGCGCGAGGTTATCAGCGATGCGGTCCTTGTTGCGCGGGATGATCGCGGTGTGGCGGCCAACCAGCGGGATCGGCACGCGGCGAAACAGCGCGCTGACCGCAAACCAGTCGGCCAGCGCGCCAACCATCGACGCCTCCGACACCGCCTTCAGCCCGGCTATCCAAAGGTTTGGCGGGTAGTACAGCGGCCAGACCACCGTGGCGATAAACAGCAGCGCCGCCACGCCCAGCAGTATCAGCGGCAGGCGCCTGGCCTGCCGCAGTTCCAGTTCCTTATCCATAAACTCCCTACTTGCGGCGGCCGCCCATAATGCTGCCCAATACTCCGCGAATGATTTGATTGGTGATCTGCCTGGCGGCGCTTTTCGCCACGCTCTGCACCACGCCTTCGCGCTTGCCGCCGCGCGGCCCGGTGCTGCCAAACAGGATATCCTTCAGCCCGCCGAGAATGCCGTCATCGACCGCCACCGCATCGCCTTTCGCCGCCGGCGCGCTGGCGCTGTCGGTGGCTGCCTGCACCCCTTTTTGCAGCAGCTCGTAAGCCGACTCACGATCGACCGCTTCTTCATACTTGCCCGACAGCGCCGAGTGATTGATCAGCCCGTTACGCTCATCGTCGGTGACCGGCCCCATGTGCGAACCGGGGGCGATGACCGAGGCGCGCTGCACCACCGACGGGCTGCCTTTCTCATCCAGGAAGGAGATCAGCGCTTCGCCGGTGCCCAGCTCCTGGATCGCCGTGACGGTGTCAAACGCCGGATTGGCGCGCATGGTCTGTGCGGCGACCTTCACCGCTTTCTGATCCTTCGGCGTAAAGGCGCGCAGCGCGTGCTGCACGCGGTTCCCCAGCTGGCCGAGCACCGCATCGGGAATATCCGCCGGGTTTTGCGACACAAAGTACACCCCGACCGCCTTGGAACGGATCAGGCGGATCACCTGCTCAATTTTATCCAGCAAAACGGCGGGCGCTTCATCAAACAGCAGGTGCGCCTCGTCGAAGAAGAACACCAGCTTGGGTTTCTCCTGGTCGCCCGCCTCCGGCAGCTGCTCGTACAGCTCCGACAGCAGCCACAGCAGGCTGGTGGCGTACAGCTTCGGCATCTGGTACAGCTTCTCGGCGGCGAGGATGTTGATCACCCCTTTGCCGTCGGCATCGGTGCGCATCCAGTCTTTGATATCCAGCATTGGCTCGCCGAAGAAATACTCGGCACCCTGCTGCTCCAGCGCCAGCAGCCCGCGCTGGATCGCCCCGACCGACGCGCTGTTGATGTTGCCGTACTGGCTCTGAAACGCCTTGGCGTTGTCGCCGATGTACTGCGTCATGGCGCGCAGATCTTTAAAGTCGAGCAGCAGCATCCCCTGGTCATCGGCCACGCGGAAGATGATGGTCAGCACGCCGCTCTGCACCTCATTAAGGTTCAGCAGGCGCGCCAGCAGCAGCGGGCCAAGGTCGGACACCGTGGCGCGCACCGGGTGGCCGCGCTCGCCGAAAATATCCCACAGCACCACCGGGTTGCTCTGCGGCGTCCAGCCGCTGACGCCGATTTTTGCCAGCCTGGCGCTGAGCTTTTCCGACTCCGCACCTGCTTTGGCAATGCCGGTCAGGTCACCCTTTACATCGGCCATAAACACCGGCACGCCGATGTTGGAGAAGCTCTCCGCCAGCTTTTGCAGCGTGACGGTTTTTCCGGTGCCGGTCGCCCCGGTGATCAGCCCGTGACGGTTGGCCATAGCGGGCAGCAGGTGCAGTTGGTGTTCGGTGGTCTGGGCAATCAGCAGCGGCTCGGTCATAGTGAGTTATCCATCGGGTTGGAAGAGGAGGGGCCCCCTGTAAGCCTGGCAGGCATCCATTTTTCTACAAAAAATACATAACCATAAGGCGATGATGAGGAAATCATCGCGTAGTGTAAAGGATAAATTAATAGCGCTATTTACTCTCTGTCAATGCGGGTTTTCAAGCTGTCACGGCAGGGGAGGATGGCGGAGATAATAACAATTACTCATCTATTTTTATTTTCATGATGAAAATAAAAGCCAGGAAGGTTAAAAAATGTGCTGGCGGGCAGGGGTGTTTTTTAAAGTTAAATCATCCGTCTTAGACAGGATGTTATTAATAATTACAATTTAAATGAAAGAGCGTTGCACCCCATTTTGGATGCAACGGCTCTTAATGCTCTAAATGCGATGAATATAACGTGATTTTCTGTTCTAAAAGGGAACATTCATCGCTGCAATATTTTAAGATCCTGTTGGTCCTTGAGTAAGTACCATTTATGATACTTTTTTATTTTATCTCTGCTCACACAGCCGCGTTGTTCTAACGGGAGAAGCAAATGTCTGACTTTGTAAATGGAAATGCCGCATAGGTCGGCAATTTCTCTTGTCGACAACCCCTCAGAAGAGTGCTCTTTTAACGAGTTGAGAATAAAGATCTGTTCGGGGATATTAACCTTTTTAATCTCGACATTGCTAATACCCATTTCCATTGCCAGCATAAGCAGATTTTTAAGATGATTGTGGTGACCTTTGCGTAACTCACCTGAACTGTAAGAACATACAGAGGTTTTCATTTTGCCTACTCCATGGGCTTCAAAGGAAGCTCGTAGTATGAGATCCCAGTAATTCGTTAGCAACATTAACGTGAAATGAAGCTTGAATCAGAAGTTTTATCTAAAATTTATCATTTTTTTATTTTATTGTTCTGTTTTTGGGTGTTCAGTAAATCTAAGTTTGGAGGAGAATATGAGATTCAATATCGAAGGCGTAGTTATTTTTGATACCGAAAAGGCTTTACTTGTCAATCTGCTCACGGGAGATTGTATCGAGTTATCCCAAACATCGGCGCGCCTGCTGGCTGCATTGCTGACGCATTCCGGAGAGGTATTAGCGCGCGATGAGATTTTTCAGTCTATTTTTGATAAGTTTGGCGCACGGGCTTCTAACAGTAATTTGAATCAATATATTTCAATACTGCGAAAAAATTTACATGATTTGGGGATCGAACAGGAGATTATTATTACTATCCCTCGCGTTGGGTTTACGATCTCGGAACATGCGGTAATTAATGAAGAAGTCAACGCTCCCAATGTCGCTGTCAATCAACGATGGCTGCCTTTTTTATATGAAAAGCTCATCGCGGGTCGGATCTATTTTATGGCCGGAGGGAGTGTTGTTTTTTTAGCATTTATTGTCTTTTTCTTCAGGGTGGAAGAGCACATCACAGAATTAATTCCGTCAAAGATGTCACTGAATCAATGCAGTTTTTATGTCTATCTTCCCATGTCAATGCAGGATATTCATAACGCTTTTTCTTTGTCCGGAAGAGTGCTGGACTGCTCGGTGCCAAAAAAAATCTATCTTTACAGTCAGGTTATAGAAAGTGATTTAGGTTACCACGTTCAAATTTTGATGGTTGAATGCGAACGAAATGGCAATCGTTGTACCAGTGAGTATATAAGAGAGATTCACAATGCTTAAGCTGTCAGCTTTGCTTGCAATTATTACCTGTCTGCTGTCGGTAGGTGGAGTAATTTATTTTTCCAAGGATCCAGTTTTTATCTGTGAAACGCCATTCACCATGACTCAAAATGTAAATAATGAGGTGATTCGTGCCCAGGGCGTCATGTTTGTCCATGTTGACGGTGATAAACTGTTTATTAAAATGGATGGCCTGCTCACTCACCAAAGCAAAAAGTATATTATCGCGCGCACGATTGAGCTAGCGTATAAACACTATAATCTTAAGGCCGACCTCTATAAAGTTGTCAGCCTCGACACTGTGCGCGACGACACAGACAATATTGATGATGGGCTGGTCTCGGGCTTGCTTTTCGGTATGAGGCAGAAGGAAAAAATTATTTTCCTTAAGCGTGTCGGGGATAGTGTCATTTTGTTCGGCAATAATACCTTTCCGCAGTTCGGTTGCCTACGCAATCCAGCGGAGGCCCACAGTTAATCCCCTCGCTGCGCTAACAGGAAATTCTCTGTCCAGGTGCAGCAGGTTAACCGCAAACGGTGGGCCCAATCACAGCTGATGATGCCGCGAAATCAGCTATTTCGCGGCGTGGGTTAATCAGGCCGAGAGCCCACCGTCAAGCACCAGCGTCTGCCCGGTTAAATAGCTGCTGTTATCACCAATCAGAAAGGCGGCGGCCTGGGCCACATCCACAGGATCGCCCAGCCGCCGTAGCGCGATATTTTGCCGCATCGTTTTCAGTTTCGCGGCGGGAACAGCCTCAATCATTTCGCTGGCGATTAATCCCGGGGCCAGGCAGTTGACCCGAAGACCAAACCGGCCGACCTCCCGCGCCAGCGAACGAGCCATGCCAATCATCGCCGCCTTGCTGGCAGCATAGGCCGTCTGCCCGCTGTTGCCCTGAAGCGCTGTGACGGACGACATCAGCACGATCGAACCGCTTCCCTGCGTCATCATCTCGGCAAGCAGCCCCTGGTGCCAGTTCATCACTGAGACCAGATTGTTATCAAGAATTGCGCGCCAGTCCTGCGCATTCTGATGAATGTGCAGGGCATCGCGGGCGATCCCCGCGTTATGAATAATGGCGTGCGGTGCGCCAAACTGTTCGAGTAACGACCCGGCGACCTGCGCGACGCGCCCGTCATCCGTGCCGTCGCAGCATACCCCTTCAACCCAGGTGTCGGTGCCCATACTCCGTGCCTGCGCCAGCGTCGGCGCAATGCTCTCTGCGCTGCGGCCGGTAAAGACGATGTTCCACTCGGTCAGCAGGTGCATAACCAGCGCCTTGCCTATTCCCCGGCTGCCGCCGGTTATCAATATCCATTTGTTGGTCATATTAACGCGCCATCTCCTGCTCAATAAGCTGACAAAGCTCTTTGAGGGTCATAAAGGGATGATTGATAAACATATCGGCCGTCAGCGTGACCTTAAACTCGCGCTTTGCCAGCACCATGAGTTCGACATAATCCAGGCTATCCAGCTCAAGCTGTGGCAGCGTCGTTTCTGGCGTGATTTCGCCGGGTTCCAGATCTTTTGCATCGCAGATCATTTCGCTGATTTTGCGGTATACAGTCATAATATTATCCTTATTTATGCTATGGCCACCGGGCCAATCTTGAGAGTGACGGCAGTGCTGATAAAGTGATTGCGCGAGTGGGTTCTGGCTGCAATACGGATAATCGCACCTTGCTGAAGATCGCCGATGACCATCACCGGCAGCGTTTCCAGCGTCAGATTTTCTGCCGGGTCGTGCGGATGCCAGTCTGCCAGCAGGCGGTGGTCAAAAAGGCTTTCCTGATGCGTCTGAATCACGGGAATGTGGGCGAACAGGGCTTCCAGCGTCGTGCCCTGCGGCAGCATAGCGGCGACGGCCTCCTGACGAAGCAGCGCCTCATCCTGAATCAGGTGGCGAAACAGCAGCGCGTCGAGGAAGTGCCAGCGCTGTCCGGCAGGTAAAAGCGAGGCAAACTTCTGCTGAAGTCGCGCCAGCGTGGGGCGATCCAGCTCGCCGCGGCTGACGTTGACGCTGTCGACGTCCGGCAGGGCAGCGGTGGGTGCGATCTGGCAGGTGAGGCAGGTTTCTCCGCTGGCCGGGTCGCGAACGATGGCCGCTGCCGCTTTTTTCTCATCGCGTATCAGCTGATAGGGCATGTCACACCACAGCGGTCTGCGCAGGCGTACCGTGCATTTCAGCAGGGGGGCATCGCTGGCAGATGGACTGATTGCGGCTTTGACATCAAGTAACGCGCGCATGCCGTGTACGCTAAGATGCGCTGCGCCCTGTTTTTTTGCCCAGGACGCGTCGAAATGGACAGGATTGTAATCCCCGGAGAAGCCTGCCCAGTCGTGTGCATCGCTCAGGGTGTAGTGCAGCGGCATCATGGGTGTTTTTCCAGGATCAGTGCCGCATTGGCTCCCCCAAAGCCAAAGCTCAGGTTCAGCGTGCGGCGAATGTTCCCGGCGCGATGTCCCTCAACGATATAGTCGAGGTCACAGAGCTCGTCCGGCTGCTGATAGTTGGCGGTTGCCGGCATGGTGCTCTGTGCCATCGCCTGCAGACAAACAATGCTTTCAAAAACGCCGGCAGCGGAGATGAGATGGCCCGAGTAGGACTTGGTACTGGAGACGGGGATCGCGTACGCGGCCTCACCGAGCGCCATCTTCAGCGCCTGGGTTTCATTGAGATCGTTCAGCGGCGTTGAAGTGCCGTGAGCATTGATATAGTCCAGCTGCGTGGGCGCCAGCTGCGCCTGATGCAGGGCTTCAGTAATGGTTTTAACGCGCGCGAGACAATCCCCGGCGGGCGACGTGAAGTCCCAGGCATCGGAGAAGTTTGCGTAACCGGTGATCTCCCCGAGGATCGTTGCGCCGCGCGCCAGGGCACTTTCGCGTTCTTCAAGGCAGAGTACCGCCGCGCCTTCGGAGAGCACAAACCCACTGCGGTGGGCGCTGAACGGGCAGCTGGCGCGTTGTGGATCGGACTGCTCCTTACTTAACGCCCCCAGAACGTCGATGTTCCACACCGCACAGTGGCTGGTCAGCGACTCTCCGGCGCCGGCCAGCATCATTTTTGCTCTACCGCTGCGGATCACCTCGCAGGCATCGCCAATCACCATTGTACCGGTGGCGCAGGCAGCAATAACCGTATTTTGATAGCCGCTTAGCCCCCAGAACTGGCTGCACGCGGCCGTGGTCACGCTGGGCATCGCGAAGAAACAGTTAAACGGCGAGGTGACGCCGGTGGTGGCAAACTCCTCCTGGGCGCTGTAGCTTTCATCCAGTCCCGCCCAGCCTGTTCCCATAATCACCCCACAATCCAGCGCAGAATAAAATGCGCGCGGCAGCGACTCACCAAAGGCCATCGCCATCGCCTGGCGCGCTGCGCCGACCGTCAGACGCGCAAAGCGCGGCAGCTTACGGCGGATCGCTGCGGGTACACCTTTCAGGCTTGGCTCCTCATCGATCAGCCCGAGAAAACGGGTATGAATGCCCAGCTCAGTTTTATCCACGTAGCGGTAGCCCCGGCGGTATTCCATGATCGACTGCCAGCTAGCTGCTGCCGTTGCGCCAAGCGGCGTGACGGCACCGTATCCGGTCACAACCACGCGTTTTCCCTGATTATTTAACGTCATTATTTAATATCCTGTATTGCGTTTTGCCACCCCCCTGCGCCAGCCAGAGCTGAAGCGTGGCGTAGAGGTAATCGTATTGCGTTTGTGCAAGGGTATTTTCCAGCGTCAGCAGATCGTCCTGGGCGTCCAGCAGCGTTTTAAAATCTACCGCGCCAGCGCGATAGCGGCTTTCAGTCAGGGTTAAACGCTGGCGGCCCAGCGACAGCGACTGCTGCAGGCGGCTGCGCTGCTCCGCGGCGCTAAGGCGCTTCTCCATCGCGTTATCCACCTCGGCGAGAGCGGTATACGCGGTGCGGCGAAAAGTGATGGCCGCCTGTTGGATCGCCAGCCCCGACTGCCTGACGGTGAGCTGTGTGGTATTCCACTGGATAAAGGGCAGCGCGAGTGACGTGCCGACGGTGCGAACGGGGTCGCGGAACCACTGGCTGAACGCCTGGCTTCCGGCATTCAGAGCAGCATTTAACGACAGCGAAGGGTAGAAGCTCAGCCGCGAGGCGTCATAGCCCGCCAGTGCCGCGCGCAGGCGTGACTCAGCCGCCTGAATATCGGGGCGATGGGCAATCACCTGCAGCGGCGTTTTTTCCCGCACCGGCACGCGCTGGCTGGGCAGCAGGAAGGCGGCCTCCGCCGTGTGCTGCTCCGCAGGGCGGTTAAGCAGCAGCGCCAGCGCATTGCGCGCGTTTTCACGCTGTTGCTGCAGCGTGCGCAGCTGGTTCTGATGCTCAATCAGCGCCTGCTGAGAGAGCAGCACATCCAGCTGTCCGACCTTGCCTGCCCGGAACCAGGATGCCACCTGCTGCGCCGTCTGTTGCGAGATCGCCAGGCTTTGTTGCCGGTTGCGGATCTGCTGGTTGTAGAGGGCAATGTTCCAGTAAAGCTGCGCGGTGGTGCCAATGGTGGAGAGCACCGTGGCCTGATAGTCCTCAGCGCTGGCGACGGCCTGCCATTCGCTTTGCTCGCGAACACGCGCCAGCTTGCCCCACAGATCCAGCTCGTAGCTCAGGCTTAACTGGCTGCTGTAGCTCTCGCTGGTCGCGGCGGCGCCGCGCAGGTGCTGGCTGTTGCTGGCACTGCCGGTCAGCTCCACGTTCGGCGACAGGTTAGTGGCGGTTAGCCCGGCGGCCACGCGCGCCTGCTGCAGGGTAATGGCCGCGGCGGCCACATCGTTATTAGTGGTCAGAACCTGCGTGATGATGCGCGACAGCGTGGGGTCGTCGAAACGTTCCCACCAGTTGTCATACCGCCGATCGAACCGATCGGACCGATCCACAGCGGGCCAGCGCTCGGGCAGTGAAAGCAGCGGGCGCTGATAGTCACTCTTGCCGAGGTGACCGCAGCCGCTCAGCAGCAATATCGCGGTAAGTAAGGCGGGGATCTTCATTCTCGCGCCAGCGCCTCCATCGGGTTAAGTCGGGCAGCTCTGCGCGCCGGAAAATAGCCGAACGTCACTCCAATAGCCGCGGAAAACAGGCAGGCGATGACCAGCGGGAAGAGGGTAAAAACCATCGTGAACTCATCCGTTATCAGAGAAAACAGCGTGCCTACCAGCCACGAACCGGCGATGCCTGCCAGCCCGCCCAGCACGCAGATGGTGACGGCCTCGATCAGAAACTGATTCATAATGTCCGATGGCCGCGCCCCGACTGACAGGCGAATGCCGATTTCATGGGTGCGTTCCGTAACCGATACCAGCATGATATTCATGACGCCGACGCCGCCGACCAGCAGCGAAATAGCGGCAATCGCCGTAATCAGCAGCGACATCGAGTCCGAGGTTTTTTGCAGCGCCGTTGCCAGCTTATCGTCGGTCTGGGTAAAAAAATCTTTTTTGCCATGACTGCGTACCAGATGATCCACCGCTCTGCGCGTCGCTTCGGCGGGCTTCAGCGTCTCCTGAAAGCGCAGAGTGATGGCTTCGAGCGGTTTGTCGCCGGTGATGCGCTGCTGTAGCGAGGTGTAGGGTATCCAGCCGCTGACAAAACCGCCGATCATCTTCGGCCCGGGGCGTGAGGCCACGCCGATCACGCGCCACGGCGCCCCGGCAATCTGTACGATCTTCCCTAGCGGATCTTCACCATCCGGAAAGAGGGCATCACGGCCGGTTTCATCAAGGATCAACACCGGTTCGCTTTCAGCCACATCCCGTGCGCCAAAGCCGTGTCCCTGTACGAACTGCAGTCCCTGTAAGGCAAAGTAGTTCTGCGACACGCCGTTCAGCATGACGGAAGCGTCGTAGCCTTTGCGCACGGCTGTCGTCATGCTGCTCAGCAGCGGGGAGACGCCCACCACCCACGGGAGTTTCTCCAGGCTGCTGACATCATCCATTGACAGAGCACGTGTCATATCCGGGCGCTGATTGCCCCAGCCGCTACCGGGATGGATTTCCAGCGTGGTGGTGCCGAACTTACCAATTTCATTCATGATGGTCTGACGGGCGCCTTCACCCACGGCCATGGAGGAGACAACGGAGGAGATGCCGATAATAATCCCCAGCATGGAGAGAAAGGCGCGCATGCGGTGCCCGCGCAGGGCGCGCCAGGCCATGCGGAAAGATTCCGTCAGACTGCGCGTCAGCGAGGCACGCCCGTTATCCTGCTCAGGCAGGGAGACGGGCGTAGCTGGCCGGGTCTGACGGGCATCTTTGATGATTCTGCCGTCGCGGATCTCAATCACCCGCTGCGCCTGGCGGGCAATCTGGTGGTCATGGGTGACGATAATCACCGTGTGACCTGCGGCATGAAGCTGATGCAGTACGTCCATCAGGGCTTTGCCGCTGACGCTATCGAGCGCACCGGTCGGCTCGTCGGCGAGGATGACCTGCGCCCCGTTGATTAACGCCCTGCAGATGCTGACGCGCTGCTGCTGACCGCCTGAAAGCTGGGTCGGGCGATGATGAAGACGTTCGCTCAGGCCCAGCTTGTCTGCCAGGGAATGAATACGGGCGTAGCGCTCTTTTTCCGGCATCGCGGTATACAGCGCCGGCATGGCGATATTCTCTTCCGCCGTCAGATAGGGCATTAAGTGGTAGCGCTGAAAAATAAAGCCCAGATAGCGACTGCGCAGTTCGGCAAGATGCTGGCTGTCGGCCAGGTGTACCGCCGCGCCATCGATCAGCACCTCGCCGGAGGTCGGGCGGTCCAGGCAGCCAATGATATTCATCAGGGTAGATTTACCGGAACCGGAAGCGCCGACGATGGCCACCATCTCCCCGTGCCCAATGGTGAGTGAGATATCGCTTAACACCGGTAGGGTTTGCGTTCCGGCACGAAACGCCCGGCAGACATGGCGTAAGATGATTATGGGTTCCATGGATTACGCCTGGCCTCCGTCCGGGGTCAGTGCCACCCGATCGCCGGGCTGAGCCCCTGCCAGCACTTCGGCGTACTGACGGTCGGAGATGCCAATCTGTACGGTGCGCGAGTAGAGTTTGCCGTGATTAAAGACGCGGATGCGGTAGTGGTTGGCCTCCAGCGGCTGCCCCAGTGCGGCCAGCGGAATGCGCAGCACGTTGTTCGCTTCAGCAATGCGGATAAACACCTGAGCCGTCATCGAAGTTTTCAGCTCGCGGTCGGCGTTCGGCACGGTAAAGGTGCCGGTGTAATAGACCGCAGAGGCCTGCTGATTGGTGCTATTTCCCCGGCTGTTTTGCTCTTCCAGCGCCTCCTGGGGGGCCGGCTGCACGTAGCCCATCTCACTGTCGTAGCGTTTGTCGGGATTGGCGATAACGTAAAACTGCAGCGGCTGGCCAGGATGGATCTTCTGAATATCCGCTTCGGAAATGCGCGTCTGTACCTGCATGGTGTCGAGATCGGCCAGCACCAGGATCGTCGGTGCGGTTTGCGACGACACAATCGTCTGCCCTTCGCGTGTCACAATACCGAGTACCTCGCCGTCCATTGGGGCGACGATGCGGGTATAGCCAAGGTTCGCGTTGGCCGTTTTCACCGCCATTTCACCCTGCACAATCAGCGCGTCGTTTACCGCAATTTGCTGCTGCTGCGCATCGTACTGTGCCTTCGCCTGTTCAAATTCACTGCGAATGCCGGAGCCATCGCGCATCATCATCTTCTGCCGCTGATACTCCTGGCGGTAGCGCAGCAGCGTGGCTTGCGCCGCCAGCTTCTGCGCCTTCGCGCTGGCTAACTGCGCCAGCGCATTGTTCAGTTCTGACTCCTGGAGAGTGGGATCGATCTCTGCCAGCAGCTGGCCTTTACGCACAGTGTCACCCTGCTGCACGTAGAGCTTGCGCAGCTGGCCATTCACCTGGGCTCCGACGTTAACCTGCACGGCGGGTTTCAGTATGCCGGTGACCATGACTATTTTTGTGATGTCACCACGTTCAAGCGTTTCAAGCTGAAGGCTTTCCTGTGGGGAAGATGAGGTGTCGAAGGCTGCAATGGCGGCGAGGGTCACGGCTATCGCCAGCACACAGCCTGTCGCTATCCAACGGGGTCTAAGCTTCACGTCGCGGCTCCTGTGGCGTCAGTTGGCCTTCAGCGAGACGATAAACGCGATGAAAACCGGACATCACCTGTTCGCTATGGGTCACGACAATCAACGATTTTCCGTGGCGCTGACAGTGGGCGTGGAGGGCCGCCATCACGATGGCTGCCGTTTCGTCGTCAAGATTGGCGGTCGGTTCATCAAGCAGCAGAACCGGGCGCGAGCTGTACATCGCCCGCGCCAGCAGCAGGCGCTGACGTTGCCCCAGCGACAGTGCGGCATGGCTTTCGCGGATCAGGGCATTAATCCCACCGGGCAAGCCGCGCACCGCCTCCCCGAGCGCAAGCGACTCCAGCAGTGCCTCAATGCGCTGCTGGTCGCGCTCGCGGTAGGCGGCGTCAAACAGGGTAATGTTTTCGCGTACGGAGGCGTTAAACAGGATATCTTCCTGGCTTTGCAGGCAGACAAACTGCGCCAGCTGCTGGCGAGGTAGCGGAATATCACCGGCATAGCAGGTGCCCGCCTGCGGCGAAAACAGCCCGGCAATCAGCCGCAGTAAGGTGCTTTTCCCCGCGCCGGACTCACCGAAAATGGCTATCTGCTCACCGGCCGCCAGAGAGAAAGAGACCGAGTCGAGAATCGTTTTTTCCGCATCCCAGGCATAGCGGATGGCCTCAAAGTGGAGATGTGGCGGGCTGTGCGCCAGGACCGGTTCGGGCGGGGCGGCTTCTGCACCGTTTTCCGCTGGCAGAAACAGGCTGTGCGCGCGGCCGTCAATGATGTGCAGCTGAGACTTCTGGATCACCGAGTAGAAGATGCGCGTAATGTATGAGGTAAAGATCTGGCGCAGAAAGCTGTAGGCAAAAAAATCGCCCAGCGAGATCAGCTTGCTGTGGACCATGGGCAGCACCAGCAGCATAAAAATCACCATCTCTATGCTGCCCGTCAGCTGGTAAAGCCCCTCTTTTACCTGCTGATAGATTTTTTGCCGCTGCAGGCAGGAGAACAGATCGCGGCTATAGGCAGCAAAGGCGATCTGGCGCTGGCTCTCCAGCCCGGCGGTTTTGACCGTCAGAACGCCCTGTAACGTCTCCATAAAGAAATCGTTCAGTGCCGCTCCCTTCAGCTGTAGCTGCTGGGTGTACCAGCGATCGCGGATCACCGCCCAGATGCTGATCAGGCCCATGACCGTCACGCCGACGGCAGAAATGGCCGCCAGCAGGGGGGCGATCCAGAACATGATGGCAAGGGAGATGACGGCGATCACCCAGTCGGAGCGCAGACTGTTGTCGAGCTCGATCTTTTGTAGCATTCCCGACTGCCAGGCGGTGAAACGGCTGAAAATCTCCCCCGGCGCGCGCTTTTCAAAAAAGCGCAGCGGGTTGTTCAGCAGACGCGAGAAGCCGAGGCTGCTGTTGATCAGCACGAAGCGTTTGATAAACCTTTCGCTGACGATCCTGACACCCATTGCCATCAGCGTGGAGACAATAAACGCCACGATAAATGCCCCGTAGGGGAAGGTGTCGCTCCCGGTACTGGAGAAGGCCTGGTTAATCGCGTTGCTCACCATCGTTGGCATCAGAAACAGGCTAAGCGACACCAGAAAAGTCAGCAGCATCAGCCGGTAGATCCCCGGTACGGCGGCGGTCTCCTTCAGGCTCATAGCACGCGGCGCGCGCGGCGCTTTGCTCTGCGGGGGTTCTGCGATCGGAGCGGCCAGATGCGTGTCGGGATCGACAATCAGGGCATAGCCGCTGATCTCCTGCTTCAGCGCCGCCAGCGGCAGCCACTGCTCTCCTATCGCCGGATTCATCACGCAGGCATGATTGCCTTTGCGGTAAGCCAGCAGCACAAAGTGGCTGGCACCGTAGTGCAAAATGGCCGGTAGCGGCAGATCCCGCAGCTCAGCATGTTCAAACAGGACCGGCGTAGTGGCCACGCCCAGGCGGGCCATCATCTTCATCAGTGCATCAAGTGAGGTGCCGTGATCGGAAGCCGGAAACAGCTCGCGCAGGGTTTCCAGAGAGACGCGCTGCCCCTGGGTTTGGGCCAGCATCGCCACACAGGCGAGACCGCACTCGTTGGTCTCTTCCTGAAAAATAACATCGGGGATCGTCGTTTTCATCATGATGTTCAGTGATTAATAAAATAGAGAGAGTGGTTGTGCCAGAGCAACCAGTCCTGGGGACGGGTTCGCAGCGTCTGTTCGATAATGCCAGGCAGGGCGCCGGGCACCGCTTTAGCCGCCACGGGGGCATGAATATGGATATGCAGGCCGCGATCGTAATAGAGATGATAAAAAACCACCTGGGCGGAGATGGCAGCAGACAGGCGTACCACGCCGTTGTGTAACTTTGCCGCGCGTCCAAACAGACGGCAGGGCAGCTTAGCCGCCAGCGCGCCCTCTGCCTGCAGGGTATAGTCCGGAGAAATATCCGGGAAAATGATCATATTCTGCTGACCCTCGATGACGTCGTTCAGCAGCGACATCAGATCGCCAGCCAGCGCCTTATTCTGCTGATGAATTGAGCAGTAGGAGAGCTGGATCCCACCCAGCGCCCGCGTGTGGCGGTTATAGCGCGCCGCACTGGCGGAGACGACCACGCTGGCTCTCCCCGGCGTCACGCTGGCGCCCACCATCGCGGCCAGCACATCGGAGACGGAGTGTAACGGCGCGAGAATAATCGGGTGCTTTTCGCGGTGCAGCGGTGCGACTACCGCATTAAGCTGTCTGGCGCAGCGCTGGATCTGCTGCAGAAGTGCCGGGTTCTGTCCCCAGGTGGCCGCTTCTTCCAGCAGGCGACGGCGCACCGCAATCCACGCGGCGTTGATCTTCTCAGTCTGCCCCGTCAGACAGCGGTAGTTCTCGGTTGCCACCGCATTTTGCAAACGCCAGCCCCGGCCGACAATACGCAGTGCACAGAGCGCCCTGGCGACCGCGAGTAGCGCGGGCAGATAGCCGTATCGCAAAATTTTGCGCAGTATCACCATGGCCGCGCGCGACCCCAGACTGCGTAATGCAGCAGTCCGCTCAACGCCATTTCTGACGCTAAAGACGATACGGATCAACAGAAGCTTCAGCACTGGGATCACTTATCCTCGCTGAGCAGTTGCCGCATTCGGTCGGCAAACGCCGGGAAATCGCGATCCTGAGCGACGACGTAACGCCGGTTAATAATAAAAATTGGCGTGGAGCGGATAGCGTAATGGCGGGTCACCTCCGCCATATAGTTCAGGCGGTTTTTTACTGCGTCACTCTGACTGACACGATGATATTCCCCTACGTCGATATTATTTTTTGTTAGCCAGGCTTCAAGCGCTTCGCCATCGCTGAGGTTAATATTGCGCGTAATGATGGCGTTATAGGCGCTGTCGCGATACTTCTCTTCAATACCCATCTCCTCCAGCGTGGCAAATAGCGGAGCGTAGACGGCCAGGCCATTATCGTCGCTGGTGATGTGAATCGCTTTGAACTGGCTTCCCGCCGGCAGCGAACGTGCGAATTCGGCGAGATTATCTTCATTCGCGGCACAGTAGTGGCAGCCAAGAGACATCACCTCAATAATGGTTTTGTTGTCCTTAATAGGGCTGTTTTTAACCTCTTCATCGCTGACCTCACGAAAAGCTTGCGTCTGGTTAACGTCAGAGGAAAAGGTATTAAACACAAACAGGTGATAGCACAGTACGGTTATCAGTACAGAGATTATTATCAGCAACAGGGAATAGCCGATAAATGTGCGGCGCTTAATCTGGATAGTCATCTTCATCTCGTTATGAAACAGAAAAATACCCGGAAAAGAGTGACTCCGGGTATTAGCCCTTCAAGGGTTTAGTTCAACACGCCACAATTGCTGCTGGCCGCATCTTTTGAGGTGCTGGAAATAACCGTACCGTGCTTATCGGTGCAGGTTGTTACCAGCTTACAGGACTTCACGCTCCCTGATGTAATCAGCTGATAGGTGCTTTCACAGGTCTTACAGGTGCCACCAATAATGCGTGCGGCTTCAACAGCGGTCACTTTTTTCATCTTTATTTCCTTACTTTAGGTTGATTTTGCAGACAGGTGCTGCGCGATACCGACGGAAAACCCGGCGGTAAATATCGAATTTATTGCTTTATCTTGAGGGCGTAAGCCATTTGAACTTCTCAAAAAGAGCGATGTTGTTTTTTATATTTAGCCTTTTCATTAGCTTGCGCTTTACATAGCTTATTTTTCGGATGTCCGTGTCCGCCTGATGGGCAATATTTGACAGGGATTTCCCTCTCAATATCTCTTCAATTAACCACCACTCATTACAGGAGATTAAATGATGGACATCACCACTGCGTAGAGTGTTACGGGTATAATCTATCAGCGAGTAGCTGAACCGGTTTTCATTGGCTTTTTTTTGATTCAGTCCATTAAGAAAAGCAGGGATATGCTCCATTTTTTCATTTTTCATTAACCAGTGCGCCTGTGGAAACAGGTTGTAGATGGTTAAGAAAAATGGCATATGATGATTGCTTAGCATAATGACCAGCTTTTTGTTCTGGTGCTTATAACAACCCTGCATTCTGTTCAGCATCACAAAACGCTCCATAGGGAGCATATCTAAATCGCAGAAAAGCCACAGGTGTTGGTTACCCTCGATCCTGCTTTTAGTTCGATCAATAAGCTGTTCGTAATCATCCGTTAGCGAAAATGACACATTTCTTGTTTCACGAAATAAAGATGAAATGCTCGCCTTCATCCCCTCAAAAAAGTAGGCATTTTCGTCATAAAAAAAACATCGATACGTCATGCTGAAAATCCCTTTTGATGCCGTTACTGATAATTCAATATGTAGTTTGCCGTGGCGGTAAAAGGCCCGGTGGTCAAGGTTTCTTTTGATAGCGCTTCAGGCTCTGCGGCGACAAAAGCTTTAAAGTTCAGCTGCATCATCCCGCTTTTAAGCGTGACAGGAAGCGTTGCCACTCCCAGTTGGATCGGCGTGTTATCTTCTTCCAGCAGTCCGATGCCAATACCGCTGGCCCCATTGGATGTCGAGGGTTTTATCGCCAGGTGGTCTTTCAGATTGGGGTTTTCGCTGCCGCTAAAGGTTACGGTGACGGTACTTGCCAATTGCGGATTACAGTCCTGTAGCTTGAGCGTGAAAGCAATGGGTTCACTTTTCTCAGAGTGGTAAAGATCGCGCGTTGAAATTTTGCCAAAATCTACCGGTGCACTTTCCGATTCCGGAGCGATGCTGCAGGGGATAGCCACCACAACGCCTTTAAAATCCAGCTGGCCACCAATCAGTTCGCCAGCGGCCTGCGCGGGACCCGCAAGAAGCAGAGGCAGCATCAGTACGAGACCAATAATGATATTTTTCATTCTCTTCCCTTACTGGAATTGCGCGACGATAGTTGCCGAGGCGCTGAATTCGCCTTCCTGAATCATCGACGTGGCGCTTTTTGCAATCGGCGCGGCCACGAGATTCCAGTTCCCTTCATTATTGGTAAAGCCCGGAACGTCATAAAAAGTATTGGGGATGATGGCTTTACCCTGACTGTCCTTAAGGGCGATACCCAGCTCGGGACGCGCAGGAGAGCCACTGACGCTGAGATATCGACCGTCGTCAAAAGCCGGCGAGGGCTGTTGAATACCCAGCTTGATATTCAGTGCGCCACTGGCAAAACTTCCTCCCTGGCACTTCACGTGGATCGGTATATTTTGGCTGTAATTAATGCCGTTCAGCTTGCTGCCCGTTCCGGGGATGGTGCCAAAATCCACCACCACAGGCGTGCCCTGATTAATCACGCACTTGTCCGGAACGGTAATGATGGCGGAATTGATGTTGGTGCGCGAAAGGGCCACCGTGCCCTGGTTACCCGCGACGAGGCTGCCGAACAGCCTGGCAATCTCGGTACCCTCCAGCCTGATGCCGTTAATAATGGGTTTGGTCACCATAAAGGTCACGCGGCCCATCGAGCCCGAGTCCATATCGGGCGTTATTCTTGAGGAGGGCGCGGTGCAGCTGTTCGCCAACATATTTGAAACGTTATTAAACGGCACGGCAAAATACTCGCGCCGCGCGCCGCTAATCCAGATCTCAATTTTGACGGACAGGTAGTCATTGAGCTTGAGAAAGCCTGCGTAGCGACTGTCCTGTGGCAGCGTCGCCGTGGAGGAGAAGTAGATAGGCGCATTGCTAATATTGCTGTTGCAAAACACCCTGGCCGAGTAGCTTCCGCTCAGGCTATAAGCGCGCGGGATAGTGGCACCTATGCGATTATCGGTAATGTCCTGATTTTCCAGGTTGATGTTGTAGTCATAGGTGCCCGCCGTCGGCTCAATGGCGCCATGAGGCTCGGCGGACCAGGCTAAATGAGGCAGCAGCAGTGCAGCAGCAGAGAGCAGGCCCCGACAGCGTGGCTGGCGTAACAGCGTGGAATTTTTCATTACAGATACTCCATTTTCAGGCGGATCAGACTGCTAAATTCGCCATTGCTGACGTGACTGCCCGTTGATTCCAGCGCGGCCATAAAGTCAAACTCGCTGTCGCCGGCATTGATCAGATAAGAGCGGGCTGTCTGATTGAACGCCAGCGCGTTGCCGTTGATATCCAGCAGCCGGATGCCTGCGCCCTGCACGGTTCCGTGAATGCGCAGCAGTTCCGCGTTGCTGGGATCGGCCTCTCCCATAAAAATCAGCTGGATAGTTCGCTCACCCGCGGGATTGGCCGCCCTGTTACTGACCACCCGCTTCGCCCCGTTAGGGGCTGGCGCACCGGCGGCTCCTTTCAGGCAATTTTTCAGATTCAGTCTGATGTGTACCGGCTGACTGCGATCGCCAGCCTGATGAAAACGTCCCGCGTCGATTGCTCCCAGCGCAATATCCCGCATATGGCTCTGCGTTATCACCGTACACGGCAAGGTAAGATCCAGACTGTGGAACCGGACAATGCCGTTGACCTCGCGAGTCTGCTCCCCGGCCTTAAGATCTGGCAGCCGTAACGTCTCTGCCTGCAGCGGAAGTGTCAGGCTCATCATCAACAGAGACAGAGATGAAAGTGTGTGGCGCATTGTCGGCTCCCTGTTACCTGGTTACTGATCCTGCTGCGCAGGCGGTAGCGCTTTACAGGTGTTGCCGTCACAGCGGTATTTCAGCTCCGGGTGGCCGCCATAATCGTTGACGAACATCATGGAGAAGGTGCTGACGCTCGCTTCCGTGATAGCAAACTGCTGGCTCGATTTCGGCGCAATCATGATCCCTGGAAAGTGGGTGAGTTTGCGCTTCGCATCGTCCGACAAGCCAAGAAGGGTGATGTAATAAGGCGTCGGATTCTGTGCCGTTATCTGATTGCCGTTTTTCTGGAACACCACCTGGTCCTGCCAGACCTCGCTTTTACTTTTTGGGATCACGGCAGCCGGCCGGTAAAACAGCTTGATGCGTGACTGCATCGCCAGCTGCAGCGTATTCGGCTTATCGGGTTTCGGCGGGATCTCACGCACGTTGAGGAAGAACAGACTCTCCCTGTCCTTGGGCAGCTGCTCTATTCCCGAAGTCTTTGTGACGCGTGCAATTCCCTTTTGCCCGCCATTAATGCGCTGCAGCGGAGGTAAAACCAGCAGCGGTGCCGTGATCTTATTGCCCTTTTCATCCTCTACCCACGACTGGGCAAGAAAAGGAATGGCTGAACTGGTATTCGAGAGATTTACGCTAGCTGAGGCCTCTTTCTCGGTAATAATCAGCCGGGTCCGATCGAGTGAAATACCCGCTACGGCCTGGCCACTGAGTACGCTCAGCGCCACGGCGGCCATCCAATGGGTTGTGTATTTATTCATGCTCATTTTTGACCTTTTATGACTGTGAATTAACATCATGGGCGTGCTTAGCGGCACGGCAGCAGCAAGCTGGTGGCTTGCTCGTTGATATCCGACGGCATGGCGATGCGGCACTGATTTTTACCATTCCAGACCACGTTCAGCGTCTCGTCAGGATTGACCCCGGCCAGCCAGGCTTGCCCGTTATCCAGCACCATCGCCACGCTGACACCGTCTGCGTTATAAACCTCGGCACCAAATGGCGGTACGCTATTGTCAGCCAGGCGCAGCGTGGCCATGATTTTCAATCCCCTTGCCATGCCAAAAGCCTGATAGCCGATGGCCCCTTCGGTCAGCGTCGCGGTGGTAATGGCTTTGGCGGGTTCGATGTCGCCATCCATCGCGTCAACGTCAACGCGGGTATCAAAACTGCTGTAGCTCACGATGTCCGGCACCACGGCAATACCAAAACTGTTGGTTCTTGAACGTTTGTCATTAAGCGGCACACCGCCGATCCCGTTGGTGTCGACCATCACCCGCGCCGTGTTCATGGTGGCTCCGCCGTTGTGCAGCGCCGCGCCATGACGTGTGGCGGTAAAGCCGCCGCGCACTGATGTGCCTAGCGCCACAAAGCGATTTTGCTGGTAGCTGGCATTGGTGTTGATATCTGCCATCTGCGCACGACGCTGGTAGTAGCCGTCAACGCTGGCGTTGCCGTCCTGGCTGGCGCCGCTGCGGATACGCCACAGATTGTTAGCGTCGCTGTTATCGGTGTAGGACGCCATCGGGCTGCTCTTGCCGTTATAGCTCTGTACATCCACACCGGCCCACCGGCTGTCACCTATCGGGATCGAGAGCGAGAGGGCGAGAGAATCATCCGTGCGTCCACGATAGTCGGAGCGGTATGCCGAAAGATTAGCGCTGATGCCTTTGGTATCCCCCACGCGGAAGCTGCGGCTGACAGACATGCCGTAGCGCTCCCTGCGTTTGTTTTCCCAGTAATTTTGATGGGTGTAGGACAAAAACAGCGTGGTAGCCTGGTCTGCGCTATCCGGCCAAAAGGTTTTATTGGCGGTGATGGTGTACAGCTCTTTTTCACGGCCAAAAAACGGTGAGTCCTGATAGTCGCGGTAGCGATCGTCGAGGTATTGCGCCATCGTTCGGTAATTTTTTTGCGAAAAGCGGTAGCCTGCGAAGGTGATCGCACTGTGGTATTCGTCAAAGGTTTTCGCATAGCTCAGCTTCCAGGAGGTGCCGGTAAGACGCTCGCCATTACGCTGTTTACTCAGGGATTGGGTGGCATCGACAGAAAGGGCCCCCAGCACGCTCAGGTCGCGCCCGACGCCCACTGTGGAGGCGGAAAATTCCTCACCAGACGTTTGCAGCCCGCCGTATAACGACCAGGCATTACTGACCCCCCAGGAAAAATCCCCGGAAATGAACGAAGGCCCCTGCAGCTTATGGCTGTAAGTCGACGGCGTGCCGCCGGCAAGGTTGTAGCGTACGTATCCCGGGCGCGTCAGATAGGGAATGTCGGCGGTATTAATCTGGAAGGTAGACACCGAGCCGTCCTGCTCTTCGACGCGGACGTCCAGCGTGCCGCGCACCGAGCTGCGCAAGTCCTGAATATTGAACGGTCCCGCAGGCACGGTGGTTTGGTAGATAATACGACCGCTCTGGCTGACCGTTACGGTGGCGTTCCCGCGCGCAATTCCCTGAATTTCAGGCGCGTAGCCTTGCAGGGCGGGGGGGAGCATGCGTTCGTCACTGACAAGGTTTGCCCCGGTAAAACGCACCGTGCTAAAAACCTGCGAATTGAGCGAGATTTCACCCAGCGTCAGTTTGGCCGCCATCATCGGTAGGGGACGATAGGCGTAAATCTGATTCCAGTCGAAAGCAAACTGGTGATTGTCACTGTAATAGCTGGTTTGATACTCACCGCGCAGACGCCACGCGCCAAGATTAGCGCCGGCCTGGCCGTAGCCTGATACCGTGCTGTAATTATGGCTGTCGTCGAATTGTCGGGTCATTTGTCCGTTGAGACTGTAATCAAAAATCAGCCCGGCGATGCCGTTATCCCAGCGCTCGGGTGGCGTCCAGTCAGGATCGTCGTATTTCATCCATGCCTGGGGCACGGTAATGTCCAGCGAACCGGCATAGTTACTTAATTGCACACCCGGCAGCGTTTGCAGCGAGTAGCAATTCTCATAGGGCTGGGCGACCTTCAGCCGCGCTTCTTCTTTCAGCGCCAGCTTATTCAGCAGGCTGCTGCTGATGCAGGGCTGGGCACTTTTTCCCTTTGCGGTTTCGATATAGCGAATTTTTTCCTGATCCAGCGACTTGCCGTTAACGCGAATATCAAGCAGGTAGCTGCCAGGCGAGATGTAGTTATCCGTTGAGAAACGAGATAAATCGATATGGGTACGATCGGCGGTATCTAACACGTCGGTATTGAATTCAACGCTATCGTCAGCATATATTGCCGTGGCGTAGCAGACGCTGATTGCCTGCAAAATGGCCGCGGTTGATTTAACTCTGAAAGTTCCCAACATGATTTCAATCCTGGAAAAAATGTTTAAATGCTCTGCGTTTCATAACGAACTTTTCAGTACGGATAGCGTAAGCCTACCCCCCGAAAACAGATGCCTTCCGTAATATCATCGGGGTGTTTTTTTATTGGCTAGCGCTCTCAATGATAAGTGTTTTAATGCTCTGAGTTTAATTTTTCTGCTCTTTGCTGGGGTTCTTTTTTGTGGTGATATTTTATTTTTCTGTTTAAGGCCCGACCGAGTATGATTTTTTCCTGCTTCAGCTCGCGCAGAAAAAAGAGCAATGAGACGCTCATCGCTACTTATTGCGTTGCCGATCTCCATTCTGACTCTCCCTGGCATTGCCATCGAATGTGAAAATGTGCGGGGGGATCCCCCCGCACTGTATCTTTATTGCGTATTACTGGTAGGCGATTTCGAAATTAATGGTCGACTCGAAAGAACCTGCTGTAACCGGGCTGTAAGCAACATTATTCTCAGCATCTGTGGTTTTTTCAGAACGCAGGAAAGCAACAAATGGAATGGTCGTCGTGCCGTTAACCAGCTTCACGGATGCAGTAGGCTGGCCCCACTTAACTTCCTGGTTAGCGCTGTCCAGCATGCCGATACCCGCGCCAGAGGCGGTACCAGAAGTAAATGCTGCCAGTGAATCATCAACGGCATTTGGGCTGGTTGGGTTATAGGTAACAACAGCACTTTGCGCTACGGTGGTGTCGCAGTACTGCAGTTCAATGTTTTTCTGAACGCTGGCTGCACGCTGGCCATTTGCCAGTGCTGATACAGGAACCTGGTAGAAATTAACGTTCACTGGACTGGAGTTTGCAGAAAGACCACAGGCGGTATTGACCAGTTCACCTTCGAATTTGATCTGCCCTGTGGTGGTATCAGCGGCAAAAGCAGCCCCAGAGCTCAGAGCAGCAGTGAAAGCAGCAGCCATAACTACTTTAGTCATTTTCATAATTCATCCTGTTTATATTAAAATCCTGAGAAATAAAGAGTCACAACCTCACGATCAATCTATAATTCGATCCTTGTCAGGTGCTATCCGTATTGTTCGCTTAAGTGATGTTTCGCCCATCCCTTGTAAATCAGTAATGAGTGAAAGTGCTTAACCGAACTGGAAAGGATGCTATCAAAATAAAGAAAATCCTAAAAGAGTTGCGCACTAGCTCAGTGATATACGCCATCAAAATTTAAGATCGGGGTCTTTTTCTAAGGTATATCTCGCGAAGAGGTTAGAATAATCCTAACCCGTGGCTTATAAGATTGTATAAAGATGAATTGAGGTGTTATTTCCTATTTTTTTTAAGATATTTCCTGGTTGTAGGGACTCTTATGGGGATTACCCATCTCCAGCAATGGAATTAGAGCGATGCAAAAGTCGGGTAATAAGAGCGCCCGCAGGCTGACTTGAGAAATAGGTTAGCGACGGATTACGATGGGGTTTATCCCTATAAAGTTTAGGGCTAAAAAGTGGCATTACCCGGTACGGGTTATTTGCCTGGCACGGCAGAGAGAGGCGGGGAGGGGACAGCCTCACCGCCTGAGAGAGAGGTTACGAGATAAACTGTTTACCCTGTTTGAGAACCAGATCGCAGGCTTTGGTTTTCACTTTTTTGCCGATGGCGGTATCGCCCAGCGACTTCAGGTCAACCTGCTGATTGTTGCTGGTATTCAGCAGGCCCATCAGCCCCTGTTTGTAGTCGGTGGTTTCCTGCTGCTTTTGGGTATCCGCCAGGCCCAGCTTGCCGAGCAGCTTATCCTTCACCGAGGAGACATTGTTATCAACGATGTTGTTCTGCACGCAGTACTGCAGCACGCCCGCCGCATTGGTCATGGTGCCGGAGCTGAGCGACTGGCTGCCGCCGTTCAGCAGCCCGGTGAGCGCGCCCAGCGAGGTGCCGCTCTGAGTGGTGGTAGTAGAAGAGGCGGAATTGCTGTTGGCGTTCTGCCCCAGCGCGCTGGCGGCCGAGTTAAGCTGATCCTGCCAGCTGGCAGCCCCCGCCGCAGCGGTGAACAGGGCGGTGGAGACGGACAGTGCCAGAACAAACTGAGAAGCTGCTTTCATGAGGTGACCTATACAATGTGATGTGGCGCGCAGCCCTCCGTGGCGCTGCAACGATAGCTTCCCTTTCGGACCCTGTTATCCGCGCTGAGTTCCTTTAGGAATGTTCCGTAACTCATGCCGCCACCTCCACCTACGCCCTGTTTTTGTAGGGCCCGACCGCTTTTTTGGTCGGCCCGTTATACCCCCATTACCCACCGTTTTCCGTTTTTGGTCAGCCATTCTCACCCCACCACCCACCGTTTTCGCTGTTGCCGACCGTTTTTATGCTCGGCCATTCTCACACCTGTCACCCACCGTTTTTCGTAGGGGCCGGGCATGCCCGGCCCGTTGCTGCCTGACCCCAGCGCGTGTTTTTTCAGCACTCACACCCAGCACGTGCGGAATGGGGTTGCGTATACAGGGGGTAACGGTATAATCCACAACGTTTTCCGCATACCCTTCAGTGCCGAAGTGGCGAAATCGGTAGACGCAGTTGATTCAAAATCAACCATCGAGAGATGTGCCGGTTCGATTCCGGCCTTCGGCACCATAAATCAGGTATGAACATTTAAGCCACCGCGAGGTGGTTTTTTTGTGCCTGAGATTCAGCTTTCCTCAATCACATCACCAGGCTGATGACGTTCGGATAACACCAGTAAAGCGCGACCATCACCCCGATGTTCAGCACAATGGTAATGAAGAAGTAAGTCTTAAACGGCTGCTTCTGCGTTTTATGACGAAACAGCTGCTGACCAACCACCGCACCCGGCCATCCCCCCACCAGTCCCAACACCAGCAACGTTGACTCCGGCACTCTGCGCCAGCCTTTGCGCGCCGCCATTTTATCCCCGTCGTAAATGACAAATGTCAGCACGCTGGCGAGCAGCAACCACATCACCAGCGGGTGCGGCAGCAGCGCACTGGCGACCGCCGCTAAGGCCAGAAGCAGGTAACAGAAGATATTGAGGTTCATGGGATTTTGCGGTGGCCGTTGTTGAGAAAGAGGGGCGATTGTAGCTGATTTTGCGCAGGATTCGCGAGAAAGTAAGAGAAGGAGTAGCTGCGATATCCAGGACATGAGATCGCTTTTAAAATCCAGAATGCTGATAATTTGATCGCTATGATTTTCGATTCATTGAGGGGGCGCAACTGCCATTCCCTCACGAAAAGGGAGGAACGATAAAGCATGGACGATGAAATTAAACAGCGGGTTATCGCACTGGCAAGGCGCCACAACGGTGTTTATTTATTTAACAACGAAAAGAAGCAACGGCTGCTCACACCCACAACTGATTTAGACACGGATATGCGCTTAGACGTTGGTGAAGCCGAAGATTTAATGGACGAGTTCTTTAGAGAATTCAAGGTTCAACGGGGGAGTTTCAGGATTGAAACTTACTACCCTGATGAGCCTTTTTCGTGGAATCCTTTCAAGAAATTTCCAGTCACTCCTGTACCCGACTTCACTCTTGGGATGCTGATTGAATCGGCTAAGGCAGGGAAGTGGCTGTACGACTAATCAATGGCACCGGGTTGATACGGTTGCCCTCCAACCGTATCAACCCGACAATGCCTGCACCGCGCACCACAAATCTCACCGCTAATGCGCCGTGCCAAACAGCTCCGCGAACTTCACTGCCAGCCAGCCGACGGGAGTGGTTGCTCCCCCGACCATATTGGTCACTTCAGACATCCCCTCCGGGATCGGGATATTGGCGTTTCGCGCCGCCTGCGTGTACTCCGGGGAAATGTCGCTGCCGACGTACAAAATGCAGGTGACGATCAGCGTGCCGGTAATAAACATGCGGAACATATTGCGTTTACAGAAGGGCGTGACCATCGCCAGCAGGAACATCAGTGACGCCAGGTCAACGAACGGCAGCACGCGGTTGCCCGGCAGAATGACGGACAGCACCACCGTCACAGGGATAAGCAGCAGCCCGGTTGCCAGCACTGAAGGTTCGCCAATCAGTAACGCCGTATCCATGCCGATGTAGAAATCCCGACCGGGGAATTTCGCCTTCAGCTTTGCTTCCGCCGCATCGCGCACGATCATTAATCCCTGCACCAGGATCTCGATCATTTTTGGCAGCAGCAGCATGGCCGCCGCGACCTTAATCGCCAGCGCAACCGCCGCCGACGCATCGTATCCGGCCAGCAGCGCCAGCAGTAACCCCAGCACAAAGCCTAACGTAATCGGCTCACCAAAAACGCCAAACTTTTTATTAATCGTTTCCGGGTCGAAGTTTATTTTTCTGATTAGCGGGGTTTTATCGATAAGGTAATTACAGACCATGGCAAAGGGCACGTAGCATATACAGGTAAGATGGGGGAATGAGATCCCCTTGAGGTGATAATTTTTCTGCAGGTAGGGCGCGGTGAAATCTGCCGCCAGCAGCGTAAGGATAAATATGCCGAAGGTAATCCCGACAGCAAGCCAGTAATTACCGGTTCCGGCATACACCACTGAACCCACAAGCAGGAATATCCAGTAGTTGAAGATATCGATATTCACAGTTTTGGTGATTTTCAGCAGCAGCATCGCCAGGTTGATGATAATAAAACCGACCACCACCGGCAGCATCAGCGGCGAGCCCCAGCCGATGGTTGAGGCCGTGGGCCAGCCGGTATCAACCACCGTCAGGTGCAGGCCAATGCGTTCAACCATCGCCTGCGACGCGGGGCCGAGATGGGTCAGCAGCAGGCCAATCACCAGTCCGACCCCTTCAAACCCGATTCCAACCAGCATCCCGGCTTTAAATGCCGTGCCGAGGGTGACCCCAAAGCAAAGCGCAATAATAAAGAATATTACGGGCATCATGACGGATGCCCCCAGACTGATAATGCTGTTGATAATATCCATAATCATTCCTTCAGCGTGCGGAATATACGGGCACGGAATATTCCGCGCCCGGTGGGCTATGTGGATTGAATACTGCGTGCGGGTTATTTTTTATTAAGCTCGGCCAGCAGCGCCTCAGAAAATAGTTTGGGCGAGTTGCTGAAGGCATCCATAGTGCTACCGGCAATATGTGGCGTAATCGTCACGTTATTCAGCGTGTAAAAAGGGCTGTTATCCGGCAGCGGTTCGTCATCAAAGGTATCCAGCGCGGCACCCATAATTTTCCCGGCTTGTAAGGCCGCAATTAAGTCGCCCTCATTGATTAACCCGGAGCGGGCGGTATTGACGATAATCGCGCTGCTTTTCATCAGGGAAAAATGATGCGCGTTAATCATCTGCGCGGTTTCCGGCGTCAGCCGGGCATGCAGCGAGATAACATCAGCGCGTTTGACCAGCTCATCCAGCGAATCGACTTTTTCATAGCGATCGTGTCCGCTAACGTACTTATCGTAAAAGATAATCTCCGTACCAAACGCACTAAGGTAACCGGCGACCCGCCGGGCGATATTGCCCAGCCCGACAAGGCCGACCACCTTACCGCCAATCTCCGGGATCGCCCGATGGTTAGGGCTCTCCCCGCGCCAGATTTTAGCGCGCAGCGCAGCGTGCGAACGGGCAATATTGCGCATCTCCGCGAGGATCATGCCCACGGTGAACTCTGCCACGCTGCGCGCATTGCGCCCCGGCGTATTTATCACCTCAATGCCGCGCGCCTGCGCAGCGTCCTGATTGACGTTTTCCACGCCGCCGCGCAGCACGCCGATAATTTTCAGCTGTGGCAGCTGGTTGAGGACGGCGGTATTCACCGGGGCGAACTGAACGATCAGGATGTCGGCGTCCTCCGCCGCCAGCAGCAGCTCTGCGGGTAACGCCACGGCTTCGGCACCCTGCTGCTCAACCCGCAGATTATCCTGCTGTAATTTCTCGACGGAGGGATGCGTCCACTCGCGCACTTCAACCTCGATGCCTTCATCCCTGAGCGCCTTAAGGCCGGATTCCATCATCGCTTTGTTGATAAAAAGATCGGCAATCGCCAGACATTTCATAACTGTTCTCCATGGGTTAACGCATCAACATCCCGCCAGTGACATCGACCGTGGCTCCGGTCATATAGCGGGTTTTAGGGGAGACCATAAACACGCCGATATCGGCGATCTCTTCCGGTTGGGCCACCCGGCCCAGCGGAATGCGCTTCAGGTAATAGTCAGGATCCCGTTCGAGCTGGTGACGAACCATCGCGGTATCCATCATTCCGACGGCGAGGTTATTGACGTTGATTTTCTGCCTGGCGACCTCGCGCGCCAGCGAAATGGCGAACGCCACCAGGCCCGCTTTACTGGCCGCGTAGTGCGCATGCCCGGTGGTGGAGCCGTGAAAGGCCGCCTGGGAGGTAATGTTCAGAATGCTGCCCGCCTGGTCCCGCTGCAGGCAGTGATTAACAAACAGCTGGCTGAGGTGAAATACCGCTTTCAGATTGATATTCATCACCCGGTCCCAGTCCTGCTGGGATAATTCAGTGACGTAGCCGCTCAGCCAGATCGCCGCGTTGTTGATCAGGATGTCCGCGCTACCCAGCCTTGCAACACAGGTTGCGAACAGCGCCTCCCGGCTTTGCTCATCCGCCAGATCGGTTTTCACCGCGATAATGTTAACGCCGGTGGCGTTTTTCACGCTGGCAACCAGCTGCTGCGCACTCTCTTCATGCGTTAAGTAGCTGAAGCAGATATTGACCCCTTCGTTTGCCAGCGACAGCACCAGCTCTTTTCCCAGCCCGCTGGCCCCCCCGGTGACGATGGCGCTACGGTTTTTTAAGTTCAGATCCATGCTTGCCTCATTAATCGGTGATGAAGTGGCTGCAGCGCCGCCACGGGGACTGCATCTCTGACAGCAGATTTTTGTACAGCTGATATTTGTCCTGATAGACCTGCTGATTGTCCGGGTTGGGCAGCACGGTGCGCGAGACGTGGACCATCGCGTGAGAGGCGCTAAAGACGTCGTCAAACCAGCCGATCATCACCGCTGCCGTCATCGCCGTGCCCAGCGTGCCGTGCTCTTTGACATCGACGATTTCAAGCCGCGCCTGGAAGATATCGGCGAACAGCTGCAGCCAGGCAGGGGAGTTGGTTACCCCGCCCGCAATGCGAATCGTGCGGCTTAACTGCGGGTTGATGTGGCGTAAACGCTCGGTGTGATAGAGGTGGCTAAAGGCCACGCCCTCATAGATCGCCCGCAGGAAATGGGCCTTTTTATGGAAGCTGCTGACGCCGATAAAGCCGGCGGAGGCATCCGGGATGGTATTGGAGCCAAACACAAAGGGAAAGAACAGCAGGTGGCTTTCTTGCGGCGTGGTGGAGGAGACCAGCGCGCTGCACAGGTCGTAAACGGATGCACCCTCCGAGGCCGCTTTTTCCCGCTCGCCCTCCATAAAATTATTGATGAACCACTCCAGATTACTGGCCGAGGTGGGGCTTGCCTCGGTGATCAGCCATTTACCGTCGATCGGGTAGATGGAGGTCATAAACAGATCTTTGTCGATCACCGGGCGATCGGTGACGTACTCGTTGATGCTCCAGGTGCCGGTAACGATCGCCAGCTTATCCACGCTGTTGATGCCGCAGGCGATAGCCGAGGCAGAGATATCGAACACGCCCCCGGCAACCGGCGTTCCCGCCTGCAGCCCCGTCTGGCGGGCGACCTCCGCGCTGATGGTGCCGCAGCAGTCGGTGGAGAGCTTAATCGGCGGTAACCTGTCGCGCAGCTCAGCAAGGCCCCACCACGCCAGCAGTTCGTCGTCGTAGCGGCGCTCGCGCACGTTAATCATGCTGGTGCCGGAGATATCGGTCAGCTCCACGCAGGCTTCCCCGGTCAGCCAGAAGCGGACCAGGTCCTTCACCATAAAAATCGCGTCGGTTTTTTGCAGCGTTTCCGGCTCGTGGTCCTGCAGCCAGGCCAGCAGGGCGACGGGCTGCCCGGCCCAGACCGATTGCATGGTTTTGGGCAGAACGTGGGAGATAAATTCCGGCGAGTTTTGCCATCTCTCCACATACTCTTTTGCCCGGCTGTCGGTGGAGATAATGCCGTTACGCAGCGGATGACCGCTTTTATCGACCAGGTACAGCCCGTTGCCGTGGCCGGTCACGGCAATGCCTTTGATCTGGCTGGCGGCAATGCCGGACTGCTCAAGCGCTTGCCGGATAACGGCAAGATTGGCGCCCCAGAGTTCATCCATATCGCGTTCGGTGTGATGCTCTTGCGGGGTCAGCATGCGGGTGGACTGTGCGGCGCTGGCGATAACCTTACCGCGGCGGTCGTAGATGGCGGCCTTAGTGAAGGTGCCGCCATTATCAATGCCCATGACGAATTCATCATTCATTAGCGTGGACTCCTGATTGGTTACCATAAGCCAGGTTCGCTGGTGGTGATCCCTTTAAATCCGGCATGGAATATTTTCTCTACAAGGGTTTTGCGCTTTACGAAGCCCCCGGCGATAAATACCACCTCACAGCCGTTTAAATTGCGGCTGATTAATTCCAGGCACTGGCAGGCATATTCAGCCGGTAGAATTTCAATCGCATCCAGCGGGTTGTGCTTAACGATATCGATGGAGTGGTCGAGCGAGCGCGAATCAATAAGCAACACGCGAAAGATGGTCAGCAGCCCCTCTTTTTTGGCATAGCGCAGCGCGGAAAGATTGGATGAGATAACACCATCAACCCGGTAATAATTTTTTAGCAGGGCGATCCCTGCCTGGTCCGGTTTAAATCCGCCGAGCAGTTCGAGATGGACCAGCACTTTTTTACCGCCCTGATGACATTTGCCAATCAGCGACTGCAGGTTGCCGATATTGGCCTCCGACAACAGCAGATACTCCGACGGGCAGGCGAGCGCCTTATCCAGGTGCTTATACTTTCTGACTGAGGGAATAATGGTGTTATTTAACTGCATAGTGATTTCCGATGTTAATGAGCCATGTAGAGGCTGTAAGCATCTTCCGCCGTGGCATTGTGATGGATGATGGCATTCAGACCTGCTACCACTTTTGCTGGCTGTGGGTCCTGCGTGATATTGCGGCCCACCGCCACCCCTTTTGCGCCAGCCTGCATGCAGTGCTGTACGAATTGAAAGTAGCCGTCAATACCGGTTTTAGGCCCGCCGAGCGCCAGCACCGGTACGCCTGCAGCCTCGACGATCAGCCGGTCTTCGTCAGTACCGCTAAAGCGGGTTTTGATCACGTCTGCGCCCAGCTCCACCGCGGCTCTGGCCGCCGCCGCAATGATCGTCGGGTTGTTCGAGTCGTCGCTGGTCACGGCATAGCCGTAAGGGAGGGATTCAACAATCAGCGGCATATTCCAGCGGTCGGCCGCCTGCGCCAGCTGCATCGCCATAAGGTGGGTTTTCTCCTCGTTGAAGGCGCCGGGGAAGGTCATGCACACCACGCCCTCCGCCGCGACTTTCAGCGCATCTTCAATGGAGAACACCGCAACGGTATCGGGCACGCTATTATCAAAAATACTCACCGTGCTATCGACGCGTAATACCACCGGAACGTGGCTTAATGCCTCACCGAAATTTTTCAGCATGCCGTAAGTGACCAGCGCACAGTCAAGACCCTGCGCGACCAAATCTGGCAGCTGACTGAGTGTATTATCAATACCCGCTGTTTTAGTTGAAAAGTGATAACCATCGAGCGCCAGCGTGACCGATTTGCCATCTTTTGCAAAAATTCTCGACAGACGACGTTGTTTAGACATTGATTTCCTCCTGAGTAGAAAAAAAAAGCCCTCAGAGAAACGAATCTCTGAGGGCTTACTCTTCACGTACCCTGATGATAATGGTTCGGGGGGCCAAACCATTATCCGTTGAATTGGTTAGCTTGATGAGAAGGGTTTAAATATGGGGAGTTTAAACACGTTCTCAGGCTGAGGTAATGATTAGCATGGGGATGTATGGGAGTCTAGTTTGAGTTAGGGAAATGAGAGGTGGGTCACGTGGGTAACAGAATTTTGCTTTATTGTATGCAGTGAGTTGTTTTCAGAAAAGCACAAAGTGTTCTTTTTTAGTTGTTCATTATTAGTTCATTCTTGCTAATTTTTAGTGATATAGGTATCTTACGTTAATATTCTCTTGGTTGTTTTTTTGCCTTTTTTGCATATCAATAAATCATTTTTGATAGGGAAAACAAATGGTTTAAAGTTATTTTTGTTATTTTATATTAAGAAGTTTATGGTGAGGTGGCATGGTCAAGGTGCTAATAAATATCGGATTGATCCTGGTTGGGGTTTATCTGGCTGGTAATTTTGCACGGCAAAATCCAAAGTTTGATGCATTCCTGGTTGTTATTGAGGATGGATATGATGGTTTAAATAGGAAAATAAAAGATGCAAATATTCGTCAGGGTGTCATTCTTTTACAGCGTATATATGGGGTGCTGGCATTTCTATCAGTTGCATTATTTTTAGTGATCCCGCATGTAGTATCTGATGCCAATATTTATTTGGAAAAAACGTCAATATTCTCCCTTGTTTTTCTTGCAGCATGGGGGGCTCTCTCTTGGTGTTTACAACATAAAAAAGCCCTGAAAGAAAATTTAACAATGGCATTGCTAATGATAGCTTCACCTTTCGCCCTTGCATTTTTTGAAGTGCAATCAGGAGTGCCCCTCTTGAGGGCTTTTTTAAAACCAGTGTATGGAATTCTACCGATTTTTAATATACATATTGATGCTGGGAGTGGCGTTTGGTTACTGGCATTATTACTAAGCTCTCTACTAGTAATTGCACTGGCCTTACAATATATAGCCAGTTGGTGCATCGCTATTCCTGTGTTGTTTATATCGATTTTTTTGGTTTTAGGTGCTATATATTTTGCAAGGCTAGTCAACACTGTTGCTCCTCAAAAGGCCTTCTCCGGATTAATGGTGTTGGCTTTTGTCATTTTAAATATATTGCAGATGATATCTTGAGGTTTTTCAATTTGGGTTCATGATTTTTATGTAACCCCACGTTATTGGCGGAATTTGTGATTGTGATGCCATTCGAGATAATGATGCGATGCCTCAGGGAAGATACCAACTTTGCTATCAGCTAATGCTAGTTGCTCGACAATCGAAGTTTCGAGTTCGGAACTGATTATTATGCTGCCGTCATAATCAAGGGATATCCAACCCTGATCGAACAGAATATCAATATGCGCGGCAAGCATAATTCCATTATGAGGATCTAAACGTTCAAAAGCGCTTGTACAGGCTGACCAGGGCTTAATATGGCTTGCCCGCAATAATGGCTGAAAATCGATCTTAGTTACCGGGCAGGCTGGAAATAGCTTCAGGCAATTCTTGCGAAATTCACCTTGTCCCAGCCTTGCGGCGATAAGGCGCTGGCGTGTGGTTTCATCCAGCTGTTTATCATTTTCTATTGCCGCGATATCCAATTTTTCAGATGAGGCTTTGTCTTCAGTGACCAGTGATAAAATCCTTTGCGTTGCCAAAGGCAGAGGAAGTGCATCCATCCTTGCCATCACATGTTGTGCAGCCACTGAAATTTCTGCTGGTGAGTCATCGGGATTACGCCAGCCTCTGCGGGTATTGCTTAGCCAGGAGTCAAAGCGATCTCTGCTATTTTTCAGGCTGTTATGGAATTCGGAGGATGTTTTTCCATTACCAAAGCGCGGATAAAACAGGGCAAAAGCCTCTTTCCAGGTGCTAACACTGAGCGCCGCAGGCGGTTTTTGTTCTCCGTACTTTGAGAGAAACCAGGCAACTTCAAGTAAGTGTTCATCAGCCAGGGACATTGTTTTCTCCATTTTATTTATTGGATTTCGCTGTTTAAGCTTTACTCAATACCAGATTGATCCAGCTATCCTCTCGTTCAGGGCGCTGGTCATGGGTCTGCCAGCACTCCATCACCTCAATCCCGGATAACTCAGAGAGAACTTCTGCAAATCCAGCCTCATCCATATCCGTAAACCTCCGCCCATCCTTCTCCCTCTCCCCGCTGCCGTACTTAAACGACAGATACCAAACCCCGCCCGGCTTCAGCGCCTTTGCCAGCTGCGCCATTACGCCCGGCAGTTCCGCCAGCGGCACGTGCAGCAGGGAAGCACAGCACCAGATACCGTCGTAGCGCTCCACTTCAGTGACCTCCTCGAAGCGCATCTGCTTAACCGGTAATCCCGTATGCTGGCGTGCCAGCTCGACCAGTTCGGCGGAGGCATCGAACGCTTCCACTTCATAGCCCATCTCGCTAAACGCTTTGGCATCGCGACCGGAGCCGCAACCGGCGTCGAGTATCCGCGCACCCGGCTTGAGGTGGGCGACGAACGGGCGATACAGTTCGGACATATCGACATCCACCGTCTCGCTGAAAAAGCGCTGCGCGTGCAGCTGGTAATAGTCACTGTTCATCAGAAAATACTGTCCCCTTGTGCGGCGGGCTGCCAGGTGTGCAGCAGCGCATTGAGCGCGCTCTGCCAGCGCTGTTGCAGGAAGTTGTGGCGCTGCTGGCTGCTGCTGCCAGTTTGCTGGATCAGCGTTTCCCGCAGCGGCAGGTGGCTGTTAATAAAGTATTCATTACGGTGATGTAAACGCTCCAGCAGCGGCATCGCAGGGATGCGCGCAAACTTACCCTCGTGGCCGCGATTGCATGACTGGCAGGCCAGCACCAGGTTCCAGACGCCGTTGAGGTTGGCGTGCGTGGCGTGCAGCGACCAGGGAATAAAGTGGTCGACGTCGGCGAGGTTGTCATCGCCCGCCTGCAGGCTGATGTCGCGATAGCAGTAGAAGCAGCGCCCCTTCTGGTAGCCGTTCAGGCTGTCGCGGCAGCTGGTGATGTTGATGCGTCGCTGCTGCTGGCGGCTGAACAGCAGCTGCTCCTGTTGATCGTATTCCAGCGCGATCAGGTTGCGCGAAACGCCCATCGCCCACGCCTGTTCCACCAGCCGCCAGCGGGCATCCGTCTCCTGCACCAGGTTGTTAAACTGCGCGGTCTGCGTCAGCTGGTAGAAGTTATCGGTCAGGCGAATCCCTTTGGCGGTTTTGCGCTCGTCGATAAAGAAGCGTTTATCGATCTCGGCGCTGTTCACGTTATGGAAAGCGTCAATCACGTTGGCAAAGCCACGGCGTACCGTCTGCTCAATCAGCTGCGCTTCGCCGATCTCCTCGTTGTTGAACTGCACGCAGGCATCGAGAAACTGGCTTCGACTCACCGTGATCTGTTTAGGCGCATGGCGCAGGTGCGTGCAGAGGTGGCGGGCAAACGGTGCGGCTAAGGTTTCCAGCGGGATCAGGTCGTCCTGATGCTGCTGCAGGTCATACAGCGCATGGGCGAGGGCGAACTTATAGGAGGCAACGTTTTTGCCAAACAGGATCACTCCGCGCCAGTAGTTCGCCAGCGTCGGGTCGGCCTGATAGAAGCGCATAGGTTATGGATCCCGCTACGGTTAGCGCCCGAGAAGTGGGCTAAACGAGTAACGTGATCACATAGCAAAATGGTTGCGATGTAAACCAGAAATGCGGGACGGCTCGCAAAATCTCAGGATGCGTGATAAAAACGAACGGGTCATTAATGCAGGGCAATTATTGGCCAGCCATCAACACAGGATGTGAGATGAATAAGTTTATGCTCTTTACACTAAGCGCTATTTCGTTCAATTCCATTGCGGCATTTGCTGCGCTAACGCCGACAAGTGTTGTAGATCATATCCAGCATACTGGCGCGAAGACTTACCTTCAGGCATTAGCCAGAGAGAATGCGCACGCCGCGGTGAAAAGTGATTGGGAATATATTATTGCAGGGATATCCAGCGGGAATGCCGAATGGTTAAAGATAGTCCCACTGATTGCCAGCGCTACCGATGCCGGGTTCGCTGAGGATCTTGCTACCGCGCTTGCACAGGCTATCCCAAGAAATGTTGGTGGAGTAATGGAAGTGCTTAATGACAGCGTGCCGGCTGTCAGCGTTCGGTCTGTGTGTTCAATGCCGCTTTATGTTGAAACGGTTCCGCAAAAGAACGAATACTTTGTCAAAGCGGTGCAGGCTCTTTATAAACTCAATACGGCTACGTCGAAACCATGTCTGACGCAACTTATCGGGACGGTTGGGCAGGCAGGTCCATTCAGGATGGTGGATTAAATGTTTATCCCAGTGAAATGGTGGCTAACGCTAATCGCCATCCCCGCATTCTCATCTGCCGCGGTCACTCCAGATGATATTCAGCGCGATATCAAATATTTTTGGCCAGCTGAATTTTCACAGAAAATTCCTGACGCCGACTGGAATACAACGCTCGCCAATATCTCCGCAGGTAGAGCAGACTGGATTGCTCTGGCTGCGCAACTGGCTCCTGTGATGGACAGGCCGCATGCCATTCAGCTTGGTAAGGCGCTGTACGACGCGCTGCTGCCATACGCGGAAGATACGCTAGCGGTGCTCGCGATATTGGATAAAAATCAGCATACCTACCCCTTTCAGCAGGGAACGGGTACCAGCTGCGTTCCTCCATTAAATAAGTCTGGCGATGGTCTGCTTGACCCGCAAAATTATGAGCAAACTCGTCTGGCGCTGCTAGATGCCGGGCCGCAGGGAGCAGACTGCCTGTGGACGATGGAAGCACTGGCTGAAGAGGTGAAAGCTGTCGCACGCAGCAAGGCGAACGCCAAGAATAAGGGTAATAAATCACTATGGTAGTTGCCAAATCCCGGCCATCAGGCCGGGATCGCTGACTGCTGCTACTCTTTAATCTTTCTTCCCGCCAGTCGCGCCACGTACTTCTCCACCCGGCGCTGCTTGGATTCCGGGAGCCTGCGCACGATGCGGATCCCCTTTTGCAGGCGTGATTCATACTGCTCGCGTACGGTGATCATTATGCAGCCGTTCACGACGCGCATCTCCACCGGTGTGCCCCGTGGGAAGCCCGCATCAGCCAGCCACTGACCGCTGATGCGCAGTAAGGGCACATCCCAGTATTTTGGAGGGTTTCTCACATAACCCACGCGGCAATGATGTAATTCCGGCGCTGCGGCTTCTGGTTCAATGATTTCTGCATTACAATCCTGCTCATCCATAATAACTACTCCTAACTAGTTGTTGTGGCTAGCGGCGTAACTGTGTTCGAGCACATTTACGCCGCGACTTAATACCCTGTAATTATATCCAGCGGGATAAAGGAAAACAGCGAAAAATAAAAGCCGTGTTGGAAAATGCAAAGCGGCTCGAGAAAATAAATGTAAGCCGTGAAATAACCCTTCCCGAAAAAAGGATGTGAAAAATTAATCTCATTAATAGTGAGGGCCGATCGGAAAAAAGGATCGGCCCCTACAGGGTTCATGCAGGGCGGCAACATAGGGCCGATCGGAAAAAAGGATCGGCCCCTATAGGATTCATGCAGGGCGGTAATATAGGGCCGACCGGAAAAATGATCGGCCCCTACAGGACTCATGCCGGGCGGTAATATAGGGCCGATCAAAAAAGAGGATCGACCCCTACAACGTGACGCATACAGTCAACCCTCAGCGCACATCCTTAAACCACTGCGGCACGGGGTGCGGGCCTTCCATGGGGCGGCGCTGCCCATCACTGCCTGCCGTGCAGTGCAGGCGCTCAAAGCCCCAGCTGCCGTCACGGCCGGAGTAGTAGAGCGCCCAGTTCTCATCATCGATGGCGAAATAGCGCTCGTGGTCGCTGCGCCGCGCTTCACCTGCGCAGTAATAGCTGCTCTGCCATTCGCGGTTAATTGCATAATCCATCGTTTCCACCATGATCTTGCCGAACCACTGCACCAGCCCCTGCATCGACAGCACGATAATAAAAAAGAAGGTGGTGAGGGTCAGCATCATTCTCGGCCTGCTGCCTTTCATCACCACCAGAAAGGTGATACTGGCGGCGGGGTAAATAAGCAGCGAGAACCATACTGAAAAGTAGAGCACCTTGACCCACAGATTCAGCACCGGGGAGTCATCCAGCTTAATGCCGCTCATCATATAAAAATCGCTGGCGGCGTAGCTGCTGGTGATGGCGTAAATCACCGGTACGGCGGCACCCAGAATATATCCCGCCTTTTTTAACGTCTGGTTCTCGTTGCGCATTAAGGCAATCAGCAGCAGCAGGGCGGACAGCATCCCCAGCGCGACAAAGCCGAGCAGCAGGTAGCGCCCCGGCCATATCCAGCCGCCGTTCACGGTAAATATCGAAAGGAAGAACGCCAGCAGTGCCCAGGTTGCCAGCGTGTGCGCATTCTCCTCAAGGGAGTGCAGGGAGAAGCAGAGCCAGCCGCGCCGGAACCGGTCCAGCCAGCGCCAGTCATCGCGCCAGAACAGAAACAGCAGCAGCACCGCCAGGCTCACCAGCAGGGTGATGCCTTTGCCCGGCAGCTGCACGCCGACCAGCCAGATATTCAGCAGGCCAAAAAGGCACAGTGCGGTCAGTGACGGCTCTTTCCTGATGGCACCCGCTATCCCTCTAAAAATCATTGCCGCCCGCTGCCTGAACCCCATGGTGGTTAACTCCTGTGGTGAAAATTGTCCGCTAGCTTCTCGCTGATTAATCTGTGAAATGTCATCACGTATTTCTCGACGAGTAAAACTAAACTACAGGCTGTGGTAGCTTTTTTAGTGCGTGGCACCCAGAATACTCGCAGACGCAATTTAATACGCCGTGGAGGTACAGCATGCAACAAGGACCCTTAACCGAAGAGGAACTCGAGTTCCTGGACGAAATCTTAACCAAGTACGGTAATGACGATTCGGTGCTGGATGCCTCTGAACTCGACGGTATGTTCACCGCTATCCTCTCCGGCCCAACGCTGGTGGAGCCGCAGGTGTGGCTGCCGGCGATCTGGGGCGGCGAAGAGAACGACCCGGAGTGGGAATCAGAAGAAGAGTTCGAGCAGTTTATGGAGCTGATCGCGCAGCATATGAATGATATTGCTGACCGCCTGAGCGAGTACCCGGAGCAGTTCGAACCGCTGTTTGGCCTCAACGAGATGGAAGGCACCGAGTTTGTGGTGGTTGAGGAGTGGTGCTACGGCTATATGAAGGGCGTGGCGCTGGGCAACAACTGGCCAACCCTGTCGGAAGCGCTGAAGCCCGCGCTGGCGGCTATCGCGCTGCACGGCAGCGAAGAGAACTTCGACAAGCTGGAAAGCATGACCCCGGAAGAGCATGAGCAGAGTATCGAGGCGATTCGCCCGGCGGCACTCAGCCTGTTCAGCCCCAAGGTTCTGCACTAAACAATTCAAGATAATCTCTGTAACTGACGGCAATAACGCGGGCTATCCGCGCTATTGCCTGTACCCCGATTGCCGTAATGTCTCCCTGCCAATTTTTAAACAGGGAGAACCAAATAATGGCAATAGTTGCACAAGATGTTATCAGCGGTGCCATCATTAACGGCATCGAAAAAGCGCAAATTGATTATGAGCGTATCTCCGGCGGTGAGTGGGTATGGGCAGCAGCGGAATATATGCTCACAACCTATATCGCTAAAGAGCTGGGAGATATCGATGGCGCCAAGTTCGTTACCATCGAGAGTAACGGTTTGTCATCAATTTCAGAAGCCGGTGCAACGATGCCGGGGCCTAAGCCACGCAAAGCGCGCCTGCGCGGCCGCTTCGATATTTTGCTTTGGTGGGGAAACTCAACGCCGAGAGCGGTGATTGAAGTTAAAAATCAGCCGGGCGGGCAATCTGGCTGGTATAAAGATATTGATCGTATTACTTCCGTTCTCAAAATGGGTAATGGTGCATCCAGCATCAAGTTCGGCGTTTTTGCCTATTACTTTTCAGCCCCAAACGGCGAGCGTCTGAGTGCCGAGCAGCGTGTGTTAAATAAATTTTCTAATGTTGAAGACTTTGTCAGGGAAAAAATTTCCCATGAATTCCAGGTTGAGCAGGTGGTTTCCGATATTCATGATGAAGGTGAATATGGCGCCTGGGGCGCTGCCTGCCTGATCATCAAACTGCTTTAGCTTCTGCGATAAGTGCGTTCTGCCCAGTGACAGAACGCATCTACTGTTACCAGCCCGGCACCGCGCCGCCGTTAAAGATCCCTTCCGCTGCTTTTGCCACTTCTGGCGACTCATACGACTTCACAAAATCCTGCACGTTCTGCGCATCCTTGTTGTCTTCCCGCGCCACGATAATATTGACGTAAGGCGACTGCTTATCTTCGATAAACACGTTGTCGCGCACCGGGTTCAGCCCGGTCTGCTGCAGGTAGGTGGTGCTGATAATCGCCACGGCGACCTGGGCATCATCCAGTACGCGCGGCAGCTGCGCGCCCTCAATCTCCATAATCTTCAGCTGCAGCGGGTTGCGGGTGATATCGGCGCTGGTCGGCAGCAGGCCGGTGCCCGCCTTCAGGGTAATCAGCTGCTCTTTTTGCAGCAGCAGCAGGGCGCGGCCCAGGTTGGTCGGGTCGTTAGGGATGGCGATGGTATCGCCCTGTTTTAATTCGCTGACCTGCTTAATCTTTTTCGAGTAGCCCGCCATCGGGAAGACGAAGGTGTTACCGACCGCGACCAGCGTGGTGCCTTTGGCCTTGTTGTCCTGCTCAAGGAACGGACGATGCTGGAAGACGTTGGCATCGAGGTCGCCATGCGCGGTCGGGTCGTTAGGCAGCAGCGAGCCGCTGAAGCCAACCAGTTCCACATCCAGCCCGTACTTCTCCTTCGCCACTTTTTTTGCCACTTCGGCCACGTCCTGCTCGGCACCGTTAATCACGCCGACCTTAATATGGTGCGCGTCGGCGCTTTTCCGATCGCAGCCGCTCAGCAGCATGCCCAGCATCAGTGCCGCGGCGGTAAGTACAGGCAGTTTCACGTTATTTGTCCTTAAATACAAAGAGGTAGAAAGCTAACCACTATCCGTGAATCCGCCGCTGAGTCAACGGCGCAGTCCAGGCTAAAAAAGCACATGATATAAGCAGGAGGAGTAAGAGGGGTTATCGCGGCAGGTAGAGCGCAGGCGTTACTCTGGGTGCTGTTGCAAATACCACTGGCGCACCAGCTCGGCCAGCTCATCTTCAACGGTGTAGAAATAGCAGGAAGGCACGTTCAATATCGACGCAAGGCGGCACACCAGCTCGAAGTCCGGCACATGAATGCCGCGTTCGTACTGGTTCATGCGCGCGCTGGAGGTCGCTTCATCAATCCCGGCCAATACGCCGAGTTTTTGCTGAGAGATCCCTTTACGCAGGCGGGCTTCCTTTAAACGGTGTGACAGCATGGCGATCCTGATGCGTTAACAAGTAACAGGATTCTCTTAGCTGCTTATGCAAATTGTACTAAGTTATACTTAGTGTTAATTTTACAGACTCAGGAGTTTAGCCAGCAGCAGAGGGAGCGATGAAAAGAAAAGATATGCATCCGGCCGATATCATTGCGGCATTTAAGAAAAAGGGGATCTCCCTGGCGCAGCTGTCGCGCCAGGTTGGGCTGAGTTCGGGAACGCTGGGCAATGCGTTGAAACGGCCCTGGCCGAAAGGGGAGTTTATTATTGCGGGTGCGTTAGGCAAGCATCCGGCGGACATCTGGCCAACGCGGTACTACGACAGGCGGGGGCGCCTGCTGCCAAGAGAAAATTTGATCCGCCGCCAACGGTCGGTGGCGACGGATCGCGCAGAGGATGAGGATATCACTGCGCCATAATGCTGGCGGCAAGCTGTGCGCTGCCAGAACTGTTACCTATCAGCTCGGTCAGCAGGTTGTTGACCCCATCGCTCATTGGCGTAAAGCGGGTCTCTGCTGAGCGGGCTACCACGATAAAGACGCCCACGCTGTACTGCGGCACCATCGCCATATAGGTGATGAAGCCGCCGCCGCCGCCGGTTTTTTCAATAATGCCCGGTCGGCCGTCACGCGGACCCATATAGACCCAGCCCATGCCGAGCGCGTCGGCGCGGCCCGGCACGTCCATGCCGTCGACTTTGGTCAACTGCGCGCGCTGGTAGATCATGGTCTGCAGGCGGTCAGCCTGCGGGCTGCGGGTGTGAACGTCGGAGGAGAGGAACTGCTGCATCCAGCGGCCCATATCGTCAGGCGTTGAGTATACGCCCCCGCTGCCAATCGCCGCCAGCGAGTTGTTGCACGGGCTTGGGCTTTTCGCCGGGATCATCAGGCGTGCGCACTGGTCAGGTGAAGGGGTAAAAGTGGTGTCTTTCATTCCCAGCGGTCGGGTGATCTTCTCCTGCAGCAGCGCGGGATAGGGCTTGCCGCCCGCGCGCGCCAGCGCATCGCCAAGCAGGTCAAAGCCCAGGTTCGAATAAGCGGCGCGTTCGCCCGGGGCATATTTTAGCTGTGCGCTGCGCAGCCAGGCCCAGCGCTGGCTGTAAGTTGGCCAGGTAAATACCGCACGGTTTGCTTTGCCGCCGGGCTGTTCACGCGGCAGGGCGGCGGTGTGAGTGGCCAGGTTGATCAGGCGGATAGGCTGGCCGTTGTAGCTCGGTACACGGCTGCCGGGTGGGGCGTATTTGCTGAGTGGGTCATTGAGCTGTAAGCGCCCCTCTTCGGCCAGTTTAACCATCAGCTCGCTGCTCATCAGCTTGCTGAGCGAGGCGATGCGGATCAGCGAATCTTTTTGTGGCCGCTGGCTGCTGCCGGGGCGCACGGAACCGCGGCTGACGAACACCCGCTGGTTGGCATCAATCGCTACCATCGCCATACCGCTGGCCTTGGTATTGTAGAAAATATTATCGGCGTAGCGTTCGACGGTCTGCGAAGCCAGCAGCGGGTCCGGCGTGGTTCGCGCCTGGCTCAGCAGTGGCAGAGCCAGGGCGGGAAGCAGCAGAAAAGCATAGAGCGAAGATTTCAACGGGCGTGCATCCCTGTAAGTGAATGATTGACCGCTTCATAGTAGATTTTCTGCTTTTAACTGCAAGCGATTCCTTTAGCGGAAATGTGCCACTTCAGGGTTGAGCCGTGACCTTCAGGCTGACCAGCCCTATCCCCAGCTTACGTGCCGCAAAACCATCTACCGTACCTTCACTGGTTTCAATCGGCTCCGGCGGCGTGATGACGATGCTGCGCGCCCGTGACGGGTTATCCACCTGCAGCGTCATCGTGGTGTCCTGCGCGCCGAAGGTCACCTGCTGCTGCCAGTCACCGACTCTGACCTGCACCGGGCGCAGGCTGTTATTGCCAAAGGCGCGGGCGCTCATCGTCAGCGCAAACTTAGCTGGCAGAGGCTCCAGATACTGGATGGTGACATCCGGCAGCAGGTTGGCATCCGACCAGCGCCCCCAGTTTTCAGCATAAGAGAGGCCGGACACTTTCTGCACCTGCTGCGGCAGGCCAGGCAGATTAAACTGAATGCTGTCCGAGGCGTATTTCAGGTCGGCGTCGGCTATCTTCAGGCGCGTCAGGCTGCGCTGATAGCGATCGTCACTCTGCTCACCTTTGCTAAAGGTGATTTTCCCCAGCGTGTTGCCCGGTTTAACCTGAATAATGGTCGGGTGCGCATTCAGCGTACCGTTTGCCACGCACAGGCCGTTGTTCATTATCAGCTTGTCATCCCACACGCTGCCTATTTTGTAGCAGCGATCGATCCAGACAAACTTCTCGTCGGGGGCGAATCTTGCCAGCTGCTGTTTCAGCGGGGTCGCCAGGTAAGCATCCAGCTTCGGTTCAATCTTATTTGGCATCACTGACAGTAACAGCGGCAGCTTGAAGTGGGCGCCAGAGAAGCTGAAGGTATTTTTCTCGCTATCAATTTTGTAGTCGGAGATCGCTTTCGGGAAGTTCCACAGCGAAATCACGTCCGGCTTCCACTCGTTGATCTTCTCTTTGATATTGAGATAGGTGGCGGAAAGGGAGGTGGACGAGAGGCTGCTGCGCCCCAGGCCGATAAAGTTATCGCCGCCCATCGCATCCAGCACCGTGGCGCCGTTGTCCAGCGTGTTGCGCTTCAGCGAAATCACTTTGCTGCTGACGTCATCGCCGCGCAGCATAAAGAACAGATCGCGGCGATCGTGCTGGTTGAGATATTTGTAGGCGGTGTTGTTCATCGCCAGATGGTCGGAGCTGACCACGATAATGGTGTTTTTGAAATACGGCGTGGCGCGGATTTTTTCAATCAGTCTGGCAATATGCTCCTGGCCGCAGGCAACCGCCGCGAAGGATTTATTCTCTTTGCCGTCAAACGGATAAGACTTGCGCTGGCAGCTGCGGGAGATAAAGCCATCCGGATGATGGGTATCCACGGTCAGGGCAAACAGCGAGAACGGCTGGTTTTTCTGCGCCAGCTCCAGATATTTGTCAAACACCACCTCCAGCACGGTATCGTCATACCAGCCCCAGTCGTTGCGATATTTCGGGTCTTTCACCACGCCAGCCAGCTCTTTAAAACCGTACATATGGTCAAAGCCGTGCGAGGAGAGGAACAGATCCTTGCCCGCGAAGTTCAGGCTGGCACCCTGGTAGAAATAGTTCTGATAACCGGAAGATTTCAGGATATCGCCAAGGCAGACATTCTGCGGGTAGAAGGTCGACAGCGAGCTGGAAGCGTTGCCGTCAAACGGCGCAAACAGCGGGATGCCGCACTGTGAGGCCACCATACCGGCAATGGTGTATTCGGTGCCGGGCAGCTGTTCAGTATTGCTGAAGTCCAGCGAGTTATTTTTAATTTCGTTCAGTTCAGGTGCCAGTTTTGGAAACGCATGCTCATCAAAATAGGTGCGTTCCAGGCTTTCGGCGTAGATATACACCAGATTAGGGCGATCGCCGCGTAAGCTTTTTCCCGGCACCTGATAATGACTGTAAAAATCCGAGTCGCCTTTGGTCATTTGTGACTTAATTAAATTGGTGACCTGCTGATAAGCCGGGGTGGTTTTGATCGACAGTACGGCAAGCACCAATGCCAGCAGGCTATATAATTTGCTGTAATTATGGTTTTTACGCAGTCGTAATACCCAGGATAATAACAGGAATAGCAGTAATAACGTTATTATCAGCCCCACCGCTGGCAGAATATACTTCTGCACCCCGGCGCCGCTCAGGCTGCTGGTGATGGTATAAATAACCGCATCGTTAATGCCTTCACCGGTGAAATAATTACTCGCCAGCAGTGAAGCATTCAGCACAATGTAGACGCCCAGCAGTACCAGCACCGCCGAGAACCACAGCTTATGGCGTCCTGCCTTCCATGTGTAAAGTGATACAGAAGCGATAAAAAATAGGAGTGATAACCATTCTGAAACCATCGGATCAATTTTACCCTGTATGTGACGCAATCCCTGTCAGGTGCCTGCGAAAAGAAAATATTAAGTTCAACGGATTAATTTAACGCAGCGAATTATCTCTGGCAACCAACCGGGGGGACAGGAAAATGTGATAGTGCCCACGCCAGGAACCTCGCCGTTTACCTTTCGTTTAACTTTGCGTGACGCAATGATGACTTTTTTCAATCTGCTGTTTGCGGGTGATAAGGCTATTTGACACTGCTTTTCATTGCTACAGGCGAAGCCACCCTCATTCAGTCATGACCAGACAGTCGAATAGCCCGCATTTGGCGCGAAGTATCTTAAACATAATTAATGAGTGAGTGCAGGAGGGAATAATCTCAAAATTAGGATTTAGCTCACATAAATGGCGAGTCAGCATCTTTTTCATTTAAAAACCACAAAAAGCCGTCACGATGTTGCAAAAATGTTAATTGCGCCAAATTTTTGCAATCTCGCTATGCAGAAACGGGTGGGTTCACATTTAGGGATAAACCCGGTTAAGAATCAGGCGTTTTTATGATTGCGCATTTCGTGAAACTGCTCCCCGCCGGGGGAGTGGTCTACTCAGGGAGGGTAATGATGAAACTCGCTTGCACGCTTCACCTGTGTCGTTCCGCGCTGCTGCTGCTACTTTTTTCCACCTCATGCCGGGCTGAGATCACCCTGCTCAGGGCCGATCCGCAGGGGGGCAGCTTGCTAAGCCGCTTCAATTTACGCGTCGGCGGCGATATCCGTATGAGTATCTATGATGTGATGGGCGGTAAAGATCGCGGTTCTTATCAGCGCAACCTGTTTGATGGCGGCTCGCGCCTGCGTTTCCATCTGCGCTATCAGGTGGATGACGACTTCAGCCTGGTGGGCTACGCGGAAACAGGGGTGAATAGCGCTGAGCTGATCGGCTGGCACGGCCACTATGCTGAAGGGGCGCGCAACACCAGTAATCGACAGCTGTTTGCCGGGGTACGCAGTCAGCGCTGGGGCGAACTCACCTGGGGTCACCGCGACAGTATCTATTACCAGGTGGTGACCGCTAAAACCGATATCTGGGGCAACGATATGCACACCGAGCCGGTGGAGAACGGGATGGAGGCAAATGCCGATGGTTCCTGGCACGCCCGCCGATCGCTCAACTACCTGCAACATTTCGGCCCCGTCGATCTCTACGCCAGCTATCTTTTCCCGGTCAATCCGTACTACAGCCGTGGCGCAAGGTACAAGCGGCATGATGGTCAGTCACTGGGGATTGATGACCATTTAACACCCCGGCTGTCGTGGGGGCTGGCGTGGAACCGCACCCGCGCCTCCATGAGTGATGCACAGCAGCAGCGTAAGCGCTTTGATCAGCAGATCCTGGGAACCGGGTTCTCCTGGAAGCCAGGGTACTGGACGGTGGCAGTGACCGGCGGCTGGTTCCGTAACTTTACCCCTCTGGCCGGCCGACCGCTGCGGCGCTACTTTGCCACCCGCGCCTGGGGGCTGAGCTATTTCATCGGGCGGGACTTTGCGGTAAATCGCTACGGGCTGAAAAGCATCATGCCGATCTACTTTGGCGCCCAGCTGCGTGCCGGCCAGCATCGTGAGCGCTACCAGCGTGAGAATGGTCTGGGCGTGGAGTTCTTTTTATACAAAGGATTCCGTTTTGACTATCAGCATGTGTTTCGCTCCAGCAATGACCACATTGGTGATTTAAATTTGTTTCGCCTGCGCTATGACTTCTGAAAACTATTTGGCTTTTGTTTAGGCACGGTCAATAAATACCGCACATTTTGATAATTTGTGTGAATAAAAAAACATAATGAAATATTTGCTTAATCTCTTCGTGCGCAAAACCGCACAAAATCGTCATGCAGATGAACTAAATGTCACTTATTTCGGGCTAATATCTCGCCGTTATATTTGGCAATATTACACAGGGCTACATAATGTTAACTAAAATGCGTGTTTTAACTCAGGCCATTGGTCTGGGGCTGATTGTTGGCAGCGCTTCTTTTGCTGCTAATGCTGAGATTACCCTGCTTAAACAAGATCCCCAGGCGGGCGACCCGCTGAGCCGTCTGAACTTCACCGTGGGCGGCAGTATTCGTCCACAGTTCAACAATCTGACCGGCAACGATGGCAGCAACGCCTACCGTCGTAATGGTTTTGACGGCGGTTCGCGTTTCCGCTTTGCCGCTGATTATTATCTTTTTGATGATATCAGCTGGATCAGCTACTACGAGCTGGGCGTCAATATCCCGGCGGTGTTCGACTGGGATAACCACTACGCCCCGGGCGCGCACAACACCACCCGCCGTATGCTTTACACCGGCCTGAAAAGCAAAACCTGGGGTACGCTGACCTTCGGCCAGCAGAACAGCGTGTATTACGATGTGGTCGGCGCGAAAACCGATATCTGGGACTACGACATGCTGGCCCAGGCACCGGGTAACGGGATTAACGGCGACTACGACGGCTCTTATCGTTCACGCAAGATGCTGAAGTACAAAAATACTTTCGGCGACGCGGATGTGTATGCCTCCTACCTGTTTGCCGACAATGACTACCTGGTTAATGGCAATAGCCTCGGCTACAAGCGTCAGGGCGGCGGATCGCTGGGCGTGGATTACCACATCGCGAAGGATCTGACCTGGGGCACCGCGTGGAACTACACCCGCGCAGATATGCGTAACCGCAACAATGGCGATGACAAATCCTACGACCAGAACATTTTCGGTACCGCGCTGAGCTGGACGCCGGATAACTGGACCTTCACCGTGGGCGGCGGCTGGTACGACAACTTCCTGACCACCAAAAAAGCCGATGTTCACAACTACTTCGCCGGTGATGCGTGGGGCGTGGAGTATCTGGCCGGTTATACCGTGCCGGTGGGTCAATACGGTCTGAAGTCGGTGATGCCGTACTTTATGGGCGACCGCCTGCAGTACGTGTCGGGGCGTGATTACCAGCGCATCGATAACGGCCTGGGTGTGACCTTCAAGCTGGATTACGGCTTCCGTGTTGACTACGAACACGTGTTTACTTCCAGCACCGACAACCTGGGTGATATGAACCTGGTGCGTCTGCGTTACGATTTCTAATCGTTATGCACTCCCCGGCGGCCAGCCGGGGAGTTTCTGCTACTGCTTACAGCTCGCCGGTCAGATACTGCGCCACGCCATTGCCGAAGCTCCAGTCGCCTTTGTCGTTGGTGATAAAGGTCATCATCACATCAGTCGGCAGGATCCCACAGCTCTCTTCCAGTTCGCGGCACAGTTCTGCCATAAAGAGCTGCTTCTGCTCGCTGCTGCGCGGGCTGGTAAACACCCTCACCATCACCAGATTATCGGTACGCGGCAGATCCAGGCCGGTATCCTCGAACACCATCTGGTAGCCTTTATTCTCGTGAACAATCTGATAGCGGTCGCGCGCTGGCACGTTAAACGCCGTCAGGACTGCACGGTGGGCGGCATCCAGCAGGGTTTTTAGCTCGGACTCTGAACGGCCCTGAATGACATCGAATTGCAGTAACGGCATAGATACCCCGACTTGGTCATTGTTTAGTGAGGCAGGCAGTATCGCCTGTCAACGGGGGCAATTTAACCCTGATGCGCGGCGGGAAAAAGCGCTATGCTTGAAATGATTATTTACTATAGTGAACAATAAAAATGAAAGAGCTGAAGACGGATGCGCTGTGGACGCATCTGCACTGGCTGACGGTGCTGGCCGAGCAGGGCAGTTTTACCGCAGCCGCAGATCGGCTGGAGGTCAGTAAGGCGGCGATGTCGCAGAAGATCAAAGAGCTGGAGCAGCTGGCAGGAGTACCGCTGGTGACGCGCACCACGCGCAGCCTGCGCCTGACCAGCGCCGGGGAAAAGCTGGTGGATGACCTGCGCGCGCCCTTTGCACAGATTGCCCAAAGTTTTTTCAGCGTGCGCGACTCTGCCGGACCGCTGCGCGGGATGGTGCGCGTGACTGCACCGGTGGCGTTTGCCCGCCAGCAGCTGGTGCCGCATATCACCGCTTTCCTGCGCGAGCATCCGCAGGTGCGCGTGCAGCTGGAAGTTTCTGACCGCCTGGTATCGCTGGCCAGCGAAGGATTTGACCTGGCCATTCGCCACAGCACCACCTTACCGGAAACCCATGTCGCGCTGCCGCTGTGCCCGACGCGCGCCGTGGTGGTGGCTTCTCCGGCCTATCTGGCACGTTTCGGTCATCCCGCCAGCCCGCATGCCCTGAGTGAACACCTCTGCCTTTACTATCCGCGCGGCGTGGAAGCGCCGCGCTGGCGTTTTCAGCCGCTGGCCGGGGGCGAACAGACAGCCGTGAACGTCAGCGGGCCGTTTGCCACCAACAACAGTGAATCGATTCGCGATGCGGCGCTGGAAGGGCTGGGCATTGCGCTGCTGCCGGACTTCAGCGCGCAAGCGGCGCTAAAGGATGGCTCGTTAGTGCAGCTGCTGCCGCAGTGGCAGGCGGTGGGCGCCTTTGCCGAGACGCTGTACGTGGTGCGCCCGTGGTCGGCTCAGGTGCCGCGTGCCGTCAGCGCTTTTATTCACTGGCTGCGTGAGGCGTTTGCGCATAAATCTGGTGAGAATTGTTAAAGTTTTCGCCACTTTCTGCCGATGGTTTAGCATAGTGCAGGCAAGTTGCTGCAGGATCCAAACAATCATAACAAGGTCGTTATATGCAAACCCATCAGCACGTAACCCAGCAGGAGCATCTGCTCGACGACGATACCACTCTGATGACCACCACCGATGCCGACAGCTACATCACCTACGCTAACAGCGCGTTTATTGAGGTGAGCGGCTACGATCGCAGTGAAATCGACGGTCAGCCTCATAATCTGGTACGCCACCCCGATATGCCAAAAGCCGCCTTTGCCGATATGTGGAGCACCCTGAAACAGGGGCTGCCGTGGACCGGGCTGGTGAAAAACCGCCGTAAAAATGGCGACCATTACTGGGTGCGCGCCAACGTGGTGCCAGTGATCCGCAATGGCGAAATCCTCGGCCATATGTCGGTGCGGGTTAAGCCCGGCGCCGAAGAGGTGCGTGGCGCTGAGCAGCTGTATCAGAAGATGAATCAGGGGCGGCTCAAGGGCTGGCGTTTGCATCGCGGCCTGCTGCTGCGCACGGGCTGGCTGCGCCCGCTCTCCCTGTTGAAAACGCTGTCACTGCGCTGGCGCATTCATAGCGCGGTGCTGGCGCTGTGGCTACCGCTGGTGGCGGCGGCGGCAGTCGCCGGGCTGCAGGGCACGGCGCTGGCCGGTTTTAGCGCCTTTTCGGTGCTGATCGCGCTGGGGGTGGATGCCTGGCTGCAAAGCCAGATTGCCCGCCCGATGGCTGCCGTCTGTCGCCAGGCGCTGGACGTGGCCAGCGGCGCTAATCCGCAGGTTGAGCACCTCAACCGGGTTGATGAGATCGGTATGACGCTGCGGGCAGTGGGGCAGCTGGGCCTGATGTTCCGCTGGCTGATTAAAGACGTCAGCGATCAGGTACTCGACGTGCATCGCGCCAGCGACGAGCTGGCACGCGGTAACGACAAGATCAACAGCCATACCGAACAGACCGCAGCCAGCGTGCAGCAGACGGCCAGCACCATGAACCAGATGACCAGCACGGTGCAGCGCAACGGCGAGAGTACCGAGCAGGCCAATCAGTTCTCGCATACCGCCAGCAACGCGGCGGTGAAGGGCGGTGAGGTGATGCAGAACGTGGTGGTGACGATGGATGAGATCGCCGCCAGCTCGCGCCAGATTGCCACCATTACCGGCCTGATCGACAGCATCGCTTTCCAGACCAATATCCTGGCGCTGAATGCGGCGGTGGAAGCCGCGCGTGCCGGCGAACAGGGTAAAGGCTTCGCCGTGGTCGCCGGAGAAGTGCGCAGCCTGGCGCAGCGCAGCGCCGGTGCAGCCAGTGAGATCCGCCAACTGATTGCCGCCAGTAATCTCAAGGTGGAGTCCGGTGCCGGGCAGGTGCATGAAGCGGGCAAGGCGATCGGCGATATTGTCGATAAGGTGCAGAACGTCACCGAACTGCTGCAGCAGATCAGCGTGGCAACGGCCGAGCAGAGCGCCGGGCTGGGCGAGGTCGGGCAGGCGGTAGAAGCGCTCGACCGCCTGACGCACGATAACAGCGCGCTGGTCAGCGAAGGCGCGCAGGCGGCGCAGCGTATGAAAAGCCAGGCCAGCCGTCTGGTAGAGGCAGTCAGCGTGTTCCGCTAATCTGAACGCGGGCCTTGCACGGCCCGCGATGGCTGATGCGTACAGCGTGCCTGTTCGGCAGCTTCTGCCGCCAGATACCCCAAAAAAAGCAGCACAAACGCGTCACCTGGGCGAAGATGTTATCTTGCTGGTTATATTAATCATCTAAGGAGCATCATGAAAAGCTATCAAGTGGCGGTGATCCCCGGGGACGGAATCGGCGTGGATGTGATTAACGCTGCCTGGCATGTGCTGGTCCACAGCGCGGCCAAATTTGATTTCGCCCTTAGCGGCGAGTGGTTCCCGTGGTCGTGCGAATACTATCTTGAGCACGGTGAGATGATGCCGAAAGACGGCATCGATACGCTGAAGAAATTTGATGCGGTGCTGCTGGGTGCGGTTGGCTGGCCGGAAAAAGTGCCGGATAACGTCTCGCTGCACGGCCTGCTGTTGCCCATCCGCAAGCAGTTTGACCTGTTTGCCAATGTACGGCCGCACCGCCTGCTGGCGGGAGTGGAAGGCCCGCTGCGCAAAAGCGAGTTTGATATCCTCTGCATTCGTGAAAACACTGAAGGCGAGTACAGCGGCGCGGGTGGGCGTATTCACCAGGGAACCCCGGCGGAAGTGGCGGTAGAAACGTCAATTTTCACCCGTCGTGGCGTTGAGCGCATTCTGCGCTTTGGCTTTGAGATGGCGCAAAAGCGCAGCAAGCGGCTGGCCTCCGTCACCAAATCCAACGCGCAGAAATACACCATGGTGATGTGGGATGAAGTCACCGAGGAGGTGGCGCGCGACTATCCTGATGTCACGGTTAACCGCTATCATATTGATGCGATTGCAGCACGAATGGTGATGAACCCGGAAACGCTCGACGTGATCGTCGCCTCCAACCTGTTTGGCGACATCCTCACCGATCTCGGCGCGGCCATTCAGGGCGGGCTGGGCTATGCGGCTTCTGCCAACCTCAATCCCGACCCCGCTGTGCCTTCGATGTTTGAACCGGTGCACGGCTCCGCGCCGGATATTGCCGGGCAGGGCATCGCTAACCCGATTGCTGCTATCTGGTCTGCGGCGATGATGCTGGAACATCTGGGCGAGCAACAGGCAGCACGCGCGATCCTGCACGCCGTTGAAACCGTCACCGCGCAGCAGAAAATAAATCACGGGCTGAGCACCGAAGAGATCAGCGCAGCAGTCATTGCCGCGATTTAAATCACGATGGCTGCCGCACGCGTGGCAGCCCGCTAGCAGGGAGAGAGTGATTCATGGAAGCACACGGCATCAGCGATATTATCCAGCCCGGACTGAGAGTGCTGTTCTGCGGCATTAATCCAGGAAAATCCTCCGCCCACACGGGTTTTCATTTTGCGCATCCGGGTAACCGCTTCTGGAAAACCATTTTCCAGGCGGGCTTTACCCGCAGCCAGCTCAAGCCCGAGCAGGAACAGCAGCTGCTGGAGACCGGTTGCGGTATTACCATGCTGGTGGAGCGGCCAACGGTGCTGGCCAGTGAACTGGCGGGCAGCGAGCTGCGTGAGGGCGGCCAGGCGCTGGTGGATAAGATTGAGCGCTATCAGCCCGCGGCGCTGGCGGTGCTCGGCAAGCAGGCTTATCAGCAGGCATTTCGCCGCAGCAAGGTGGAGTGGGGCAGGCAGCCTGTGACGATTGCTGGCACCGAAATCTGGGTACTGCCGAATCCCAGCGGCCTGAATCGTGCTTCGCAGCAGGAGATGACGGCGGCCTATGCGGCACTCGATCAGGCATTGCGTGAGCAGGGGCGTTGATTACATTACCGTTGCATAAAAATCAGACAGAGCACTGATTTCGGCAATCTGAAGGCATTGATTTAAAAGCGGATGCGTTACACTGCGCGACGGGTGCTCAGGATCTTTCTGTCCTGAGCCTTGGGTAAGGGACAGATAGAGAAAAGCCCCACTTGAGTTGTAATCAAAGTGAGGCTGCCCTTACGACCGGAAACGTAAAGGTAGCCTTTTACCTGCTGAAAAGCAATGGAGAAGGAGGCCAAAGATGGCGCAAAAACTGCTCGCTTTTTGTTTAATAGTTATGCTGATTTAAGCGCAAAAAAAATGGCCCCTCAGTGAGGAGCCATCTTGTTACGCAGACCGTCGGTTAATCGTCGAGGAAGCTGCGCAGCACTTCAGAGCGGCTTGGATGGCGCAGTTTACGCAGCGCCTTCGCTTCAATCTGACGGATACGCTCACGCGTCACGTCAAACTGCTTGCCAACCTCTTCCAGCGTGTGGTCGGTATTCATATCGATACCGAAACGCATACGCAGCACTTTCGCTTCACGCGCAGTCAGGCCAGCCAGCACGTCGTGGGTAGCAGAACGCAGGCTCTCAGAGGTGGCAGAGTCCAGCGGCAGCTCCAGCGTGGTGTCTTCGATAAAATCACCCAGATGTGAATCTTCATCATCACCAATTGGCGTCTCCATGGAGATCGGCTCTTTGGCAATTTTCAGCACCTTGCGGATTTTATCTTCCGGCATCAGCATGCGCTCAGCCAGCTCTTCCGGCGTTGGCTCGCGGCCCATCTCCTGCAGCATCTGGCGCGAAATACGGTTGAGCTTGTTGATCGTCTCAATCATGTGCACCGGAATACGGATGGTACGCGCCTGGTCGGCGATAGAACGGGTGATCGCCTGACGGATCCACCAGGTCGCATAAGTTGAGAACTTATAACCACGGCGGTATTCAAACTTATCAACCGCTTTCATCAGGCCGATGTTGCCTTCCTGAATCAGATCAAGGAACTGCAGACCGCGGTTGGTGTATTTCTTGGCGATAGAGATAACCAGACGTAAGTTTGCTTCAACCATCTCTTTCTTCGCACGGCGCGCTTTCGCTTCACCGATGGACATGCGGCGGTTGATATCCTTCACCTGCTCAATGGTCAGGCCGGTTTCTTGCTCAATCTGCTGCAGTTTCTGCAGGCCACGATGCACATCTTCTGACACGTCGTTCAGCTTTTCAGACCACGGCTTGTTCATTGCCAGTGCCGCTTTGAACCAGGTTTCGCTGGTTTCATTGCCGGTGAACAGAGTAATGAAGTTCTTCTTCGGCATTTTGCACAGTTCAACGCACAGCTTCATAATCAGGCGTTCCTGAGTACGTACGCGGTCCATCATCACGCGCATGCTGTTTACCAGGAAGTCGAACTGCTTCGGCACCAGGCGGAACTGCTTAAAGACGTCGGAAAGATTCTGGATCTCAGCGATGGCATCAGCGTGGCTGCGGCTTTTCGCTTTGATGACGGTACGGGTTTTCTCGTACTGTACGCGCAGATCGTTGAATTTTTCACGCGCCAGCTCCGGGTCGATGCTGTTGTCATCGTCCGAGCTGTCGTCATCTTCTTCGTCTTCTTCTTCGTTGTCGTCACGCTCAGCTTCAGACAGCTCAGAACCGACATGGGTCGCCGTCGGTGCGATATCTTCTTGCGCGTTCGGATCAACAAAACCGGTGATCAGGTCTGACAGGCGCGCTTCGCCCGCTTCAACGCGATCGTACTGCTCAAGCAGGTAGGTAATGGCTTCAGGATATTCAGCAACCGAGCACTGTACCTGGTTGATACCGTCTTCGATGCGCTTCGCGATGTCGATTTCGCCTTCGCGAGTCAACAGTTCAACGGTACCCATTTCACGCATGTACATGCGCACCGGATCGGTAGTACGCCCGATTTCGGACTCTACGCTGGATAGCACCTGAGCAGCCGCTTCAGCAGCATCTTCGTCCGTATCGTTGTTGTTTTCATTCAGCATCAGATCATCGGCATCAGGCGCTTCTTCCACTACCTGGATGCCCATGTCGTTAATCATCTGGATGATGTCTTCAATCTGATCGGAGTCGACGATATCTTCCGGCAGATGGTCATTGACCTCGGCATAGGTCAGATAGCCTTGCTCCTTACCACGGGTGACAAGTAGCTTCAGCTGTGACTGCGGGTTTTGCTCCATAAGACGGTATCCACACTTCTGTTAAATTAGATTGGTGTCGGGTCGGCTAAGATGCCAACAATAACAGTGAGGGCGTTTAGATTATTGCCGCTGCCCGTCATGGCGGCTGTCAGGGGCTGCCTGACTCGAATTCGGCACTTAAGCCGCTGATATCTTTGTCGAGGCTATCTCACTTGCCATTTTGAACCCCGGCTGTGCTCGCACTCCTCACGTACTTCAGTACGCTCCGGGTGCTGCGCGCAGGCGGGTGTGCAAACTGACTACGCCGATAACGCCTCTAAATTCTGTGTGACTTTGGGGCGAACCCTAAAATCTTCTGTGATGTAGGGGCTGACCCTCTTTTCCGGTCAGCCCGCAGCGCCTGGTTAAGCCTGCTGCGGTTACTGTTTCTTCAGAGCCTGGCTTAGCGTCCAGAACTCGCGGCGCTCTTCTGCGCTCAGTACGTGCGTGCGGTCACGAGCAATCAGCTCTTCCAGCCGACGCTCCAGCGCGTCATCGTACATACTGCCCAGCGCATCCTTAAACATGGTGTCCACTTCGTCATCTACTATCATGTGGTTCCATGTTGCCAGGGTTTCAAGGCTCTGGCTAAATTTTGTGCCGCGGTATAACTCTAGTAGCTGTCCGGTCGTCAGGCCAGGTTGAGCAACGCAAGTGCTCACTAACTCAACGAACAGCGGAAAACCGGGTAAATCCGACTGCTCCAGCCCATCAAGCGAGGGCACCATCATCGCCAGCTGCGGGTTCTGGATCAGCAGCCCAATAAGTATACGCATGGTTGTGCGTTTTAGCTGGGGCTGCGCGGGCGGTTTCGCATTTTCCGCTTGCTTTGGCAGCAGCTTCTCCAACTGGCTATCGTCAAGGATCCCCAGCTTGTTGCCCAGCTCCTGACGCAGGTAGATGCGCAGCGTCTCGCCCGGCACCTGACTAATCAGCGGCAGGGCCAGGGTGCTGAGCTGCGCGCGGCCGTCCGGCGAGCGCAAATCGACCTGCGGCATCAGCGTATCGAACAGAAACCCGGAGAGCGGCATTGCCTGCTCCATCCGCGCTTCAAACGCCTCTTTACCCTCTTTACGCACCAGCGTATCCGGGTCTTCGCCGTCAGGCAGGAACATAAAGCGTAGCTGACGACCGTCATTCATGTAAGGTAATGCGGTTTCCAGCGCACGCCAGGCTGCCTCGCGGCCTGCACGGTCACCGTCGTAACAGCAAATCACGGTGTTGGTGGCGCGGAACAGCAGCTGAATATGTTCAGCTGTGGTGGAGGTCCCCAGCGAGGCCACGGCGTAATCCACGCCAAACTGCGCCAGCGCCACCACGTCCATGTACCCTTCAACCACCAACAGCTTAGGCGGTTCAGGATAATTTTTTTGTGCTTCATAGAGGCCGTACAGCTGGCGGCCTTTATGGAAAATATCGGTTTCCGGCGAGTTGAGATATTTCGGCATCCCGTCGCCGAGTACCCGGCCACCAAAGCCAATCACCCGCCCACGCTTATCGTGGATAGGAAACATCACGCGCTCACGGAAGCGATCGTAGCTGCGGCCCTGATCGTTGGTGACCAGCATACCGGCGTCGATCAGCGACTGGCGGTCATCAGGATTACGGCCAAAGCGTTTAAGCGCGTTGTCCCAGCCCGCAGGGGCGAAACCGATAGAAAAATGCTTAATGACCTCTTCGCTTAGCCCGCGCTGCGCCAGATATTCACGCGCGCCTGCCGACTGGCTTTGAGCCAGCGCCTGCTGATAGAAATCGCGCAGACCGGTCATTAACTGATAAAGACTTTGACGCTGGTGACGCTCAAGCTGGCTAAGACCGTTACCGCTTTCATACGGCACTTCCAGACCATACAGGGTCGCCAGTTCTTCGATGCTTTCGACAAATTCCAGACGATCGTAATTCATCAGGAAGTCGACGGCGTTGCCGTGTGCACCGCAGCCGAAACAGTGATAAAACTGTTTCTCGCCGTTTACCGTGAAGGAGGGGGTTTTCTCATTATGGAAAGGGCAGCACGCGTGATAGTTTTTACCCTGCTTTTTCAGCTTCACCCGGGCATCAATAAGATCCACGATGTCCGTGCGTGCGAGTAAGTCATTGATAAATACGCGTGGAATTCTTCCTGCCATAAGCCCCGGTTGATCAGCTCATAAACGACAACAAGCCGCGCATTCCTTTCGGAAGCACGGCCTGATAACTACTAACTGGTCTGTATAACGAGAGGGCGAACCCTCAGGCTACTAGTACAGACGAGTGCGGCGTGCGTTTTCGCGAGCCAGTTTCTTCGCGTGGCGTTTTACTGCAGACGCTTTAGCGCGCTTACGTTCGGTAGTAGGTTTTTCATAAAACTCACGACGACGAACTTCAGCCAGAACGCCTGCTTTCTCACAAGAACGCTTGAAGCGACGCAGTGCTACGTCGAATGGCTCGTTTTCACGTACTTTAATTACCGGCATGTAACTCTCACCTCGATAAATTCGGTTTTGCTGCTGACATCGGTGCCAGCTCATTTCAAAATGGTGCGGAATTTTACTCCAACACAGGCTGCGTTGTAAAGCACCATAGCTTAATGTAACCAACAGATGCGCCTGTGCGGCTGCCGGTTTTTTTCAGGGGGCTGATTATACACGAAACCAGCGTCCCTGGTGGGAAAAAAAACGCCTTATTGGTCAAGGCATAACCGCTGAGTCGCTAAAATTGCCGCCCGGCAAAGCGCCGTCATGCTACACTGCGCGCCGCAAGAATGAGGTGAAAAAGCCATGCGTGTTCTCGGAATTGAAACATCCTGCGATGAAACCGGTATTGCCATTTATGACGATGCGGCCGGTTTGCTCGCTAATCAACTTTATAGCCAGGTAAAGCTCCACGCCGACTACGGTGGTGTGGTCCCCGAACTGGCTTCGCGCGATCACGTGCGTAAAACGGTGCCGCTGATCCAGGCCGCGCTGAAAGAAGCCGGGCTGCAGGCGCAGGATATCGATGCGGTGGCCTACACTGCCGGCCCGGGCCTGGTCGGTGCGCTGCTGGTTGGCGCCACCATTGGTCGCTCGCTGGCGTTTGCCTGGGATGTCCCGGCGATTGCCGTGCACCATATGGAAGGGCACCTGCTGGCTCCGATGCTGGAAGATAACCCGCCCGAGTTTCCGTTTGTCGCGCTGCTGGTTTCCGGCGGCCATACGCAGCTGATCAGCGTCACGGGCATCGGTGAATACACCCTGCTGGGCGAATCCATAGATGATGCGGCAGGCGAAGCCTTTGATAAAACCGCCAAGCTGCTGGGGCTGGACTATCCCGGCGGCCCGATGCTGTCGAAAATGGCGCAGCAGGGGGTGGAAAAGCGCTTTGTCTTCCCGCGCCCGATGACCGATCGCCCGGGGCTGGATTTCAGCTTCTCCGGCCTGAAAACCTTCGCGGCAAATACCATTCGCGATAATGACAGCAGCGAACAGACTCGCGCTGACATCGCGCGCGCTTTTGAAGATGCCGTCGTCGATACGCTGGCAATTAAATGCCGCCGTGCACTCGACCAGAGTGGTTTTAAGCGCCTGGTGATTGCCGGGGGCGTCAGCGCTAACCGCACGCTGCGTAGCAAGCTGGCAGAGATGATGCAGAAGCGGGGCGGCGAAGTGTTTTATGCGCGTCCGGAATTTTGTACCGATAACGGCGCGATGATCGCCTATGCAGGGATGGTGCGGATGAAAGGTGGTGTGCATGCGGAGCTGAGCGTCACGGTGCGCCCGCGCTGGCCGCTGGCAGAGTTACCTGCTATTTAACTGCTCGCCTGTTGTGGGTCAGGCATGCCTGGCCCATCAGCATATTCACCGCGTTTTTGTCGGGGTTAAGCAACCCACTTACCGATGCGAATTCACCGTGATCTGGCAGGGGTGAGGCATGCCTCGCCCGTATCTTTACGGATCCTTTCTTTTCTTCTTCCAGATCTTGGTTTCCTGCCCGCGCCACAGGCGCTGAATATTGTCGTGATGACGCAGCAGGATCAGGCAGGAGAGCATGGCAACCGGGAAGGTAAACTGCGGTTTAAACCACCAGACGTAGAACGGCGCGATCAGCGCGCTGATAATCGCCCCCAGCGAAGAGTAGCCGCTCAGCAGCACCGTCAGCAGCCAGGTCCCGGTCATCAATCCCGTTAAATCCCAGCCGATAGGCGCGATAGCACCAAAGGCAGTGGCGACGCCTTTACCGCCTTTGAACTTAAAGAATACCGGGTAGATATGGCCAAGACAGGCCGCAATGGCGGTCAGACCGAGGTAGAGCGGGGTGACGCCGAAGTGATACGCCAGCCAGACCGGCAGCATGCCTTTAAGCACATCAAACACCAGCACCATGGCTGCCGCACCTTTACCGCCGATGCGCAATACGTTAGTGGTGCCGGGGTTGCGCGAACCGTGGTGGCGAGGGTCCGGTAATCCAAACAGCCGGCAAACCAGAATCGCGCTGGAGATGGAGCCACACAGATACGCGAAAATGATCATACCAAGCGCGAATACACTCATAACTCTATTCCGTCTTGTTGGGGTCGTCTTAAAGTCTGCATCCGTGGATAATACGCATAAACCGCCGGGGATGATATCCGGCAACCGTAAAAACAGAGAGCCGTATCATGGATATTGTATTTATAGATCACCTGTCCGTCATCACTACCATTGGCGTTTACGACTGGGAACAGACGATTCAGCAGAAGCTGGTGTTCGATGTCGAAATGGCGTGGGACAATCGCAAAGCCGCGGCCAGCGATGACGTCAATGACTGCCTGAGCTATGCCGACGTCTCACAGGCGATTATCGATCACGTTGCCAACGGTAAATTCGCGCTGGTTGAGCGCGTTGCGGAGGAGATTGCCACGCTGTTGCTGGCTCGATTCGCCTCGCCGTGGGTGCGGATTAAGGTCAGCAAACCGGGAGCAGTCGCTCAGGCGCGTGAGGTCGGGGTGATCATCGAACGCGGGACTAATCCGAAATAAACGCAATCTCATTGCCATGACAATGAAACCAAACCACATTATGGTCTGTCTTAAGGTTGCCCTAATTCAGTCCGGGCACAATTTGGCGGTAGCGCAAAGCGACCGCCTTTTTAATGGTTTTAACTTGGTTAGAGGTAGAATTTGATGGCAGATATTCATCAGCTATGGGTGGCAGCAATACTCGGCATTGTTGAAGGGTTGACGGAGTTCCTTCCTGTTTCCTCCACCGGGCACATGATCATTGTCGGTCATCTGTTAGGTTTTGAAGGCGAGAAAGCAGAGACTTTCGAAGTGGTTATCCAGCTTGGTTCAATTCTGGCTGTGGTGGTGATGTTCTGGCGCCGTCTGTTTGGCCTGATCGGTATTCACTTCGGCAAAGAGCCGCATGAAGGTACCGGTACCGGCAAATTAACGCTGATTCATATTCTGTTGGGTATGGTGCCGGCGGTAGTCATTGGTCTGCTGCTGCACGACCAGATCAAAACGCTGTTTAACCCGGTTAACGTGATGTATGCGCTGGTGGTCGGTGGCGTGCTGCTGATCGCGGCGGAGCTGCTGAAGCCGAAGCAGCCAAAAGCCGTGGGCGTGGATGATATTACCTATCGCCAGGCATTCGTGATTGGCTGTTTCCAGTGTCTGGCGCTGTGGCCGGGCTTCTCACGTTCCGGTGCGACCATTTCCGGCGGGATGCTGATGGGCGTGAGCCGCTATGCGGCTTCTGAGTTCTCTTTCCTGCTGGCCGTGCCGATGATGATGGGCGCTACCGCGCTGGATCTCTATAAGAGCATGGGCTTCCTGACCATGGCCGACTTCCCGATGTTCGCCGTCGGTTTTGTCACCGCCTTTATTGTCGCGCTGATCGCGATCAAGACCTTCCTGCACATCATCAAACGTATCTCGTTTATCCCGTTTGCTATCTACCGCTTTATTATCGCGGCAGCGGTTTACGCGGTGTTTGTTCTGTAAAAACTACCTGTAGGGGCCGATCTTTTGTTTCGATCGGCCCTGGGGTCGTTTGTTTCGGTCGGCCCGTTACGATGTTATGACGACTTCCACTCTTCCAGCGCGGCCACTCGCCGCCGCGTTAGCTCTTCTCTGACTTCGCTGCCCTTGAATCCGGCCTCAACCACCTCTTTGGTCGACACGCTTTGAGCCACCCGCCAGGCGGTGCGCAGGTAGTCGCCCTGCGGATAAGGATTGCTTTCAAAACCGGTGCGCCCACGCGCATCGGCTTCGCTGGTGATAGCAATCTGCTCAACGCGCTGCGGCTTACGCCAGGCATCCACGCGGTCAAACAGGGCAATCAGCGTAGCGGCTGACTGATTCTGTACGGTGTGCACCAGGTCGTGAAATTCGGTAACCAGCAGGGCAAGGTCGCGCACGGTATTCGGCACGCGCAGGCGCTCGCACAGCGCGGCAACCAGCGGCACGCCAGCCGGGCCGTGCCCGTGGTGGCTGGGCCACTTCTCCGGCGGCGTCAGGCCTTTGCCGACGTCGTGAAACAGCGTGGCGAAGCGAATATCCAGCTCCGGGCTGAGCTGAGCGGCCATCGCCAGCGTCATCAGCGCATGCACCCCGGTGTCAATCTCCGGGTGCCATTTGGCCGGGGCCGGCACGCCATACAGATTATCCAGCTCGGGGAACAGCACCGCCAGCGCACCGCAGTCGCGCAGTACCTGGAAATAGACCTGCGGGTTGCGGGTGAGCAGGGCGCTCTCCGTCTCTTTCCATACGCGCTCCGCCGTCAGATGCGCCAGCTCGCCGCTTGCCGCCATGGCGCGCATCAGCGCCATGGTTTCGTCAGCGACGCGGAAATTGAGGTGGGCAAAACGTGCCGCAAAGCGCGCCACGCGCAGTACGCGCAGCGGATCTTCGTTGAATGCGGCCGAAACATGGCGCAGCAGGCGCAGCTTAAGGTCTTCACGCCCGCGATAAGGGTCGTAAAAGTTGCCGTCAGCGTCCTGGGCAATGGCGTTGATGGTCAGATCGCGTCGGGCCAGATCCTGTTCCAGCGTGACGTCGGGCGCGGCATAGCAGACGAAGCCGGTATAACCGCTGCCGGACTTACGCTCGGTGCGCGCCAGCGCATACTCTTCGTGGCTGGAAGGGTGCAGAAATACCGGGAAATCGCGGCCAACCTGCTCGTAGCCAGCATCCAGCATCTGCTGGGGAGAGGCTCCCACCACCACCCAGTCTTTGTCTTTCAGCGGCAAATTCAGCAGTCCATCGCGCACGGCGCCGCCGACAAGGTATGTTTTCACTGCGGGTCTCCACAAAGCGGATAATCGGAATTAACCGATCATTAATCGGAACACTATAACATCCATGTTGCACAAATGATAAATCGCAGGCACGACAAAAAGGGCATCCGCAGATACCCTGATTTGTCATCGTTTGGATTAATTCATCCAGCGGTCGCTTTTCTTCCTGCGCGGGATCATATGCGGCAACAGCAGGCCAAGCAGCAGGCCGACACCGGCTACGCCGCCGCCGTACATAAACCACTGCATAATGATGGTGCGCTGTTTATCGTCAAGCTGTACGTTGGCGGCATCCACTTTCTTTTTCGCCACCACCAGCTGGTTTTTCAGCTGCTGATTCTCTTCTTTCAGGCTGTTGATCGCCCCATCGCTGCCGGCGACTTTTTTCTGCATCTCGGCGGTGCGTTCGTTCCAGCTACCGTCGATATTGGCCAGTTTGGCCGTCAGGTCTTTGACCTGCTGCTCCAGCTGCGGCACGCGCGAACGCAGGCTTGGCTGCTCGCTCAGCTGTGCCAGCGGGATCCAGGTGGTGCGCCCCTGGCTGTCACGGATTTGCCCATATTTGCTATTGTCGTTTGACTGCAGCAGGGTGACTTCTTCGCCGGCGTTCAGGGTGCCGATCAGGCGATAATCATTGCCAGGACCGCTGCGGACCCAGGTGGAAAGCTCGTCGGAAATGTAGCGTTTTTCTTCAGCATGAACCGATGTTGCAACGCTAAAAGTGAGTAAAGTCAGTCCAATAAGGTGAGTTTTATTCATTCGAACTCTTATTCGTAAGTGCTGGAAAAAAGTAAAGGCACAGTCTGGAGCGGCCTCGCAGAAAGCTGAATGAGAACTATCCTGGTCTCAGAGAGCGTGAGAGCGGGCACGCGAAAGCGTAATAAAGCAGAGACAGCCCTGTCGCTTGTGCATTACTCTTCGGGTTAAGCTACCTGTCATAAAGCAGGCATAATCAGTTACCTTAACCGTTTACCGTGCCGTTAACGACGTAAATAAGACAATATGACCATCGAAATCGAATTAAAGTTCATCGCCGCGGCAGAAGCTGCATCAAAAATTGCCGATAAACTGGCGAACTGGCCTCACCAGCACAGCGCGGGGCAGAAGCTCACCAACATCTACTTTGAAACCGACGACAGCCAGCTGCGCCGCTGGGATATGGGCCTGCGCATCCGCGGCTTTGGCGACAGCTACGAGATGACGCTAAAAACCGCCGGGCAGACGGTGGGCGGGCTGCATCAGCGGCCGGAATACAATGTGGCCCTCGGCCAGCCTGAGCTCGATATCGCCCTGCTGCCTGCCGACGTCTGGCCTGCAGGCACCGACGTGGCCGCGCTGCAACAGCGCCTCAACGCGCTGTTCAGTACCCATTTTGTGCGCGAAAAGTGGGTGGTTACTTACCTGCAAAGCGAGATTGAAGTGGCTTACGACTGCGGGGAAGTCAGTGCCGGTGCGTTAAGCGAGCCGCTGAGAGAAATCGAGCTGGAGCTGAAAAGTGGCCAGCGTGACGATCTGCTGGCCTTTGCCGCCGAGCTGGCCACGCTGGAGGGCCTGCGCCTCGGCAGCCTGAGCAAAGCCGCACGCGGCTATGCGCTGGCGCAGGGCAATCCACCGCGCCCGCTGCGCCCGGTTCCGCTGCTGAAGGTCAAGCCGAAAGCAACGGTAGAAGAGGGGATGCGCAGCGGGTTCCTGCTGGCTCTCAGCCAGTGGCAGTATCACGAAGAGCTGTGGCTGCGCGGCGCCAGCGGCGCACTGCCGCAGATCAAGGATGCGCTGGAGACGCTGCGTCAGGTCTTCTCTCTGTACGGCGCGCTGGTTCCGCGCAAGGCCAGCAGCGATCTGCGCCAAAAACTGACCGTGCTGGAAGAGGCGCTGCTGGAAGAGAATGTCAGCGCTGAAAAGCTCTGTTTCAGTCCGGTCTGGCTGGAGACCCAGTTAGCGCTTACTAACTGGATTGTCACCGAAGGCTGGCGTGCGTTTGTCGATCAAAAGGCGGATGCCAAGCTGCAGGGCTCATTTAAACGCTTTAGCGATATCATGCTCGGGCGCATTGCCGCCGACCTGAAAGAGACCTTCGCTCACGTCAACCATTCGGGCGAGTATCAGGACAAACTGACGCGCCTGCATCGCCAGCTGCTGGCCGTTCATCTGCTGGCCGGTGCCTATCAACCTGATGTGGTCAACAGCTGGCTGCAAAGCTGGCAGCAGCTGCAGCAGGCGATTGTCAGCCAGCAGGAAGTGTGGCTGGACAGTCATCGCCAGCAGGCGCTGAAACAGGCGGCGTTCTGGAAGAACGGCAGCGTGTAAAACCTTTGGCGTGCGGCTTTTTATAAGGGAGTGATTATGTTGCCATCGTTACTGACCGGGCAGATCGCACTGCTCGATCCCATTTTCAGCGGGGCCAGTGAACAGCAAAAGGCGGTGCTGGCATTTAGCGATTTTATCAGCGATAACCTGGCAAAATGCCCCGACTGGTGGCAGCAGATCCAGCAGCAGCCGCCGCAGCCGGATGAATGGCAACACTATCCGCAGTGGTTACAGACGCAGCTGGCCGCGGCGCAGGATGAAAATGCGCTGATGCGCGAGCTGCGCCTGTTCCGCCGCCATATGCTGACGCGTATCGCCTGGATGCAGACGCTGGCGACCAGCAGTACAGAGCAGAGCCTGCGCCAGCTGAGCGAGCTGGCGGAGACGCTGATAGTCGCCGCGCGCGACTGGCTGTGGCACGCCTGCTGCCGCGATTTCGGCACGCCGGTGAATGCCGCCGGGGAGCCGCAGCCGCTGCTGATCCTCGGTATGGGCAAGCTGGGCGGTGGCGAGCTTAATTTCTCCTCTGATATTGACCTGATCTTCACCTGGCCGGAAAACGGCACCACCCAGGGGGGCCGCCGCGAGCTGGATAATGCGCAGTTCTTCACCCGCCTTGGGCAGCGCCTGATTAAGGTGCTGGATCAGCCCACCGTGGATGGCTTTGTTTACCGTGTGGATATGCGCCTGCGCCCGTTTGGCGACAGCGGCCCGCTGGTGCTGAGCTTTGCCGCGCTGGAAGATTATTACCAGGAGCAGGGGCGCGACTGGGAACGCTACGCGATGGTGAAAGCGCGCCTGATGGGCGACAGCGACGACCGCTGGAGCGAAGAGCTGCGCCAGACGCTGCGCCCGTTTGTCTTTCGCCGCTACATTGATTTCAGCGTGATCCAGTCGCTGCGCAATATGAAAAGCATGATCGCGCGTGAAGTACGGCGGCGCGGGCTGACCGATAACATCAAGCTGGGCGCTGGCGGTATCCGCGAAACCGAATTTATCGTGCAGGTCTTCCAGCTGATACGCGGCGGTCGCGAACGATCGCTGCAAATGCGCTCCTTATTGCCGACGCTGCACGCGATTGGCGAGCTGCATCTGCTGCCGCAAGGGCAGGTTAGCCAGCTGCGCGATGCCTATCTGTTCCTGCGTCGCCTGGAGAATCTGTTGCAGAGCATCAACGACGAACAGACGCAGACGCTGCCGGTGGCTGAATTGGACCGCGCCCGCCTTGCCTGGGCGATGGATTTCAGCGACTGGCAGGCATTGCATGACCAGCTTGATATCCATATGGCGCAGGTGCGCACCATCTTTAACGATCTGATCGGCGACGATAGCTCAGAGAGCGGCGACAGTCGCGACGCGGGTGAATACGGCGTGCTGTGGCAGGATCAGCTGGAAGAAGCCGAGCTGGCACCGCTGGTGCCGCATCTCGACAGCGCCGCCCGCCAGCTGCTGTGGCGCACCATCACCGAATTCCGCCTGGATGTGGATAAACGCACCATTGGTCCGCGCGGCCGCCAGGCGCTGGATCAGCTGATGCCGCGCCTGCTGAGTGAAGTGGTGCCGCGCGATGATGCCCCGGTTACGCTAAGCCGCCTGACCCCGCTGCTGCTAGGCGTGGTCACCCGCTCGACCTATCTCGAACTGCTGACCGAATTCGACGGCGCGCTGAAACATCTGATCCGCCTGTGCGCCGCCTCACCGATGGTTGCCAGCCAGCTGGCGCGCCACCCGCTGCTGCTTGATGAGCTGCTCGACCCGGCCACGCTGTACCAGCCGACCGCCACCGATGCCTACCGCGATGAGCTGCGCCAGTATCTGCTGCGCATCCCGGAAGAGGACGAAGAGCAGCAGCTGGAGGCGCTACGCCAGTTTAAACAGGCGCAGCATCTGCGCATTGCCGCCGCCGATATCGCCAAAACCCTGCCGGTCATGAAGGTCAGCGACCATCTGACCTGGCTGGCAGAAGCGATGATCGAAGCGGTGGTACAGCAGGCATGGAATATGATGGTGCAGCGCTACGGTCGCCCGTCGCACCTGACCAGCGACAGCGAGCGGGGCTTCGCCGTGGTCGGCTATGGCAAGCTGGGCGGCTGGGAGCTGGGCTACAGTTCCGATCTCGATCTGGTATTCCTGCACGACTGCCCGGTGGATGCCGTGACGCTGGGTGAGCGCAGCATCGACGGGCGCCAGTTTTACCTGCGCCTGGCGCAGCGCGTGATGCATCTGTTCAGCACCCGCACCTCCTCCGGCATTTTGTATGAAGTCGATGCGCGCCTGCGCCCGTCCGGTGCGGCGGGGATGCTGGTCAGTACCTTCGATGCCTTCGATGATTATCAGCGCAATGAAGCCTGGACCTGGGAGCATCAGGCACTGGTGCGGGCGCGCATTGTGTTTGGTGATGGGGCGCTGAGTCAGCGCTTTGACCAGATCCGCCGTGGCATTCTTTCGCTGCCGCGCGAGTCTGACGCGCTGAAAACCGAAGTGCGGGAAATGCGCGAGAAGATGCGCGCGCACCTTGGGCACAAGCATAAAGGGCGCTGGGATCTGAAAGCGGATGAGGGCGGTATCACCGATATTGAATTCATTACGCAATACCTGGTCTTACGCTACGCCGCCCAGGATCCGACGCTGACGCGCTGGTCCGATAACGTGCGCATCCTCGAACTGTTGGCAAATGGCGACAAGATGGCGCAGGCCGAGGCGCAAGCGCTGACCCAGGCCTACGTTTCGCTGCGCGATGCGCTGCACCATCTCGCTTTGCAGGAGCTGCCGGGGCACGTAGAGGAGAGCGCATTCAGCGCGGAAAAGGCCCAGGTCAATGCCAGCTGGCAGAAGTGGCTGGGAGCCTGAGTGGGTGTTCGGCGCGTGATGATGGTCAGCAGCAAGTTGTGCTATCATCGCGCGCATAATTTTTCCTGTTTAAACTGCAGTCTGGAGTGTCTGGAATGAAAATTACACTGCCCGATTTTTCGCGCGCGGGTGTTCTGGTGGTTGGCGATGTGATGCTGGATCGCTACTGGCACGGCCCAACCAGTCGCATCTCCCCAGAGGCCCCGGTGCCGGTGGTCAAAGTGGACCATGTGGAGGAGCGCCCGGGAGGCGCGGCCAACGTGGCGATGAATATCGCTTCTCTCGGTGCCGGTTCGCGTCTGGTGGGCCTGACCGGGATTGATGAAGCCGCGCAGGCGCTGAGCGCGACCCTGGCCGGGGTGAACGTGCGGTGTGATTTCGTGGCGGTGCCGACGCATCCAACCATTACCAAACTGCGCGTGCTGTCACGCAGCCAGCAGCTGATCCGCCTCGATTTTGAAGAGGGCTTTGACGGGGTTAATCCGGAGCCAATGCACGAGCGCATCCGTGAGGCGCTGCCGAAAATTGGTGCGCTGGTGCTGTCTGACTACGCCAAAGGCGCGCTGGCCAGCGTTGAAACCATGATCGCGCTGGCACGCGAAGCGGGCGTACCGGTGCTGGTCGACCCGAAAGGGACTGATTTCTCACGTTATCACGGTGCAACGCTGCTGACGCCAAACCTCTCCGAGTTCGAAGCGGTGGTGGGCAAATGTAAAAGCGAAGCGGATATCGTTGAGCGCGGTACGGCACTGATGCAGCAGCACGGCCTGTCTGCGCTGCTGGTCACGCGTTCCGAGCACGGTATGACGCTGCTGCAGCCGGGCAAAGAGCCATTCCATATGCCAACCCAGGCGCAGGAAGTGTTCGACGTTACCGGTGCCGGTGATACGGTGATTGGCGTACTGGCGGCCGCGCTGGCGGCAGGCAATACGCTGGAAGAGAGCTGCTTCCTGGCGAATGCCGCGGCGGGCGTGGTGGTCGGTAAATTGGGGACCTCGACGGTTTCCCCGGTTGAGCTGGAGAACGCCATTCATGCGCGCCCTGAATCCGGCTTTGGCGTGATGGATGAAGCACAGCTGATTGCTGAAGTCGCCAAGGCGCGCCAGCGCGGCGAGAAAGTGGTGATGACCAACGGCGTGTTCGACATTCTGCACGCGGGCCACGTCTCCTATCTTGCCAATGCGCGTAAGCTGGGGGATCGCCTGATTGTGGCGGTCAACAGCGATGCTTCAACCCGTCGCCTGAAGGGCGAAACGCGCCCCGTAAACCCGCTGGTCAATCGTATGATCGTGCTGGGTGCGCTGGAAGCCGTGGACTGGGTCATCGGTTTTGAAGAGGACACGCCACAGCGGGTGATTGCTGAGGTGCTGCCGGACCTGCTGGTGAAAGGCGGAGACTATAAGCCGGAAGATATCGCGGGCAGTAAAGAAGTGTGGGCTAACGGCGGTGACGTGCGGGTGCTGAACTTCGAAGACGGTATTTCAACCAGTAATATCATCAAGACAATTATTTCAGGCACCGGTAAAAGCTGATAGCTGGCGGCTGCCCTTGCGGGCAGCCGCTTAACTCACTCAGTTTGGCGCTTTCGGCTCGCTGGTGGCCGCTGTTGCAGAGGTCGCTGGTGTTGCAGAAGCCGCCGCTGACGTTGCAGAAGCCGCTGGCGTTGCAGCTGTAGCAGGCTGTGCCACTTTCGCTTCCAGCTCGGCCAGGCGTTGTTCCAGCGCGGCCAGTTTCTCACGCGTGCGCAGCAGCACTTGAGTCTGCACATCAAACTCTTCGCGATTCACCACGTCCAGACGGGTTAACTGCGCCTGTAATGTCTGGCGAATTTTCTTCTCCACATCATCACCCAGCTCGCGGATCCCTTTCGGCATGGAGTCATGGACCTGACGGGCCAGTTGTTCAATTTTTTTTGCGTCGATCATAGCGGCTTCCTGGTAGCAGCGGGTTTTACCTTAGTGTAATCCCTGACGCTAAAAGGTTAAACCTGAAATGAATAAACAGGAAATGCCTTAGTCATCTGCTGACAATCTATTTGATGTTTTTGTTCGTTGCTCTGCTACTTTTTCAGCGTTATGATGTTTTTGCTTATTCTCAGGGCGGGGCGAAATTCCCCACCGGCGGTAAATCAGCTGACGCTGAAAGCCCGCGAGCGCTTCAGGAGCAATTCTGAAGGACAGCAGACCCGGTGTGATTCCGGGGCCGACGGTTAGAGTCCGGATGGGAGAGAGTAACGAATCTTGTCGGGCTTTTGCCTGCCTCGCGTTATTTTTTGTCACTGCATGACACTCCTAAGCACGCCCTGGTTCTGGTAACCCATAAATTAATTAAGGTTTTTTTACCATGAATCAGTCGCTACTTTCTGAATTTGGCACGCCTGAACAGCGTGTAACCCGTGCTATCGAAGCGCTGCGCGCTGGCCGCGGTGTGATGGTTTTAGACGATGAAGATCGTGAGAACGAAGGCGATATGATCTTCGCCGCGGAAACCATGACCGTTGAGCAGATGGCGCTGACCATCCGTCACGGCAGCGGTATTGTTTGCCTGTGTCTGACCGAACAGCGTCTGCAGGAGCTTGAGCTGCCGATGATGGTGCAGGACAACACCAGCGCTTACGGTACGGGTTTTACCGTGACTATCGAAGCCGCCAAAGGCGTCACCACCGGCGTTTCTGCTACTGACCGCCTGACCACCATCCGCACCGCGATTGCCGATGATACTAAGCCGAGCGATCTGAATCGCCCTGGCCATGTATTCCCGCTGCGCGGCCGTGCTGGCGGCGTGCTGACCCGTGGTGGCCACACCGAAGCGACCATTGACCTGGTGACGCTGGCCGGCTTCAAGCCTGCGGGCGTGCTGTGTGAGCTGACTAACGACGATGGCTCAATGGCGCATGCCCCTGAAGCAATCGTGTTTGCTAAGCAGCACGACATGCCGGTTGTGACCATCGAAGACCTGGTGGCTTACCGCCGCAGTCATGAGACGCGTCAGGCCAGCTAAATCCCCGTCATACTTCAAGCTATGTGGGCGTTAGCTACATTACTCGGCCCATCCCTGGGCCGCGCCCCTGCGGGGGCGCTGTAAACAGCGTTCAAATCTGCTCCGGGCAGAGTTGTTGCGCACCCCGGTCACGTACTCATGTACGCTCCCGGGGGATTATTTCCCTGAATCTCAGGGGGTAAAAATTCACTTCCCCGTTTCCCCTTCAAATTTTCTGAATATCTCCGTCAGGCTTATCCAGGTTCATCCGTGAAATAAAGCGCGTAATGTAGGCGTCATTGAGCACAATATTGCCTGGAGTTTTAACATGAGCCACTCACGTATGCCCGCGCTTTTCCTTGGACACGGTAGCCCGATGAACGTGCTGGAAGAGAATATCTACACTGAAACCTGGCGTGAGCTGGGAAAAACGCTGCCGCGCCCGAAAGCGATTATTGCGGTTTCCGCACACTGGTATACGCGTGGCACCGCAGTCACCGCGATGGAGAAACCGCGCACTATCCATGACTTCGGCGGTTTCCCGCAGGCGCTGTTCGATACCCACTATCCGGCACCGGGCTCGCCCGCGCTGGCACAGCAGGTTGCCGATGCGCTGGCTCCGGTAGCGGTAGAACTCGACCGAGAGTGGGGCTTTGACCACGGCTCCTGGGGCGTGCTGATCAAGATGTACCCCGATGCCGATATTCCGGTCGTGCAGCTGAGCGTTGACGGCACCAGGCCGCCTGCTTACCACTATGAGCTGGGCCGCAAGCTGGCGGCGCTGCGCGAACAGGGCATCATGATCGTGGCCAGCGGTAACGTGGTGCACAACCTGCGCATGGTGCGCTGGGGCGGCGATGCCGCAGCCTATCCCTGGGCGGAGTCGTTCAATCAGTACGTGCGCGATAATCTGAGCTGGGAAGGAGAGTCAGAGCAGCATCCGCTGGTGAACTTTATGCAGCATGAAGGCGCCGCCTTGTCGAACCCGACGCCGGAGCACTATCTGCCGTTGCTGTATGTGCTGGGCGCACGCGCCGCGGGCGAGACGATAGCGATCCCGGTAGACGGGATTGTGATGGGGTCGTTAAGTATGTTGTCGGTGCAGGTGGGATAACAGGCTATTTTGCTCACCATTTTGGGATTGGGCAGTGCTCGCTCTCCTCAGGTACTGATGTACGCTGCGGGAGCTGTGCGCTGGCCGCACCCAAACCGGCATCGCCAATAACGCCTGTTGGTAACCTTGTTGTAAGCGATTTCCAGGGGCGGACCTTATGTTGCGGCCCGCCCGCCACAGCGCGCGATTACTCGATAAACGCGTGCGGATAAAATCGTGACAGATCCTGGGTGATCAAGTCGCGATCCTCGCGCAGACCAATTCCTGCTGGCTGATCGTTGATCAGCCACGAACCAATCAGCGTATAGCTATCGCCAAACTTCGGCAGCGGATGGAACTGCTGTACGATCATTCCTTCCTCACCGTACGGACCGTCAACGCGGGCAATCTCCTGACCGTTTTCCACAATGCGAATATTCGCGCCTTCACGGGAGAACAGCGGCTTCACCACGTATTTATCCATGTGCGGCACGTTGTCTTCGGCAAAGTAGGCGGGTAACAGATTGGGGTGATCCGGGAACATCTTCCACAGCAGCGGCAGCAGCGCTTTATTAGAAATAATGCTCTTCCAGCCCGGCTCCAGCCAGCGCACGCCCGCATCGGCCAGCTTAGTGGAGAACACCTCGCGCAGCATAAATTCCCACGGGTAGAGTTTGAACAGATTGGCGATCACCTGGTCATGCTGATCGGTGAACTGCCCTTTCTCGCCGAGGCCAATCTCATCCATATAGAGGAATTCGCTCGGCAGGCCCGCTTCGGTAGCGCAATCCTGCAGATACTGCACCGTGCCGCGATCTTCATCGGTATCGCGGCAGCAGGCGAAGTGCAGCCAGCTGAATCCGTGCTGCTGGTGCAGCTCGGCGAAGCGCTCGATCAGCTTCTCCTGCAGGCTGTTAAACTGGTCGCTGCCGACCGGCAGCTGGCCGGCGTTCAGCTGGTCCTCCAGCCACAGCCACTGGAAAAAGGCCGCTTCATACAGCGAAGTTGGCGTATCCGCGTTGTTTTCCAGCAGCTTAGGCGGCGTCACACCATCCCAGGCGAGATCGAGGCGGGAGTAGAGCGACGGCTGGCCGCTTTTCCACGACTCGCGCACGAAATCCCAGGTGTGTTTGGGGATGCGAAACTTCTCCAGCAGCTCGTCGCTGCCGACCACCATCTCCACCGCCTGCAGGCACATCTGATGCAGCTCGCTGGTGACATCTTCCAGCGTCTCAATCTGCTCTAGGGTGAACTGGTAATAGGCATCTTCACACCAGTACGGCTCGCCGTGCATGGTGTGAAAACGAAAACCAAACTCCGTGGCCTTTTCCCGCCAGCCTGGGCGTTCAGTGATGGCAATACGCTTCATCAGCGATTAGCCCCCAAAGCTGCGGCTGGAGCCGGAAGCCGCGCTGCTGCGTGACATGCTGGTCTGCTTGGCAACGCTTTCACCAAAGCCGCCGCGCATTACGGTGCTGGTAGTGGCAGGTTTTGGTGCCATGGCGGATTTAGGCACCGTCATGGTACGGCCAGGGGTAGCTGCGCCGTAGCTTTTGCCGCTGGCATCAACGAATTTGCCGTTGGCCGGGCTGGCTGGGTTTTTAGAGGAGAACAGCGGCTGCTGCTGGCCCATACCGCCGCCCATCATGCGGCCCATCATGTAACCGGCCATCAGCGGCATCCAGAAGCTGCCGCTGGACTGAGATTCAGCATTGGTGGTGCCCACGCCAGCCTGAGCCGGAGCCTGCTGACACTGGCCTTCACCGAATTCCGCCACGCAGTCTTCGCGGGTGGCATATTTCGGTGCGGTTTTCACCGCCTCTTCTTTAGCTTTGTTATAGGCCGTGGTGCACTGCTCGCTTTTGCCCGGGTTGGCGCTCGAACAGTCATCGGCGTTCATATAAGTCGAGACGGTCTCGTCTGACTGCTCACAACCGGCCAGCATAAATACGGCGGTAACCGCCAGCGCCACCGGCGTTAAATGGCGTGCGCTCCAGCTTTTGCGAAAGGAGGCATGATTAATCTGTTTAGTCCGTTTCATCACTTTTCGTCCTGTGCCCAAAGGTAGTGCATAGGATAGGGGAATAGCGGTGAAAAATGAAGCGATGAGGCGCGACAGACCGGGGATCTTTACTTAGCTATACGTTTGATTGTGAAGGAGAGGTTAAGACAGGTGGGATCGAAATAAAGCGGGGCAGCGTTGGCTGCCCCGCGGGGAGATTACTGACTGAACGGATTGCCGCTGCTGCGGTTTGCTGCCGGGCGGCTGGTGGCTGCTGCCTGGCGCGCGGCCGGGGCGCTTTCATTGCCGTCGACGCGGGCAACCTGCTGTGGATTTTCTGGTGCCACAGCTTCCGGTGAGGTATTGATATCCTTGCCCAGATGATTATTCAGCGTCGCCAGATCCTGCTCGTTCAGCGTGCCGAGCGCAGATTTGATGTTCAGCTGGTTGATCATATAGCTGTAGCGGGCATTAGCCAGCTTCTGCTTTGCTTCATACAGCGTGGTGGTCGCATCCAGCACGTCAACGATGGTACGGGTACCCACGGAGTAACCCGCTTCCATTGCATCCAGCGAGCTCTGGGCAGAAACCACGGCCTGCTTGTACGCTTCGATGCTGCTGATGGAGGCATTCACGTTGTTAAACGAGGAGCGGACGGTCTGCACGGCGGAGCGGTGCGCGCCTTCCAGCTGCTCGCTGGCTGCCACAAACGCATACTGCGCCTGCTTCACCTGTGACGACACCGAGCCGCCGCTGTACAGCGGCAGGTTGAAGCTTAAGCCAACCTGGTTGCTACCGCTGATGTTGTCGTTATTGGTGGCGCGATCGCCGCTGTAACGGTTGTTCGACAAACCGGTTGACGCGGTCAGGTCCACGGTTGGCATATGGCCAGTTTCCGCAGAGCGGATCTGCTCACGCGCCAGGTCTTGCGACAGACGGGCAGAGAGCAGGCTGAGGTTGCGGCTCTCGGCCTCTTTCAGCAGCGCGTTAACCGGCTGTGGCTTCTCGGTTTTGAAGTTATCAACGTTAAGCGAGGCGAGGCTCGGGTAGTAATTCCCGGTCACCTGGCGCAGCGTTTCAACCGCGTTATCAAGATCGTTACGCGCCGTCACTTCGTTGGCCAGCACGGTGTCGTACTGTGAGCGCGCATTCTGCACGTCGGTGATGGCGACCAGGCCCACGTTAAAGCGCTGAGTGGTCTGATCCAGTTCACGGTAGATCGACTGTTTCTGCGCTTCGGTGTAGGAGAGGGTATCAATCGCATTCAGCACGTTGAAATACGCTGTCGCGGTGTTGAGGATCAGCGTTTGCTGCGCGGTCTGATAAGTGACATCCTGAATCCCGGCGGTTTTTTCCTGCAGGGTCAGCGCGCGCCATTTTGACATATCAAAAATGGTCTGAGTCAGCTGCAGTGAGGTGCTTTTCGAGGTGCTGTTCGAATCGCGCGCGTCGCGGTAGCCGTTGTTGTAGCTGTAGTCGGCACCCAGTCCCAGCTGAGGTAACAGCGGGCTACGTGCTTCATTAATCTTCTCAAATGCCGCATCACGATCGGCTGCTGAGCTACGAAGGTCAGGATTGGATAAACGAGCCTGCTGATACACCTGCAGCAGGTTCTCAGCCTGGCTGGCAACACTGAAGCCGCCCAGGCTCAGACCGATGAGTAAAGGGAGCAGTTTGTTCATTTGCATTCCTTGTAGTGCAGCAAAATTGCTATGGTAGCGCTGACGTAAGCCAAAAATTATCGCCGATGATAGCAGAGAGTTCCGAGAAGGTAAGTTGGCTGAAAGTGCCATCCTGCCTTAATTTACTTAAATATTTCATTAAGAACCAGACATCAGGCGGATTACGATTGCATTTTACGTTTTGGCCACCATTTCACAGGAGCTGTTGTTATGGCAACAAGTAACAAATACCCGGTGACTTTCACCAAAAACGATGTAGAAATTATTGCACGAGAGACCCTCTATCGTGGTTTTTTTTCGCTGGAGCGCTACCGCTTTCGTCACCGCTTGTTTAATGGCGGGATGAGTGGTGAAGTATCACGAGAAATTTTGGAGCGCGGTCATGCCGCAGTGCTGCTACCCTATGATCCGCTGCGCGACGAAGTGGTGTTAATCGAGCAGATCCGTATCGCCGCTTACGACACCAGCCCAACGCCGTGGGTGCTTGAACTGGTGGCGGGGATGATGGAACCGGGTGAAACGCCGGAAGAGGTTGCCAGACGCGAAGCGCTGGAAGAAGCCGGGCTGACTCCCGGGCGCATTAAACCCATAATTAACTACCTCTCCAGCGCGGGAGGAACCTCAGAACGCCTTGCGGTGTTTGTGGGAGAAGTGGATGCCAGCGTGGCGCAGGGAAACCACGGTCTGGAGGAAGAGAATGAGGATATTCTTGTGCATGTGGTCAGCCGTACTCAGGCTTACCAGTGGGTGGAACAGGGGAAAATAGATAACGCCGCTGCTGTCATTGCTTTGCAATGGCTGGAGCTGCACCATAAACAGCTTTGTGATGAATGGAACCCCGAATAATGAAACGTTATGTCCCTGACTTTCCAGAAATGATGCGCGTTTGCGAAACTAATTTTGCGCAACTGCGTCGCCTGTTGCCCAAAGAGGACCAGGCGGGGGAGTCCGTGACGTATCAGGTTAATGGCGCCAGTTACCAGATAACTATCCTGGAATCAACGCGCTACACCACGCTGGTTGAGGTGAAACAGACCGCACCGGCCGTCAGTTACTGGAGCCTGCCATCGATGTCGGTTCGCCTGTATCATGACGCGATGGTGGCGGAAGTGTGTTCCACTCAGCAGATCTACCGCTTTAAAGCACGCTATGATTATCCAAATAAAAAGCTGCATCAGCGTGATGAAAAGCATCAGATTAACCAGTTTCTTGCGGACTGGCTGCGTTACTGTTTGTTCCATGGCGCAATGGCAGCCCCGGTTTTTTAGAACGCTGCGACAATTTCAGAGCGAGTTAAGGACTTTGATTGGATAGCCTGTTAAAACTTCCTGTGGCGAGTGGGTCCAGAGTCAGGATTTTACAGATAACGGATACCCACCTTTTTGCAGGTAAACACGAAACGTTACTCGGTGTGAACACCTGGGCCAGTTATGACGCGGTACTGGAGGCGATCGCCGCCGGGCAGCGTCATTACGATCTGATTGTCGCCACTGGCGACCTGGCGCAGGATCACTCGGTCGAAGCCTATCAGCATTTTGCTGAGGGTATTGCTCGCCTGCCGGCTCCCTGCGTCTGGCTGCCCGGCAATCACGACTTTCAGCCGGCGATGTTCAGCACGCTGGCGGAGTCGAGTATTGCCGATGAAAAGCAGGTGCTGGTGGGCGATCGCTGGCAAATCGTGCTGCTGGACAGCCAGGTGTTCGGCGTCCCGCACGGTGAGTTAAGTGACTACCAGCTGGAGTGGCTGGAGCGCGCGCTGGCCGCTGAACCCCAGCGCCACACGCTGGTACTGCTGCATCATCATCCCCTGCCTTCCGGCTGCTCCTGGCTCGATCAGCACAGCCTGCGCAATCCGCATATGCTGGATGCGGTATTACAGCGCTACCCGCTGGCAAAAACCTTGCTGTGTGGGCATATTCATCAGGAGCTTGACCTCGACTGGCACGGACGGCGCGTGCTGGCCAGCCCGTCCACCTGCGTCCAGTTTAAACCCCACTGCACCAACTTCACCATTGATGCGGAAGCGCCGGGATGGCGCTGGCTGGATCTGTATGATGACGGACGGCTGGAAACCGAAGTTCAGCGTCTGGCGACCCGCAAATTTAACCCAGATCTCGACTCAGAAGGATACTGATCGATGGCAACCCTGCTCTATCTGCACGGTTTCAACAGCTCTCCGCAGTCGGCAAAAGCGACCATCTTTAAACAGTGGCTGGCGCAGCACCACCCAAAAATTACCCTGCATGTGCCGCAACTGCCGTCATTTCCCGCTGAGGCTGCGGCCCTGCTGGAGGAGTTTGTCATGAAGTCGGCGGGCGAACCGCTGGGTATTATTGGCTCTTCCCTTGGCGGCTATTATGCCACCTGGCTGTCGCAATGCTTTGCGCTGCCTGCGGTGGTGGTGAACCCGGCGGTACGCCCGTTTGAGCTGCTGGCGGATTACCTTGGCAATAATGAGAACCCATACACCGGCCAGCAATATGTGTTAGAGTCTCGCCATATTTACGATCTAAAAGTGATGCAGATTGACCCGTTAGAGTCGCCGGATTTGATCTGGCTGCTGCAACAAACGGGCGATGAAGTGCTCGACTACCGCCAGGCTCTGGACTACTACAGCGCCTGTCGTCAAACGGTAGAAGAGGGCGGAAACCATGCTTTTATCGGATTCGAACGCCATTTCTCCGCAATGATCGATTTCCTGGGCTTCCGGGACTGAGATAAGCCGGAGTCTGGACACGCATTTTTAGCCATTATCAATCAGATTGTAACGATGACTCAATCCAGCTATAACGCTGATTCCATTGAGGTTCTCAGCGGCCTTGAACCCGTGCGTCGCCGCCCGGGCATGTACACCGATACCGTGCGCCCTAACCATTTAGGTCAGGAAGTGATCGATAACAGCGTGGATGAAGCGCTGGCCGGTCACGCCAAGCGCGTGGAAGTGATTTTGCACGCCGATCAGTCGCTGGAAGTTATCGACGACGGGCGCGGCATGCCGGTGGATATCCATCCTGAAGAGGGCGTGCCGGCCGTTGAGCTGATTTTCTGCCGCCTGCATGCCGGGGGCAAATTCTCCAACAAAAACTACCAGTTCTCCGGCGGCCTGCACGGCGTGGGGATCTCGGTGGTTAACGCCCTCTCCAAACGCGTGGAAGTGACCGTACGCCGTAATGGCGAAATCTACGAAATGGCGTTTGAGAACGGCGATAAGGTTCAGGACCTGGTGGTAACCGGCACCGTCGGTAAACGCAACACCGGCACCCGCGTGCAGTTCTGGCCTGATGAATCCTTCTTCGACAGCCCGCGCTTCTCGGTTTCGCGCCTCAGCCACTTGCTGAAAGCCAAAGCGGTACTCTGCCCGGGCGTAGAAATTGTCTTTAAAGACAAGCTGAACAATACCGAACAGAGCTGGTGCTACGCCGATGGTCTGACCGACTACCTGATGGAGGCGGTTAACGGCCTGCCAACGCTGCCGGAAAAAGCCTTTGTCGGTGCTTACGCCGGAGATGTGGAAGCGGTGGACTGGGCGCTGCTGTGGCTGCCGGAAGGCGGTGAGTTGCTCACCGAAAGCTACGTTAACCTGATCCCGACCATGCAGGGCGGCACGCACGTTAACGGTCTGCGTCAGGGCCTGCTGGATGCGATGCGCGAGTTCTGCGAGTTCCGCAATATCCTGCCGCGCGGCGTGAAGCTGTCGGCGGAAGATATCTGGGATCGCTGCGCCTACGTGCTGTCGGTCAAAATGCAGGATCCGCAGTTTGCCGGGCAGACCAAAGAGCGCCTCTCTTCGCGCCAGTGCGCCGCCTTTGTTTCCGGCGTGGTGAAAGATGCCTTCAGCCTGTGGCTGAACCAGAACGTGCAGGCGGCAGAAATGCTGGCCGAGCTGGCCATTTCCAGCGCTCAGCGCCGCATGCGTGCCGCCAAGAAAGTGGTGCGTAAAAAGCTCACCAGCGGTCCGGCGCTGCCGGGCAAGCTGGCGGACTGTACCGCGCAGGATCTCAGCCGTACCGAACTGTTCCTGGTGGAAGGGGACTCGGCGGGCGGATCGGCCAAGCAGGCGCGCGATCGTGAGTATCAGGCGATCATGCCGCTCAAGGGTAAGATCCTGAACACCTGGGAAGTCTCTTCGGACGAAGTGCTGGCGTCGCAGGAGGTGCACGACATCTCGGTGGCGATCGGTATCGATCCCGATAGCGAAGATCTCAGCCAGCTGCGCTACGGTAAGATCTGTATCCTTGCGGATGCGGACTCCGACGGTCTGCACATTGCGACCCTGCTGTGCGCGCTGTTCGTGCGTCACTTCCGTACCCTGGTGCAGAACGGCCACGTCTATGTTGCCATGCCGCCGCTCTACCGTATTGACCTGGGCAAAGAGGTCTATTACGCGCTGGATGAGGAAGAGAAAGAGGGCGTGCTGGAGCAGCTGAAGCGCAAGAAGGGCAAACCTAACGTACAGCGCTTTAAAGGGCTGGGCGAAATGAACCCGCTGCAGCTGCGTGAAACCACCCTCGATCCCAATACCCGCCGTCTGGTGCAGCTGACCATCAGCGAAGAGGACGTGGCGCAGACCCTGGCAGTGATGGATATGCTGCTGGCGAAAAAGCGCTCCGAAGATCGCCGCAACTGGCTGCAGGAGAAAGGCGACACCGCGGAAATCGAGGTTTAACGCTTCGTAGTGGCATTAACAGTCAGCCCGAAGTGGAAACCCCCTTCGGGCTGAGTTTTTATTATTCGCCGGCCAACCTCGGCAGATTGCGCTGAATATCGTTAATTAAAATGCTGGTGGCGTTAATTTCCTGGCCGCCATTACACCACTTCAGGCGACAGAAAGCGTGTATTTCCACAGGATTGCCTCACTTTCTCTTTTATAAGTTAAGTTGCATTGAAAGCCGAATGTATAAATTTGATTTCAAACTTCAGCGTTGAAACAGCTTACTGTTAAGAAAAATATGAAGTAATCCCATGGCTCCATGAGCGAAAAAATAGATTTCAACAAACGTTGTCAGATTTTTATGCCAGTGTATCACGCTATGCGCCAGCGGGTTTTGCGCAGCATTCAAGAGAAACCAGATCCCCCCGGAAAGGGCAACGCCCAGCAGTGACAGCACGCCCAGCCCCTGAATGGTGGCAGCGATACCTCCTGAATGGGCTTCAGGCAGACGCAGGCGCTTCAGCGTGGCGATATCTTGCGCAATGTCGCTAAAATCAAAATGTAACCAGGAAAAATAATAGCGCGCACCGCGCTGCGCTAACATCCAGCCCAGCATGATGACGCCCAACATAATTAGAGAGAACCCGGAAATAACATGCATCCAGGTGATAATGCTCGTCAGGCCTTGCTCATCCAGCGCTTCCCGTTCAGTAAAGTTAGAATTAATAATCTGCGCAAGGATCATCAGCGCAACGAGAATATGCAGGCCGCGAAAAAATGGCGCATCTGCGTGCGGTAGCGAGATCCTGATAGCTTTATTCATGAGGGTTTTCCCGTTAATTTTGTTCTTCTGGCTGATGCTAGCGATTGTGACAAGGAATGATTAAATTAACCTTAATGAAAAAATGAAGGATGATATTGAGTCTGGCAAAACAGACCTGCGGCCGGACGCGGGCTAAAACGGCATGTTTTTTATCAACTTCTGTTAGAATTGATACGCCATTCGCATCCAGTTGGGTGCGCTCTTCTAACCACAAGGCCCTCTCGTGAAAATCACCCTTGAAGAGTTACGCGCGTGGGTGGTGGTGGTCGACACCGGTTCGATCACCGCTGCTGCAGACCAGCTAAACCAGACCACCTCCGGCATCAGCCGTGCGCTGAGTCGCCTGGAGAGCAAGCTGCAGACCACGCTGCTGCACCGCACCACCCGCCGTATTGCGCTGACTGAGGAAGGGCAGATCTTCCTGGAGCACGCCCGCCAGATTATTCGTTCGGTAGAGACCGCCGAAGAGCAGATCGCCCAGCGGCGAGAAATCCCTTCCGGGCGCCTGCGCGTCAATGCCGCCACGCCGTTTATGCTGCATGTGATTGTGCCGCTGATGGCGGAGTTTTCACGCCGCTACCCGCTGATCCAGCTGGAGTTAAATACTGATGAGGTGGTGATCGACCTGCTGGAGCAGCAGACCGATATCGCTATCCGCATCGGCGACCTGCGCGACTCCACCATGCACGCGCGCGCGCTCGGCAGCAGTAAGCTGCGGCTGATGGCCAGCCCGGACTATCTTGCCCGCCACGGTACGCCGCACAGCGTGGCAGATATGGTGGAGAATCATCAGCTGCTGGGCTTTAGCAATCTCGATCAGCACAACGTCTGGCCGGTGTGGCGTTCGGAAGGGGTGTTTTTGCAGATCAAACCGACGGTGTTTGCCTCCAGTGGCGAAACGCTGCGCCAGCTGGCGGTTAACGGCATGGGGATTACGCGTATTTCTGATTTTCTCAGCCGCGAGGATCTGGCTGAAGGCCGGTTAATCCCGGTGCTGGTTGCTGAAACGCACGAGATGCGCCATCCCATCCATGCGGTTTACTACCGCAACAGCACGCTGTCGACGCGCATCAGCTGTTTTCTGGACTACCTCAGCGAACAGTTCGCCAGCAAAACGCTGTTATAGGACGTTCAAGGGCCGACCGAAAAAGAAGGTCGGCCCCTACCTGATGCGAGGGTTTAAAACGCCGGCTCTAGGACGAAAATCTTCACATCAACCACATCATGCTTAATCGCCGTGCGGTGGCGTTCCATATGGTCGGCCTGCTGGTGCTGCTCAAGGTGGCGCAGCGACTCCCAGTGCTCAACCATAAAGATCGACTCCGGCGAATGCTGCTTCCACGGCACCTGGGCTTTGTGGTCGATCAGCGTCTGATAGCTGCCGCAGCCCTCTTCAGCCAGCACGATTGGCGTTAACGTCTCTATCGCCTGCAGAACAGCAGTACGGCGGCCTGGCTTGATACAAATTTCCGCAATCACGGTCAGCATACTGTTTTCCTTCTTACTCGAATGGGCGAAATACCAGTTAAGCAAAAATTTCGCTCAGATGAGTCCGATAGCGTGCGATATCCCCGGCAATATCCGGCTGTTTGATCACATCGTTACAGATAAAGGTCGGCAGACCGTCCATGCCAAGGAACTGGTTGGCTTTGTGGAAGTGCAGATACAGGCCGTCGACGCCGACGCCCTCAAAGAATTGCTCAGGGTCGGTAAACGCCTGCAGCGGTGCATTCCAGGTGAGGGAGAGCATATAGTTTTTACCCTGCAGCAGGCCGCCTGAACCATATTTTTTCGCCGCGTCGGAGCGGGTCCGGCCATCGCTGGCGTACAGTTTGCCGTGACCTTCGGTAAACACTTCGTCGATGTATTTTTTCAGCGTCCACGGTTCGCCCATCCACCAGCCCGGCATCTGGTAAATGAGGGTATCGGCGGCGAGGTATTTTTCAATTTCGTCCGCGACCACATACCCGTCGTCGACCACGGTGACATTGACCTGGTGACCGGCATCGCGCAGGAAGCTGGCGGCAACGTTGGTCAGGGTATGGTTTAACTCGCCTTTGGAGTGGGCGAAGGCTTTACCGGCATCAATAATTAAAATCTGGCTCATGAATTTCTCTCAGCTGTGTGCAATTTCTGTGAGTCTACCGGAGGACAGCGCCGGGAAAAATGTGGTATCAATCACAATACTCTTGCGTTTTAAGCAACAATGCAGGGAACAGGACCGACAGTGATAACAACAATGAGAGAAAAAGCATGATGATGAAATCCGGGGTGGTCATCGCCCTGATGCTAGTGGCAGGTAGTGCCAGCGCCCAATCGCGCCTCGACCGCGTGATGCAAAGCAAGACCTTAACCGTGTGTACTACCGGGGATTATAAGCCTTACACCTACCTGCGCCCGGACGGCAGTTACGAAGGCATTGATATCTCACTGGCGCAGTCGCTGGCGAAAAGCCTCGGTGCGGAAGTGAAGTGGGTGCCGACCAGCTGGAAAACCATGACCCCCGATTTTATCGCCAAGCAGTGTGACGTGGCGCTGGGCGGCGTATCGGTGACGCTGAAGCGCCAGCAGACGGCATGGTTTGCTAACCCGCTGGACACCGACGGCAAAATCCCGCTGGTGCGCTGCGCCGATAAAAAGAAATACCGCACCGTTGAGCAGATGAACAAAGCGTCGGTGCGCCTGATCGAACCGGCGGGTGGCACCAATGAGGCCTTTGTTCATGCGTATCTGCCGCAGGCAAATCTGACGTTATTCCATGACAACGTGACGATTTTCCAGCAGCTGGTAGATAAGAAAGCCGATGTGATGATCACCGATGCATCGGAAGCGCTGTACCAGCAGAAGCGTTTTCCGCAGCTGTGCGCGATCAACCCGGATAAGCCGCTGCAGTACGGCGAGAAGGCGTGGATGCTGCCGCGTGATGATATCAGCTGGAAGATGTACGTTGACCAATGGCTGCACCTCAGCAAAGCCACCGGTGAGTATCAGCAGGTTGTCGGGCAGTGGTTAGCCGCCAAATAATCTGACAGGGTCGGGCTTGCCCGACCCTGGATTCACTTCCCGGTTAACGATACAGATCCGCTTTCCCGGCCGAGCCAAACAGCGACATCTTGTAGGCGATCACCTCTTTTGCCGCCTGGATCGGCTGCGGATAGATCACGTTCGGATCCCACCACGCCTCAAGGCTTAAGATCTCACGCGCTTTGGCAAAGTAGGCATACTTCATATCGCTGGAGATGTTGATCTTGCCAACGCCGAGCGTCACCGATTCGGCGATCTCCGCATCCGGGTTCGCCGAGCCGCCGTGCAGCACCAGCGGGATCGTCACGCGCTGCGAGATATCGCGCAGAATATGCATCTGCAATTCCGGCTTGAGATCCTTCGGATAGATGCCGTGCGCGGTACCAATGGCCACCGCCAGCGTATCGACGCCGGTGCGCGCGACAAAATCCTCCGCCTGTGCCGGATCGGTGTAGATCACTTTACTCACACCCCCCTCTACCGAGGTGCCGGTATCGCCAATGGTGCCCAGCTCGCCCTCCACCGAGATCCCCACCGCGTGCGCCAGCTTTACCACCTCCTGCGTCAGCGCCACGTTCTCTTCATACGGCAGCAGCGACCCGTCGATCATCACCGAAGTAAAGCCGCACCGAATGGCGCGCTGCACGTGCTCAACCGACGCGCCGTGGTCGAGATGGATCACAAACGGGATGCGGCTGCGCAGCGTGCGCTCGCGCACGTAGCCAAAGAACTCATCGGTCACGAACTCCAGCTCGCTGGGGTGGATGGAGATAATCGCCGGGCTGTTGCTGGCTTCGGCCTGCTCAACCACCGCGCGGATAAAGCAGCTGTCGGCGACGTTAAACGCCCCAATGGCGAAGCGGTTTTCACGGGTGGGTTTTAACAGTTCGTGCATTGACATCAACATGGTCTATTTCCTCAGGGTCAGATTTCAGGCAAGACTTTCCTGCACCAGTGACGGGTCACTGACGGAATGCAGGGCGAACGGAAAAAATTAACGGTGACGCTTTACGGGCAGAGCGGGAGCCGCAGAGAGGCTCCAGCCCCACTTCATTCCAGGGTAAATTTAATGTCTTCGTCGCGCACGCTGGCGTCGTCCACGTCGTCGAACTCTTCATCCGCCGCCGTCACCGGCTTCTTCAGCAGCGACAGCATCACGCCGCAGATGACCGTGCCGATGCCCAGCGCCAGGCAGAACAGCGCGGGTTTGGTGAACAGCGGCACCACAAACATTCCGCCGTGCGGTACCGGTGCCTCCACGCCCCAGACCATGATCAGCCCGCCAGCGACGGCCGAGGCAACGACGCAGCTGCCGACCACGCGGAACAGGTCGCGGGCGGCAATCGGGATCACCCCTTCGGTGATCAGGCAGATGCCCATCGGGAACGCCGCCTTCAGCGCCTCTTTCTCTGCCCGGGTGTATTTATTGCGCGTCAGCAGGAAGGAGAGGGTGATGCCAAACGGCGGGATCATTGAGCCGACAAACTTCACCGCTTCCGGCCCGTAAATGCCGTCGACCAGCATGCCGTCAGCGAAGAGCGACATGGTTTTGTTTACCGGCCCGCCGAAGTCAAAGGTGGCCATTGCGCCGAGGATAGCCCCCATCAGGAAGCGGGAACCGCCCTGCATCGACTCCAGCAGGTGGTACAGCGCTTTCTGCAGCCAGGCGATCGGCTGGCCAATCAAGGTCATCATCAGCAGCCCGGCGATAATGGTGCTGAGTACCGGCAGGATCATCACCGGCATCAGCCCCTGCATCGAAGCAGGCAGTTTGATGGTGCGCCGCAGCAGCAGCACGGTGTAACCGACCAGGAATCCGCCGAGGATGCCGCCGATAAACCCGGTGCCGATCTGTCCGCAGATAAAGCCGACGATCAGTCCCGGCGCAAAGCCGGGGCGGTCGGCAATCGACCAGGCAATGGCAGCCGCGATCAGCGGCACGATCAGCCCCATCCCCCAGCCGCCAATTTGATTCAGCATCCAGGCGATAGTCCCCGGGTGTTTCCCCACGTCCGGCCCGCCGATCACCTGGCCAAGCGCAATACAGATCCCGGCGGCGACGATCAGCGGGATCATCCACGAGATGCCGGTCAGCAGATGCCCCTTTATCTCTTGTCCTATGTTGCTGGTTTGCGTACGCATAGTGATTTCCCCGAATGACGGTTCAGGCGCGCTCTAACGAGCCGGCCACTTTTTCCAGGAATTTCACCGGGGACTTGATCACGATATCGGTTTTGACCCGTACCACCGGCTTGCCTTTGAAACGCTCCTCGCCGTTGATTTTGATATCCACCGCGAGGATCACCACGTCAGCGGCGGCGATATCCGCTGCGCTCAGGGCATGCTCGGTGCCGATGGTGCCCTGGGTCTCCACCAGGATGTCGAAGTTGAGCGCTTTCGCGCCCTTAATCAGTTTTTCACGCGCGATGTAGGTATGCGCGATGCCTGCGGTGCAGGCGGCCACACAAACGATTTTCATGATGTGCCTCGCTTCTTATTAACAGAGGTCTGTTTCCGCGTACTGGCTGAACAGTTGGATAATGCTGTCGGCATCCTGCTCCTGTAACAGTTGGGCAATCACCTCATCATCGGCCAGCGCGCAGGCCACCTGAGACAGCAGGCGAATATGCGTGGTGTTTTGATCCTCCATGCGTACCGCGAACAAAATAATGCAGCGCACTTCGCTGCCGTCGAGCGTTTCCCACGGAATATCGGCGCGGGTGCGGCCGATAGCCAGGGTGGTCTGCTTCACCGCCAGCGATTTGCCGTGTGGAATGGCGATATGATTTTCAAAGCCGGTGGAGCCCTCTGCTTCACGTAAATAGACGTCGTGAATAAAATCCTCTTTTGAGGTCAGGGCGCCATCCGCATACAGCAGGTCGGTCAGTTCACGGATCGCTTCATCTTTACTGCGGGCGTTCATGTCTAACTTGACGCGCCGGGCGCTGAGAATCTTATTAATATCCATCGGCAAACCTCTTTAAAAACGTTATGAAAAGGCGTGTTCACAAGCCTTGATGCGATCGGAAGCCAGCAGCAGTTTGCTGGCGATAACTCTTTCGGTGACGCGCTTGATATCGTCATCGTTAAAAAAGGCCGAAACATACACCACCGGCAGCGGCAGCTCGGCCAGATGAACGGTAGAGATCACCAGCTCAATATCCTGCTGCTGGCAGTGCTGCGTCACGGTGATGGCGGAGACCACGCCAACGATCGTCCAGTCGGGGAAAGCGCGCAGAATGCGACTTTTCAACAGGTGTGAGGTGCCGACGCCGCTGGAGCACACCACCAGGATGCGCTTGTGGGCAATTTGCCGCTCCAGCGCGGCCTGAAAATGCACCGTCAGATAGCCCACCTCATCGTCGGCAATGTCAGCCAGCTGGAAGCGCTGGCAAACGCGATGAATGGCGTGGCCCGTCAGCTGATAGATATCCGCCAGCTCCTGTTTAATATCTTCCAGCAGCGGATTACGAATGCGGATATGATATTTCAGGCGGTTCAGCAGCGGCTTAATGTGCACCAGTAATCCTTCGTGCAACAGGCGGTCATCGCGCAGGTCAATATTAATTACCTCGGAAAAAGTGGCGATTAAATCCAGCGTTAAACGGCGTGACTCACTGTTGGATAGCTGGCAGTACAGTGGCGGATTATTTTCACTCTCCTCAATGACAATGCCGGAGGAAATAATATATTGATAAACAAACCACACTTCATCGCATGGCAGGATATTACCAATACGCCGTTCGATGTGATTGACCATCTGCTGCGCGATATTAAAAATAGCCTCATCCGGCTGCTGATTAATATTCTCTTCATTGAGAATAAGCGGGTTACCTAAAGACATGCGGTGCATCATAATTAAAATATGGGTAAACAGATTGATGTAATAAGGTTCACCCAGCGGGTAGCCCAGCTGCTGCTCCATCTGCTGCAGGATCTGCTGCACATACAGCACCTCCTCCTCGCCGAAATAGTGCGTCAGGGCTTTATAGCTGCCGGGGTCAAGGCGGGAATGATTGACGCTGCCCGGCTCCTGATAGTTCATCACATCGTTAATCAGCGTGGCCATCGCCTGGCGGATATGATTTTCGCTGCCCTCAATATGCGTCCCGCTCTGGCTGCGCACCAGCGTCAGGCCGAGCGGGGCAATCCAGCTCTCAATCATCTTCAGGTCATTGACGATCGAGGCGCTACTGATGAAGTAACGTTCGGACAGTTTACTGATGGAGGTTTCGCGCGGCGTATCGCTCAGCAGCTGCGAAGCAATTTTCACCCGGCGCGAATTGTTTGCCAGCGCTTCAGCGCCGCCGTCTTCCGGGGTGATGAGCTGCTCCAGCAGCATCAGGCGCTGGCTATCGTCGACCAGCAGCATAATGCCGCTGCCAATTTTTTTATCGCTGGCGATATTCCACTCGGCCAGCATCTCTTCGATAAACTGGATATCGCGGTGGACCGTCTTTTCCGATACCGCCAGCAGCTGGGCGATATTTTTAACCGGAACATACTCCTGATGTTGCAGCAGGTACTTAAGTAATTTGTTTTGTCGGGAGCTAAGTATTTGCATCATATCACCCTTTTTTGCCCGTTCGGCGGTGTCTTATTGTTAATAGATTCTCATGTTTTATTCATTCACCGTGCCGGACTGAATTTATCTGGCGCCAACTTATGATGATGAATTTAGTCGCTGCGGGGAAAGGGGACAATACTAAAGGTTGTCCGTCAGGCGGGACAAAATTAAAACGATCCCGCAAGAGGTAATTATTTGGGAGGGAGATCACATTAATCCATTTCTGAATAAATGTGATCGCGTTCTCATATTATTTTCATGAATGATTATAGCGGGCATAAATTACATTTTTCGCTCGTTAGCGACAATTTGTGGCTGACAGCACGGCTTAACCGCTGATCCCTGTGACAGACCCTCACCAGATAAGGTACTATCCTCGCCAAACTTACCGCTGTGTGGCGCCTTGCCCTTAACGCGCCGCGAAGTGAGGAAAAGAGAACAATGAGTGACCTGACGCAGGATGGCGCAGAGCGCCTTCCCCTGCACACCTTTACCGAAGATGCGTACCTGAAGTACTCCATGTACGTCATCATGGACCGTGCGCTTCCTTATATCGGCGATGGCCTGAAACCGGTTCAGCGCCGCATTATTTACGCCATGTCCGAACTGGGCCTGAGCAACAGCGCCAAATTTAAAAAATCGGCACGTACCGTCGGTGACGTGCTGGGTAAATACCATCCGCACGGCGACAGCGCCTGCTATGAAGCGATGGTGCTGATGGCGCAGCCGTTCTCCTACCGTTATCCGCTGGTCGATGGCCAGGGCAACTGGGGGGCACCGGACGATCCAAAATCCTTCGCCGCGATGCGTTACACCGAATCGCGCCTGTCGAAGTATGCGGAAGTGCTGCTGGGCGAACTGGGTCAGGGTACCGTTAACTTCGTACAGAACTTCGATGGCACCATGCAGGAGCCATCCATGCTGCCGGCGCGCCTGCCGAATATTCTGCTGAACGGCACTACCGGCATCGCGGTCGGCATGGCAACGGATATTCCGCCGCACAACCTGCGCGAAGTGGCGAAAGCCGCCATCACGATTATCGATAACCCGAAAACCACGCTTGATGAGCTGCTGGATATCGTGCAGGGGCCGGACTATCCGACCGAGGCCGAAATCATCACGCCGCGCAATGAAATCCGCAAAATCTACCAGAGCGGTCGTGGCTCGGTGCGTATGCGCGCGGTGTGGAAAAAAGAGGATGGCGACGTGGTGATCACCGCGCTGCCGCACCAGGTTTCCGGTGCGCGCGTGCTGGAGCAGATTGCCACGCAGATGCGCAATAAAAAGCTGCCGATGGTGGAAGATCTGCGGGATGAATCCGATCACGAGAATCCGACGCGGCTGGTGATTGTGCCGCGCTCTAACCGCGTGGACATGGATCAGGTGATGAACCACCTGTTTGCCACCACCGATCTGGAGCGCAGCTACCGAATCAACCTGAATATGATCGGCCTGGATAACCGCCCGGCGGTGAAAAACCTGCTGGAGATCCTCTCCGAATGGCTGGTGTTCCGCCGTGACACGGTGCGCCGCCGCCTCAACTATCGTCTGGAAAAAGTGCTCAAGCGCCTGCATATCCTTGCCGGTTTGCTGGTGGCCTTCCTCAATATTGATGAAGTCATCCACATCATCCGTAGTGAGGATGAGCCGAAGCCGGTGCTGATGTCGCGCTTCGACATTTCAGAGACCCAGGCCGAAGCGATCCTCGAACTGAAACTGCGCCATCTCGCCAAGCTGGAAGAGATGAAAATTCGTGGTGAGCAGGATGAGCTCGAGAAAGAGCGCGCCCATCTGGAAGCGCTGCTGGCCTCCGAGCGCAAAATGAATACCCTGCTGAAGAAAGAGCTGCAGGCCGACAGCGATGCCTACGGCGACGATCGTCGTTCCCCGCTGCGCGAGCGTGAAGAAGCGAAAGCGATCAGCGAAAATGAGCTGGTGCCGTCTGAGCCAGTCACGATTGTGCTGTCGCAGAGCGGCTGGGTACGCAGCGCCAAGGGGCACGATATCGACCCGACCGGCCTGAGCTACAAAGCCGGTGACAGCTTCCGCGCTGCCGCACGCGGCAAGAGCAATCAGCCGGTGGCCTTTATCGACTCCACCGGGCGCAGCTACGCGCTCGACCCGGTCACGCTGCCTTCGGCACGCGGGCAGGGTGAGCCGCTGACCGGCAAACTCACCCCGCCGCCGGGCGCAGTGGTGGAGCAGGTGCTGATGGAGAATGACGATCAGAAACTGCTGATGGCTTCCGACGCCGGTTACGGCTTCGTCTGTACCTTCAGCGATCTGGTCTCGCGCAACCGCGCCGGTAAAGCGCTGCTGAGCCTGCCGGAAAACGCCAAAGTGATGACGCCGATGGCGATCCACAGCAATGACGATCTGCTGCTGGCGATCACCACTGCCGGACGGATGCTGATGTTCCCGGTGGGCGACCTGCCGCAGCTGTCGAAGGGCAAGGGCAACAAGATTATCTCTATCCCTGCGGCGCAGGCCGCTTCGGGTGAAGACAAGCTGGCCTGGCTGCTGCTGCTGACGCCGCAAAGCGACATCACGCTGTACGTGGGCAAGCGCAAGCTGACGCTGAAAGCTGCCGATTTGCAGAAATTCCGCGCCGAACGCGGCCGCCGTGGCACCCTGTTGCCGCGCGGCCTGCAGCGTATCGACAAGGTAGAAATCGAAGGGCCGGTGCGCGCTGCTCCGGTGGATGACAGCGAAGAGTAACGACGGCGGCCTGCATGCGGGCCGCTGCCTTTAAGTGACGACGAGGTTTTGATGCTTGCTATTTTACGTACCATCATCGTGGTGGTGTACTCGATTCTGCTGTGTGTCTTTGGCTGTATTTACTGCCTGTTCAGCCCGCGTAACCCGCGCCACGTGGCAACCTTTGGCCACCTGTTTGGCCGTCTGGCGCCGGTCTTTGGCCTGAAGGTAGAGCTGCGTAAGCCGCAGGGCGCAGAGAACTATCCGAATGCAATTTATATCTGTAACCATCAGAATAACTACGACATGATCACCGCTGCCGCGATTGTGCAGCCCACCACGGTGACCGTGGGCAAAACCAGCCTGCTGTGGGTGCCGTTCTTCGGCCTGCTGTACTGGCTGACCGGTAACCTGCTGATCGACCGTGATAACCGCGCTAAAGCGCACGGCACCATCGGCGAGCTGGTGGCGCAGTTTAAGAAGAAGAAGATCTCATTCTGGATGTTCCCCGAAGGGACGCGCAGCCGCGGCCGCGGCCTGCTGCCGTTTAAAACCGGTGCCTTCCACGCGGCCGTCGCGGCTGGCGTACCGATTATTCCGGTGGTGGTCTCCAACACCCACGGCAAAATTAAGCTCAACCGCCTGAAAAACGGCCTGGCGATTGTCGAAATGCTGCCGCCGGTGGATACCGCAGCTTTTGCCGACCAGTCGGTGCGTAAGCTGGCGACCCACTGTCGCGAGCTGATGGCGGCTAAGCTGGATGAATTAAATGCCGAAGTGGCCGAGCGCGAAGCCGCAGGTAAACTATAAATTAACGCAGTGGCCGCACTGGCGGCCAGGCTGACCGCGAAAAACGGCAGCACAGGACGCGGCAGCACAGCCCGCGCACAATGATAAAAAATGGAATACGGCCACTGCGGTGGTCGGTTTTTTGGCTTACGGAGTGGGTATGTCCTTCAGTCGTCGTCAATTTATTCAGGCATCGGGCCTTGCCCTGTGCGCTTCTGCCTTACCCTTCAGCGCCCGCGCAGCGGGGCCGGGTAATCCCTTACCTGTTCCTCCGCTGATTGAATCCCGCCGTGGGCAGCCGCTGTTTCTGACGCTGCAGCGCAGCCACTGGTCATTTGATGGCAACAGCAAAGTGCCGGTATGGGGCGTTAACGGCCTGTACCTGGGCCCGACGGTGCGCGTCTGGGCGGGTGATGACGTGAAGCTGATCTACAGCAACCGCCTGAATGAGCCGGTGGCCATGACGGTCAGCGGCCTGCAGGTGCCGGGGGCCCTGATGGGCGGCGCGGCGCGCATGATGTCGCCGGGCGTTGACTGGGCGCCGGTGGTGCCGATCCGTCAGCCTGCCGCGACCTGCTGGTATCACGCCAACACGCCGAACCGTATGGCACCCCACGTCTATAACGGGCTGGCCGGGATGTGGCTGATTGAGGATGAAGTGAGTAAGTCCTTACCCGTGCCGAACCACTACGGCGTCGATGACTTCCCGCTGATTATTCAGGATAAACGTCTCGACAACTTTGGTGCGCCGGAGTACGACCCGCCGGAAAACGGCGGCTTTATCGGCGATACGCTGCTGGTCAACGGTATTCAGAATGCTTATGTGGAAGTGTCGCGCGGCTGGGTGCGCCTGCGCCTGCTGAATGCTTCGAATGCCCGGCGCTATCAGCTGCGGATGAGCGACGGTCGCCCGTTCAACGTGATTGCCAGCGATCAGGGCTTCCTGCCTGCGCCGGTGGCGGTTGAGCAGCTGTCGCTGGCCCCGGGCGAGCGGCGGGAGATCTTGGTAGATATGTCGCAGGGGGATGAAGTGTCGATCACCGCCGGGGAAGCCGCCGGCGTCATGGATCGCCTGCGCGGATTCTTTGAGCCATCCAGCATTCTGACCTCGACGCAAATACTCAACCTGCGGCCCACCGGGCTACTGCCGTTAGTGACCGATAACTTACCGATGCGCCTGCTGGCGGATCAGATGATTGAAGGCGCGGTCAGCCGCACCCGTGAATTCCGCCTTGGCGATTCCGTACCGGGTATCAACGGCGCGCTGTGGGATATGAACCGCACTGACGTGCAGGCGCAGCAGGGCAGCTTTGAACGCTGGATTGTCCATGCTGACACGCCGCAGGCGTTCCATATTCAGGGCGTGATGTTCCTGATTAAAAACGTCAACGGGGCGCAGCCAATGGCGGAAGATCGCGGCTGGAAAGATACGGTGTGGGTGGATGGCAGCGTTGAGCTGTTTGTCTCCTTCCCGCAGTCAACCTCGGAGCATTTCCCGTTCACCTATTACAGCCAGACGCTGGAGATGGCGGATCGCGGGACGGCGGGGCAGTTAGCGGTGAATCCAACGTTGTAATAAAAATCTGCATCGCCAATGCGGGCGGACCTGAAAAGCGTCCGTCCCTGCAAGCTGACGCGGCGCTTAAATCGTAGGGGGCGACCCATTTTCCGGTCGCCCCTGTTAACGATCTATCAATTAATTCAGTTCATCCGGGTTCGGGCCCAGACGTTTGCCCTGATCTAACTTGGCAATTTCGCTAATTTCCGGTTTTTCCAGACGGAAATCAAACACCTTGAAGTTCTCTTCAATACGCGATGGCGTGACCGATTTCGGGATCACCACCAGGCCACTATCGAGGTGCCAGCGGATGACGATCTGCGCCGGAGTCTTGCCATATTTTTTCGCCAGGTGCTTAATCACCTCCTGATCGAACACCCCTTTACCACCCTGAGCCAGCGGGCTCCATGATTCGGTCTGGATCTGGTGCATGGCATTCCACGCGTGCAGCGTGCGCTGTTGCAGCATCGGGTGCAGCTCCACCTGATTGACGACCGGGCTGACGCCAGTTTCATCCAGCAGGCGCTTGAGATGCGCTTCCTGGAAGTTACAGACGCCGATGCTTTTGGTCAGCCCCTGCTGCTGTAGCTTGATCATCGCTTTCCAGGCTTCAACGTAGTTATCTTTCTGCGGGCAGGGCCAATGCATCAGATAAAGATCGACGCTGTCCAGCTGCAGTTTCTTCAGGCTGGTTTCCATCGCGCTTTCGGCATTAAGCTGATCGTCATTCCACAGTTTGGTGGTGACAAAAATATCCTCGCGTGCCACGTCGGTCTCTTTCAGCGCCTGGCCAATGCCCTCTTCGTTCTTGTAGATGGCAGCGGTATCTATGGAGCGGTAGCCCACTTCCAGCGCTTTCACGGCGGCGGCGCGCGCGTCGTCAATCGTGGCCTGCCAGACGCCCAGCCCCAGCTGCGGCATCATGTTGCCATCGTGCAGTTTAATCATCGGTTGATCGGCCATGTTAATCTCCTTTTCAGCAAGTTACCGCCGCTCAGCAGCGGTAGATGTGATCAAGTCTAGTTGAATCACAGACGAATGCCGGGCGATTAGGAGGCATCCTGGTAGATACGGCGGCTGACGTCGAGGGTGATATCCTGGCGCTCGCCCAGCGCGGTCAGGCCTTTCTCTTCCAGTTTTGCCAGCAGCGCCGGGATTGAGGAGCCGTCGAGCTGATAATCGCTAAAGCGCGTCGGCACGCCCATCTGTTCGAAGAAGCTGCGGGTGGCGGCAATCGCGCCATCGATACGCCGGTCCTCGCTGCCTTCATTGATTCCCCAGATGCGTTCAGCGAACTGCAGCAGCTTCTCGCGCTTGGTATCGCGCTTAACGTTCATCAGCGACGGCAGCACAATCGCCAGCGTCTGAGCGTGATCGAGCCCGTGCAGCGCGGTGAGTTCATGGCCGAGCATATGGGTGGCCCAGTCCTGCGGCACCCCGGCGCCAATCAGGCCGTTAAGCGCCATGGTGGCACTCCACATCACGTTGGCGCGCACGTCGTAGTTTTCCGGCTCGGCCAGCGCGCGCGGGCCTTCCTCAATCAGCGTCAGCAGCAGGCCTTCGGCGAAGCGGTCCTGCACGCGGGCATCAACCGGGTAAGTCAGATACTGCTCAATGGTATGCACAAAGGCATCGACCACGCCGTTAGCAATCTGGCGCGGCGGCAGGCTGTAGGTGTAAACCGGGTCGAGCACGGCAAAGCGCGGGAAGACGTGGTTATTGCGAAACGCCTGCTTGTCGTGGGTCGCACGGCGGGTGATAACCGCGCTGCGGTTGGACTCCGAACCGGTGGCGGGCAGGGTCAGCACTGAGCCAATCGGCAGCGCTTGTTCAATCTCTGCTCCGCCGGTTTGCAGAATATGCCACGGGTCCTGCGGATAGAACGCCGCTGCGGCAATAAACTTGGTGCCGTCCAGCACCGAGCCGCCGCCGACCGCCAGCAGGAAGGTGATCTTCTCGCGCTTCACTACCTCCACCGCCTGCATCAGCGTTTCATAGCTCGGGTTCGGCTCAATTCCGCCAAACTCCTGCACGTCAAAACCCTGCAGGGCGCTGTAAACCTGGTCCATCACGCCGTTGTTTTTCACGCTGCCGCCGCCGAAGGTGATCAGCACTTTGCTGTCAGCGGGGATCTCAGCGGCTAAATGGGCAATCTGGCCCTGGCCAAACAGAATGCGGGTCGGCGTATGCAGTACAAAATTATTCATGTCGATAATCCTGGTGAGTGGCGGCGGCAAAGTCTGAGATTGATTGTGAGCAGTGCTGCTGCTTTGCTCAATGCACATTTCTGCCTGTTTCTTGCCTGATCCTCCAAAGGGCTGGAGAATTCGCAGGCGGCAGGCGATGATATCGTCACTGTTTTTTCAGCAGCGGGAACCTCTATGGATCGTAAGGCAATCTGCGCCCGACTGGCGCAACAGGTTATTGGGCTGGTTACGCAGGATAAAACCCGCGTTGCCCCGGTGCCGGGCATCAGCCTGATCTATGCCGACCAGCACTGGGCGCGCCAGCCGGTGATGTACCAGCCTGCCATTGTCATCCTGTTTCAGGGGCAGAAAACCGGCTACCTTGGCAGCAGCGTGTTCAGCTATGACGCCACCAAATATCTGATGCTAACCGTGCCGCTGCCGTTCGAATGCGAAACCTTTGCCACGCCGGAAGCGCCGCTGGCCGGGCTATCGCTGCGCGTTGATGCGCTGAAGCTACAGGATCTGCTGATCGACATTGGCGATGACGACGGTTTCCACCCGGAGCCGCAAACCCGCGGCATCCACTCGGCGCTGCTGACGGAAGAGATGCTGTGCGCCACCGAGCGCCTGCTGGACGTGATGAAAGACCCGCGCGATGCCCGCGTGCTCGGGCCGCAGATCGTGCGCGAAATTCTCTACCACGTCCTGCAGGGGCCGTGCGGCGGTGCGCTGCTGGCGCTGGTCAGCCGCCAGACGCAGTTCAGCCAGATAGCCAGGGCGCTGCGGCGCATCGAGCACCATTTCACCGACAGCCTGAGCGTGGATCTGCTGGCGGCGGAGGCGAATATGAGCGTCTCCGCGTTCCACCACAACTTCAAGGCGGTGACCAGCACCTCGCCGTTGCAGTATCTGAAAAGTTACCGCCTGCACCAGGCGCGCATGATGATGTTACAGGAAGGGATGAAGGCCAGCGTGGCGGCGATGAAGGTCGGTTATGAGAGCGCATCGCAGTTTTCCCGCGAGTTTAAGCGCTACTTTGGCGTGACGCCGGGCGAAGAGATGACGCGCATGCGCCAGAGCGGTTAAGCAACAAGCCCGGATTCACCGGGCTTTTTTTCTGCGCATCACCAGCGCAATACTGCCAATAAGACCGATGGAGAGCATCACCAGCGGCAGCACCATCAGGCAGGCCATCACCTGGTCTTCATGGCGTTTAATAAACGGTACCTGGCTGATGGCATAGCCGAATCCCACCAGAATCAGCACCCACAGCAGACCGCTCAGCCAGTTGAACAGCTGGAAACGGGTGTTCTTTAATCCGGCAATCCCGGCAAGTGTGGGCAATATGGTACGGACAAACGCCAGGAAACGGCCGACCAGTAGCGCCATCAGGCCGTGGCGGTTGAACAGGTTCCATGCCCGCTGGTGATACTGAGCGGGCAGGTGCATAAGCCAGCCCTGAACCATTTTGGTGTTGCCCAGCCAGCGCCCCTGCAGATAACCCAACCAGCAGCCGAGGCTGGCAGCGGTAGTCAGGATCAGCAGCGTGGGGATAAATGCCATCGCCCCTTTGGCGATCATCGCTCCTGCCAGCAGCAGCAGGCTGTCACCGGGCAGAAACGCCGCGGGCAGCAAGCCGTTTTCCAGCAGCAGCGTCAGAAACATAATCCCGTACACAATCCAAATCACGTCCGGATTGGCCAGCGCGGCGAAATCCTGATGCCACAGCGCCTGAACAATCTCGTGTAATACACCCATTAGTTATCCTGTAACCTGCATAGCCTTGATACTTGACGCCACAGCTGCATTAGCTGCGTACGGACACCCAGGTGACTGACTTCTGTAAGCTCCCGGGGATGCGCGTACTTGCCGCCTTGCCGTCACGCCAATTATTTTGGCTATTGAAATTTCGCTGTCCATTGTAGCTGCAATTTCGCTTCAACACCTTGATCAAAGGCGCGAAGCCGGGAGGCTATTAACACTTTGTTGAAGCTTTAGGGCATGACTGGCTTAAGCGTGCAAATCCGGCAGCAAGGTCGTCAATCAGATCGTCGACGTTTTCCAGCCCGATATGCAGGCGCACCAGCGTGCCGCTGAAATCGATGCCGCCCGCGGGACGGATCGCCGCCAGCTCTTCCGGCTGGTTCGCCAGAATCAGCGACTCATAGCCGCCCCACGAGTAGGCCATGCTGAAATGGCTGAAGTTGTCGAGGTAGTGTGCCAGCTGCTCGCGGCTCAGCTTCGCCTTCAGTACAAAGGAGAACAGACCGCTGCTGCCGCTGAAATCACGCTGCCAGAACTGATGTCCTTTGCACTGTGGCAGCGCCGGGTGGTTGACCACCGCCACTTCCGGGCGTTCGGCCAGCCAATTGGCAACGCGAATGCTGCTCTCTTCATGCTGACGCAGGCGCACTGCCAACGTGCGCAGGCCGCGGCTGGTCATATAGGCGGTGTCGGCATCGACCATCTGGCCCATCAGGTAGGAATTCTCGCGCAGCTGCGCCCAGCAGCGCGCGTTGGCGACGGCGGTGCCGATCATCGCATCCGAATGGCCGATCAGATATTTGGTTCCGGCCTGGATCGAGATGTCCACGCCGAAGTCCAGCGCGCGGAACAGGATCCCGGCACCCCAGGTGTTGTCGATCATGATGATCGCATCCGGCGCTTTGCTGCGGATCGCCGCGACAATGGCCGGAACGTCCTGCACTTCCATGGTGATCGAAGCCGGAGATTCGAGGAACACCACGCGCGTATTGGGCTGCACCAGCTCGGCAATTTCGCTGCCCGCGCTGTGATCGAACCAGGTGGTCGTGACATTCATTTTACTGAGGATTTTTGTGCAAAAATCCTGAGTCGGCTCGTACACGCTGCCGCTCATCAGCACGTTATCCCCCGCGCAGACAAAGGCGAGGATAGCGTTGGCTACCGCCGCTGCACCACAGGGATAGAGCACACAGCCCGCGCCGCCTTCCAGCTCGGTCAGCGCCTCCTGCAGGGAGAAGTGGGTGAGGGTGCCACGGCGCCCGTAAAATAGTTCGCCGTCGGCACGCCCGGCGGTGGCGCGTTTTTTATCGGCCACGCTATCAAACACCAGCGATGATGCGCGCTGGATAATCGGATTAACCGAGCCTTGCGTGTAGCGTTTAGCGCGTCCGGCCGCGATCAGCGCGGTTTCAATTTTTTTGCTGCTCATGAAATACCCGTATGATTTTTTGCCCTATTTCAACGTTAACACGCCAGCCTGCCGCGCGGTATGCAGCCTGCGGATAAGTGATAAAAATTCATTATCGCTGCGACAGCGCAGCGCGGGAGATAAAAAAATGTGCAAAAAATGTCCATTAAGTTGTAAATAGTAATGAGAACTACTATCAATTCCCGGCTGTTTTGGTATGATCCGCACTGAATTTTTCCGCTATCGGCTATTAGACGTTGGAGACACAGCGTGACAAATGATTTGATGCAGATGGACCTTTCCGTCTGGGGCATGTACCAGCATGCAGACATCGTGGTGAAAGCGGTGATGATTGGCCTCCTGTTGGCATCGGTTGTCACTTGGGCCATTTTCTTCAGCAAAAGTATCGAACTCAGCGCGGCACGCAAGCGCCTTAAGCGCGAGCAGTTGGCGCTAGCCAACGTGCGTTCGCTGGAAGAGGCCAGCCAGACCTGTGCCGGTTTTAAAGGCTTTAGCCTGAGCACGCTACTGGTAAAAGAAGCGGAAAACGAGCTGGAGCTGTCTGCAGGCTCTGATGACAACAACGGTATTAAAGAGCGTACCGGTTTCCGCCTTGAGCGCCGCGTCGCGGCCATCAGCCGTCATGCCGGTCGCGGTAACGGTTTCCTTGCCACCATCGGGGCTATCGCACCGTTCGTCGGTCTGTTTGGTACCGTGTGGGGCATTATGAACAGCTTTATCGGCATCGCTCATACGCAGACCACTAACCTCGCCGTGGTTGCGCCGGGTATTGCGGAAGCGCTGCTGGCGACGGCGGTGGGCCTGATTGCTGCTATCCCTGCGGTGGTTATCTATAACGTCTTTGCCCGTACCATTGGCAGCTACAAAGCTTCTCTCGGTGACCTGGCCGCCCAGGTTCTGCTGCTGCAGAGCCGCGACCTTGACCTCGCCGCCAGCGCACCGCGCGTTCAGCCCGCACAGAAACTGCGGGTAGGTTAAGCACTATGGCAATGCGATTAAACGAAGATCTCGATAACAACGGTGAAATGCATGAAATCAACGTGACGCCGTTTATCGACGTCATGCTGGTGCTGCTGATTATCTTTATGGTCGCCGCGCCGCTTGCCACCGTTGACGTGCGCGTCAATCTGCCTGCCTCCACCAGTGCGCCACAGCCGCGCCCGGAAAAGCCGGTTTATCTGTCTATCAAAGCCGACAAGCAGCTGTTTATTGGCAATGATGCGGTAACCGAAGAGACGCTGGTCGATGCGCTGACCAGACAGACCGAAGGTAAGAAAGACACCACGATTTTCTTCCAGGCCGATAAGTCCGTCGATTACGAAACGCTGATGGGCGTGATGGATAAACTGCGTCAGGCGGGGTATCTGAAGATTGGTTTGATGGGTATGGAAACTGCCGGGAAATAATCCCGTGTAATGGGTCGACCAAAACGGTGGTCGCCCCTACACCCGGATCGCAGGGGCCGATCGTATGGTGATCGGCCCTTGTCATAATCGCGTTATACCTGAATTGCCGGCTCCATCAGGCGCCTTGCCTGATACTGCTTCACCAGCCGTTTGATAATCAACGTCCCAATTAATCCGCACACTGCCGCAAACGTCAGCCAGACGCCCGGCATCGCTTTATCTCCCGTCACATGGATCAGATAGCTGCACACCGCCGGAGTAAAGCCGCCGAAGAGCGCTGTCGCCAGGCTATAGGCCAGCGAGAAACCGGTGGCACGCACCTCCGCCGGCATCACCTCCGCCAGATACACCACCATGGCGCCGTTATAGCTGCCGTACAGGAATGAGAGCCACAGCTCGGCTTCCAGCAGATGGGCAAAGCTCGGTGAACCGACCAGCCAGTGCAGCACCGGCCAGGCGGTGATAATCATCAGGATAGTGAAGATCAGCAGCAGCGGGCGGCGGCCATAGCGGTCAGAAAGCGCCCCCATCACTGGCAGCCAGAACAGGTTGGAAATACCAATGCACAGGGTGACAAAGAAGCTCTCTTTATCGCTCATCATCAGCACCGTTTTGCCAAAGGTCGGGGTGAACGCGGTGATCATATAGAACATCACCGTGGTGGTGACCACCATCAGCATGCCCGCCAGCACCAGCGCCCAGTTGCGGCCAACCGAACGGACAATCTGCCCCATGCTCGGGTGATGTTTACGCTGGCTGAAGGCTTCGGTCTCTTCCAGCATGCGACGGATCCAGAACAGGAACGGCACGATCAGGCAGCCAATCACAAATGGAATACGCCAGCCCCAGTCGGTAACGGCTTCTTTTGCCAGCAGATGATTGAGCAGCAGGCCGAGCAGCGCGGCGAAGATCACCGCAATCTGCTGGCTACCGGACTGCCAGCTGACGTAGAAGCCTTTCTTGCCCTTTGGCGCGATCTCAGAGAGATAAACGGAAACCCCGCCAAGCTCGACCCCGGCCGAGAAGCCCTGCAGCAGTCGGCCCAGCAGGATCAGCACCGGCGCCGCCATGCCCAGCGTGGCATAGCCGGGCACCACCGCAATGGTCAGCGTACCGATCGCCATCAGTCCCAGCGTCAGCAGCAGCCCTTTACGGCGGCCGTGGCGGTCAATATAAGAGCCGAGGATAATCGCCCCCAGCGGCCGCATCAGGAAGCCGGCGCCAAAGGTCATCAGCGTCAGCATCAGTGAGGCAAACGGGTCATCTCCGGGGAAAAAGGTTTTTGCGATGGCGGTAGCATAGTAGCCAAACACCATAAAGTCGTACATTTCGAGGAAGTTACCGCTGGTAACGTTGAAGATAGTTCTGGCACCGCCCTGCCGCGATGTCCCTGTCATTGAGTTGCTCATGTTACTTCCTGTGGGTTTTTTCCTCGTTTTTAGCCTGCCGGGGCGGGTTTTAATGTGACGGCGATCACCGTTACTGGCTTACAAAATGTTCACATTAGTAACCAATAATTAACAGTGGTAGTTTTGGCTAAAATTTGCACATCATTTACGTCGATATTATTCGCCTGAGGGGGGCTGATCATATTTGGTTATATTTTATTGCATTTAACTTTTGCCATTTTTTCCTCTGAAATCAGTTCGATACTCGATATTAATGTTTCCCTCGTCGACAGCCGATGAACGTGGACTACGCTTAACCCCGAACGAAACGAAATGAATGTATCGCCAAGCGGAGGAACCATGGCAGACCAATACGAAATGCAGAATCCTCTCACGCAATATCCAGCGGAAGACTTCCCCAAGCAGCGCCAGCCTGCGCCCGGCGTGCAGGCTGAGATGCGGCCGGTGCCGGACTGCGGCGAAAAAAGCTATCGCGGCAGCGGCCGTTTGCAGGGGCGTAAAGCGCTGGTGACCGGTGCCGACTCCGGCATTGGCCGCGCGGCAGCCATTGCCTATGCCCGCGAAGGCGCGGACGTGGCGCTCTCCTACCTGCCTGACGAGCAGCGCGATGCCGAAGAAGTGGCAAAACTGATTGAGCAGGCCGGGCAAAAAGCGGTGCTGCTGCCGGGTGATATCAGCAATGAAGCGTTCAGCAAGAAGCTGGTGGAAGATGCGCGTGAGCATTTAGGCGGCCTGGACATTCTGGCGCTGGTGGCTGGTAAGCAGGTGGCGGTAGAAAACATTGCTGACCTGACCACCGAGCAGTTCCGTAAAACCTACGAGACCAACGTGTTTTCGCTCTACTGGATCACCCAGGCAGCGATCCCGCATCTGCCGGCGGGTAGCAGCATTATCACCACTTCGTCGATTCAGGCCTATCAGCCTAGCGCACACCTGCTCGACTATGCGTCGACCAAAGCGGCTATCCTGGCTTACACCCGCGGCCTGGCGAAGCAGATTGCTGAGAAAGGCATCCGCGTGAACTGCGTGGCACCGGGTCCAATCTGGACGGCGCTGCAGATTGCGGGTGGTCAGACGCAGGATAAGATCCCGGAATTCGGCCAGCAGACGCCGATGAAACGTGCCGGACAGCCTGCAGAACTGGCGCCGGTGTACGTTTATCTGGCGTCGCAGGAGTCAAGCTACGTGACCGCTGAAGTACACGGCGTCACCGGTGGTAATCACCTGGGTTAGAACGATAAGTCCACCGTAATGGTATCGCTGTAGCTCCCCGCTACCGGCGTTGCCTGGCTGGTCAGCACCTGAGCATTATAGTTAAAGGTGCGGGTCAGCCCGTCGGTGCTGACGCTGTTAGCCGCCGTGCTCTGCATGCGTTCTGCAGTCACGGTTCCCCCCCAGCGGCTGGCAGTGCCCGACCCTTTATAAATCTCATAGGCCAGCAGGTTCGTCCCGCTGGCCATGTAGCGCTGCGCTCCCACCGCATGGATCCCGTTGTTCATCCCCACGCTGTAGGTACTGCCCTTGGTGCAGATCACGTTGATCGACTGGCTGACGCCGGTAAAGCTGCTGACCAGCGGGGCGCTGCCGAAGTTCACCGCAGGTGAAGTAATGGTGGTGCAGTCGTTGGCAATGGCGATGGTCGCGGTCAGCGGCAGGGTCGTGGTGCCGCTGTTTTGCGAACCGAGCAGGCACAGGCCGCCAATGCCTACCCCGGTGCAGACGTTGTACACTACCTGCACGTTGAGCGTCACGGTGTAGGTGCCGGCCGCCACCACGGCGCCGGGCACGGTGCGCAGGAAGAACGGCAGGCTGAACACCACCTGGTTGCCGGTGCCGATACTCAGCCCCAGCAGCTGGCTGCGGCTGTAGGTGACGAGGGTGCCACCAATGCCCAATTCCGTGGCGCAGGCGGAGTCGGTACACAGCTGCACCGGGATGGTATCGCTCAGGCGCAGCGTGCCCCGATTGCCAGTGGAGCTGGTGGCACTGACTAACTGCACGGTGACGCTGTCCGATGACAGCAGCGCCAGCACCCCGGTGCCGCAGTTGAGGGTGCCGGGCGCAGAAACCGTGCTGGCCGTCGTATTGACGGTAAACGAGCTGACACCGCCAAAGGCCGCGCTGACCGGCGCGGTGGTACAGGCCGCCAGGGCCGGAAGCGAACCGCCCATCAGCAGGATAAAACTACACAGCAGCAACAGTTTTTTCATCGGGTATTTCCTGTTGGTAACGGGGAGAGCACACAGGTGAGCGGGCCGTAAGTGGTGAGGGATTTAGGCCGCCCGCCCGGCACCGTCAGTTCGGTATCGCAGTGGCGTTCGTCCGGGGTTTCAGCGCGGAGGGGGTTATGTTCAGACAGATTCTCCATCCAGGTGATGCCGTCCCAGCCAACGTACCCGCTCTGCTGACCCTCGCGGCTGATAACGGTTGAGACCGGCAGCGGCTCGCCGTTGCTGTCATGCAGGATCACGCTGGCGGCGCGCAGCGGTTCAATCGGGAAGTGCAGCAGATAACCGCTCTGGCGCTTCACCGAGAAGCGCTGCTCGACGCTGCTGGCCGCCATGTCGGCAGGCAGGTCAAGCGTGTCGATATCATATTTCGCCGGGTAGTATGAGCTGATGGCCGGAACCAGCAGGTAGCCGTCGCTATCCGTTTTTCCCATCAGCTGGTTTTCATAGCGCACGTTGACGTTCGGGTAGTCGGTTTTCACCAGCACGAAGGCGTCCGTCACCTGATTTGCGGCAAATACGCTGTTATCCATCAGCACCAGCGAACCGGAGAGATCGGCAAATTCCGTGCTGTAATTATCATCGCCATAGAAGCCCGCCGAGGTTTCAAACTGCTGATTACGCCAGCGCAGATTGCCCTGACGATAGCTGCCGCCGCTGCTCTGATTCGCCCAGGAGGCATCGTAAGCGATCCCGCCATCGGTAGGCATCGCGCGCGAAACGGAGAGCCGTTCAGCGGTGCCGCCCTGCCGATCGCGCTCCATGCTGATGCTGGCATTGCTCAGATCGCTGAACGGGATCATCAGCGAAACGGCACCGGACCAGTTCCCCTCCTGCTGGTCGCGACTGGCGGAAAGGTACAGGCTGGTATTGCCCCACAGGTTTTTGCTCCAGGAGAGGTTGAGCAGGCGGGTGCGATCGCCGCTGCCGCTGGTGATATCAATCAGCGCCGCGCCGAGGCTGCCGTAGCGATCGAGCGCCACGCTGGCATTGTATTGCGCGCTGCTGCGGCTCAGCGTATAGGTCTCTGCCGTAGCCACCCCGCTTTCACGGTCGCCATACAGCGCAAGGTTACCAAAGCCGGTGGTACGGCGGGTTTGCTGCATTCCCACGCTGAAGCGGCTGGTGTTGTACTGGTAGCCCCAGCTGTACTGACGGCCGCTGTCGCCCTGCATCTGGCTCTGGGTGACGGCACCGTTCACCACCCCCCAGGCTCCCATTTTGAGCTGCACGCCCGCCCCGCCAAGCGCCAGCGACTGCGCCGCCTCGGCATGGGTCTCCAGCGTCAGCCAGTCGGCGATCCCGTAGCGATAAGAGCCGCTGCCGGCGGCAGAGCCGTAGTCGAAGTTCTTCAGCCCGTAGTTCTGGCGCAGCGCCCCGGCGGAAAAGGAAAAGTCAGACAGGCCGCTTTTCAGTAGATCGCTGGCCACGTAAAACGGCAGGGTGGTGCTGACCCGCCGCCCCTGGGCATCGGTGGTCACCACCACCGCATTACCGGCACCGTTGACAAACGGCATATTAGTCAGCGAGTAAGGGCCGGGCTGTACCGAGTTACTGCTGGTCTTATAACCGTTGACGAACAGATCAACGGTCGAGGGTACCGCCGCCTGGCCGGAAAATGAGGGGAGGGGATAAGTGACCAGGTCAGGGCGTACCGAGAAGTCACGCGCAATCTGAATACCGCCGAGGCGCACGCTGCTGCTCCACGCCAGCGAATCGGTGATTAAATCCCCCACGCGCCAGCTCAGTGCCCGCTCTTCATCCTGATTCGCCCACCAGGTATCGTAGCGCAGATAGCCATCCTGCAGGTAGCCGCTGTCACCCGTAAGCTGCTGCTGAACCACCCCGTTGCTGGAGAACTGGCCAGCGTTCCCGAACAGGCGCAGCTCATTCCAGGCAGACATGCGGGTACCGCCGTCGGTAGTCTGGCTGGCGTAAACATCGTAGTTAAACAGCAGGCCGTTGCTGCTGCGCCCGGGATAGCGCGGGCCGTTTTGCGCGGCACCCCCAAAGGTCTGCTTTGGCAGCCATTCGGACGGCACCGTCAGCAGAATGCGTTGCCGCTGGCGATCGTACTCCGCCTGCACCTGATCCATAGCGGAAACATCGATAATCGAGGCGGTGATGCGCGCAGTCGGAATACCCGCCCGCTGCAGGTCGGCGGCGCGCAGCAGATAGTGGCCGTTTTGAAACTGCACCGGCACCACCTGGTCTCTCTCCTCGCCATTGACCACCAGCCCCAGCATATAATTTTGCTGCTGCTGGCTGGCAGCGGCGCTCGGCGGGGGCGGCAGCGAGCTATAGGTTTCCGCGCTGCCGGTCAGCGGTGACAGGCAGCTTAGCAGGCCAGTAACGGCCAGTGTGCAGTGCCGGCCCGGCACCCGACGGCATCTGCTCATCGACTATGGTGCTGAGCGGGTACTACGCCAACTCTGTTTATGCTCCAGCTCGGCACTCAGCTCAGCCCCGCCGGAAACCGGCACGCTGAGCGGGAATGTGTTGCTGGCATCGGCCAGCACATAGCCGAACAGGCTGCTGGAGAGGCTGCGACCACCGAGCGAGACGTTGCTGAGGCGGGCATGCCCGCTGCCACGATTGGTGATCTCCAGCGCCTGCTTGCCGCCCTGATTCACCAGGCGCCAGCTCAGCTGCGGGCGCGCGCTCTCCGGCGCCAGCCCGTCGCCATAGACAAAGAGCGGCACCGAATAGCGCATCTGGAAATTTAGCCCGGCCTGATTATCACCCGCCTGCTGCGGGGTCGGGATCTCATCCAGCAGCACGCGGTAGGCGGCCTCTTTGCCACCCGCTGGCGGCGTCTGCTTAATCAGGCGCACCATCTGGCGCTTGCCTGGCTCAATCCTCACCAGCGGCGGGCTGGCCAGCACCTGCTGCTGAGTCTGGTACTGCTCCTGGCCATTGATCTGCTGCCAGCTGAACACCCTGACCTGCATCAGCGTGGTGCTCTCGCCCCGGTTCTCCAGCCACAGTTCGCTGGCTTTCTCCTGCGGCGCGATCTTCGGGTCGATCGGCCAAATCAGCACGGAATTCCCGGCGCTGGCAGTAGGGGACACAACACCCAGTAACAGTGCCAGCAGCGGCCCTGTAAGCGCGAATTTGGTCATCACTTCTCCTTTTTTCCCTGCTGTTACCAGCTTAACGTGACCGTCAGCGTATCGCTGTAGGTCCCGGCGCGGTTGACGCCGCTCAGCTGAAGCTGCCCGTAGATTGGCAGCGTAATGTTGTTAGCATTGCTGTAAGTCAGTGCCACGTTCTGATTCACCGGGATCGCCGTGGTATGGCTGGCGTTGGTGTAGAGGTTGTACGCCACCAGGTTGCTATTGTTAGCCACCTTCAGATTGCGGGTGGTGGTGTAATTACTGCCGCCGTCGATGCTCATGCTGAGCGTGGTTCCCGGCGTGCAGGCCAGGGCAATGGTTGAGCTCTGCACGTAGGCAGCATTCGCCGTGGCGCTCCCCACGCCGGGCTGCGTACCGAAATCGAGCGTGCCAAACACGCCGGTATTGGTGCCGGAGACCACGCAGCCGTTAACGATCGAAGCGGTAACCTGGAAGGTTTGCGTGGGCAATGACACTGCGCAACCGCTGTAAACCAGCAGCACGAGAATGAGCGGACGAGCGTCGCCCGCCAGTCCTTGAACCAGCTTCCACACCATCTCTTCCCTTGCTGCCGCAATCAGTAATTCACTGCGACGTTAATCGTGTCCGTGTAGGTACCTGCCGGAATAGCGGCGTTATAGCCACCGCCAGCAATCCGACCATAAATCGGATAGTTGTCCCCGTTGACCGGGTCGGCAGTGCCGGTATTTGTCAGGTTGGTGTTGTTAGCAATCGGCGTGGTGTAAGAGGTGGTGCCATACAGCGTGTAAGCGACACCCTGGGTGGCATTGGTGGCGCTGACCAGATAGCGCGGCTGCGCCGTGACCGTCCCGTAAACGGTGGCGGGGGCGGCGTTGCTGCTGGTGAGCTGGACGTTGTAGGTTTGCCCGGTGGTGCAGCGAACGAAGATGCCGTTACCCAGTGAACCGACCAGGGTGGCATTCAGCGTATCAAACGTCGCCGCGCTGCTACCAAAGTCGAGGGTACCAAAGTTGACGGCGGAGGTGGCGGATTGACCGTTCACCAGGCAGCCGGTGGTTAATACCAGTCTGGCCGCGATAGTCCCTGTCGTGGTGGCGGCGAATCCCGAACTGACGACGCCAAAGCTCAGGCCGCAGCCCAGCAGAAAAAGCTTCATTTTCATAACCATTCCTTACTGATTAGAGAGATGAACGTGCTTTTTCGCCTGGTGGGATATTGACGTTAGCAGGGCTAAGCGCAACGGGATAAATAATAAAAACCCTTTAGTGGGTAAAATATAACGCAAGGAACAATCTGTTATTTGAATGAATGAGTTAACACAAGTTTGTCTTACTATAGATCAGGCTGAGAGAGCCTGTGAAGCGAAACGGAAAATATTATTTATGTGTCTGACGCTTTAGAGTGAGGCGCTGGCAGCCCGCGCGGGTACTGGGCTGGTAAAATTTTCAAGAATAATCCTAAGAGAGTCTAGGTGAATGACTGGCCTCAATGCTATGTTCTCAGCAGCAGAGCGGAGTTTTACTAAACGATATAAATTATAGGGATATATCAGATTACCCTTTAACCGCACTTCTTCAGTTTTTCTCTTTCCAGGGCAGTACTAAAGACCCGGGTGTTTATGCCGATAAATTAAGCATCAGCCTGGCCATTAATTTAATGGCCCCGGGTAACTTACACACAAAGTCAAAAATGGCTACAGCAGTCGGGATTGTCATATGCTCATGAGTTCGTACGATCAATTACTGGTTATCGTCTCTTTTATTGTTGCGTTTCTCGCCTCCTATACCGCGCTGGATATGGCGGGACGCGTGGCAACTTCAACGGGCAAGGTGGCGCTGGTCTGGCTGTTCGGTGGCGGCTTCGCCATGGGCGTAGGGATCTGGTCAATGCACTTTATCGGCATGCTGGCGATGAGCCTGCCGATGGTGATGAGCTATAGCGCCAGCCTGACGGTGTTGTCGATGGTGATCGCCGTGGCCGCATCGATTTTTGCGCTGTGGATCGTCTGCTACGGTGAGCTGCCGTGGTACCGGCTGTGCGGCGGGGCGATTGTGATGGGCAGCGGCGTGGTAGCGATGCACTATACCGGCATGGCGGCGCTGATGGTAAACCCAGGGATTGTCTGGGACTGGCGCTGGATCTGGCTGTCGGTAGCCATCGCACTGGGTGCCTCCGGCGCCGCGCTGTGGCTGGCATTCCATCTGCGCCGGGGCACCGGCAGACTGGCGCTGATGCGCAGCGGCGCGGCATTAATTATGGGGATTGCTATCGCCGGGATGCACTACACCGGCATGGCGGCGGCCAGCTTCCCGGCCAGCAGTCATGCCACCCATCTTGGCGTGAACAGCAGCTGGCTGGCGATCCTGGTGGTGGTGGTGACGCTGGCTATTCTCGGCATTACGCTGCTGGTGTCGATGCTGGATGCGCGCCTGCAGGCCCGCACCTCGGTGCTGGCGTCTTCGCTGGCGGAAGCCAACCGCGAACTGGCGCAGCTGGCGCTGCACGACAACCTGACCCGCCTGCCAAACCGCATTCTGTTGGAGGATCGCCTCGACCAGGCGATCAATAAAGCTTCACGCGAGAACTCCAAATTCGCCCTGATGTTTATGGATCTCGACGGCTTTAAAGCGGTCAATGACGCCTTTGGCCACCATATTGGCGACAGCCTGCTCATCGCCGTGACCGAACGGATGAAAGAGATCGTGCAGGGGCATCACACCCTGGCGCGCCTCGGCGGCGATGAATTTGTGCTGCTGATTGAAATTGAAGATCCCAACGATGCCGCTACCGTGGCGGATGCGTTGGTGAAAGCCGTGGAGCGGCCGTTTGATATTTCCCGCTATGAGCTGGTGGTATCGCTCAGTATTGGTATCGCAGTATTTCCGGGCGACGGCATAGATGAGCGTGAGCTGATGTTTAACGCCGATGCCGCGATGTATCACACCAAAAACAACGGACGCAACGGTCACAGCTTTTTCCAGCCGTCGATGAACACCATCGCACAGAACCAGCTCCAGCTGATCAATGACCTGTGGCTGGCAAAGGATAACAACGAACTGCGTCTGTTTTATCAACCGAAGTTCTGTGCGCCACGCGGGCCGATTATTGGCTTTGAAGCGCTGCTGCGCTGGCAGCATCCACGTCGTGGCCTGCTGGCGCCAGACGTCTTCCTGCCGCTGGCAGAGAAAACCGGGCTGATCGTTACCATGGGCAACTGGGTCATTGATGAGGCCTGTCGCCAGCTGCGCGAGTGGCATCTACAGGGTAATACCGACTGGTCGGTGGCCGTCAACCTCTCCGCCCTGCAGTTCGAGCAGGCAGGGCTGGTGGAAACGGTGGTCAATGCGCTGGAAACGCACCGTATCCAGCCGGAATTGCTGACGCTGGAAGTCACGGAAACCACCGCCATGCGCGACCCGGATGAGAGCGTGCGCATTCTGACCGAGCTGACCGAGCTGGGGGTGAAAGCCTCCATTGACGACTTCGGCACCGGCTACTCCAGCCTGCTGTACCTTAAACGCCTGCCGGCCAGCGAGTTGAAAATTGACCGTGCCTTTGTCAATGAGCTGCAGGCGCAGACGGAAGATGCCACCATCGTCACCGCCATTGTTGCCCTGGCACAGACCCTGAATCTGAAAGTGGTTGCCGAAGGGGTGGAAACCGCAGAGCAGCAGCAGTTCCTGACCGGGTTGGGCTGTAACACTCTGCAAGGATACCTGCTGGGTCGCCCTGTTCCACCGGATCAAGTGCCGGATCTCAAACATTTTGTCGAGAGCGAAGGGGTCGAAGCACCGGTGGCCAACGCCCCAAAGCTGACCGTAGTGGCACCGCTCTCTGACGCCGTTTAGCGATTATGGGGTATAATAGTCTCCCATTCGCTTAAAATGGCCTGTAACAGTCGTGGCAAAATATGAACAGCTGGTTGAGCAAATCAGCCAGCAAATCGAGACGGAAATCTGGCTGCCCGGGGAAAAATTGCCCTCGCTGCGTGAGCAGGTGAACCTCAGCGGCATGAGCCTGATGACCGTGATGCATGCTTACCAGGTGCTGGAAAGTCAGGGGCGCATCCAGTCGCGCCCGCAGTCGGGCTATTATGTTGCCCCACGCGCTGAATTCCTGCGCCAGCCGATGAGCCACCAGAAAGTGCAGTTGTCCGAATCGGTGGATATCAACGCCTTTATTTTCGATGTGTTACAAGCCTGCCGCGACCCGGATATCATCCCCTTCGGTTCCGCGTTTCCCGACCCTGAGCTGTTTCCCCAGCGCCAGCTGATGCGTGCATTGACCACCGTCTCCCACAGCATGAAAGCGGTAGATGCCCTGCATAACCTGCCGCCCGGTAATGAAGCGCTGCGCAAAATGCTGGCGCAGCGCTATGCCCTGCAGGGGATACAGGTTTCGCCGGATGAGATCGTCATCACTAATGGCGCGATGGAAGCACTCAATCTCAGCCTGCAGGCAGTGACCGAACCGGGCGACTGGGTGGCGATTGAAAACCCGTCATTTTACGGTGCGCTGCAGGCGATAGAACGCCTGAAGCTGAAAAGCGTGGCGATTGCCACCGATCCGCAAAACGGGATCGACCTGGACGAGCTGAGCCGCGCGCTTCAGCGCTGGCCGATCAAAGCGCTGTGGATGATGACCAGCCAGCAGAACCCGGTGGGCTGCACGCTGAGCCGCGAGAAGAAACAGCAGCTGGTTGAACTGCTGGCGCAGCACAACGTGGTGCTGATTGAGGATGATGTCTACAGCGAACTCTATAGCGGGCGTGAAAAGCCGCTGCCGGCCAAGGCCTTTGATCGACAAAATAACGTGCTGCACTGCTCGTCGTTTTCGAAGAATCTGGTGGCTGGATTTCGCGTTGGCTGGGTGGCGGCTGGCCAGCATGCGCAGCGTATTCAGCGCTTACAGCTGATGAGCACGCTCTCCACCAGTGCGCCCATGCAGCAGGCGCTCGCCACCTATCTTGGCACCCACAGCTATGACCGCCATCTGCGCGGGCTGCGCCAGATACTGGAACAGCGCAAAAACCTGGCGCGCCAGGCGCTGAAACGCTATCTGCCAGCGGGGGCGCAGATTAATGATTCGCGCGGCGGCTACTTCCTGTGGATAGAGCTGCCAAAGCAGGTCAACACCACCGAACTCTATTATCGCGCGCTGCAGCAGAAGATCAGCATCGCGCCGGGGAAGATGTTCTCCTCCAGCGAGCAGTACGCCAACTATTTCCGTTTCAACACGGCCTGGTGGAATGCGTCGCAGGAAGCAGCAGTCCAAATCCTCGGCGAACTGATCGCCGATCTGCTGTAGGGGTCAGGCATGCCTGACCGGAAGGCATCAGCGGTCACGGCATGCCACGCCCCGAAGTGATTTTCGTGATTTAAACCGCTGCCGCGCTTTGATGGCCCCAGGTCAGGTGGAATACGTCGTAAAAGTCGACTTCACCCTTCAGGGATAGCAGCTTATTAATCCCCTGTTTCACCTTATCCGGCACGTTTTCGCTGTGCAGGATATCGCTCACCGCCTGGTCAGACAGAGTACGCACGTAATACCATTCACCGTTGTAGCAGACGCGCAGGTCAAGCGCGTCGATATCTTCAAAGCGGTACTTCGGATTCACATCCATCAGCATCAGGCCGCTCATCAGCAGGATAAAAATGGTCGCGCCCCAGAAGGCGGGCCAGCCGAGAAAATCGGTGGTAAAAATCAGCGCCACGGTCAGCACATAGCAGCCATACATTGAGGCCCACAGGCCGGGATGCTTTTTCAAAAACTGAAAGCTGAAGCGCGGCTTGTTATCACGCTGCTCTGCACGGTTCAAACTGTCGATCTCGCGCAGCAGTATCTGTTTTACTTCTTCCATCATGTACCTCAGGGTAAAAGTCCTGGCAGAGTGCAATTAAAACATCTCTTAACCCATAGCAGCAGACACAGTTTACTGCTATTAAGCTATAACAGTTGGCTGGTTATAATGTAGCCTGCTGGCTGATTTGCGTGTAGAATCCTGGCCCCGCAGCATCAGGTCTACGGATGATGGAACAATGGGTTATAACATGATGTTTAAAAAGATCTTTATCCTTACCTTTTTCACACTCGCCATGGTTTGGGCTGTACCCGCGAGTGCCTACGACTGCACGCGTATAAAAGGAACTGCCGACCAGACGGTATGCAGCAGCCCGCAACTGTTGTGGCTCGACAGTGTTTATAACGAGGATTTTTACACTCAGGTGAAGCAGGACCCGCAGCATGCGCAGCAACTGATTGCCCCCATGCACCATGCACCTGATGCCTGCAGCAGCGAGGGCTGCCTGCGCGGAGCCTACCTGTATATGCTGGGGGTTCTGCACGGCACCGGCCAGGATTTTGACTGGCAGGGGACCTGGTGGAACGCATCGGCCGCTCATGGCAATAGTGGAAAATTGCTGATCGGTAAACTCTCCGGCTGGGAGTTTCGCATGGATGCCAGCGTTCAGGCGGGCGTCTATGAGAGCGCGTTACGCGGCGATGTGCGCCTCTATTCCGGGGTAGGATTCACCGATAGCATTGCCTGGGGCGGCGATTGTACCGTTGTGCTTATCCCCCTACACGATGGCAAAATCAAGGTGCGCAGCGACAGCAAGAACAGCTGCAAGCTGCTGATGCCGGGAGGAATGACCATCGATGGCGATTATGTGAAAAGTGACCACGATCCGCGCCCGTCCGCCACGTTACTGAGCCTTGGCATCCTGCCCGACCAGCAGACCGATGAGAAATTTCGTCAGCTGGTCGGTAAGGATTACCAGAAGTACGTTGATACCGCCACCGCCTTTAATCACGAAAAGGACCTCGACGATCTGGGTGCCAGAGTGGTGACGATGTGGATGAAAGGTCGGGCTGACCGTCAGGCGGCGATGATCATGACCACCCCGCAGGGGAAAATCTGGGCGCTACGCGTCGCTCCTGAAGCGGGCAACAAGGTCAGCCAGCACTATGTCACCACCGAGCAGGATAAAAAAACGCTGCCTAATACACTGGCAAACTGGCAGGCGCGCTTTAACCTGCCGTAACGTTTAAAATCTGTCCTGATGGGAAGACAATCAGGCGGCGGTCGCTGAAGCGCAGATCGTTAAACTGCACCCGGTTTTGCCCACCGGGGCCGAGAATACTCTTGATGATCCGCGCTTCGCCCGTATCAGCATAGTAGAGGGGCTGATAAATGAAGGTCATACCCTCAGGACCGCTGGCCAGCTGCTGCAAATTCACCTTAATCATAAACTGGCTGTCATCCGGGCTGGTGAGCATCAGAGTGGTTTTACCCTCATGCAGCGCGAAGTGCGGATCGTACAGCTCACGCTGGCGCGACAGCAGGTCGTAATAACCCAGCTGCACATCTTCCCGGTTTAGCGCTGGCACAAATTCAGCGCTGCTGCTGCCCTGCAGGGGCTTCATCAGCAGCGCGCCCAGCAGTAGCGCTGCGCTGACCAGCAGTAAACTAATTGACGCAGTTCGCCATTTCATTAAATTTTCTCTCAGTTTCCCGGTAGATCAGCGCGCTCAGCACATTGCTGTTGGTACGCCAGTTCAGTACTTTCATCGCCAGCTGTTTTTGCCCGCAGGCGTTTTTAAGCGTCAGCGTGTAATTTAGCGACGTGCCGTCAAAGGCATACACCACGTCCATGGTCACATCCTGATTTTTCAGATGTTGATTCAGCATAAACAGGGTGGGACCAAGCTGCTTGTTCAGCTCAATGCCGGCGGAAGGCTCCCCTCTGGTTACCAGCTCCTGCAAACGAATGTTGCTGTAAACCGTCGCGTCATTCCTCTTTAACTGCTGTGCCGGCGGCGTAACGTACGGCCAGACAATCCATGCCAGAATCACCAGCAGCACGAGCGCCTGCAACGGTACCAGCCAGCGCCAGAAGGATGCACGATCGCGGGCGACCACAGCTGGCTGGTTGTCCAGCAGCTGGCCGTCGGTGGCGGGGGCTTCAGGGGCGATGCTTTGCGTGGGTAGCCGGTTGAAAAAGGGGTTCTCTTCAACGTCATCCAGTTCAGGTACCGGCACGAACTGACAATATTCCTTTTCGAGGATGTAGCCCTTTTTAGGAATGGTTTTAATAATCTTTTGCTGTTTACCGTCATCTTCCAGCGCCACGCGCAGGGCATGAATCGCATTAGGTAAACTGTTATTGCCAATCACGCGCCTTTCCCACACCAGCTGATTCAGCTCATCGCGTGACAGTATTTCTCCGGCGTGCTCTGCCAGCACCTGCAGCAGCCTGATCTGAAATTCACCCAGACGTCGTTGCTCACCCGTATTTTTGTGGGTAAGCGTCCCGACCGAGAAGTCGACATACCAGTGATGGATAATACAATAAGGAGTCATAGTGATCTTGTATCAGAGTTGTCCATGTGACCGCCGGATAAAGCATCCTGGATATTATCATGGCCAGGATCTTTATTATGCGAGGGCAAAATCCCTATTAACTGATAATTCGATATTTCTGGAAATATCAGTAAATGAGCGTTTGTAAAAACTAATTGCCAGTGATGATGATTGTTAATAGTGATAGTGTCACTGAGCAATATTTAATTTTATCACAGGCAGTGGTAAAAAAGTGAAAGTTATTGTGCGGGTATGACAACAGCATGAATTTGACTTATGTTCAATTAAATTAATGTGTTATGTGATCTCTCGCGTGCAGGAAACATTGCAAGCTGGCTAAACGGTGCCACACTTAATTTAACAATCATTCAACACCGTTTTTGAAGCCACAGGAGCCTGTTATGCTGTCTGACTCTCGCAGTGTGATGTTGCTGATGTCGTTTGCTGCCGGAACTTTTGCTGCGGGCGCATCCACCAACCCGCGACATCTGATGCTGTCACAACCTTCCCAGGGCGTCCCCAATAATCCTTTGCCGCTGATCATTTATCCGCAGGTCATTCCTGATGAAACCGACGAGGATATGAGCGCGTGGTTTAAAGCCGAGTTTGCCGCGCACGGCTGGCCGGTTAGCTGGCAAGCGCCGGTTTTCCCCTATACCCATTACCACCCGAACACCCATGAACTGCTGGGGATTACCTGCGGCTGGGCCGAGATCCTGTTTGGCGGCGAGAGCGGAAGAATGGTCACGGTGTACGCCGGGGATGCGGTGCTGATCCCGGCCGGGGTAGGGCACCAGCAGATCGCCGCCAGCGATGATTTCCTCGCGGTGGGGGCGTATCCCCCAGGCGTTGTACCGCGGACGCTGCGTGACGAGCAGGCCTTAATGGAACAGTCTATGCTTGAAATAAAACGCGTGGCGATGCCGCAAGCCGACCCGATCACCGGTGGGGTAGGCGCACTGACCGAAGTCTGGCATCCGCTGGCCGCACAATAGTTTCACCTCTTCTTTAGCGCTGCGGGCTGCACTTTATTGGTGCAGTCTGCCGCCGCGTTTCGCTTCCCCCGTTGCCAGGAAAAGCTTTCGGCTGTTGTCGATCCGCATGCCATGCGGCTCAGGACGCCACGCCTGACTCTGGCACACTTTGTGCAGATCTCATGACAGGTTCACAGACAGCGGTAGGGAAATCATGAATCAAAGCTATGAAATAGCGTCACACTTTTATGATGAAATGTTGCTGAGCGATGGACACTATCGTCGGCACTACCGGGAATACTGGCAATGGCTACAGCAGGCCGACCAGCAGGCGATTGCGCGCAAGCGCGAAGAGGCGGAACTGCTGTTTCACCGCCTTGGGATCACCTTTAACGTTTATGGTGAAGACGGCGGAGCCGAACGGCTGATCCCCTTCGACAGCGTTCCGCGCATTATTCCGGCCAGCGAATGGGCGATGCTGGATAAAGGCATCCGCCAGCGCGTGCAGGCCCTGAACGCTTTTCTGCATGATATCTATCACCAGCAGCATATCCTCAAAGCGGGCCTGATTCCCGCCGAGCAGGTGCTGGTCAACGATCAGTATCAGCCCTGCATGCAGGGCATCAACCTGCACCGCGACCTGTATGCCCACATTATCGGCGTCGATATGGTGCGCAACAACGACGGCGAATATTACGTGCTGGAAGATAACCTGCGCACCCCGTCCGGCGTCTCCTACATGCTGGAGAACCGCAAGATGATGATGCGCCTCTACCCGGAGCTGTTCGCCGACCAGCGTATTGCCCCGGTTGAGCGCTACCCGTCGCTGCTGCTGCAAACCCTGCGGGAAAGCTCCCCGGTTAACGACCCGGTGGTGGTGGTTTTAACCCCCGGGCGCTTTAACAGCGCTTACTTTGAACACAGCTTCCTTGCCCAGCAGATGGGGGTGGAACTGGTCGAGAGCGCCGATCTGTTTGTTAAAGATGGCGCAGTACTGATGCGTACCACCGCCGGGCCGTGCAAAATCGATGTGATTTATCGCCGCGTCGACGATGCCTTCCTCGACCCGCTGGCGTTCCGCCCGGACTCGATGCTTGGCGTGCCGGGCCTGCTGTCGGTGTACCGTTCCGGCAACGTGGTGCTGGCAAATGCTATCGGCACCGGGGTGGCGGACGACAAGTCGATCTATCCTTACGTGCCGGAGATGATCCGCTACTACCTTAACGAAGATCCGATCCTCAACAATGTGCCGACCTGGCAATGCCGCCGCCCGGAGGATCTGTCGTGGGTGCTGGCAAACCTTGAGCAGCTGGTGGTGAAAGAGGTCCACGGTGCCGGCGGCTACGGCATGCTGATCGGCCCCGTTGCCAGTAAACAGCAGTTGGAGGATTTCCGCGCGCTGCTGAAAGCCAAACCGCAGAACTATATTGCACAGAATACGCTGGCGCTCTCTACCTGCCCGACCTTTGTTGAACAGGGGCTGGCGCCGCGCCATATTGACCTGCGTCCGTTTGCCCTCAGCGGCGCCGATATTCGGCTGGTGCCCGGTGGGCTGACCCGCGTGGCGCTGAACGAAGGCTCGCTGGTGGTTAACTCCTCGCAGGGCGGTGGGACCAAGGACACCTGGGTTCTGGAGGATGACGCATGCTAAGCCGCACGGCCAGTGGCCTGTACTGGATGGCGCGCTATTTAGAGCGCGCGGAAAATATTGCCAGGGTGCTCGACGTCACCAACCGGCTCTCCCTGATGCCGGTGCGCGGCAGCCACAACAATGAGCTGCGCGTCCCGCTGAACCTCACCAACACCAGTGACCTGTACTGGTCAGTCAACGATCGGCTGGCGATGCCGGAGCTGTTCAACTTTTTTGCCCTCGACGAGCGCAATCCCGGCAGCATCTATAACTGCTGGCAGGCGGCGTGGAATAACGCGCATGCGGTGCGCGGCAGCCTCTCATCGGAAGTGTGGGAGAGCATCAACTCCAGCTGGATCGAACTGCGCAAGCTGCGGCGCAACGGCGTTAGCAACGGTGGGGCGGATGCCTTCTTCGACTGGGTGAAAGAGCGCTCACACCTGTTCCGTGGCGCCATGTTCGGCACCCTGATGCGCGGCGATGCGATGAGCTTTATTCGCCTCGGTACGCTGCTGGAGCGCGCCGACTGCACCGCCAGGCTGCTCGACGTCTACCAGCATCTGACCGATGAAGATGACGACACGGTGCGTGAGTACTACCGGCTGGATACCCTGCTGCGCTCGGTCTCGGCGCGCGAGGCTTACCACACTATCTACAAACAGCAGATGGCGGCGGATAACGTCAATGAGATGTTGATCCTGCGCGAAGAGAGCCCGCGATCGCTGCGATCCTGCGTCGAAGAGATCGCGAACCAGCTCAATCTGATCGGCAGCAGCGGTGAAGATCGTCCGCGTTACCTGCTCACGGTGCTGCATGCGCAGCTGCGCTTTAGTAGCTGGGAATCTCTGATGACGGACGGGCTGCACGCCTGGCTGCAACGTTTTCTGGCAGAGCTGGCGGCGATTGCCGACAGCATTCACCAAACCTATCTGGAGGCGAAATAACATGAAGCTGAATATTGAGCATAAAACTTGTTTCAGCTACCAGAGTCTGGTGCGCCAGAGCACGCAGTATCTGCGCCTGACGCCGCAGGACTCTGTCCATCAGCACATTATCTCGTGGGATCTCTTCCTGCCGGAGCAGGCGATCTGCACCACCGATGCCTGGGGCAATGTGATGCACGTACTGACGCTTGACCGCCCGCATCAGGAGATAGAGATCGCCGCGCGCGGCGTGGTCGATATTCTTGATGAAGAGGACAGCTCGCCGGACCCGGACTGCGTGCTGTCGCCGCTGGTGTTCCTGCGTATCACGCCGCTGACGCAGCCTGATATGGCTATCCGCGATTTCGCCCGCCGCTATTACCGTGAAGAAGCGCCACTCGCCAGTCTCGAACGCCTGATGGGCGAGCTGCTGCTGAAGATGCCGTATCAGCCCGGCAGCACGCTGGTGACCGATACCGCCGCCAAAGTTTTTGCCGCCGGAAGTGGCGTTTGTCAGGACCACAGTCACGTATTTTTAGCCTGCTGTCGCAGTCTGCACATCCCCGCTCGTTATGTTAGCGGCTATCTGTATACTGAAAATGTGGAACATGTGGCGACCCATGCATGGGTGGAAGTGTGGCTCGACGGCAGCTGGCACAGTTTCGATATTACTAATAATACCCGCAGCACCCGGCAGCATCTGAAGCTGGCTGTCGGTGTGGATTATCTTGATGCCTGTCCGGTGCGCGGCATGCGCCTGGGCGGCGGCAGTGAAGATATGCAGGCCGTGGCTGCGGTACAACTGGTGTTCTCGCAGCAGTAATTTTTGAACGGGCAAACTATGACCTACTGTGTGGCAATGCGCTTATCGTCAGGGATGATTTTCGTTTCCGACTCCCGGACCAATGCGGGCGTGGATCATATCTCCTCGTTCCGTAAGCTCCATGTTTTTCAGCAGGATGACGAGCGTACGCTGGTGCTGCAAAGCGCTGGCAACCTCGCTACCACCCAGAGTGCGCTGAGCCTGCTGCGGCGCGGCTGTGAAGATGGTAAACAGCCTAACCTGATGAGCTGCACCAATATGTACGATGTGGCACTGCTGGTCGGGGACACGCTGCGTACGGTGATCAAACGTGACGGCGAGGAGTTTGGCGGTACGCTGATGCTGGGCGGGCAGATTAAGGGTGAAGAGCCGCGGCTGTTCCAGATCTATCCGCAGGGCAACTTCATTGAAGCCAGTACCGATACGCCCTATTTCCAGATAGGCGAAAGCAAATACGGCAAGCCGATTATCGACCGGGTGCTGCGCTATGACACCGCGCTGGACCAGGCGATGCAGTGCGCGCTGATTTCGATGGATTCGACGCTGGCGAGTAATATCTCCGTCGGCCTGCCGCTGGATGTGATGGTCTATCCCACCGACAGCTTCAGCAGCATGCAGCAGTACCACATCACCGAAAAGCACCCCTATTTTTCTCAGATCCGCCAGCTGTGGAGCAGCGGATTACTCAGCGTTTTTTCGCAGCTGCCGCCGTTACGGCTTGACGAATAATCCGGGCTGGGCATGCCCAGCCCCTACAATCGGCCAAGCCGTTTTACCGTTATCTCCCACTGCCTCCCTGCTTTGCGCCATCGGTAAATTTACAGAATATTGCAGCTGTCATGTCACTGACACATCATCGTCATCCGGGCTGGTTAGTGTGCGGCTAAAACACCCGGAGATAAGCCTGTGTTTACTGTTGAAAGTGTTTTAGACGACCTCAGCCCTGGCCATCAGACGCCATCGTGGCAGAAAAGCCTGCTGCGCCGCCTGCTGCGTGAAAAAGAGTTCCAGCAGTTCAATCAGCGAAATCGCCACCTGAAAGGGCTGGACATGGTGGAGCAGGTGCTGGAATACCTCGACGTCAGCTGCGAGCTGAGCGAGCGCGACCTGGAGCAAATCCCCAGTCACGGACCGGTGGTGATCGTCGCTAATCATCCGCTCGGTACCCTGGATGGCCTGGCGCTGCTGCACGCGGTGTCGCAGGTGCGGCGCGATGTGAAAATCGTCACTAACCGTCTGCTGAACTGTCTCGCATCCCTCAGCAGCCTGATGGTGCTGGTGGACAATATGGGCAACCGCACCAGCCGCCAGCAGGTCGAACAGATGCAGGAGCAGCTGGAAAGCCAGGGCGTGCTGATCTTCTTCCCGGCGGGGGAAGTGTCGCGCTTCGGTAGCAAGGGGGTAAAAGACAGTCAGTGGAGCCACGGCTTCCTGCGCATCGCCGCCCGCTACCGCGCACCGATCGTGCCGATCCACGTCAGCGGCCGCAACAGCGCGCTTTTCTACCTTACGTCAAAAATTTACCAGCCGCTGTCGATGCTGCTGCTGGTGCGCGAGATGTTCGTTAATCGCGGTGCGCGGTTAAAGCTCAAGGTGGGCAAGCGCATTCCCTTCGCCAGCTGGCACGATGGCCGTACCCCGGCGAAAGAGCTGGCGGCGCGCTTCCGGCGTCATCTCTACCGTATTGCGCAGGGCAAGTCTGCCCTGTTCCAGACCGAAGCGGCGATAGCGCGTGCGGAAGATCGGGCGGTGCTGAAACGCGCGCTGGCCGGATGTGAAGTGCTCGGCCAGCTGCCGGACGGCAAGATGATTTACCTTTATCGCCGCCACGGCGAAGACTATGTCCCGATCCTGCGCGAGCTGGGGCGGCTGCGGGAAATTGCCTTTCGCGCGGTGGGCGAGGGCAGCGGCACGCGGCGCGACCTTGACGATTACGACGACGATTATTACCACCTGATCCTGTGGGATGCAGAGGCGCTGGACATCGTCGGGGCCTACCGCTTTATCCCGACCGCCGAGCAGTTCGAGCGCAAAGGCTTTGAGGGGATCTACAGCCACAGCCTGTTTCACTATGACCACCAGATGAACCCCGTTCTGATGCAGGGGATCGAGCTGGGGCGCAGCTTTATTCAGCCGGCCTACTGGGGCAAACGCGGCCTCGACTATCTGTGGATGGGCATTGGTGCTTACCTGGCGAAATATCCGCAATATCGTTATCTGTTTGGCCCGGTGTCAATTTCCGGCGGTCTGCCGCTGGCAGCGCGCGACCTGCTGGTGGCATTCTATCGCCTCTACTTCGCGCCTGCGCTGCCGCTGGCTACCTCACGCCGCCCGTACCCGGCATCATTGCCGGACGTGCTGGCGCAGTTCAGCGGTGATGATTATGTTGAGGATCTCAAACGCCTGAAGCGCCTGCTGAGCAACCTCGGCACTGGCATTCCGCCGCTGTATAAGCAGTATTCCGAGCTGTGTGAAACCGGCGGGGTTCAGTTTATCGACTTCGGCAGCGACCCGGACTTTAACCACTGTATTGATGGGCTGGTGCTGGTGGACCTCACCCGCTTAAAAGAGAGCCGCTACCAGCGCTATATCGCGGTGCATCAGGGTTAGCAGCAAGCTTCAACGTGTAGGGGTTGACCCGCTTTTCCGGTCAACCCGTCCAGCAGCATGCCCATTTCTGTGACACTCCTCTGAAATAAATTTTTTTATCCTACTGAATTAAATCATCTTTATTTGAACGTTACCTCTCGGTTAACGGTCAGTCTTTGCGCGTAATTGTTGCAGAGCCTCCGCAGGCGCAGACTTGTAGCCAGACTGAAGCACCCCGTAATGGGTGCGCTCACAGGAGGTTACCGCATGATATCCACCCCCTCTCCCCGCGTCTGGGATACGCGCCGCCGTGAAAAACAGCGCCGTATCGCCAGCCTCGGGCTGAATCACAAAGTCCTGCCCACCGACGATCTTATCCCTATGCTGGAAAAACTTATCGCGCCCGGCGATCGCGTGGTGCTGGAGGGGAATAACCAGAAGCAGGCGGATTTTCTCTCCCGCTCACTGGCCGAGGTTAACCCACAGAAAATCCATGACCTGCATATGATTATGCCGAGCGTGGGCCGCAGCGAACATCTTGATATCTTTGAAAAAGGTATTGCCCGTAAGCTCGACTTCTCATTCTCCGGCACGCAAAGCCTGCGCATTTCCCAGCTGCTGGAAGATGGCCTGTTAGAGATCGGCGCGATCCATACCTACATCGAACTCTACTCGCGGCTGTATGTCGATCTCGCGCCTAACGTGGCGCTGATCGCCGGATTCAAAGCCGACCGTAAGGGCAATTTGTATACCGGGCCGAGCACCGAAGACACTCCGGCACTGGTCGAGGCCGCCGCCTTCCATGACGGCATCGTCATAGCCCAGGTCAACGAACTGGTGGATGACGAATGCGACCTGCCGCGTGTCGATATTCCGGGGTCGTGGATCGACTTCGTGGTGGTGGCCGACAGGCCATTCTTTATTGAACCGCTGTTTACCCGCGATCCGCGCCTGATCAAGCAGGAACACGTGCTGATGGCGATGCTGGCGATCAAGGGCATCTATGCCGAGCATCAGGTGCAGTCGCTCAATCACGGTATCGGCTTTAACACCGCCGCCATTGAGCTGCTGCTGCCAACTTACGGCGAGCAGCTGGGGCTGAAGGGCAAGATCTGCCGTCACTGGACGCTAAACCCACACCCTACGCTGATCCCGGCGATCGAGAGTGGCTGGGTGGAAAGCGTGCACTGCTTCGGCGGCGAGCTGGGGATGGAAAACTACGTCGCCGCCCGCCCGGATGTGTTCTTCACCGGTGCCGATGGCTCGATGCGCTCCAATCGTGCTTTCTGCCAGATGGCCGGCCAGTACGCGGCGGATATGTTTATTGGCTCCACGTTGCAGATTGATGGGCTGGCTAACTCCTCGACGGTGACCAAAGGCCGCCTTTCCGGCTTTGGCGGCGCGCCCAATATGGGGCACGATCCGCACGGCCGCCGTCATGCCACGGCTGCCTGGCTGGCGATGATCAATGAACCCGACCCGCTGGCACGCGGCCGCAAGCTGGTGGTGCAGATGGTGGAAACCTTCCAGGCGGGGGCAAAACCGACCTTTGTCGAGAAGCTGGAAGCGGTGGATGTGGCGAAAGCCTCCGGCATGCCGCTGGCTCCGGTGATGATTTACGGCGACGACGTCACCCACGTGCTGACCGAAGAGGGCATTGCCTACCTCTATCGCGCCAAAACGCTGGAGGAGCGGCGGGCGATGGTGGCCGCGGTCGCGGGCATCACCGATATCGGCCTCGGCGCCGACGCGAAGCGCGTCGCGCAGCTCAGGCGCGAGGGCAAAGTGGCCTTCCCGGAAGATCTTGGCATTCGTCGCACGGATGCCAGCCGGTCGCTGCTGGCGGCGGGCAGCGTCGCCGATCTGGTTGAATGGTCCGGCGGCCTCTATCAGCCACCGGCAAAATTCAGGAGCTGGTAATGAACCTGCAGCGGCAGCTCGCCGCCTCCCCGGCTGAACATTTTGCGCAGCGGCTGGCCGACCTGGCCAGCGCCTGCCTGCTGGATGAAGCCCGGCTGACGCCTAAACCCGGCCTGGTGGACCAGCGCGGCAGCGGCGCACATCGTGACCTGACGTTGGCGCTGATGGAGCGCTCGGCCTTAAGCCTCCGCCCGACGTTTTATGCGCTGGCGCTGCACAGCTGGCAGCGCCCGGCGGATATTGCCCTGCGTCAGCGCGTCGGGCTGCTGGGGCGCGCAGGGGAAGCGCAGATGATGCAGGAAACGGGCGGGGTGAATACCCATCGCGGAGCGATCTGGGCGCTGGGACTGCTGGTCAGCGCGGCGGCGATGTGCGGCGGTATGGGGGATGTTCAGCAGATCGTCACCTGCGCCGCCGCACTGGCGCAGCTGCCGGATGATGCCGCACCGAAGCAGTTCAGCAAAGGGCAGCGTGCCAGCGCCCGCTATCAGGTACCGGGCGCGCGGGAAGAGGCGCAGCGCGGATTCCCGCACGTGATCCATCTTGCGCTGCCGCAGCTGTGGCACAGCCGCCAGCAGGGGGCCGATGACAGCGCAGCGCAGCTGGATGCCCTGATGGCGATCATGACCTCCCTGAGCGACACCTGCGTGCTGTCGCGTGCCGGGATGAAAGGCCTGAGGGCGATGCAGCAGGGCGCCCGTGCGGTGCTGGCAGCGGGGGGAAGCCATCAACCCGCCGGAAGGCAGGCGCTGGCGCAGCTGGATGCAAAGATGCTGGCGCTGAATGCCTCACCCGGAGGAGCGGCCGACCTGCTGTCCGCCGCACTGTTTCTTGACCGGGTGGTTTCGGGACGACCGGAAAATAAGGTCGTCCCCTACAACGCCAGATGATTGCTGTAGGGGCGGACCCTCTTTTACGGTCCGCCCGCAAAGGGAAAACACATTTTCAGAGGTTCTTATGCAACAGTTCACGTTTTCATTTCCGGCTTCGCGCCAGCTCAGCGGTAGAGCGCTCGCGGGCGTGGTTGGCTCCGGCGACATGGAGGTGCTGTACATCGCCAGGGATAGCGATCTCCTCCACGTCGATGTCACCACCTCGGTAGATAACAGCGCTGCACGCTGGCAGGCGCTGTTTAATCGCCTGAGCAGCCTGGGCGCACTGCCCGCCGGGCAGATGACCATCCACGATTTTGGCGCCACGCCCGGCGTGGCGCGCATCCGCATTGAACAGGTATTTGAGGAGGTCGCCGATGCGTAACGACCGCAGTTTTATCGAGCTTAATGCCCGCCAGCGCGCACGACTGCTGCTGGATGAGGGCAGCTACCGCGAACTGCTCGACCCGTTTGACGGCGTCATGTCGCCGTGGCTTGCTGCGCAGGGCGTCGTGCCGCAGGCGGATGATGGCATGGTCGTGGCGAAGGGCACCATTGACGGCCAGCCCGCGGTCGCCATCGCCATCGAAGGGGCTTTCCAGGGCGGCAGCATGGGGGAAGTGTCCGGGGCCAAAATGGCGGCCGCGCTGGAACTGGCGGCAGAAGATAACCGTAACGGCACGCCAACCCGTGCGGTGCTGTGCTTTGAAACCGGCGGCGTGCGCCTGCAGGAAGCCAACCTCGGGCTGGCGGCGATTGCAGATATCCATGCGGCAATCGTCGACCTGCGCCGTTACACCCCGGTTATTGGCATCATCGCCGGGACCGTTGGCTGCTTTGGCGGCATGTCGATAGCCGCCGGGCTGTGCAGCACGCTGATCGCCACCCGCGAGGCACGCCTCGGGTTGAATGGTCCGCAGGTGATTGAGCAGGAGGCGGGGATCGACGAGTACGACTCCCGCGACCGGCCGTTTATCTGGAGCATGACCGGCGGCGAAGTGCGCGCGCGCAGCGGGCTGGTGGATACGCTGGTGGCGGATGGCCAGCAGGCAGTAAAGAACGCCATGCGCGCAGCGCTGGCAAAAGGCATTCCTGCGCAGCATCGTTCGCAGCGCTGGCAGGAGTATCTGCCGCGCCTGACGCAGTTTGACAGCCGCCAGCAGGCGGATGCGCAGCAGATTACACAGCTCTTTAGCAGGGAGGATTGAGGATGAAAAAAACCATCACACGCGGCGAAACCTGGCTGCAACAGCTCACCGCCGGTGCCAGCCGGCTGCCCGGGCTCTGCCCATCGGTACAGGCTGCGGATGGCGAGCTGAACGGCGAGGCTGCACGCTTTATCGCGGTGGTGCCGGATGCCGCTAACCACTATCCGCGAGCGGCGGGCGGTGAGGTCGGGCTGCTGGAGGGCTGGACGCTGGCGAAAGTGGTCAGTGAAGCGGTGCAGCAGGATGCGGGTAAAGCAGGCAAGCGGCTGATTATCGCCGTGATTGATGTGCCAAGCCAGGCCTACGGCCGCCGGGAAGAGGCTTTTGGCATACATCAGGCGCTGGCCGCCGCCGCCGGAGCCTATGCCGAAGCGCGTCTCGCCGGGCATATTGTCATCGGACTGATCGTCGGCAAGGCGATGTCCGGCGCCTTCCTCGCGCACGGCTATCAGGCCAACCGGCTGATTGCCTTTAACGACCCGGGCGTACAGATCCACGCCATGGGTAAAGAGGCTGCGGCGCGTATCACCCTGCGCAGCGTTGCGGCGCTGGAAAAACTGGCTCAGACCATTCCACCGATGGCCTACGACATCAAAAATTACCACTCGCTGGGGCTGCTGGAAGCGCTGCTGGATATCCGCCAGCCGGACGCGCCCGATGAGGCTGACCTCAAGCAGGTGCAGCAGGCGCTGAACGATGCCGTGACGGCAGCCCGGCGCGATCCAGGTCTGCAGTGCCGTTTGCAGGCGGAGCATCGCCGCAGCTCGAAAGCGGTGCGTGAGAGAATGCGCGCGGCCTGGTGAACGGCCACCTGACGGCAATAAGTAACATAACTACCTGCAGGGCGGGAGCGGTACGCAAATAGCCCTCACTCCCGCCTGAAAAAAAAAATAATTGTCGTGCCTGCGCGCGGCGTTAACTAACAGGTGATGCTATGACTTACGTTATTATCCATGCTCTTGCCCCTATTTTTGTCATCATGTTACTCGGCTTTTATGCGGGTAAAGCCGGAATGGTTGATAATAAAAACGTCGTGACGCTGAATATCTTTGTGATGGATTTCGCCCTGCCCGCGGCGCTATTTGGCGCGACCGTCCAGACGCCGTGGCAGGGTATTATTGCGCAGTCCCCGCTGATTGTGGTGCTGGCATTAACCATGTGGGCGACCTATGCCGCGATCTACTTTATTAGTACCCGATACTTTCATAAGTCATCGCAGGATGCGGCAGTGCTGACGCTCACCGTGGCACTGCCTAACTATGCTGCGCTGGGCCTGCCGATCCTCGGCAGCGTGCTGGGGCCCGGGCCCGCAACCTCACTGTCGGTGGCGGCATCGATTGCCTGCGGCTCGGTGCTGATGACGCCCTTCTGCCTGCTGATCCTCGAGCGTGAAAAAGCGCGTGCAGCGGGCCATAGTCAGCACGGCGGAATAGGGATGCTGCCACTGCTGATGTGGCGTTCCGTCACCAAACCGATAGTCTGGGGGCCGCTGCTTGGGGTTGTCTTGTCCGGGGTGCAGCTGAAAATGCCGGACCTGGTGCTGGCGGCGATCCATCCTCTCGGGCTGTCCGCGACGGCGGCAGCGCTGTTTCTGACCGGCGTTATTCTCTCTGCGCGCAAACTGAAGCTCAGCCGGATCGTGGTGATCTCCAGCCTTACCACCATGCTAATCGAACCCTTTATCGCATGGGGACTGGTGCTGTTGTTCGGGCTGCATGGGCGTGTTGCCGTGACCGGCATTCTGATGATTGCGCTGTCGGCGGGTTTCTTCGGCGTGGTATTTGGCAACCGTTTTGGCGTCTATTCGCCGGACGCGGAAGCCACGCTGCTGATCAGTTCGCTGTTATGTATTATTACCTTACCGCTATTTATTACGCTGACTGCAGGACTCTGATATGACTTATGCGCCCCACGACCTGGTCTGGATCCGCCACTCGCAGGCTTTGACGGGCGATCTGCCCGCCTGGGTCAGCAGCCAGTGGCGCAGCGCGCTGCCGCTGGTGGTGCGCCGCGACAGCGATGAGAACGGGCGTGTCCCGGTTGGCGTGCGCGGGCTGCGGCGCGAGGAGCGTGCGGCCGGTTGGGTGGCTGCCGCTGACATCGTGCAGGTACAAAACCCGGAAGCGTTCAGCAGCGTGGAGCGGCTGCTGGCCTCGCCGTTTGTTTCGCAGCAGCCGGTGCAGGCGGCGATCCAGCTGGCGCAGCAGCGCTGGTGGTGGCCCTGGGGCATTACCGGCAGCGTCGGTTATGCGCTGGCGACCGAAGTGCCGGTGCTGTCAGCGACCAGCGATCTCGACCTGCTGATCCGCTGCCCGCATCCGGCCGCGGAGACGGAGCTGCGGCGCTGGCAGGCGTTTGTCAGCCAGCTGCCGTGCCGGGTCGATACCCAGGTCGAAACGCCGTACGGTGCCTTTGCCCTCAATGAATGGCTGCGCGATGGTCAGGTCCTGCTGAAAACCAACCTTGGCCCGCGCCTCACCGCTCAGCCGTGGAGTAGCCCATGATGAAAGTGCTGTTCACCTTTCCCGGCCAGGGGCCGCAGCGCCCCGGCATGCTGCAACAGCTGCCGCAGGGGGATGCGCTGCTGGATCGCGCCAGTGAAGTATTGCATGAGGATGCCCGAGCGCTTGACAATGCACAGGCGCTGCAGCACACGCGGGCGGTGCAGTTGTGCCTGCTGATTACCGCAGTGGCGCATGCGCACGCGCTGCAGCGGCAGGGGGTGGAAGCGGATATCACCTGCGGCCTGTCGATCGGTGCGTTTCCGGCGGCGGTGGTTGCCGGGGCGCTGGCGTTTGACGATGCGCTGCGGCTGGTGTCGCTGCGCGGCGAGCTGATGGAGCAGGCTTATCCGCAGGGCTATGGCCTGACGGCAATTGTCGGGCTGGAGCAGCAGCAGCTGGAACCGCTGCTGGAGACGGGCTGTTATCTGGCGAATATCAACGCGCCGCAGCAGCTGGTAATTGCCGGTAGCGACGCGCTGATGGCGCAGGTAGCAGACAAAGCGCTGGCCGCCGGGGCGCAGAAAGTGCATCGGCTGGCGGTGAGTGTGCCTTCGCACTGCGCGCTAATGGCCGCTCCGGCGGCAGAGCTGGCGGCCGCCTTCAGCAGGCTAACCCTCCAGCGCCCGCGCTGTGCGTACCTTAGCGGCAGCAGCGCCCGGGTGCTGTGGCAGCCGCAGCAGATCGCCGACGATCTGGCGCAGAACATGGCGCGTACCGTGCGCTGGCATGAAGCCATGGTGGCGGCGAATGAGCGAGAAGTCGGGCTGGCGATTGAGATGCCGCCCGGCGCAGTGCTGACGGGGCTGACGCGCGGGCCGTTATCTCGTGGGGAGGCGATAGCGCTGGAGCAGGGCGGGCTGCTGCTGGCCCGCCGTCTGGTGGCGCGAATTAAGTCTTAGTTTGCTGACGCTGGCGGCTGTACATGCGGCCTTCCGCCACCAGCGCCAGCAGGTTGGGGTCATGCTCGCGGTTGCGCTCGAAGACAATCGCGATGTTCTGGCGCATCTGGTATGGCTCCGCCAGCGGCAGCAGCTGCACGGAATTTTCATACACTTTTTTCATCCTCCCCGGCAGCAGGGTATAGCCGACACCCGCCTGCACCAGGCTCAGCATGGAAAAAATATCGTTTACCCTGGTGACAATATCCGGCTCATATCCGGCAACGTTAAACGCCTCCTGAAAGCCCTGCCAGGTAGCAAATCCTTCCGCCAGCGAGACAAATTTCTGCTGGCGAAAATCGCGCAGATCAGCGGGAAAGCTGGTGTCCAGCCCGGAAGCGGCCGGAGCCGCCAGGAAGATATCGTCATCGAACAGCGGGAGTATTTCAAAGCGGCTGTAGTCGATCTCGCCGGGCGTAAGCGCAATCAGAATAGCATCAAGATAGCCATCCTCCAGCTTTGTGGTGAGCAGCTGATTCGACCCCATCGTCAGCTCCATTTCGAGGTCCGGGCGGCGCAGTTTCATCCCCATAATCAGCTTCGGAATGGTTTCCAGCGTCAGCGAGTAGAGCGTGCCAAGGCGAATATGCCCCTGGCCGATACCCGCCGCTTTACGCGTCTCCTCCACGCCGCGCGACAGGGTATCCAGCGCCTCCTGACTGTATTCCCACAGGGTTTGCGCCGCAGGCAGCGGCACCAGGTTGCGTCCCTGATGGATAAATAGCGGGCAGCGCACGCTCTCTTCCAGGCTGTGCAGGGCGCGGTGAACGCTGACGCTGCTGATCCCCAGCGCTTCTGCGGTGCGTGCCAGGTTGCCACGGCTCATGAAGGCAATGAAGATCTCCAGCTTACGAAAAGTGATATCCGAATCGATGTTCATAGTCGCCCGTGTAGGTAGAAGGTAAGAAACAGGTCAGAGTAAGCCGGCTATTTTAGTGCCGACGTCAGGGGGGTTCTTGACGCATCGTAGCGCAGTGCCTGTAACCAGCCATGACAACAGCAGCATAATTTTGATAAACAGACTTGATGTTGAAGCGCCGTTTTGTGCTAAAAGAGTCGCCGCTAAAGCATTTAACATCAATACAACCTAAACAACAATTAAATAACGTTAACATTATTGATGTTTTTGCCGTGGCTTAATTAAAATTTTCAATGGATTTCTATTTACAATTCATGCGCTAATCATCTTCCGCTGTTGCTGGTGAGTTCAGATACATCGCCTAGGCTAATCATTGAGTGGCTTATCCCGCCATTCTCTGAGGTCTATTTTAAGCTGATAAAAGGAAGCAGCGTATGAAGCCTATCTCACGTCGTAATTTTATGGCCTTTGCCGCCGGCGGCACCGTGGCCCTGGCAGCAGGCAGTGTCCATGCCCATGACAAAACCATTAATGCGCAGCCGTGGAGTGGAAAAATGGGCGGCACCGACCCGGGGCCGCATGACCCGATGCGCGAAGGGGAAAATCCGGATATCGTTAATCCCCCCGCTACCGACAACGGCACCTTGCCGAATCTGCGTTTCTCCTTTAGCGACGCCCATGTGCGCAAAGGCAGCGGCGGCTGGACGCGCCAGGTCACTCAGCGCGAGCTGGGGATCTCCACCACCATTGCCGGGGTGGACATGCGCCTCAACGCGGGCGGCATCCGCGAGCTGCACTGGCACAAAGAGGGGGAGTGGGCCTATATGACTTACGGCAGGGCGCGCATCACCGCGCTGGATACCGACGGTGGCTGGTTTGTGGATGACGTTGGCGTGGGTGACCTGTGGTACTTCCCGCCCGGTATGCCGCACTCAATTCAGGGGCTGGGGCCGGACGGCTGCGAGTTCCTGCTGGCCTTCGACGACGGTAATTTCGATGAGGACAGCACTTTCCTGCTCAGCGACTGGTTTAAGCATATTCCCCCGGAGGTGCTGGCGAAAAACTTCGGCGTGCCCGCCAGCACCTTCGACCGGCTGCCGTCGCCGTCTGATGAGTATATTTTTGCCGGCGAGGTTCCCGGCGCGCTGAGTGCGGATGCGATGAGTGGAGCAAAGCGCTCCACGCTGCAGTTCAGCCACCGCATGATGGCGCAGAAACCGATAACCCTGAAGGGCGGCACGGTGCGGATTACCGACTCCTCCACCTTTAAAATTTCCAAAACCATTGCCGCCGCGCTGGTCGAGCTGGAACCGGGCGCGATGCGCGAGCTGCACTGGCACCCGAACAACGACGAGTGGCAGTACTATCTTGAAGGGCAGGGGCGCATGGGGGTATTCGCCTCGTCCGGCCAGGCACGCACCTTTGATTTCCGTGCCGGCGACGTCGGCTATGTGCCGTTTGCCATGGGGCACTACATTGAGAATACCGGCGATAAGCCGCTGCGTTTCTTAGAGCTGTTCAAAAGCGATTACTATGCGGATCTGTCGCTCAATCAGTGGCTGGCGCTGACCCCGCCTGCGCTGGTGAAGCAGCACCTGCATCTGGACGACGCCTTTATGGCTGCGCTGAATAAAAGTAAAACTCCGATCGTCGACTAACCCCTGTTGCTCCAGGCGGGGCAAGCCCCGCCCGTCTCATTTCTCTGTTGCCGCGCACGCCTGGCGGGCGCTGAGAGCGGAGTAATCTGTATCGGAATATGAATTGTAATAAAAGCGTCATCGGGAGGGATTAGCCTGGCAAGCGGCAAGGTTTCTACTTAAAAAATAAGGATGGTTTATGCGCTTTCGTTTGACCTTACTGACCGCAGCGCTGCTGGTCAGCCCGCTTTCCCAGGCAAAAACAACTTCCCCCCTCCCTGACGTGGCCGCCATCGCTGACAGCGTGACCAACGCGAATGACAGTGCGGATTATCTGGCGCTGCAGAATCACGTGCAGAGCGCGCTGGTGGAGGCCATCAAAGGCCAGCACGAAAAGATTGAGCGCGGCCAGCTGGAAGAGGCGAAGCAGGGTAACGCGCTGGCCGATAAAGCGTGGCTGAAAGCCAGCGGCTACGACTTTGGCAAAAAGGACAATCAGCAGGCGGGCATTGCGCTGCTTAGCGCCTTCAGCGCGCTGCCGCAAGACACGCTGAAGCAGAGCCTGGAGACGGTAGAGAGCATCAACCTGAATGCCAGCGCCACGCTGCGCCAGCAGGCGCTGATCGATGCTGAAGGGCAGAACTATCTCTACTTTCTCGCCGATGCGCTGGGGCCGCGCCTCGGTCAGGCCTTCGTCAACGCCTATAACAAAGGCGAGCTGGGCAAAGCTGCCGCGCTGATTAAAGCCAGCGAAGTCAGCACCGGCGAGGCAAAAAAGCACTTCGACTATAAGCGCCCGTTCCTGATCCCGGGCAACACCATTCACCTGGTACCGGACAGCGCGGTGGTGAAAGACAATCAGCCCTACACCGCCGACGGGGGATCGTTCCCCAGCGGCCATACCAACACCGGCTATACCGATGCGCTGCTGATGGCGCAGATGGTGCCGGAGCGCTTTGTGCCGCTGATCGACCGCGGGGCGCGCTACGGCTATTCGCGTATCGTACTCGGCGTGCATTATCCGCTGGATGTGATGGGGTCACGCATGGTGGCGCAGCGCAACGTGGCGCACTACCTGAACGATGCGGCGTATCGTAAATTGTTTGATGAGGCGAAGCAGCAGCTGCGCGATGCGCTGGAGAAAGAGTGCGGCATGTCGCTGAAGGCCTGCGCGCAGGTGCCGCTGAAGGCGGATCCGTACGCGGCGCAGCCGATGCAGACCTTCTACCGCTTCACGATGACATACAACCTGCCCGCGCAGCCGGTGAAAGCCGCGCCAGTTGTGGTGCCGCAGGGGGCGGAAGTGCTGCTGGAAGCGCCGCTGCCAAACCTGAGCGCCGCCCAGCGCCGCCAGCTGCTGGCCCGCACTGCGCTGGCGAACGGCTATCCGCTTTCCGGCAATGCCGACCAGAGCTTCTGGCAGCGGGTGAATCTGCACGATGCGGTAAGCGCGGGCAGGCGTTAATCCCGGGGTAAATACATGGGGCGGACATGCCCGCCCCCTACGCCATTCAATCGTAGGGGCCAGGCATGCCTGGCCCGTAGTAAATCCATCACGGCATTGCCGGGTACACGCCCGGTCCAATCGGCAGGCCCAGCGCATACCACGCCAGCAGCAGTGCAATCCACACGGCGAAAAACACCAGCGGGTACGGCACGATCAGCGTGTAGTAAGTGCCGAGCTGCGCATCTTTGCGGTAGCGCTGCAGGAAGCCGAGGAACAGCGGCAGGAAAGGGGACATTGGCGACAGCGGCAGCACGGCGGAGTCGGCGATGCGGAAAATCATCTGTGCAAAAGCCGGATGGAAGCCAAGCAGCATAAACATCGGTACGAAAATCGGCGCGAGAATCGACCAGATAGCCGAACCGCTGGCGATAAACATGCACAGAAATGCCGACAGGAACATCAGGCCGACAAACGCCGGGGCGCCGGTCATCGCCAGCTGCTCCAGCAGGTCGGTCAGCCCGACCGCCATAAACGTTCCCATGTTGCTCCAGTTAAACATGGCGACAAACTGGGCCAGCGGAAACACCATCACGATAAATCCGGCCATACTCTTCATCGGCTCAATTAACAGGGCGGGCACGTCGTCCGGGCGTTTAATCTGCTTCGTCGCCACGCCGTAGGTAATCGCCACCACAAAGAAGAACAGAATAATCAGCGGTACGATGCCTTTGATAAACGGCGAGGGAATGATCGAACCGCTGGCCGGATCGCGCAGCATCGAGCCTTCCGGCACCACCATCAGCGCGACCAGACCAATAAACACCGCGGCGGCAATCGCACTCATCAGCAGGCCGCGGTTCTGCAACGGCGTCAGGCTGGCGAGCTTCTCCTCACTGCTGCCCTGCCACGCGGGCAGGCGCGGCTCGACAAATTTATCGGTCAGCAGCCCGCCGGCAATCGTCAGTACCACCACCGAACTTGCCATAAAGAACCAGTTGTCCACTACGCTGACGTGCACCGTATCGCTGATGGCTTTCGCTGCCTCGCTGCTGATGCCGGAGAGCAGCACGTCGGTGGTAACAATCAGCAGGTTAGCGGTAAAGCCGGAAGCCACTCCGGCAATCGCCGCCAGCAGCCCGGCGACCGGGTGGCGGCCGACGGCGATAAACATCAGCGCGCCGAGCGGCGGCATCACCACCAGCGCGGCATCGGACGAGATATGGCTGAAGAAGGCGATAAACAGCACCATATAGCTGGCGTAGCGGGCGCTGACAAACGAGGCCATCTTATTCATCAGCGCCTGCAGCAGTCCGGTGCGCTCGGCTAAACCTGCCCCGATCATCAGGGCAAGGATTGAGCCAAGCGGGGCAAAGCCGCTGAAGTTCTTGATGATATTCGGCAGGATCCACTGAATGCCCGCCACGCTCAGCAGGTTCTTTACCTCGACCATTTTGCCGCTGGCTGGGTTTTTCACCGCTACGCCAAACCAGGAGAGCAGCGCGGTCGACACCATCAGCACCGCGATCAGGTAAACAAATAACAGAAACGGATTGGGCACTTTGTTGCCGATGCGCTCAATCCAGTAAAAGATTTTTCCCGGGCTTTTGTTGGCCGCTGTGGTTTCGCTCATGGATCATCCTTAGCCTTGTCGTCGTTACGGTGTTGTTTGCGTTTTTTGGTTTTTTTTACGGGGCCGGGATCGAGCCAGGCCTCCGGGTGGTGCTTGATGCGTTATGCCAGCGGCGTCGGTTTTACTCCGGCCGGAATAGGGCAGTGATAGGGCTGTTTTGCCCGCTGCTGGCGAAACTCCTGCTGCGCCTCTGCCAGCAGCTGCGCATCGCTGAACAGGGCCAGCGCGGTCGCTGCCAGCGTTTTACTTGCAAGAGACATGCCTTTATGGGCAATCGACGTGCGTCCCTGGGCGACCAGCTGCCAGCTGTGCAGCGCGGTGCCGAAGGCAAAGCAAGGGGTGAAACACTGCGCGGTTGGCGCCACCCAGCTGACGTCGCCAACGTCGGTGGAGCCGTAAAGTACCTCCTCGCTGGCGCAGTAGGGCGCCACGCTGTCCATCAGCACGCGGTCCCCCAACTCCTCAACCCATTTACGGCCTGCATCCCCCCCGGTACGCGCGGCGTTAAGGCCCGCGTTGCGCAGATCGTCCGCGCTCAGCGTCTGGCGGATCTCGCTGGCAAACTGGCGCTCAGCGTGGCTGTATTCGGGCAGGCCGAAGTGGCTGAGCTGGCGGTACATCAGCCGTTCCAGCGTCCGATTGGGCTGATAGTTAGAGCAGGCTTTTTCAAAGCGCAGCGTCATTTCCGTGCCGGTCATCAGCGCTGCACCGCGCGCAATATCGGTCAGCCGCTGGTAAATATCCTGCAGCTGGTCGAGCTGCGGGGCGCGCACCAGGTAGAGCACTTCCGCCTCCGCCTGCACCACATTGGGGGAACTGCCCCCGCTGTTGGTCACCGCATAGTGCAGCCGCGCTTCAGGAATAATGTGTTCGCGCAGGAAGTTAGCGCCGGTGTTCATTAATGTGACGGCGTCCAGTGCGCTGCGCCCGAGATGCGGGGCGTTGGCGGCGTGGGAGGCGACGCCGCTGAAGTGGAAAGCCGCCTGGATATTGGCGAGGGTGGCGGTATTAAACATGCCGCTGAACCCTTCCGGATGCCAGGTGAGCGCGGCGTCGACGTCGTCAAACAGCCCTTCGCGCACCATAAAGGTTTTACCGGAACCGCCCTCTTCGCCCGGGCAGCCGTAAAAGCGGAGGGTGCCCTTAGTGCCATGTTGTTGTAACCAGGCTTTGAGCGCGCAGGCGGCGGCCAGCGCGGCGGTGCCGAGCAGGTTATGCCCGCAGCCGTGCCCGTTGCCGTCGGCCACCAGCGGCGTGCGCGTGCTGCTTCCCGCCTGCTGGCTCAGGCCGGCCAGCGCGTCATATTCGCCCAGCAGGGCAATCACCGGCTGGCCGCTGCCGTAGCTGGCAATAAATGCCGTTTCGATACCGCCCGCCGCCCGCTCAATGCGAAAACCCTCCTGTTCCAGCGCGCCGGACAGCAGCCCGGCGGCGAAGGTTTCCGTAAAGCGCGTTTCCGGCTGGTCCCAGATGGCGTCACTTAAGGCGGTAAAGCGCGCCTGATGCTGGTCGATATAGCGGGCGACAAAGTCATTCATCTCAGGGTTCATGCGGACTCCGGCTCAAACTGTTCAATATTGAAGGCAATTGCCGCGAGGGTCTTCACCGCCACGGCCATCACCTGCTCGTTGAAGTCGAATTTTTCGTTGTGATGCCCGGCGCTCAGCTCGGTGCCGAAAATAATGTAGGAGGCCTGGCCGCCGCGCTGTTTTACCCGCTCCATCATGTAGGTGGCATCTTCCGAACCGGCGGCCGCACCGCGCGTGTCCACCAGCGAGGTCAGCTCGGGAATATGCCGCGCCTGGCGGCGGATATAGCGTACCCACGGCGCGGTCGGCTGGCTGCTGCGCGCCGCACCCATCAGCGTCACCTGATGTTCCACACCGTACATCGCGGCGGCACCGGCCAGGGTTTGCAGGGCGCGCTGATAGATAAAGTCGTTGATTTCGTTGGTGGCACCGCGGGTTTCCACCTTCATCATCGCGCGGTCGGCCACGACGTTGCGCCCGGTGCCCGCCTGCAACACGCCAACGTTGACGCGGGCGCTGCCGCCGCTGTGCTGAGTCAGGGTATGCAGCGCCAGCGCGGCCTGCGCGGCGGCCAGCAGGGCGTTGCTGCCCTCTTCCGGGCGCGCTCCGGCATGGGCGGCATTGCCGCGAAAGCTAACGTCGAGCTTAGTGGTGGCCATAAAGTTATCGCTGCCGCACACCAGCTCCCCGGCGGGCACCCCGGTGCCGATGTGAATAGCGGTAAAGAAGTCGACATCGTCGACCACCCCCGCTGCAACCATCGATTTCGCGCCGCGCGTGCCCTCTTCGGCAGGCTGGAAAATCAGCTTAATTGTGCCGCACAGCTCCCCGGCGAACTGTTTCAGCACCGCCGCGAGCCCGAGTCCGATGGTGGTATGGCCGTCGTGGCCGCAGGCGTGCATCATGCCTGGATTAATAGAGCCGAAGCCCTCGGCGTGCGGGCGGTGCTCCGCGCTCTGGTTCTCAACCACGTCGAGCGCATCCATATCGACGCGAAATGCCATCACCGGACCGGGTCGGCCGGTTGCCAGCGTGGCGACAATCGCGCAGAAGCCGCCGGAGAAGTGCGGCAGCCATTCGGGCAGCGCCCCCTGTTCAAGCGCGCGCTGTTCGTGTTGAGACAGCACGTGCGCGGGGGGCAGCCCCATGCGCGCTTCGGCGTTGACCACCTCTTTGCCGAGCTGCAGCGCGTAGCCAAGACGATGCAGTTCAGCGGCGACCAGCGTGGCGGTGCGGAACTCCAGCCAGCCGGATTCGGCAAATTTATGCAGGTCGCGGCGCTGCGCCTGCAGGCGTGGCGCAATCTCTTTCACAAAGTCAGCAATAGCCTGGTGCATCGGTTCATCCTTCTGAATTGGGCTTAATTTTTTCAGGGGTTCACCTTCTGTTCTACACAATGGATCCCGCAGGCAGAAGATGCCAATATCTTGTGATTGATAATCAACAGTTATCACAAAACGGAGATCCGATGCCCGCATCCATCAAGCTGCACCAGCTACGCGCCTTTGTTGATGTGGCGCGCCACGGCAGTATTCGCGCCGCCAGCCGCGCCGCAGGCCTGTCTCAGCCCGCTTTAACAAAATCGATTCAGGAACTGGAGGAGGTGCTCGGCGCACGGCTTTTTATACGCCGTCGTCAGGGCGTGGCGCTCACCGAAATCGGTGATAACTTTTTCCAACATGCGAGCCTGATCATAGAAGAGCTGCGCGTCGCGCAGGAGGATATCCAGCAGCGCCTGGGGCTGGCGGGCGGCACGGTCAATATCGGGGTGGGCGGCAGCATTGCACGCACCCTGATGCCGCAGGTGATCACCCAGTTCCGGCGTCAGTTTCCCAACGTGAAGATCCGCATCGTTGAAGGGCAGCTGGTCTCGATGATCCCCGAACTGCGCCAGGGCGAGCTGGATTTCACCATTAACACTTCCTATCCCGGCCACCTGGACAGCGAGCTGAGCTATGAACGGCTGATGGAGCGTGAATACCGCGTCGTGGTACGCAAGGGGCACCCGTGCCAGCACGCGACTTCGCTGGCGGAGCTGCAGCACTGCGACTGGACCATGCCAACGCCGCGCGGTAGCTACTACCGTCTGCTGCACGATCTGCTGCACGATATGGGCATGGCCCCGGCCATCAGCGTTACCTGCGAAACCTTTATGGCCTGCACCAGCCTGATTGCGCAGAGTGACTTTGTCAGTATTCTCTCCAGCGATGTGATTGGCGATCCTATTCTGGGCAATCAGCTGGTAGCGCTAAATATCAAAGAGCAGCTGCCTAATGCCACCTTCTATTTAATTCAGCGGAAGGACACTACGCTAACGCCAATGGGGGCCGAGCTGGCGCGTTTATTTCGCATTTATTGCGGAAAATCGGTTAAATAATGGTTTAAGCATTAAAGATCACGACGATGATCTAATTGATATTTTATACGTCTCCATTCGCGGATTTCTTATCAGAATTTATTAACAGCAATGGAGCGATATTTTGCAATATACAAGGATGTTACTGGGCGCAGGCGCGCTGATGGCCTTAGTTCCGGCCTCTCATGCGGAAGTGACGCTGTTAAAGAAGCAGGCTTTTGATATTGGCTGGCTCGATCCGTTAAGCCTGCAAATTGGCGGCAGTATCCGCCCGGAATTTATCTGGAACCGCGGGCCGGATAATCATAATGGTCATGATGGCGGCACGCGTTTACGCTTCAGCAGTGATTATGCCCTGACGTCAGACACCTCCATTATTGCCTATTACGAATGGGGTATTGATTCCGCACATATGCTCGGTTTGAAAAATCATTACGATCACGATGGCAACTGGGACAAGCAGCGCCAGCTGTATGGCGGTATCAAAGACGATCGCTTCGGCACGCTGACATTCGGCCATCAGTACGGCGTTTATTATGAGACCGTCGGGGTAAAAAGTGACGTCTGGGATAATGACGGTCATGCGGCGGCGGATGGCAGCGGGGTGGCTGGGGACTACGACGGTGGCAACCGCCCCAAAAATAGCATCCACTACACCAACACCTTTGGCGACCTGACGCTGTATACCGCCTGGCTGCTGCCGCAGGATGATCTGGTGCTCGGCGGCAACAAATATTACCGTCGCGATCGCGGCGCGGCGATTGGCTTCGATTATCAGCTGGATAAAGATCTGACGCTCAGCGCGGCGTGGGATCAGACCAAAGCAACGATAAAACATGGCAACGGCACGCAAACCAGCTATCAGCAGCACTATTCCGGCATGGCGTTAACCTGGCAGCCAAATAACTGGTATCTGGCGGCGACCGCGACCTATTACCGTCATTTCCTGCCTAATCAGCACGCCGAGCGCACCGATCGCTATCTGGCCGGGGATGGTTACGGGCTGGAGGCGTTTGGCGGCTACACCTTCAAGATTAACAAACCCGGCCTACAATCGATTCAACCCTATGTGGCGGTGGACAGTCTGCGCCTGAAAAGCGATGAAAACTACCATGCGAATCACACCTATGTTGGGATGGGGGCCGATATCGGATGGGGCTTCAGCGTTTACCTGGAGCGGACGTTCACCGCCAGCAGTGACAACGATCCCGATGAAACCTGGCTGTCGTTTTACTATAATTTCTAAGCAGTTCCAGCAGAGAGTGGAGAAAATTTCATCTCAGCATTGGCGAATTTTCATTCGCCAATGCATGACCAAAGCGCTAGATTAATCCGCAATGCCAGAATTATCTTAACCAAAGCGGAGCTCACCATGATGCCCACACAGCATGTCACCATTCAGCGCTATCGGTCGGAGTTTCAGGCTGGAGTTGTCGATCTGATCCTGCCGATCCAGACCGAAGAGTTCGGCATTAATATCACGGCGGAGCAGCAGCCGGATCTGAGAGATATTGAAAACTTTTATCAGCAGGGCAGCGGGGATTTCTGGCTGGCGCTGGTGGGCAATAAGGTGGTGGGCTGCATCGGCCTGAAGGATATCGGCAACCAGCAGGCGGCGCTGCGCAAGATGTTTGTTGCGGCAGAATGGCGCGGCAGGCAGCACGGCGTAGCCTCGGCGCTGTTGAACACGCTGATCATGTCGGCGCGCGATCGCCGCGTAAAGGACGTGTTTCTTGGTACCACCTCCGCCTTCCTCGCCGCGCATCGTTTTTACGAAAAAAATGGCTTCAGTGAAATCCTCCCCGCGGAGCTGCCCGCCAGTTTCCCGCTGATGGCGGTTGACAGCAAATTCTACCAGTTCAGCTTCTGAATTATGGCGCCGCCGGGCGCCGTGATAATCACCGCCCGAAATTTCTCTCTGACACATCTTGTAATAATCAGCCGCTCGTCGTAGCATCGCCACGTAATTGCGATATTGATAATAATAATCATTTTCTTTTATGAGGTTGGCTATGACGTTCTGGGGTAAAGCATTAATCGTTGCTGGCGGGTTGCTCTCATCCGCCAGTCTGCTGGCCGCGCCGTTCGTGGTGGAAGATGTCAGCGGGCGTAAAGTTGAGATCAAATCCGAAGTGCAGCGGGTGATCCTCGGTGAAGGGCGGCAAATCTACCTGCTGGCCGCATTTGATACCGATGCCCCGTTCAAGCGCGTGGTGGGCTGGCGTGACGATCTTCCCAAAGCAGACTTTGACAGCTACCAGGTCTACGCGAAAAAATACCCGTCTATCACCCGGCTGCCAACTTTTGGCGGCGCGAAAGATGGTACCTTCAACGTTGAGCAGGCGCTGACGCTGAAGCCGGATCTGGTGCTGATGAATCTTGAGTCAAAAGCCGCAACTGATGAATCCCAGCTGACGGAAAAACTGGACAAGCTGGGCATTCCGGTGGTGTTTATCGATTTCCGCGAGAAGCCGTTTGAGAATGCCGAGAAAAGTATCCGCATCATGGGGCAGCTGGTAGGCAAGCCGCAGCGGGCGGAGGAGATTATTGCCTTCCGCCAGCAGCAGATCGACATCGTTACCGATCGTCTGAAAAACTTTCAGGGTACACGGCCTAAAGTGATGCTGGATAGGGCGGGTGGCTATACCGAAGAGTGCTGCATGTCATTCGGCGATGAGAATTTTGGCCGCATGGTCGAAGTGGCTGGCGGGATTAATATCGCTAAAGGGCTGATTCCCGGCACCTTCGGCACCCTTAATCCGGAGCAGATTATTGCCGCCCGCCCGGATGTGGTGGTGGTGACCGGCGCTAACTGGAAGAACTACAACACCGCCGGAGGCTGGGTCGGAGTGGGTCCCGGCGCCAATATCAGCGAAGCCACCCAGCGGCTGACGGCGCTGATGGCCCGCCCGGCATTTCGCACGCTGCCGGTGGCAACCAACGGGAACGCGCACGCTATCTGGCACCAGTTTTACGACAGTCCGTACCAGTTCGTCGCCATTCAGGCGCTGGCAAAGTGGCTGCATCCTGAGCTGTTCAAGGATATCGACCCCGATGCCACCTTCCGCGAGTTCCACCAGCGTTTCCTGCCGATCGACTATCAGCCGGGATACTGGGTGACGTTGAAGCCGAAACATTAAGCAGTTCACAAAGGATATGGCCGCCTGGCATTGCGGTCATTATTCTCTGAACAATATTTTCGCCAAGTTGACTGACTTCATTGAACAGCGTGGTTATTAGCATTCAGTAATCTTAAAAGAGCGTTAGCGCTTTTTATGAACTAAAAATCAAAAATCTGAGTATTAATTTTCGGGTTTTCAGCACTTATTATTATTCTTTTAAGTAAGGGACTGCATATGAGAATAAATTTTTCAGCACTTTGGAACGCACACCCTGAAGTGAGTGGGGAAGAAAACCCTTGTCGCCTGAAGGATGGTCGCAAAGCATTTGATGACCAATGTGCGATACGAATTGGTGTTGCACTGACTCGATGTGGCTATGATATGACAAAATTACCGGGACGATTTTGTTGGTATCACTCCAAAAGCGAGGGCCACATCCTTAGAGCAGAGGAGCTGGCGAACGCGTTGAGAAACGCTAATATTCCAGGAGTTCGTCCGATGGTCAAAATAGATGTTAAAAATTTCGAAAAAGTCCTCAAAACAGAGCGAGGAATTATCTTCTTCAAGGATTATTGGCTGCGGGGAAATGAAAATTTCCTCAATCGCAGTGGAGATCACATAGACTTGTGGAATGGTGAACGGCTGACATCAAAGTTAAGTTACTTTCGTATTAACTGGGGGTTAAACATTGAGGGGATCTGGAGCAGTTTTGCCAATGCGAGAGAAATCTGGTTCTGGAGTGTGATATGAGAAAACTAAAGATTACTTTCTTCACCCTTCTCGGGGCACTATGTGGGGCTGGATTGATGTATCTGCTGTTGCCGGCTATCTGCGCCATTTTTGTCGGCCCAATCTATGGTGAAGACCAGATGTCACAGAATTTTGCAATATTCTTAATTGGCACCCCAGTGCTTGCTATCACAGGGGCGGCTACCGGTTGGTTCACCGCCTGCAGGCTGATCCATTCCCGATAGCAGCGGTTAAAAAAGCAGGGGCCAACCCTCATTTCGATCGGCCCTTTGCCTCTTGTTAACCGTGCGCGCCTGCGCCTGGCTCACTCAGCTTCTGCAAATCTTTATCCACGAAGAACAGCGCCTGGCCGCTGTTGCCTACCAGCGCCAGCTTATCCAGTACTGATTTAAACAGCTTCTCTTCTTCGTGCTGCTCAGCCACATACCACTGCAGGAAGTTGAAGGTCGAATAGTCCTGGGTGGTGATCGCCGCGTGCGCCAGCTCGTTGATTTTTCCAGTGATCAGCTGCTCGTGCTGATAGGCCTGTTCCAGCACTTCGTGCAGGGAGTTAAAGGTCACCGGCGGTGCCTCAATCGTACCCAGCACTGGCATCGCGCCGGTGTCGCTCAGGTAGTTGAACAGACGCTGCATATGCTGCATCTCCTCATTAGAGTGCTCACGCATAAAAGCAGCCGCGCCCTCAAAACCTTTGTCGTTGCACCATGCGCTCATCTGCAGGTACAGGTTGGCAGAATAGAATTCCAGATTCAGCTGATCGTTCAACTGAGCAGTCATTTCGTTAGTCAGCATGGTGACTCCTTTAATTTATTTATAGGGTGAAGCAAACAGGTGATTTCTGCGCATTATGCATGCATTAAGAACAAATAAAAACCGTTTTATATAGCAAAGGCTAAATTAAATTTGCTTACCTAAAGTTATGATTGGTAAGTGATAATCATTCCTTGCTGAATCTAAATTGTTCTGTTTTTTAAATAAGTTTGATAATTATTCTTATTAATAACTGGCGGGTTAAAAAAGCGAAATGAGAATAACTTAGATATAAGATATTTCTAATAACTGATGATTTTTATGAGGTTAAGTGCCTTTACCCTTAAGGTAAAGGCACACCGCAAGAGTCAGAGCGTTTCGCTTACCAGGCGGTCGAGTATCGCCTGGGCAGTTTTAATATCGGTGACCAGCGCGTTGATCATGCCGGAACGCACGGCGCCGATGATCCCGGCCGCTTTTTCCGGGGTGGCGGCCACGCCAATGCACAGTGGCGTGCGGCGCAGCTGATCGGGGGAGGCGGCGATCATGCGCTGTTCCCCCTCCCAGTCCAGCACTTCTCCCGCTTCGGTAACGTAATGGCGCAGCACATCGCCAGCGGCATGGCTCAGCGCCTGCTCGTCCGGCGTGGCGGTGCTGGCTTCCATCGGCTGCGGCGCATGATGCGTCAGGCCCACGCCGACAATCGCCACGTCGAGCTTGTCCCACAGCGAGGTAATTTGTTGCACGCCGGGGTCGCAAAGAAACGCATCGCGCAGCAACGGGGAGGAGATATAGGGCGCATGCAGAAAATGCGGTGTGCCACCCATCTGTTCTGCGGCCTGGCGCACAAATTCGTTAATCTGAAAATGCGCCGCCGCCTGCTGCATTCCGCCGTTCAGCGCCACGGTTATGACTCCCGGCAGGCGCGGCAGACCGGAGAGCGTGACTTCACGCACTGCCCGCCCCCAGCCGATACCCACCACAGAACCGCTAACCAGATCCGCTTGCTGCAGCAGCGAGGCGAGCGGAGCGCTCAGCGCGCTCAGCACGTTTGCGGGTGGCGACTCCACTACCGCTGCACTTTTTAACCCCAGTTGAGCAATGAGATCGGCGGTGATCTCCTCGGGGGACGTCAGCTCAATCACCTCGATCCGCACGATCCCCGCCGCGCGCGCTTTGGTCAGTAGACGCGAGATGGTAGCGGTGGAAACGCCCAGTTTTTTAGCGATATCAACCTGCGACATATCGGACTGATAGTGCAGCTTCGCCACCATGTGCATCATCGCCCGGGTGGTGGCGGGATCTTGTAAAAGTGGCTCTTTCAGGTTGTAATTCCTTTCTGCAATGTATTACACTCAGTTCATCGGTTGGAGAATTATTGCGCAACACCAGACAAATTGCAATGTGCACAGGTGGCAGAAACCCCTGACAGGACAGGAGATTCAGCGGAATCAGCCCGCGGTCGTGCACACAGGCTAAAGGTAACTTTCTGGTCGTCGATGACGGCTTTTTTTACCCTAGTACTAAGTGAGGACCACCCTATGTCACACATGTCTACTTCCGAACTGCGCGGCTATCAGCAAATTTGTGGCAGCAACGGCGCGATGCTGGTGATCGCCTGCGATCAGCGCGGGGCCATGCGTACCCTGCTGAGCGCCGACCCGGAACAGCAGAAAGCGATCTCCGAGCAGCAGCTGGGCGGCATTAAAGCCGATATCACCCGCTATCTTGCCAGCCAGGCCTCTTGCGTACTGGTGGACGCCGTCTGCGCGGTGCCGGATCTGGTTGATGACGGCATTATTGCCCGCGATACCGCGCTGCTGATCGGCCTTGACGCATCCGGCTTTGACACCACGCCGGAAGGCTACCGCAATTCGCGCCTGGTGGAGGGCATCAGCGCCCGCCGCGTGCGCGAACTGGGCGCTAACGGGGGGAAAATTATGGTCTATTTGCGCGCCGATCGCCCGGACGCCAACGGTCATAACCTCGATATTCTGCGCCACTGTATAGAGGACTTCGCCCGTGAAGACCTGCTGCTGGTGGTTGAGTTCCTCACCTACGCTCTGCCCGACGAAAGCGAAGAAGCGTATAAAAGCCGCGTGCCGTCGCTGATCTACGAAGGCACCAGGCTGTCGCTGGAGCTGGGCGCCAAAGTGCTGAAAATCCCTTATCCTGGCTCGGCCAAAGACTGTGCGGCGATCACCGAACTTGCCGGGGACGTGCCGTGGGCGGTACTCTCGGCTGGGGTTGACCACAGCACCTTCTTAGGCCAGGTGGCGGATGCGATGAGCAACGGTGCTTCCGGCGTGATTGCCGGGCGGGCGCTGTGGAAGGACTGCATCTCGCTCGATCACCGCGTCACCCGTGAAAAGCTGGAGACGCTGGCTATCCCGCGCCTGCGTGAAATCCAGGCGGTGATTGGCAAACATTTCCAGCCGCGTACTACCACAGAGGAAAGCACCAGCCATGCCTGATATGTCCACTCTGCAGCCCACTGCCCAGCAGCCCGGCGCTAAACGCCTGGTGATGGTTAACGGCGTACCCGCGTCGGGCAAGAGCCATATCGCGACCCGGCTGGCAACGGAAACCGGCTGGCCGCTGCTGACGCTGGACACGATTAAAGAGCCGTTTATGCGCCAGCTGACCGGCGTGGATCGTCCGATGAACCGTAAGCTGGGCATTGCGGCTTATCAGGCGATCTGGTCGATTATTGCGGCGGCACCTGCGGGGAACACCTTTATTGTCGATGCGTGGTTTGGCTTTCAGCCGAAGGCGGATCTCGAAGGCTTTATCTGCGGTGCAGGCATTGAAACGGTGGCAGAGATCTGGTGCCAGATCCCAGGTGAACTGGCGGCACAGCGCTACGCCGCGAGGCTGAATACACGCTTGCCGGGTCATCCGGGGGCGGAATATGTCGCCGAACTGCAGTTGCTAGCCGACAGCGCTGAGCCGATGAGTCTGGGGCCGGTATGGCTGGCCGATCAGCGCAGCGACATCGACTTCAGCCAGTTAACCCAGTGGGTGCGGGAGATCATCGAACGGGGGTAATAAACCTTTTAACTATCGCCGATAATTAAAGCCGATCTTTCCTGAGGGTTCACAGGAATTAAATTAATGACGAATACTGGTTGAAATAACCAGCTTGATGCCATGGCTTTAATTTTAATTGAGTGATATTTAATTATTTATTATTCAATAAGTCAGTTTGATCACGTTTTTAATATTCGACAGAAAGTATAGTGAATTAACTCTCTGAACAATAAACAAGGGCAGCCGAATGTTAACCGACTGGATTAATAACAGTAATCTGAAACTGTTAACGCATACTGATAACTGGCAAAAAGCGGTAGAAATTGCTCTGCAGCCGATGATCGATAATGGTGCAGTGGAACCCCGATACCTTAATGCTATTTATGATATGCATAAGCAGATTGGCCCCTATTATGTGCTGGGTGAAGGTATTGCGATGCCGCATGCCCGGCCAGAAGAAGGGGTTATCAGAACCGCGCTCTCTTTATTAATTGTTTCAGAGGGCGTGAGTTTTGGCAGTGAAGATAATGACCCGGTGTACGTGATATTTGCCCTGGCTGCTGTCGACAGCCATTCTCATATTGAAATGATCGCCAGTCTGTCACAGCTGTTTTGTGAAGATGGCGTAGTCGAGAGGCTGCGCCAGGCGAGAGAACCATCAGCAGTGCTGGAGATTTTACGCCAGTTCTGAACCCCGGAGCGGTCAGGGGAAGGGATGCCCGTCAACATACCCGCAGTCAGTAGTCGCGGACTAACAGACACTTAATTAAGGTATGACTGATGAAAAAATTATCCATTCTGGCGGTATGTGGCGCCGGGCTTGGCAGCAGCTTTGCCTGCGAAATGAGTATTGAAGCGGCGCTAAAAGACCTGGGTGTCGATGCGGACCTGTCGCACTGTGATATATCCAGTGCCACCTCATCTCGCGTTGATATTATCATGACCGGTGAAAACTTCCGTTCACAGTTTCAGCATTACACCATTAACTCCACCATTATTTACCTCAAGCGGCTGGTGGATAAAAACGAAATAAAAACAAAACTAGAGCCGATCCTTAAAGAGAAAGGCTATCTTATTTAATTTTTCATTTAAATCTGATTATAAGTGAACAGGGGAGTATTATGTCTTTCCTTACCTTTATTGTCCATGATGTACTGGGGTAGGCGTCAATTCTTATTTCATTGATTGCCATGATCGGCCTGATCGCCCTGAAAAAAAGCCCCGGACAGGTCATTACCGGAACATTAAAAACGTTACTGGGTTTTTTAGTTCTGCTATCCGGTGCCAGCATTATTGTCGCCACGTTGACCTTCCTCGGGGAGATATTCCAGAAAGGCTTTAATATGCGCGGCGTGGTAACCGATGTGGGTTCTATCGCCGGGATTGCACAGCAAACTCTCGGCCGTGAGACGGCGTTGATCATGGTGGTGGCGTTTATCGTCAATATCCTGGTTGCCCGCCTGACGCGCTGGAAGTATATCTTCCTCACCGGGCAGGCCTCGCTGTGGATGGCGACCGTCTGTTCGGTTATCGGCTACATGGGCGGCCTGCGCGGGGTGGAACTGATCCTGCTCGGCGGGGTGATTGCCGGGCTGATGGCAGTGCTGATGCCGGCGATTGCGCAGCCGATTGTGCGTAAGATCACCGGCGGTGATGATATCGCCCTCGGGCACTTCTGCACTATCGGCTATATGGTGCAGGCCGGGGTCGCTAAAGTCACCGGCGACGTCAGCAAAAGCACCGAGGATATGGAGCTGCCACCCGCGCTCTCCTTCCTGCAGGATACTTATCTGTCGATGATGGTGGTGATGATCCCGATCTACCTGATCCCGGCGATTGCGGCCGGTCCGGAAGTGGTGGCGGCATCCTCTAACGGCGTCAACTATCTGGTATACGCCTTCCTGCAGTCGATTCAGTTTGTGGTTGGCGTTTACGTGCTGCTGGCCGGGGTGCGCCTGCTGCTGGCGGAGATCGTCCCGGCGTTTCGCGGCATCGCCCTGCGCGTGGTGCCGGATGCGGTTCCGGCGCTCGACTGCCCGGTGCTGTTCCCCTATGCACCGAACGCGGTGATTGTCGGCTTTATTTCGACCACCGTCGGCGCGGTGATTGGCATGTTCCTGTTCCCGTGGGTTGGGCTGGCGATGATCCTGCCGGGCATGCTGACTAACTTCTTCGCAGGCGGCACCGCAGGCATCTTTGCTAACGCGGTTGGCGGGCGGCGCGGGGCGATTATCGGCGGCGTGTTCCACGGGCTGTTTATTACCCTGTTACCGGCGCTGCTGCTGCCGCTGCTCGGTCAGTACGGCTTCCAGAACGTCACCTTTAGCGATTCGGACGTGATCGGCGTCGGTCTGGTGTTTGGCCACATCCTTAACTTCTTCCATTAATTAACCGGAGGCTTTATGGACGCAATTGACAAGATCTTACAGCAGGGCCTGGCGCCGAAGGAGTGCGCCGCCGCGCTTAACGAACTGGGTAAAGCATTCTCTGAGTCGGGTGACGGCGACAGCGCCATCCAGTGCTGGGAGCAGAGTATGGCCAGCTACGGTAAGCCGGGCTTTGCCCAGGCGCAATTGATGAAGGCCTACAACGCCAAACGCCGCGCCTGCTCGCAGGCCGGGGACGGCAAAGGGATGGAGCTGTACTCAGAGAAAATTGACGGCCTGATGCAGCAGAGCAAGGACGCAATCCGCTACGGCTTTTAAGCCCAAATCACTGCGGCGACCCGGCCCGGGCGTGGATACCGGTTAACGGTGGAGGTTGTTTAACTAACTAATTATAAAGGTTTTTTTGAAATTTAACCTTTGTCAATTCGGAGGGTATGGCGCTATAGTCGGCGCGGCGCTTGAGGCTTTTTGCCTCATGTGGCCGGTCGTGATGCTGGTTTGTAGTGAGGCAGAAAGAAGAAAGCCCCGTAAGTTAATTTTCATTAACCCACGAGGCTCATCCTATGCATCAACAACATCAGGATAGCCCCTTACCCGCCGCAAGGCAAGGAGCCACAGGCTATGAAACTGCCACGCAGTACCCTTATCTGGTGCATATTAATCGTGTGTTTCACACTGTTAATATTCACCTGGCTGACGCGAAAGTCGCTGTGCGAAATTCGCTACAGAGATGGAGACAGGGAGGTGGCGGCTATCAGAAATCCATCTTCACGGTAAACTGCACTTCACGCGGGTCGCCAATCTGGTTGGACAGATTATTGCTGGCGATAGACGAGGTGTAGTAAGTCTTATCAAACAGGTTCTTCACGTTGACCTGCAGGGTGACCGGGTTCTGCGTCTTGATCTTATACGAGGCAAACGCATCGGCCACCGCATAGCCCTGCAGCGAATAATCCTCGTCGTTGTCGCCGGAACGGCGGCTGACCGCGTGGCCGCCGCCGCCGACGGTCAGCGTATTACCGCCGATGACGTTGTGGAAATCGTAAGTCAGGAACAGCGAGCCGGTGTGACGCGGCACGTTAGGCAGCATCTTGCCCTGATAATCCGGGTCTTCCAGCACTTTGGCATCGGTATAACCGTAGCTGGCGATCACGTTAACGTTCTGCGTCAGCGCCCCGGCGACATCGACCTCAACGCCGCGCGAACGCACTTTTCCGGCGGTTTTCGCCACGCTTTCGCCGTTCACCGTGTCGGTATACAGCACGTTACGCTTGTCGATGTTGAACAGGGTGACGTTAGCGGTCACGCCGCTGAACAGGTCGAACTTGGCACCCACTTCATATGAGGTGGCGGTTTCCGGCGGCAGCTCGCCGATGTAGCTGGCGATAGAATACTGCGGCATAAACGACTGCGAGACGTTACCGAAGAAGGAGACGTTCGGTGCGGCCTTATACACCAGGCCAAATTTCGGCACCCAGCGGCTGTCGCGGCTGTCGGTATTGACGTTGAACGGGCGGCCTTTACCGGCGTATTCGGTGAAGGTGGTGTAGCGCATGGCGCTGACGGCAATCCACTTATCGTTCAGGTAGAGCGAGTCCTGCACGTAGCCGGAATAGCTGACCTGCTTGATAGTCTGGTCGCTGTCGGAGGCCGACACGGTAGTGCATTTGCCGGTTGCGCCGTAGGACGGATTGTAGATATTGAAATCTTTAACGTTTTTGCAGCGGATCATATCGGTGCGCAGCAGATCGTAGTTCTCATACGACAGCCCGGTGAGGATCTCATTATACAACCCGCCGATCACCACATCGCCCTGCAGGTCGAAGCGCGCGGAATGCTGGCGCTGGGTCGATCCCTGGGTGGCATCGACGCGGCGTGTCAGGTTGCCGGTTGCCGCATCATAGGCCATCACGCGTGCCTGATTATCGCTGTACTTATCCTGGCTGAAGCTGTAGTCAAACTTAGCCGTCCACTGATTGTTGATGCGGTACTCGGTGTTGAGCTGCGCGAGGTCGGATTCGCCGTCGGTGATATTGTAAGCCTCGTCAAAGCGCGTTTCGCGGCTGACGTTGACCGCATGGCCGGTATCCAGGTCAAAGATAGTGCCGCGATCGAACGGCGTGCTGTAGTTACGGTGTGCGTAAGAGACGTTTACCGTCGCGTCATCGCCAAACCAGGTCAGGGAGGGGGCGATAAAGCTGCTGCGCTCGCTGCCGAAATTACGCCAGTAATCTTCGTGCTGATATGAGCCGATCAGGCGGTAAGCAAGCCGGGTTCCGGCGATCGGGCCAGTCAGATCGACGCTGCCAGTACCGCCCCCGAAGCTGGTGGAGGTCGCTTCAATCGCGCCGCCAAAAGTGGTCTGCGGGCGCTTGGTGATGACATTAATCATTCCGCCCGGATCGAGAATGCCGTACAGCGTTGAGGCCGGGCCCTTTAACACTTCCACCCGCTCGGTGGCGGCGTTGAAGCTGCGCGGCAGCACGGTTTTTAGCCCGTTAGTCATCACCGAGCCGTCGCGATTACTGCCGAAGCCACGGCGTACAAACGCATCCTGAGTGCCGCCCAGCGTGTTGGTCTGTACCACGTTGCTGACGTTATTCAGCACTTCATCCAGCGTGGTGGCGCGCTGATCCTGAATCACCCGGTCGCTGACGGTATTCACCACCTGCGGAATATCCAGCAGCGGCATATTGGTCAGGGTGGCGGTGGAGGAGCTGAGCGGCTGATAGCCGGAAGTCATTGCCGCGTCTGCGTCAGCGACGCTGGCCTCTACGGTCAGCGTCCCGCCATCGCTGGCATCCGCTGAAGTTTTTGCGCTTTCCTTCTCCGCTGCAAGAGCGGCAGGCGAGGCCAGAGCACCGACAAACATCAGTGAAAATAAAGCCGATCCTTTTTTCCCCAGAAGCCAGGATAATTCTTTCATTGGTTCTTTTTCCCGCAAGCGATTCTCTCCCCTTTCCGGGGATGATGGTGAGTTATTGTCATTGCCCGATGATTGCGTCTCTGCGCAGCGCTATCCGTGAGACCCGGCAAACGGGAGTCGGATATGTAATTGAGAATCATTCAAACACGTAGTGATGTAGTAGTAAACGTAAAAAACAGCAATCAAACCGACAAGAATAAAAGCGGATTATTGTCCTGTTTTATTTGAGGGTGTTTTTTATTAGTCAATTGAAAATAAAAGATATTATATTTATTTATCTTTCCTGTTATTTCCATAAAAAGGGTGAGCCTGCGCGGTAGTTAAGCTCGCTATTAGTTCTTGACTACTACAGTCATTCTACGCATGATCGAGAAAACGAATGAGAGTTATTTTTATTTGATACCTACGCGCGCGCTGGCTCTGCCGTCACGCCGTGGCGGTGCAGGAGCCAGCAATGCCACAGCGGGTGGAGAACACAGCAGATGAAATCACTGCGCCAGCAGAGCACGGAATGGTCCTTGACCAGCTGTCAGCAGGTTACGGCAAGCAGCTGATTGTTAATGGCGTCAGCCTGCACATTCCGCACGGGAAAATGACCGTACTGGTGGGGGCTAACGGCTCCGGCAAGTCAACGCTGCTGACCACGATGGCGCGCATGCTGTTACCGCTCGGCGGCAGCGTGCGGCTCGACGGCAAATCCATTCATCAGCAGCCGACCAAAGCGGTAGCGCGCCAGCTCGGCATGCTGCCGCAGTCGCCGCTGCTGCCGGAAGGGCTGACGGTGTTTGAGCTGGTATCGCGCGGGCGCTTTCCCTGGCAGGGGTTTATGCGCCAGTGGTCAGCGCAGGATGAGCAGGCGGTGGAAGAGGCGCTGCGCCTGACCGGCACGCTGGAGTTTGCTCATCAGCCCGTCGACAGCCTCTCCGGCGGGCAGCGTCAGCGCTGCTGGATCGCCATGGCGCTGGCGCAGCAGACCGCCACTATCCTGCTGGATGAACCGACCACTTTCCTCGACCTGCGCTACCAGGTGGAGATCCTCGAACTGCTGCACGACCTTACGCGCCTGCATGGCCGTACCGTGGTGGTGGTGCTGCATGACCTTAACTTTGCGGTCAACTACGCCGATATGCTGGTGTTCCTCAAGCAGGGGCGACTGGCGGGCGTGATTAACGAGGGTGAAAGCTGCACTCCGGAGTTGATCAAAACGGTGTTCGACGTCGAGGTGCAGATGTCGCTTAACCCGCTGACCGGCAAGCCTCTCTTTATGCCATTTCGCCGCCGCGAGACACCTGCCGGATGAGCGCTCTCGCCGCTATCCTGCGCCGTCGTCGCGCTCGCCCGTTCAGCGCGCTGCTGACCCTGCTGGCGCTGCTGCTGGCCTGTTCGCTGGTGCATCTCGGGCTGGGGGCGCGCTATATCGGCCCGACAACCGTGCTGCGGGCGTTACTGGAGTATGACCCGCGCAACTTTGACCATAGGGTGATTGTCGACCTGCGCCTGCTGCGGCTGGCGGCGGCGCTGCTGACCGGCGCCGCGCTCGGCGTGGCCGGGATGCTGTTACAGGCGGTGATCCGCAACCCGCTCGGCGAGCCGCATATTCTTGGCTTAAATGCCGGGGCGGCGCTGGCGGTGGTCATCAGTTCGGCGCTTGGCGCCAGCTGGGGCGGAATGCTGTTTGGCCGCCCGCTGATTGCCGCCTGCGGGGCTGCCGCGCTGTTTGCCGTCGTGATGCTGCTGGCCTCTGCCGGGCGCAGCGGTTTGACGCCGCTGAAGGTGACGCTGTGCGGCGTAGCGCTCTCGGCCTTTGCCTCCTCCATTACCGCTGCCATTCTGATCCTCGACGAGCAGACTCTGCTGGCCATGCGCACCTGGCTGGCTGGCGATCTTGCCGGGCTGAGCTGGGCAGTGACGGCGGCGGCTACGCCGCCTGCGCTGATCGGCCTGCTGCTGGCGCTGGCGATTGCGCCCTATCTTAACGTGCTGGCGCTGGGGGATGTTGTCGCCAGCGGGCTGGGCGTCAATATCGCCCGTACCCGTCTGCTGGGGCTGATTGCGGCGGCGCTGCTGTGCGGTGCGGCGGTGTCGGTTGCCGGCCCGCTCGGCTTTATCGGCCTGGTGGTGCCGCATATCGTGCGGCGACTGATGACCGATGATATTCGTGCTGGTATTCCGCTGTCGGCGCTGTGTGGAGCCCTGCTGCTGCTGCTGGCGGATATTGCCGCGCGCACGCTGATTGCCCCGCAGGAGCTGGCCACCGGTGTGATGACCGCGCTGGTCGGCGCCCCGGTATTTATCTTTATTGCCTCAAGGTTCTTCAAATGAAAAGTGCCGCACAGCGCGTCGGTTTCCACCGCCTGCAAATGGCGCGCTGCACGCTGCTGCTGCGCCCGCGCCTGCTGATGATTGGCCTGCTGCTGGCCGCCTGCGCCGTGGCGCTACTGGCGTTCGGCCTGACGCAAGGCTCGCTGCCGGTTCCGGCTTCCGCGATTGGCCGGGCGCTGTTTTATCCGCAGCCGCTGCCGGCACAGCAGCACTATATCGTTTGGGATATCCGCCTGCCGCGCCTGCTGATGGCGGCCCTGTGCGGCGCGATGCTCGGCATGGCCGGGGCGGCAATGCAGTCGATCACCCGTAACGGGCTGGCCGACCCCGGCCTGATTGGTGTGAAAGAGGGCACCAGCGCGGTAGTGCTGACGCTGATCCTGTTATTTCCGGCGCTCAGCCTGCTGTGGCGACCGCTGGCGGGGATGGCGGGCGGAGTGATGGTGGCGCTGCTGGTTATGGCGCTGTCGCGCGACTTCTCACGGCCGCGTTTTATCTTGATCGGCATCGGCGTTTCCTGGCTGTTTGCCGCGGGCATCGGCGTTTTTATCACCACTGCCGATGTGCGTGACGTGCAGACGGCGCTGGTGTGGATGGCGGGCAGCCTGCATGCCGCTACCTGGCCTCTGCTGACGGTGGCCTTCGCCTGGGCGCTGCCCGCTGCGCTGATTCTGTTTCTCACTGCGCGCGCATCCGATGTGGCGCTGCTTGGCAATCAGGCGGCAACCGGGCTTGGGGTGCGCCTGCAGCGGCTGTCGCTGGTGCGTTTTTTCGCGCCAGTGCTGCTGACGGCGGCCAGCGTCTCCTGCGTCGGCAGCCTGGGCTTTGTCGGCCTGATCGCTCCGCACATGGCGCGTTTTCTGCTACGCGGCGGCCAGGTGGCCCTGCTGAGCGGCAGCGCGCTGATTGGCGCTCTGCTGGTGCTGGTCACTGATAATCTGGGGCGGCTGGCGTTTGCCCCGCTGCAAATTCCGGCGGGCATTGTGATGGCGCTGGTTGGCGGCCCGTTTTTCCTGCTGCTGCTGTGGCGGCGGCGCGATATTTTGTAAGCCTTACTTCATGGATATCTGATGCGTATTCTCACTGTTTTCCTGCTGCTGCTGGCAGCTTCGGCGGGCGCGGCTGCACCCACCCAGCAATTTACCGACGACCTCGGGCGCACGGTGACCGTGCCGCTGCACCCCACGCGCATCGTCTCACTGCACGATCTTGATATCACGATTCCGCTGATCGAGCTTGGCGCGCCGCCGGTGGCCAGCCACGGCCGAACGCGCCCGGACGGTAGCCACTTCCTGCGCTCCAGCGGGCTGCTGACCGGGGTCGATTTTGATAACTCCGCTATCCAGTTTATCGGCAGCGCTGACATGGATATCGAAGCGATTGCCGCCGCCAAACCGGACCTGATTATCACCGAACCGAGCCGCAACGTGGCGGTAGAGCAGCTGGAGAAAATCGCGCCGACCGTCAGCATCGATCATCTGGTTGGCGGGGCGCCGCGCATCTACAGCAAGCTGGCGCAGCTCACCGGCACCCAGGCGCAGCTGGCGATCCTCGAACGCCGCTATCAGCAGCAGATCGCGCAGCTGAAGCACGTCGTCGACACGCAGCACATCAGCGTGTCGGTTATCCAGGCTAACAACGGCAAAATTACCGTGCATCACAGCTATCACTCGCTGGGCCGGGTGCTGCGCGATGCCGGGTTCAGGTTCCCGCCGCTGGTCGACAGCATCCCGGACGGGGGCCGCATCGATGTCAGTGCAGAACGCCTGCCGGAGCTGGATGCCGATTACGTCTTTGATACCTGGCGTGCCGATACTGGCGGTAAGCCAGCAGATGAGATCGCCGACATGAACCGGGTCATCCCCGGCTTCTGTGACTTCCTCAAAGCCTGCCGCAGCGGGCACTACATTCTGCTGTCGCGCGATGAGGTGATCTCCAACTCATTCGCTTCGCTCGGCCTGCTGGTGGCGCAAGTTCAATCCCATCTTTCCGGGCGCACGCTGCCGGAAAAAGCGGAGGCGCAATGAGCCTGCCAGGCAGCCGTCGGCGCACCGATCTGTACGGCGAGCGCTTTCGAGCACGGGCGCATCAGCTTTCTCCCCGTTTGTATGCCGTTGCCAGCTATATCAACGAACATCGCCACGTGGTACTGGAACATACGGCCATGGAAATTGCGGTCGCCACGCAAAGCTCCGATGCGACGGTGATCCGCGCCATTCAGGCATTGGGTTTTGCTGGCCTGCGCGATGTGAAATTGACGATGGAAGGCTTTCTCGGGCCGGGGCTGAACTCGGCGGAGAAGATGAACACCACCGTCAGCGCGCTCTCCTGCGATATCAATGCCAGTATCGATTTCGTCATTGAGGGGCACCAGCGCGCCTGCGAAGTATTAAGCGAGCCGAAAAATCGCCTGGCGATGGCGCAGGCCGTTGCGCTGCTGGCCGAGGCGCAGCAGATAGCGATTTTCGGCATTGGTGCCTCCGGCGTGCTGGCGGACTATACGGCGCGCATGATGACGCGCATTGGCACCCCGGCTTATGCGCTCAACCGCACCGGCATTCTGCTGGCAGAACAGCTGCTGAGCCTGCAGCGTGGCGACGTGCTGATCATGATGGGGCAGAAGTCGGCGCATCGGGAGGGGCTGACCACGCTGGCCGAAGCGCGGCGTCTCGGTATTCCGGCGATTCTGCTGACCAATGCGCCGGATTCACGCTTCAGTCGCGAAGCGCATACGGTGATCGTCGTGCCGCGCGGCGGGGAAAACGGCAAAGTGGCGCTGCACGGTTCGGTGCTGCTGTGTCTGGAGATGCTGGTGATGTCGGTGGCATCCACGGCGCCGCAAAAAACCATGAAGTCGATGAAACGCATTCAGGATCTGCACCGTTCGATTGGCAAGAAAGCGTAGTTTTCTCGCAGGGGCGAGGCATGCCTCGCCCGTTTTACCTTGTGCATCGATATGCGGGTCGACCAGAAAAGCGGTCGGCCCCTACAGGATGTGGAGGGGGGAGTAACAGGGTCGACCATTTTTTCGGTCGCCCCGATGTTTTCCAGCTTTACAGATCTGCGCCGTTGCTGGCGATCACCCGCTGATACCAGGCGAAACTCTTCTTCTTAGAGCGCGCCAGGGTGCCAGTACCGTCATCGTTTTTATCCACGTGGATAAAGCCGTAACGCTTGTTGTACTGGCCGGTAGTGAACGATACGCAGTCAATACAGCCCCACGGCGTGTAGCCCATCAGCTCAACACCATCTTCCAGCACCGCAATCTTCATCTGCTCGATATGCGCCTGCAGGTAGGCAATGCGGTAGTCGTCGTTGATCTCGCCGTTGGCTTCCACGGTATCGTAAGCGCCAAAGCCGTTTTCCACGATAAACATCGGCTTCTGATAGCGTTCCCAGAAGGCATTCAGCGTGTAGCGCAGGCCTACCGGGTCAATCTGCCAGCCCCAGTCGGACGCTTTCACGTGCGGGTTCGGGCGGCTGCCGGGGAAGCCCTCAATATGGCGGCCATCATCGCTGTCCTTGGCGGAGAACTGCACCGCATTGCTCATGTAATAGCTGAAGCCAAGGTAATCGGCACAGCCGTCGCGCAGCACCTGCTCGTCGCCCGGCTGCATCTCGATCTGGTAGCCTTTACGCTGCCACTCTTTCAGGATGTAAGAGGGGTAGTAGCCGCGCAGATGCACATCGCCGAACAGATAGCGCTCGCGCATCGACTCCTGGGCGAACATTACGTCGTCCGGGTGGCACGACCACGGGTAGAGCGGCACAATCGCCAGCATGCAGCCAATCTGCAGCTGCGGGTTAATCTCATGGCCCAGCTTCACTACCTGTGCGCTGGCAACAAACTGGTGGTGCAGCACCTGGTACATCGCCTGCTCTGGCTTATCGTGGTCGGTAAAAATCACCCCGGAGTTGCAGTAGCCAAACAGCGGATAGCGCCAGTTACGCTGGTTGTTGATCTCGTTAAAGGTCATCCAGTATTTCACTTTGTGCTGATAGCGCTTCAGCACCACTTCGCTGTAGCGCACAAAGAAGTCGACCACTTTGCGATTCAGCCACCCGCCGTACTCCTTGACCAGATGCTGCGGCATCTCGAAGTGCGAGAGAGTGATCACCGGCTCAATGCCGTGCTTCAGCAGCTCGTCAAACAGGTCATCGTAGAACTGTAATCCGGCTTCGTTTGGCTCCTGCTCGTCGCCTTTCGGGAAGATGCGCGTCCAGGCAATCGAGGTACGGAAGCACTTAAAGCCCATCTCGGCGAACAGCGCGATATCTTCTTTGTAGCGATGGTAGAAATCTACCGCCAGGTGATTCGGGTAGTTGAGCGACGGGTCGATGCCGTCGGTGATCTGGCGGTCAACGCCGTGGGAGCCGCCGGACAATACGTCAACGATGCTCGGGCCTTTGCCGCCCTCATTCCAGCCGCCTTCAACCTGATGTGCCGCGACCGCGCCGCCCCATAAAAAATCGTTGGGTAACTGCTGTGACATAACCTTTTCCTTATCTGGTGAGATTAACAACGTCCTGGGCGAGGCATGCCTCACCGCTACAAAATAGTGGAACATCCGCTGGGGGCGGGTGAGCCGCGCCCAGCGAAACCGAGAAATCCGTAGGGATCGGCATGGCCGATCCCTACGGATTTAATACCCGATATCTTTGTGCAAATTCGCGCCGTTGGAGGCGATCACCCGCTGGTACCAGCTGAAACTCTTCTTGCGGTAGCGCGCCAGATCCTTCAGATCGTGCTCGTCGCGATTGACGTAGATAAAGCCGTAGCGCTTGCTGATGCCCTGATGCGTGCTGACCAGATCGATAGCCGACCACGGACAATAACCGAAGATCTCCACGCCGTCGCTGATCGCCAGCTGCAGCTGTGCCAGGTGGTCGCTGAGGTAGGCGATGCGGTAGTCATCATGCACCTTGTTGTCGGCAGTCAGTTCATCAAAGGCACCGAGGCCATTTTCGGTAATAATCAGCGGCAGCGTGTAGCGATCGTATATCTCGCGTGCGGTAATGCGGAATCCCACCGGGTCAACATACCAGTTAAACTGGTTTTTCTTCAGGTGCGGGTTATTGGTGCCGACGTAAACATCCTTATCGATGCCTGCCATCTGCTGATCCACCTTCTGGCTGCCTTCGCCCGCCTCATCCTGCGCGGCAGCCACGGTGGCAGAGGCATAGTAGTTGAAGGCAATAAAGTCCGGCTTCGCCTGCTTCAGCAGTTCCATATCTCCCGGATTAATCTTTGGCAGCCAGCCTTTCTCCTGCATAAAGCGCCACGCCACGGTGTTGTAGCGGCCATGGCAGGCAAGGTCGAGGTACAGCCAGTTGCGAATAGAGGTGAAGTTATGGGCCGCCAGCACATCCTCAGGCTTAGAACTGGCCGGATAGACGCAGGAGATATTCGGCGCCGGGCCGATCTTTGCGCCCGGCAGCATTTGATGGCAGGCGATCATCGCCCGCGCCTGTGCCAGCATCATATGGTGATTCTGCTGATACAGGGTTTTATGCGGATCGGGCGTTCCGGCCGGCAGCGTACCGATGACGTCGCCTTTCAGGATCATCATGTTCTGTTCATTGATGGTCAGCCAGTATTTCACCCGGTCGCCATACAGTTCAAAACAGGTGCGGGCGAAGTGCTCGAAGGCGTCGACCGTCGCCGGATCGGACCAGCCGCCTTTCTCCTGTAGCGCCCACGGCAGATCGAAGTGGTACAGCGTAACCAGCGGTTCAATGCCGTGCTGGGTCAATTCGCTCAGCAGCTGCTGGTAGAACTCCACGCCTTTCGCGTTCAGCTCGCCGCTGCCGTTCGGGAACAGGCGGCTCCAGGAGATCGACAGACGGTAAGTCTTCAGGCCCAGCTCAGCGAACAGGGCCACATCCTCTTTAAAGCGGTGGTAGTGATCGCTGGTGACGGTGAAGTCGGTGAGGCGCGGGTCAAAGCTGGCTTTATCAATCACCGATGGCCCTTTGCCATCCTCAAGTGACGCCCCTTCAACCTGGTAGGCCGAAGTGGACGCTCCCCATAAAAATCCGTCAGGGAAGGGCGCTAACTGTGGGTATTGCATCCGGTTCTCCTTGCGTGTTTAACGGGGCAGGCGCGCCTGACCCTCTTTTCGGTCTGCCCGCAGCCTCAGCCCTTGTGCTTCAAGGCCGCAATCTCGCGGTGCAGCAGGATAATCTCTTCTGCCAGCTCGCGGCACAGCATGGCGTTCATCAGGTGGTCCTGGGCATGCACCAGAATCAGGTTCATCGGCAGCTTGCCAACGCCTTCATCCTCACCGATTAAGGCGGTCTGGATCTTATGCGCTGCCTTTGCCGCCGCGGTCGCTGCCGTCAACTGCGCGTCCGCTTCCAGCCAGTCATACTGGCGGGCAGCGCGCAGCGCCTGCATCGCGCAGGAGCGGGCTTCGCCAGCGTTAATGATCAGCTCCATCACCGTGCTTTCCATATCCATCATGCATTCTCCACTGTTTTCAGTTCACCCTCGGACGGGGCAGGGGCTTCTGCTGCCAGTAACTGGCGCTCGTACATCTTGAAAAACGGGTAGTAGATCAGCGTGGAAATCACGATCAGCACGCCAACCAGGATCACCGCACGGAAATCCCAGCCGGTAGACCAGGCCGCGCCAATCGGGCCGGGCGTGGTCCACGGTGCCAGCGACACCACGTGATTGACCAGGTCGGTGCGCGTGGCAACGTAAGCGATCACCGCGTTGACCAGCGGGGCGGTAATAAACGGGATAAACAGCAGCGGGTTCATCACCACCGGGGAACCGAAGATAATCGGCTCGTTAATATTGAACATGCTGGGCACCAGGCCAAGCTTGCCGATTGAGCGCAAGTGCGCCGAGCGGCTGCGCAGGTAGAGGAACACCAGCCCCATCGTGGAACCGGAACCGCCGACCACGATAAAGAACTGCCAGAACGGTTCGATAAAGATCTGGGTAATCGGCTGCCCGGCGTTCAGCTCCTGCTGGTTTATCCCGAGGTTGGTCAGCCAGAAAGCCTGCAAAATACCGCCGACAATCACCGCGCCGTGGATCCCGGCAAACCACAGCAGGTGGCACAGCAGCACCGCAATCAGAATGGCAGGCAGTGAATCCGAGGCGGAGATAATCGGTTTGAAGATCGCCATAATCGCCTGCGGCAGCAGCATGCCAAACTGATCCTGCACCAGCAGGCTGAGCGGGAACAGCGTCAGGAAGATCGCCAGGATCGGGATCAGCAGATCGAACGACTGACGGATCTTTGGCGGCACCTGTTCCGGCAGCTTAAAACCGATATTGTGTTTTTGCAGGAAGTGCATCAGTTCGGTGGCGTAGAGGCTGACAATAATCGCGGTGAAGATCCCTTCCCCTCCCAGCGAACTGACCGGTAACGCGCCGTTAGTTTGCGGCGCGGCCACCACCAGGAAGGACATCAGCGCCAGACAGGCGGCCATAAAGCCGTTCATTTTGTAGCTGATCGCCAGGTTGTAAGCGATGGCGGCGCAGATATATACCGCCATGATGCCCATCGTCATGTTGTACGGCATCATAATCTGTTCGCTGTGGCGCTCAACCATGCCGAGCCACCACTGCGCAAATGCCCACTGGCTGTCGGCACCAAACGGTGGGTGAGCGAACAGCAGCATAAACGAACCGACAATCAGAAACGGCATCGAGGAGATAAAGCCGTCCTTGATCGCCACCACGTGTCGCTGGCTGGATAAGCGTGCCGCAATCGGGCTGATGCGGTTCTCAATGACGCCAAACAGCTTCTCGCTGAGGCTACTCATTTTGCTGCCCCGTTATTGGCAATCATTGCCAGCGCGTCGGTAAGGATCTTCTCGCCGTTCATCATGCCGTAATCCATCATGTTGATAACGGCAATCGGTTTGTGCAGCTTGTCGGCGATCGGTTTGAAATCTACCAGCTTGTACTTGATCTGTGGGCCAAGCAGGCAGCAGTCGTAGCTGCCTATCTGCTGGTTAAACTCATCAAAACCTACGGCATTGATCTCAACATCAATATTTTTTTCCTGCGCGGATTTTTCCATTCGCTGTACCACCATGCTGGTGGACATACCTGCAGCACAACAGAGTAAGATCTTATTCATGGTTGTTCTCCGGTCTGGTTTTTTTAATAAATAGCCGAAAGAACCCCGTTTCTGCAACCGGTTTCATATTCTTTGAATCGTTCTGTGAGCGCGATCCCAATCGCCCGTTATCGCCCGAGTAAAACCTCAGTTTTATGCTGGTAATAGATATATCTTTAATCAGGTTACCTGCAGGTTATCAGCGAGTTTAATTATTATTAACTCACGGATCTATCAGCATTAAAGTCGAAGGAGGGCAACAGTGAACCTCAACAAAGCTAATAATTTCATGCTGTTACTACATCAGGTTGGGGCAGGTGATAAAACAGGGTATTATGGCAAACAGGAATTAGTCTTCAGGATGCCTCAATGATTACTATGCTGGATGTTGCGAAAAAAGCGGGCGTATCAAAAGCCACCGTTTCCCGGGTATTAGCGGGAAACAGTTACGTCAGTAAAACTACCCAGGATAAAGTATTTAAGGCGATTGAAGAGACGGGCTATCGTCTTAATTTGCTGGCGCGCAATCTGGCCACCAGTAAATCGCAAAATATCGGGCTGGTGGTGACCAATACCTTATATAACGGCCCCTATTTCAGTGAACTGTTATTTCAGGCGGCCACCGTCACCGAGCAGCATGGGCGCCAGCTGATCCTAGCTGATGGCAAGCATGACGCCCGTCAGGAGCGCCAGGCCATCGAGTTCCTGCTCGATCTGCGCTGTGATGCGATCATTATCTATCCGCGCTTTCTCAATACCGCCGAGCTGGATGAGATTATTGAGCAAACCAGCAAGCCGATTATTGTCGTCAATCGTCAGCTGCAACAGCATCCGCAGCACTGCGTCTTTGCCGCCCACGAGCAAAATACTTTTGATGCGGTTAATTACCTGGTCGCCGAGGGGCATCGCGACATCGCGTTTATTGCCGGCTCGCCCGGTTCGCCGACCGGCACCAGCCGACTCAACGGTTATCGTGCGGCTCTGCATTCGCATCATCTGCCGTTTGATGAACGGCTAGTCGCTCACGGCAGCTGGACACCGCTTAGCGGGTTTGAAGCCGGACAGCAGCTGCTGCAGCGCGCAGTTGAATTTACCGCGCTGGTGGCGAGCAACGACGATATGGCAATTGGCGCGGCGCGGGCGCTGTACGCCAGCGGTAAACGCATTCCTGAGGATGTGTCGCTGCTCAGCTTTGATGATATCCCGATGGCCTCCTTCTTTGTGCCGCCGCTGACCACGGTACATGTGCCGGTTGGCGAGATGATCAAACACACGCTGGAAAAACTGGTGCTGATGCTGGATGGTCAGCCAACCGCACCGCTGCCAGCATTCAATGGCCAGCTGGTGCTGCGTGATTCAGTGGCGGCCGGGCCGTATAAAGGGCGGACGTAATAAATATAATCACTGCTATAAACAGTAATTTATCGGGATATTAACCCGCCGGTATTAGGTGGCTTTTTTGAACGTCGCGGTCAAATATCTTCAATATCACTGGCGCGCTTTCTCTTGCAGACTTCAAAGGTCACTCTACTAACAGGATGCCCCTGAATGTCTGCAATGAAAAAGATCGCCCTGCCGCTGCTGATGAGCGCCGCACTCTATTCTCAGTTCACCATGGCCGCAGCACAAAATTATGATATCGACCCGGGCCATACCGCCGTGGTGGTCTCCTGGAACCATTTCGGTTTCTCTAACCCCACGGCGGATATCTCTAACGTTACTGGTTTAATTACCTATGATGCGGCCAACGTGGCGGCATCGAAAGTACAGGTTAGCCTGCCGATTGACACTATTGATACGCACGTAGCGGCGCTGACCAGCGAGTTTAAAGGCGCGGACTATTTTAACGTGGCGAAATACCCCACGGCGACCTTCAACAGTAGCAAAGTGGTCAGCAAAGGCGGGAACAAGCTGGACGTGTATGGTGACCTGACCATCAAAGGCATCACCAAACCGGTGATCCTGCACGCGGTGCTGAACAAGCAGGGTGAGCATCCGATGGTGAAAAAACAGGCGATAGGTTTTGATGCTGAAACCACCATCAAACGTTCTGACTTTAAGCTCGACAAGTATGTCCCGGCAGTCAGTGATGAGGTGAAAATCCACGTCAGCACCGAAGCTTACGCGAAGTAATGCTGCAACCGGCGGCGGGGCGATAATGCTTCGCCGCCAGGTTAATACGCTTGCCATGCCAGGACAATTCTTAGCTTGTTGCGAGTAAATAAGACGCAAGCTATCTAAGCCTATTAATTCTTTTTTGCCAGTAAATAACTTTTTGTTAACGATTAATTTGCGGTTAATTTTATTTTTAAAATAAGAATAGTCTGTGTTACATTAATGCCTATCAAGGGATGTGATGGCAGTAATGTGATGTATTTCGTTAAATATCAATTGGTTAACGTATAGTCGCTGTGTCTCCCGCCCTGAGCTATTGCAAGTATTACAGGAAAGGAACCTATGAGTTACATCACCTCTGACGAGCATTCGCACCCCCGGCGTATCGAAAATTCTGGTCATTCATATTCTCACCCCGATGACGAAATTGATCTGCTTGAGCTGCTCTCTATTATTCTAAAGCGAAAATATCTGATTGCGGGTTTTACCATGCTGGCATTATTGGCGGGGATTGGCGTCAGCTATCTGATGCCGCAGCGCTGGACCAGCTCCACTGTGCTGGTACCTGCCGAAGCGCCGCAGCTGCGCAGCATGGAAAAGGTACTGACCGAGCTGGCGGTGCTGAATATCAAAACCGATATCAATCCGGACTCGCTGCTGTCTGATTTTATGCGCAACTTCGATTCACGCACTCTGCGCGAAAAATATCTGGTTAACACTACCTATTTTAAAGAGTTGGTGCAGGACAAAGCCGACAGCCCGGAGATGCGTAATCACCTGATCAATGCCATTCTCAATGGCAATATCGATTCGCACAGTTCGGTGCAGGACAAAGACGGGGATAAAAAAGAGTACCGTTATTACGAGATCAAATACACCGCCGAAACGCCCACCGCCGCACGCGACCTGCTGGAAGGCTATATCAACTATGTCACCACGGTGGTGGAGCAGGAGCTGCATCAGCGCCTGAAATATCAGGTTGATATGCTGAAAGGCAAAGAGATTGGGCGCTATGAATTTGATTTAGTGCAGGCGAAAAATCTGCATCAGATTAAGCTTGACCGCCTGCAGTATGCCCTCGATATTGCCCGCTCTGCCGGTCTGAAAAAACCTTCCTGGAGCAATGGCACTGCCATTCAGGACGACCCGGACTTTTCCGTCACCCTGGGGGCCGACGGTCTGGAGCGTAAACTGGCGATTGAGAAGTCAATTACCGACCCGTCGCAACTGAGCGCTGACCTGCAAAACCGACGCCTGTATATTGAAAAGTTGAACAACCTGAAAATTGATGAGCTGACCGTTGAGCCGTTCAAGTACATGCGTGCGCCTTACGAGCCTATTAAGCGTGATGGTCCGAAGCGGATGCTGATTGCGGTTCTGTTTGCTCTGGCGGGGCTGGTGGCAAGCTGTGCCTGGGTACTGCTGAACAGCGTGATGAAGAGGCGCAGCCAGACGATTGATTTACTGCCTGAGCGCGTGAAGTAATCAGGAACAGCAGGGCGACGCAGCGTGCGTCGCCCTGAACATTTATACGGAAGGTTGCACCACGCGGTTGCGGCGCAGCGCCAGCGACAGCACGATGTAGATCACACAGGACACCAGCAGCGAATTGATGGTTGGTACGCCCCACTCGGTCATCAGGCCAATCACACTTCCTATCAGCGTGGCGACAATCGCCGTCCAGCCAATCACCGGCGTCTCGGCATCCGTTGGCAGCTTGCCGGCGGCGCGGCTGCTATCCAGTGCGGCGCGATGGCTGCGCAGCAGCAGATAATCGACCAGCATGATACCGAGGATCGGTGGGAACACCACGCCCAGCACCGTCAGGAAGTCGACAAAGCGGTCGAGAATGCCCAGCACCGACAGTAGCGTACCGAGCAGGCCAATCACCAGCGTGGTGTAACGGTACTGCAGCTTCACGCCGCAGATGCCCTCAACGGCGTTTATCACCCCAAGGGACGAAGAGTAAAGGTTAAGGTCATTGACGCGCAGGGTGGAGAGGATCACCACCAGCAGGCCAACGCCGCCCGCGACCTGCGACATAATCGTCACCACATCAGCGGTTTGCAGCGTGCGGGCAATCATAATCGCCAGCCCGTTCACGATAAACTCCCCGGCAATAATGGTCATCAGGGTGATACCCGCCACGTGCTTCGACGAGCGCGAATAACGCGTCAGGTCGGGGGTCATCAGGCTGGCAACAATCGCCCCGCCCACCACCATGGTGATTGCCGCACTGATGGTCAGCGGGCTGCCCGTTGGCGGCAGGTCGATAATCTGCTGCAGGGTGTGGCCAGCCAGGGTATGGAAGGAGATAAAGCCGACCAGGCAGATAAACAGCGGCACGGCAATGCGTGCGGTGACGCGTAGCGCCTTAAAGCCAAAGGTGACCAGCACCGTCAGCAGCAGGCCGGAAAGGCTGGCCGCCAGCGGGAAGCCCAGCACGCCGCCAAGCGCAAAGTTCAGCGACTTGGCGAAGATAGCATTCTGAATGCCAAACCAGCCCAGCAGGCTGACCGCCACCACCAGGCCAATCAGCACCGACCCGATACGGCCAAATCCGCACCAGCGCGCCAGCAGGCTGCCGGAAATTCCTTCGCGCATCCCGGCATAGCCCAGTCCGTAGGTGACAATACCGAAAATCACACTGCCGGCCAGAATAGCGATTAAGGCCGAGGCCAGACTCATGGAGTCGCCCAGCACGGCGCCGAGCATAAACTGATCGAGCGCGGTGAGCATGCCCATGTGCACCACCGCAACGCTGAGAAATGAGACGCGCTTATTGTCCGGCACGCGCTCGAGCGGGTAATCTTCAATACGGATCACAGAGAGGTTCCTTGCTTAAAAGTTAAATAAACTGAATGCCCTTTTCGATCAGGCGGTCCGGTATAAAGTTGTCCAGCCCGGTGTGGCGACAGTACTCTTCAAATTGACTCAGCGTATGCACGCCAGCTTTCTGGTAGATGTTGTAAATACGGTTTTCTACCGTGCGATGGCTGAGGTTATAAATGCGGGCAATCTCCTTGGTCGACAGGCGCTGCAGCATTAAAAACAGCGTATCTAGCTCGGAGCGGGTGAACAGATCGCTGCTGACTTCGGTGGTCAGCACCCCCGGCTTCTGCTGGGTGATGTATTTCAGTGGCGACATGGTATCGAGGATCCTGGCATTCCAGGCTACGCCGATATACTCGCCGCGCTCGTCATACAGCGGCAGCTTCTCGCTGACGTACGGCGTTAAGGTTTTCTGACCGAACCAGTAGTGGGTCTCAATCACCGCCACCCGGCTGTTAGAAGCCTGAGTGCGGCGGTCGTGTTCGATCAGCTCATCTTCGCATTCGGCCCAGGCAGCGGGAAACTCGCTGTCCAGGCGACCTTCAATATTAAAATCCGCCGGCGTATTGGTGTAGCTGTATGCGGCGCGGTTCATATACAGATGGCGCGATTCGGGATCTTTAATCCCCCAGGGATCGGTTAAATGCTCCATCATCGCAATCAATGCGCTGAAGCTGGATGCGGGCTTATCCGGTGACAATTCCATTTTCCTCCTGGGGGCGTGCGGTCAGAGTTTTTTTGCCAGGTAGTGGCGGGTGTGCAGATGGGCGTAATCGCCCAGCTCACCGTAAGGCGCATAACCTAATTTTTCGTAGAAACCTTTCGCCTGAAAATCAAAGGTGTCGACATACGCCATATGGCAGCCGCGCTTGCGGGCTTCTGCTTCGGCAGTTTGCATCAGGTCACGACCGGTCCCTTTCCCCCGGCACGCATCGCTGACCCATAAATACTGAACTTCCAGTCCACCCCACCAGGTTCTGGCAACCAGCCCGGCGTAGATTTGGTTGTCGTCATCACGCAGGGTGATAAACAGCGGGTGGATATCCACCGGCGTTATTTTTGCATTATGTGCCCACAGGCTGTCGATGACGTACTCTTCATCAGCAGCAGCGGGTGTATCGGTCACAAGGATCTTCATTGGCTTCGTGCACTCATTATTTGACTAAAAATTAATAAGATAACCTGCATATTACTGAGGGGTAATTATCATTAATTTGCCTTTTTTTCAAGAGTGTTTTCCCCCCGTTCCCTCGGGTGCCAAAAACGCTTATGGTGTCACCCATCAGACGAAGCCGTGAACAAGATCACACTAATATCATTTCGTCTCGCCAGTTTGGCAAGGCAAATATTCCGCCTCACCAGGGAAATTACTCACGCAGCACCTTTTTCGGCGACTACCTCAGGTAGCGGACAGAAAGAGAAATAGTAAAGATTACTGAAGATGATACCAAAAGTAACTTCAGCTAATCTTTTATAAAAGAAAATTCCTGCCTAAAGGGACCGCCTAACTCGCGGTCCCTTTTTCATTGGCTGAAAGGTGAGCGCAATCACAAAAAGCCTCGCAGTGATTCATGTTTACCCAGCGCGTGCCGATGATCTGCTCAATCATCTCTCTTTTTGGGGTACCTATGGACGCTACAACGTTTCAGCAGGGCAATGGCCAGGCAGTAGAAGTTATCTCGCTGGAAAAAATCTGGCGCCAGGCCGATTTGCTGATGCTGTTTCTGGTGTGGGGGATGTTCACTATCACCAGTGTAGTGGGCTGGGTGATGGATTCGCTGATGCTGGCGCTGATTGTCGGCGGCGCGCTGGCGTTCGCCAGCACCCTGCTGCGCGCGCTGCTGCCGGGAAGCCTGGCCACCCGCCTGTGGTTTGCCGTTACCCTGATCGCCTTTTCGGCGCTGATGATCCAGCTTGGAGAAGGTGAAGTCGAATATCACTTCTCTATTTTTGTGCTGCTCTCGGCACTGCTAGCCTACCGCGACTACCGCCCGTTATTGATGGGGGCCGCCACCGCCGCGATTCATCACGCCCTGTTCAACTATTTGCAGGAAAACGACCTTTACGGCATCGTCTGCTTTACGCACCCTGGTTTTCATATGGTGCTGTTCCACGCGGTATTCGTTGTGGCACAAACCGCCATCCTGATTTTCATTGCGCAGCGCATGGCGGCGGATGCCCGTGCCGCCAGCGAAGTGGCGCAGTTAGCTGCGTGGATCAACCGCGAGCCGGGCCGCCTGACGCTGACGGCGGAAGACAGCCGCAGCACCACGCCGTTCGCCCGGACCTTCAGCACCACGCTCGGCGCCATGCACGGCACGCTAAACCGCGTCAGTGATGGCGTCGGGCTGCTGCTGGAGGAGTCCGACAGTATTCTGCAACGTAATGCCGCACTGTCGCAGCGCACCGATGAGCAGGCGCACGCGCTGGCTGTGGCGGCGAGCGCGATGGAGCAGATGAATGCGGCGGCCTCGTTGACCAGCAAAAAAGCCCATGCGGTACAGCAGCTGGCGCACGAAGCTAATGCGGTGGCGCGGCGTGGAGGTGAAAATCTCGAACAGGCCATCGGCTCAATGGCGCAGATCGAGCAGGAGTCGCGGCGCATTAACGTGATTCTGGAGTTGATCGACGGCATCGCTTTCCAGACCAATATCCTGTCGCTTAATGCATCGGTAGAAGCCGCCAACGCCGGTCAGCATGGCCAGGGCTTTGCCGTGGTAGCGGCGGAGGTGCGCACCCTGGCGATGCGCTGTGAAAACGCGGCGAAGGAGATCCGTACACTGATCGCCACCTCGGTGGAACGCAGCCAAAGCGGCAGCGAGCAGGTAGCCGCAGCAGGCAAAACCATGCAGGAAGCGATCGCCACTATCAGCGGCCTGGCGCAGCTGGTCGAGGAACTGATGCAGATGAACGACCAGCAGCTCAGCAGCATTACGCAGATGAAGGAGAGTGTGGAGAGCATTGACAGCAGCGTGCAGCACAACCTGCAGCACGTAGCGGAGACGCTGGAGGTTGCACAGCAGCAGCAGCAGCAGGCTGAGGCGCTGCAGCAGGCGATTGCGGTGTTCCGCTTCGCCTGAGGACAATCAGTGGCTGGCGGAGATCACGCGGATGCAGCTGTCGACGTCTTTGGCCGCCGTGGCTTTCTGCTCTGCGCTTAACGCCCGATATTTAGCGATCGACATCTGGCCCTGCTGGTCGTCGTAGCTCACCTGTTTGAACGAGTATGAGTTGTTCTCGTTGACGATCACCGTGCGGATTTTCTCGACAAAATCCTGCTCGCTGGTTGGCGTGCCCAGCACATCCAGCGCCACGCAGGCGGCGGCGTCATAGTGCGGGTCGTGCGGCGGAGTGCGAAAACCAAACCACCAGGTCAGCAGTGCGATGGCCAGCATGATTATTGCCAGGGAGAGCTTTTTCATTTTATTCCGTTTATAAGGTTAAATTTTGCTGCGAATCATTGGCACGGGGCGTCCGGAAAAAAGGGTCGCCCCCTACGGTTATATTGTCCTGTAGGGGCGGGCCATTTTGTTCGGTCCGCCCGTTGGTCAGGTGAATTTTTCCAGGAGCAGCTGACGTAACTGCTCCGCCGGCTGCGGGCGGCTCAGCAGGAAACCCTGCAGCCGGTCGCAGCCGGCGGCTTCCAGCATTAAACGCTGCTCTTCGGTTTCCACGCCTTCCGCTGTGACCGTTATCCCCAGACTGTGACCGAGGTTGATCACCGACTTCACGATAGTGGCCGAATTCGCACGTACCCCCAGCGACTGGATAAATGCGCGATCGATTTTAATCGTATCCACCGGGAACTGGATCAAATAATTCAGGCTGGAGTAGCCGGTGCCAAAATCATCCAGCGCGATGCAGAACCCGGCCGCGCGCAGGGTGCGGATGGTTCTCAGCGCCTGCTGCTCATCTTCCAGCAACACGCCCTCGGTAATTTCCAGCTCGATCTGACGCGGATTTACGTTGTGGCGGGTGATAATTTCGCGCAGCGTATCAACAAAGCCGGGCGCCAGGAACTGCAGTGGCGAAACATTGATTGCGACGATCAGCTTCGGGCAGCGGGTTGCCAGCCTGCACGCTTGCTCAATCACCCACTCGCCGAGCGGGATAATCAGCCCGGTCTCCTCCGCTATCGGCACAAACTCCGCCGGCGAAATGGCGCCCAGCGTCGGGTGCTGCCAGCGCAGCAGGGCTTCGACGGCGAACAGCTTAGTGCCGCTGATATCCATAATCGGCTGATACCACTGCATCAGTCCGAGATTATTGTTTTCCAGCGCCACACGCAGCTGCTGGGCCAACCGCTGACGCTTTTGCAGCGCTTCATCCATCGTTGGGATAAACAGGCAGTAGCGCCCGCCGCCCTCCGCTTTGGCGGCGTACAGCGAAATATCCGCCTTACGCATCAGCTCCAGCAGGTCCGTGCTGTGCTCGGGAGCCAGCGCCACGCCGATGCTGACGCCAACCCACAGCTTGTGGCCGCGCAGCGTCATCGGCGCGGCCAGCTGGGTGATGATCTGCTGGCACATCTCCGCGACCTGCTGTTCGCTCTCGATCTTGCTGAGCATCACCACAAACTCATCGCCGCCGAGACGGCCCACGGCATTCTCTCCCGGCAGCAGTCTTGACAGGCGCTGGCCGATTTCGACGATCAGATCGTCACCCGTATGATGGCCGTAGGTATCGTTGATCATTTTAAAACGGTCGAGATCGAGCAGCAGCAGCGCCAGTTTTTCGCCCTTTAGCGGCAGCTGGAAGAGGCGACGGTTGAGCTGCTCCTCAATCCAGGCACGGTTTGGCAAGCCGGTTAAGGTATCGTGATGCGCCAGATGCCTGGCGTGCGCTTCGCTGGCGGCCAGGCGACGCATTGAGCTGGAGAGTTTAAGCGAGGAGAACCACAGGCGGTGCGTCATCAGGATGCACATCAGAGTAATGCTGAGGATCGCCACCGCAATCAGCGGCCCGGTGACTTTCAGCATTTGCGTGCCCGGGCGCATCGGCTCCCACGAGACGCTGCTGACCGGGATACCGCGCTGCGAGGTCAGCAGAAAACCGGCGCTGTTGGCCTGTTCAGGATCGCTGGGGATAAAGCGGAAGCGGCTGACGACGCCACGGTGTTCAAGAAAATCGATAAAGCTGTAGTGCAGATAGCGGATAAACACCAGCTGGCGATTAGCCCGATCGCCCGGCAGGCTGCCAATGACCACTTCCGCCACCCGCCCGCGCAGGCGGATAAAATCGCGGGTGAAATCCTCCCCGCCGGCAGGATGCAGCCAGTTGGCGAGCGACTGACTGACACCGCCATAGCGGGAAAGCGGGGCTGCGCGGCCAGCCAGCCAGGCGGCAATTGGCCGGTGCTGCGCGTCCATCAGATAGATTTCGTTGTCACCGGCGAGGCTGTAGAGCCAGCTGCCAAACTCGTCCGGCTTCGCCATCTGTACCAGTAAATCCGCGCCTTTCAGCAGGTTTTTATGCTGGTTGCCAAAATCAGCCAGATGCTGGGCAAAAATATTTTCAATGACCTGCTGCTGTTTTTCTTCTGCTTTCGCATTGCTCTGTGCCGTTACCCAGTACGCGGTAAATCCGCATCCCAGCAGGGCGAACACCACGACCGCAACCACTGGTGCGACAACGTTGCGCATAAACTCGCGGCGTAGTTCAGCAACCGTGCTGTGTTCGATTTTCATTGAAGTTCCGGAAAGACGATGAGTAGCCCCAGTAAGTACGGGTTTTGTAAAGAGTAAACACTACCTTATCGGCTATTATTGGCAAATATTAAGATGTTATTAAATGACGCATTGTCTGAAATTAGTGAAAAAAATCATGCGGAAAGGAGGCGTGAGGTTGTGTATAACCGTCACTGCGGATTTACGCCATCGGCAGCCCGCAGATGGAGCGGGTGGCGGTCGGTTTGCCTGGTACCAAACCCGCGTTACAGGCGCTGCGAGAGGCGCACCAGCGCGGCAGTAAAGAGTGCGGGGTCGTTCATTGCACGCGACAGAGTGATGGCCCCCTGGATGCCGAGCACCGCGTCCTGAGCGTTCTCCCGCGCTGATGCGGCCTGCTGCCCGTTGCGAATAAGCGCGGCAGTCAGCGCCTCAATCCAGCGCGAGAAGTAGCGGCTGATGGTGCTGGCAAAGCGGTCGCGCGTCTCATCCAGTGCAAATGCGCCCAGCAGGCAGATGCGCTGGCCGGAGTGAAAATAGCTCTCCACCGCCTGCCACATGGCAGGGATGGCGCTGGCCGCTGCCTGCTCATGCAGCGGAGTGAAGATATTCAGCGTAAACCAGCTGTCGACCTCGGCCAGCACCGCGGCGGCCATCTCCTCTTTACCGCCGGGGAAAAAGTGATACAGGCTGCTTTTTCCCAGCCCGGTCTTTTCCGTAATGCGGCTGATGCTGGTGCCGTCATAGCCCAGCTCGCGGAATACGCCCGCCACCAGCGGCAGCACGTCCTCGCGTTGATATACGCTGCGCATCGCTTACAGTCCCAGCTCAGACAGGCCGGGGTGATCGTCCGGGCGGCGGCCGAGCGGCCAGAAGAACTTGCGATCGTCCGCGCTAATCGGCAGATCGTTGATGCAGGCGAAGCGCTGTTGCATCAGCCCCTGCTTATCAAACTCCCAGTTCTCATTGCCAAAGGAGCGGAACCAGTTGCCGCTATCGTCATGCCATTCGTAGGCAAAGCGCACCGCGATGCGGTTATCGCCAAACGCCCACAGCTCCTTGATCAAGCGGTAGTCCAACTCCCTGGCCCATTTGCGTGTCAGGAAGCAGACGATCTCCTCACGCCCGCTGACGAACTCGGCGCGGTTGCGCCACTGGCTGTCGGGGGTGTAGACCCGCGATACTCTTTCAGGGTTGCGGCTGTTCCAGCCATCCTCCGCCAGGCGAACTTTCTGGATGGCGCTTTCACGGGTAAAGGGAGGGACAAGAGCTGACATGGAAAACTCCGCTTGTGTACTAAAGAGCATTGACTGTACTGATCGTTACAGTCCGTGTCCAGTGCGGAATGATTGTGCGCATTTTGGGGCGACCGGAAGGGCATAGATTTCTGCATTTCCCCCAAATATCGCGCCATCTTCAATGGTTGATATTCCTGTAGGGGTCGACCATTTTGTCCGGTCGACCCGTTGAACACGTCAGGCCAGGCCGCGGTTCACCAGCGATTCCCGCGAAATATCGGCAATGGTTTTACAGCCGGTCAGCGTCATCGCCACGCGCATCTCTTTCTCAATCAGCGTCAGCAGGTTTTCCACGCCCGCCTGACCCGCGGTCGCCAGCGCATAAAGATAAGCGCGGCCCAGCAGCACGCTGTCGGCACCCAGCGCAATCATGCGCACCACGTCCAGGCCGTTGCGGATGCCGCTGTCGGCCAGAATGGTGATGTCGCCCTTTACCGCGTCGGCAATGGCGGGTAGCGCACGCGCCGTTGACAGCACCCCATCAAGCTGACGACCGCCGTGGTTAGAGACCACAATGCCGTCGGCGCCGAAGCGCACCGCATCGCGCGCATCGTCAGCGTCGAGGATGCCTTTGATGATCATCGGGCCATCCCAGAACTCGCGGATCCACTCCAGATCGCTCCACGAGATCGACGGGTCGAAGTTGTTCGCCAGCCAGCCGATATAGTCTTCCAGCCCGGTCGGTTTACCAAGGTAGGTGGAGATATTGCCGAGATCGTGCGGTTTGCCGTTCAGCCCGACGTCCCACGCCCACTGTGGATGGGTAACCGATTGCCAGTAGCGGCGCAGCGCGGCGTTCTGGCCACTCATACCGGAGTGGGCATCGCGGTAGCGCGCGCCCGGGGTGGGCATATCCACGGTAAATACCAGCGTCGAGCAGCCCGCGGCTTTAGCGCGTTCCAGCGCGTTGCGCATAAAGCCGCGATCTTTCAGCACGTAGAGCTGGAACCACATCGGGCGGTTAATCGCCGGAGCCACCTCTTCAATCGGGCACACCGAGACGGTGGAAAGGGTAAATGGAATGCCTTTCGCCGCCGCCGCTTTCGCCGCCTGCACTTCGCCACGGCGTGCGTACATGCCACACAGCCCGACCGGTGCCAGCGCCACCGGCATCGCCAGAGTTTCGTTGAACAGCGTGGTGTGCAGACTCAACTCGGACATGTTGTTCAACACGCGCTGCCTAAGGGCGATATTCGCCAGGTCATCCACGTTGCGGCGCAGGGTATGTTCGGCGTAGGCACCACCGTCGATATAGTGAAACAGGAACGGTGGCAGAATGCGTTTTGCGGCGGCGCGGTAGTCGGTGCCGGCTGAAATAATCATCGTTTCTCTCCCTGGAGTGTATCGATTGTATCGTCCGGCAGGCGGGTACTGCGCTGCTGCCGGGCATCATCTTCCTGCATGGTTTTCAACGTGCTGTGGACAAAGCCGAGGTGGACGCGGGCGGCGCGGCTGGCGCGCTCCGGCTCCCCGGCGAGGATCGCCAGCAGCAGCTCCTCGTGTTGTTCGGTCAGCTGGGCAAAAATGTGCGGCGCGCTGTAAATGCGCTGGCGGCTGTGCATCACCGAAGATTGCAGCAGATCGAAGAAGCCGCGCATGGTCTGCAGCAGCACCACATTGTGCGAGGCTTCGGCAATCGCCAGATGAAAGCGCACGTCGGCCTGCGCCGCCAGCTCCGGGGCATCGCTCTCGGTACAATTCAGCGTGGCATCGAAGCAGGTTTGCAGCTTTGCTTTATCGGCATCGGTGGCGCGCAGTGCGGCAAACCAGGCGGTGCTGGCTTCAATGGCGTGGCGCGCCTCAAGAATGTCATCGCGATAGTCCGGATCGGCGGCGACCAGCGCTTTCAACGGCTGCACAATACGCTGCTCAGACCACGGCGAGGGCGCATCACACAGAAAGTGTCCACCGCCGGTGCGGCTGAACAGGACGCCTTCGCCGACCAGCTTCTGCAGTGCTTCGCGCAGCGAAGAGCGTGATACCGTCAGCTCCTGCGCCAGCTTACGCTCCGCAGGCAGGCGGCTGCCGGGGGCCAGCTGTCGCTGCGCGATCAGCGCCTGAATGCGGCTCGCCAGGTGGTCAGCGCGGGTGGTCATGTCTGGGCAGCTCCTGCGGGTGGAAGGAATTTCCGCCGCTGAACTCGGTCCGACCAATTCAGCGCATCTACGGCTTTCAGGGGCTGATAGTTAATATTTTGTGCAGAAAAGACAATCGCAGCGCGCAGTTTTTTAGTTTTCTGTGGACGGGATTCAGATTTTTTCTGAATTGGTAGGACCGTTCGTTATGATCCGGCTGGGGGATGGGAACTCATCAAGCCAATCAGATACAACAGCGCTGTTCACCGCGCCCCCCCGCGCTGACCCTTTTGCCGCGTTGACCACCAGCAGATTAGCGATCCCGCGCTGACCATCCCTGCGCCCTGCCAGAAGGCTAAGGAGAGGCTGGAGTTGAGCAGCAGGGCGGCGAGCAGCGCCGATAGCACCGGAATAAAGTAGCTGGCGGTCGCCAGCACGGTGACATTGCCGTGCAGGATGCCAATATTCCACGCGGCATAGCCAAAACCCATCGCCAGCGCCGCCAGCGCCAGACAAGCGCCGATGCGCCAGTTCATCACCATCTCCGGCTGCGGAGCTGAGAAGTATTTCAGCCACAGCGCCAGTGCGGTAAGCAGGAAGAACAGGGTGATGCCGTTGCTGCCGTTGGCGATTTTTTTGGTTACCACGCAGTACAGCGCCCAAATCAGCGCGCCGCTCAGGGCCAGCCCATAGCTGAGCGGGTTCGAGGCGACGCTGCGGTCAATCTCCGCCAGCGACAGCGGATGATCGCCCGCTAGCACCCGACAAATGCCGATCAGCGAAAGCGCCAGACCGGGAACGATCAGCAGGCTGCACTTTTGCCGCAGCACCGCTATCGACAGCAGTACCGTTAGCGCCGGCCAGAGATAGTTAACCATTCCCACTTCAATGGCCTGGGTGCTGCTGGCGGCATAGCCGAGGGATAAAGAGAGGCAAATTTCGTAGCTGACAAACAGCAGGCTGCCCAGCAGCAGATAGGAACGCGGAAAGGTATTCAGCCTGGGCAGGCCGACCGTCACCAGCAGTATCAGCGCGCTGAGGCTGTAAATAGCGGCGGCGCCACCGACCGGGCCTAACCCCTCGCTGACGCCGCGTATCAGTCCGACAATCGTGCTCCACAGCAGGATGGCGATGAGGCCAATCCCCGTTGCTTTTCTGTAATCCATATTATCCGCTGCCCGAAAATTTTTAGCTGACTTTACAGGCTGGCAGCCCGTCAGGCGAATTTAATCAGCACCATACCGACCAGTAGCAACAGCACGCCCAGCCAACCTTTGCGGCTCAGGCGCTGGCCGAAAAGCGCACGACCTGCCGCGATGGTGGCCACAATGCCAAAGCCACCCCACAGCGCGTAGGCGACCGACAGCTCGATCCCTTCCACCGCCTGGGCCAGCGCGCTGAACGCCGCCAGCACCGCCAGCAGCGACAGCAGACCGTAGCCTTTGCGCTTAAAGCCGTTGGAAAGCTTGAGAAAGATATTGGCAGCAATCTCCAGCACCACGGCACCCGCCAGCCAGGCGGCATGAATCCACTCAAACGCTGACATGACGGCCTCCCGTGCGGGTGCCGGATTTAATCAGCGCAATGCCCACCACCAGCGTCGCCAGTCCGGCGATTTTCATGAGCGAGAGCGACTCGTCAAACAGCAGCACGCTGAACAGCGTAATAAACAGAATACCCACGCCTTCCCACATCGCGTAAGCGACGCCAAGGGCGATTTTTTTAATCGAAATCGACAGGGCAATATAAGAGAGAGCAATCAACAGCAGCATCAGCAGGTAGCCCGCCGGATTGCCGCTGACGCTAGACCATTTCATCAGCAGGGTGCCGGTGATTTCCAGCGCGATCGCCAGAGCCAGTAACATCCAGTACAGCATGATTTATTTTCCACAGAACAGGGGATAACGCGCCCGCCTTGGCGGCAGGATATAACAGCTTAATGTCGTAGGGTTAAAGCGGGACTAAAGCGCGTTACGCCAGTGTTGTTCACCGGAAAGGGATAAGGCAGAAGAGAAAGCGGGGCACTGCATGATGGGGTCGAGCCTGACCATATTATCCATAATTTTTACAACTTATCCGCGTTGTTGCTTTTCGTCGGTGCGGAAAGGAAATTGTCTCCGGTAGTTGAACACGGCTCTGTTATAGCATGCGGATGTGGTGTTTATCTTGCTGTTTGCGATTCTTTACCCTGGTATTGATGGTTTGTTTAGTTATTCCGACTGCTTAAGCGTTCCATGGCGTGATCACACTGACGCGTGAGAACGGCGCGCTCACTTCAGGCTGTGGGATATAGCCGTGAAAGGCCAGCAGGCTCTGGAAAATGCAGCGTGCATCCTGCTGCAGCTCGTGGTGGATCAGCAGGTCCATTTTTCCCTCGCTCAGAAGCTGGCGGTTCTCACTATCCAGGTCGTGGCCGATGAATACCGCGATTTCCCGCCCGGCAGCGGCAAAAGCGCGCACGATGGCGCTGTTGCCGCCGCCTGCACAGTACACCGCCCCCAGTGCCGGATGGCGCTCCAGCTGCTGCGCCAGCGCGCAAAAAGTGGGGTGATCGATGCCGTATCCGGCGCTGATGCGCAGCGTGGTCAACGCCGGGGCCATCTGCGCCAGCGCCGCGCAGAACCCGGCGGCGCGATCCTGTTCCCCCTGAAAGCGTTCGCTGCCCGTTACCACTGCCACCTGTGGCGTGCGCTGCCCCAGCAGGCGCGCCATCAGATACGCCGCCGTATGCCCGGCCGAGTGGTTGTCGATACCGACGTAGCGAATGCGCTGGCTGTCCGGCAGGTCGGTCACCAGCGTCACTACCGGCACCCGTTGCTTCAGCAGTACTTCAATAACCTCCGTCAGCATGCGGTCATTTTCCGCCTTGAGAATAATGCCGTAGCTGTCGCTGGCGCAGCGCTGCATCAGCCGGCGGATCTGCTGGGGGTCGGTGTTCTCAAAGACATGCAGGCGCAGGGTAAGGCGGAAAGGGGCAAAGCTGGCAATCTCCGCCAGCAGCGCATCGGTCACCAGCTGGCTGAAACGCGTGGGCGTATGCAGGATAACGTCGATCGGGATAGTGCGGCCGCTGGCGAGGCTCATGCGCTGCTGCTGTTCAAGGTCGCGCAGCGCCTGCGCTATACGGCGCTCCGTCTGGGCGTGAACCGCGCCGCGCTGATGCAGCGCACGGTCGACCGTGGCTTTACTGACGCCAGCCTGAGCGGCGATCTGCTTGATGGAAAATTTCATTTCTGAGGTGTTTCTGAGGTGGTTTGCCGGACAGTAAACCATCTTTTCAGGATATTTCCTGCGTAGCGGCTCGCATTTTGTCGTGCCAGGCCAGGCAAATTGCCGCGCAGCGGTGTATGTTGCAGGCATCCTGAACGGGGGGCTATAGGGATGTACGAATTTACGTTGATTTTACTGCTGCTGCAGCAGATGTGTGTGTTCCTGGTTATCGCCTGGCTGATGAGTAAAACCCGCCTGTTTATCCCGCTGATGCAGGTCACGGTGCGGCTGCCGCACAAGCTGCTGTGCTACATCACCTTCTCGATCTTCTGCATTATGGGCACCTATTTTGGCCTGCATATTGAAGATTCGATTGCCAATACGCGGGCGATTGGTGCGGTGATGGGCGGGCTGCTGGGGGGGCCAGTGGTCGGCGGGCTGGTGGGGCTGACGGGCGGGCTGCACCGCTATTCCCTTGGCGGCATGACCGCGCTGAGCTGCATGATCTCAACCATCGCCGAAGGGCTGATTGGCGGCGTGGTGCACAGCGTGCTGATCAGGCGCGGGCGCAGCGATAAGGTCTTCAGCCCGCTCACCGCGGGGCTGGTCACCTTTTTTGCCGAGCTGATGCAGATGGCGATTATTTTGCTGATCGCCCGGCCGTTTAACGATGCGCTGCACCTGGTGCAGAGCATTGCCGCGCCGATGATGGTGACGAATACCGTCGGCGCGGCGATGTTTATGCGCATCCTGCTCGACAAGCGGGCGATGTTTGAGAAGTACACCTCGGCGTTCTCCGCCACTGCACTCAAGGTAGCGGCCTCGACCGAGGGGATACTGCGCCAGGGGTTTAACGAAGAGAACAGCATGAAGGTGGCGCAGGTGCTGTATCAGGCGCTGGATATCGGCGCGGTGGCCATCACCGACCGCGAGCGGCTGCTGGCGTTTACCGGCACCGGTGACGACCACCATCTGCCGGGCAGGCCGATCTCCTCTTCCCTGACCTGGCGCGCTATCGACAGCGGCGAAGTGGTGTACGCCGACGGCAATGAAGTGCCGTATCGCTGCTCGCTGCACCCTCACTGCAAGCTGGGTTCGACGCTGGTGATCCCGCTGCGCGGGGAAAACCAGCGGGTGATCGGCACCATCAAACTGTACGAGCCGCGTAACCGCCTGTTCAGCTCGATTAACCGCACGCTGGGAGAGGGCATCGCGCAGCTGCTGTCGGCGCAGATCCTCGCCGGACAGTATGAGCGGCAGAAGGCGCTGCTGGCGCAGTCAGAGATCAAACTGCTGCACGCGCAGGTCAACCCGCACTTCCTGTTTAATGCGCTCAATACCCTGATGGCGGTGATCCGCCACGACAGCGACAAGGCCGGGCAGCTGGTGCAGTATCTGTCGACTTTCTTCCGCAAGAACCTCAAGCGGCCGTCGGAGATTGTTACGCTGGCTAATGAGATTGAGCATGTGAATGCCTATCTGCAGATCGAGCAGGCGCGCTTTCAGTCGCGGCTCTGCGTGCAGCTGCTGGTGCCGCCGGAGCTGGCGCATCACCAGCTGCCCGCTTTTACCCTGCAGCCTATCGTTGAGAACGCGATCAAGCACGGCACCTCACAGCTGCTGGGCAACGGTGAGATTACGCTGCGCGCCAGCCGCGACGGGCAGCATCTGCTGCTGGCGATTGAGGATAACGCCGGGCTGTACCAGCCAAAGAGTGAAGGCAGCGGGCTGGGCATGAGCCTGGTGGATAAGCGCCTGCGCGTGCGTTTTGGTGACGGCTACGGCATCAGCGTGACCTGCGAGCCGGACCGTTTTACCCGTATTACCCTGCGCCTGCCGCTGGAGGAGCCAGTATGTTAAGCGTTTTAATTGTCGATGATGAGCCGCTGGCGCGGGAGAACCTGCGCATCCTGCTCCAGCAGGAGGGCGATATCGCGATTGTCGGTGAGTGCGGCAACGCCATTGAGGGCATTGCCATGGTGCACAAGCTGCGGCCAGACGTGGTGTTTCTCGATATCCAGATGCCGCGCATCAGCGGGCTGGAGATGGTCAGCATGCTTGATCCGCAGCAGCGGCCGTGGATTGTGTTTCTCACCGCCTTTGACGAGTTTGCGGTGCAGGCCTTTGAGGAGCACGCCTTTGACTATCTGTTGAAGCCGGTAGAGGCAGCGCGCCTGGGCAAGACGCTGGCGCGCCTGCGCCAGGGCCATCAGCAGCAGGAGGTGCAGGATGTCTCGGTGCTGCCGGAGAGCCAGCAGCCGCTGAAGTTTATTCCGTGCAGTGGGCACAGCCGCATCTGGCTATTACAGATGGAGGAGGTGGCGTTTGTCAGCAGCCGCCTGAGCGGCGTCTACGTCACCAGCCACGACGGCAAGGAGGGGTTTACCGAGCTGACGCTGCGGGTGCTGGAGCACCGCACGCCGCTGCTGCGCTGCCACCGTCAGTATCTGGTGAATATGGCGCATCTGAAAGAGATCCGCCTGGAGGATAACGGCCAGGCGGAACTGCTGCTGCGCGATGGTCATACCGTGCCGGTGAGCCGCCGCTATCTCAAGAGCCTAAAGGAGGCGCTGGGGCTGTAGTTTAAACGGCAGGGTGTCGCTTAAATGACAGGCTGCGGCTTCAGCGCGGCAAATGCGGTGCGGATCTGCGCTTCCGGCAGCTGTACGCCGATAAACACCAGCGTGCTGGCGGGCTGCTCCTCGGGCTGCCATTCCCGGTCCCAGTCGGCGCTGTACAGGCGCTGCACGCCCTGGAACAGCAGGCGGCAGGGCTGACCGTCGATCCACAACATGCCTTTGTAGCGCAGCAGGCTGTCGGCGAACCCGGACAGCAGTTCCTCCATGACTTTTGATACTGCCTCCAGCGCGACCGGGTAGTCCAGCTCGACCACAACTGAATTGATATCGTTATGCTTATCGGCGATAAAATTAAAGCGCGGTGCGCTGTTGATGACCTGCTCTTCCAGCATAAAACCGCGGGTGTTAAACAGCAGGCTGAGGTCTATCTCACCGTTCACCACCGGATAAACCGGCGCGCGGGCGTTGATGCGCTGCAGCCGTGCCAGCAGATTGGCTGGGGTTCCGGCAACGTCGGTTTTGCTCAGCAGAATGCGGTCGGCATAGCCAATCTGCGACTGCGCCAGAGTGAACTGGTCCATCTGCTGTTCGGCGTGTACGGCATCGACCAGCGCGATCACCCCATCAAGCAGATAGCGCTCGCACAACACCTCGTGTGCGAAAAAGGTCTGAATAATCGGGCCGGGGTCGGCCATGCCGGTGCATTCAATCACCAGACGGTCAAAGGTAACGTCACCGCTATCGAGGCTGGCGAGCAGCTCCAGCAGTGCCTGCTCCAGCTCGCCGGAGCGCGTGCAGCAGATGCAGCCGTTGGTCAGGGTTTTGATCTGCGTGGCGCGTGCGCCGAGCAGCTGATCGTCTACGGCCACGGCGCCGAACTCGTTCTCGATCACCGCGATTTTGTAATCATGCTGGTCGTGCAGAATGTGGCGCAGCAGGGTGGTTTTGCCCGCGCCGAGAAAGCCGGTGAGCACGGTAACGGCAATCGGTGTCATGGTGTTTTCCTTATCAGCAGCAGCGCATGCCGCCTTTGCCATCTCCGCCGTAGCGCGCCTGCTGGCGCTCACGGAAGAACTCTTTGTAGGTCATCATCGGTTTGTCCGGATGATGGGTCTGCATATGCAGCACATAAGTATCGTAGTCAGGAATACCGACCAGCATCCTCGCGGCCTGGCCGAGGTATTTTTTTGCCGCGCCTAAGTTGTCGAACATCGTGTCTTCCCCGTTGTGCGGGCTGGGCATGCCCAGCCCCTGTGAAAGTGCGGGATATGTCCCGCACACGGTGGCTAATGGCCGGATGAAACCTTCACCCCCTCTTTCGGCACCGCCACATACGGCGTTTCGGTATCGGTCGGTTGCGCGATCTGGCGCGCTTTCAGCCAGGCTTTGAAACCGTAGAAGATAATGCTGTAAACCACCACCAGGAACAGGATGCTCAGGCCTGCGTTGGTGTAGTTATTGATCACGATATGGTTCATGTCGGCGATCTGCTTCGCCGTCAGTTCACCCCCTGCCGCCACCTTCGCTTTATACTCCCCGGCCATATAGAAGAAGCCTTCCATCTGCGGGTTACTGCTAAACAGCTTAAGCCCCAGCGCCCAGGTGGTACAGATCAGCAGCCATACAGCAGGCAGCACCGTTACCCAGATATACTGCGTGCGCTTCATCTTAATCAGCACCACGGTCGCCAGCACCAGCGCGACGGCAGCCAGCATCTGGTTGGAGATGCCGAACAGCGGCCACAGGCTTTTCACCCCGCCCAGCGGATCAACCACGCCCTGATACAGCAGATAGCCCCACAGGCCGACGCAGCCCGCCGTGCCCACGATGCCCGCCAGCAGCGAGTCGGTTTTCTTGAGGAACGGCACAAAGTGGCCGAGCAGGTCCTGCAGCATAAAGCGGCCGGAGCGCGTACCGGCATCCAGCGCGGTCAGGATAAACAGCGCTTCGAACAGGATACCGAAGTGATACCAGAACCCCATATCGGCAATCGGCATGATTTTATCGAACACGTGGGCGATCCCCACTGCCAGCGTTGGCGCACCGCCGGCGCGGTTGAGCACCGAAGGCTCGCCGATGTCCTTAGCGGTTTGTATGATCTGTTCAGGTGAAATCACAAAGCCCCAAGAGCTGACGGTGGCCGCGGCCTGCGCCGTGACATCTTTTAACTGCGCCATTATCAGCGGCGCGTTATCGCCGCCCAGCTCGTGCAGATTTGGCATGGTAATGCCGAGGCCCGCAGGCGGGGTGTTCATGGCAAAGTAGAGGCCCGGCTCAATAATCGATGCCGCCACCAACGCCATCACCGCCACAAAGGACTCCATCAGCATCGCGCCGTAGCCAATAAAGCGCGCATCGGTTTCGCAGGCCAGCAGCTTTGGCGTAGTGCCGGAGGCGATCAGCGCGTGGAAGCCGGAGACGGCACCGCAGGCGATGGTGATAAACAGGAATGGGAACAGCGCCCCTTTCCACAGCGGCCCGGTGCCGTCAATGTACTGGGTGAGCGCCGGCATTTTCAGCTCCGGGTTGAGGATCACGATGCCGATCGCCAGGCCAACGATCACGCCGATCTTCAGGAAAGTGGCGAGATAGTCACGCGGCGCGAGGATCAGCCACACCGGCAGCAGCGCGGAGATAAACGCATAGCCGATCAGAGTAAAGGTGATGGTGGTGTCCTTAAAGGTCAGTGCCGGTCCCCAGTACGGATCCTGGGCCACTACGCCGCCAAACCAGATGCTGGCGACCAGCAGGACCACGCCAATAAGCGAAATTTCCCCGACGCGCCCCGGGCGGATAAAGCGCATATAGATGCCCATAAACAGCGCGATCGGCACCGTCGAGCAGACGGTAAACACGCCCCACGGGCTTTCCGCCAGGGCTTTCACCACGATCAGCGCCAGCACGGCGAGGATGATGATCATAATCAGGAAGCAGCCAAACAGGGCAATGGTGCCCGGCACGGCACCCATCTCTTTTTTGATCATCTCGCCCAGCGATTCACCGTTGCGCCGCTGGGAGATAAACAGCACCATAAAGTCCTGCACCGCCCCGGCCAGCACGACGCCAGCCAGCAGCCACAGCACGCCGGGCAGGTAGCCCATCTGCGCCGCAAGCACCGGGCCGACCAGCGGGCCAGCGCCGGCTATGGCAGCAAAGTGGTGACCAAACAACACGTTGCGGTTGGTCGGCACATAGTTGAGGCCGTCGTTATTGATCACCGCAGGCGTGGCGCGCGTTGGGTCGAGCTTCATCACCTTCTGGGCGATGTACAGGCTGTAGTAGCGATATGCCACCAGATAGACCGATACCGAGGCCACCACAATCCACAGCGCGCTGATATGTTCGCCGCGCCTGAGCGCCACCACCGCCAGGCAGCAAGCCCCGATGTTGCCGAGGATCATCCAGGGTATATGTTTGAAAAAATTCTTTTTATTCATAGGGAACCTGGTCATTTTCGCGTTGAAAAGGGGTAAGAGAGACGGGTCTATGGTGGCGAATTTCAATACCAGCAGGGGGGATTATTGCTTGAGCGGTTGTATAGAACGATAAGCGGTTGCTCGCCGGACTAAGCGGTTTTTCGGCGCAGCTAAGGGATTGAAAACTGTGATTAAGATCTCGTTGATGTCAGGGTGTTTGGCAACTGGCCTTGGCTCGGGTGGTAAAAACCACCCGTTAGCCCGATGTTGAAGTGATTACTGGCTGAGGCTGTCGCGTGCTTCCTGCAGTTCCTGCTGGGCGCGTGCCAGTTTTTCCTGCTGTTTAGCAATTTTCTTACTGCTACCACCGGCCTGAGCTTCGCGCAGGTCGGCCTGGCGCTCGGCGACTTTTTCCATCTTTTCCTGCACTTTCTGCTGACGGTCGGCCATCAGGCTGCTGTCGGTGCAGTGCTGATCGATCTCTTTCAGCGCTCTCTCCAGACCGGCTTTCTGTGCGCTGTTGCCATGGGCATCAGCGTACTGGATCTGCTGCGCCACTTCGGCACGTTTTGCGGCACAGCCGGTCAGAGTTTCAGCAGCATGGGCGGAACCCATGACCATCAGCAGTGAAGCCATCAGAATACGAATTTTCATGGTGAATACCTCTGTGATTTATCCCCAGCTCAGCCGAGGAATTTAAGATTTGGAACCCGGCCAGCATCGCCAGCCGGGGAAGGGAAGAGCGGAGGTTACCCCGCGAGGCGTAATCAGCCTTTGATAACGCTATCCACTGCGGCCTGAGCACACTGCTCATCCAGATTGCCGCCCGGTGCTCCGCCCACGCCGACTGCGCCGATCACCTGGTCGCCGTCACGCAGCGGCAGGCCGCCAGCCAGCAGCAGGAAGCCAGGGACTTCACGCATGCCGGCGGCGCCCGCGTTAGACTGAGCGGCTTCCATCACTTTGCCAGACGGGTTTTTGGTGCTGAGCGCGGTGAAGGCTTTCATCTTGCTGGCTTCGATGGTGTGCGGGCCGGCATTGTCCATGCGCTGCAGGGCTTTCACATTGCCGCCGCGATCCAGTACGGTCACGCTAACGTTGTAATTTTTAGCCGAGCAGGATTTGATCACCGCAGCGGCGAGGTCGTTGGCCTGCTGCAGTGAGATATTTTTTTCAGTCAGCGTGGCGGCGTGCAGGGGCAGAGCGCTCAGGCCAGCGAGTACAGCCAGGGTAGAGAAGGTAAGCTTCATCTTTAGGGTTCCTGTTATCGTTCAGAGAACCCTATTTTGCGCAAAGCGTGCGGTTACTACTATTCGGTTAATTACCCGTTCGACCTGGTAGATTTACCAGGTTGCGACAGCATTTTCAGCCGGGCGTACTCCCAGACCAGCGGGGCGAGGCTGCTGACTTCCAGCCGGGCGAAGATCGAGGCGCGATGAGCTTCGGCAGTGCGCGGTGAGAGCGAAAGTGCGCGGGCGATCTCCTTGGCGCTTTGGCCCTCGACCAGCAGCTCGAGCACTTCGCGTTCACGCAGGGTGAGCTGGGCGAATTTGTTCTCCAGCAGCTGTCGCTCCTGCTGCTGCGCGGCCCGCTGCTCGCTCTCCACCAGCGCTTCGCTGATGCAGTCGATCAGCTTGTCGCTGTCGAGCGGCTTGGTGAAAAACTCCCAGGCACCGTGCTGAAAGGCGCGGCGGCAGAGGTCGATGGTGCCGTGCCCGGTCATCAGGATCACCGGAACCAGCGGATAGTGCTGCGAGGTCTCCTCCAGCCAGCTCAGGCCACTTTTGCCGGGCATGCGAATGTCCATCAGCAGGCAGCCGGTTAGCGTGGGCGTTGCGCTGCTATCGGCTTCAAAGGCGGCCACGCTGCTGTAGGTAGTGACCTGCCAGCCCAGCGTTTGCAGCAGAAAACTGAGTGAGTCGCGGATCGAGGCATCATCATCAATCAGCCAGATAGGTGAGGTACTCATTGCTGCTCCCATAACTGAAAATGCAACTGGATACAGGCACCACCGCCCGCATGGTTAGAGAGGGTGATTTTGCCGTTCATGCGCAACATCAGGGTTTCGGCCAGCGACATCCCAAGGCCAATTCCTTCACTGCGGGTGGTGTAAAACGGCATCAGCGCCTGCTCCATTCCTTCGGTTGAGAATCCGCGCCCGCCGTCGGTTAAGGTTAGCACCACGCTTTCTTCTTCCCGGCGGCAGTGCACCTGCACCCAGCCTTTGCGCTGGCTGCTTTGCGCCTGTATCGCATTGCTCAGCAGGTTGTGCAGCACCTGTTCCAGCCAGAGCGGATCGGCTTTTACCTGTAGGGAAGGCGGGGGGAAGTCGCGCTGCACGGTGATATCGCCTTCGCGAATTTCACGCGCCAGCAGATCCTCCACTCGCGTCCAGACGCGTTTGATCTCTACCGCGCCCAGCGTGACTTCACGCTGTTCCAGATGGTCGCGAAAACGCTGTAGTAGCGATGCGATGCGCTGTGTCTGACCCAGCGCGCCTTCCAGCGCGGCAGGTATCTGGCTGACGTCGCCTTTGGCCAGCAAATGCTGTGCCGCCTTTAACCAGTTCTGAATCGCCGCCAGCGGCTGATTGATCTCATGCACCATGCCGGTGGTGATTTCCCCCAGCGCATTCAGCCGGGTATGTTGATAAAACTGCGCGCGGCGGTCGGCCTGGCGCTGGCGCTGGTACTGGTGCACGAATACCATCATCAGCGTCAGCAATGCCGCCAGCAGCAGCGGTGGCCACAGTGCGAGCGCCTGCCAACGTGGCGAAGCGCTGGCCGTCAGCGTGAACGGCTGCAGCTCCTGAGCGAAGGTAGTGGTCCAGTGCCACCAGCCGACGCTCTCCTGAGCCCGCGAGCTGAGCAGCACGGTGCCCTGCCAGTTTAGCGCCAGATGCCGGAAGCCAGACTGTTTTCTCGCGTCGTCAATCACCGGGCGGAAGTCGACCAGTTCGCGCACCTGCTGCCAGGGGTTGTTCAGCCAGTAGCGGCCATTGTCCGCTGGGGTAATGCGGATCTCCTGCGAAGCGTTGGCAGGCAGCGGCTCAATGGCGACAATTTGCGGAAATTTATGGTTCAGGGCGGCGGCATCGCTGCCGGGGGAGATCAGCGGCAGCACGGCGGCATTTTGCGTTAAGCGGTAGGCAATCTGGGTTTCCAGTGCCTGAAAAGAGGCCTCAAAGCTTTTCCACTGCTGATAAAGCTGCACGCCAGGCACCAGCACCAGCGGGATCAGCATCAGGATCAGCCAGACGATCAGGCTGCGTTTTATGAGCGGAGGCGTCACCAGTTTATCCTTATATCAAATGGGCTGCCTGATTGAGCCTTAATTATTACCAGGAATCAACCGTGCGGCGAGTTGAACAGGACCGGTCCCGGTAACAAAATGAGTAATGAGTGCCATATGTAAATTGTTGACGCGTTTCTGAAAATACGTTAAATCACTGGAGCCTTTCTGATCCGCTATTTTTAGTCACATTAAAATAATAAAAAAAATCCAATTTCACTGGAGCTATTTGCATTATGCCAGGACGAAGAACAGGTAAAACCCCTAACGAAGAACATCTCGAATATCTCTGCCGGATGGCTTTCCTGAGTGGTTTAGGGGTTATTGTCGGGTGGCTGGCGGTATTTAGTTTGATGCACCAATGGGGAGAGGTTGAGTCACTGCTGGTGATGGCTGGTGCAGCTCTGGCCAGCTGGCGGGTTGCAATGCGCGGCAATTTTTCCAGCGGGCTGATGCTGGCCCAGCTGCTTCATCTTATTTACGTCGTGGTGTTTTGCCTGCGCTATGATATTCCCGACCAGGGGATCCCGCGAACCACGCACCTGTATCTGCTGACTGTCGCGCTGGTGGGCTATATCAATTATCAGCGCAGGCACACGCTGGCACAGCTGGCGCTTATCGCCAGCACGCTGCTGGCGTTTATTATTCTCAGCAGTGCCGACTTAATCTATCCATTTGCTCACCCCATGCAACACCGATTGCGTATTTATATCCCGCTGGTGAATGTCATTTTAGCCACGGGGATTTTATGCGCTGGCATCGTGGCGATGCAGGCCGACTTTTCCCGCCGCAGCGAGAAGATCCGCGCGATCCAGCATGCGCTCTACAATGACGAATTCGTGCTGTTTTATCAGCCGCTGCTGAATGCGACCGGGCAGATTAGCGGAGCCGAAGCGCTGCTACGCTGGCAGCTGCCGGGTAAGGGAGTGGTGCCGCCGTCCGAGTTTATTCCCGCTGCCCAGCAGGCCGGGCTGATGCCTGCGGTGGGGGACTGGGTGATCGGCAGCGCTTTTCGCGAGCTGGCACACTGGCAAGCTAACCCGGCGACGGCGCATCTTACGCTGTCGATCAACGTTACCGTGGATCACCTGATGAAACCTGAGTTCGTTGCGCGCCTGATCCAGCAGGCGGACAGGGCGCAGATCCCCCCTGCGCGGGTGAAGCTTGAACTGACAGAGAGCGTGTTTGCCTCCGATATCGACGCCGTGGTGGCGAAAATGGTTGCCCTGGCCGCTGCCGGATTCCGCTTCTCGCTCGATGATTTTGGCACCGGTTTTTCATCGCTTAGCTATCTGCGCCGCCTGCCGCTGGAGCAGATCAAAATCGACCGCAGCTTTATCTCCGGCGCAAGTGAAAATCGTAAGGGGGCAGTGATCGCCAGGAATATTGCGCGCATGGGGCTGGAGCTGAAGCTGGAAGTGCTGGCCGAAGGCATTGAAACGGCGGAGCAGTGGTCGCTGATGCAGGATTTTGGCTGTACGGCGTTTCAGGGGTTCTACTTTTCGCGCCCGCTGAGTATTGAAGATTTTCGCGCTTTTTCGCTGCAGAATCGGCAACAGGGGCCGGCGTGAAGCAGGTTGATGGGATAAAGCAAAGCCCCGGTCTTATCACCAGGGCTTGATGATTGCTGTGGCATCAGCCAAACAGCCGCTGACGGTTTTGCGTCAGCGCGTGCGCCACGTCGGGCAGCATCGGGAAGGAGCTTTGGCCACCATATTTCTGAATCGAGCAGGAGCTGATCTCTGCCGCGAAGGGAATCGCTTCCTCCAGGGCAATATGGTTGACCAGGCAATAAGCGATGCCGCCGATAAATGAGTCCCCCGCCCCGGTGGTATCCACCACGTCCGGGCAGAATACCGCCGGATAGTGTTGCGCTCCCGCCTGACTCGACAGCACGGCGCCTTTTTCCCCCAGCGTAATAATCACCTGGCCATTAACCCGCTGATGCAGCTCCGCCGCGCAGGTGATGGCATCGCTCACCGAGGCGACGGAGCTTTGATTCATCAGGCTGGCTTCGGTCTCATTGACCACCAGGAAATCGACCTGGCTGAGCGCCTGCGCGGAGATGTGGCGGGCAGGGGCATTGTTCAGCAGGATCTGGCAGTGGTGCTGGCGCGCCAGGGCGATGGCGCGATCCACCACCTGTTCAGGGATCTCGGATTGCAGTATCACCAGCGGCCGATCGCGAAACAGATCGTCGGTAATATCGGCTTCGCCGATCAGATAGTTCGCTCCTTTAATAATCGTGCTGCAATAGTCACCGGACTCGAGGATCTGCACGATGCCAATGCCGGAGGTTTTTCCGCGCTGGCTAATTTGAGTCACGGAAACCCCGTTCTCACTCAGCGATTTAAGCAGTTCGCTGCCGTAAATATCATTGCCGACACAGCCAACCATATTCACATTCAGCCCCAGTTTGGCGCACTGCACCGCCTGGTTTGCGCCTTTGCCACCGGGCATCAGCATCAGCTCATTACCGGTGAAGGTCTCCCCAATCTCCGGCAGGCGATCCTGCTGGACGAGAATGTCATAGTTAAGACTGCCAATAACAACAACATTATGTTTCATCATTTCGGCCCTTAATTGGCGGTGCGTTTGGACGCCACCGCATTTCTGGTGTTGTGTAAACTGGTTTGGCTCTTTTCGCTGGTTTTGCTGGCGATAATGGTAAAAATGGCATCCAGAATATTGAGGTGGACAATACGCGTGGTGGCATTTTCCCCGGTAATCGGGTTGTTTTTCACCGAGGAGATAATCGAGTGTTTGGCGATCAGGCTGAGCGGGCTATTGGGATAGTTGGTCAGGCAGATGGTTTCGGCACCATGCTCATTGGCGGCTTTAACCATCTGGATAATATCGGTGGTCTGCCCGGAGTGCGAAATCGCCAGCAGAATATCGCCCGGCTGCATCAGCGAGGCGGTCATCAGCTGCTTGTGGCTGTCGCTGAATACCGAAGAGAAGATGCCAATCTTGAGCAGCTTATGATTGAAGTCATCGCAGATCGATCCCGACCCCCCGCAGCCGGCAATAAAGATACGTGCGCTTTCCGGCTTGTTAATAAACAGCCATGCGACGGCCTTGATCACCGCGCTGTTAATCACGCTCAACGATTCCTGTAGTGCCATAACTGAATTCAGGAAGGTGCTCTCAATAACCTGTTCGACATACTTTTCAGAGTCGGGGATCAGCGGAATATCGACAATCTCCTCCTGCGAGTTAACCTGCCTGCCAATATTGAGCTTTAGATCGTGAAAACCGGTGAATCCCAGCTTTTTCGACACTTTGGTAATACTGGAAACGCTGACGTTGAGATAATTAGCGATATCCGTAATACACATTTTAGATAATGACTGGGGGTTGTCATCAATAAAGCGGGCAATTGAACGTTCTTTTTTACCCAGCTCGGGTGCAAGCGTTCGCGCCAGTAAAAATATCTCATTGCCTTTAAGTCGGTTATGCATGTTCAGGGCTCGTAGAAAAATTTATCCGTAAGCTAGCATGGGGGGTAAACGAAAAGTGTTAACCAGATCACATGCTGTAAAACGTTTTACTATGTCGTTTTACTGGGAGTAAAATAAAATCATCATATTATGCGCTTTCATTTTACTGGCAGGAAAATGAAAGCATAAGTATCTGTTTTAAAGGTGTTTTACTGATAGTAAAATTTTCACTATTAAAAACTCTCTGTCAGTTTTATTTTCGGTGTTATTTGATTTTTACCATTTACCACGCGGGTAAATTCACTTATAACGCAAGGGAAACTTCATGCAAGGATATTTAAAATGAAATTCTCTTCCCGTATTAATTCATTTCGTTCTCGTCCCGAGTTATTTGACGCTAAGAATAAAATGGATACCTGCGATCTGATTACCCGAATGGGTAGCGTAGATGGCTTAACGCATATTGAACTTAACTATCCGGAACACTTTGTTGGCCAGAGTAAAGAGCTGATTAAACAGACCATCGCCGATAATAACCTGCAGGTAGGCGGCATCGCGCTGCGCTATAACAAGGAGTTTATCGACGGTGAATTCACCAATCCTGACGCCGCGCTGCGCCAAAAAGCGATTGATATCACGCTGGAAGCGGCAGAAGTGTGCAAGTACCTCGGCGGCAATACCGTCACGCTGTGGTTTGGCTACGATGGCTACGACTATCCGTTTCAGCAGGACTACTTCCGCGCTTACGAGCTGCTGGTCAGCGCCCTGCAGACCGTCACCCATGCACACCCGGATATGCAGTTCAGCTTTGAATACAAACCCTACGAGCCGCGCACTTTCTCCTTTATCGGCGATGTGTCATCAACCCTGATGCTGATTGACGATGTGGGCGCGGATAATCTCGGCATTACTCTCGACTTCTGCCACATGATCATGAAGAAAGAGAACCCGGCCTTCTCACTGTTCCAGTCGGCTCGCAAAAATCGCCTGGTCGGCTTCCATCTGAATGACGGCTACGGACATTTTGACGATGGTCTGATGCTGGGCTCGGTGCATCTGATGCAGACCCTGGAATACATCTACTACGCAAAACGCGTGAATTTCAGCGGCCTGATCTATTTCGATACTTTCCCGAGCCGCGAAGATCCGGTGGCCGAGTGCGCGCAAAATATCCGCATGTATAAGGCGCTGGCAGGCTTTATTGACCGCCTGAGCATTGACGAAATTGATCGGCTGATCAAAAGCCAGGATGCACTTAAAGTGCAGGGCATGCTGATGAAAATGATCGCCGAATAAAAACAAAATTAAAAACTTACCTCTTACTCACTACCAGTCGGTGTCAGACACCGGGGGAAACTATGTTTAATAAAATAGGTTTGCCTAAGAACTTGCTGTGGGGCTATATCGGCCTGACTATTTTTATGATCGGCGATGGCGTTGAACAAGCCTGGATATCAATCTGGCTGGTGGAAAAAGGGCTTTCTGTCGCCCAGGCCTCCTACCTGCTGACCGCATATGGCGTGACCGTGACCCTGGCCGCCTGGGTGACCGGCGTGCTGGTACAAACGCTCGGCCCGCGTAAGGTGATGCTGTTTGGCCTGGTGACCTTTGTGATAGGCAGCATTGGCTTTATCGCAATTGGCCTGCAAACCATGCATATGGCGTGGATGCTGCCGTTCTACGCGATACGCGGCATTGGCTATCCCCTGTTTGCCTATTCGTTCCTGATCTGGATTAACTACAGCACGCCAGTTGAACGACGTGCGACGGCGGTTGGCTGGTTCTGGTTCACTTTCTCGCTGGGCTTGAGCGTTATCGGCCCGTTCTTCTCCTCGCTGGCGTTGCCGGTGCTGGGCGAAATCCACGTGCTGTGGGTCGGGATGCTGTTTGTGATCGTCGGCTCGGTGCTGGGGATCTGGGTGAACCGCGACGTGGTGCCGGCTTCGGAGATCCACCCGTTCAGCGCCGCCGAGTTGCTGAAGGGCATCACCATCCTGCAACGCCCGGTGATTGCCATGGGGCTGGTGGTGAAGTCGGTGAACGGCATTGCGCAATATGGCCTGGCGACGTTCCTGCCGCTCTACCTGATCAGCTACGGCTACAGTAAAACCGAGTGGCTGCATATGTGGTCGGCGGTATTCCTGGTAGCGATTTTTGCCAACCTGTTCTTTGGCTTCTTCGGCGATAAATTTGGCTGGCGCACCACCATTATGTGGGTCGGTGGCTTCGCTTATGCTGCGGTGCTGATTTTGGTGTGGGCGGTGCCGCAGGTACTGGGCCACAACTTCTATGTGATGATGTTTGTGCTGTGCCTGTGCGGGATCACCATGGCGGGTTACGTGCCGCTGTCGGCACTGTTCCCGATGCTGGCGCCGGACAGTAAAGGGGCGGCGATGTCGGTGCTGAACCTGGGGGCCGGTCTGGGGGCATTTATCGCACCTGCCATCACCGCGCTATTTTACTCTTCGCTGGGTGCTGGCGGCGTACTGGGGATTTATGCCGGGCTGTATGTGCTCAGTGGCGTACTGACCCCGTTCCTGAAAACCCCGCAGGAGCTTGCGGCGCAGGATGTGGTGAAGGGCAAGGGCGCTCTGCGGCACTCTGAATAACGAAAGCTTTATGAATGCATCCCTGTAGAGAGGCTCACGGCCACCCCCTGGCCGTGAGCCTGTTGCAATCAGCCCTTAACCTGTTTGCTTAAGGTTTAGCGGAGGAAATAATTTTGGACATCCCTCAGGCCATCGGTGGTTTTTTTAGGGGGGCTAAATTTAAGGCCGCTGCGAGTTCTGCCGCAGCGGGAACAGGCGGGTATTGATAATAGCAATATTCACTTCGCACGGCTGACCATCATCAAGAAACACGGTTTCGTTGATTTCAATGACCGCATCGTTTTGCGCCAGGTTAAGTAGGGCCAGTACGTCGGGATCGGTGAGATTGAGCGCCGTTAAATTTTGATCCCTGCGCTGTATTTTTTTACCGGTTATCTGCTCAAGGTATGAGTATTTGGATATTTCCAGCTTGCTGAACTCCATACTGCTAAACAGGCTGACCGGCAGGTGAATGTGTTCCAGCGCCACAGGAATATCATCAAAGCACATCAGGCGTAAAATTTTATATACCTGGTCGCTGTTCTTAATGCGTAGCGCCTGCGCTATTTCCGGCGAGGGCACGCGCATAATACTGACCGAGACTATTTTTCTCACCCCTTTGTGGCCGTGCTTTTGCGCCTGATAATCAAAAGGGGAGAGGGCATGAAACCGTCCTGCGTTATTGCTGATGCCAATAGAGCCAACAAACAGCCCGGATCCTTTCACCCGGTATATTCGCTGCTGCTCAATCAGAATCCGCGTCGCTTCGCGCACGGTTGCGCGCGTAATGCCAATATTTTTGGCAATGGCAATTTCCGTATCGAGCTTATCTCCGGGCAGCAGTTTGTCAGCTTTAATTTTTGTCAGGATATAATCGACAACTTCTTTCTGTTTTTCTGTAATGCCATCGATCATTTCAATTCATCCCGCTCAGAGTGAGGGCCGACTCGCCTGAGTCGTGCCTGCACAGGTGTGCTCTTTATTATTGCTGTATGCCACTTCAGTGACATCGAGTTGTGATCAAGTTAACGAATTTACATTCAAGCTCAACATGTCCAGCACTATTTTAACTTTACATATTGTATCTGTACACCTCCGGGTTCATCATCAAGATGACTATACATCTTAAACCTGTCTAGACTTGATCATAGAGTACCAAAGTCAAGTGACAGGGGCAGCAGCTCTCAATGATGTGACAGATAACGCTATCAGCTTCATTCAGAGATTCCGAAGCTGACTGTACATCACTGCGAGCTTTCCCAGGAGAAAGGCGATGTCGCAGCTGGCACAGTGGTTGAATAACGAAAAAATTCAGTATGTTGATAACGTGGCGGACTGGAAAGAAGCGCTGCAAATTGCCGCGCGTCCTCTGCTTAATGAAGGGGCAATCGCACAGAGCTATATTGATGCCATTATTCGGCAGAAAGAGGAGATTGGGCCTTATTTTGTCATCGCCCCACATATTGCCATGCCCCATGCGCGCCCGGAAGAGGGGGCCAGTCAGCTGGGGTTATCTATCGTCAAGCTGGGGCAGGCGGTGAAGTTTTATTCGGAAGAGAATGACCCGGTCGACGCTATTTTTATGTTTTCTGCCCCGGACAGTCATAGCCATATTGAAATGATCTCGCAGCTGGCGGAGGTCCTTTCTGACGAAGAGATAATGGACAAAATTTTTAATGCGCGCAGTCAGGAAGCGCTTAAACAGATTCTGTTAGCAGGCAATGCTTAACGGACAGTTTGATTATCAACAACAGGTGATGAGGTCTGAGATGAAAATTATGGCGGTGTGTGGTTCAGGTTTAGGCAGCAGCTTCATGATGGAAATGAATATCAAGAAAGTGCTGAAGAAACTCGAAATCGAAGCGGATGTTGACCATTCCGATCTCGGGTCTGTGACCCCTGATGTAGCAGATGTCTTCGTCATGGCGAAGGATATTGCTTATAGCGCCAACCTTCCGGAGGGAAAAGTTATCATTATTAATAATATTATCGACCTGAAAGAAGTCGAAAATAAAATACGCGAGTATTTTGATAAATAAAAAAATTTGTCACTTTAGATGAACACCTTACCCTAGAGGTTACTATGTTTACTCAAAACCTTTTGCAATTTGTCGTCGACGTGCTGAAGGTGCCATCCATTCTGGTGGGGCTGGTGGCGCTATTCGGGCTGGTGGCACAGAGAAAGCCTTTCCCCGAGGTGATTAAAGGGACGGTGAAAACCATCCTCGGCTTTCTGGTGCTGGCTGGCGGGGCAACGGTGCTGGTCGGCTCGCTGACGCCGCTGGGTGACATTTTCAAACAAGCTTTTGATGTGCAGGGGATCATCCCCAACAATGAGGCGATGGTATCCATTGCACTGGCGAAGTATGGCGCACCGACTACGCTGATTATGGCTTTCGGTATGGTGGCTAACATTGTCGTTGCCCGTTTTACCCGACTGAAATATATCTATCTGTCAGGCCACGTCACTTTTTATATGGCCTGTATGGTGGCCATTATTCTGTCGGTGGCCGGTTTTGAAGGGGTGCAGTTGATTTACACCGGCTCCCTGGCTCTGGGCATGCTGATGGCATTTTTCCCGGCGCTGGCCCAGCCCTATATGCGTAAAATCATCGGTGGCGATCATGTAGCCCTGGCGCACACCGGAACGATTGGCTATGTGTTATCGGGCTGGATTGGTTCGGTAGTGGGGAAAGGTTCGAAATCCACCGAAGAGATGAACATGCCAAAAAACCTGAGTTTTTTGCGCGACAGCACCATCTCCATCTCCCTGACCATGATGATCATTTACCTGATCCTGTCTGTTTCCGCAGGTAAAGAGTATGTCGAGAGCCACTTCAGCAACGGTCAAAACTACCTGGTCTACTCCTTTATTCAGGCGATCACCTTTGCTGCTGGGGTGTTTATCATTCTGCAGGGCGTGCGCTTAATCCTTGCGGAGATTGTCCCGGCCTTTACCGGCTTCTCTGAGAAGCTGGTGCCCAACGCACGACCTGCGCTGGACTGCCCGATCGTCTTCCCTTATGCCCCTAACGCGGTGCTGGTGGGCTTTATTTCCAGCTTTGTAGGCGGCCTGGTGGGGTTGTTTATCCTCGGCCAGCTGCACTGGGTATTGATCCTGCCGGGGGTGGTACCTCACTTCTTCTGCGGCGCTACGGCTGGGGTATTTGGTAATGCGACCGGCGGCAAGCGCGGTGCGATTTGCGGCGCGTTTGCCCACGGCATTTTGATCACCTTCCTGCCTGTGGCCCTGCTGCCGGTGCTCGGTGCGATTGGGCTGACCAATACCACCTTCTCGGATACCGATTTTGGCGTGGTGGGTATTCTTCTCGGCAATATGGCGCGCTTTATGGATAAAGGCACCATCACCATGATCATTACCGGTATTTTTGCGCTGCTGGTGGTGTACAACTTTGCGGCGAAGAAGAAGGTGATGGTGGAAGAGAGTCCAGAGTAATACCTTTGTGGATCACATCCAGAGAGGAGACGCTCTCTGGATTGATCAGGTACTTTTTCCGCTATGGGGTAACGCGCATCACTTTCTGCGTCAGGCTCATGGCGGAATCAAACGGGCTGGTATTGCGCACGATCTTAACCATCACGCTGGCGCCCAGCCAGAGCTGGTAAAGGCTTTCAGCGACGTTAGCGGGAGTATCATCAATCACCAGTGAGCCTTCGGCCACGCCCCTCTCCAGCGCATCAGCCAGGCGCGAAATAATTCCAGACGTGCCAGACTGAAGGGTGGCACGCATATTGTCTGAGAGATCGGCCACTTCGGCACCGAGCTTGACGGCAAGGCACCTACCCTGGCAATCGGAGAATGACTGTGTTTCTTGCCACAGTCGCCAGTAATTCATCAGCCGCTGCGCCATCGTCAGACCGGGCTGGCTGAGCGTGCTGTCGAGCTCTGCCAGATAATCCGCAAAATAGTGCGCCAGCATATCAACGCCGAAGGCTTCTTTCGAACTGAAATAGTGATAGAACGAGCCTTTAGGGACACCCGCATCTTTGAGTATTTCATTCAATCCAACGGCAGAAAATCCCTTACCGGCCATGATGCGCTGGCCTGTAGCAAGAATGTGGTCGCGGATTTCATTGCCATGGAATTGAGTTGCAGTTGTCATAGGGTCACGTTACCAAAAGCCAGGTCGGTTGTCTGTTCGCGGGAGAGTAGAACCCTATTTTCACAAAAACGGCTCTACTCGTCCACGCCACAATATCAGCCTGCTTCTATTCAGCCAGCTGTTTAAGCAGCTGTTCTGCCGTCGCTGCAGACGACGTTGGGTTTTGTCCGGTGATCAGCAGGCCATCACTGACCACATAGGAACTCCAGTCCGGGCCTTTGGAGTAGATCCCGCCTTTGGCAATCAGCTCGTCTTCCACCAGGAATGGCACCACCTCAGTCAGGCCGACCGCTTCTTCTTCGCTGTTGGTGAAGCCGGTCACCTTTCTGCCTGCCACCAGCGGTTTTCCTTCAGGCGTTGTGACGTGGCGCAACACGCCCGGCGCATGGCAAACCAGGGCGACGTGTTTGTTAGCCGCCAGGAAGTTCTCGATAAGCCTGATGGAGTTTTCATCCTCGGCCAGATCCCACAGTGGACCGTGGCCGCCTGGATAGAATACTGCGTCGTAGTCAGCCGCTGAAATGCTGTCCAGGCGAACTGTCGCGGCGAGCTGGGCGGTTGCTGCCGCATCGGCCTCAAAGCGGTGAGTATGCTCAGTCTGGAAGTCAGGCTCATTACTTTTTGGATCTAACGGCGGGTTGCCGCCTTTTGGCGAGGCCAGGGTGATCTGCGCGCCGGCATCTTTAAATGCGTAGTAGGGCGCAGCCAGCTCTTCCAGCCAGAAACCGGTTTTGCGTCCGGTATTGCCCAGCCGATCGTGTGAGGTTAACACCATAAGAATCTTCATCATCAATCTCCTGCCGTTAAGTTTAGCGTTTAAATTAGACCAGTCGTCTATGGCGCGGTGAGATTCGTGCCTGCGGTGTGGCTGAAGTAAAGCTAACACCAATTAGACCAGTCGTCTAGTGACGATGGATAAAAACTTTCAGCGTGAGTTTGCAGAAGGAGATGTGCCGTGATGATTCCGCTGTGAGATACCGCAGAAAGCAAAAAACCCGCCATAGGCGGGTTCTTCTGAATGTGGTGCCCGAACCCGGAATCGAACCAGGGACACGGGGATTTTCAATCCCCTGCTCTACCGACTGAGCTATTCGGGCAACGGGGCGCATTAAACCGTATGCCATCGATCCCGTCAACGGCTTTATTGAAGAACAGCGACTGATTGCACTCTTTTCCATCAATACTGTTCTGAAAGACCAACTTATCGTCACTTTTTCGGGCAAAATCCATAGCATTGAGGCGCTGAACTCCCTGCCGCGCAGGCTGTTTTGCCGGTTGAACCAGCAATTAAAAAATGCCATTATTGCGAAAATTCTGACGTGTTCATCATCCCCGTATCGAGGTCGCCGCCATGAGAGGTTCACTGCTGCCAGCCAGCATCTGTAACCGACATCTGCTGATGCCGGGCGCCCGCCGATCTTCCTGCTGTAATACCCTGTTGATAAATTCTTTCACCGTGCGGTGAGGTTTTCTTACGCTTAACTTTTGGCCATGCGTAAAAACAGACGCGATCTGATTTTACTGATGTCTATCGGTCTGAGCGGCACTTCATCGCTGACAGCCTGTGACTCTTTCGCCAGCAAGGCGTTTTTGCGCCTTGCTATGCTGTGCCTCTGGCACCCACTCATCCTTGACCGCCTGGGATTTGTGCTATGACACCTTTGAAAATTGCAGCCAGTACCACCGTCGCTATTCACCTCCAGACCGGGCGCGAAGTCGTGACGCTGGATAACACCGACTTTACCGATGTGGCAGCGGTGGTGCTCTCCGTTTCTGATTCGCGATCCGGCGTGCTGGCGCTGCTGCGTCATACCGGTTTTAACCTGCCGGTGTTTATCGCGCTGGATGATGCTTCGCAGGCGGAAGATCTGCCGGCGGTGGACGGCGTGCTGAGCGGAGAGGCGGAAGATGCTGCGCTGCTGGAAGCCGCCGCCGCGCAGTACCAGGCGCAGCTGCTGCCGCCGTTCTTCCAGACGCTGACCAAATACGTGGCGATGGATAACACCACCTTTGCCTGCCCCGGCCATCAGGGCGGTGAGTTCTTCAAAAAGCATCCGGCAGGACGGCAGTTCTTCGACTTCTTTGGCGAGAACGTGTTTCGCGCTGATATGTGCAATGCGGACGTCAAGCTGGGCGATTTGCTGATCCACGAAGGCTCGGCCAAGCATGCGCAGAAGTTTGCCGCGAAGGTGTTCAACGCCGATAAAACCTACTTCGTGCTTAACGGCACCTCCAGCGCCAATAAAGTGGTGACCAATGCGCTGCTGACGCGTGGCGATCTGGTGCTTTTCGACCGCAATAATCATAAATCCAACCACCACGGGGCGCTGATCCAGGCCGGGGCGACGCCGGTTTATCTGGAAACCGCGCGCAACCCGTTTGGCTTTATCGGCGGCATTGACGCGCACTGTTTTGATGAAGCTTACGTGCGCAAACAGATCCAGCAGGTTGCGCCGCATCGCGTCAGCGACGAGCGCCCGTTCCGCCTGGCGGTGATCCAGCTTGGCACCTATGACGGCACGGTATACAACGCGCGTAAGGTGATCGACAGCATCGGTCACCTGTGTGACTACATCCTGTTTGACTCGGCGTGGGTCGGCTACGAGCAGTTTATTCCGGTGATGCAGGCCTGCTCGCCGCTGCTGCTGGATCTCAAACCCTCAGACCCTGGCATTTTCGTTACTCAGTCGGTGCATAAGCAGCAGGCGGGCTTCTCGCAGACCTCGCAAATCCATAAAAAAGATAACCACCTGCGCGGCCAGCAGCGTTTTTGCAGCCACAAGCGGCTGAACAATGCCTTTATGCTGCACGCCTCTACCAGCCCGTTCTACCCGCTGTTTGCCGCGCTGGATATCAACGCGAAAATGCATCAGGGCGAGGCCGGACGCCGCCTGTGGCACGAGTGCGTGGTGTTGGGGATTGATGCGCGTAAGGCGATCCTCGCGCGCTGTGAGATGATCCAACCATTTATTCCCGACGAGGTTGACGGTAAACCCTGGCAGGATGCGCCAACGCATGCGATCGCCGCCGATCCGCGCTACTTCAGCTTTGCGCCAGGCGCAGCGTGGCACGGCTTTGCCGGTTATGAGAAGGATCAGTATCTGGTCGACCCGTGCAAGCTGCTGCTGACCACGCCGGGCATTGATGCCGCCAGCGGCAAATATGCCTCGTTCGGCATTCCAGCCACCATCCTCGCCAACTACCTGCGTGAGAATGGCGTGGTGCCGGAGAAGTGCGATCTTAACTCGATCCTGTTCCTGCTGACCCCGGCGGAGAGCGTAGAGAAGATGGCGAAGCTGGTGGCGAAGCTGGCGCAGTTCGAGCAGCACATCAAAGAAGATGCCCTGCTGCGCGACGTGCTGCCGACCATTTACCGCAAAAATGCGGCCCGCTATGCGGGCTATACGCTGAAGCGCCTGTGTCAGGAGATGCACGATCTGTACGTCAGCCACGACGTGAAGGATCTGCAAAAGGCGATGTTCCGCCAGCAGAGCTTGCCAAAAGTGGCGATGAACCCGCAGGATGCCAATATCGAGTTTATTCGCGGGAACGTGGAGCTGGTGCCGATCGCTGAGGCAGAAGGACGCATCGCGGCGGAAGGCGCGCTGCCTTATCCTCCGGGCGTGCTGTGCGTAGTGCCGGGCGAAGTGTGGGGCGGGGCGGTTCAGCGCTACTTCCTGGCGCTGGAAGAGGGGCTGAACCTGCTGCCGGGCTTCTCACCGGAGTTGCAGGGCGTGTATGTCGAAGCGGGTGAAGACGGCGTGAAGCGCCTGCAGGGGTATGTGCTGGTGTGAAAAACTGGGTCGGGCATGCCCGACCGTTAAGGTGGTTCAGCGCAGGGGCGAGGCATGCCCGACCATTGAGGTGGTTCAGCGTAGGGGCGAGGCATGCCTCGCCCGGTACTAACCCACGCTTTATTGCAGTTCCAGAGCATCTTCCCGCGCCTGGCGCACGATAGCTTTGGCAATCCACTTGCCGATATCCTGTAGCTCATCGTTGTCACAGCCCCAGATATCCTTCATCACCAGAAAAATCTCTGAGCCGTAAACCAGCGACAGCGACTGCAGCACGCGCTCCATTAGTGCGGGCGGCAGCTCTTTACTCAGCGGCGCGGCGACTTGGGTCAGCATCGCTTTACGATTGCCGCGCACCAGCTTCTCTTTTGGCGGCACCGCATCGGTCGACTGCGACTGCGCCCACTGGGTCAGTGACAGGTGCAGCGCGGCCCTCAGCGTACCTTCATGCTTCAGCATGCGCGGAAAGGCAAAGCTCAGCAGCTCATCGATGCGCTCGCTGGCATCCTTTTTGGTCGGCTGCCAGTGTTTAATCGGGCTAAGCGTCTCCGTGACGATAGCTGAGACCAGCGCGCTTTGCGTGGGGAAGTAGCGATAAGCCGTGGCGCGCGACAGCTGCGCTTCCTGGGCTACTTCAGTGATAGAGGGAAAGGCCCCGCTATCAAACAATTTCATCGCTGTATCAATCAGTAAGCGGCGTGTTCTTGCGCGTGTTGATGTTAACCCTAACACCCCAGCGGAATCCCTTTGCTCCACGATAACCTCATTTTTCCAGTTCAAACGATCTCATCTTCGGGTCGGCAGACAGCTATAAGTGTCACCGGCGTTGACTGCCCGGGGAGGGTTGCTGCTGCTCCCAGGTCATATAAGCGTAGTCAAAATCACTAAGAGACTCATATTTCATTCAATTGATTTATCAATCTTCAAGGTGCTACTGTTAGCATCACTTAGTGTGGTTTCTTTGTACCTTATGGTTATTTACGTTTTTATCTCAAGTTAATCAACTCTTTATTAATCTAAATAACAGGTTTTTTTAACGCCAATGAATAATGATACTGGATCCATCTACGCTGTTGCGACAGCGGATACTAAAGGAAGGGAACTGTTTTACGTCAGCGGGCTGATTGCTCAGGCTGGGGTAAAAGTCGTTACAGTTGACCTGTCAACTCAACAACTTAGCACACCTTTTACCGGTGATATTTCTGCCGAAACCGTGGCGGATTTCCACCCTGAAGGGCGCGGTGCAGTGTTCTGTGGCGACAGGGGGAAGGCGATAGTGGCGATGGCCAGGGCTTTTGAGATTTTCCTTAGCCAGCGCGATGATGTAGCCGGGGTGATCGGCTTAGGCGGTTCGGGCGGTACGGCCTTGATCACGCCCGCAATGCAGGCGCTGCCGGTGGGCATCCCGAAGCTGATGGTCTCCACCATGGCGTCCGGTGACGTTTCCGGCTATATCGGCGCCAGCGATATCGCCATGCTTTACTCGGTGACGGATGTTGCCGGGCTGAACCGCATTTCGCGCCGGGTGCTGGGCAATGCCGCGCATCAGATTGCCGGGGCGGTAATGTTTTCCGTGCCGCCGGACAGCAGCGATAAGCCGGCTATCGGCCTGACGATGTTTGGCGTTACCACACCGTGCGTTGAGGCCGTCAGCAGCGGGCTGGAGGCCGACTATGACTGTCTGGTATTCCACGCCACCGGCAGCGGCGGCAAAGCCATGGAGAAGCTGGCGGACAGCCATATGCTCTGCGGGATGCTGGATCTGACCACCACCGAGGTGTGCGATCTGTTGTTTGAGGGCGTACTGGCCTGCGGTGAAGATCGTTTTGATGCGCTGGCGCGCAGCGAAGTACCCTGCGTCATCTCCTGCGGGGCACTGGATATGGTCAACTTCGGCCATCCTTCCACTATTCCGGCAAAGTACGCGGCTCGCCAGTTCTATCACCACAATCCGCAGGTGACGCTGATGCGCACCACGGTGGAAGAGAATGTGGCGATGGCACGCTGGATCGCGGAAAAGCTCAACCGCTGCGCGGGCGAGATCCGCTTTTTGATCCCGGAAGGTGGCTTCTCGGCGCTGGATGCAGAAGGCCAGCCGTTCTGGTCACCGGAAGCGGATCGGGCCTTTATCCGCACGCTGGAAGCTGAGCTAAAGCAAACCACGCTGCGACAAATAATCAGACTGCCGTGGAATATTAATCATCCACAATTTGCCGCTGCGGCGGTGGCTCAATTTCGCCAACTGGCACCCAGAGGAAAATAACTATGCCTGCTTTTAATCGTCAGCAGCTGCTGACTAAGTTCAGACAGATGATTGCCCGCCGCGAGCCGATCATCGGCGGCGGCGCGGGGACCGGGCTGTCGGCCAAGTGCGAAGAGGCTGGCGGTATCGATCTGATCGTCATTTACAACTCCGGCCGCTACCGCATGGCCGGGCGGGGTTCACTGGCCGGGCTGCTGGCCTACGGCAATGCCAACGAGATCGTCGTTGATATGGCGAAAGAGGTCTTGCCGGTAGTGAAACAGACGCCGGTGCTGGCTGGCGTCAACGGCACCGATCCGTTCTGCAATTTCGATAAGTTTCTCGACGACCTCAAGGCGCTGGGTTTTTCCGGCGTGCAGAACTTCCCGACGGTGGGCCTGATTGACGGCAATTTCCGCGCCAATCTGGAAGAGACCGGCATGGGTTACGGGCTGGAAGTGGAGATGATCCGTCTGGCGCATCAGAAAGAGATGCTGACCACCCCTTACGTGTTTAGCGCCGCAGACGCGGTGGCCATGACCGAAGCGGGTGCGGATATCATCGTGCCGCATATGGGCCTGACCACCGGCGGTAATATCGGTGCAGAAACCGCCCTGCAGCTCAGGGACTGTGTGCCGCTGATCAACGAGTGGGCCGCTGCGGCCAAAGCGGTGCGTGAAGATGTGATTGTGCTGTGCCACGGCGGGCCAATCTCCAGCCCGCAAGATGCGCAGTACATCCTCGAAAACTGCCCGCAGTGCGACGGCTTCTACGGTGCCAGTTCGATGGAACGCCTGCCAACCGAAGTGGCGCTGACCGACACCACCAAAAAATTTAAAAACATCAGTCGCTAGCTTCAGCGTAACGTTCAGGGGTGCAGCCCGTGCTGCACCCCTTTTTTTATTGCGTAACGTTACGCAAAACAGGGCGCCCGTCATTGCAGGAAAGCACACCAGGTGTATTTTGACTGCACAGCTTTATTGTGGCGGCGCTCAGCGAGAAAATGAAAAAAGCTTAGCGGGGCGATAAAACAAGGCCGGGCATGCCCGGCCTCTGCGGCTGTCAGTAGCGGTGATAGCCTTTCTGCGCGTTGGTCACTTTCACCAGGTAGCGGCGTGATTCCGCTGACGGGTGGTTGGTGGTCAGCTGCTGATAGACTTGCGCCGGTGACATATCGTTAATGTTGCTGAAGGCGCGATTTTTATCGCTGGAGAACACCCGCAGCACGCTGCCCGCTCCGCCGTTGTAGGCGGTGATCACCGCATAGCGGCGCGAGGTGCTGTTGCTGATGCCGGACAGGTAGCTGCCCTGCAATATCGACAGGTACGCGGTACCGGCATCGATATTGTTTTCCGGGTCCAGCAGATAGCTGCGGCTCGGCTTGCCCCATTTCCCCTTCATACGGAAAACGTCGACCCCGGCGGTGTGCTGCACGACCTGCATCAGGCCCAGCGCATCCGCATGGCTGACCGCATAGGGGTTGAAGCTCGATTCAATCTGCATAATTGCCAGGATCAGCGACTGATCGACCCCGTATTTCTCGGCGGCTTTACGCACCATCGGCAGGTATTTGTGCGCACGCTTGTCGAGGTGGTTTGGCACCATCGGAATGGTGACGGACCAGATCACATGCAGGCCAGAGTTACGCTTTTGCAGCTTATTCTGGATCAGGTAATCAGCAAAGCTGGCGGCGCGCCCCTGCCAGCGGATCGGCTGGCCGGTGTTATCCAGCACCTGGCCGTACAGCAGCGGCTCTTTACTGATCTGAATATCGTTGACGTCGGAGTACAGATCGACATTACCCGGATCTTCGCCGATCAGCAGGGTCGTGATAATCGCCTGGCGCAGGCTGGCCATAGGATCCGTTCCGGCGATGGTTTCAATGGTGATGCTACCGGCGTCGAAGTTGATATGGCTACGGGTGTAATATTGATCGCTGTACTTCACGTAGTCTTTTGGACCGGCAATCAGTACTTCGTTAATGCCCCAGATATTCTCAATGTTGTGGGCAAACTGACCCATCAGGATATCAAAGCCGTTGGTGTCTTTAACCCACTCTTCATGATAGTTATTCTGTTTCTTGCCGGAGCAGGAGATCAGTAATGGTGCAATAACCAGCAGACTTATCAGTTTCTTGTTCATCGTTTAATGCTTCGCCCACAATTGAGAGGGCCTCATCTGTGAGGCCCAACGCTTATTCTTCTGGCGGGGTATAACCTTCGATATGGACTTCGTGGCCTTCAAACAGGAACTTAATCATCTCCTGCTCCAGCAGCTTACGGTCATCTGGGTTCATCATGCTGAGTTTCTTTTCGTTGATCAGCATAGTCTGTTTTGCCATCCACTTTGACCAGGCTTCTTTAGAAATCTCGTTGTAGATGCGCTTACCCACATCGCCCGGATACAGCTGAAAGTCCTGCCCTTCGGCGTCACGTTGCAGGAACGTGCAAAAAATAGTTCGGCTCATTACTCTTCCTCTTCTTCTGTCGCGCGAGCGCTCAGCGCCATTTGCTGCGGCTGACGCAGCTGCTGTAGCAGACGTTCCACCGGCGCGGCCAGCCCTACGGCGGGCGGCTGCGCTAAGTTATACCAGAGACCCGGCCCGGCATCCATTGCCACACGGGCCGAAGGCAGATCCAGCCACATAGGCACAATATCCAGATGGAAATGGCTGAAGGTGTGGCGGAAGGCAGTCATCTGCTGCAGCCGCTGGTCATCCACCCCGTTGTTGCGTAGCGCCTGGCGCAGCTCCTCTTCAGTGCTGTACTGCGGGAAGCAGAACAGCCCGCCCCACAGCCCCACCGGCGGGCGCTGCTCCAGCCAGACATCCTGCCCCTGCTGCATCAGCAGCAGCCAACCGGTGCGCTGTGGGATAGTCTGCTTTGGCTTTTTGCCAGGGTACTGTGCCCAGCTGCTGTTAGCATAGGCAATGCAGCCGAGGTTCAGCGGGCAGATCTCGCACTTGGGTTTGGAGCGTGTGCAAACCATTGCGCCCAGATCCATCATCGCCTGATTGAACTGGCCGACCCCTTCGGCAGGGGTGACTTCTTCGCTGAGCTGCCACAGGCGTTTCTCCACCTCTTTCTTCCCCGGCCAGCCATCCACCGCATAGCAGCGCGCCAGCACGCGCTTCACGTTGCCGTCAAGAATAGGGAAATGCTTACCGAGCGCCAGAGAGAGGATAGCCCCGGCGGTGGAGCGCCCGACGCCGGGCAGGTCAGCGACCTCTTCGAAGGTTTGCGGGAAGAGACCGCCATGCTTCTCGGCCACCCTTTGCGCCGCTTTGTGCAGGTTGCGCGCGCGGGCGTAATAGCCGAGGCCGGTCCACAGATGCAGTACTTCATCCAGCGGCGCGGCGGCGAGGTCGGTAACGGTCGGGAAGCGTGACATAAAGCGTTCAAAATAGGGGATGACGGTGGCGACCTGCGTCTGTTGCAGCATCACCTCGGACAGCCAGACTTTGTAGGGCGTTTTTTCCAGCTGCCACGGCAGGGTTTTCCGCCCGAAGCGCTGATACCACGCCAGTACCTGCTGTGAAAATTGTGCTGCCTGCATCATCGAAACCGCCGCCCTGTCGTTGCTAAAAATCAGGCAGGGATTCCAGCACAGACAGTAAGGAGTGTAAACCGGATAATCACGGTAATTTGTTATCGCATTGCTGGCCGGATGCAGCCAGCGATGCCTGCGGCGTCTATACTGCTAGCCGGGTAAGCTGACAAGCAGGGCGGTCTTTATGTTTTGCCTTCCTGAAGGCATAATGCCCGCTTTCCAAAGTGCACAGCCGCAGGCAGAATCATGAAAAACGATGTTATCTCACCGGAATTTGACGAAAACGGCCGCGCTATGCGCCGGATCCGCAGCTTTGTGCGCCGCCAGGGCCGTCTGACTAAAGGCCAGCAGCAGGCGCTGGATCAGCTGTGGCCGGTGATGGGCGTTGAGTATCAGCCGGAACCGGTCGATTTAACCACGCTGTTTGGCCGTGATGCGCCGGTGGTATTAGAGATTGGTTTTGGCATGGGCGCTTCGCTGGTGTCAATGGCGGCCAGCAATCCGCAGCAGAACTTCCTCGGCATTGAAGTGCACTCGCCTGGCGTGGGGGCTTGCCTGGCTGCGGCGCAGGAAGCGGGCGTCGATAACCTGCGCGTGATGTGCCATGACGCGGTGGAAGTGCTGAACACCATGATCCCGGATAATTCGCTGCGTATGGTGCAGCTGTTCTTCCCCGATCCGTGGCATAAAGCGCGCCACAATAAGCGCCGCATCGTGCAGGTGCCGTTTGCCGAGCTGGTGATGCGCAAGCTGAAGCTGGGCGGCGTGTTCCATATGGCAACCGACTGGGAAGCCTATGCTGAACATATGCTCGAAGTGATGAGCAGCATCGACGGTTACAAAAACCAGTCGGAAACGGCTAACTGGGTGCCACGCCCGGAATCACGACCGTTAACTAAATTTGAGCAGCGCGGCCAGCGTCTTGGCCACGGTGTTTGGGATCTGATGTTTGAGAGGGTTAAATAATGGCTACACAACGCAGTCGTCGTCTTCGTAAGAAAATGCACATTGATGAGTTTCAGGAGTTAGGTTTTTCCGTGGGCTTCACTTTCCCGGAAGGCAGTAGCGAAGAGACCATCGACAGTACGGTTGATGCCCTGATCAATGAAGTGATCGACCCTAACGGCCTGGCGTTTGACGGCAGCGGCTACCTGCAGTGGGAAGGTCTGATCTGCCTGCAGAAAATCGGTAAATGCACCGATGAGCACCGCGAACTGGTGAAGAACTGGCTGGAAGCGCGTAAGTTAAACGATGTTAAAGTGACCGAACTTTTCGACGTCTGGTGGGACTAACTTCTCAGGGCTGACCGAAAAAGAGGGTCAGCCCCTACGAGAGAAAGCACATCACCCATTGTAGGGGCCGATCTTTTTTCCGATCGGCCCTTTCTCAATCAAGGAGCGAAATTTATGCGCAAAGCGCTATTCAGCGGGGCATTACTGCTGCTGGCCGCCGGTCAGGCACAGGCAGATTATCAGTGCAGCGTGAATCCTCAGGACGACATCATCATCAGCCCAAACCAGGTTGAGGTGGTGGGTGCCAGCGGTAAACTGGCAATCTCTCCGGTAGGCGATGTGCAGCGCAACGGCAAAGTGGTCGATGTTGACGCCGCCACGCGCCAGAAAGCCATTGATTACCAAGGCGCGCTGCGCCGCGACCTGCCGTGGATTGATAGTGGTGCCCAGCAGCGCCTGGAGAAAGGCCGCGTGGCGCTGGACCGGGTGGTGGTGCAGAAGCTGGGTGAAAACAGCAAGGTGCGTCAGCGCCTGACGACGCTGGACGGCCAGCTCAAGCAGCAGATGAACCGCATTATTGAGCACCGCAGCGACGGCTTGACCTTCCACCATCAGGCGGTCAATCAGGTACGTCAGGACGGTGAACAGCTGGTGCAGAACGCGCTGGGCGGCGTGGTGCAGGACAGCCTGAACGAGATGGGCAGCAAGCAGACCAGCGGCGATAATCCGCTGCAGGCGATCATGGGCAACCTTGGTGGCTTACAGCAGGCAATTCAGGCCGAGTGGAGCAATCAGGAGCAGGATTTCCAGAACTTTGGTCATGAGGTGTGTAATCGCGTGACCGCGCTGGAAGGGCAACGCAAGGCGCTGATTGCCGGATTGAAGTAATCGTGGTTTATGCGGGCTGACCGAAAAAGAAGGTCAGCCCCTACCGCTGTCGGGGGCGACCCTTTTTACCGGTCGGCCTTTTTTATTCCGTTAAAAACAGCTCCAGCAGCGAATTCAGGAACAGCTTTCCCTTCTCCGTAATCTGCCAGTATTCCGCGGTTTCCGTCAGGTAACCCTTCGCCAGTGCCTCGTCGATCTGCGCGCGGATGGTGCTTTCCGCAAGACCGGTGTAAAGGCTGTATTCGGCACGCGGCGCGGCTTCCAACAGGCGGAAACGGTTCATAAAGAACTCGAATGGCTTCTCGCTGTCCGCCACTTCATGGCGCTTATCAAGATATTTCCCGGCCATAAAACCGCGCGGATGCTTGGTTTTGGTGGTGCGAATAATCGTGCCATCTGGCTGGGTAAGCTTGCCGTGCGCGCCGCAGCCGATGCCGAGGTAATCGCCAAAGCGCCAGTAGTTTAGGTTGTGCTCGCAGCGATAGCCCGGTTTGGCGTAGGCCGAAGTCTCATACTGCTGATAGCCGGCGGCGCTCAGCAGCTGATGCCCCTGCTCGAAAATATCCCACAGATCGTCTTCATCCGGCAGGCGCGGCGGCCGTGAGGCGAACAGCGTGTTCGGTTCAATGGTCAGCTGATACCACGACAGGTGCGGTGGGTTGAGGGCAATTGCCTGGCGTAAATCGTCCAGCGCTTCGGCCAGCGACTGATCGGGCAGGCCGTGCATCAGGTCGAGGTTAAAGCTGCGCAGGCCGAGGTCTTCCGCCAGCTTTGCGGCACGCCGGGCCTCTTCGGGGCCGTGAATGCGCCCCAGCCGCTCCAGCTTGGCGGCGCTGAAGCTCTGCACGCCAATCGAGATGCGGTTAATGCCCGCGCGCTGATAGCCGCTGAAGCGTTCGGCTTCCACGGCGCCGGGGTTGGCTTCCATGGTGATTTCTGCCGTTGGCGATAGCGGCAGGCGCGCCCGCACGCCGTCCAGCAGCATCTGCATCGCTTCGCTGCTTAACAGGCTCGGGGTGCCGCCACCAATAAAGAGGGTGCTGACCTCGCGCCCGCCGGTCAGCGGCAGGTCGATATCCAGATCGTTCAGCAGGTGCTGCACGTACTCCTCGTGCGGCACTTCGCCTTTTAACGCGTGGGAATTGAAATCGCAGTACGGGCATTTCTGTACGCACCACGGAATGTGGATGTACAGGCTTAACGGGGGCAGCTTAACCATTTTTCATGGCGTCCAGCAGCAGGCTCAACGCTTTACCGCGATGAGAAACCGCACGCTTTTCGTCCTTTGTCAGCTCTGCCGCCGTTTTCCCTAATTCCGGCACATAGAAGATCGGGTCATAGCCAAATCCTCCCTGGCCTGCTTCAGCGCGGGTGATTTCACCTTCCCAGCTGCCGTGGAATACCAGCGGGGTTGGGTCTTCAGCGTGGCGCAGATAGACCAGCACGCAGTGGAACTGCGCCTGGCGCTGGCCATCCGGCACGGGATCCAGCGTGACCAGCAGCTTGTCAAGATTCTGCTGGTCGCTGGCGTCAAGACCCGCGTAGCGCGCCGAGTAGATTCCCGGTGCGCCGCCGAGCGCATCGACCGCCAGACCGGAGTCGTCGGCAATCGCCGGCAGGCCGGTGACGGCTGCCGCGTGGCGCGCTTTCAGAATGGCATTCTCAATAAAGGTCAGGCCGGTCTCTTCGGCTGACTCCACGCCCAGTTCCGTCTGCGCCACGATATCAAGGCCAAACGCGGCCAGCAGGTCAGCCAGTTCACGAACTTTACCGGGGTTGCCGGTGGCGAGTACGACTTTTTGCATAGTTAATCCACAACAATGAAGAGTGATATAACCGGGAATTTTGCCCTACAGGAAGGCGACCAACGCACCTGTAGGGTAAAAGGCGACGGTTAGATTAGAACTGGGCCCAGCCTGGGATGTATTCAAGGCCTAAGAAATTCAGCATGTAGAGGATCAGGATCACCGCCATTGCTGAGAAATCGATGCCGCCCATCGCCGGAATAATGCGGCGCACCGGGGCCATTAACGGCTCGGTCAGCTGGATCAGCACGTAGTCAACCGGGTTGCGCCCCTGGCTTATCCAGCTCATCAGTGAGCGCACGATGATCACCCAGAACACTAGCACGCCGGCGGCTTTCACCAGGATAACCAGGCCGAGGTAGAGGAAGATCGGATCCGGCACGAACAGACGCAGCAGCACCGGCCCCAGCAGTACGCTGACGATATACGCAATCAGCAGGGAAGCGCTATCCAGCGGCCCGATAGAGGGGATAATGCGTCGCAGCGGTTTTACCACCGGCTGAGTGATTTTCACCACAAACTGTGAGAACGGGTTGTAGAAGTCGCAGCGCGCCCACTGCATCCAGATGCGCAGTAACAACACTTTGATATAAATCGCCATCACGGTTGTTACCAGAAAGATCAACGCTAGCATGAGGTTCCTCAGTTGTTGTGATTAGCAGCGGCCTGACCGTAGTCGCGCGCGCCGAAAATTGCAGTGCCAATACGCACCATGGTACTGCCCGCTGCTATAGCAGCAGCCATATCGTCACTCATTCCCAGCGACAGGGTGTCGACGCCGGGGTAATCCTGTTGCAGCTGCGTGAAAGCCTGCGCCATCTGCTGACACACCGCCAGCTGGCGTGCGTAGTCGCTTTCCGGCGCCGGGATTGCCATCAGCCCGCGCAGTTTCAGACGCGGCATTTCCGCTATCTGCTGAGCAAGCGCAGGCAGGTCAGCCAGCATAATGCCTGATTTACTCTGTTCGTCACTGATATTTACCTGAATCAGAACATTCAGTGCGTCTAACCCTGCCGGGCGCTGGTCGTTAAGGCGGCTGGCAATGCGCAGACGGTCAACGGTGTGGCACCAGTCAAAGTGCTCCGCCACCAGCCGACTCTTGTTGGATTGCAGCGGACCGATAAAGTGCCAGGTGAGTGCAGGATTAGCCAGCAGCTGGATTTTATCCACTCCTTCCTGCACGTAGTTTTCGCCGAAGCAGCGCTGCCCGGCAGCCACTGCTTCTTCGATCGCGCTCGCGGGTTTGGTTTTGCTCACTGCAAGCAGCGTAATCTCTTTCGGATCGCGCCCGCACTGTGCTGCCGCCGCTGAGATCCGCAGCTGGACTTGCTGTAAGTTGTGCTCAATCGAAGTCATAGTCAGGGAGAAAATATGGATATTGAAGAAATTGTGGCCCTTAGTGTAAAGCATAATGCAGGCGATCTGCACCTTTGCAGTGGTCATTATCCCTTCTGGCGCTGTAATGGTCGCCTGGAGCGCATTGAGGGGGAAGGGGTGATGCGCGATGAGTGGCTGGAGAGCTTCGCGCTGCGCTGGCTGAGCACGGCCCAGCATCAGGAGCTGGCGCGTAGCGGGCAGGTGGATTTTGCCCTGACCATGCCGGATGGCGTGCGGCTGCGCGCCAACCTGTTTCGTCAGCGCTGCGGCCTGTCGCTGGCGCTGCGCCTGATTGCCAGCCACTGTCCGCCGCTGGAAGCGCTGCACCTGCCCGCCATCAGCCAGACGCTGCTACAGCTTCAGGAGGGGCTGGTGCTGGTCGTCGGCGCGACGGGCAGCGGCAAGTCGACCACGCTGGCGGCGCTGATTGCGGCGATGAATCAGCAGCAGCGCCGCCATATCCTGACGCTGGAGGACCCGATCGAGTTTCTGCACAGCAGCGCGCAGTCGCTGATCCAGCAGCGTGAAATGGGCCAGCACTTTACCCGCTTTGGTGATGGGCTGCGCGCGGCGCTGCGTGAGGACCCTGATGTGATCCTGCTGGGGGAGCTGCGTGATGCCGAGACAATCCAGCTGGCGCTGACCGCCGCGGAGACCGGGCACCTGGTGCTGGCGACGCTGCACACCCGCGGCGCCGCTCAGGCGGTGGAGCGGCTGGTGGATGTGTTTCCGGGCAGCGAAAAGAATCTGGTGCGCAGCCAGCTGGCAGGCAGTTTACAAGCGGTGATCGCTCAGCGTTTAGTGGCGGCGCAGCAGGGGCGGGTAGCGCTGTTCGAGGTGTTGGTCAACAGCCCGGCAGTGGCGAACCTGATCCGCGAGGGTAAAACACACCAGCTGCCCGCGCTATTGCAGACCGGCAGTCAGCTGGGGATGCAGACCTTCGAGCAGAGCATGGCGGAGCGGCAGAGAAGGGGATTATTAGGTTAAGTTGACTCAGCAGCGGTCGAGGCATGCCTCGACCCTACGGCGATGTTGTAGGGGGCAGGCGTGCCTGACCCGATGACATTTACGAATAATTATTCTCGAACCAGCTCTCCAGGATAATCACCGCAGAGAGCGAGTCGACGCTGCCTTTGCTCAGGGCGCGAAAGCCGCCGCGTTCAAACAGTTCGGCGCGTGCCTCGACGGTGCTGAGGCGCTCATCGTGCAGATCAACCTGTACGCCAAAGCGGCCGTGCAGGCGGTTGGCGAACTTACGCGCCCGTGCGGTGAGAGGTTGCTCGGTTCCATCCATATTGAGCGGTAACCCCACCACCACGCGGTCCGGCTGCCACTCTTTCAGCAGCGCTTCAATTTTGTTCCAGTCGGGAACGCCATCGTTGGCCTTCAGTGCAGCCAGCGGGCGGGCGGTACCGGTCAGCTGCTGGCCAATGGCCACGCCAATGCTTTTGGTTCCGAAGTCGAAAGAGAGCAGAGTCTGAGGGCTCATCAGGCGTGCCCTGCATCACTGGCGATATTGTGGATATCCACGCCAATACTTTTCGCCGCTTCACGCCAGCGCTCGGCAATACGCGTGTGGAACAGGATATTGCTGTTGGCCGGGGTGGTGAGCCACGCATTCTCCAGCAGCTCGGTTTCCAGCTGGTCTTTCTCCCAGGCGCAATAGCCCAGCGCCACCAGCACGTGCTCGGGCTGCTCGGGCGTGCCCAGCGTTTCCAGGACGTCACGCGAAGTGGTGATCACGGTGTTATCCGACACCCGAATGCTGGAGGAAAAGGTTTTCTGCGCCGAATGCAGAATAAATCCGCGATCTTCCGCCAGCGGACCGCCGGCAAACACCGGCTTATCCAGCTTCGCTTCGCTATCACGCGGTGCCGGGGAGATTTTCAATTTTTGCAGGATGCCGTCAACCGTCAGGTTTTCCATCGGTTTGTTGACGATTATCCCCATCGCTCCATCACTATTATGTTCACAGATATAGACCACTGAACGTTTGAACAGCGGGTCCTGCAGCGTAGGCATGGCAATCAAAAAGTGATGCTGTAAATTCATACTTAATGTTCTGTAGTCTGGTTAACGCCCGGGCTCTAAAGCCCGGGCGTTAAGGGTGAGCAGCGGGGCAATCCGGCCCCGCCGCAACAATCAGGCCAGGCGTTTTTCGATCGCATCCATCAGCATACCCGTGATAGAAATCGGGAATGCGGCTTCGATCTCGCGAACGCAGGTTGGACTGGTCACATTAATTTCCGTCAGCTTGTCGCCAATAATATCCAGACCGACAAAGATCAGTCCTTTTGCTTTCAGGGTTGGACCAACACGGCGGGCAATCTCCCAGTCGCTTTCGGTCAGCGGACGCGCTTCGCCACGACCACCTGCCGCCAGGTTGCCACGGGTTTCGCCCGATTTTGGAATTCGCGCCAGGCAGTAAGGCACCGGCTCACCATCCACGACCAGCACGCGCTTGTCACCGTCTTTGATGCCGGGAATGAAGTTCTGCGCCATGCAGTAGAAGCTGCCGTGTTGGGTCAGCGTTTCGATAATCACCGACAGGTTAGGATCTTCTTTCTTCACGCGGAAAATGGACGCCCCACCCATGCCGTCCAGCGGCTTCAGGATGATGTCGCCGTGCTGCTGCCAGAATTCACGGATCTGGCTGGCGTTGCGGGTCACCAGCGTATCCGGCGTCAGCTCGGCAAACCATGCGGTGAACAGCTTCTCGTTACAGTCGCGCAGGCTCTGCGGCTTATTGACGATCAGCGTGCCTTTCTCTTCTGCACGCTCAAGGATGTAGGTGGCATAGATGAATTCGGTATCAAACGGCGGATCCTTACGCATCAGCACCACATTGAGATCGGACAGGGGGATGTCCTGCTCGCTGCCAAATTCAAACCACTTATCAACGTTCTGCTCAACGCTCAGCAGACGGGTACGCGCACGGCCTTCACCGCCACGCAGATAGAGATCGTTCATCTCCATGTAGTGAATTTCATAACCACGGCGCTGAGCTTCAAGCAGCATGGCGAAGCTGGTGTCTTTTTTTATGTTGATGGAAGTAATCGGGTCCATCACGATGCCAAGCTTGATCATTCTTTTCTCCACTACGCTCTAAATTAGTTAGCTGTGTTTAACCCAAATCACCAAAGCGCACCTGCAGGGCGGTAATGGCCGTCAGGGCGGTGGTTTCGGTACGCAATACGCGCGGCCCGAGCAGGATATCGGTAAAGCCGTGCTGCGCTGTCATGTTGATTTCATCCGCTGACAGTCCGCCTTCCGGGCCAATCAACAGGCGAACACGCTCAACCGGCAGCGGTAAGGTATTAATACTGTGTTCTGCCCGCGGATGAAGATTTAATTTTAACCCGCTATCCTGCTCGGCACACCAGGCGTCAAGTGCCATCGCGGGTCGAACCTCCGGCACGCTGTTGCGTCCGCACTGTTCGCACGCGGCAATGGCGATTTTCTGCCACTGCTGGATTTTTTTCGCCAGTCGATCGGCATCCAGCTTTACGCCACAGCGTTCAGAAAACAAGGGGGTAATGACATTTACTCCGAGTTCTACCGCTTTCTGGATGGTGAACTCCATCTTTTCACCGCGTGACATGACCTGCCCCAGGTGCAGGTGCAGCGGTGACTCGCGGCTGTCGGCGCGGCTTGCGGTGATTTTGACGCGCACATTTTTTTTATCGGCCTGAATAATCTCGGCGGAAAAAGTCAGATTTGTGCCATCGAACAATTCCAGGTGCTGGCCCGGCGCCATGCGCAGTACGCGCCCGATATGGTTTGCCGCATCGTCATTCAGGGCGAATTCACTGCCCACGTCTAAAGCTTCGGGGTGATAAATGCGGGGTATACGCATGGAAATCCTGTTGAAAGTTATCAAATCGCTGTGATTGCGGCTTAGTGTAGGTCAGTGATTTTACCGCTGGCAAGCTCGCTGTACATACGGATTGTGGTTGCCCTGTACGCTGGCAATACGCTCATCGCGCTCACACTCCCACTGGCTGACCGGATAGAGTTTATTCCAGGCGGTCATCAGCTGCGTTTGCTGCTTCGACATACTCAACTGGTAGCGGTCGCGCATGTAAAACCAGGTGCGGGCAATGGCGCCGCGCGCCCTGGCGGGTGGCTCGGCGAGCTTATTTTTGAAGTCGACCTTCATCGCGCACTGACCGTACTGCTGCTCCCCACCGTTCCACTGGCCGTACATAAAGTTGCCGCGGTCGCCGTTCACCTCACCAATCGATGGTTGCAGGTTGTGCAGGTCAGTTTCGATACGGCGATAACCGCTATCTTTGGCACAGTTTTTACGCCCGCCGTTCTGCCAGCACTGGCGCTGATGGCCAAAGCTCCAGGCCGGAACCACGTGCTCCCACTCGATGCGCCCGGCGCGATTAGCGTCTTTACGTACCTGGTAACCGCAGGACGCGAGGTCCGGCACGCCTTTTTTTCCGTGCCAGGTAATTTTACAGCCGCAGTAAAAGCTACCAGGGGCGGCGGCATTGATCTGCGCCGCATAGGCTTTAGCCTGGCTGAAGCTATTCTGGTGATAGTTATCCAGGCTGAGTGCCTGGGTAAAGAAGGAGGGAAGCAGCAGGGTAACAGCCAAAACGGCCCAAATTTTGCGAGACATATTCCAGTAAATCTGTAATCCATGAAAGAGGCGTGGAGAGTAACAGAAGTACCCGTAATTACGAATAATTGGCTGAGATATCAGCCCGATATCGACTGATTATTAGACGAAATGAGGTTTTTTAAGAATCCTGGAAATCACCCGCTGTTAAAATATCTCCGCACTTCAGGCAGCGATATTCGCTCTCGCCACGCATCACCCGGTTATGACGGCGTACGGAGAGCTGGTGCTGCTGACAGCGGCAGCGATAGGGGTAAGCACGGCTGCGCACCGAGCTGATTTCAAACTGATGGGTGCGGCGTGCGGGGACGCCGAGCACGCTCTCCATCATCCACTTCCACTCTTTGCCGTGCGGGGCCACGCGACCAAAGTGCTTCCATACCAGCAGGTGTGCCAGCTCGTGCGGCACCACCTCATCGATAAACGCCTGCTGATTCTCCAGCAGCAGTACCGGGTTGAGGCGGATTTCCCAGCTTTGCAGCCATGCTGTGCCCGCCGCGGTGCCGCGCTGCTGATAGACCAGCGCCGGTTCCGGGTAGCTACGCTCCAGGCGCAGGTTAGCCTGCTGCAATTTTTCACGCAGCTGGCGCATAACCGCCTGTTGCAGGGCGATGGGGAGTCTCTGAGGTTTCATCAGGGCAAGGATACGGTGGGATGAGGGGATAAGCAATAAGCTGGCCGGGTTGCCCCGGCCAGAGTTTAGGTCAGTTATCGCTGACCGATATCACGCAGTTTTTTACCGCCTAACAGATTGCGTTCGATGTGCTCCAGCGAAACGTTTTTCGTTTCCGGGATCAGGGCAATCGTCAGCACGATGAAGAACAGGTTCAGCGCCGCGTAGACCCAGAAGGTGTTGGCGTTGCCGAGGTTGTTCAGCATGGTCAGGAAGGTGGCGCCAACGATCATGTTAGCAATCCAGTTAGTGGCGGTGGAAACGGTGATACCGAAATCGCGCCCTTTCAGCGGCTGGATTTCAGAACAGAGTACCCAGATCAGCGGACCGGCACTCATGGCGAAGCCAACGATAAACATCAGCAGCATGGCGATTGCGAAGTACTGTGCGGTGTCGGAGTGAATACCCACATGCAGCATGGTACCCAGAATACCCATCCCCAGCGCCATCACCATAAAGCCGAGGATCAGCGTCGGCTTACGGCCCCAGCGGTCAACCAGGCCGATAGCAATAAAGGTGGCCAGCACGTTCACCAGACCGACAATCACCGTACCCCACATCTGCTGCGTGGTATTGGTGAAACCGGCAATCTCAAAGATTTTCGGCGCGTAGTACATGATGACGTTCATCCCGGTGAACTGCTGCATCACCTGCAGCAGCACGCCCAGATAAACCGCACGGCGGAAGTTACTGTTGTCTTTGAACAGCGACCAGCCGGACTGCTTGATCTTCAGGCTTTCACGGATCTCATCCAGCTCACGTTTGGCCTGCTCGCTGGTATCACGCAGGCGGTCCAGCACGCGCTGGGCGCTACGGAAGTCACCTTTCGCCGCCAGCCAGCGTGGGCTGTTAGGCAGGAAGAAGACGCCAACCAGCAGCAGCAGGGCAGGGATGGTAATCACGCCCAGCATCCAGCGCCATTCGCCGGTGAAGCTAAAGGCGGTATCGGAAAGATACGCACCGAGAATACCGATGGTGATCATCAGCTGGTACAGCGAAATCATACTGCCGCGAATTTTCTCCGGGGCGATTTCAGACAGGTACAGCGGGGCGGTATAGGAAGCAACACCGACCGCCAGGCCCAGCAGGACGCGGGCAACAATCAGCATTTCCGGGTTTGGCGAAAATGCGGACCACAGGGAGCCGATAACGAACAGCACCGCGCCGATCATCAGGCTCTTTTTACGACCAAGATAGGAAGACATCCAGCCGCTGCCGACGGCACCGATGGCGGCACCAAACATCATTGAGCTGACGATCCACTCCTGCTGATGCGCAGTGACGTTGAAGTCTTTCGCGATGAAAGGTAATGCACCGGCGATAACGCCAATATCCAGGCCGAACAGCAGACCGGCCAGGGCTGCAAGAAAACAGACGAACAGGGTCATGGCCTTGTTCGATGTTCTGCTGCGTTTTTTATTATCAGGCATAACGCCTCCGTTTAGGTAGTACCGCTTGTTGTTGTTATAGATGTTAGAAAACCCAGGCGCATCAGACTGTGCTTCAGATCACACTGGTGTAATCGCTTACACACCAGAAGTATCTGAAAATGCCTTTTTTCCCTGCCGCTGCGCTTTGTAACCTGTAAGTCATAGCAATTTATAGTGTGTATTATTTCGCAGCCCAATCAACATCAGACAGTGCTGAAAATAGCGCATTTTATGTCGAAATGTTAAGAGAGGAAAATCTTAATTATCAGAAAAGTAAGATATTTATAAATGTAACCGCTATCATCTCGCCAATAAAAAAAGGGGCACCCGAAGGTACCCCTTTGAAACTGTTAGCCGAAAAGGTTATTTCAGGCCGGCAGCTTCACGCAGCTGGGCTGCTTTGTCGGTTTTTTCCCAAGGGAAATGTTCGCGACCAAAGTGACCGTAAGCGGCAGTTTCGCGATAGATCGGATGCAGCAGGTCCAGCATCTGGATCAGACCGTAAGGGCGCAGGTCGAAGAACTCGCGCACCAGCAGGGTCAGGGTTTCGGTGGAGATTTTCTCGGTGCCGAAGGTTTCCACCATGATTGAGGTGGGTTCTGCCACGCCGATAGCGTAGGAAACCTGAATTTCACAGCGATCGGCCAGACCGGCAGCAACGATGTTTTTCGCCACGTAGCGCGCAGCATAGGCCGCCGAACGGTCCACTTTTGACGGATCCTTACCTGAGAATGCACCGCCGCCGTGACGAGCCATGCCGCCGTAGGTATCAACGATAATCTTACGTCCGGTCAGACCGCAGTCACCCATTGGGCCACCGATAACGAAACGGCCAGTCGGGTTGATATGATATTTGGTGCTGGCGTTGACCCACTCAGCAGGCAGAACCGGCTTGATGATCTCTTCCATCACCGCTTCCTGCAGATCTTTCTGCGAGATATCTTCCGCGTGCTGAGTCGACAGCACTACCGCGTCAATGCCCACGATCTTACCGTCATCGTACTGGAAGGTGATCTGGCTTTTTGCATCCGGGCGCAGCCACGGCAGCGTGCCGCTTTTACGCACTTCTGCCTGGCGCTGCACCAGACGGTGAGCGTAGGTCACGGGAGCTGGCATCAGCACGTCGGTTTCGTTGGTGGCATAGCCAAACATCAGGCCCTGGTCGCCTGCACCCTGTTCCAGCGGATCGGTACGGTCAACGCCCTGGTTAATATCAGGTGACTGCTTGCCAATGGCGCTCAGTACGGCGCAGGAGTTGGCATCAAAGCCCATATCAGAATGAACATAGCCAATATCACGCACGGTCTGACGCGTGATCTCTTCGATATCAACCCATGCGCTGGTGGTGATTTCACCGCCGACCAGCACCATGCCGGTTTTCACATAGGTCTCGCACGCAACGCGGGCTTTCGGATCCTGCTCGAGGATGGCATCGAGCACGGCATCAGAAATCTGGTCGGCGATTTTATCAGGATGTCCTTCTGATACGGACTCGGATGTAAAAAGGTGTTTAGCCATTTTATTCTTTACCTTGACTTGAACGGGTGGAAGATCGACTGCATAGCGCAAAGACTGGAAACCAGCCGGTCACTCAGAATTAGCGCCCCCACAGGCAAAGCCATGAGCAGTAATACAAGACGCTTAGAAGTTAACCAGTATAGACGGATTAACATCTGGACGGCTATTTTAGGTTACACGCTAAGCGGATTGCCAGTTTTTTTTGCTTAAAGGATTTTTCAGTTAGCGTAAAGAGTGGCAATTAATCCTGACAGGGGTCGCATTTAGCACAGTAAGATTTTGCAATTTCACAGGGTTAGCTGTATAAAACGCCGCGCCTGCCGTTGCGGTTTTGACTTGCGCCGCACCAGACTGTCAGTCACCGTGTTTTTACTGACTTTCAGCCTCAGTTCTTGCTTTTCCACACACTGGTTAAACTGTCACAACACCACGATATTCTCGGATTATCCTGAGTATTGTCCCTGTTGGCTCTCTGGCTGGTGATACGGAGTCCGCGACTTGTTTTACGATGTTATACTGCATAAGCCGACTCTTCGCTCTCAGCCTGTCGGGCTGAACCGGGCGACGGTCGATGATTTCTTGCTACAGGATGCTCCTGTAGCTGCTGGCTGTTTTGCTTCATTACAACTTGAGGTTCGCGATGTCTGACGACATGAAGAATATTAAGGGTTCGTCAGCTGGCGAACAGGGTGTACTCCGCTCGATGCAGGAGGTAGCAATGAGCGATCAAGATGCCAGCCGCATGCTGCGCACTTACAATATTGCCTGGTGGGGCAATAACTACTACGACGTCAACGAGCTGGGCCATATCAGCGTCTGCCCGGATCCGGATGTACCGGAAGCGCGCGTCGATCTCGCGAAGCTGGTGAAAGAGCGCGAAGCCGAAGGCCAGCGTTTGCCCGCCCTGTTCTGCTTCCCCCAAATTCTGCAGCACCGCCTGCGTTCGATTAACGCCGCGTTTAAACGCGCGCGCGAGTCTTACGGCTATCGCGGTGACTACTTCCTGGTTTACCCGATTAAGGTTAACCAGCATAAGCGCGTTATCGAGTCGCTTATCAACTCCGGCGAGCCGCTGGGCCTGGAAGCCGGTTCCAAAGCCGAGCTGATGGCCGTGCTGGCCCATGCGGGCATGACGCGTTCGGTGATCGTCTGTAACGGCTATAAAGACCGTGAATATATCCGCCTCGCGCTGATCGGCGAAAAGATGGGCCACAAGGTCTATCTGGTGCTGGAAAAAATGACCGAGGTGAAACTGGTCCTCGAAGAGGCGGAGCGCCTGAATGTGGTGCCGCGCCTTGGTATCCGCGCGCGCCTGGCATCGCAGGGTTCCGGTAAATGGCAGTCGAGCGGCGGGGAGAAATCCAAGTTTGGCCTCTCTGCCACTCAGGTACTGAAGCTGGTAGAGATCATGCGCGAAGCGGGCCGTATGGAGAGCCTGCAGCTGCTGCACTTCCACCTCGGTTCGCAGATGGCCAACATCCGCGATATCGCCACCGGCGTGCGCGAGTCGGCGCGTTTCTACGTTGAGCTGGCGAAGCTCGGCGTCAATATCCAGTGCTTCGACGTGGGCGGCGGTCTGGGCGTTGACTATGAAGGCACCCGCTCGCAGAGCGACTGCTCGGTCAACTACGGCCTGAACGAATATGCCAACAATGTTATCTGGGCGATTGGCGATGCCTGTGAAGAGCACGGCCTGCCGCATCCAACGGTGATTACTGAATCGGGCCGCGCCGTGACAGCGCACCACACCGTACTGGTTTCCAACATCATTGGTGTGGAACGCAACGAGTTCAGCGAGCCGCAGCCGCCGCAGGCAGATTCCCCGCGTCCGATTGTCAGCATGTGGGATACCTGGCAGGAGATGCACGAGCCGAATAACCGCCGCTCGCTGCGCGAATGGCTGCACGACAGCCAGATGGACCTGTTTGACATCCATACCGGTTATTCGCAGGGGACTTACGATCTGACCCAGCGCGCCTGGGCGGAGCAGCTCTATCTCAGCATTTGCCACTATATTCAGCAGCATCTGGACCCGAGCAACCGCGCGCACCGTCCGATTATTGACGAACTGCAGGAGCGCATGGCGGATAAGATTTACGTCAACTTCTCACTGTTCCAGTCGATGCCGGATGCATGGGGTATTGACCAGCTGTTCCCGGTGATGCCGCTGGAAGGGCTGAATCAGGTGCCGGAGCGCCGTGCGGTGCTGCTGGACATCACCTGTGACTCGGACGGCACCATCGACCACTATGTTGACGGCGACGGTATTGCCACCACCATGCCGATGCCGCAGTACGATATTGATAACCCGCCGATGCTGGGCTTCTTCATGGTCGGGGCGTATCAGGAGATCCTCGGCAACATGCACAACCTGTTCGGCGACACCGAAGCGGTCGACGTGTTTGCCTTCCCTGATGGCAGCGTGGAAGTTCAGCTGTCCGATGAAGGGGATACCGTGGCGGACATGCTGGAGTATGTGCAGCTGAACCCGGCCGAGCTGCTGACCCACTTCCGTAATCAGATCAAACAGAGCGATCTGGATGAGGAGCTGCGTGCGCAGTTCCTGGAAGAGTTCGAAGCCGGTTTATACGGCTACACTTATCTGGAAGACGAATAATCTTCCGGCGCTGCGCGCTATTAAAGGCGCGCAGCAAATAAGAAGCCTCCAGCCAGGCACTCAGTGCCGAGAGTGAAGGAGTCGAATATGGGTTTGCTTGACGGTTTACTAAAAAGTGCGTTGGGCGGCGGCGGCGGTAACGCGGCCGGTGGACTTAACGCGGGACAGTTTCAGGCCATCTGGGAATGGATTCAGGAGCAGGGCGGCATTGAAGTGCTGTTTAATAAGTTTCAGCAGGGCGGTCTTGGTGCCATTCTGAACTCCTGGATTGGCAACGGCCAGAATGCAGCGATTGGCAGCGGTGAAATTCAGTCGGCGTTTGGCGGTGGCGAGATCCAGTCGCTGGCGGATAAGCTGGGCACCGATCGACAGGGGGCCACCGATCTGCTCAGCCAGTTCCTGCCGAACTTTGTCGACGGTATTTCGCCGGGTGGTGAAGTGAAGCCGGAAGTGAAGTCCGGTTCTGCCGATTTAGGTAACTTTGTTAACGATATTTTTAAACGTTAAACCAGGTTAAAATAGTGCTTAATCAATCCCTTCCTCGTCGGGCTTAACGACGCGGTGGGGATTTTTTTTCATCTTTTTTTTGGTCAGTCAGAGAGGAACAGCTATGTATAACACCCTGGGTAATCAGTACGATAACTCGCTGGTGTCTAACGCCTTTGGTTTTATGCGTTTCCCGGTTAACTTCCAGCCCTACGACAGCGATGCCGAGTGGGTGATTACCGGCGTACCGTTTGATGCCGCAACCTCCGGCCGCCCGGGCAGCCGCCTCGGCCCCGGCGCTATCCGCCAGATTTCGACCAACCTCGCCTGGGAAGGCTGCCGCTGGCCGTGGGAGTTTGACCTGCGTCAGCGCCTGAACGTGATTGACTGCGGCGATCTGGTGTATGCCTTCGGTGATTCACAGGATCTGAGCGACAAGCTGCAGGCGCACGCTGAGAAGCTGCTGGCGAACGGCAAGCGTATGCTGACCTTTGGCGGCGACCATTACATCTCGCTGCCGCTGCTGCGCGCCCATGCCAAAACTTTCGGTAAGATGGCGCTGGTGCACTTTGATGCGCACACCGATACCTACTCTAACGGCCCGACCTTTGACCACGGCACCATGTTCTATACGGCACCGAAAGAAGGGCTGATCTCACCGGAGCATTCCGTGCAGATCGGTATTCGTACCGAGTTTGATAAGTCACTGGGCTTTAACGTACTGGATGCCGCGCAGATCAACGATCGCAGCGTCGACGATATTCTGGCGCAGGTGAAGCAGATTGTGGGCGACCTGCCAATCTACCTGACGTTTGATATCGACTGCCTCGACCCGGCACATGCACCGGGCACCGGTACTCCGGTGATCGGCGGCCTGACCAGTGACAAGGCCAGCAAGCTGATCCGCGGTTTGCAGGGTATGAATATCGTGGGGATGGATCTGGTCGAAGTCGCACCGGGCTACGACCAGTCTGATATTACCGCGCTGGCGGCGGCCAGCCTGGCGCTGGATATGCTGCACGTGCAGGCTTCCAACAAAGGTTAATCATTCTGCCCCGCGGCGGTAAATGCGCTGCGGGGTAAATACTCCCTCTCTCTGCCCCCAAATTAACCCTGCTCTTAATTCACGCCGAAGAGAGCGTGACCCTGCCGTTAATAGTGGTTTTTTTAAAATCCTCCCGGAAGTTGCCATAATTGTTTTACTGATGAAACTTTCAATTATTCTTATTCAACGGTGATAATTAGCCAGGGAAAATACTTTTGCACTGGCTATAACGCTGAAGGTCGCTTTGTTGCTGTTTTAAAAGAATATCTTTCGCTGCTGTTGTCTGGATCTGATTTTTGCTACAGATTTGATTTAATGCGGTGAATTTATTTTATTTCGTGATCTCTTGCACGTTTACTTTAAATAAAAATATTCTTGCTTAATTTTTAGCAAATATCGCCTATTGACGCTTAACCCTCCGCTTCTATATTGACCGTATTAGATGGGAAACAAAGTTTTATATATGAAACTGATGCTGGAGTTAAATAATGAGCTGGAGCCCTATTTGTCATATTTCGCAGGTGCAGGCCGATTTTCCCTTCGCCGGCAATATTGATGGCCAGGAGATCGGGATATATCTGGTCGAGGGTGAATATTACGCGCTGGAGGATATCTGCCCGCATGCATATGCCCTGCTGAGCCAGGGGTTTGTAGAGGATGGCAAAGTGGAGTGCCCGCTGCATGAGGCTGTTTTTGATATCAGAACGGGACGCTGCCTGCGTGAACCGGGGGAACGCGACCTGAAACGCTATCCATTACGGATAGTCGATAACCAGATTCAAATCACTGTCGTTGCGGAGGATGAGCAACCATGAGTCATCAAGCGGAATTTAATCCACATTTGCCGCAAAGCTGGCAATTCACTCCCCCTAAAGAGGGGGGCAATGGTGCCATCCATCAGCCGGGTGAATATCAAAATATTATCTGGCAGACGCGTCGTCGTGAACCTGATGCCTTTGAAATCGCCCTGATTAGCGCACTGGAAACGCTGTTTTCCCAGGATAAAAACACACTGGAACAGCTGGTGGAGGCGCTCAATCAGCAGCGGATCTTCGACCGCGGCGGTAAGCCGTGGAGCGATGCCAGCTTCCGCGAGTTTTTACAGGTTAACGGTTACTGAACCGGGAGGCGAAGATGAGCGACGTACAGAAATATCTCGATCAAGGATTACGCGGTCTCTGGTATCCGGTGCTGGCGAGCTGGGAAGTACACTCGGCGCCGCTGGGGATAACACGACTGGGGCAGCAGCTGGTGGTATGGCGCGATGCCGAAGGCAAACTGCAGGCGCTGGAAGATCGCTGTCCGCACCGCGGTGCGCGTCTGTCGATGGGCTGGAACCTCGGCGACCGTATTGCCTGCTGGTATCACGGCGTGGAAGTGGCGGGCAGCGGTACGGTGAAAGATGTACCGGCTGTTGACCGCTGCCCGCTGGTTGGCCAGACGTGCGTGCGCGCCTATCCGGTGCAGGAAGCGCATGGCGCAATCTTTATCTGGTTTGGCGTGACCGCAGAGGATCCACCCACGGAGCTGGTGTTCCCGCAGGAGCTGGCCGACAGCAAGTCTTACAGCAATTTCCTCTGTACCGCTGCATGGAACTGCAATTATCAGTACGCGCTGGAAAACGTGATGGATCCGATGCACGGCACCTACCTCCACTCGTCTTCGCATTCGATGGCGGACGGTGACCGTAAGGCGGATATGTCACTGCAACCCACTGAAACCGGGTTCCTGTTCCAGAAGGATGGGCAAAAAGGGGTGAATTTTGACTGGGTGGAGTTTGGCGAAAGTGGTGTGCAGTGGATGCGGCTCTCTATCCCCTATCAGAAACGTTTTGGACCGGGCGGCCCGTTCTGGATCATCGGCATGGCGGTGCCGGAAAGCCAGGAGAGCTGCCGCGTGTTCTTCTGGCGCATTCGCCAGGTTGAGGGCTGGCAGCGTGATATGTGGCGCTTCTTCTACCGCAACCGGCTGGAGAAGCTGCACTGGGACGTGCTGGAACAGGACCGGATTATCCTTGAGTCAATGGCCCCGGCTGCGCGTAACCATGAATATCTCTATCAGCATGATGTCGGGCTGTCACGCCTGCGCCGCAACATGCAGAAAGCGGCGAGGCAGCAGCTGGCAAGACTGGCAGAGTTAGCAGCCCAGGAGACCTCGTAATGGGCGGGCTGCTGGCAGGAAAACGCATCGTCATCACCGGTGCGGCGCGTGGCCTGGGCTGGCAGTTTGCTCAGGATATTGCAGGCCAGGGGGCACGCGTAGTGATGCTCGATATTCTTGCAGCCGAGCTGGAAGCCAGTGCTGAGCAGCTGCGCAAGCAGGGTGCGCGAGTCGAAGCGCTGCCGCTGGATATTGCCGACCCGCAGGCGATTAACGACGTTATGCAGCTTGTCGCCCGCGAGGGCGGCATTGATGGGCTGGTCAATAATGCCGCGCTGGCGACCGGCGTTGGTGGCAAAAACATGCTGGAGTACGACATTGAGCTGTGGGACCGGGTGATGCAGGTCAATGTGCGTGGCAGCTGGCTGGTTTCGAAAGCGGCGGTGCCGCTGATGAAACGCGGTGGAAAAATCGTTAACGTCGCGTCGGATACCGCCCTATGGGGCGCGCCGAACCTGCTGGCATATGTTGCCAGTAAGGGCGCGATTATTGCGATGACGCGCTCCATGGCGCGGGAACTGGGAGAGCGCGGGCTGTGCGTCAACGCCATTGCCCCAGGGCTGACGCGCGTCGCCGCCACAGAGTACGTGCCGGCGGCGCGGCATCAGCTGTATGAGCAGGGGCGCGCGCTCGCCGGAGCGCAGCATCCGCAGGACGTCAGCGGTAGCGTGATTTGGCTGTTGTCATCGCTGTCTGATTTCGTTACCGGGCAGCTGCTGCCGGTCAACGGTGGATTTGTTTTTAACTGAGGTGCAGGAGTCGTTATGTCTGAAGCATCAAGCTGCCGCTACCTGATCCCGGGATTAGATCGCGGGTTGCAGCTGCTACTCGCCTTCGGCGCGCAGCAGCGCGAAATGACCTTCGCCGAGCTACACCGGCTGGTCGACATGCCAAAAGCCAGCGCTTACCGCGTGGTGCAGACTCTGGAGCACCTTGGTTTTTTACAGCGTAACCCGCGTAACAACACCTTTACTCTTGGCATGATGGTGCTGCGACTGGGGTTTGAATATATCGCCTCGCTGGACGTAGCGCAGGCGGGGCAGCCGGTGATTGAGCAGCTGCGCGACCGCAGCCTGTGCAACAGCCATCTGGCGATTCGCGATGGGCGCGATGTGATTTATATCGCCCGCGTCAGCGCCGCAGGTGCGCGGATTAATCAGGTTAGCGTCGGTTCACGGCTGCCGGTTCACTGCACTTCCCTCGGCAGGGTGCTGCTAACCGATCTGAGCCGCAGCGATTTTGAACAGCTCTATCCGGAGCCGCTGATTGAAGGCGCAGCCCAGGTGCCATCCCAGGATCGTGAAACGCTGTGGGAGATGGTACAGCAGGATAACCAGCGCGGTTATGTGATTGGTGAATCCTTCTTTCGTCCGGGAATTTCGTCGATTGTTTACCCGATCTTCGGGCCCAGAAGTCGGGTGGCGGCAGTGGTCAGCATCATGGTGCCAATGCATGAAATTCCGGCCGCTGACCGCAGGCATTTGCAGCAGCTGGTGGCCGATGCCGCGATGAAAATCTCCGGCTTGTTAGGGCATCACGCCCAGGCTGGCTAACCCAATAACTGCGTAAATTTTTCAGGCGCTTAACCGCGTCGGGGATCTCTACGTCCAGATTCGTCATTTTGAACAAAAAAGAGGCAGAGAGCATGCGCGTAACTGGAATTGAAAAGCTGGAATTTGGCGTTGAAGACCCGCCACTGTGCAGCAAGTTCATCCGTGATTTTGGCCTGTCGCCGGTGAACGGCAGCGATCGTCTGTTTCAAACCCTGAGCGGCGCACAGGTTGAATTCAGCCCGCTGGACAATCCTGACCTGCCAGTGCCCTTTGAAGCAGGCTCCACCCTGCGGCGCGTCACCTGGGGCGTGCGAGACGCAGCGGCACTGGCCGCCATTGCGCAGAAAATGCGTGACCAGCCCAGTTACCAGGAGCGCGGCGGGGCGCTGTACTGCACCGATCCTAATGGCATGGCGCTGCGTATTGTTGTCCGCCAGCAGCGTAAGGTTGAGCTCGATGTTCCGGGCATCAACCAGTGGGACGATATTCGCCGTATCGACCAGCCCAGCCCGGTCTATTCCCAGGCTACGCCAATCAATATTGGTCACGTGGTGTTTTTTGTCAGCGACCTGGCGCAGACGGAGAAGTTTTATCGCGAAGTGCTCGGCTTCGAGGTTTCTGACCGCTATATCGATCGCGCGGTCTTCCTGCGGGCTCAGCAGCGCGGTGGCCATCACACCCTGTTTTTACTGCAGTTGCCGAATGGTAAACGCGGTTTGAACCACGTGGCGTTCACCGTGCGCGATATTCATGAAGTGGTCGGCGGCGGGTTGGCGATGAACAAACAGCAGTGGAGCACCTTTATTGGCCCCGGCCGCCATCCGGTCTCTTCCGCCTATTTCTGGTACGTCAACAGCCCGGCTGGTGGTGCGTTCGAGTATTACACCAACGATGACTGGCTGACGGAAAACTGGCAGCCGCGTGAGCTGGAGCATTCGCTGGTCTCCTTTACTGAATGGGCGGTAGAAGGGGGTATCGACTACACCACCCGCCGCCAGCTGAAGCGTGAGGAAGCGCTATGAGCGCCGGGATCGTCATTATCGGCGGTGGGCAGGCGGCGGGCTGGGCGGCAAAAAACCTGCGCGATGGTGGCTACGACCAGCGTATCAGCGTGGTGGCTGACGAGCCGTGGGACTTTTATGAGCGACCGCCGCTGTCGAAAAGTGTGCTGTTGCAGGATGAGGTCGCCCTGACTCGCCTGTTTAGCGAGCCCGTGCAGGCAGCACTCGATCTCAGCTGGTATCGCCCGCTGCGCGCCGAACAGATCCTGCGCGGGCAAAAGCGCGTGCTGCTCAGCGATGGTCAGCAGCTGGCCTACGATCGGCTGCTGATTGCTACCGGCAGCCGTCCTCGCCTGCCGGGGCGCGAGTGGCAGAACCATCCCCGTATTCACAGCTTACGCAGCTGGCAGGACGCCATCTCGCTGAAAGCCGGGCTCAACGACTGTCAGCACCTGGCGGTGGTTGGCGGCGGCTGGATTGGATTAGAAATTGCCGCTTCTGCCCGCAGCAAAGGTATTGCCGTCACGCTGTTTGAACGGCAGCCCGCGCTGTGCCAACGCAGTATTGACCCGGCGGTGTCGGCGGCGCTGCTGGCTCTACATCAGCGGCACGGGGTGCGGCTGCATCTCGACTGCGGTGAAATCGTACTTCATCAACAGCACGATCGGCCACAGCTGAGCTGCGCGTGCAGCGAAGCCGAATCCTTTGACCGCGTGGTGGTGGGGATTGGGATTGAGCTAAATCTTGAACTGGCGCAGCAGGCCGGGCTTGAGGTGGCGAATGGCATCGTAGTGGATGCCCGCGGGCAGACCAGCGACCCGGCAATTTTTGCCATCGGTGATGTGGCGCGCCATCCGCAATACGGTATCTCGTTGCAGTCCTGGGCCTTTGCCCAAAATCAGGCCATTGCAACCGCGCAGGCCATGCTCGATCCGCAGGCGGCAGGGTATGGCGAGATCCCCTGGCTATGGTCGGATCAATACGACGTCAATATTCAGATCCTCGGCCTGCCCGGTGACGCGGGAAGGACGATTGTCCGGCCGCAGCCCGGAGGTGGGCTGTGGTTCCGTCTTGGAGCGGACAGCCGTCTGCAGCAGCTGGTGGCGTTTAACGATGCGCGCAGCATTAAGCTGGCGAAGCGCTGGATGCTGGCTCAGCGCCAGCTGGATGCGGCGCAGCTGGCTGACCCCGACTTTTCACTGATGTCGTTACGGTAAGCGGAGATCGGGCAGATGAGTACTCTTGAACCCCCACCGCTTACGGTCGCTCAGCAGGCTGAAACGGTTCGCTGGTCGATCCCGCTGGCACTGTTTGCCTGCGTGCTGCTGGCCTTTTTTGACAAGGTGAGCATTGCCGCCCTGTTTTCTGACGTGCAATTTCAGCAGGCGATGGGGCTGAGTTTTGACACCACCCGCCTGGGGCTATTAATGAGTGCCTTTCTGCTCAGCTATGGCTTCTCCTCGATGCTGCTCAGCGGGCTGGGCGACCGCATCAACCCGCAGCGTTTACTGGTGAGCATGATGCTGCTCTGGTGCCTGCTGATGGTGGCGATGGGCTTCTGTCACTCCTATCGGACCATGCTGGGATTGCGCATCGCACTGGGCGTGGCGGAAGGGCCGCTATTCCCGCTGGCATTTGCCGTGGTGCGCAATAACTTCCCGCAGCACCTGCAGGCGCGCGCCACCATGCTGTGGCTGCTGGGAACGCCTATCGGTGCCGCCATCGGTTTTCCGCTCTCGCTGTTTATTCTCGGCCACTTTGGCTGGCAGAGCACCTTCTGGTTTATGGCACTGCTGACGCTGCCTGTGGTGGGCTGGATTTGTCTCGCGCTACGCAATATTCGCCGCGGAATGACAGCGACGCGCAGCAACGCTCAGCCGCGCAAAGCGGCACGTGCGGTGCTCTATCGAAACGGCCACTTCTGGCTTATCTGCCTGTTCAACATCACCTATCTCACCTATTTGTGGGGCATTAACGGCTGGCTGCCCAGCTATCTGGTGGAGGGGCGCGGCATTCATCTGCGGGATGTGGGCTGGCTCTCTTCGCTGCCGTTTATCGCCATGCTGGCAGGCGAAGGGCTGGGTGCCTGGCTCTCTGACCGTGCCGATCGCCGTGCGCTGGCCTGTTTTATCTCTCTGGGGGGCGCGGCAATCGGCCTGCTGGCAGTGCTGCATCTCCAGCAGCAGGGGGGGGTGATTGCTGCCATGAGCTTCAGCACATTTATGTGGGGCGCGGGGGCGCCGAATATCTTTGCCCTGCTGGCAAAAGCCACGCCACCCAACGTTAGCGCGGCCGCCGGCGGTGTGTTTAACGGGCTGGGGAATTTTGCCGGCGCGCTGGCACCGCTACTGATGGGGGCAATAATCGCCGAATCTCACAGCATGGACAGCGGCCTGCTGTTTCTGGTGGTGGTGGCCGCAGCGGGCTGCGTGCTGTTACTGCCAATCCTGAAACGTTACTGAGGAGTATCAACCATGTCAGAAAGCATCACTAAAGCTGCCGTTAAACCTGCCAACCTGTCAATGGATGAGTGGGTGGAGTCGCGCATTGCACGTTTTTCCGGACGTAAATATGACTGGAGCGCGCTGAAATTTCAGGCCGACTTCGACCCGAAATATCGCCGCGCTCAGATGCGCTATATCGGCACCGGCGCGACGGGCGTGTCCAGCGACAGCAACACCGTTCCTGCTGAGCATTTCACCTTCTCAACCATGGTGCTGCCGGCGAAAAGTGAAGGACCGCTGCATCTGCATGACGATGTGGAAGAGGTATTTTTCATGCTGAAAGGCTGCATCACGCTGATGATCAAAGAGGGTGACAGCTACTGCGAAACGGTGCTCAACGAACGTGACCTGATCTCGGTTCCTGCCGGCATTTACCGCGGCCTGTTTAACCATGGCGAGGAAGAAGCGTTGATGTGCGTGATGCTGGGCACCGCGAAACCGCATATCCCGACCTATCCGCACGATCACCCGCTGGCTAAGGTGAAACGTCAATGATCCAATGGTGGGAGACCGGAAATGGACCGGCGCTGGTGCTGCTGCACGGCATCAGCTCCGGCAGCGGCAACTGGCATAAGCAGCTGAATAACAGCGGCCTGCAGCAGTGTTGCCACATGCTGGCGTGGGATGCGCCGGGTTACGGGCAGAGCCAGCCGCTCACTCACCCCCATCCTACCGCCGCGCTGTATGCCGATATGCTGGCGCAGATGCTGGATGATGCCCATATCTCACGGGCGGTGGTGGTCGGACACTCGCTGGGGGCGCTGATCGGCAGTGCGTTCGCCGCGCGCTATCCACAGCGCGTTACGCGTCTGGTGCTGGCCGATCCGGCGCAGGGCTATGGCAGCGCCGCGCCGGAGCAGCAACGGCAGGTGCTGGAACAGCGGGAACAGCAGCTGGCTGGCGGGCTGAGGACGCTGGCCGACGACCGTGCTGCGCATCTGCTGCGCCCGCGGGCTGACGAGCGCGATATTGCCACGGTGGCGGCGGGAATGCGGCGGCTAAATCGGGCGGCATATCTCCAGGCGGCATCCATGCTGGCCACGGAGGATATCCATCACTGGCTGGCGGATATTCACTGCCCGACAGAGGTGTGGTGCGGTGAGCTGGATGAGATTACGCCGCCAGCACGGGTGCGTGAGCTTGCGCGCCGCTGGAGTCTGCCTTACCTGACGATCCCGACTGCCGGGCATGCTTGCTATCTCGATAATGCGGCTTTTTTTAATCGCCAGCTGCAGCGCATTACGGAGGCCGAAAATGAACCTGCAAATTAACGGGCGCGTGGCGGTGGTTACCGGGGGGTCCTCCGGCATCGGCTTTGCCACGTTACAGCTGTTATTGGAAGCCGGCGCCAGAGTGGCCTTCTGCGGGCGCGATACGGCGCGGCTGGCCAGTGCGCAGGCTGCGCTGCGGGAGCAGTTCCCCGATGCCGATATGCTGGCGCACCACTGTGATGTGCTGGTGCAGGAGCAGGTTGAGCGCTTTGCGCTGGCGGTCAGCAAACGTTTTGGCGCGGTGGATATGCTGATTAACAACGCCGGGCAGGGCTATGTGGCGAACTACGCAGACACGCCGCGCGATGCCTGGCTGCAGGAAGCCGGGCTGAAACTGTTTGGCGTGCTCAATCCGCTGCAGGCTTTTTTGCCGTGGCTGGAACAGTCGGATATGGCTTCGGTGACCTGCGTCAATTCGCTGCTGGCACGCCAGCCGGAGGAGCACATGATTGCCACCTCTGCGGCGCGGGCTGCGCTATTGAACATGACGCTAACGCTGTCGAAAGATCTGATCGCTAAAGGTGTTCGGGTGAATTCGATCCTGCTCGGTATGGTGGAGTCCGGCCAGTGGCGGCGGCGCTTTGAGCAGCGGGAAGATCGCGATCTCAACTGGGAGCAGTGGACGACTGCGCTGGCCCGGCGGCGCGGGATCCCGCTCGGCAGGCTTGGCAAGCCGGAAGAGGCGGCCCGCGCGCTGCTGTTTCTCGCCTCGCCGCTGGCTTCTTTCACTACCGGGGCGGCGCTGGATGTCTCAGGCGGCTTTTCCCGCCAGCTATGAGGGTAAATGATGAAAAAGATCATGCTAATCGGCTTTGGTGCCATGGCCCAGGAAGTCCTGGCGCGGCTGCCGCAGGGCGTTGAGCCTGGCTGGATAGTGGCGCGGGAAAGCCATCATGCGGCGATCCGCGATCGCTTTGGCGCACGGGTTGCCGCACTGACTTCTCCCGCAGCCTGTGACGGGCAGCCGCAGCTGGTGTTGGAGTGCGCCAGCCAGCAGGCAGTCGTCGAATATGCTCAATATGTTCTGCTGCGCGGCTGGCGGCTGGCGGTGATTTCTACCGGCGCGCTGGCGGATGAGTTACTGCATCAGCGCCTGCTGGCGGCCTGTCATAGCGGGGAGGGACGGTTGATCCCGCTTTCTGGTGCCGTCGCCGGGCTGGACGGGCTGGCTGCCGCGCGCGAGGGCGGACTGGACCATGTGATCTATCAGTCGTGTAAAAGCCCGGCCAGCTGGCGGGGTAGCCATGCAGAAACGCAGATAGACCTGTTGGCGGTCAGCGAACGTCAGGTGTTCTGGCGCGGCAGCGCGCGTGAAGCTGCACGACTGTTCCCGGCTAACGCCAATGTGGCGGCAACCATTGCTCTGGCTGGGATTGGGATGGACCAGACGCAGGTTGAGCTGATGGTTGACCCGACAACGCAGCGCAATACCCATACGCTACAGGCGGCGGGAAAGTTCGGCGATCTGTACCTGGAACTTCGTGGTTACCCGCTAAGCAGCAATGCGAAAACCTCCATGCTGGCAGCACTCAGTGCCGTACAGGCCTGCCGTCAGTTGCTCTATCTCTAAGGAATCCTGATGGAAACGTTAAAGCTGTACCTGGCCGGCGAGTGGCGCGAAGGGCGCGGTGAGCGTTTTTGCAGCACTAACCCGGCCGATGGATCGGTTAATGCCTGGCTGCATGCCGCCAGTCTGGACGATGTTGAGCTGGCCGTTAACGCGGCCGAGCGTGCCTGGCGGGCGCCGCAGTGGCGGCAGAGGCTGCCACACCAGCGTGCCGCGATCCTGCATCGTGTGGGTGACCTGATTACGCAACGGCTGGAGGCGCTGGCGCAGCTGCAGACGCGCGACAACGGCAAACCGCTGGCGGAGACGCGCGGGCTGGTCGCCAGCGCTGCCGCAACCGCCCACTATTTTGCGGCCGTCTGTGAAGTGATGGAGGGGGAGCTCCCGCCGCCGCGCAGCAACGACTTTATTACTCTCAGTCGCTATGAGCCGATCGGTGTGGTGGCGGCAATCACGCCGTGGAACTCACCGATTGCCAGTGAGATGCAGAAAATTGCCCCGGCGCTGGCGGCAGGCAATGCCGTGGTGCTGAAACCGGCGGAAGCCACGCCGCTGATGGCGCTGGAGCTGGCCGCGCTGTTTGAGCAGGCCGGGCTGCCGCCGGGGCTACTGAGCGTACTGCCGGGCAAAGGCTCAATAGTCGGGGAAGCGCTGGCGCGTCATTCACTGGTGAAGAAGATCTCCTTTACCGGTGGAACCCGCACCGGGCAGCGGCTGGCGCATATCGCGGCGGACAAACTGATCGGCACTTCGCTGGAGCTGGGAGGGAAATCCCCGACCATTGTGCTGGCCGACGCCGATATTGAGCAGGCCGCACGCGGCATTTGCTACGGCATTTTCAGCTCTGGCGGGCAGGCGTGCATTGCCGGATCGCGGCTGTTTATTCATCGCGCGCTCTACCCACGACTGATCGACAGACTGCTGCAGTTAACGGATGGCCTGCGTCTTGGCGACCCATTGCGTCCCGGCACCCATATTGGCCCGCTGATCGGCCCCGAGCATCGCCAGTCGGTGATGGACTATGTGGCGCTGGCGCGGGAAGAGGGTGGCGAGATTTTGTGCGGGGGAGAGATCCCTGCCGATCCGGCGCTGGCGAAAGGTAACTGGTTCCAGCCGACGATTATCGCCGGGCTGAATAACGCGGCAAGAGTGTGCCAGGAGGAGATCTTCGGCCCGGTGCTGGTGGTGATGCCGTTCGAAGATGAGCAGCAGCTGATAGCGCAGGCTAATGATTCGATCTATGGCCTGGCGGCCGGCATCTGGACGCGCGACATCCCTTATGCCTTGCAGCTTGCCGATCGGCTGGAGTGCGGAACGGTGTGGATCAACACCTACAAAGTCTTTTCGATAGCCACGCCGTTTGGCGGTTTCAAGCAGAGTGGGCTTGGGCGCGAAAAGGGGCTGCAGGGCATTAAGGCCTGGATGCAGCAGAAGAGCATCTATCTGGCGATGACCCCGGCAATTAACGCCTGGAGTGACTAACTATGGAACGGGAAGTAGCGATGAGCGAAATGATAACGGTGGGTGAAGCGCTGGCGCGGACTCTTGAGTTATACGGGGTTAAAACGCTGTATGGGATTATCTCTATTCACAATTTACCGATTGCCGATGCCATCGGCCAGCGCGGGAGGCTGCACTTTGTTCCCGCTCGCGGCGAGGCGGGTGCGGTGACCATGGCTGATGCGCACGGCAGGTTCAGCGGGTTGGGCGTGGCGTTAACCAGTACCGGTGCCGGAGCGGGCAATGCGGTGGGGTCGCTGCTCGAAGCGATGAACGCCGGTACGCCTCTGCTGCATCTGACGGGGCAGGTTGAGAAGGCATATCTTGATGCCGACAGCGGATTTATTCACGAAGCCCGCGATCAGCTCGGGCTGCTGCGCAGCAGCGGTAAAGCCGCGCTGCGCGTGCACTCGCCGCAGCAGGCGGTGGCGCTGCTGCACCGGGCAATTCAGATAGCTCAGACGCCGCCGTGCGGTCCGGTTTCGGTTGAGATCCCGATAGATATCCAGAACAGCCTGATACCCGACTCGCTGGTGACGACGCCGGTCGCTCCTCTTTCTCCGCCAGCGCCGCCGGAAAGCGTGATTGCCGCACTGGCGGAAAAGGTGAAACGTGCCAGCCGCCCCCTGCTGTGGGTCGGCGGCGGAGCATCAGGCTGTAGTGAGGCCATAAGAAAACTGGCCGATGCCGGGTTTAGGGTGATCTCCAGCGCACACGGTCGCGGTATTTTACCGGATGCTCATCCGCGCAGCCTGCGCGCATTTCACAATTCCCCTGCGGTGGAAAGCGTGATGGCAGAATGTGACTTAACGCTGATCGCCGGTTCGCGCCTGCGCAGTAATGAGACGCGCAGCTGGACCCTGACGCTGCCACAGCCGCGGGTGCAGATTGATATCGACCCGGCAGCGGCCAGCCGAAATTATCTGGCGGATGAGGTGCTGAACTACGACTGCCGTGCGCTGCTGAATGCACTGGCACAGCGCCTGTCACCGGTCAGTGATGTGGCGGGCGATCGTCAGATTGCGCAGGCGGTAGCAGAAGCGGAGCGTGAACTGCGCGCGCAGTGCGGAGTGTATGCCGGGCTGAACGATGCCGTTGCCGCCGCGCTGCCTGCGCAGGGGATTCTGGTGCGTGATATTACCGTTTCCGGCAGCGTCTGGGGCAGCCGTTTACTGCGTGCCAACGGTGCCTTAGCCAATATTCATTCGCTGGCGGGGGCAATCGGGATGGGGCTGGCGATGGCGATTGGCAGCGCGCTGGCCAATCCGCAGCGTAAAGTGGTTGGTCTGGTCGGAGACGGCGGGCTGGCACTGGGCGTCGGCGAGCTGGCGACGCTGGTACAGGAGCGGGCTAACGTGACGCTGCTGGTGATGAACGACGGAGGTTACGGCGTGATGCGTGGCATTCAGGATAAGTATTTTGGCGGGCGGCAGTATTACAACGAACTGCACACGCCAGATTATACCCTGCTGGCGCAGTCGATGGGGATGCAGGCCTGGAGCATCAGCGATGCCGCCATGTTCAGCAGCGTGCTGGCGGAAGCGATAGCGATGCCGGGGCCAACGCTGGTGGAGGTTAAAATGAGCGAAATCGGACCATTGCATTTTGCCGGTCCGCCGCAGAAAACCTTATATTAATGATTCGGGGCGGGCATGCCCGCCCCCTGCCGCGCCCGGAATTACTTACCGGCCGCGATACGCTCTTTGATATGGTCGGCGCGCGCCTGAGAAGCCGGATGCGAGTCAAACATGCTGCTTTCGTGCGTGCCTTCCAGCTTGGCCAGCTTCTCGAAGCTGGTCACCAGACCCTGCGGGTTGATGTTGCGTTTTTTCAGCAGATCAAACGAGTAGTCATCGGCCTGTGATTCCTGGCTCTGGGAGAACTGCGCGTTCACCAGTTTTTCACCCAGGTCACCCAGCTGCGACTGAGACAGCGAAGCGGCAATACCGCCAGCAGAAGCCGCCGCGGTGCGGATAGCGGTGGTGGAGTAAGCCAGCTGCATCGCTTTGCGCGAGTGGCCCAGCGCGACGTGGCCCATTTCGTGGCCCAGCACACCTTCCACTTCATTATCGGTCATCATATCCATCAGGCCGCTGTAAACGCGGATGCAGCCGTTTGCCATCGCCCACGCGTTGACATCTTTGGTGACGTAAACTTTGTAGTTAGCCGGCGTGCCGTTGATATTGTCGCCCAGCGCAGCGGAGATCTTCTTCAGGCGTTGAGCATAGGTGCTGCTGGCGGGAGCAATCTGCGCTTCGCTGTCCATCTGCTGACAGGATTTTTCGCTCAGCTCTTTAACCTGCGCATCGCTCAGGGTAGCAGCCTGGTAAGCCTGCGCGCCTGACTGCATCAGGGCATTGCTGTCAAAATTCTGACAGCCGGAAACTAATGTCGCGAGTGCGATCGCGCTAACAGAAATACGTTTCATCATTCCAGTTCATCCATTTAGGTAACAAGGTATAGAAATCAAAAAGTTGTCAATTTATGCTGGGCGAATTATTGCCAGCGAAACTGGAGTTATAGCCTTTGCTGGTATAAATGCATAGCACCACTGCTCCGAAAGGGCCACTAATGTGACTTTTTTTACATCCTGCGCCATGTACATGTTACCCGTGTTTCATGTACATTGATTGTCGACTTTCCTTCGGCTTTGCCTGATAACTCATTCATTACAATAGGTTAAGGACGGCGAAGCGTTAAATCCGACCTGGAGTAGAAAATGTCTTCTCGTAAAGAGCTTGCCAACGCCATTCGCGCATTGAGTATGGATGCGGTGCAAAAAGCCAAATCCGGCCACCCGGGCGCCCCAATGGGCATGGCCGATATCGCCGAAGTTCTGTGGCGTGACTTCCTGAATCACAACCCGACTAACCCGCTGTGGGCAGACCGCGACCGTTTCGTGCTGTCAAACGGCCACGGCTCAATGCTGATCTATAGCCTGCTGCACCTCAGCGGTTACGATCTGCCAATCAGTGAACTGGCTAACTTCCGTCAGCTGCACTCCAAAACCCCAGGTCACCCTGAATACGGCTACACCGTAGGCGTAGAAACCACCACCGGTCCACTGGGCCAGGGTATCGCCAACGCGGTCGGTTTTGCTATTGCAGAACGCACGCTGGCCGCGCAGTTTAACCGTCCGGGCCACGATATTGTTGACCATAACACCTACGTGTTCATGGGTGACGGCTGCATGATGGAAGGCATCTCGCACGAAGTGTGCTCGCTGGCGGGTACGCTGAAGCTGGGTAAACTGGTCGCATTCTATGATGACAACGGTATCTCCATCGACGGCCACATTGATGGCTGGTTCACCGATGACACCGCGCAGCGCTTCGAGTCTTACGGCTGGCACGTGGTGCGCGGCGTGGACGGTCATGATGCGGACGCGATTAAGAAAGCGGTGGAAGAAGCGAAAGCGGTGAGCGATAAGCCTTCCCTGCTGATGTGCAAAACGGTTATTGGCTTCGGTTCGCCGAACAAAGCTGGTACTCACGACTCCCACGGTGCGCCGCTGGGTGATGAAGAGATTGCACTGACCCGTAAGCAGCTGGGCTGGAACCACGCGCCGTTTGAAATTCCTTCAGACATCTATGCACAGTGGGACGCGAAAGAAGCGGGCCAGGCGAAAGAAGCTGCATGGGACGAGAAGTTTGCTGCCTACGCTAAAGCCTTCCCGGAGCTGGCCGCTGAGTTCAAGCGCCGCATGAACAACGAGCTGCCGGCAAACTGGGCTGCTGAGTCGCAGAAGTTTGTTGAACAGCTGCAGGCGAACCCGGCGAAAATCGCCAGCCGTAAAGCGTCACAGAATGCCATCGAAGCCTTTGGCAAACTGCTGCCGGAATATCTGGGCGGCTCCGCTGACCTGGCGCCAAGCAACCTGACGATGTGGTCTGGTTCTAAGCCAATCAACGAAGATGCAGCGGGTAACTACATCCATTACGGCGTGCGCGAATTCGGTATGACCGCTATCGCTAACGGTATCACCCTGCACGGTGGTTTCCTGCCGTACACCGCGACCTTCCTGATGTTTGTCGAATATGCCCGTAATGCGGTGCGTATGGCTGCACTGATGAAGATCCGTCAGGTGATGGTCTATACCCACGACTCTATCGGTCTGGGCGAAGATGGCCCAACTCACCAGCCGGTAGAGCAGCTGGCGAGCCTGCGCGTGACGCCGAACATGAGCACCTGGCGCCCGTGTGACCAGGTTGAGTCGGCGATTGCGTGGAAATATGGCATCGAACGTCAGGATGGCCCAACTGCGCTGATCCTGTCGCGTCAGAACCTGGCACAGCAGGATCGTACCGCTGAGCAGCTGGCTAACGTTGCGCGTGGTGCTTACGTGCTGAAAGATTGCGACGGTACGCCGGAGGTCATCTTCATCGCTACCGGTTCAGAAGTTGAGCTGGCGGTGGGCGCTTATGAGCAGCTGACTGCTGAAGGCCGTAAGGCGCGCGTGGTTTCCATGCCGTCTACTGATGCCTTCGACAAGCAGGATGCCGCTTACCGTGAATCGGTGCTGCCGAAAGCTGTCAGCGCGCGCGTGGCGATTGAAGCCGGCATCGCAGATTACTGGTTCAAATACACCGGCCTGAACGGTGCTATCGTCGGTATGACCAGCTTCGGCGAGTCTGCACCGGCCGAGAAGCTGTTCGACCTGTTTGGCTTCACCGTGGATAACGTGGTCGCTAAAGCGAAAGCGCTGCTGTAATCACCAGCGGGCGAGGCGTGCCTCGCCTCAGGATGTTATAGCGTAGGGGGGCGGGCATACCCGCCCCTTTTTTGTTCCCACCGATAAATTCTAAATTTGTGACGTAGATCCAAACTTACGCGCCACAATTGATCCCAGTCATTCCTATTATTCCTGACTTCTATTATTCTGGCTGAAGCGTTTCAGTTGTCAGTGGGCCCTGTTATTTCCGCCGACCGATCGATAAGAATCTGCTGTACAAATCGCCACGGCTGGCTCAGGCTAATTGTCCGATTTTACGGTGAATTCTGCTGCAGGAGTAATATGACGGTTCGCATTGCCATAAACGGGTTTGGTCGCATTGGGCGCAATGTTTTACGCGCGCTGTACGAGACCGGGCGACGTGCTGAAATTACGGTCGTCGCCATCAATGAGCTGGCGGACGCCGCGGGCATGGCACATTTGCTGAAATACGATACCAGCCACGGGCGATTCGCCTGGGACGTGCGCCAGGAACGTGACCTGCTGACGGTAGGGGATGACACCATCCGCCTGCTGCATGTGGCAGAGCTCGCGCACCTGCCGTGGCGCGAGCTGAATGTCGATGTCGTGCTCGACTGTACCGGAGTTTATGGCAGCCGTGCCGATGGTGAAGCGCATCTGCACTCCGGGGCGAAAAAGGTGTTGTTCTCGCACCCTGGCGGGCACGATCTGGATGCCACCGTGGTTTACGGCGTGAATGAGAAAGAGCTGCTGCCGGAGCACTTGCTGGTGTCGAATGCTTCCTGTACGACCAACTGTATCATTCCGATTATCAAGCTGCTGGATGATGCCTGGGGTATTGAGTCCGGCACCGTCACCACGATTCATTCGGCGATGCATGACCAGCAGGTGATTGATGCTTATCACCCGGATTTACGGCGCACTCGCGCTGCCAGCCAGTCGATTATTCCGGTCGACACCCGACTGGCCGCCGGCATAACGCGTATTTTTCCGAAATTTAACGACCGCTTCGAAGCGATCGCGGTGCGCGTGCCGACCATCAACGTGACGGCCATTGACCTGAGCGTCAGCGTGCGTGATGCGGTAAAGGCATGTGAGGTCAACGCCCTGCTGCAAAGTGCGTCAGAAGGGGCATTTAGTGGTATAGTTGACTATACGGAATTACCGTTAGTCTCGATAGATTTTAACCACGATCCGCACAGTGCCATAGTGGACGGCACGCAGACGCGGGTCAGCGGTCAGCACCTGATTAAGACTTTAGTCTGGTGCGACAACGAATGGGGCTTTGCTAACCGGATGATTGATACCACGTTAGCGATGGCCGCAAGCGGTTTCAGGTAGGGCGCGGTTTGCGCCTGTAAAACTTAAGAGTTAAACGAGAGGATTCACCATGTCTGTAATTAAGATGACCGATCTGGATCTTGCTGGTAAACGCGTACTAATTCGTTCCGATTTAAACGTGCCAGTGAAAGAAGGGAAAGTGACGTCTGATGCACGTATTCGTGCTTCATTGCCGACCATCGAAGCGGCCCTGAAGCAGGGCGCAAAAGTGATGGTAACCTCCCACCTTGGTCGCCCGACCGAAGGTGAATACAACGAAGAGTTCTCACTGCTGCCGGTAGTGAACTACCTGAAAGATAAGCTGGGCGCGGAAAACGTCTCCCTGGCGAAAGAGTACCTCGACGGCGTTGAGCTGGAAGCCGGCAAGCTGGTGGTCCTGGAAAACGTTCGTTTTAACAAGGGCGAAAAGAAAGACGACGAAGCGCTCTCTAAAAAATATGCGGCCCTGTGCGACGTCTACGTGATGGACGCCTTCGGCACCGCGCACCGCGCACAGGCTTCAACGCACGGCGTGGGTAAATTTGCCCCAATCGCCTGTGCTGGCCCGCTGCTGGCGAACGAGCTGGAAGCGCTGGGTAAAGCCCTTAAAACGCCTGCGCGCCCAATGGTGGCAGTGGTTGGCGGTTCAAAAGTCTCCACTAAGTTTGACGTACTGAACTCGCTGGTGAAGATTGCTGACACCGTGATTGTTGGCGGTGGTATTGCTAACACCTTCGTGGCCATCGACAACAACGTCGGTAAATCACTGTACGAGCCAGATTTCGTTGAAGCGGCGAAAAAACTGCGCGATGAGTTCAAGATTCCGGTTCCTACCGACTCTCGCGTCGGCACGGAATTCTCTGAAACTGCACCGTCTACCGTGAAGAAAGTGTCTGAAGTTCAGGACAATGAAGAGATCATGGACTTCGGTGATGAAACCGCAGAAGCAATGGCTAAGCTGTTGAAAGAAGCTAAAACTATTCTGTGGAACGGCCCGGTTGGCGTGTTCGAATTCCCTAACTTCCGTAAAGGCACTGAAATCGTTGCTAAAGCGATTGCAGACAGTGACGCATTCTCCATCGCTGGCGGCGGTGATACGCTGGCGGCCATCGACCTGTTTGGTATTGAAGATAAAATCTCCTATATCTCTACCGGTGGCGGTGCATTCCTCGAGTTCGTGGAAGGCAAAACTCTGCCTGCGGTTGCCATGCTGGAAGAGCGTGCGAAGCAGAACTAATTAATCCTCAGTGCGGGGTGTTTGATGCCCCGCGTGAGATCTGAATCCTTTAATACGACCGAAGAAACAGGACAAGCTAACATGTCTAAAATTTTTGATTTCGTAAAACCAGGCGTTGTCACCGGTGACGACGTTCAGAAGATCTTCAAAGTGGCGAAAGAGAACAAGTTCGCCCTGCCAGCAGTTAACTGCGTGGGTACTGACTCCATCAATGCCGTTCTGGAAACCGCTGCGAAAGTAAAAGCACCGGTCATCATTCAGTTCTCCAACGGTGGCGCCGGCTTCATCGCCGGTAAAGGCCTGAAATCAGATAAGCCACAGGCTGCTGCTATCTTTGGCGCAATCTCTGGCGCACACCACGTGCATCTGATGGCTGAACATTACGGCGTGCCGGTTATCCTGCACACCGACCACTGCGCGAAGAAGCTGCTGCCGTGGATCGACGGCCTGCTGGAAGCGGGTGAAGCTCACTTCGCCAAAACCGGTAAGCCACTGTTCTCTTCTCACATGATCGACCTGTCTGAAGAGTCGCTGGAAGAAAACATCGAGATCTGCAGCAAGTATCTGGCGCGCATGGCGAAAATCGACATGACCCTGGAAATTGAACTGGGCTGCACCGGTGGTGAAGAAGATGGCGTGGACAACAGCCACATGGACGCTTCCGCGCTGTACACCCAGCCAGAAGACGTTGATTACGCTTACACCAAGCTGAACGCCATCAGCCCACGTTTCACTATCGCTGCTTCATTCGGTAACGTGCACGGCGTGTACAAGCCAGGCAACGTGAAACTGACCCCGACCATCCTGCGTGATTCTCAGAAATACGTCAGCGAAAAACACGGTCTGCCAGTGAACTCTCTGGACTTCGTATTCCACGGCGGTTCCGGTTCATCTGCGGCTGAAATCGAAGAGTCTATCGGTTACGGCGTGATCAAAATGAACATTGATACCGATACCCAGTGGGCAACCTGGGACGGCATCCTGCAGTACTACAAAAAGAACGAAGGTTATCTGCAGGCGCAGCTGGGCAACCCGGAAGGCGCTGATAAGCCGAACAAGAAGTACTACGATCCACGCGTATGGCTGCGTGCTTCCCAGTCTTCAATGATTGTTCGCCTGGAGCAGGCATTTAAAGAACTGAACGCGGTCGACGTACTGTAATTCAGCTTCTGCTCAAAAAAGGCCCTGAGGGGCCTTTTTTTATGCAATCAATTCGGAATGTTCAGGTGATTTCGTGACTTGTTTGGCAAAACTGCAATTTTTTGCATACCCTTAACGGCATCGGCTGCCGCTTGCTGGCAGAGTTTTGAACGCCCTTTTGGGCAATAACGGGATCAGTTTATGGACGATTTAAATGTAGTTGGTGGTATTAACAGTGCCGGGGGCTGGCTGGTGCGCAATCAGGCGCTGCTGCTGAGCTATGCTGTGAACATTGTTGCGGCAATCGCCATTATTATCATCGGAATGACTGCCGCACGGTTTATCTCCAGAACGGTTAACAAGCTGCTTGTGGCGCGTAATATTGATCCCACCGTAGCGGACTTCCTCTCCGGCCTGGTGCGTTACGGCATCATTGCCTTTACGCTGATCGCGGCTCTGGGGCGCGTAGGCGTACAGACGGCCTCGGTGATTGCTGCGCTGGCTGCCGCGGGATTTGCCTTCGCTTTGGCATTAAAGGATTCGCTGTCGAACCTGGCGGCAGGCGTACTGCTGGTCACCTTCCGCCCGTTCCGCGCGGGCGAGTTTGTTGACCTTGGCGGGGTGATGGGGACCGTGCTGAACGTGCAGATTTTTTCAACTATGCTGCGCAGCGCCGATGGCAAAATTATTGTCATTCCGAACGGCAAAATTATCGCCGGTAACATCGTTAACTTCTCGCGCGAGCCGGAGCGCCGTAACGAATTCATCATTGGCGTGGCCTACGATGCCGATATTGATCAAGTGCTGGCCCTGCTGCGTGAAGTGGTTGATGCGGAGCCACGCGTACTGCAGGAGCGCGGCGTGCAGATCGGCCTGAACGAGCTGGCGGCCTCTTCCGTCAACGTGGTGATCCGCTGCTGGAGCAAAGCGGGCGATCTGCAGAACGTGTACTGGGATCTGATGAAGAACTTCAAGCGCGCGCTGGATGCTAAAGGGATCGGTATTCCTTATCCGCAGATGGACGTGCATCTGCATCAGGTCAAAGCGCCTGAAGCTGAAACGGCAAAAGCGGAGTAATGCTTTCCGGGTCAGCCTGTAACAGGGTTGACCCGTTATTAGATTCTCTTATTAATCATTAATTTTTTCCATTTCCACTAATAATTCCCGCGTTATACACTTGCTGCCATCGTTATCCGGTGAGGGCTTTCCTGTGTTATCTGTTTTCCTTCAAGGTGTTGCCATGGGCGCAGCGCTGATTTTACCGCTCGGTCCGCAAAATGCGTTCGTGATGAACCAGGGTGTGCGACGTCAGTATCATCTGATGACGGCGGCACTCTGCACGCTGAGCGATATCGTGCTGATTTGCGGTGGGATTTTTGGCGGTAGCGCATTGCTCAACCAGTCACCGCTGATGCTTAATCTGGTGACCTGGGGCGGTGTGGCCTTCCTGCTGTGGTACGGTTTTGGTGCCCTGCGCACCGCGTTTAGCGGCGATGTTGATCTCGCGTCGGCTAAAGCGTTAAAGCAGGGGCGCTGGCGTATCGTGGCGACAATGATGGCCGTCACCTGGCTCAATCCGCATGTCTACATTGATACCTTCGTGGTGCTTGGCAGCCTGGGCGGACAGCTGCCTGAAGAAGCGCGCCGCTGGTTTGCGCTCGGCTCCGCCAGTGCTTCGGTGGTGTGGTTCTTCGGTCTTGCCCTGCTGGCCTCCTGGCTGTCGCCGTTGCTCAACACCAGCCGAGCCCAGCGCATCATCAACCTGCTGGTCGGGCTGGTTATGTGGGCCATCGCCCTCAAACTGGCACTGCAGGCACTCTCTTTGCTCTGACGGGAACTTCACTCCAGGAATTGATGTCATAGCGTGAGCTGTTATCACGCACTAAAATATGCTGAACCGTTGCTCTGAGACGGAACAATTCGCTGCCGCAGCGCTTTTCTGCGGCAGCTGCTCATACGAAGCCGATGAAATACCCCATGGAGGAAGCAGTGAAGCTGACTAAACTGGCCCTGGCCGCAATGATTGGATTGGGAACGCTGCCATTAGCTGCGCAGGCAGACGAGTTACCTAATGGCCCGCACGTGGTGACGTCCGGGCAGTCCAGCGTCGATGCCACCCCGGATATCGCCACGCTGGCTATCGAAGTGAATGTTTCCGCGAAGGATGCGGGCGAAGCGAAGAAACAGGCGGACAGCCGCGTCCAGCAGTATTTCGACTTCCTCGATAAGAACGGTATTGAGAAGAAAGATATCAACGCCGCCAACCTGCGGACCCAACCTGAATATGACTACACCAAAGATGGCAAATCGGTGCTGAAAGGCTACCGCGCGGTGCGCCAGGTGCAGGTAACGCTGCGCAAGCTCGATAAGCTTAACGATCTGCTGGATGGTGCGCTGAAGACGGGCCTGAATGAGATCCGTTCAGTGGAGCTGGGCGTGGCCAATCCTGAAGAGTATAAGGCGAAAGCGCGTAAAGCCGCGATCGAGGATGCCACCAGGCAGGCAGGCGAACTGGCGCAGGGCTTTAACACCAAGCTTGGCCCGGTTTACAGCATCCGTTATCACGTGGCGAACTATCAACCCATGCCGATGGCGCGCATGTATAAAACCGCAGATGCCGCCCCGATGACGTCTGCCGCGCAGACCTACGAGCAGCAGAGCATTCACTTCGACGACCAGGTTGATGTGGTGTTTGAGCTGCAGCGCAATAATCCGTAATTCCCCGTTCGGAATTTCTGAGGGTCGACCTTCTTTTCCGGTCGACCCGCAGCACCGGTTGCTACGTATCCTGGCGCAGTACGCGATGGCCGTGCGCCAGCAGCGCATCGGTCACTTTACGCATCAGCCGGCTTTCCGGCGCGAAGCGATGCCAGTAGAGCATGCGGCGCTGCAACAGCCCCGGGGTCAAATCAATCAGTTCACCTTCCGCCAGTTCACGCTCAATTTGCAGGTGTGGGATCATACAGCAGGTCGTTCCCTGACGCGCCAGCTGCACAAAGGCTTCCGACGAGTTAACGATATGGCACGGTACGCTGCCCGGCGACAGGTCAAAGTTCTGCTGTAAAAATGCCTGATGCATATCGTCCAGATGGTCGAAGGCGACCGCCGGGGCTTTCAGCAGCGCGGAGCGCGTGACGCCATTTGGGAAGTAGCGGGCGGCAAACTCTTTTGAGCCGACGAACAGGTAGTCCAGCGCGCCCAGCTGATCGACCAGACAGCTCGGTAACGGCTGCGGCTGAATACTGATTGCGCCGACCACTTCACCGCGACGCAGGCGTTCCTGCGTGCGCGTCTCATCTTCCACCTGAATGTTCAAACGCACCGGCGAATCCGTCAGTACGGTTTTCAGCGCCGGTAACAGCCAGGTTGCCAGGCTGTCGGCGTTGACCGCCAGCGACAGCAGCAGGGGAGTGGTGCCGCCGTTATCATCGCCCAGCCACTCCTCTTCCAGCAGCTCGACCTGGTGCAGCAGCGCCAGCAGTTTTTGCCCCTGTTCTGTCGGACGCGGTGGTACGGTGCGCACCAGCAGCGGCTGTCCGAACATATTCTCCAGCTGCTTAATGCGCTGGGAAACCGCAGACTGGGTAATACAGAGCTTTTGTGCTGCACGTTCAAAGCCGCGCTCGCGAATCACTGCATCCAGCGCCTGAAGCGTTCGATAATCCGGGCGTTTCATCAGTCGTTCTACTCTCTTTCAGGTGTGGAAGTTGCACTATGCCATATTTTACGCATTTTGCGCCGTGCTAACCTCACTTTATGAATCAACCACTTTGTGGGCTGTGTTCAAATGCTGCCAATCAAATGCCGCGCATAGCGGTTTTTTTTTGCAGCCTTGCTTTATACTACGCGCACACAATGCAGCACAGGTTTTAAACATACCATGACGCAGGATGAACTGAAAAAAGCCGTTGGCTGGGCAGCGCTTGATTACGTCACGCCGGGCACGATTGTTGGTGTGGGCACTGGCTCGACCGCCGCACACTTTATTGATGCGCTGGCCTCGATTAAGCATCAGATCGAAGGGGCTGTTTCCAGCTCTGAAGCTTCCACCGCGAAGCTGAAAGAGTACGGCATTCCCGTTTTTGACCTTAACGAAGTCGACCAGCTGGCGGTGTATGTTGACGGTGCCGATGAGATCAACCGCCAGATGGAGATGATAAAAGGCGGCGGCGCGGCGCTGACGCGCGAGAAGATTATCGCTGCGGTGGCCGATCGCTTCATCTGCATTGCGGATGCCTCCAAACAGGTTGATGTGCTGGGCAATTTTCCGCTGCCGGTTGAGGTGATCCCAATGGCGCGTGCCTATGTGGCGCGGGAACTGGTTAAGCTCGGCGGGCTGCCGGAGTATCGTCAGAACGTGGTGACCGACAACGGCAACATTATTCTCGACGTGCATAATCTTAAGATTATGGAACCGATTAAGCTGGAAGCCGCGATCAATGCGCTGCCAGGCGTGGTCACCGTAGGGCTGTTTGCCGCGCGCTGTGCTGACGTGGCGCTGATTGGTACGCCGGATGGCGTGAAGACCATCAAAAAATGATCTGTCCGGCGCCCACGCGGCGCCAGATATTTTTTGCCAAAAAACATCTTTTCTTTTGCAGGCTAAATTTGGTGACTTATGTCACATTGTGCCTGCCTGCCGCACTATCCTCCTGGTCGTGCGCATTGCACCATGATTTTCTATCGCTTTGTTCTGGCTCAGAGCATCGCCGTGCTGAGCGTCAGGCAATCGTTTGTATTGCCGCAGGCGTAAATTTTGTTATTTTGACAGAAGGCTGGCTTATATCAGCCATCATTGAAGTCTGCTAAATAGGGTCGGGAAATGGCAAAAGTATCACTGGAGAAAGACAAGATTAAATTCCTGCTGGTGGAAGGCGTGCATCAAAGCGCCATCGATAACCTGCGCTCTGCTGGTTACACCAACATTGAATTTCATAAAGGCGCACTGGACAGCGAAGCGCTGAAAGAGTCCATCCGCGATGCACACTTCATCGGGATTCGCTCGCGCACCAACCTCACCGAAGAGATCTTCGCGGCGGCGGAAAAGCTGGTTGCCGTCGGTTGCTTCTGCATCGGGACCAACCAGGTTGATCTGCATGCCGCTGCTATCCGCGGTATTCCGGTGTTTAATGCACCTTTCTCCAACACCCGATCCGTAGCTGAACTGGTTATCGGCGAACTGCTGCTGATGCTGCGCGGCGTGCCTGCGGCTAATGCCAAAGCGCACCGTGGCGTCTGGCACAAGCTGGCGGTAGGTTCGTTTGAAGCGCGCGGTAAAAAACTCGGTATCATTGGCTATGGCCATATCGGTATGCAGCTGGGCGTGCTGGCGGAAAGCCTTGGTATGCACGTCTTCTTCTACGATATCGAAAGCAAACTGCCACTGGGCAATGCGACCCAGGTGCAGCATCTCTCCGACCTGCTGAATATGAGCGACGTGGTAAGCCTGCACGTGCCGGAAACGCCGTCGACGCAGAATATGATGGGGGCGGAAGAGCTGGCGCTGATGAAGCCAGGTGCGCTGCTGATTAACGCTTCACGCGGCACCGTGGTTGATATCCCTGCGCTGTGCGAAATGCTGGCGAGCAAGCATCTGGCCGGCGCGGCGATTGACGTGTTCCCGGAAGAGCCAGCGACCAACAGCGATCCCTTCCTGTCACCGCTGTGCGAGTTTGATAACGTGATCCTGACCCCACACATTGGGGGTTCAACTCAGGAAGCGCAGGAAAATATCGGTATTGAAGTGGCGGGCAAACTGGCGAAATACTCTGATAACGGCTCAACGCTGTCAGCGGTTAACTTCCCGGAAGCCTCGCTGCCAATGCACGGTGCTAATGCCAGCCGTCTGATGCACATTCATGAAAACCGTCCAGGCGTGCTGACGGCTATCAACCTGATTTTCGCCGATCAGGGCATCAACATCTCAGCCCAGTATCTGCAGACCACACCGCAGATGGGTTATGTGGTCATTGATGTTGATGCGTCGCAGGATGAAGCCGACAAAGCGCTGCAGCTGATGAAAGCGATACCGGGTACCATTCGCGCCCGTCTGCTTTACTAAATGCTACAGGGGCCGATCTTCTTTTTCGATCGGCCCCGGGCGGTGTTTGACACCGCCGCAATCAATCACCACTGCCAGATCTTCGACGGCGTAATCAGCGCCGGTAACGGGATATCCCACTTCGCCACTGGCAGCTTCTCGACCTGCTGACAGTCATGCGCCAGCCCCACGGGCAAAAAGCCATGCTGCTGCCAGTTCTGCAAGGTGCGGTCGTAAAATCCGCCACCCATTCCCAGACGTTGCCCTTCGGCATCAAACGCCACCAGCGGCACCATCAGCACATCCAGCTCGCTTAACGGCAGCAGACGACGGATATCCAGCGGCGGCTCCGGGATGCGCAGGCGGTTAATCTTCAACTCGGTATGTTCGTCATAGTGCAGAAAAAGCAGCTGGCCCGCAGAAAACGGATGCAGCACGGGCAGATAGACCTGCTGTTTGCGCTGCCAGAGCTTGGCGATTAACGGACGGGTATTGAGTTCACCATCTACCGACAGAAACAGCGCAATGTTTTTTGCCTGCTGCAGCGGGGCAAAATTGAGCGCGTGTTCGGCGACCTGCACGGCGGCAAGCTGCTGCTGCTCATCACTGAGTTCGCGCCGCAGGTGGCGGACGTGGGTGCGGATATCCTGACGGTCGAGAAGATTGAGGCTCATTTTCTGGCAACTCCATATGCGGATGGTGTTTTCAGATTGCCGGGTAAGGCTGGGAGTGTAAATGCCAGAAAGAAGGGGAGATCTTAAAAAAATGGGGATCTCCGAGATGCCGCCGCAGGCTGTAACCCTTGAACCCATGGTTCAAGGTGAGTATGCCGTCGTAACCATCAGGCTTCTCGGACGGACCGAGCTTGCGCACAGGTTACAGAGCGTCACACTCTGTTTGGTATTAATTATCGGCTCAGGGGACGGGCCCGCTTGCAAACATCTCAGAGAATTTTTTACTTCACCGTCACTCTATCATAGCTAACGTTGAAGTGTTATTCGAACTTAGAACCAGTACGTTCAGTTATGCGACCCTGCTCAAGCAATGCCTGTTCAATGGTCTGCTGCAGCATGCGAATACGCTGCTCCATGTTGGACGCATAGTCACGAGTTTTGACTTTTTCCTGCGCCAGTTCATGGCAAATATTGAGTGCGGCGATGAAAACCAGCTGCTCAGTATTTGTGACTCTAGTGCGAACTTTTAAGTCTTGCAACCGTTGATTGAGGTCCTCGGCGGCCAGGTTCAGCGCATCTTGCTGTTCCGGCGGACAATTTACTCGTAATGAACGGCCAAAAATTTGAATATCTACCGGTTGTGCAGACATGCCACCTTCCTGACTGATTACTGCGCCCGCAATCACCCTTACCACTCAATGGCTTGGGAGGGGCGCCACTATAACTACCCCTAATAGAAGAAACAACCCCTTTCTGGAATCGTTGAGGCACCTGGTGGTAGCATATCACGAACTAAACTCGCCAACGACGGCCAAAACGTATGTCACTAACTAACACAATGCCGGGCTATGACCAGCTGGCCTCAGTACTGACGCAGCAGGGAGTCGGAATGACCCCTGCCGAAATGCACGGCCTGATCAGCGGATTGATCTGTGGCGGCAACCAGGACAGCAGCTGGCAATCGCTGGTTCACGACCTGACTAACGAGGGCATGGCGTTTTCACAGACGCTGTCACTGCCTTTGCAGCAGCTGCACGAAGCGACGGGCAACTCGCTGGAAGATGAAGGCTTCCTGTTCCAGCTTTACCTGCCCGAGGACGATGATATCACTGTGTTTGACCGCGCCGATGCGCTGGCGGGCTGGGTGAATCACTTCCTGCTCGGCCTTGGCGTCACGCAGCCGAAGCTCGACAAAGTGAAAGGGGAGACGGGAGAAGCCATCGACGATCTGCGTACCATTGCCCAGCTGGGCTATGACGAAGACGAAGATGAAGAAGAGCTGGAGCAGTCGCTGGAAGAGGTGATCGAATACGTGCGCGTAGCGGCCCTGCTGTGCCACGACACCTTCACCCGTGTCGTGCCTACCAATGTGGTAATGAAAAAGCCAACGCTGCACTAAACTGTCGCTACTCAGCGGTTTAATGGAACAGCATTCAGGAGATCGTATGACCCAGCAAGAGTTTTTGCGCCGCCGCCAGGCGCTGTTAGCAAAAATGGCCCCGGCCAGTGCGGCATTGATTTTTGCCGCCCCGGAAGCAACTCGCAGCAACGACAGTGAGTATCCCTACCGGCAGAACAGCGATTTCTGGTACTTCACCGGGTTTAATGAACCGGAAGCGGTGCTGGTGCTGATCAAAAGCGATGAGAATCATAATCACAGCGTGCTATTTAACCGCGTGCGCGATCTTACGGCTGAAATCTGGTTTGGCCGCCGTCTGGGGCAGGATGCTGCGCCTGCGGTTCTGGCGGTGGATCGTGCGCTGCCGTGGGACGATATCGGCGAGCAGCTGCACCAGCTCCTTAACGGGCTGGACGTGGTGTACCACGCGCATGGCCAGTACGCCGGGGCCGACAGCATCGTGTTCAGCGCGCTGGATACCCTGCGCCGTGGCTCGCGCCAGAATCTCTCCGCTCCGGCCACGCTGACCGACTGGCGACCGTGGGTGCATGAGATGCGCCTGATTAAGTCCGCGGAAGAGCAGGCGGTGCTGCGTGAAGCGGGCCGCATTAGCGCGCTGGCTCATACCCGCGCTATGCAGAAATCGCGTCCGGGAATGTATGAATATCAGCTGGAGGGGGAGATTCATCATGAATTCAACCGCCACGGCGCCCGCTACCCCTCTTACAACACCATCGTTGGTGCCGGGGAGAACGGCTGCATTCTGCACTACACCGAAAACGAGAGCCAGATGCACGACGGCCAGCTGGTGCTGATCGACGCGGGCTGCGAGCTCAAAGGCTATGCCGGCGATATCACCCGCACTTTCCCGGTTGGCGGCAAATTCAGCGCACCGCAGCGCGCCATTTACGATATTGTGCTGGCCTCGCTGAATAAGGCGCTGGAACTGTATCGCCCCGGCACCAGCATCCGTGAAGTGACGGCGGAAGTGGTGAAGATTATGGTGAGCGGCCTGGTGGAGCTGGGCGTGATGCAGGGCGATGTCGATACCCTGATCGCAGAAAATGCCCATCGCCAGTTCTTTATGCATGGTCTGAGCCACTGGCTGGGTCTGGATGTGCACGATGTCGGTCACTACGGTGTGGACCGCGACCGCATTCTTGAAGCGGGCATGGTGTTGACCATTGAACCGGGGCTGTATATCGCCCCGGACGCGGACGTACCCGTTGAGTATCGCGGTATCGGTATCCGAATTGAAGATGACATTATTATCACCGCAGATGGCAATGAAAACCTGACCGACACGGTGGTGAAAAATGCGGATGAGATTGAAGCACTAATGGCGGCAGCGAAGCGTTCATGAGCATAATTATCGCAGGCGGCGGGATGACGGGGGCCACGCTGGCGTTAGCCATTTCCCATCTGACTCAGGGAAAGCTGGCGGTCACCCTGGTGGAAGCCACAGAACCTGCCAGCCGGGCGCATCCTGGCTACGACGGGCGTGCTATTGCTCTGGCGGAAGGTACCTGTCAGCAGCTTGCCGCGATTGATCTGTGGCCGCTGCTGGCCTCCTGCGCCACGGCTATTACCGACGTTCACGTCAGCGATCGCGGCCACGCCAGCTTTGTTTCACTCAGCGCGGCCGACTACGGCGTTTCTGCACTGGGTCAGGTGGTTGAGCTGCACGAGGTCGGGCAGCGGCTGTTCAACCGCCTGAAGCAGGCCCCAGGGATCACGCTGCGCTGCCCGGATAAAGTGTCGCAGGTGACGCGTACCCAGAATAGCGTTAGCGTCACGCTCGCCAGTGGGGAAACGCTCGGCGGCGAACTGCTGGTGGCCGCTGATGGTTCGCACTCGCAGGTGGCAACCGCCTGTGGCATGAGCTGGCAGCGGGTGGATTATCAGCAGGTCGCGGTGATTGCCAATGTCTCAACTCAGCTGCCGCATCAGGGGCGGGCGTTCGAGCGCTTTACCGAACATGGCCCGCTGGCGCTGTTGCCGATGTCAGACGGGCGCAGTTCGCTGGTGTGGTGCCATCCGCTCGCGCAAAAATCCGCTGTGGACGGCTGGGACGACGGGCGTTTTATTGCGGAGTTGCAGCGTGCATTCGGCTGGCGGCTGGGGCGCATCACTCATGTCGGCCAGCGCCACAGCTATCCACTGCAGCTGCAAACCGCTGCACAGCATGTTGGCCATCGTCTTGCGCTGGTCGGCAATGCGGCACAGACTCTGCACCCCATCGCCGGGCAGGGCTTTAATCTCGGTATTCGTGACGTGATGTCGCTGGCGGAAACGCTGGCGGCGGCATGGCGCGCCGGGCAGGGCGTGGGCGCATTCGCCACCCTGCAACACTATCAGCAGCGCCGTCAGCCGGACGCGCAGACCACCATCGGCATTACCGATGGGCTGGTCAGACTGTTTGCAAACCGCTATACGCCGCTGGTTATGGGGCGCAATCTGGGACTGCTGGCGATGGATCATCTGCCGCTGTTACGTAATTTGCTGGCCGAGCGCACGTTGGGCTGGGTTAAGCGTTGAGGAGAAAGCAGTAATGCAAACCTATGATGTGATCATCGCCGGTGGCGGTATGGTCGGGCTGGCCGTGGCCTGTGGCTTACAGGGCAGCGGGCTACGCGTGGCCGTGCTGGAGCGCGAAGTGCCGACGGCAGTTGAGGCCGATGCGGCCCCTGGGCTGCGCGTCTCGGCGATCAACGCCGCCAGCGAACGCCTGCTGCAGCATCTTGGCGTCTGGAGCACCATCCTCGCCGCTCGCGCCAGCGCCTACCATGGCATGGAAGTCTGGGACCGCGACAGCTTCGGCCATATCGCGTTTGACGATGAGCAGCAGGGGCTGGCGCACCTCGGGCATATTATCGAAAACCGGGTGATCCACCAGGCGTTATGGCAGCGTGCGGAGAGCCTCAGTGATATCACCCTGATTGCCCCGGCGCAGTTACAGCAGGTCGCCTTTGGTGACAACGAAGCGTTCGTTACCCTGCAGGATGGCAGCATGATGACCGCTCGTCTGCTGGTCGCGGCGGATGGCGCCAACTCCTGGCTGCGTAATAAAGCCGATATCCCGATAACTTTCTGGGACTATCAGCATCATGCGCTGGTTGCCAACATCCGCACCGAGAAGCCGCATGACGCGGTGGCGCGTCAGGTGTTTCACGGCGACGGCATTCTGGCCTTTCTGCCACTCAGCGACCCGCATCTGAGCTCAATTGTCTGGTCATTATCACCCCAGGAAGCATTGCGCCTGAAAGAGATGCCTGCTGCGGTGTTTAACCAGCAGCTGTCGGTCGCGTTCGACCTGCGTCTTGGCCTGTGTGAAGTGGAGAGCGAGCGTCAATCCTTCCCGCTGATGGGGCGCTACGCGCGCAACTTCGCGGCTCACCGTCTGGCGCTGGTAGGCGATGCGGCCCACACCATTCATCCCCTGGCCGGACAGGGGGTTAACCTTGGCTTTATGGATGCCGCTGAGCTGATTGGCCAGGTCAAGCGCCTGCAGCAGCAGGGCAAAGACATTGGCCAGCATCTTTATCTGCGGCGCTACGAGCGCAGCCGCAAGCATAGCGCGGCGGTGATGCTCGCCAGCATGCAGGGTTTCCGCGAGCTGTTTGACGGGAATAATCCAGCGAAGAAACTGCTGCGCGATGTTGGCCTGGCGCTGGCGGACACGCTTCCCGGCGTCAAGCCACGCCTGCTCAAGCAGGCAATGGGGCTGCACGATCTGCCTGACTGGCTGAGCTGAAATCAGTAAAAAATCGGGGCTGCGGCCCTGATTCACCGCAATAGCACATATTCACCAACGGGCTGATAGCTAAAGATGCAAGGATTGCGTCTGCGTACTGGTTAAAATTTGTTCGGAAAAGTTCAGGCAAAGCAAGGATGGCTTAATGAGTGAGAATGTACATCAATGGCGCAGTTATCGTGTTTCGCAAACAGGGGGTAATGGAGGTGGAATGGACAATTTGACCAGACGCGTCGAACATCTGGAACAGGATAGCCATCAGATAAAAATCGATCTGGGCATACTCACCGCGCGCTCTGAAAGCTTTGCGACCAAAGCTGATGTTGAGAGTGTCAGAACAGAGGTGCAAGGTGTCCGCGCCGAGGTGCATGGTGTCCGCGCTGAGGGGCAAAGTATCCGCGCCGAGGTGCAAAGTGTCCGCGCAGAGTTGATACAAGAGTTAGCCGCTTTAGAGGTAAGAACGAATAACAGGTTTGATGCGCTCAACGCTAAAATCACCTGGACACTTTTAGTCCCGGCAATCCTGGCTGTTCTTGCCTGGTTCGTGAAGGAAGCCGTTCTGAAAGGCTGACTGATGTTTTACCATCCCCCCCTCTTCTCGTCTGATATAGGCATCTGTGTATCGGGATGCCGATTATTAGCGTAACTGAGGAATCTTCTTGCCTTCCTCCTCCCTCTTTGTCCCTGTTTGCACTTTTGGTGCAATGGATGCCCCTTTTTTGCACATTGTTTGAATTATTCTAATTTCACCCCCGCGCTCGCATTACTTTTAATAATGCATAGGCCTTTTCCCTCAAGTGGTTTTTTTCCCCGTGCGTGCTTAATCCTGGCCATTAAACTGAATGAGTGACGGTTAATTACTGAATTCGTGCGTTATAACGCATTTTTTTGGTGAAAAACACTGGAAACTCAGCCTGGCCATTTCTGGCACGGCAACAGATTCGACCCCGTTTTACTTATGGTTAATTGGCGTGTTCGGTGGTAAGTTCAGAGCTAAGGTAACGTTTGCGTCGGTCCCGCAAAGGCGGTGAGAGGCGCTGGTCAGCAACCGGATATCAGATACAGGAATGATATGACTCAGCAAACCGAGATTCAGCAAACTCCCCTTTTCGAACAGCATCAGGCGTGTGGCGCCCGCATGGTGGATTTTCATGGCTGGATGATGCCGCTGCATTACGGCTCGCAAATGGATGAACATCATGCAGTGCGCACTGACGCCGGGATGTTTGACGTTTCTCATATGACGATTGTCGACCTGCACGGCGCACGCACGCGCGAATTTCTGCGTTATCTGTTGGCCAATGACGTTGCCAAACTGACGCTGCCGGGCAAAGCCCTGTACAGCGCGATGCTCAACGCCTCAGCCGGGGTGATTGACGATCTGATTGTTTACTTTATTAGCGAAGAGTTCTTCCGCCTGGTGGTCAACTCCGCCACGCGTGAGAAAGATCTGGCGTGGATCGGTCAGCATGCCGCTGACTACGGCGTTGAATTGACCGAGCGTGACGATTTGGCACTGGTGGCCGTGCAGGGCCCAAATGTCCAGCAGAAAGCCCAGACGCTGTTTGATGACGCGCAGCGCGCCGCCGTCAGCGGAATGAAGCCGTTCTTTGGCGTGCAGGCCGGTGACTATTTCATCGCCACCACCGGTTATACCGGTGAATCCGGCTACGAGATTGCCCTGCCAAACGAGCAGGTTGCCGATTTCTGGCAGAAATTGCTGGCAGCGGGTGTCAAGCCTGCCGGCCTTGGCGCGCGCGATACGCTGCGTCTGGAAGCCGGCATGAACCTGTACGGTCAGGAGATGGATGAAAGCGTTTCTCCGCTGGCCGCCAATATGGGCTGGACCATTGCATGGGATCCAGCCGATCGCCAGTTCATTGGCCGTGAAGCGCTGGAACAGCAGCGCGAAAAGGGTACCGACCAGCTGGTGGGCCTGATCATGACCGAAAAAGGCGTATTGCGTAATGAACTGCCGGTGCGCTTCAGCGATGCCGATGGCAATCAGCATGAAGGTATTATCACCAGTGGTTCATTTTCCCCAACGCTGGGATGCAGTATTGCCCTTGCGCGCGTGCCTGCCGGAATTGGCGAGCAGGCGATTGTGCAGATCCGCAACCGCGAAATGCCGGTGCAGGTGACTAAACCGATTTTTGTCCGCGCCGGTAAGCCGGTGACGAAATAATTTTTGCCTTTTGGAGAGCATATTGATGAGCAATGTACCAGCCGAACTGAAATATCGTGACAGCCATGAATGGGTGCGCAAAGAGGCCGATGGCACCTTTACCGTCGGGATCACCGAGCATGCGCAGGAGCTGCTCGGTGACATGGTGTTTGTTGACCTGCCGGATCTTGGCAACACCTATAGCCAGGGCGAAGATTGCGCTGTGGCTGAATCGGTGAAAGCCGCGTCTGATATCTATGCCCCACTGAGCGGCGAAATCATTGAGGTAAACAGCGCGCTGGAATCTGAGCCTGAACTGGTGAACAGCGATCCCTACACCGAAGGCTGGCTGTTCAAGATCAAAGCCAGCGATGATACCGAGTTCGAAACCTTGCTTGATGCTGCTGCTTACGCTGCCGCCATCTCAGAATAACGTTTAATCGTCACTTCAGGGCGGGCTATTCGCTGCCCTGAAACCCGATGCCCGATGCAGGATTTACCGCTAATGACCCAGACTCTCAGCCAGCTTGAACATCACGGTGCATTTATCGAGCGCCATATCGGACCTTCCCAGGAACAGCAGGCAGCGATGCTCAGCGCCATCGGTGCCTCATCGCTGAGCGAGCTCATCGCCTCGATTGTGCCCGCCGACATCCAGCTTCCCAGCCCACCTGCGGTAGGCGATGCGCTGACCGAACACCTGGCGCTGGCCGAGCTGAAGGCGATTGCGTCACAAAATCAGCGCTATAAATCCTTTATTGGCATGGGGTACACCCCGGTGCTGACGCCGCCGGTGATCCTGCGCAACATGCTGGAAAACCCAGGCTGGTACACCGCATACACTCCTTACCAGCCGGAAGTCTCCCAGGGCCGTCTGGAAGCACTGCTGAACTTTCAGCAGCTGACTCTTGACCTGACCGGGCTGGATATCGCGTCTGCCTCGCTGCTGGATGAAGCGACCGCCGCCGCCGAAGCGATGGCGATGGCAAAGCGCGTCAGCAAGCTGAAAAATGCCAATCGCTTCTTCGTTGCTGATGATATTCATCCGCAGACGCTGGACGTGGTGCGCACCCGCGCTGAAACCTTTGGCTTCGAGGTGCTGGTCGATAAAGCGGAGAAAGTGCTGGAGCTGCAGGATGTGTTCGGCGTGCTGTTACAGCAGGTCGGCACCGGCGGTGAAGTGCATGATTACGGTGACCTGATTGCTGAGCTGAAAAGCCGCAAAGTGGTGGTCAGCGTGGCAGCCGACTTTATGGCGCTGGTGCTGCTACAGGCGCCGGGCAAGCAGGGCGCGGATATCGTTTTCGGCTCCGCGCAGCGCTTCGGCGTACCAATGGGCTACGGTGGTCCGCATGCGGCATTCTTCGCCGCGCGTGACGAACACAAACGTTCAATGCCTGGCCGTATTATCGGCGTATCGCGTGACGCCGCGGGCAACACCGCGCTGCGTATGGCGATGCAGACGCGCGAGCAGCATATCCGCCGTGAGAAAGCCAACTCCAACATTTGCACCTCGCAGGTGCTGCTGGCAAACATTGCCAGCCTGTACGCGGTATTCCACGGCCCGGCCGGGCTGAAGCGCATCGCCGGGCGTATCCATCGCCTGACCGATATTCTTGCGGCCGGGTTGCAGAAGGGTGGTCTGAAACTGCGTTATCACAGCTGGTTTGATACGCTGACGGTAGAAGTGGCGGATAAAGCTGCCGTGCTGGATCGTGCGCTGAGCTTTGGTATTAATCTGCGCAGCGATATCCTCAATGCGGTCGGCATTACGCTGGATGAAACCACCACGCGTGAAGACGTTGCGGCGCTGTTCTCAATCCTGCTGGGCGAGCAGCACGGGCTGGAGATCGATGCCCTCGATGCGGATGGCGCTTCCATTCCCGCTGCAATGCTGCGTCAGGATGCGATCCTGACCCATCCGGTGTTTAACCGTCATCACAGCGAAACCGAGATGATGCGTTATATGCACAGCCTGGAGCGCAAAGATCTGGCGCTCAATCAGGCGATGATCCCGCTTGGCTCCTGCACGATGAAGCTGAACGCGGCGGCGGAGATGATCCCCATCACCTGGCCCGAGTTCGCCGAGCTGCACCCGTTCTGCCCGGCAGAGCAGGCGACTGGCTATCTGCAGATGATCGGCCAACTGTCGCAGTGGCTGGTGCAGTTGACCGGCTACGATGCGCTGTGCATGCAGCCGAACTCCGGCGCGCAGGGCGAATATGCCGGCCTGCTGGCCATCCGTCGCTATCACGAAAGCCGCAACGAAGCCGGGCGAAATATCTGCCTGATCCCCAGCTCTGCACACGGCACCAACCCGGCTTCGGCGCAGATGGCTGGTATGGCTGTGGTGGTGGTAGCCTGCGACAAACAGGGCAATATCGATTTGCACGACCTGCGCCTGAAGGCGGAGCAGGCGGGCGAAGCACTCTCCTGCATTATGGTCACTTACCCGTCGACGCACGGCGTGTATGAAGAGACGATCCGCGAAGTGTGCCAGATCGTCCATCAGTTTGGCGGTCAGGTTTACCTGGACGGCGCCAACATGAACGCGCAGGTCGGCATTACCACGCCGGGCTATATTGGTGCAGACGTGTCGCACCTCAATCTGCATAAAACCTTCTGTATCCCGCACGGCGGCGGTGGCCCGGGTATGGGGCCTATCGGCGTGAAAGCGCATCTGGCACCGTTTGTACCGGGCCACAGCGTGGTGCAGATTGACGATATGCTGACCGGCCAGGGCGCGGTCTCTGCTGCGCCATTCGGCAGTGCATCCATTCTGCCGATTAGCTGGATGTATATCCGCATGATGGGCGCAGAGGGGCTCAAGCAGGCGAGTTCGGTGGCGATCCTTAACGCCAACTACATCGCCCATCGCCTTCAGTCAGCTTATCCAATCCTCTACGTCGGACGTGACGGCCGCGTGGCGCACGAATGTATTCTCGATATTCGTCCGCTGAAAGAGCAGACCGGCATCAGCGAGCTGGATATTGCCAAGCGCCTGATTGACTACGGATTCCATGCACCTACCATGTCCTTCCCGGTAGCGGGCACCCTGATGGTTGAGCCGACCGAATCGGAAAGCAAAATTGAGCTGGACCGCTTTATCGATGCGATGCTGGCAATCCGTATGGAAATCGATCGCGTATCCAACGGTGAATGGCCGGCCGACGATAACCCGCTGGTAAATGCACCGCATACGCAGAGGGAAATTGTCGGTGAGTGGAGCCATCCTTATACGCGTGAGCTGGCGGTATTCCCGGCAGGCAGCGACAATAAATACTGGCCAACCGTTAAGCGCCTCGACGATGTTTACGGTGACCGCAATCTGTTCTGCTCCTGCGTACCGATGAGTGAATACGAATAACGGGCGCATGTTTTGCCGAGGGCAGGCAATCCTGCCCCGAATGTAATCCGTTCTGACGGGGCAGCCAATGGTTGCCCTTTTTATTGGAGATGCTGAATGAAGATCGCCTTAATTACCGGTGCCAGCCGGGGGATCGGTCGCGCGACCGCTATTCTGCTGGCGCAGATGGGCTGGCGGGTCGCGGTCAACTATGCCCGCCGCAGCGATGCCGCGCTGGAGGTGGTGGATGTGATAGAACAGCAGGGCGGCAGCGCGTTCGCTATTCAGGCGGATATTGCCGATGAGGCGCAGGTGATAGCGATGTTTGCGGAGATTGACCGCCAGCCAGGTCAACTGACAGCTCTGGTGAATAACGCCGGGATCCTGTTCCAGCAGGCGACGCTGGAGCAGCTGAGCGCCGAGCGCATCAATCGGGTATTTGCCACTAATGTGACCGGCAGCTTTATTTGCTGCCGCGAGGCGGTCAAACGCATGGGCCATCATCACGGCGGCAAAGGTGGGGCGATTGTCAATGTCTCTTCCGCCGCGTCGCGCATTGGGGCACCGGGCGAGTACATTGACTACGCCGCCTCGAAAGGGGCCATGGATACCCTGACAAAAGGGCTGTCGCTGGAAGTGGCGGCGCAGGGCATTCGCGTCAACGGCGTACGGCCCGGCTTTATCTACACCGAAATGCACGCTGACGGGGGGGAAACGCAGCGGGTAGACCGCCTCGCCGCGTCAATACCTATGCAGCGCGGCGGTCAGCCAGAGGAGATCGCCCAGGCCATTGCGTGGCTGCTGAGCGAAGACGCCTCATATATTACCGGTTCGATTATTGATGCGGCGGGGGGAAGGTAAGGCGAAATATTTGTAGGGGCGGACCCTCTTTTTCGGTCCGCCCGCAAGTCACAATAACCATCCCTGCTGGTGCGCATTATCCAGATGCTGCTCTAAGTGCTGCCATAGCTCCGGCCACTGCTGCGCCAGCTTCACGTTGCGTGCCTTAACCTGCTCCAGGCGAATGCCGTTCTCTCGCCAGCTCTGTCCCTGATTATGCAGGTTAAGCATGATGGGCAGTGCGCGGTCGAGCATATTGGCGAAGCGCGCATCGGCGCTTTCGCCGGATTCATACTCATCCCACAGGGCGCGAAAACGCTGATTGAGCTCCGCAGGCAGCAGGCCAAAAATACGCCCGGCGGCCGCCACTTCCTGCTCATGAATCGCATCGCGTGCTGCCAGGTCGTAAACCATCACATCCCCGGCATCGATCTCCACCACATCATGCACCAGTGCCATCTGCACCACGTGCTGCACATCGATTGCCTCACGTGAGAACGGTGCCAGGCTCATGGCGGCCATCGCCAGGTGCCAGCTGTGTTCCGCAGAGTTCTCCTGGCGCGCATTGCCCAGCAGTCGCGTGCGGCGCTCCACGCCTTTTAGCTTGTCGAGCTCCATTAAAAACTGCACCACTTCTGTCATCGCGCCGAAATCTAAGGCTGCTACCCTGTCAGACATCACACTCTCACTTATCCCCTAAAAACTTGCCAATAGTTTAAGGGAAACGTTTGCGTAATTCTTTAAAGAAAATGTATTACAAGGTTACATATATATTTTAGCTTACATGTGTACTCTGAAATTATTCTCAGTTAGGCTATTTGTGATGAATTTTCCACCCGCGCATTTTGCGAGGGTTGGACCTATTTCTTGGGGATTATCGTTAGATATGGCGAAACAAAAATTACTGGAACCCGGTTATTCACTGGCGGAAGAGGTCGCCAACAGCATCAGCCACGGCATTGGCTGCCTGTTTGGCGTGATTGGCTTAGTTCTGATGCTCGACCAGGCCATAGACGCCCGTGCCGGTGCGCTGGCAATCGCCAGCTACAGCCTTTACGGCGGCAGTATGATCCTGCTGTTTCTCGCTTCCACGCTCTATCACGCCATTCCTGGCGAACGCGCTAAGTTCTGGCTGAAAAAACTCGACCATTCGGCAATCTATCTGCTGATAGCTGGAACCTATACGCCGTTCCTGCTGGTGGCGCTGAAATCGCCGCTGGCGCACGGTTTGATGGCGTTTATCTGGGGGCTGGCGCTGGTAGGGATAGTGTTTAAGCTGGTGTTTGCGCACCGCTTTGAGGCGCTGTCGCTGGTGACCTACATGCTGATGGGCTGGCTGTCGCTGATCGTGCTGTATCAGCTGGCGCTACGCCTGCCGTCAGGCAGTATCTGGCTGCTGGCCGCCGGGGGGATAATCTATTCGCTCGGGGTGATTTTCTACGTGGCGAAGCGCATTCCGTATAACCATGCCATCTGGCACGGTTTCGTGCTGGGCGGTTCGCTATGCCACTTTCTCGCCATCTATCTATACGTGATGTAAGGGGCTTGCGCCCCTTCAATTAGCCCTGGGTGATTTCGTAAGGCAGTGGCTGGATCTTCAGTTTGCCGCCTTCATCGCCCTGCACGCGCAGCACGGTATCCGCTTCCAGGTCGTTATTCAGCACGGCCTGCACCCAAACCTCGCCGTTATCCAGCTGGCAGGCGGCAAGGATGGTGCCGGTGCGGCGCCAGTTCTCACCCATCTGCATCTCCAGCGCATCATTTGCCGCAGGCACTACGCCAGCCTTGCCGGCCAGCCAGAAGAGCGCACGTTTATTGGCGCCGCGGAATTTAGCGCGTGCCACCATCTCCTGACCGGTATAGCAGCCTTTCTTAAAGCTGATGGCGTCCAGCGCCTGCAGGTTGGTCGCCTGCGGGATCAGCTGGGCGCTGGTGGCGCTGTCGATGATCGGGAAGCCGGCTTCAATATCGAGTGCCAGCCACTGCCGACTGTCGTTGAGCTGGGCTTCACCCGCCAGTTTATCCTGCAGCTCCTGCGCTTTGGCCGCCGTAGTGACCAGCAGGAAACGCTCGGCGGGCAGGTTAAACCACAAGAGCGTGCTGTCATCCTGCTGGATAACCGGGGAGCCAGCGTCGGGCAGGGCGTCAAAAACCCCCGCCAGTGCGGCGCGTGCCTGGAACCCGGCCACGCCCAGCAGCACCGCTTCATCGTCCGGGAGCAGCGTCACTTTGGCGAATACCGCGTATTTTTTCAGCTCGGTCAGCTGAGTGTCGCGCAGGCTGCGGCGCTCAATATAGGCCATTCCTTCGCCACGGTGGAACAGGCGCAGGTTGCTCCACATCTTCCCTTTGGCATCGCAGTGTGCGGCAGGGCGGTGCTGGTTGTCGGCCAGCGCCGCAACATCCAGCGTCACTTGACCCTGTAAATAGCTAACGTGATCTGCACCGCTGGCGTTCACCAGCGCCCACTCTTCCAGCGAAATCAGGGTCAGCGGCAGGCGTGCTGAGGCGACCGGCTGGCGGGGAGGGTAAGAAATATTCGGCATAATTCAGTCCTAAATTAACGAATTTAGTGAAATCTGTTGCTCATGTTAAAAGAGCGCACCTGCTTTGCAACCTGTTTCCAGAAAAAGCGGCACAAAACGCGTGATAACCCTGCAACCGGTAACGCTGTTTTGCGCGCCGTGCCGCACGCAGTGCATTGCATCATCAACAGCGCCGCAAAAAAGCGGTACACTGTGCGCCATGTTTGGTTAACCGACGCTGAGTGACATGGATATTACAAATAAAGCACGTATTCACTGGGCATGCCGCCGCGGCATGCGCGAACTGGATATCTCCATCATGCCGTTTTTTGAGTATGAGTTTGACTCACTGGACGACACCGACAAGCAGCTGTTTGTCCGGCTGCTGGAGAACGATGACCCGGACCTGTTTAACTGGCTGATGAACCACGGCGAGCCAGCTGATGCGGAGCTGAGAAGGATGGTGGCGCTGATTCAGGAGCGAAACCAACAACGTGGTCCTGTGGCAATGTAGCCTGCGGGTTTCCTGGTATGCCCGCTGTGCATCGCTGTTGCTGCACGGCGCCGTCATCCTCGCACTGCTGCTGGCACCCTGGCCCGCCCGCTTTGGCTATATCCTGCTGTGGGCTGGCTTACTGATACTGGTAGCGCTGGAGTGCCTGCGCAGTCAGCGCCGGATTGTCAAACGCGAGGGGGAGCTCGCCCTGCTGCCGGGGCACATCGTGCGCTGGCGCCAGCAGCAGTGGCAGATGCCGATTCCACCGTGGGTCACCCGCCAGGCGATACTACTGTCGTTACATCATCACGCAGGTCAGCGCGAGCGGCTGTGGCTATTTGCCGACGGTATGGAAAGCGCGGAATGGCGCCTGCTGCGCCAGCAGCTGCTGATGAATAAGCAGCGGGCGACAGAGCCGTGATGAGCGTGGAGCTTCTGTCTGCGCAACGTCGGGGCCGACCTGAAACGGAAATCGCCCCCTTCTTGGGGTTACAGCAGCTCCGCCATTTCGGTCAGGATCTGCTCACACCACTGCGCAATGCGTTCATCGGTCTGCTCAAACTGGGTGATATCATCCAGCGCCAGCCCGACAAATTTCTGACCGTCCGCGGTGAGCGGTTTGGTACTGGTAAATTCGTAGCCTGCCAGCGGCCAGTAGCCGACAAACTTAACCCCAGACGGGGCCAGTACTTCATGCAGCATGCCCAGCGCATCGAGGAACCACTCGCTGTACTCCCCCTGATCGCCCATGCCATACAGCGCCACCACTTTACCCTGCAGATTCAGCGTTGGCAGATCGGTCCAGATCGCTTCCCAGTCCTCCTGCAGCTCGCCAAAATCCCAGGTGGGAATGCCGAGGATCAGCAGATCGTACTGCTCCATCAGCGCCGGAGAGTCATCTTTCAGGTTGTGCAGCGTGACGAGATCTTCGCCGATAAAGTCGCGGATTTTCTCAGCGGCCATTTCGGTATAACAGGTGCTGGAGCCGTAAAACAGACCAATATTCATGGTAGTGGAACTCATTTTTACTAAAGTCTGGTGGCGATTATATCAGAAACGGCCATGAATAAGGCATAATGGACGCGGTTCACTCAGCATGAGGATGACGTATCATGCTGATATTTAGCTATAAAATTACTTCTGGCAGCGCACTGACAGCCACGCCGTGTCAATAAAAGAGAGGATAAGGTGCAGGATAACGATCTGATTGAGCAATTTCTTGATGCCCTGTGGATCGAGCGCAATCTGGCGCAGAATACCGTTGCCTCTTATCGTCTCGACCTGCGTTCGCTGTGCGGCTGGCTGGAGCATCAACAGCTGTCATTACTGAGCGTGGATGCCGTCAGCCTGCAGGGGTTTCTCGCCGAGCGGCTGGAGGGCGGTTATAAAGCCTCCAGCTCTGCCCGTCTGTTGAGTGCCATGCGCCGCCTGTTCCAGTACCTCTACCGCGAGAAGCTGCGCGAGGACGACCCCAGCGCGCTGCTCTCCTCGCCCAAACTGCCGCAGCGCCTGCCTAAGGATCTGTCGGAAGCACAGGTCGAACGCCTGCTGCAGTCACCCTGCCTTGATCAGCCGATTGAGCTGCGCGATAAAGCGATGCTGGAACTGCTGTACGCCACCGGGCTGCGCGTCACCGAACTGGTGGGTTTAACGCTCAGCGATGTCAGCCTGCGTCAGGGCGTGGTGCGGGTGATCGGTAAAGGCAATAAGGAGCGGCTGGTACCGATGGGCGAGGAAGCGGTGCACTGGATCGAGCAGTTTATCGAGTACGGGCGCCCGTGGCTGCTTAACGGCCAGACGCTGGACGTGCTGTTTCCCAGTAACCGCGCGCAACAAATGACCCGACAAACCTTCTGGCATCGCATCAAACATTACGCCACACTGGCGGGTATCGACAGCGAAAAACTGTCACCGCACGTGCTGAGGCATGCGTTTGCCACGCATCTTCTTAACCACGGCGCTGATTTACGCGTGGTGCAGATGCTGTTAGGCCACAGCGATTTATCCACTACCCAGATTTATACGCACGTGGCGACCGAGCGCCTGCGCCAGCTGCATCAGCAGCATCACCCGCGTGCCTGATTTCAGAGTACATAAGGACATCAAATGAAGAAGCATTACCTGTTACTTTCTCTCCTCATCGCTTCGGTCAGCGGGCTGGCCCACGCCGATGATGCCGCCATTAAACAGTCGCTGACCAAACTGGGCTTACAGCAGACCGAGATCCAGCCTTCGCCGCTGCCGGGCATCAAAACCGTGCTGAGTGAGAGCGGTGTGCTGTACGTCACCGAAGACGGCAAACACTTCCTGCAGGGGCCGCTGTACGACGTCAGCGGCGGCCAGCCGGTCAACGTGACCAATCAGCTGCTGCAGAAAAAAGTCGATGCGTTAAGCAGCGAGATGATCGTGTACAAAGCCGCAAAAGAGCAGCATGTGATCACGGTATTTACCGATATCACCTGTGGCTACTGCCGCAAGCTGCACGAGCAGATGGCTGACTACAACGCGCTGGGCATTACCGTGCGCTACCTGGCCTTCCCGCGTGAAGGGATGAATGGTCAGGTAGCCAAAGAGATGAAGTCCGTCTGGTGCAGCGCCGACCCGCGCAAAGCATTCAGCGCCGCGATGAAGGGCGACACGGTCGCACCGGCCGATTGTAAAATCGATATTGGTCAGCAGTACAAACTGGGCGTGCTGTTCGGCATTCAGGGCACCCCTGCCATGCTGCTGGAAAATGGCACCATGATCCCCGGCTATCAGGGGCCGCAGGATCTGAAGAAATTCCTCGACAGCCAGAAAAACGGCGGCTGATTTTCGTGAACAGTAAAACTGAACTCCGTCGCCGCGAGGCGACGGATGCTGCTGCACTTCCTGCTGAACTGCACCCGCTGTTACGTCGTCTCTACGCTCAACGCGGTGTCACCGCGGCTGCCGAGCTGGAGCGCGGTGCGAAAAACCTGCATCCCTTCCAGTCGCTGAGCGGTATTCAGCGGGCGGTTGAGATCCTGCAGCGCGCGCTGGCGGATAACCTGTGCATCATGATCGTCGGCGATTTCGACGCCGACGGTGCCACCAGCACCGCATTGACGGTGCTGGCACTGCGCAGCATGGGCGGCAGCAACATTAAATATCTGGTGCCGAACCGGTTTGATGATGGCTATGGCCTCAGTCCCGAAGTGGTTGAGCAGGCCGCGGCACGCGGCGCGCAGCTGATTGTCACGGTCGATAACGGCATCTCCTCCCACGCGGGTGTGGCGCTGGCGCACGAGAAAGGGATCCCGGTGGTCGTGACCGATCACCACCTGCCGGGCGACTCGCTGCCTGAAGCCGACGCAATTGTTAACCCTAACCTGAGCGACTGCCAGTTCCCTTCACGGGCGCTGGCGGGCGTGGGCGTGGCGTTCTACCTGATGCTGGCCCTGCGATCGCAGCTGCGCGACAGCGGCGTGACCACTCTGCCAAACCTGGCGGAACTGCTGGATCTGGTGGCGCTGGGCACGGTCGCCGACGTGGTACCGCTGGATGCTAACAACCGCATCCTGGTGTGGCAGGGGCTGAGCCGTATTCGCGCCGGGAAATGCCGCCCGGGTATCCGCGCGCTGCTGGAGATCGCCAATCGCGATGCCCGTCAGCTGGCCGCCAGCGACTTAGGCTTCGCGCTCGGGCCGCGGTTAAATGCTGCGGGCCGTCTCGACGATATGTCGGTTGGCGTGGCGCTGCTGCTGAGTGAAGATCTCGGCCAGGCACGTATGCTGGCCAGCGAGCTGGATGCGTTAAACCAGACGCGTAAAGAGATCGAGCAGGGGATGCAGTCGGAAGCACTGGCGCTGTGCGATCGTCTCGAAAGCAGCGATGACGCGCTGCCGCTCGGTATCGCCATGTATCATCCCGAGTGGCATCAGGGCGTGGTCGGCATTCTGGCCTCGCGCCTGAAGGAGCGCTTCCACCGCCCGGTGATCGCCTTTGCTCCGGCGGGGGACGGTACGCTGAAAGGCTCAGGCCGCTCTATTGCCGGGCTGCATATGCGTGACGCACTGGAGCGGCTTGATACGCTAAACCCCGGGCTGATCATTAAGTTTGGCGGCCACGCGATGGCGGCGGGTTTGTCGCTGGAGGAGTCTAGGTTCGACGAGTTCCGCCAGCGCTTTGCTGAGCTGGTCGGTGAGTGGCTGGATGCCGAGTCCCTTCAGGGCGTGGTCTGGTCCGACGGTGAGCTGATGGCACAGGAGCTGACGTTACCCACGGCGGAGCTGCTGCGCGAAGCCGGTCCGTGGGGGCAGGCCTTCCCGGAGCCGACCTTCGACGGCAGGTTCAAGCTGTTACAGCAGCGGCTGGTGGGCGAGCGTCATCTGAAAGTGATGATTGAGCCGCTTGGCGGCGGCCCGCTGCTGGACGGTATTGCCTTTAATGTCGATACCACCCTGTGGCCGGACCCGAGCGTCAGGCAGGTTGAGCTGGCGTACAAGCTCGACGTCAATGAGTTTCGCGGTAACCGCAGCGTGCAGCTGATTATCGATCATCTCTGGGCGCTGTAAGCAAAATTCATCACGGGCCGCCCCGCTTTTCCGGTCGGCCCTTTATCTCACCTTTGCTGCAAACAGAAGCGGGTCAGGCATGCCTGACCCCTACCGCACAAAATGCACAAGGTGTGTTCTGTGCTACAAACCGGGCGCTATTTCAGTTAAACTGCGTGGTTACATTCTCGTCCATTTCGATCACCTAATAAGATCTCAAAACATGTTTGAAATTAATCCGGTAAAGAACCGTATTCAGGATCTCACAGAGCGCAGCGCCGTTCTTAGGGGGTATCTTTGACTATGATGCCAAGAAAGAACGCCTGCAGGAAGTAAACGCTGAACTTGAGCAGCCTGATGTCTGGAATGAACCTGACCGCGCCCAGGCGCTGGGTAAAGAGCGCTCTGCATTAGAAGCCGTCGTTGAAACGCTGGATCTGATGGAGCAGGGGCTGGAAGATGTCACTGGCCTGCTTGAGCTGGCCGTTGAAGCCGAAGACGAAGAGACCTTCAATGAAGCAGTGGCTGAACTCGATATTCTGGAGAAGAAACTCGGTGAATTAGAGTTCCGCCGCATGTTCTCCGGCGAGTATGACAGCGCTGACTGCTACATGGACATTCAGGCCGGTTCCGGCGGCACCGAAGCACAGGACTGGGCCAGCATGCTGCTGCGTATGTATCTGCGCTGGGCGGAAGCCAAAGGCTATAAAACCGAAATTATTGAAGAGTCCGACGGTGAAGTGGCCGGAACCAAATCCGCCACCATTAAAATCATCGGCGACTACGCGTTCGGCTGGTTGCGTACTGAAACCGGCGTGCATCGCCTGGTACGTAAAAGCCCGTTCGACTCCGGCGGCCGCCGCCACACTTCGTTCAGTTCGGTGTTTGTCTATCCGGAAGTGGACGACAATATCGATATCGATATTAACCCGGCCGACCTGCGTATTGACGTTTATCGCGCTTCCGGTGCCGGTGGTCAGCACGTCAACAAAACCGAGTCGGCGGTGCGTATTACCCACTTACCGACCAACATTGTGGTGCAGTGCCAGAACGACCGTTCTCAGCATAAGAACAAAGATCAGGCCTTCAAACAGCTGCGTGCCAAGCTGTATGAATATGAAATGCAGAAGAAAAATGCGGACAAACAGGCGGCGGAAGACAACAAGTCTGACATCGGCTGGGGCAGCCAGATCCGCTCTTACGTGCTGGATGACTCCCGCATCAAGGATCTGCGTACCAACGTAGAAACGCGCAATACTCAGGCGGTTCTGGACGGCGATCTGGATCGTTTTATCGAAGCAAGTTTGAAAGCAGGGTTATAAGGAACTCACATGTCTGAACAACAACCGCAGGCCGCTGATGCCGCACTTGAGCTTAATAACGAACTGAAATCACGTCGCGAAAAGCTGGCCGCACTGCGTGAAACTGGCGTGGCGTTCCCGAACGACTTCCGCCGTGACAGCACCTCTGACGTTCTGGCCGCTAAATACGCCGATAAAGAGAATGAAGAGCTGGAGCTGATCGGCGAAGAGTTCAGCGTTGCCGGTCGTATGATGACCCGCCGTATTATGGGTAAAGCCTCTTTCGTCACCTTGCAGGACGTGGGCGGGATTATCCAGCTCTATGTTTCCCGCGACGATCTGCCAGAAGGCAAATACAACGAGCAGTTCAAGAAATGGGATCTCGGCGATATTCTCGGCGCGCGCGGCAAGTTGTTTAAGACCAAAACCGGCGAGCTGACCCTGCACTGTAGCGAACTGCGCCTGCTGACTAAAGCCCTGCGCCCGCTGCCGGACAAGTTCCATGGCCTGGCCGATCAGGAAACCCGCTACCGCCAGCGTTACCTGGATCTGATTTCGAACGACGACTCGCGTAAGACGTTCAAAATCCGCTCACAGATCATGGCCGGTATCCGTAACTTCATGGTTGGCCGTGAGTTTATGGAAGTGGAAACCCCGATGATGCAGGTGATCCCCGGCGGTGCTTCTGCGCGTCCGTTTATCACCCATCACAACGCGCTGGACATCGATATGTACCTGCGTATTGCGCCAGAGCTGTACCTGAAGCGCCTGGTGGTCGGTGGCTTCGATCGCGTGTTCGAAATCAACCGCAACTTCCGTAACGAAGGTATCTCGCCGCGCCATAACCCTGAGTTCACCATGATGGAACTCTATATGGCGTATGCGGATTACAAAGATCTGATCGAGCTGACCGAAAGCCTGTTCCGCACTCTGGCGCAGGACGTGCTGGGCACCACCGTGGTGCCTTACGGTGACCAGGAGTTCGACTTCGGCAAGCCGTTCGACAAGCTGACGATGAAAGAAGCGATTCTGAAGTATCGCCCGGAAACCAACCTGGCCGATCTCGACGATTTCGATAAGTCCGTGGCTATCGCCCAGTCAATCGGCATCAAGGTTGAGAAGAGCTGGGGTCTGGGCCGCGTGGTCACTGAGATCTTCGAAGAGACCGCAGAAGCGCACCTGATCCAGCCAACCTTCATCACTGAATACCCGGCAGAAGTGTCGCCGCTGGCGCGCCGTAACGATCAGAACCCGGACATCACCGACCGCTTCGAGTTCTTTATCGGCGGCCGCGAAATCGGCAACGGCTTCTCGGAGCTGAACGATGCGGAAGATCAGGCCGACCGTTTCCTGCAGCAGGTTAACGCCAAAGATGCCGGCGATGACGAAGCGATGTTCTACGACGAAGACTACGTTACCGCGCTGGAACACGGCCTGCCGCCAACCGCCGGTCTCGGCATTGGTATCGACCGGATGGTGATGCTGTTTACTAACAGCCACACCATCCGCGACGTGATCCTGTTCCCGGCACTGCGCCCAACCAACAAGTAAGCTACGCTTTTTCTATCGGACGGCCCGCAATGCGGGCCGTTTTTTTTTGCATCAATAAGCTAATTAAGGAATAGTAACGGTGCAAAAATATCACTGCACGGAGAGCCACCAATGACCCGACCTGATTTTATCCGCCACTGGCAGGAGCTGGAGGGGGAGGATAATGAACACTATCCGGACAGTGACGAGCTGATGTCGATTGGCGCCCCGCTCGGGCGCCTGCTTGGCTTGACGCGTCTGGGGATCCACCACGAGCGCCTGTTGCCCGGTAGACGTATGTCGTACCCACATGCCGAAAGTGCCGAAGAGGAGTTCGCTTTCGTGCTGGAGGGCGAGCCGGACGTATGGATTAACGGCGAGCTGCACCGCCTGCAGCCCGGCGATGCAGTGGCGTTTCCGGCAGGCACCGCCATCTGCCACACCTTTATCAACAACAGCGATCGCGAAGCGCGCTTTATCGTGGTCGGTGAAGCCAATAAACCCGAGAACCGCATCTGGTATCCGAAAAATCCGGTCTACCTCGCCACGCGTGAGGATCGGTGGGAGAACCCCCCCGCGCAGGAATTTGGCCCCCATGACGGGCTGCCGGATGCAGTGAAAAAGGGATCATCATGAAAACGCTGGGACTGATTGGCGGCATGAGCTGGGAATCCACCGTGCCCTATTACCGTATGATCAATGAAGGGATCAAGGCGCGTCTCGGCGGCCTGCATTCGGCAAAGATAGTGTTATACAGCGTTGATTTTCATGATATTGAGGCCTGCCAGGCCAGCGATAACTGGGACAGCGCCGGGCAGATGCTGGCCGATGCTGCCAGCGCGTTACAGCGCGCCGGGGCTGAGGGCATTGTGCTCTGTACCAACACCATGCACAAAGTGGCGGATGCGATTACCCGGCAGTGCGGGCTGCCATTTCTGCATATCGCCGATGGCACCGCCGCCGCGATTAAACAGTCTGGGATGTCGCGCGTGGCGCTGCTCGGCACGCGCTACACGATGGAGCAGGATTTCTACCGTGGGCCAATGCGCAGCCTGCACGGCATTGAAACCCTGGTGCCGCCCGCCGCAGAACGCCAGGAGATTAACCGCATCATTTTTGACGAGCTGTGCCAGGGCACCTTTGCCGCCGAATCAAAAGATTATTATCAGCAAGTGATTAGCGGGCTGGTAGAGCAGGGGGCGGAAGGGGTGATCTTTGGCTGTACCGAGATCGGCCTGCTGCTGAGTGCGGCGGACTGTCCGATCCCGGTGTTCGATACCACCGCCATTCACGCCCGGGCGGCGGTTGAGTTTATGCTCGACTAAGGTCGTTAAGGGACGACCAAAGCTGCGGTCGCTCCCTGCAATTACGATTTCACCGTGTCGTTCAGCCACTCTTTAAAGCGGGCGTAGGGGATATACAGCGATACGTTCTTATACAGCGTTTTGCCGCTTTTTATATCGTTGATACGCCTGCTGTAGCCAACGATCACGCCGCCAATCGAATCATCCGAGGCATTGTACACCGCCCCACCGGACATCCCCTGCACTACGCCCGCATCGGAAGCCACCACCACGCAGCTCACCTTGTTCCAGGAATTTTTCAGCCCGGTATTGATCAGATTGGTGCCGCTGGATGCTACCGGCATTGCCGAGATAAAGCTGTAGCCGTAGAGGTTCACCTTGTCGCCGATCAAGCCGTTACGGAAGTGCGGCGGCTGAAGGTTGCTGTTTTTATGGTACACCACCGCGAGATCGCACTCAGGGTGATACGACTTCACCTTGTACATCGAATATTTTGCCACGTGCGCGGCGGTCAGGCTGTAATCCGGCGTCAGCGGAATGGTGGTGCCGAGCGTGCCCAGCCCTAATACCGTGGGGATACCGGTCACCGTCATATCGACGCGCTCTTCAGCCTCGCTGCTGTACTGATACTTCCCTACAGAACACCCCGTCAGGCACAGGGCTAGCAGGCAAATTGCAATGCGCATCGACTCTCCTCAGCGGTAGGTAGGATCCTGACAGTTATCGTCAAATCCTGATATTTGACTTATCGGCGGTGCCTGGCAGAACTTTAATGTATCGCCGCGGTGGTAAGGTTTGACTCATTGCGCCCGCAATGCAAGCAGCCTGAATATCCAGAGTGAAAACTAAGAAAAAGCTCAGCTTAAAATGATTAGAAAAAATGATGTGTCGGTGAGCTACTGGCAAGTATAGCGAAGAAAAAAGACAAAATGAGTGTGGGATCACATTTTATTGGTTCTGATTTTAACTCAAATCGCCAATTGTTGCTTCTGCGGCAACAGACCCTTGCCGACGCCGGACTGTAAGCCTTTCATCAGCTGTGCTTTAATTAGTTAATGTGATCTGGATCAAACTTATTACCCTGATGGCTCATATCGGGGCGGCTGGATTATATTTCTTCATCTGTTCGCTGTTGCTCTCAGCATCCTGAGAGCCGAATTTCTATTATCCTGGGAGTGTTTCATATGCCTGTTTCATTACTGGCGCTGGCGCTGAGTGCTTTTGCCATCGGCACCACCGAATTCGTCATTATGGGGCTGCTGCCGGAGGTGGCGAACGACCTGCGTGTTTCCATCCCCTCGGCGGGCTGGCTGATCAGTGGCTATGCGCTCGGCGTGGCGATTGGCGCACCGATTATGGCGCTGCTGACCGCGAAGCTGCCGCGCAAACGCACGCTGATCCTGCTGATGGCGATCTTTATCGTCGGCAACATTCTCTGTGCACTGGCTTACACCTACAACCTGCTGATGCTGGCGCGTATTGTTACCGCGCTCTGTCACGGTGCGTTCTTCGGGATTGGTGCCGTGGTTGCTGCCAGCCTGGTGGCGCCGGGTAAGCAGGCATCCGCCGTGGCCCTGATGTTTACCGGCTTAACGCTGGCGAACGTGCTGGGCGTGCCGTTGGGAACCTGGTTCGGCCAGATGTTCGGCTGGCGCGCCACCTTCTGGGGCGTGGCGATTATCGGCGTGCTGGCGTTTATCGGCCTGATCGTCAGCCTGCCAACCAACCGCGACGAAAAGCCGGTGCATCTGGCTGCCGAAGTGAGCGCGCTGAATAACGGCAAGCTATGGCTGTCGCTGCTGATGACGGTGTTCTTTGCCGCCGCGATGTTTGCGCTGTTTAGCTACATCGCACCGCTGCTGCTGCAGGTCACGGGCATTACTGACCGCGGCGTCAGCTGGACGCTGTTCCTGATCGGCGCTGGCCTGACCGTGGGGAATATCCTCGGCGGTAAGCTGGCCGACTGGAAAGTGTCGTTCAGCCTGATCCTCAGCTTCTCGCTGATTGCCGTGTTCTCGCTGCTGTTTAGCTGGACCAGCCACTCGCTGTGGTTAGCCGAGATCACCCTGTTCCTGTGGGCGATGGCGACCTTCGCGATGGTGCCGGCGCTGCAAATCAACGTGGTGCGCCACGGGAAAGATGCGCCTAATCTGGTCTCGACGCTAAATATCTCGGCGTTTAACGTCGGCAATGCGCTCGGCGCGTGGGTTGGCGGCGCGGTGATCGGCGGCGGCTATGGCCTGACGGCGGTGCCGGTATCGGCCGCCGTGCTGGCGCTGGTGGGCCTGCTGGTGTGTCTTTACACCTTCCGTGGCTCACGCGGTCGTCCGCAGGTTGCCAACGCTTAACTCAGCCGCTGCGCCAGCCGCTCGCTGAACAGGCCGATGTGCTGGTGCAGATGCTGACTGAAAGCATCAACCAGCGCAGAGGCCGGGCGATGGCGCGGCCTGATCAGACTGACGGTGAACGGCACCGCAATGCTGAAGCGCCGGATCGTCACTCCGCTGTCGGCGTAATCGAGCGCCGTCAGCGGGTTTACTATCGATACGCCAATCCCCGCTTTAACCATCGAACAAACGGATGCCGCGCTGTGCGTCTCCATCACCATGCGCCGCTGCACGCCGTGTTCAGCAAAAATCCCATCCAGAATCTGCCGATAGCTGTCGGTGCGCGACAGGCTGATATAGTTCTGCCCGTTGAAATCCGCCGGAGTTAATACGGCGCGCTGCGCCAGCGGATGATCGGCAGGCAGCACGCAGACTTCATCAGCGGTAAACAGCGCGCTGCGCTCGGTGCCTGCCGGCGTATGCGTGGTTTCCGTCAGGCCCAGATCGTAGCGCTGCGCCGACAGCCACTCCTCTAACAGCGGTGATTCCTGCGGAATGATATTCAGGCTCAGATCCGGGTAGCGCTGCATAAACGGCTGGCACAGCAGCGGCAGCAGCGACTGCGAAAATACCGGCAGGCAGGCCAGCGACAGCTCGCCCTGACGAAACTGACGCAGCCCTTCCGCCGCGCTGACGATGCGGTCCAGCCCGTACCAGGAGCGCTGGACCTCCTCGAAGAGATGCAGCCCCTGCGCTGTGGGTTGCAGACGGCCGCGCACCCGCTCAAACAGCTGCAGCCCGGTCAGCTGCTCAAAGCGTGCCAGCTCGCGGCTGACGGTGGGCTGGGAGGTGTGCAGCAGCGCCGCGGCTTCCGTCAGGTTGCCGGTGGTGATCACCGCGTGAAAAATCTCAATATGACGTAACGAAATCCCGGCCATTATCTGCTCCTCTAACTCACTCAACCTATATCATGGATGAATAGAGTCAGTTAAAACAGATATTTTTCTCCCGCACCCTGCTGTGGCGTAATAGCGACATAACCTTATGGAGAACTGCTTATGCCACGCCTGCTTACCGACACCACCACCGCCCTGAATCAGGACAACCTGCTGCCGCTGGCGCTGCAATACGGCGGCCCGCTCTGGGCGTACGATGCGGCGATTATCAACGACCGCATCAGCCAGCTACAGCAGTTTGACGTGGTACGCTTTGCGCAGAAGGCCTGCTCCAATATTCACATCCTGCGTCTGATGCGTGCGGCGGGTGTGAAGGTGGATTCCGTCTCGCTGGGTGAGATTGAGCGTGCGCTGGCGGCGGGCTATGTCGCGGGCGGCGATGAGATTGTGTTTACCGCCGACCTGCTGGATGAACCCACACTGGCGCGCGTTGCCGAACTGAAAGTGCCGGTGAATGCGGGTTCGGTGGATATGCTGCACCAGCTGGGCCAGGTCTCTGCCGGGCATCCGGTGTGGCTGCGCGTCAACCCGGGTTTTGGTCACGGTCACAGTCAGAAAACCAACACCGGTGGTGAAAACAGCAAGCACGGTATCTGGCACGAGGATATGGCGCTGGCGCTGGAAGCGATTCAGCGCTACCAGCTGAAGCTGGTCGGCCTCCACATGCATATCGGTTCCGGCGTCGACTACGGCCACCTCGAGCAGGTGTGCGATGCGATGGTTAACCTGGTCGTGAGCTTTGGTCAGGATCTTGAAGCGATCTCTGCCGGGGGCGGCCTGTCGATCCCGTACCGCTTTGGCGAAGAGACCATTGATACTCATCACTATTACGGCCTGTGGGACGCAGCGCGCCAGCGCGTGGCGCAGCACCTCGGCCACCCGGTGAAGCTGGAGATTGAACCGGGGCGTTTCCTGGTGGCGGAGTCCGGCGTGCTGCTGAGCCAGGTGCGCGCGGTGAAGAGTATGGGCAGCCGTCACTTTGTGCTGGTGGATGCCGGCTTCAATGACCTGATGCGTCCTTCCATGTACGGCAGCTACCACCACATTTCCGCGATGGCCGGTGATGGTCGCCAGCTGGATGAAACCAATACGCTTGCGAGCGTAGTGGCGGGGCCGCTGTGCGAATCCGGTGATGTCTTCACCCAGCTGGAAGGTGGCAAGGTCGAGACCCGTGCGCTGCCTGCGGTGAAAGTCGGCGACTGGCTGGTGTTCCACGATACCGGTGCCTACGGCGCTTCGATGTCTTCCAACTACAACAGCCGCCCGCTGATCCCGGAGGTGCTGTTCGAAAACGGCGAACCGCGCCAGATCCGCCGCGCGCAGACCGTCGCCGAACTGCTGGCGCTGGAGCTGTAACCCGGGCAGGGCATGCCCCGCCCCTACGCAAATCGTAGGGGGCGGGCATGCCCGACCCGTTGAATCATTCCGGACATGCCCGACCCGTTGAATCATTCCGGACATGCCCGACCCGTTGAATCATCCCGCGAACATCTCTCTCCTCAGCAGCACAATCTCTTCGGCCAGATCGCGGCACAGCATCGCGTTCATCAAGTGATCCTGCGCGTGTACCAGGATCAGCGTCACCGGTACTTTGCCGCAGCCCTCATCGGCACCAATCAGCTGCGTCTGGATCTTATGTGCAGCGCGTGAAGCCTCAGAGGAGGCCGCCAGCGCCTCATCTGCCGCCTGCCAGTCGCGCTTGCGGGCATGCTGGATAGCGCTCATGGCGTGGGATCGCGCTTCACCCGCATTAATCAGCAGCTCCATCATCGTCTGTTCAAAATCCATGACTACCTCCATTGGTATACCAAAATTGGTCGATTAATCTTATTGGAATACCAGTAATCACTTCTGAGAGATTTATCACAGTAAATAATCACCGATTGTTTATTTTTGGTATGCCACTGCCGCGTTAGCTGCAGAAATATTCATGCCGGGATGCCTGACCCCTTACCTCGAGGATTCACCCATGTCTCTACAGGAACGGCTAATCGACTCTCTGGGGAGTTTTGCCACCAAGTTCAATAGCTATCGCTATATCATGGCGATCAAGGCGTCGTTTATTACGCTGATGCCGGTCATTATCGTCGGTGCATTTTCGGTGCTGATTTCCAATATGGTGCTGGACGGCAAAAATGGCCTCGCCAGTTTTCAGGCGCTGTCGTTCCTGGCCGAGCTGAAACCGATCACCTCCAGCATCAACTACGCCACGCTGAGCTTCCTCAACATCGGCGCGGTGTTTCTGATCGGTATTGAGCTGGGAAAAATCAACGGCATCAAAACGCTGTTCCCTGGCCTGCTGGCGATCATCTGCTTTATTGCCGTCACCCCCACCACGCTGAGCATGATGGTCAATGGCCAGATGCAGGTGGTAACCGACGTGCTGGCTAAGCAGTTCTCCGACACCAAAAGCCTGTTTCTCGGCATGTTTATTGCCATCCTTTCGGTGGAGATCTACTGCCGCCTGGAGCATGTCGATCGCCTGAAAATCAAAATGCCGGACACCGTGCCGCCCAACGTTGCCGCCTCCTTCTCGGCGCTGATCCCGGCGATTATCACCGTCTCCGCCATCGCCACCTTTGGCTTTATCTTCCACCGCTTCACCGGCATGTATCTGTATGACGCCGTGTACAAAGTGGTGCAGGAGCCGCTGGAATCGGTGGTGCAGAGCCTGTGGGGCATTCTGCTGCTGATGTTTGTTGCCCAGCTGTTCTGGGTGATTGGCATCCACGGTAACCAGATGGTGAAGCCGATCCGCGAACCGCTGCTGCTGGGGGCGATTCTGGTCAATATGAACGCCTTTGAGCAGGGTAAAGAGGCGCCGAATATCATCACCATGCCGTTCTGGGATGTGTATATGAGCATCGGCGGCTCCGGGCTGACCATCGGCCTGCTGAGCGCGGTGATGCTGGCGACCAAACGCAAAGAGATGCGTGAAATCGCCAAGCTCTCTTTTGGCCCCGGCCTGTTCAATATCAATGAACCGGTGATCTTCGGCATGCCAATCATGCTGAACCCGATCCTCGCTATCCCGTTCATTATCACTCCGCTGATTACCGGTTCCATTGGCTACTTTGCGACGCTGACCGGGTTTGCTGGCAAAGCGGTGGTAATGGTGCCGTGGACCACGCCGCCCATCATTAACGCCTGGCTCTCCACCGCCGGGTCGATGGGGGCAGTGGTAACGCAGATTATCTGCATCCTGGTGTCGATCCTCATCTATATCCCATTTGTCAAAGTTGCCGCCCGCCGCGCAGAGGCTGCGGAAGCGCAGGCGCTGCAGCCTGAACTGGCGAAAAATTAAGGAGCGAAAATGAGTAAGATAACTATCACTATTCCGGCGGATTTTATTCTCGGTGCTGCCGCCTCCGCGTGGCAAACCGAAGGCTGGAGCGGCAAGAAAGCCGGCCAGGATTCCTATCTCGATGCCTGGTATCAGCAGGACCGCCACGTCTGGCACGACGGCTACGGCCCGGCGGTCGCCACCGATTTCATCAACCGCTATAAAGAGGACGTGGCGCTGATGAAAGCGGCGGGGCTGACGCACTACCGCACCTCAATCAACTGGTCGCGCTTTCTTACCGACTATGAGAATGCGGTGGTGGATGAAGAGTACGCGGCGTATTACGACAGCCTGATTGACGAGCTGCTGGCAAACGGCATCCAGCCGATGCTCTGCCTGGAGCATTACGAACTGCCCGCCACGCTGCTGGAGCAGTACGGCGGCTGGGCATCGAAACACGTGGTCGAGCTGTTTGTGCGCTACGCAGAGCAGGTGTTCGCCCGCTACGCACACAAAGTGACGCGCTGGTTTGCCTTTAATGAGCCGGTGGTGGTGCAGACGCGGGTCTATCTCGATGCGCTGCGCTGGCCGTATCAGCAGAGCACCGACACCTGGATGCAGTGGAACCACCACAAAAATCTCGCCACGGCGAAAGTGGTGCAGCTGTTCCGCGCCAAAGGCTATCAGGGCACCGTCGGCACTATCCTCAACCCGGAAGTGACCTATCCACGCTCGGCTGCCGCGCACGATGTGCAGGCGGCACAGATCTACGATCTGTTCTATAACCGCGTATTCCTCGACCCGGCAATCAAAGGCGAGTACCCGGATGAACTGCTGGCGCTGCTGGAAAAACATGGCGTGAACTGGCAGGTCGACGCGCAGGAGCTGGCCATTATCCGCGCCAACCGCGTCGATGAAGTGGGCATCAACCTCTATTATCCGCACCGCGTGAAAGCTCCGTCGCGCGCCTGGCACCCGGAGACCCCGTTCCATCCGGCTTACTATTTTGAGCACTTTGAACTGCCGGGGCGGCGAATGAATAAGTCGCGCGGCTGGGAGATCCAACCGCGCATCGTCTGGGATATGGCGCAGCGCATGAAGAGTGAGTATGACAATTTCCCGTGGTTTATTGCCGAAAACGGGATGGGAATTGAGAACGAAGCGCAGTTCAAAAACGCCAGCGGAGAGATTCAGGATAACTACCGTATTGAATTTATTGGCGAGCATCTTTATCAGGCGCTGCTGGCGCGTGAGGCGGGCATCAACTGCCAGGGCTATATGCTTTGGGCCTTCACCGACAACGTGTCGCCGATGAACGCGTTTAAAAATCGCTACGGACTGATCGAGATCGACCTGCAAAACCAGCGCCAGCGCCGGATGAAAAAATCCGCCCGCTGGTATCGCCAGATAAGTGACAGCCGCCAGCTCAGCATTGAGCTGGATGATGAAGCCAAATAAGGAGTTAATCATGCAAAGAATCGTTCTCGCCTGTGCAGCAGGCATGTCCACCTCGATGGTGGTGACGCGGATGGAAAAAGAAGCGGCGGCACGCGGGCTGGCGTATCAGATCTACGCCATCCCGGAGCAGAACCTGCGCGACGAGCTGGAAAATAACGTCGGTGAAGTGGCCGTGGTGCTGCTTGGGCCGCAGGTGCGCTTCAAGCTGGAGGAGAACCGCAAGCTGACCGACAGCTATCAAATCCCCATCGCGGTGATTGATTCGGTGGCTTATGGCACCCTTAACGGCGCAAAAGTACTCGATCAGGCGCTGGCTTTGGTAAACTAGCGCCAATCAATACGGATAATGGCTGAAAGGGTGGTTTTGTGGACAAAGGTGCGCCTGCGCAGGAAAAAAAGCAGTATCAGGAAATCGGTCACGATCTGCGCCAGCAAATCATCGATGGTCACTATCCGGTCGGTTCGCGTCTGCCGCCGGAGCGTAATATCGCCGAGACCTGGGGCGTCAGTCGTACCATTGTGCGTGAAGCCCTGCTAATGCTGGAGCTGGAGGGCACGGTAGATATTCGCCAAAGCTCCGGCGTTTACGTGATGCGCATCCCCTCGGAGAGCAGCGACGAAGAAGAGGCATTCTTCCGCAGCGACGTCGGGCCGTTTGAGATGCTGCAGGCGCGCCAGCTGCTGGAGAGCAATATCGCAGCATTTGCGGCGAAGATGGCCACCAAAGCGGATATCGAAAACCTCAAGCGCACGCTGGAGCAGGAGCAGCGCGCCATCGCGCTCGATGACAAAAGCCAGGACAATGACAAAATGTTCCACCTGCTGCTGGCCGGCGCGACGCAGAATCAGATGCTACTGGATACCGTTAACAGCATCTGGCGACATCACGAAAGCAGTCCGCTGTGGCAGCAGCTGCGCAGCCATATAGAAACCCGCAGCTACCGCCTGAAGTGGCTCGGCGACCATCAGACCATCCTCGCCGCGCTGCGCCGCCGTGACGTGATGGGGTCGTGGCAGGCAATGTGGCAGCATCTGGAAAATGTGAAGCACAGCCTGCTGGAACTCTCCGATGCCGATGCCCCAGATTTCGATGGCTATCTGTTTGAATCAGTGCCGATTTTTCAGGGCAAGCTGGTATGAGTTTGCTGCGTATTGTGCCGCTGAGCGCGGTACCGGCAACCCGCGAAGTGGTCACCGACTGGCTATGGCAGGCTTTTGGCAGCGATAACAGCCGCGACTTTTATGCCAGCGTGATCGACAGCAGCCTGAGCGGTGCCGACCTGCCGCTGACGTTTGTGGCGCTGGATGACGACCGCCCGGTGGGTACCGTGGGATTATGGCGCTGCGATTTGATCAGCCGTCAGGATCTTTTCCCGTGGCTGGCGGCGCTGTATGTGGATGAGAGCTATCGCGGGCGCGGTTTAAGTGAACGCCTGCAGCAGACGGTGATCGACTGCTGCCTTCAGCGCGGCGACCGCCATCTGTACCTCTATTCTGCCTGTGCCGATTATTACGAGCGTTTTGGCTGGCGCTATATCGGCGATGCGCTGGATTACCCGGCGACGCGCGTGCGTCTGTACCATAAAGCGCTGGGTTAAGCGGTGCGGGTCGGGCATGCCCGACCCCTACGGCGATCCCACGGATAAGGCGTCATCGATGCCGACCCCTGCGGCGACACCACGGATACGGTGTAGGGGCGATGGCATGCCTCGCCCGTTTTACGCAGGGTTACTGCGGCGATGCCACCGAATGGCGGCGCACCAGCGTTGGGCTGAACAGGTTGGTGACCTCCGGCAGCGGCTGGCCGTGGGCTAATGCCAATGCCAGCGCGGCAGCCTGCTGCGCCATGGTGACAATCGGATAGCGCACGGTGGTCAGGCGCGGGCGCACATAGCGCGACACCAGCACATCATCAAAGCCAATCAGCGACATCTCTTCCGGCACGCGCACGCCGTTATCGCTCAGCACCGCCAGCGCCCCGGCGGCCATCGAGTCGTTATAGCAGGCCACCGCGGTAAAGGTTTTCCCCTGGCCGAGCAGTTCGGTCATCGCCTGCTCGCCGCCCACCTCATCCGGCTCGCCAAACGCCACCAGCCGGTCGTTGCACGGCAGGCTGTGCTCTTTCAGCGCGTCGTAGTAGCCCTGCAGGCGGTCGCTGGCATCGGAGATCGGATGGTTAGAGCAGATAAACGCGATATTTTTGTGACCTTGCTGGATCAGGTAGCGCGTCGCCAGCCAGGATCCGTAGCGGTCATCCAGCGCAATGCAGCGCGTTTCAAAGCCGGGCAGCACGCGGTTGAGCAGCACCATCCCCGGGATCTGCTGCATTAACGGCAGCAGATCTTCATCGGGAACTTTCTTGGCGTGAACCACCAGCGCCGCACAGCGGTGGCGGATAAGCTGCTCAATCGCCTGACGCTCTTTCTGCTCGTTATGGTAACCGTTACCAATCAGCAAAAAGTTGCCGGTCTGCCAGGCGACTTCATCAACCGATTTCACCATTGCGCCGAAAAACGGATCGGAAACGTCACCGACCACCAGCCCGATAGTTTCCGTGGATTGCTGCGCCAGCGCCCGCGCATTGGCGTTCGGGTGGTACTGCAGCGACTCCATCGCCTGGGTGACGGCCAGCCTTGATGCTTCACTGGCTTTGGGGGAGTGATTAATCACGCGTGAGACGGTAGCAACCGAAACGCCCGCGAGCCTGGCAACATCCTTAATGGTAGCCATCGGTTAAATGCCTTCCTGGGTAAGCGTTTACATAGCGGATAGTGTTGCGGAAAGCGCCAGCGACTGCAAGCGTGCAGAGTGTCGCAGCCATCGCAAACCGGAGAGATAAACGACATCTGCCGGGGTACGGTGAAAGATGATATTCTGAGTTTCTAGAAAATTTGCCGAATAGCGGATCCTGCCATGACGATAAAAAAACTGCCCCATCTGGCCCACTGGGGTGCCTTCAGTGCCGTGGTTGAAAATGAAAAACTGCTGCGCTGCGAGCCTTTTTTCGCGGACCAGGATCCGTCCCCGATGCTCAACACCATTCCCGAGCTGGTCTATTCAGATAAACGTATCCGCCAGCCAATGGTGCGCCGCTCGTGGCTGAAATCGCGTGAGAAAAGCGACCGCACCCTGCGCGGGCGCGAGGACTTTGTCGCGGTGGATTGGGAAACCGCGCTCGATCTGGTGGCGGATGAGAACCGCCGCGTGCGCGATCGCTACGGTGCCAGCGGCATTTTCAACGGCTCTTACGGCTGGTCCTCTGCCGGGCGCGTCAACCACGCGCGCACGCTGGTGCGCCGCTTCTATAACCTGGGCGGCGGCGGCATCGACCAGCAGGGCAACTACAGCTGGGGGGCGGCGCAGTTCTTCCTGCCGTATGTTATCGGCACTTACATGCCGCTGACCGGGCGCGTCACCGACTGGCCGAGCGTGGTCGATCACTGCGAGATTTTTGTCGCCTTTGGCGGCCTGGCGCTGAAAAACAGCCAGGTGGCGTCCGGCGGAGCAGGGGAGCACAGCCTGAAACCCGCGCTGCTGCAGCTGGCGGCTAAAGGCACGCCGGTGATTAACATCAGCCCGATGCGCGATGACTGCCCGGCGTTTGTTAACGCAGAGTGGGTCCCAATCCGCCCGAATACCGACGTGGCGCTGATGCTGGCGCTTGGTTTTGAAATTGAGCGCCTCGGCGCGGTAGATAATGCCTTCCTGCAATCGCACTGCGTGGGCTATCCGCAGCTGCGCGATTATCTGCTTGGCCACAGCGACGGGCAGGCGAAAACGGCGCAGTGGGCCAGCGCGATTACCGGTATCCCGGCGGCGCGTATCAGCCTGCTGGCGCAGCAGCTGTGCGGCAAACGCAGCTTTATTACCTGTTCCTATTCGGTACAGCGCGCCCATCGCGGCGAGCAGCCGTACTGGATGATGATCGCGCTGTCATCGATGCTCGGTCAGCCGGGCCTGCCGGGAGCGGGTTTCTCCTTCGGGCATGGGTCAATGAACAGCGTCGGCAACCCGCGCACCGAGGGGCCATCGCCGCTGATGTCGACCGGGCGCAACCCGATTGAAGATCTGGCGATCCCAGTGGCGCGTATCAGCGACATGCTGCTGAATCCGGGCCAGGAATATCGCTTCCAGGGCAAGACGCATCACTACCCGGATATCCACCTGATCCACTGGGCCGGTGGCAATCCGTTCCATCATCATCAGCAGCTCAACCGGCTGGTCGAGGGCTGGCAGCGCCCGGACACGGTGATCGTGCAGGATATTGTCTGGACGCCCGCGGCGCAAATGGCGGACATCGTGCTGCCGGTGACGACCTCCCTTGAGCGTAACGATATCGGCGGCTCCTCGAAGGACCGCTTCGTGCTGGCGATGCATCAGGCGATCAAGCCGCAGCATCAGGCGCGTAATGACTTCGACATTTTTGCCGATATCGCAGAGCGCCTCGGCTACCGCGACACCTTTACCGAGGGGCGTGATGAGATGGCGTGGATCAAGCATCTTTACCAGCGCTGCGCGCTGGCGCATCAGGGCAAAGGCATCGACTTCCCGGAGTTTGAAACCTTCTGGCAGCAGGGCCACGTCGAGATCCCGCCGAGCGAAAAGCCGTGGGTCTTTATGGCCGATTTCCGCCAGGACCCGATTGCCAACCCAATCAAAACCGCCAGCGGCAAGATCGAGCTGTTCTCACAAACCATTGCCGGTTATCAGCTGGAAGATTTCGCACCGCATCCCGAGTGGCAGCCGCCGCAGGAGTGGCTGGGTGCGCCAATTGGCGAGCGCTTCCCGCTGCACATGATCTCCATTCAGCCGCACGACCGTCTGCACAGTCAGATGGATGCGACCCCTTCCGTGCAGGCCAATAAAACCGCCGGGCGTGAAACGCTGTGGATGCATCCTGACGATGCGGCCGCACGCGGCATCAGCGACGGCGACGTGATTGAATTGAGCAACGACCGTGGCCGTATGCAGGCCGGGGTGCGCCTTACCGACGGCGTCAGCCCGCAGGTGGTACTGATCGCCACCGGCGCCTGGTTCGATCCGGGCTTTGGTAAAGCGTGGAAGCCGTACGATCGCGCCGGAAATCCTAACGTGCTGACGCTGGATATCGGCACCTCATCGCTGACCCAGGGCCCGAACGCGATGAGCTGCCTGGTGGAAATTAAAAAGGCAGAGGTGACGGACTGAAAAGAGGGCTAAAAACTCAAGCCCGCAGGCTTAAGGAGCGATGCGGGCTAAGTTTTCATCAGACAATAAGGCGCAGCGCATCAATTTCCCTCTTATTTTGCGCGGCAATATCGTGCAGCGATAATGCGCTTTCCCCGCTCAATTCACCCTGCTCTATAGCCTGTCTTAATGCTTCCATCTCCAACTCCTTCTGTTCAAGTAACCTGAGTGCGGTTCGCATCACTTCACTCGTTGAACCATATCGTCCGTTTTCAATCATTCTATTCACAAATTCAGTAAGTTGTGCGCCAATTGTAACGCTGGTTGTACGTGCCATAGCTGCCTCTGTGTTAACTATTAACACAAATATAGCGCAGCAGGTGATACAGGCTCAATATTTAACCGAAATGATTGCATAAGTGAACCGTGAGAAAGCTGAACTGGAAGACGTCTCGTAAAACCCAGGGATGCTGGCTGAAATAAGTGGAGAAGATTGCAGAAACCCCTACATATCACATAGCTGGTTACATTTTGCGGGTAACTGTTGCGATTGCGCGGTAGCGGCTGAAGTGGGGGGATTGCTACAGTTCAGATCCCAGAGGTATTGATGGGTGAACATCAAAAAGTTTTTATCGCTTTGTTTCACCAACCTGCGCAGATGCGCAGGTTTTTTTTGCCTGTCACTCACGATCTGAAACACAGTTTCCCTGTTAACCCACCTGCATTTTTTGTATAACTCCCGCATAGTTACCTCGTTCTCTTTTCCGGAAAATTGATGCCGCCGCTCAAACGAAATAAGGCTAAAGATCAGCCTGCTCCCACTTTTAATCCCGTGCGTTTCCGGCTGGTGTGCCTGGGTGTGCTGGGCTGCCTGGTGTTCCTGCTGGCCAGCACTGCGGATTTGCAGCTCATCAACCATCCAATGCTGGAGAAGCAGGCGGACGAGCGCTCGCTGCGTACCGTTACGCTGCCGACTAACCGCGGCACCTTGCTGGACCGTAACGGTGAAGCGCTGGCCCTGAGCGTGCCGTCGCGCGATATCATCGCGGACCCGCAGCGCGTGCTGGAAGCGCACCCGGATTTTACCAGCGACAAGTGGGAATACCTGGCGAATGCGCTCGATCAGCGCCCGGAACAGCTGGCGGCCCAGATCAACGCCAATCCCAATCGCCGCTTCCTGTATCTTGGGCGTAAAATCGAACTCGGCATTGCCAAAGATATCGCCAAGCTGCACCTGACCGGCATCACCACCGTGTATGACGACAGCCGCTTCTACCCGATGTCTGAGGCGACCGGCCCGCTGCTCGGGATTGTCGGCGCGGATAATACCGGCCTGACCGGGCTGGAGAAGGGCTTCGACAAGCTATTGCAGGGCACGCCGGGCGTGGAAAAATATCGCCAGGATGCCAACGGCAATATTGTGGCGATGATCAACTATGAGCCGCCCAAGCAGCCGCCGACGGTGCAGCTCAGCATCGACAAATTTGATCAGTACACCATGTACAGCAAGCTGCGCGACGGGGTGATCCTCAATAAAGCGGATTCGGGCGCGGCGGTGCTGATTAAGATCGACACCGGGGAGATCCTCGGTATGGCGTCTTACCCCTCTTTCAACCCGAACAATTTTGTCGATGTGTCGCCGATGCAGATGCGCAATACGGCGATCAACGACAGCTATGAACCGGGTTCGACGGTGAAGCCGCTGGTGGTGATGGAAGGGCTGATCCGCAAGCTGGTGCGCCCGGACTCGGTGCTGGACACCACGCCGTACCGCGTCAACGGTCACCTGATCCGCGATGTTGGCCACTGGCCGCGCCTGACCATGACCGGCATCCTGCAAAAATCGAGCGATATCGGCGTATCGCACATCGCGCTGGCGATGCCTGCCGAAGTGCTGGTCAACACCTATCACTCGTTCGGGCTGGGCAAGCCGACCGGGCTGGGGCTGACCGGTGAAAGCGTGGGCTACTTCCCGCTGCACCGCGAGCGCTGGGCCGATATCGAACGCGCCACCTTCTCATTCGGCTATGGCCTGCGCGTCACCCCGCTGCAGATTGCCCGGGAATATGCCACCCTCGGTTCGTTTGGCGTTTATCGCCCGCTGTCGATCACTAAGGTCAGCCCGCCGGTCATGGGCACCCGGGTCGCACCGGAGGATACGGTGCGTTCGGTTGTGCACATGATGGAGAGCGATGCGCTGCCGGGTGGCAGTGGCGTGCGCGCCGCCGTGCCGGGTTACCGCCTGGCAATTAAAACCGGTACCGCCGAAAAGATGGGCGACAGCGGAAAATATGACGGTGGCTACATTAACTACACGGCAGGCGTGGCCCCGGCCAGTAACCCGCAGGTGGCGCTGGTAATTATGATTAACCACCCAACCGCCGGCGACCACTTTGGTGGCTCGGTTGCGGCCCCGGTATTTGGCAATATTATTGGCCCGGTGCTGAAGCATATGAATATCGCCCCCGATGCCTTAAATAACCATGGGTAAGAAAAATCTCAATACAATCAATATGTAAAGAAGTGCAGCAGCGGTCATAACTGGTTTCATTTCGCGCCAATCATTTGCTTTTGTTTGCTGGTTTCCCCAAGGGGTTCAGATGACAATAGCTTTCCCAGAGGTATTGATTGGTGAGAATGCAGCCTGCTCCCGGCAGGCTGATACCCTGTTCAGTTGCACCAACCCACGCGGATGCGTGGGTTTTTTTTGCCTGCCACTTTCCCTTTACCTAATCATGTCAGCAGAAAGACTCGCTAACATCTGCAGCCGCTTTAATTACACCAATCGTCAAAAGAAAAAATCCCGACCCTGTAAGGTGCTTCTACCACTGCGCAGTTCTGCATTCCATTGCGCGGTGTCAGCCCCTTGATGTGTTGGTAGCGCGACAAGGGGCGCTTTTTTACTCTCAGGAATTGCTCACGATGCCGAAACTTAAAGACAGGACGCAGAAAGTCGGTGGCCGCTCAGCGGCTTTTCAGTTGCGTATCAACCCTGAACTTCACGCTCAGCTGAGAACGCTGACCGACGATGACAATGTCACGCTTGCCTGCTGGCTGAAGGAGCTGGCCCGGCGTGAGCTGCGTCGGCGAGGGATTGAACCGCGCGGCTAATAACAGCGAATGAACCGTACGAAGGGGCCATGTACGGCTGTTGATTATGTTGATTCGGCACGAAGCGTTTAAACGTAGCGTTTCGATAACAACCCTTGCAGAAACTTAACACTGTCAGGATGACGCTCCCTCTATAATGGCTCTCCTTTATGAGAGTAATCACTCTCGTTACTAATTAGTATCATCTAATTGAGACTTCACCATGCGCTTAAGGATCCTCCCCGCGAGTTTAATTTTTTTGCTGGCCGCCTGCGATCGGACGCCCGCGCCACCCATTAGCGAGGCTGCCGTCAACGTCGGCGTCGCGACCTTACACAGCCAGCCCGTCACGCTGTTTACTCAATTGCCTGGCCGCACCACTGCGGTACGTACCGCGGAAGTTCGCCCGCAGGTGAGCGGGATTATCCTCAAACGCCTGTTTACCGAAGGCAGCGAGGTAAAAGCCGGGCAGCCGCTGTACCAGATCGATCCGGCGACCTATCAGGCTGCTTACGATAAGGCGCTGGCAACCTCAATTAACGCCGACAAGCTGGCGGCGCGCTACAAACCGCTGGCCGCCGCCCACGCCATCAGCTTCCAGACCTGGGATGATGCCGTTGCCGCCGCGCGCGAAGCGAAAGCCGATCTCGAAAGCGCCAAGGTCAATCTCAATTACACCCACGTGCTGGCACCGATCGGTGGTCATATTGGTCGCTCGCTGTCGACGGAAGGCGCGCTGGTCACCAGCGGGCAGACAGGCTATATGAGCCTGATCCAGCAGCTTGACCCGATCTACGTTGACGTCAGCGAGTCCTCACTCAACCTGCTGGCACAGCGGCGCGCGCTGGCTGAAGGCAGGCTGAAGGCCGCAGGGCAGAATGCCGCCGCCGTAAAACTGACGCTGGAGGATGGTTCGGCGTACCCGCTGGAAGGGAAGCTGGAGTTCACTGAGGTGACCGTCGATGAAAGCACCGGAAGCGTGACGCTGCGAGCCGCATTCCCGAACCCTCAGCGCCAACTGCTGCCGGGAATGTTTGTGCATGCCAGCCTGCCGCAGGGCGTCGCCGAGCAGGGGCTGCTGGTGCCGCTGGAAGCGATTATGCACGACACCAAAGGGCGGCCCTATGCGTATGTAGTGGGGGCAGATAACCGGCTGCAAGTGCAGATGGTCAGCACCGGGCAGATGGTCGGCAAAGCCTGGCTGGTCAACTCCGGCCTGAAAGCGGGCGACCGCGTGGTGGTGGACGGCCTGCAAAACGTGCGTGCCGGAACACGGGTCAACGCCACGGCGAGCCAGCCTAAAGTCGCGCCGCAGGCCAACCTCACCACCACCGATCCTTCCGCGCAGTAAATCAGGAAAATCAGATGTCAAAATTCTTCATTGAACGCCCGATCTTCGCCTGGGTGGTGGCAATCGTGGTGATGCTGGTCGGCGCACTGTCGATCTACAGCCTGCCGATCAACCAGTATCCTAACATTGCGCCGCCGGCGATCTCGGTGCAGGTGGCTTACCCAGGCGCCAGCGCGGAGACCACCCAGAACACCGTGGTCCAGGTTATCGAGCAGCAGCTCAACGGGCTGGATAATCTGCGCTATATCGAATCACAGAGTAACAGTGACGGTAGCGCGACCATCATTGTCACCTTTAATCAGGGCACCGACCCGGATACTGCCCAGGTGCAGGTGCAGAACAAGGTGTCGCTGGCGGAATCCCAGCTGCCGACCGAGGTGGTGAATCAGGGGATCAACATCCGTAAATACCAGGCGAACTTTATGCTGGTCGTTGGTCTCACCTCCAGCAACCCTAATATGAGCAACGGCGACCTGGCGGATCTGCTGGTGTCGAAACTGCAGGACCCCATCGCCCGCAGTAACGGCGTCGGTGATTTTATCGTGTTGGGGTCTGAGTACGGCATGCGCATCTGGCTCGACCCGGCGAAACTGTACAAATATCAGCTGATCCCCAGCGATATCACCACCGCCATCACCCAGCAGAACGTCCAGGTCTCCAGCGGTAAGCTGGCGGGGCTGCCAACCGTGCAGGGGGCGCGCTTCAGCGCCACTATCGTCGGCAAGACGCGCCTGCAGTCGGTGGAACAGTTTAAAAATATCCTGCTGAAGGTAAATACGGACGGCTCGCAGGTGCACCTGCGTGATGTCGGCGGTGTCGACCTCGGTCCGCAGGATTACAGTATTTCCGCCACCTTTAACGGTAAACCTTCCGTGGGGATTGCGCTGCGCCTGGCCAGCGGCGGCAACGTGCTGGATGCGATTAACAGCGTGCGCGCCACGGTGAAAACCATCGAGCCGTTCCTGCCTGACGGCGTAAAAGTGAACTTCCCGTATGACACTTCTCCGGTGGTCAGCGCCTCAATCCACGAGGTAGTGAAAACGCTGATTGAGGCGATTATCCTGGTGTTCCTGGTGATGCTGCTGTTCCTGCAAAACCTGCGCGCTACCCTGATCACCACCATGGTGGTGCCGGTGGTGCTGCTCGGCACCTTCGGTATTTTATCCGCCTGCGGATACACCATTAACACTCTGACGATGTTCGGCATGGTGCTGGCGATTGGCCTGCTGGTGGATGATGCCATCGTGGTGGTAGAGAACGTCGAGCGCGTGATGCATGACGAAGGGCTGGATCCGAAAGCTGCCACCATTAAATCGATGCAGCAGATTCAGGGGGCGCTGGTGGGGATTGCACTGGTGCTGTCGGCGGTGCTGCTGCCGATGGCCTTCTTCAGCGGATCGACCGGGACCATCTACCGCCAGTTCTCGATCACTATCGTTTCGGCGATGGTGCTGTCGGTGCTGATGGCGATGATCTTCACGCCAGCGCTCTGCGCCACGCTGCTAAAAGCCAGCTCGGCCAATGTGAAAACCACCGGTTTCACGGGCTGGTTCAACCGCAAATTTGACGCCGGGGCGCTGAGCTATACCCGCAGCGTGGGCACGGTGATCTCACGCCGTGGCCTGTTCTTTATCGTCTACCTGGTGATTGTCGGCGCCACCGGCTACCTGTTTACCCGCGTGCCGACCTCGTTCCTGCCGGACGAGGACCAGGGGGTCATGATGATGCAGATGACCCTGCCCGCAAACGCCTCCAGCGAGCGCACCCAGCAGGTGCTGGATGAGGCCGGAGCCTGGCTGCTGAAGCATGAACCCGCCGTACAATCGGTGTTCTCACCGAACGGCTTTAGCTTTGCCGGGCGCGGGGAAAATACCGCCATGTCCTTCGTACTGCTAAAACCCTGGGATCAGCGCAACAGCAATGAGTCGGTGGCTAAAGTGGCTGCGCGCACCATGGCGTACTTCGCCACGCTGAAAGATGTCAAAGCCTACGCGCTGGTGCCGCCTGCGGTCATGGAGCTGGGTAACGCCACCGGCTTCGACTTCTTCCTGCAGGATATCAACAACCAGGGCCATGCTGCGCTGATGGCGGCGCGTAATCAGTTCCTCGCCAAGGCCGCGCAGGACAATCGGCTGTTCGCCACCCGCCCCAACGGTATGGAGGATGAGCCGCAGTATCACCTGATTATTGACGATGAACGCGCCCGCGCGCTGGGGCTGAGCCTGGAAGATATCAATGACACACTCTCCACCGCCTGGGGGTCGACCTACGTTAACCAGTTCATCTACAACGGGCGCGTGAAGAAAGTTTACGTGCAGGGCAACGCCGGTTCGCGCGTCACGCCGGAAGATCTCGACAAGTGGTACTTTCGCAATGCCAGCGGCGATATGGTGCCGTATTCGGCGTTTGGCAGCGGCAAATGGCAGTCCGGTTCGCCGCGCTATGAGCGCTTTAACGGCGTCTCGGCGGTAGAAATTATGGGTTCCCCGGCGGCAGGCTACAGCTCCGGCGATGCGGTGAAGGCCGTTAATCAGATTGCCGCCACGCTGCCAAAAGGGTTCCGCGTGCAGTGGCACGGCCTGTCGTATGAGGAGCAGATGTCCGGATCGCAGACCCCGGCGCTGTATACCATTTCGATCATCATGGTGTTCCTGTGCCTGGCGGCGCTGTATGAGAGCTGGTCGATTCCCATTTCTGTGCTGCTGGTGGTGCCGCTCGGCGTGCTGGGGACCATTCTTGCCGTGCTGCTGCGCGGGCTGACCAATGATGTGTTCTTCCAGGTCGGGTTGTTGACCACCGTCGGGCTGGCGGCGAAAAACGCCATTCTGATCGTCGAGTTTGCCAAGGAACTGCACGATAACCACGGCAAGAGCCTGGTGGAAGCGGCAACCGAAGCGGCCAGGCTGCGTATCCGACCGATCATCATGACCTCCATGGCCTTTGTGCTGGGCGTATTCCCGCTGACCATTTCGCACGGCGCGGGGGCGGGTAGCCAGCACTCTATTGGTACTGCGGTGGTGGGAGGCATGATCACCGCAACCTTCCTCGCCATCTTCTTTGTGCCGATGTTCTATGTGGCGATCTCACAGTGCTTCACGCGTAATAAAAAGACGCAAACTGAGGATGAAAAACATGATGCGTAAGTCATTCACTCTGGGTGTTGTGCCGCTGGCGCTGATTATGGCGGGTTGTACCATGGAGCCGGACTATCATCGTCCGGCGCTGCCGGTGGCCACGCACTATGGCAGCCAGGATCGAACCCACGCCGGAAATGGCGCAGAGATCCGCTGGCAGAGCTTTTTTACCGACCCGGTGATGCACAAACTGATTGCCAGCGCGCTCGCCAATAACCGCGACCTGCGGGTGGCGGCGCTGAACGTGGAAGTGGCGCGTTCGCAGGTGCAAATTGACCGTGCGGCGCTGCTGCCGTCCATCGACCTCGATGCTGAAGGGAGCGGCACCCATCTGCCAGGGGGCCTTTACAGCACGCAGAGCAGCGGCCCGGTAACCTATCATCAGATGAGTACCAGCCTGGGGGTGACCGCGTGGGAGCTGGACTTCTTCGGCCGCCTGCGCAGCCTGCGCGACCAGGGGCTGGAACAGTATCTGGCCACCGCAGCCACCCAGCGCGCGACGCAGATCAGCCTGATCGCCGAAGTGGCTTCGAGCTATCTGTCGCTGTGCTCGGATAACGAGCTGCTGGCACTGGCGCAGGAGACGGCGAAAAGTCAGCAGGATTCATATGACCTGACCAAACGCAGCTATGACGGCGGCGTGGCCAGCGAGCAGGATCTGGTACAGGCAGAAACGTCGGTGCGCACGGCGCAGGCCGATATCGCCAGCTACAGCCGTCAGGTGCGTCAGGACGTTAACGCGCTGGCGCTGCTGGTGGGGAGCGATCTGCCGCCGGACCTGCTGGCGGGCGCGCGCCTGCAGAAAGCGTGGCACTTTCCGGCCACGCCAGCGGGCCTGCCGTCTGACCTGCTGACCCACCGCCCGGATATTATCGCGGCGGAACATACCCTGAAAGCCGCCAACGCCAATATCGGCGCGGCGCGGGCGGCGTTCTTCCCCAGCATCAGCCTGACCGCTTCCGGCGGTTCGACCTCGGCCACTTTCAGCCACCTGCTCTCCGGCGGCACGGCGGCCTGGTCGTTTGGCCCGAGTATCAGCCTGCCGATCTTCGATGGCGGGGTGAATTCGGCCAATCTGGATATCGCTAAACTGCAAAAACGCATTGAAATCGCCGACTATGAAAAAACCATTCAGACCGCGTTTAAAGAGGTGGGGAATGCCCTGGCGGGGCAGGAAACCTATCAGGATGAGCTAAAAGCACGCCAGCTGGATGAGGCGGCAAACCAGCGCAATTTCCGCTTTGCCACGGTGCGCTACCGTGAAGGCGTGGATAATTATCTCAATGTTCTGGTCGCGCAGCGTTCACTGTATGCATCCCAGCAGTCGCTGATTGCCACCCGTCTGGGGCAGTTAAACCAGCAGATCACGCTGTATAAAGCGCTGGGAGGTGGCTGGAGATCGTGAGCATTCCTGATTAAATATCGCATTTTTTACGAAATTCTTACGCCCCCAATATAGAATCTCGTCAGCGGGATAGATGATGATAGAAATGACTATCAACAACGGTTGATGGCTTAGCGGGTCAGGCATGCCTGACCCCTACAAAACCAGAGTACAAATCCGCAGCTGTCGCGGCATGCCTGGCCCACATCAGATATCCGTAGGGGCCATGGCATGCCAGGCCCGCATCAGATATCCGTAGGGGCCATGGCATGCCTGGCCCGTCAGAATGTGGTTGTACAAGGTTGCGTAGGGTCCGGAACAGATCTGACCCGCATTGCATTCTTATCGCGCTGGAAATTCCGGCGCATTTATCACTTTGCTGCATCTGAAAGAACGTAACCTCATGACCGCGAACCGCCCGAAAAAGCCGCACTCCCGGCGTAATATCATCCTCTGCGTTATTTTGCTATTGCTTGTCGCAGGCCTGGTCTGGCGCTTCTGGCCGACTCATTCCGCAGCGGGCGCGCATGGCGGCATGAAAGGGCCGGGCGGGCCCGGTAGTGCAGGCCCGATGATGGCGGGGATGACGACGCCGGTGCACACCGGCGAGGTCACGCAGGCTGATGTGCCCATCTATCTGACGGCGCTTGGCACTGTCATCCCCAACGCCACGGTCACCGTGACCAGTCGCGTTGACGGGCAGCTGACGCACGTTTACTTCAAAGAGGGGCAGAAAGTCAGCGCCGGGCAGCTGCTGGCGCAGATTGATCCGCGCAGCTACCAGGCCACGCTGGCGCAGTATCAGGGCGACCTTAACCAGAATCAGGCGCTGCTGAAAAGTGCCCAGCTGACGCTGGCGCGCTACCAGAAACTGTTTGCCCAGGACTCGCTGGCGCGCCAGGATCTCGACACGCAAACGGCCACCGTCGGCCAGTACAGCGGGGCGGTGAAAGCCGATCTGGCACAGATTGATGCGGCAAAGCTTAACATTGAGTATGCGCGCATCACCGCCCCGATCGGCGGGCGCGTCGGCCTGCGGTTGGTCGATGCCGGTAACATGGTGCAGAGCAGCTCCACTACCGGGTTAGTCACCATTACCCAGACCCAGCCTGCCGCGGTGACCTTTAGCGTGCCGCAAAGCCATATCCCGTCGTTGCTTAAAGCGCTGCACCACGACCAGAGCCTGCCCGCCACCGCGTTTGACCAGCAGGGCAGCAGCGAGCTGGGGCAGGGGGAGGTGCAGTTTATCAGCAACCAGATCGATACCAGTACCGGTAGCGTGGAGCTAAAAGCGCTGTTTGCCAATCAGGATGAGGCGCTCTATCCCAATCAGTTTGTCAATCTGCGCCTGCAAACCGGCACGCTGAAACAGGCGATGGTCATCCCGGCTCAGGCACTGCAGCTCAGCAGCGATGGCAGCTTTGTCTGGGTGGTCAATAAAGACCACAGCGTGACGCGCAGGGCGGTGAAAACTGGCCCGGCGTTTGGTGACAGCCAGCAGGCGATCCTCGCAGGGGTGACGGCCGGCGAGCAGGTCGTCACGGAAGGGATCGATCGCCTGACCAACGGCAGCAAAGTCTCGGTGGTTTCTGCCGAAGAGGCGCAGAGCGCAGCCGGCAGTAAGACAGCACCATGAATCCGTCACGCATTTTTATCGCCCGCCCGGTAGCCACTATCCTGCTGATGGTGGCCGTGCTGCTCTCCGGGATTTTCGCTTACCGCATGCTGTCGACCTCGGCGCTGCCGCAGGTGGATTATCCGACGATTCAGGTCACCACGCTTTATCCCGGCGCCAGCCCGGACGTGATGGCCTCCTCGGTCACCGCGCCGCTGGAACGCCAGCTCGGGCAGATGTCGGGCCTTAGCCAGATGTCCTCCAGCAGCTCCAGCGGCTCTTCGGTGATTGCGCTGAAGTTCTCCCTCGACCTGTCGCTCGACGTCGCGGAGCAGGAAGTGCAGGCGGCGATCAACGCCGCCGACAGCCTGTTGCCGACCGACCTGCCCAATCCGCCAACCTATAAAAAGGTGAATCCGGCGGACAGCGCGGTGATCGCTCTCGCGGCCAGTTCGGACACGCTGCCGCTGACCAAAGTGCAGGATCTGGTGAACACCCGTATCGCGCTGAAGCTGTCGCAGATCTCCGGCGTTGGCATGGTCACGCTGGCGGGCGGGCATCAGCCCGCTATCCGCGTGCAGATGGATCCGAAGGCGCTGGCGGCGCACGGCCTGACGCTGGAAGACGTTAATACCCTGGTCAGCAACAGCAACGTTAACGGTTCAAAGGGCGGATTCGACGGCCAGTTTCACTCGGTCACTATCGACGCCAACGACCAGCTGCGCACCGCCGCCGAGTACGGCAATCTGATCCTCACTTATAAAAATGGGTCGGCGCTGCGCCTGCGCGACGTGGCGCACATTGAAGAGGCGGCGGAAAACACCTGGCAGTCGGCGTGGGCGAACAACAGCCCGGCGATCGTTATCAGCGTACAGCGCCAGCCCGGTGCCAACGTGATTTCGGTGGTGGACAGCATCAAAGCCCAGCTGCCGGCCCTGCAGGCTGCGCTGCCGGACGGGGTGAAAATGACGATACTCTCCGACCGCACCCAGACGATTCGCGCCTCGATCGGCGACGTACAGTTTGAGCTGATGCTGTCGATTGGCCTGGTGGTGATGGTGACTTTCCTGTTCCTGCGCAACGTGGCGGCGACGCTGATCCCCAGCCTCGCGGTGCCGCTGTCGCTGGTCGGCACCTTTGGCGTGATGTACCTGGCGGGCTTCAGCCTGAATAACCTCTCGCTGATGGCGCTGACTATTGCCACCGGCTTTGTCATCGACGATGCGATTGTGGTGGTGGAGAATATCTCCCGTCGTCTTGAGCAGGGCGAAACCCCGATGGAAGCGGCGCTGAAAGGCTCGGCGCAGATTGGCTTCACCATTATCTCCCTGACTTTCTCGCTGATTGCGGTGCTGATCCCGCTGCTGTTTATGGGGGATGTCGTCGGACGGCTGTTCCGCGAATTTGCCATCACCCTGGCGGTGTCGATCTTCGTCTCGATGCTGGTGTCGCTGACCCTGACGCCGATGCTGTGCGCCTACCTGCTGCGCCACATCCCCGAGGAGCGCCAGTCGCGCTTTTACCGCAAGGGCGGGCAGTTCTTCGATAAGCTGGTGGCCGGTTACGACCGCCTGCTGACCATCGTGCTGAACCATCAGCGGCTCACGCTCTGTGTCGCGCTGGCCACGCTGGTGTTTACCGCGCTGCTGTACGTGGCGATCCCGAAAGGCTTCTTCCCGGCGCAGGATACCGGGCTGATCCAGGGGGTTACCGTGGCGTCGCAGGATGTGTCGTTTAAGGAGATGTCGCGCCGTCAGCAGCAGCTGGCAGCGGAGATCCTGAAAAATCCGGCGGTTGAAAGCCTCTCCTCTACCGTCGGCATTGACGGCAGTAACACCAGCCTGAACAGCGGCCGTATGCAGATCAACCTTAAATCTTTTGCGGATCGTGACGAGCGCGCCGATGCCGTGATCAAACAGCTGCAGCAGGCCAGCGCCAGCGTGCCGGGCATTCAGCTCTATATGCAGTCGGCACAGGATCTCACGGTCAACGATCGGGTCACGCCGGACCGCTACCAGTTCAGCCTCGACGACGCCGACAGCGAAACCCTGGTGACGTGGTCGCCGAAGCTGGTCAGCGCGCTGCAGCAGCGCCCGGAGTTCAGTTCCGTGGTCAGCGACCTGCAGGACCAGGGGCAAGTGGCCTGGGTCGAGCTGAACCGCGATGCCGCCGCGCGCTACGGCATTACCGCCGCCGATGTTGATACCGCGCTGTATAACGCCTTCGGCCAGCGGCTGATTTCGACCATCTTTACCCAGTCGAATCAGTATCGCGTGGTGCTGGAGGTGGCGCCAAGGTTCCAGCGCTCCCCGGCGTCGTTTGACGATGTCTGGCTTCAGCCGTCCGGCAGCAGTTCGACCAGCGCCAGCAGCGCTACCCTCTCTACATCAACCAGCAGCAGTTCCAGCAGCGCGACCGCCACGACGACCACCGGCATGGTGCGCCTGACTTCGGTGGCCGCCATCCATCTGCGCACCGGCTCGCTGGTCCATATGCGCCTCAATCAGTTCCCGGCGGTCAACGTGTCGTTCAACCTGAATGAGGGCTACTCGCTGGAGCAGGCGCAGCAGGCGATTAGCGAGGTCAGCGCCGCGCTGGCGCAGCCGTCATCCATTACGCTGCGCTACCAGGGCGAGAGCGCCGCATTCCAGAACGCCACCGGCAATACGCTGTGGCTGATCCTCGCCGCGCTGCTCACCATGTATGTGGTGCTGGGCATTCTCTACGAGAGCTTTATCCATCCGGTGACCATTCTCTCGACGCTGCCCTCGGCGGCGGTCGGCGCGCTGCTGACGCTGCTGCTGGCGGATACCGAATTCAGCCTGATCGCGCTGATTGGGGTGATCCTGCTGATCGGCATCGTGAAAAAGAACGCCATTATGATGATCGATTTTGCGCTGGAGGCGGAGAATAAGCAGCACCTCAGCCCGCGTGAGGCGATTCACCAGGCGTGCCTGCTGCGCTTTCGGCCGATCCTGATGACCACCATGGCCGCGCTGCTTGGGGCGCTGCCGCTGATGCTGGCTTCCGGTTCCGGAGCCGAACTTCGCCAGCCGCTGGGGCTGGTGATCGTCGGCGGGCTGATCTTCAGCCAGCTGCTGACGCTGTTCTCCACCCCGGTGATCTATCTGTGGTTCGACGGCATGTCGCAGCGCGCCAGACGCGCTCTGCACCGCCGCGCCGCGCGGGGGCGCGAATGAGTATCACACGCCTGTTTATTTTCCGCCCGGTTGCCACGCTGCTGCTGACGCTGGGGATCCTGCTGCTGGGCGCGCTCGGCTACCGCCTGCTGCCGGTCGCACCGCTGCCGACGGTGGATTTTCCGACCATTATGGTGTCGGCAAGCCTGCCCGGCGCCAGCCCGGAAACCATGGCGGCCACCGTCGCTACCCCGCTGGAGCGCGCGCTGGTGCAGATTGCCGGCATTAGCGAGATGACCTCGGAAAGCTCGCAGGGCTCCACCAATATCATCCTGCAGTTTGCGCTGAGCCGCGATATCAACGGCGCGGCGCGCGACGTGCAGGCGGCGATTAACGCCTCGCGCAGCCTGCTGCCGAGCAGCATGCCGTCGCTGCCGACCTACCAGAAAGCCAACCCGTCCGACGCGCCGATAGTGATGATGGCGCTCTCGTCCACCACCCGCACCAGCGCCGAGCTGTATGACCTTGCCGACAGCAAGATTAAACAGAAGGTTGCCCAGGTGAATGGGGTCGGGGAGGTCTCGCTGCGCGGCAGCGCGCTGCCCGCCGTGCGCATCGACCTGCAGCCGCAGCAGCTTAGCCAGGCCGGCATCTCACTGGATACGGTGCGTGCAGCGGTGGCCAACAGCACCACCAATCTGCCTAAGGGAATGCTGGAAGGGAAAACCCAGTCGTGGATGGTTGACGGTAACGGCCAGCTGGAGCAGGCGCAGCAGTATCGTGACCTGGTGGTGAGCTACAGCAACGGGCGCGCTATTCGCTTAAGCGACGTGGCGAAAGTCTATGACGCGGTGGAGGATAACTACAGCGCCGGTTTTTATAACGGCTCGCCGTCAGTGACCATTGGCGTAACGCGCTCCGCCGGGGCCAACATGCTGGAGACCATCGACGGCATTAAAGCGCAGCTGCCGCTGATTGAGAAAGCGCTGCCCGCCGACGTCAAGCTGACCATCGTGGTGGATCGCGGCCCCAACGTGCGCGCCTCGCTGTACGACACCGAAGAGACGCTGCTGATCGCCATGCTGCTGGTGATTGGCGTGGTGTTTGTTTTCCTGCGCGACGTGCGGGCGCTGGCGATCCCGGCGCTGGCATTGCCAGTGTCGCTGGTCGGCACCTGCGCAGTGATGTATCTGCTCGGCTATAGCCTGGATAACCTGTCGCTGATGGCGCTGATTATCGCCACCGGCTTTGTGGTCGATGACGCCATCGTGGTGCTGGAGAACATCACCCGCTATATCGAACAGGGGCTGAGCCCGGTACGTGCATCGATTAAAGGCGCGCAGGAGGTCAGCTTTACCGTGCTGTCGATGACTCTGTCGCTGATTGCGGTGTTTATCCCGATCCTGCTGATGGGCAGCATTGTTGGTCGCCTGTTCCGCGAGTTCGCGGTCACGCTGACAAGCTCACTGATTATCTCAATGGTGGTGTCGCTCAGCCTGACGCCGATGCTCTGTTCGCGCCTGCTGAAGCGTAAAACGCAGGTGACAAAGCGGCCACATCCTCTTTACCAGTGGATAGAAAACGGCCTTAATCGCCTGCTGTCCAGCTATGCGGCGGCGCTGGCGTGGGTGATGCGCCACCAGCGCCTGACGCTGTTTAGCCTGCTGCTTACCGTGGTGCTCAACCTGTTTCTCTATGCGGTGGTGCAGAAGGGGTTTTTCCCTAATCAGGATACCGGCCTGCTGATGGGCATGATGCGAGCCGATCAGAATGTCTCCTTCCAGGCGATGGAGCCAAAGGTGAAAGCCTTTGCCGCAATGATCGAAAAAGATCCGGCGGTGGATGGCGTGATGTCGTCGATGGGCAGCGGGGCATTCGGTTCGCGCAATACCGCGATGTTCTTCGTGCATCTGAAGGACTTCGACCAGCGTGACGCCAACGCCAGCGAAGTCGCCAACCGCCTGAGCGGCAAAATGAGCAGCGTGCCCGGTGTGCAGCTGTTTCTGATGGCGGCGCAGGATATTCATATCGGCGGGCGCAGCGCCAACGCCTCGTATCAGTACAGCCTGCAGGCCGACGATCTCGACACGCTGCGCGTCTGGACGCCGAAGGTCAAAGCGGCGCTGGAGGCGATCCCGCAGCTGACCAGCGTCGATTCAGATTCGCAGACCGGCGGGCAGGAGGTGATGATCAACATCGATCGCGATCGCGCCACTCGCCTCGGCGTCAACGTGCAGATGCTTGACGATATGCTGAACAACGCCTTCAGCCAGCGCCAGGTCGCCACGCTGTATAAAACGCTGAATCAGTACCACGTGGTGATGTCGCTCAGCGGTGAATGGACGCGTGACCCGCAGACGCTGAATAAGCTGTTTGTGATTAACGACAGCGGCGATCGCATTCCGCTCTCCGCCTTTGCCAGCTTCAGCGGGGCTAACGCGCCCTTGTCGGTAAACCATCAGGGGCAGTCGGCCACCAGCACCATCGCCTTCAACCTGCAGGATGGCGTATCGCTGGAGCAGGCGCAGGCGGCGGTGAAAACGGCGATGGCGAAAATCGGCCTGCCGGACAACGTGCAGGCGGGCTTTGCCGGAACAGCGCAGGCGTTTACCGAGCTGAGCGCCTCTATGCCGTGGCTGATTCTGGCAGCGCTGGCGGCGGTGTATATCGTGCTGGGCATGCTGTATGAGAGCTACATCCATCCGCTGACCATCCTCTCCACGCTGCCGTCCGCCGGGGTCGGCGCGCTGCTGCTGATGCTGCTGACCGGCACCGAGCTGACGGTGATTGCGCTGATCGGTATTCTGCTGCTGATCGGCATTGTGAAGAAGAACGCCATTATGATGATCGACTTTGCGCTGGCCGCCGAACGCCAGCAGGGCATGAGCCCGCAGCAGGCGATTACCCAGGCCTGCCTGATGCGTTTCCGCCCGATTATGATGACCACGCTGGCCGCCTTCTTCGGCGCGCTGCCGCTGGCGCTCGGCAGCGGCGGCGATGCCGATCTGCGCAGCCCGCTGGGGCTGGCGATTGCCGGTGGCCTGGCGCTCAGCCAGCTATTAACCCTGTTCACCACCCCGGTGGTTTACCTCTATCTTGATCGCGTCAGTCGCGCCACTCAACGCCAGTGGCAGCGCCTGCGTCAGGCTGAATAATCCGATGAAAATGATGATGAAAACCCTGCCCGTAGCGCTCGCTCTGCTGATGGGTGGCTGTGCCGTTGGCCCGGACTACCAGCGCCCGAGTGCGCCGGGCGCGCTGCACTATAAAGAAGCGCAGGGCTGGCTGCAGGCCAGTCCGCAGGACCAGGCCAGCAAAGGCGCGTGGTGGGCGGTCTATCGCGACGCCACGCTCGATGGCCTGCTGCGTCAGGTGCAGGTCTCCAACCAGAATGTGGCGCAGTATGAAGCGCAGTATCGCCAGGCGCTGGCGCTGGCCTCGGAGTCGCGCAGCGATCTGTTGCCGAGCGTTACCGGCAGCGGCAGCTCGACGCGCAGCGGCACCGCCAGCAGCAGTGAAACAGGCAAATCCATTAGCAACAGCCATTCGCTGCAGGCGTCCGCGTCCTGGGAGCTGGATATCTGGGGCAAACTGCGCCGTACGCTGGAGGAGAACCGGGCCAGCGCCGATGCCAGTGCGGCGGAGCTTGCCAACATTACCCTCAGCGCGCAGTCGACGCTGGCACAGGACTATTTCCAGCTGCGCATTCTCGACCAGCGCATCGCCCTGTACCAGAAAAGCGTTGAGGCCTATCAGCGCTACCTGACGGTGATCAACAACAAATACCAGGCGGGTAGCGAATCGCGCGGCACGCTGGCGCAGGCGGAAACGCAGTTGGAGAGCGCCCGCGCCTCGGCGCTCGATCTCAGCTGGCAGCGCGCGCAGCTGGAGCACGCCATTGCGGTGCTGATCGGCAAAACCCCGGCGGCGTTCAGCCTGGCGGTGGCACCGCTGCAGGCCACGCTGGCCACTATTCCGCAGGCGTTACCGGCGGATCTGCTGCAGCGCCGCCCGGATATCGCCCAGGCCGAGCGCACCGTGGCCGCCGCCAATGCGGCGATTGGCGTGGCGATTGCCGGTTACTATCCCGACCTGACGCTCAGCGCCAGCGGCGGCTACAGCAGCTCGACCTTTAGCCACCTGATCTCCCTGCCGAACCGCGTCTGGTCGCTGGGGCCGGAGTTGAGCGGGACGCTGCTCGACTTTGGCGCCACCTCGGCGAAAGTTGAGCAGGCGCGCGCTGCCTATGACGCTGACGTGGCCAGCTATCGGCAGACGGTGCTGTCCGGCTTCGAAGAGGTGGAAAACTATCTGGTGGAGCTGCACACTTTTGCGGCGGAAATGCAGGCGCAACAGCGGGCGGCAGCATCGGCGCAGGAGTCCGCCCGCGTCACCTATAATCAGTATCAGGCCGGGATGATCGACTATCTCGACGTTGCCAGCACCGAAAACACCAGCCTTAGCCAGCAGCAGAGCCTGCTGACGCTGCAAAGCACCCAGTGGGTCACCAGCGTGAAGCTGATCGTGGCGCTCGGCGGTGGCTGGAAAATCCCGTAGGGTTCAGGCATGCCTGAACCGATGAGCCACGCGGGCGAGGCTGCCACACGGGCGAGGCATGCCTCGCCCCTACAGGTCATCACCGCACCAATTCCTTAATAAATATTGAGTTGTCCGCACCTTTCCTGCATCGTTAACCCAGTTTATTGCAGCGAGAAAGGACAAGACATGCTGTTTTCCGTACTGCGTTTTCTGTTGCGGGTACTGTTCCGCACGCGCCTGAACGGCGACCTCTCTGGGTTATATAAAGAGAAGGTGATCATCACCCCCAACCATATGTCGTTTATTGACGGCATCCTGCTGGCGGTCTTTCTGCCGGTAAAGCCGGTCTTTGCCGTATATTCCTCGATCAGCGAACAGTGGTACATGCGCGCGCTGCGCTCGCTGATTGATTTTGTGCCGCTCGACCCGACGAAGCCGATGGCGTTAAAACATCTGGTGAAGCTGGTTGCCCAGGGGCGCCCGGTGGTGATCTTCCCGGAAGGACGTATCACCGTCACCGGCTCCCTGATGAAAATCTACGACGGTGCAGCGTTCGTCGCGGCCAAATCGCAGGCGACCGTGGTGCCGATGCGTATTGAAGGGGCCGAATTCTCGCCGTTTGGCCGCCTGGCCGGGGTGTTTAAACGCCGCCTGTTCCCGCGTATTACCCTCACCGTGCTGCCCGCTACCGTCATTCCGATGCCGGATGCGCCGCGCGCGCGCGACCGCCGCAAGCTGGCAGGCGAGCATCTGCAGCATATTATGATGGAAGCACGCATGGCGGTGCGCCCGCGTGAGACGCTGTATCAGGCATTTCTCGCGGCGCGCACCCGCTACGGCCTGTTCAAGCCCTGCATTGAAGACGTCAGCTTCAAACCTGACAGCTACACCGGGCTGCTGAAAAAAGCGCTCGGCGTCGGGCGCATTCTGGAGCGCTACACCCGCCAGGGCGAATATGTCGGCCTGCTGCTGCCCAATGCCACCGTCACCGCGGCGGCGATCCTGGGCGCATCGCTGCGCGGGCGAATTCCGGCGATGCTCAACTACACCGCCGGGGTGAAAGGGCTGACCAGCGCGCTGACCGCCGCTGAAGTAAAAACCGTCTTCACCTCGCGCCAGTTCCTCGACAAAGGCAAGCTGTGGAACCTGCCGGAAGGCATCACCCAGGTAAAATGGATCTACCTCGAAGATCTGAAAGATACCGTCACCACGCAGGACAAACTGTGGGTGCTGCGTCATCTGCTGATGCCGTCCAGAGCGGAAGTGGTGCAGCAGCCGGAGGATGCAGCCATGGTGCTGTTCACCTCGGGGTCAGAAGGCCATCCGAAAGGCGTAGTGCACTCGCACAAGAGCCTGCTGGCTAACGTTGAGCAGATCCGCACCGTAGCGGACTTTACCCCGCGTGACCGCTTTATGTCCGCGCTGCCGCTGTTCCACGCCTTCGGCCTGACCGTGGGCCTGTTTACCCCGCTGATGACCGGGGCGCAGGTGTTTCTCTACCCCAGCCCGCTGCATTACCGCATTGTGCCTGAACTGGTGTATGACCGTAACTGCACCGTGCTGTTCGGCACCTCGACCTTCCTTAACAACTACGCGCGCTTTGCCAACCCGTATGATTTCGCCCGCCTGCGCTACGTGGTTGCCGGCGCTGAGAAGCTGCAAAATACCACGCGTGAACTGTGGATGGAGAAGTACGGCATTCGTATTCTCGAAGGTTATGGCGTTACCGAGTGCGCGCCAGTGGTGGCGATTAATGTGCCGATGGCAGCAAAATCCCACACTGTCGGGCGCATTCTCCCGGGTATGGATTCACGCCTGATCTCGGTTCCGGGTATTGAAAATGGCGGCCAGCTCCAGCTGCGCGGCCCGAACATTATGAAAGGTTACCTGCGTGTAGAACGCCCGGGCGTGCTGGAAGCGCCGGCGGCGGATAATGGCGAAGGGCAGATGGAAGCGGGCTGGTATGACACCGGCGATATCGTCAGCTTTGACGAAGGCGGCTTCTGCCAGATACAGGGGCGCGTGAAGCGCTTTGCTAAAATCGCCGGCGAGATGGTCTCACTGGAGAGCGTCGAGCTGATCGCGCTGAAAGCGTCCGCTGAAAAACAGCATGCGGCAACCATCAAGCCGGACGGTAATCGCGGCGAGGCGCTGGTGCTGTTTACCACCGATACTGAACTGACGCGTGAACAGCTGACCCGCGCCGCCCGCGAGCTGGGCAGCCCGGAGCTGGCGATACCGCGTGATATCCGCGTGCTGAAACAGCTGCCGCTGCTCGGCAGCGGGAAACCGGACTTTGTCACCCTGCGCGAAATGGCAGAAAAGCCAGAGGCACAACATGAAGAGTGAAGTTGCTGCTGCTAAACCGCTGATGTCGAAAGGCATGATGGCGGTGATCGCCGCCCAGTTCCTGTCAGCATTTGGCGATAACGCGCTGCTGTTTGCCACCCTTGCGGTGCTAAAACAGCGGGTCTATCCGGACTGGAGCCAGCCGATATTACAGATGGTGTTTGTCGCCACCTATATTATCCTCGCGCCGTTCGTTGGCCAGCTGGCGGACAGCTTCGCTAAAGGGCGGGTGATGATGTTCGCCAACGGGCTGAAGCTGCTGGGGGCGCTGGCCATCTGCGTGGGGCTGGATCCCTTCCTCGGCTACAGCCTGGTGGGCATTGGCGCTGCGGCTTACTCCCCGGCGAAATACGGCATTCTCGGCGAGCTGACCGACGGAGAAACGCTGGTAAAAGCCAACGGGCTGATGGAGTCTTCGACCATCGCCGCGATCCTGCTGGGTTCCGTGGCGGGCGGCTTCCTCGCCGACTGGAATCTGACCGGGGCGCTGGTGGCCTGCGTGCTGGCCTACGGCCTGGCGGTAGCGGCCAACCTGCTGATCCCGAAGCTGGCGGCGGCGCGCGGCGGCCAGTCCTGGCACCCGAAACAGATGTCGGCCAGCTTCTTCAACGCCTGCCGCGTGCTGTGGCGCGACGGCCAGACGCGCTTCTCGCTGGTCGGGACCAGCATGTTTTGGGGCGCGGGCGTCACGCTGCGCTTCCTGCTGGTGCTGTGGGTGCCGGTGGCGTTGGGGATAACCGACAATAAAACGCCAACGTTGCTGAATGCGATGGTGGCGATAGGGATTGTTATCGGGGCGATTGCGGCCGCGAAGCTGGTGACGCTGAAAACGGTCGGTCGCTGTATGCCTGCCGGGGTGTTGATCGGCGTGGCCGTTGTCGCCTTCTCGCTACAGCATCAGGCGATCAATGCCTACGTGCTGCTGGTCATTATCGGCATGCTCGGCGGATTCTTTGTGGTGCCGCTCAATGCACTGCTGCAGATGCGCGGTAAAGAGAGCGTTGGGGCGGGCAATGCGATTGCGGTGCAGAACCTGGGTGAGAACACCGCGATGCTGCTGATGCTCGGCCTTTACTCGCTGGCAATCAAGCTGGGCGCACCGCCGGTCGCCACGGGTGTCGGTTTTGGGGCGCTGTTTGCCCTCGCCATTGCGGTACTTTGGGGCTGGCAACTGGCCCAAAAACGCCGGGTATAACCGTCACGGGCCGAAAGGCCCGTTTTGCTGATTAAAGCGCACAACTTCCCACTCATTCTGCTTTCTGAAGGTCCCTTCTCTGCGCTAAAGTGACCCGGCGTCACTCATGACGCATCAGTACCACTGTCTTTATGGAGAAACGGACATGGAAAGAAGGGAATTTATTGCTAAATCTGCCCTGGCGCTGATTGCCTCTGGCATCGGGGCCGGCGCCAGCAGCTCGCTGTTGGCCAGTACCCCTCAACCGCAGCCAGCTCTGGCGGTGAATGATAAGTCGGGTAAGCCAACGCTGGCATTTGTGCTGTACCCGGGGATGACGCCGCTGGATCTGGTCGGCCCGGCCACCGTGCTGAGAAACCCGCATCTGAACGTAGAATTTGTCGCGCATGATTTACAGCCGCTGAGTACTGAGCTCTCCTTTCTGCAGTTTTTACCCACCACCACCTTTGATCGGCTGAAGCAGGTCGATATTCTGTGCGTGACCGGCACCGGCAATCCTTACGCCCATCTTCAGGACACTAAGATGCTCGACTGGATGCACAAAGTGGGCAGTAAAGCGGAGTGGGTGACCAGCGTCTGCACCGGGTCAATTCTGCTGGCCGCTGCCGGGCTGATGAAGGGCTACAAGGCGACGACGCACTGGTCGATGATTGACGATCTCAAGCCGTTTGGCGCCATCCCGCTAGATGAGCGGGTGGTGATTGACCGTAACCGTATTTCCGGCGGCGGCGTCACCGCGGGTATCGATTTTGGCCTCACCCTTAGCGACACGCTGATGGGCAGAGAGAGCGCCGAATTTGCACAGCTGCTGGTGCAGTACGATCCGCATCCGCCTTATAACAGCGGCACGCCAAAAACCGCGCCGGCTAACGTGACGACAGAGGCCCGTAAAATGATCTGGCAGATGGTCGAAGGGGCAACGCCAGACTGGAAGCAGCGGGTGCAGCAGAGCGCTAAACGCGCCCTGCAATACTAAAATAGCTGGCCTGGCTCTGTAGGGGCCGATCATTTTTTCGATCGGCCCGGGTTAGTGAGCAACGGGGAATTATGGCGCCGGGTAAGTGTACCGGCGATGAATCGCTTCCAGCCCTTCAATCACATCCTCATTCAGCGTGACGTCGTAGCTGTCGATATTAATTTTCAACTGCTCCAGCGTGGTGGCCCCCAGCAGCGTACTGGCGACAAACGGCTGCTGACGCACAAAGGCCAGCGCCATCTGTGACGGATCCAGACCATGTTTTTGCGCCAGCGCGACATACTCCGCCACGGCCTGCCCGGACTGCTCGCCGCTGTAGCGGGTAAAGCGGCTGAACAGCGTATTACGCGCCCCGGCCGGTTTCGCCCCGTTAAGATATTTTCCGCTCAGCACCCCAAACGCCAGGCTTGAATAGGCCAGTAGCTCAACGCCTTCGTGATGGCTGATCTCCGCCAGGCCCACTTCAAAACTGCGGTTCAGCAGGCTGTAGGGGTTCTGAATGCTGACAATACGCGGCAGCTCGTGTTTCTCTGCCAGCTGCAGGTAGCGCATAACGCCCCACGGTGTTTCATTCGACACGCCGATGTAACGAATTTTACCGGCGCGCACCTGCTCGGTCAGTGCTTCCAGGGTTTCCAGCAGCGTGACGGTCGCGGCGTTATCGCTGTACTGATAGTTCAGCTTGCCAAAATAGTTGGTCTGGCGCTGCGGCCAGTGCAGCTGATAGAGATCGAGATAATCGGTGTTCAGACGCTTCAGGCTGGCGTCCAGCGCGGCACGAATATTTTTGCGGTCCAGCGCCTGGTTTGGGCGGATTGACGCATCGGCGCCGCGCACCGGGCCAGCCACTTTCGACGCCAGCACCACTTTGTCGCGGTTGCCGCGGGCTTTCAGCCAGCTGCCAATGTAAGACTCGGTCAGGCCCTGCGTTTCCGGGCGCGGTGGCACCGGGTACATTTCGGCGGTATCGATCAGATTGATGCCGCGGCTGAGTGCTAAATCCAGTTGTGCATGGGCGTCGGCTTCGCTGTTTTGCTCACCAAACGTCATGGTGCCCAACCCCAGAGAACTGACTTCCAGGGTGCTGTGAGGGATACGGTGATAATGCATTGCCGGCTTCCTTTTTCATTATTAAATGGTCAGGGACATCAGCTTCGTCCGCAACAGAGTGCTTTCTGCCTCAGGTAAGCGCTGACGCGCCGAAACCCGGTTTTTGACTATAACCGCGCAGGCCTGGTGGGGGAAGAGGGGATTTATCGGGAAATGCGCTAGAGAGCCACCTTTAACCGCGCAGGGCCAGGTGGCATTGCATAACTTAACGCTCAACGATGGAGGAGACTTCATCACCGTTGATCTGCTTCTCGTGGCCAGAGCCATCAGTGTATTTCACCAGCCCGGTCTCTTTATCAATCTGCGGCTTACCGTCAGTCATAATCATCGTGCCGTCTTTGGTTGCCATCACATAATCACTGCTGCAACCGCTGACTAAAACTGCCAGGCCCAGCACCGCTGCGCCAAAAATAACCTTCATATTCGTCTCCGTTACGCTTTCATTTCTCTCACTTTAGCCCAGTAATAAACTATTTTCCCGGTGCCGATAATCGCATGAGTCCGAAAGTATAGCTGACGCACATCAGGCCATTGACTTATCCCGCAGAGTTTACCTGCGGGATAATGGCGATTTACGCGGGCTGCTTCTTATTGCGTAACAGATTGAGGCACTCTACCGACATCGAGAAGAACATGGCGAAATAGATGTAGCCTTTAGGAATATGAATGTTAAAGCTCTCCAGCATCAGCGTGAAGCCAACGAGGATTAAGAACGCCAGCGCCAGCATTTTCACCGACGGGTGGCGATCGACAAAATCACCAATTGCGCGGGCGGCAAACATCATCACCAGCACGGCAATCACGACGGCAGCCATCATAATAATCAGGTGATCGGACAGGCCTACGGCGGTAATCACCGAGTCGAGGCTGAAGATAATATCCAGCACCATAATCTGTACGATAGCCCCGGCAAAGGAGTGCACGTTGGTTTTATGCTCGCCTTCGCCGCCTTCGATACTTTCGTGGATCTCCATGCTCGACTTCCACAGCAGGAACAGCCCGCCGAACAGCAGTATCAGGTCACGCGCTGAGAAGGCATGGTCCATCAGCGTGAACAGCGGATCGGTCAGTCGAATAACCCAGGCAATAGAGGCCAGCAGGCCAAGGCGCATCAGCATTGCGCCGGCCAGGCCAATACGACGGGCGGCATTCTGCTGATGTTTTGGTAGTTTGGCGACGACCAGAGAGAGGAAAATAATGTTATCGATCCCGAGGACAATTTCGAGGATCGTCAGCGTACCCAACGCTAACCAGGCATTAGGATCGGCAATCCATTCAAACATAAAATGTGAACCCTTAAACTTAAACGAAAGCTAAACGGCGATTATACGCAAGGTTGACTATTGCGGAACTACTTTTAGAGCAGGAAATGGCGGGCAAGCAGCGGGGCGGTAAAGCTTTTCTTTAAATAGAAGCCGCGCGGCAGGGTCATAATCGGCTGCCCGTGCTGACCGATGCCTTCCGTCAGCGCTTTACTGTTGGCGGCTTTTGGGCGGATCTGCAGCACTTCGCCGTGGCGCGCGGTGATCTGCTCCACCTGGCCCAGCACGATCATATCCATCAGCTCCTCCCAGTCGCGCTGCAGCTGGCGCTCTTCTTCCTCATTCGGGCTCCACAGCAGCGGTGCGCCGACATGGCGATGCTCAAGCGGGATCGCCCGATCGCCCTCTACCGGCACCCACAGCACCCGATGCAGCTTGTGGCGCACGTGGCTGTTAAGCCAGGTAACGCCGCTGTTGCCGGTCAGCGGCGCCACGCAGACAAAGGTGGTTTCCAGCGGCCGACCAGCGGCATCTACGGGAATTGTTTTCAGCTCCACACCAATCTCCGCGAAGTCCTGCTGCGGCTTACTGCCCGCGCTGGCGCCGAGATAGCGCTCCAGCAGCATCCCCACCCAGCCCTTATCGCGCTTGAGATCGCGCGGGATCGGCAGCGCAATCCGCAGCGCCAGTTCTCCCAGCGTATAGCCCGCCAGCGCAGAAGCGCGCGCCATCAGTTCCGCTTCATTTTCTGGAGGAGGGATAAGGTTAAGATCGCCAGTCATAATAACTTCCGGATTTTGTTCAAAAAATAGACGCCATTTGCACACACAGCCAGAGAAACATTTCAGGCTGGGGAAAACGCTAATAATAGCATGATAAATCGTGTTTTTTTATTCTCTCGCCCGCAGGAAAAATCGCAGCTCCCAGGGGTTTTACCCGGGTTGTCACCGACAACGAACAGGTTCCCCCGGGTAGTTATCCACAGAAAAGTGGGATAACTTGCCCTTTTTGATAATACTGTTTCGATTTACAGCCTTGACGCAGGGTTTTTTACCCGCTTTAGCCGTTATACAGCCTAACTAATCGGCATATTCTGTGGATAACGTTCTAAGTGTGCGATCTTTCATCAGCTGGCGATCCTGCGCTGATGACAGCAGCATGACAACCCAGGTAAAAGCTGTGACTAACCTCTAAAGATGATGATTAATATGGGTTTATTCTGAGTTAAATCGCGGGTGGGTTTTGCCGACAATAAAGTTTTCCCCACCTGTTAACAGAGTTCTGCACAAAGCTATCCACAGAAAACGTGAATAAGATCGCCTTTTTAACCCGCTTTCTGTTTATAACTTTGCTTTAAAGGACGAGTTATCCCAGCTGCAGCGCCACACATCGCCTGAAAGCAGTGGTTTACCGTCTGTAAGGAGTATGAAACAATCAGAACATCCAGTTTTAGTTTGAGGTAGTCCGGTGATCGATGATGATGGCTACCGCCCGAATGTTGGTATCGTAATTTGTAACAGGCAGGGACAGGTGTTGTGGGCCAGACGTTATGGTCAGCACTCCTGGCAGTTTCCTCAGGGAGGGATTAACCCTGGCGAGACGGCGGAGCAGGCGATGTACCGCGAACTTTTCGAGGAAGTCGGTTTGAACCGCAAGGATGTTCGTATCCTTGCATCTACCCGTAACTGGTTACGATATAAGTTGCCAAAACGTTTGGTGCGTTGGGACACAAAGCCGGTTTGTATCGGCCAAAAACAGAAGTGGTATCTTCTGCAGCTGATGTGCAATGACGCGGATATCAATATGCAGACCAGCAGCACGCCGGAGTTCGACGGCTGGCGCTGGGTCAGTTTCTGGTATCCGGTTCGCCAGGTGGTCTCTTTTAAACGCGATGTTTACCGCCGTGTGATGAAAGAGTTCGCCAGCGTGGTTATGCCCCTGCAGGAGACGACCGTTCAGCGGAATACGCCTGGTTTTCGACGGAAGAGAGGTTAAGCCACGTAGATTATGCTCACACAGCTGCGCGAAATAGTTGAGAAAGTGGCGGCAGCGCCCCGGCTTACCGAGGCGCTGGATATTCTGGTTAATGAGATCTGTCTGGCGATGGACACCGAGGTCTGCTCGGTCTATCTTGCCGACCACGATCGCCGCTGCTACTACCTGATGGCTACGCGTGGGCTAAAAAAGCCGCGTGGGCGCACGGTCGCCCTGGCATTTGACGAAGGCATCGTCGGCCTGGTCGGTCGTCTGGCAGAGCCTATCAACCTTGCTGATGCGCAGAGTCACCCCAGCTTTAAATATATTCCCTCCGTGAAGGAAGAGCGTTTCCGCTCCTTCCTTGGCGTGCCGATTATCAGCCGCCGCCAGCTCCTTGGCGTGCTGGTGGTTCAGCAGCGCGAGCACCGCCAGTTTGATGAAAGCGAGGAGTCGTTCCTCGTCACCCTCGCCACGCAGATGGCGGGCATTCTCTCGCATTCCCAGCTTAACGCTCTGTTTGGGCAGTATCGGCAAACCCGCATTCGTGCGCTGGCTGCCGCGCCTGGCGTTGCCGTGGCGGAAGGCTGGGTCGACTCCAGCCAGCCCTCGCTGGAAAACGTCTCTGCCGCCTCTACGCTGGACACGGTGCGCGAGCGTGAACGCCTTGCCATGGCAATCAGCGAAGCCTCCAGTGAGTTCCGCCGCTACAGCAAGCGCTTCACCGCCAGCATGCATAAAGAGAGCGCGGCCATCTTCGATCTCTACTCGCACCTGCTGAGCGATGCGCGGCTGAAGAAAGATCTGCTGGCCGAGATCGATGCGGGTTCGGTGGCGGAGTGGGCGGTGAAAACCGTGATTGAAAAGTTCGCCGCCCAGTTCGCCAGCCTGCAGGACAGCTATCTGCGCGAGCGCTCCGGCGACCTGCGCGTGCTCGGCCAGCGTCTGCTGTTTCACCTCGATGACACCATGCAGGGCACCAACAGCTGGCCGCAGCGTTTTGTGCTGGTGGCCGATGAGCTGACGGCCACCACGCTGGCAGAGCTGCCGCACGATCGTCTGGCGGGCGTGGTGGTGCGCGACGGCGCGGCCAACTCACACGCAGCGATCATGGTGCGGGCGCTGGGCATCCCGACGGTGATGGGCGCAGATATTCAGCCGGAGCTGATGAAAGGGCGCCTGCTGATCGTCGACGGCTATCGCGGCGAGCTGCTGGTTGACCCGGAACCGGTGCTGGTGCAGGAATATCAGCAGCTGATCAGCCAGGAAAATGAGCTGAGCCAGCTGGCCGAGGATGATGTATTTCTGCCGGGCGCACTGAAAAGCGGCGAACCGGTTAAGGTGATGCTCAATGCGGGCCTCAGCGCGGAGCATGAGCAGAAGCTCGGCAGCCGCGTCGACGGCGTTGGCCTGTACCGCACGGAAATCCCGTTTATGTTGCAGAGCGGCTTCCCGTCTGAGGAAGAGCAGGTGGCGCAATATCAGGGCATGCTGCAGCTGTTCCTCGACAAGCCGGTGACGCTGCGAACGCTGGATATCGGTGCCGATAAGCAGCTGCCGTATATGCCAATCAGCGAAGAGAACCCGTGCCTGGGCTGGCGCGGCATCCGCCTGACGCTCGATCAGCCCGAGATTTTCCTGGTGCAGCTGCGCGCCATGCTGCGCGCAAACGTCGCCAGCGACAACCTCAGTATACTGCTGCCGATGATCACCAGCCTGGATGAGATCGACGAAGCGCGCCGCCTGATCGACCGTGCGGCACGTGAAGTGGAAGAGATGCTCGGCTATGCCATCCCGCAGCCGCGCATCGGGATTATGATCGAAGTGCCGTCGATGATCTTTATGATCGACCAGCTCAAGCAGCGGGTCGATTTTGTCTCCGTTGGCACCAACGATCTGACCCAGTATCTGCTGGCGGTCGATCGCAACAACACTCGGGTCGCGAGCCTGTATGACAGCCTGCACCCGGCCATGCTGCGCGCCCTCAAAGCCATTGCCGATGAAACCCGCCGCGCCGGGATTGAACTCTGCCTGTGCGGTGAAATGGCCGGTGACCCGATGTGCGTGGTGATGCTGGTCGGAATGGGCTATCACCATCTCAGCATGAACGGCCGCAACGTGGCGCGGGTGAAATACCTGCTGCGCCACATCGACCATGAAGAGTCACAGGCGCTGGCACAGCGTGGTCTGGATGCGCAGCATGCCTGCGATGTGCGCCATATGGTGGCGGCCTTTATGGAGCGTAGAGGATTGGGCGGTCTGATCCGCGGCGGCCGCTAAAATCACGTTTAAGGCTATTTTATTTGCCATTTTGCCCCTGGGCAGTGCTCGGAATCCTCACGTACTACGTGTACGCTCCGATTCCTGTGCGCTGTCCGCGGGCAAACTGGCTGCAACAATTACGCCTAAAACGCGATTTGCTGAACCCTACAATTAATAAAGTTTACAGTTAGCCGGGGCCGCACTAATTCGCATTATGCTATGATGCGCGCCTTATGCAGCCCCCAGGCTGAATGATGCAGAGGCGGGGTACGCCCGTCCCTGCAACGCTCTGGCAATATTGGCTGCCTGTCTGGACAGACTTCAACAATGGTGAAAGATGAATAACGGCTATCTGGCTTTCCCCCAATTTGACCCGGTGATCTTCTCCGTCGGGCCAATCTCTCTGCACTGGTACGGTCTGATGTACCTCGTGGGCTTCATTTTCGCGATGTGGCTGGCGGTGCGCCGTGCTAATCAGCCGGGCAGCGGCTGGAAAAAAGAAGAAGTGGAAAACCTGCTGTACGCCGGTTTCCTCGGCGTATTCCTCGGTGGGCGTATCGGCTATGTGCTGTTCTACAACCTGCCACTGTTCCTCGATAACCCGCTGTATCTGTTCAAAGTCTGGGATGGCGGCATGTCATTCCACGGCGGTCTGATTGGCGTGATCGTGGTGATGCTGGTGTTTGCACACCGCACCAAACGTAACTTCTTCCAGGTGTCTGACTTTATCGCTCCGCTGATCCCCTTTGGCCTCGGTGCGGGCCGCCTGGGTAACTTTATCAACGGCGAACTGTGGGGCCGCGTCGACCCGAACCTGCCGTGGGCAATGCTGTTCCCAGGCTCTCGCAGTGAAGATATCGCGCTGGTCACCACTCACCCGGAATGGCAATCGCTGCTGTCGACCTACGGGGTGCTGCCGCGCCACCCATCGCAGCTGTACGAACTGATCCTTGAAGGGGTGGTACTGTTTATCATCCTCAACGTGTTTATTCGTAAATCTCGCCCAATGGGCGCGGTCTCAGGACTGTTCCTGATTGGCTACGGTGCGTTCCGTATTATTGTTGAGTTCTTCCGTCAGCCGGACCAGCAGCTGGGCCTGTTCAGCGGCATCAGCATGGGGCAGATCCTCTCTGTTCCCATGATTCTGGCTGGCGTGATTATGATGATCTGGGCGTATCGTCGTCGCCCTGCGCAACAGGTTCGTGAGGAAAAATGAAACAGTATCTGGCGTTAATGCAGCACGTGCTCGAGCAGGGCACGCCCAAAAATGACCGCACCGGAACCGGCACGCTGTCGATTTTTGGTCATCAGATGCGTTTCAATCTGCAGGACGGTTTTCCGCTGGTCACCACCAAGAAGTGCCATTTGCGCTCTATCATTCATGAGCTGCTGTGGTTCCTTAACGGTGACACCAACATCGCCTACCTGAAGGAAAATAAGGTGTCGATCTGGGACGAGTGGGCCGATGAAAAGGGTGACCTCGGGCCGGTTTATGGCAAACAGTGGCGCAGCTGGGGGGCAGCGGATGGGCGCCAGATCGACCAGCTGAGCAAGGTGGTCGAACAGCTGAAAAGCGACCCGGACTCGCGCCGCATCATCGTTTCTGCATGGAACGTCGGCGAACTGGATGAGATGGCGCTGGCCCCGTGCCACGCGTTCTTCCAGTTCTACGTTGCGGACGGCAAGCTCTCCTGCCAACTGTATCAGCGCTCCTGCGATATCTTCCTCGGCCTGCCGTTCAATATCGCCAGCTACGCTTTGCTGGTGCATATGATGGCCCAGCAGTGCGACCTGGAAGTGGGTGATTTTGTCTGGACCGGTGGCGATACCCATCTGTACAGCAACCACCTGGAGCAGACGCGCCTGCAGCTGACGCGCGAACCGCGCGCCCTGCCGAAGCTGATTATCAAGCGCAAGCCGGAGTCTATCTTCGACTATCGCTTTGATGACTTCGAGATCGAAGGTTACGACCCGCATCCGGCCATTAAAGCCCCGGTCGCCATCTGATCGGCTGCCTCTCCGCGCGCGGTTGGCGGAGAGGCACACTTTTCCCCCGTTTCGTCCGCAACTTTCTTCCATTCCTGAAGCCTGCTCGCATGCCGAATGACACGCGCTGCAACACGCTGATCTCTCTGGATAACAGCGCATAAAACGCATTTCCCGTGCTGGTATCTTTTGCCCAGAAGCGCAGAATTCCGCAGATGAAAACGCATAACCTTAGCGGATTCACCCTGCTGGAAATGATGGTGGTGGTGACCCTTGTTAGCTTACTTAGCCTCGGCGGTTGGCACGGCTGGAACAGCTTTCAGCAGCGGCAACAGCTCAACGACAGTGCGCTGCAGATCCAGCGCCTGCTGCAGCGGCTGCGTAGCGATGCCAACTGGCACAACCGCACGCGGCTGCTGTGGCTAAAACCTGGCGCTGGCTGGTGCCTCGGTGCGGGAGAGGGCGCACAGCCGTGCTCTACGCCGGGCCCTCTGCACTTACGGGCGCCGTACCCGGGGATCGTGGTACAGACGCTGACCGACGGGATGGGTTTTTATGGCAAAAAAAACGCCGCCCGTCCGGGGAGGATCGTCATCGCAGGGGAAGCCGGCGAGCGGCGGATTATTGTCTCCGCGCGCGGCAGGGTGCGCATCTGCGCGCAGGACAGCGAGGAGTGTCGATGAAGGCGCACGGCTTTACGCTACTGGAAACTCTGATTGCGCTGGCGGTGGGGAGCGTGCTGATGCTCGGCGCAACCCGCTTTCTGCCGCTGCTGCAGGGGCAGAACCTGCGTCTGATGATGCAGGTGCAGCTCAATGAGGAACTGCTGCAAATCGTGCAGACGCTGGAGAAAGCCATCAGGCGCGCCGGCTACTGCCACGGCGACTGCCATGGCCCCGCCTTCAGCGTGCAGTCGGCGGGCAGCTGTCTGCTGCTGCGCTGGGATGAAAACAGTAATGGCAAATGGGAAGCGGCCGGGCGCGATGACAGCGAGCTGTATGGCTACCGGCTGCGGGCGGGCAGCCTGGAGATGCAGCGTGGCGTCAGCAGTTGTGAAGGCGGCGGCTGGGAGCGGCTCAACGACCCGCGCCTGATTGGCATTAGGGATTTTAAAGTGGCGCGTGCGGAGCGGCAGGTAAAAATCACCCTCGGCGGCTATGCCAAACGCGTACCCACCGTGACGCAGCGCGTTGAGCACTGGCTGACGGCGGAAAATCTTTAATGTGCGCAGTGATTGAACGGCAGCGCGGTAGCGGCGCACTGCTGATGGTCATCATTATCCTGCTGATGGGCACGCTGTTGCTGAACGCCACCCGGCGTCAGCTCAGTGACTCGCTTAGCCTGGTCGCCGACCAGCGCCTGTATCTGCAGCAGCAGGCTGCGGCAGCCTCGGCGCTGGCGTGGGGGGGGCGCCTGCGCTGGGGCAGGGAGGCGGGCTGGCAGTGCCAGCAATTCACCGCGTACGCCTGGCGCGCCTGCCTGCAGCGCCTGCCGTCTGCTATCTTGCTGCGGGCTGATAGCGGGCCGGGTACGCTGGCGTGGTATCGCTGGGTTGCAGAGCGTGCTGGCAACGGCGTGCGCGCACTGCCGCACGGCTGGCTGGATTTCTGCCCGCTGGCAGAGAAAGGAGCCTGTGATGTTGACCAATGAGCAGGGGTTTAGCCTGGTGGAAACGCTGTTTGCACTGCTGCTGTTCAGCCTGAGCTTTACGGCACTGATGCACTATCAGCAGGCGCTCGGGCTGGGGTTCCAGCAACAGTGGCAGCAGCGCGAAGCGTGGCGTAACGCGCAGCAAAGGCTGGAGGGCCAGCAGATGCCCGGCTGGCGCTCCACGCTGCAGGCGCGCAGCGGCCCGTCAGGGTGCCAGCTGCTCAGCGCGCGGGCGACCGGCCCCGCCGGACGCAGCGCAGAACTGACGCAGCTACAGTGCCCGGCGAACAGGGGTTAACAGATGCTATTTTTCAAGCCGTGCCGAACGGGTTACAGTAGCCGTCGGCGCAAATTAAAGGACCGTGACATGTTTACCGTTTACCACTCCAATCAGCTGGATCTGTTAAAAACGCTGGCCTGCTGGCAGATTGAAAACCAGCCGCTGCGCGATCCGCTCTGTTCGGAGGTGGTACTGGTACAGAGCCCGGGTATGGCGCAGTGGCTCCAGATGTCGCTGGCCGAACAGTTTGGCATTGCGGCGAACATTGACTTCCCGCTGCCCGCCAGCTTTATCTGGGATATGTTCGTGCGCGTCCTGCCGGAGATCCCGAAAGAGAGCGCATTTAACAAATCCAGCATGAGCTGGAAGCTGATGGCGATCCTGCCCGCGATGCTGGCGGACGACGCTTTCACCATGCTGCGCCACTACCTTAGCGACGATGACGACAAGCGTAAGCTGTTCCAGCTCTCATCCCGCGTTGCCGACCTGTTTGACCAGTATCTGGTCTATCGCCCGCAGTGGCTGAACAGCTGGCAGCAGGGGCAGCTGGTTGACGGGCTGGGCGAGGCGCAGATCTGGCAGGCTCCGCTGTGGGCGGCGCTGGTGGAATATACCCATCAGCTCGGCCAGCCGGAATGGCACCGTGCCAATCTTTATCAGCGCTTTATCGCCAGGCTGGAAAGCGACAGCACGCGCCCGCCCAACCTGCCGGACCGGGTGTTTATCTGCGGCATCTCCGCGCTGCCCCCCGTCTATCTCCAGGCACTGCAGGCGCTGGGTAAACACATTGATATCCACCTGCTGTTCACTAACCCCTGCCGTCACTACTGGGGCGATATTCAGGACTACGGCTTCCTGGCGAAGCTGCAAAGCCGTAACCGCCGCCACTATCAGGACAACCGTGAAATTCCGCAGTTCCGCGACGTCGAGAACGCCTCCTCGCTGTTCAATGCCGATGGCGAGCAGCAGCTGAGCAATCCGCTGCTGGCCTCCTGGGGGAAGCTCGGGCGTGACAATCTCTATCTGCTGGCACAAATGGAGCCAAACGAAGTTTTCGCCTTTGTCGACATCGAGCCGGTAAACCTGCTGCAAACGTTAAAACGCGACCTGCTGGAGCTGGAAGATCATGCGGCGATTGGCCTGAAGCAGAGTGAGTGGGCCACCAGCAGCAGCAAGCGCGTGCTGGCGGCGGAAGACCGCTCGGTCTCTCTTCACCTCTGCCACAGCCCGCAGCGCGAGGTTGAAGTGTTACAGGACCGGCTGTTGGCGATGATGGACGCCGACCCGAGCCTCACCGCGCGCGATATCATCGTGATGGTTTCGGATATCGACGCCTACACGCCGTTTATCCAGGCGGTATTTGGCAATGCCCCGCCAGAGCGCGCGCTGCCATTCGCAATTTCTGACCGCAGTGCCAGCCAGGCGCATCCGGCGCTGCAGGCGTTTATCTCCCTGCTCAGCCTGCCGGACAGCCGCTTTACCGCCGAAGAGGTGCTGGGGCTGCTGGAAGTGCCCGCCGTGGCCGCCCGATTTGCGGTCGATGAAGAGGGGCTGCGCCTGCTGCGTCACTGGGTAGGGGAATCCGGCATTCGCTGGGGGCTGGATGATGACAACGTGCGCGAGCTGGAGCTGCCCGCCACCGGCCAGCACACATGGCATTTCGGCCTGAAGCGCATGCTGCTCGGCTACGCGATGAACAGCGAAGCGGGGGACTGGCAGGGCATCCTGCCCTATGACGAGTCGAGCGGGCTGATTGCTGAACTGGCGGGCAACCTGGCGGAACTCCTCGCGCAACTGCACCGCTGGCGGCAGTGGCTGAGCGAGGCGCGCCCGCTGCCGGAGTGGCTGCCGCTGTGCCGTCAGCTGCTTGACGACTTCTTTACCCGCGATGCCGAAACCGAAGCGGCGCTGGCGCTGATTGAAGAGCAGTGGCAGCAGGCGATCGCCTATGGGGTGCAGGCTGGCTATCAGCCGGCGGTACCGCTGACCATCCTGCGTGACGACCTGGCGGCGCGCCTCGATCAGCAGCAAATCAGCCAGCGCTTCCTCGCCGGGCCTGTCAACTTCTGCACCCTGATGCCCATGCGTTCCATTCCCTTTAAGGTGGTGTGCCTGCTGGGCATGAACGACGGCGTTTACCCGCGTACGCTGCCGCCGCTCGGTTTTGACCTGATGAACCAGCAGGCGCAGAAGGGCGACCGTAGCCGCCGCGACGATGACCGCTACCTGTTCCTTGAAGCGCTGAACTCCGCACAGCAGCAGCTGTACATCAGCTATATCGGCCGCTCGATCCAGGATAATACCGAACGATATCCTTCAGTGCTGGTCAGTGAATTAGTGGAGTACATCAGTCAGAGCTTCTGCCTGGCCGCCGATCGTGACAAAGATGTTGATAGCAGCGCTGAGGCGCTGATCGACCATCTGCACCATCTGCACAGCCGCATGCCGTTTGCGGCAGAGAATTATTGTGAGCAGGCGGAGTTTCGCAGCTTTGCCGCCGAGTGGCTGCCCGCCGCCGCCGCCCGCGGTACGGCACATCCCCCGTTTATGCAGGCATTGCCGGATGAAAGCGAAGAGATACTGAGCTTTGACAAGCTGGTGCGCTTCTGGCGCCACCCGGTGCGGGCATTCTTCAGCCTGCGCCTCGGCGTCAGCTTCCAGCTGGAAGAGACGGCTCTGCCGGATGCGGAGCCGTTCTCCCTCGACGGTCTCAGCCGTTATCAGGTCAATGCACAGCTGCTGAACAGCCTGATCGACGGCAGCGAGAGTGACCGTCTGTACGCGCGCCAGCGTGCCGCCGGGGCGCTGCCCTACGGGGCATTTGGTGAACTGTTCTGGCAGGAGCAGGAGCAGGAGATGAGTGAACTGGCCGGGCGCATACGCGAACAGCGTGCCGCTGCGGAAAGCTGGGAAATTGCGCTGGAGATCGGCGGCCTGACGTTAAGCGGCTGGCTGACGCAGGTGCAGGATAACGGCCTGCTGCGCTGGCGGCCCGGCATTCTCAACTTTAACGATGGCCTGACGCTCTGGCTGGAACACCTGGTGTATTGCGCGCTGGGCGGCAGCGGCAGCAGCGTAATGATGGGGCGCAAAGAGAGCGAGTGGCGCTTCCCGCCGCTGCCAGCAGAGCAGGCTTTGCAGCAGCTGGCTCACTATATTGACGGTTACCGGCTGGGCATGTGTGCCCCGCTGCTGCTCACCGCTTCCGGTGGGGCCTGGCTCAAAGAGTGTTTTGATGATAAAACCGGCGTGGTGCAGCGCGATGATGCCACGCAGAAAAAAGCCCGGGCGAAGCTGTTACAGTGCTGGCAGGGCAATTATCAAATTGACGGTGAGGGCAGCGACCCGTATCTGCAACGCCTGCTGCGTTCGCTGGATGAGACCGGCGTGCAGGAGATGACTCAACAGGCCGAACGCTGGCTGTTACCGTTATTGCAGCATCATCGCCCGGATTAACCATGTTTTCAGGACATTCAGGCTGACATCCTGTAGTGTTTTTGATTTAGGCTGTGTCCCGCAATGGGTCGTGGTGCGGTCGTAGCGCCAAAATTGCGGGACACAGCCTGATTACTTAGCGTGCGTGACACAGCCGTGCGCTGAAATCTGTAAGCCGATATTCAACCGGCAGGAAGCCGGAGAATAACAGCAAGTTGAGGAGTTTGAATGCGTCGTTATGCAGTCTGGTTAGCTTGTTTTGTTTCCGTCACGTTGTTCGCCCCGCTGGTTCAGGCGCAGGATGGCTGGCAACCGATTACTGAAACTATCCGCAAAAGTGAGAAGGATCCTCGCCAGTACCAGGCCATCAAGTTAGACAATGGCATGACCGTGCTGCTGGTTTCCGATGCGCAAGCCACTAAATCGCTGGCGGCGCTGACGCTGCCGGTGGGTTCGCTGGAAAACCCCACCGACCAGCTTGGGCTGGCGCACTATCTGGAACATATGGTGCTGATGGGGTCAAAACGCTATCCGCAGCCGGATAACCTTGCTGAATTCCTCAAAAAACATGGCGGCAGCCACAACGCCAGCACCGCGTCTTACCGCACCGCGTTCTACCTAGAAGTGGAAAACGATGCGCTGCAGCCCGCTGTCGATCGCCTGGCCGATGCCATCGCCGAACCGCTGCTGGACCCGGTGAATGCCGACCGTGAACGCCATGCGGTTAACGCCGAGCTAACGATGGCGCGTTCGCGTGACGGGCTGCGGATGGCGCAGGTTGGTGCGGAAACGCTCAACCCCGAGCACCCGAGTTCACGCTTCTCCGGCGGTAATCTGGAAACCCTGCGCGACAAGCCCGGCAGCAAGCTGCACGATGCGCTGACCGCGTTTTATCATCGCTACTACTCCGCCAACCTGATGAAGGCGGTGATCTACGGCAATCAGCCGCTGCCAGAGCTGCAAAAAATTGCTGCGGCGACCTTTGGCCGTGTCGCCAACCACCATGCCACGGTACCCGATATTAGCGTGCCGGTGGTGACCGATAAGCAAAAAGGCATCATCATTCACTACGTGCCGGCCCAGCCGCGCAAGCAGCTGAAAATCGAATTCCGCATTGATAACAACAGCGATAAATTCCGCAGTAAAACCGACACGCTGATTGGCTATCTGATTGGCAACCGCAGCAAAAACACGCTGTCAGACTGGCTGCAAAACCAGGGCCTGGCCGATTCGATCAGTGCCGGGGCCGACCCGGTTATCGACCGTAACGGCGGCGTATTCTCGATTGCGATTTCACTGACCGATAAAGGCCAGGCGAATCGCGATGAGGTGATTGCGGCGGTATTCAGCTACCTCAACCAGCTGCGCACCGAGGGGATTGATAAGCGCTACTTTGATGAAGTGGCGCACGTGCTGGATCTCGATTTCCGCTACCCGTCGATCACCCGCGATATGGACTACATTGAATGGCTGGTGGACACCATGCTGCGCGTTCCGGTCGCCGATACGCTGGTGGCCCCGTATATCGCCGATGACTACGATGCGCAAGCGATCCGAGCCCGGCTGGACGGCATGACGCCGGAAAATGCGCGCATCTGGTTTATCAGCCCGAAAGAGCCGCACAATAAAACCGCCTACTTTGTTGATGCCCCCTATCAGGTCGACAAAATCAGCGCCCAGCGATTTAAGGACTGGCAGGTGGAAAGCGATAAAATCAAACTGTCGCTGCCGGTGCTTAACCCGTGTATCCCCGATGATTTCAGCCTGATCAAGGCCGATAAGGCTTATGCGCGTCCGCAAGAGCTGATGAATCAGCAAGGGCTGCGGGTGTTCTATATGCCAAGCCAGTATTACGCGGACGAGCCGAAAGCCAATATCACCCTTGCGCTGCGTAATAAGGCTGCGATGAGCACGGCACAGAACCAGGTGATGTTTGCGCTGAATGACTACCTGGCGGGCGTCGCGCTGGATGAACTGAGCTCGCAGGCGTCGGTGGGCGGCATTAGCTTCTCCACCAGCGAAGACGACGGCGTGACCTTCAGCGCTACCGGCTTTACCCAGCGCTTGCCGAAGCTGATGAGCCAGCTGCTGAAGGGTTACACCAGCTTCACGCCGACTCAGGCGCAGCTGGAACAGGCGAAATCCTGGTATCTGGAACGCCTGGATGCGGCAGACAAAGGCAAAGCCTTTGAGCTGGCTATCCAGCCTGCGCAGCTGCTTTCCCAACTGCCTTACACCCAGCGCAGCGAGCGCCGCAAGCTGGTGGCAACCATCAGCCTGCAACAGCTGATGGACTATCGCAAAATGCTGCTGGAGCAGTCTGCGCCGGAGCTAATGGTGGTCGGCAATATGACCCCGGATGCGGTGCGCAGTCTGGCCACCGAGGTGAAAACCCAGCTCAACTGTGAAGGCCATGAGTGGTGGCACAGTGAGCACGTCACCATCACGAAGCCAACGCTGGCTAACCTGCAGGAGGCGGGCAGCAGCACCGATTCGGCGCTGGCAGCGGTCTACGTCCCGGTTGGCTTTGAGGAGTATCAGAGCATGGCCAGCAGCGCGATGCTGAGCCAGATTATCCAGCCGTGGTTCTACAATCAGCTGCGCACCGAAGAGCAGCTGGGCTATGCGGTGTTTGCTTTCCAGATGCCGGTCGGCCGCCAGTGGGGCATTGGCTTCCTGCTGCAGAGCAACGTCAAGCAGCCTGCCTTCCTGCTGAGCCGTTTTAAAGCCTTCTACCCCACGGCGGAAAAACGCCTGCGTGAGATGAGCAAAGCGGACTTTGCCCAGTATCAGGCCGCGATGATCAACGAACTGAAGCAGCGTCCGCAGACGCTGGATGAAGAAGCCGGGCGCTTTAGCAAAGACTTTGACCGCGAGAACTACAAGTTCGATACCCGCGAGAAAGTGATTGCTCAGATCCAGGCGCTGACGCCGCAGTCGGTGGCTGACTTCTTCCATCAGGCGGTGATGGCACCGACCGGGCTGGCGCTGCTGTCGCAGATTTCCGGCAGCCACCATGGTAAAGCCGACTATGCCAAAGAGAAGGGCTGGACCACGTGGAAAGACCTCTCCACGCTGCAACAGTCGCTGCCGGTGAGCCAGGATACGCCATGAGCCAACGGAGGCCTGAGCGGCTTGATCCGTTAACTCTGCCGCTGCACGGTGAGCGGCTGATTGAAGCCTCAGCAGGGACCGGTAAGACCTTCACCATCGGGCTGCTATATCTGCGCCTGCTGCTCGGCCTGGGCGGCGAGGCGGCATTCAGCCGCCCGCTGTCGGTCGAAGAGATCCTGGTGGTGACCTTTACCGAAGCGGCTACCGCCGAGCTGCGCGGGCGTATTCGCGCCAATATTCACGAGTTGCGCATCGCCTGCGTGCGCGGCGAGAGCCGCAACCCGATGCTCTCCGCACTGATGGCAGAACTGCCCGATCGCGACTGGGCGGCCTCCATGCTGCTGGCGGCGGAGCGACAGATGGATGAAGCGGGGATTTTTACCATTCACGGCTTCTGCCAGCGCATGCTGAATCTCAACGCGTTCGAGTCCGGTATGCTGTTCGAACAGCAGCTGATAGAAGATGAAACCCCGCTGCGCCGCCGGGCGACTGCTGACTTCTGGCGCCGCCACTGCTACCCGCTACCTCTGGCGGTGGCCAGAGTGGTGCGCCAGCTGTGGGCGGGCCCGGAGCAGCTGCTGAAGACCCTGTCACCGTGGCTGGGGGGCGAAGCGCCCGCGCTGAAGTCAGCGCCGCATCCTGACGAGACGCTGGAGCAGCGCCACGCGAAAATCATTGCGCAGATCGACGCGCTGAAACAGGCGTGGCTGGCGGCGGGCGATCTGCTGGCGCTGCTGGAAGCCTCCGGCGTTGACCGGCGTAGCTACAACAGTAAGCACTTACCTAACTGGCTGGAAAAAATCAGCCAGTGGGCGCAGCAGGCAACGGAAGATTACGAGGTGCCGAAAGATCTTGAGCGCTTCGGCCAGCGCGTGCTGCTGGATAAAACGAAAAAGGGTGAACCGCCGCGCCATGCGCTGTTTGACCAGATCGATGCCTTCCTTGCCGAGCCGCTATCGCTGCGTGACCTGGTGATTGCCCGCGCGCTGCACGAGGTGCGTTTTGTCACCCAGCAGGAGAAACGCCTGCATGCGCAGCTGGGCTTCGACGACCTGCTGGGGCGCTTTGATGCCGCCCTGCAGCAGCCGGGCGGTGCGGCACTGGCGGCGGCTATTCGCCAGCGCTATCCGGTCGCGCTGATCGATGAGTTCCAGGATACCGACCCGCAGCAGTACCGCATTTTCCAGACGCTGTACGTGCGCCAGCCCGACAGCGCTCTGCTGCTGATTGGCGACCCGAAGCAGGCGATCTACGCCTTCCGCGGTGCGGACATTTTTACCTATATGAAGGCGCGCGCCGAAGTTAGCGCCCACTACACGCTGGAAACAAACTGGCGCTCTTCACCGGCAATGGTGGACGGCGTTAACCAGCTGTTTTTACGCCAGAACAATCCGTTCCTGTTCAGCGAAATCCCCTTTATCACGGTGGCTGCGGCGGAGCCGAACCAGACCTTAAGCTTTAGGCTAGATGGCCAGCCGCAGCCCGCATTGCAGTTCTGGCTGCAGCCGGGGGAAGGCGTGGGGGTAAGTGATTACCAACAGTTTATGGCCCGCCAGTGTGCAGCGCAGATCTGTCGCTGGCTCAGCGCCGGCCAGCTGGGTAATGCGCTGATTGGTAAAGCCGATAAGCAGCGCCCGGTGCAGGCTTCGGATATCACTATTCTGGTGCGCAGCCGCAGCGAAGCTTCGGTGATGCGCGAGGCGTTAAACGGCCTGAATATCCCGTCGGTATATCTCTCCAATCGCGACAGCGTGTTTACCACCCCGGAAGCTCGCGAGATGCTGTGGCTGCTGCAGGCGGTGCTGGCACCGGAGCAGGAGAGAGTGTTACACAGCGCGCTGGCCAGCAGTTTGTTTGGGCTTGATGCCCTGGCGCTGGATGCCCTGAGTCGCGACGAGCGCGCCTGGGATGCGCTGGTGGATGAGTTTGCCGGATATCGCCAGCGCTGGCTGAAACGTGGCGTGCTGCCGATGCTGCGCGAGCTGATGGTGCAGCGTCAGATGGCAGAGAATCTGCTGGCCTCCGATGGCGGCGAGCGTCGCCTGACCGATCTGCTGCATCTTGGTGAACTGCTGCAGGAGGCTGCTGCCACTCTGGACAGCGAGCATGCGCTGGTGCGCTGGCTGGCACAACAGCTTGAGCAGCCGGACAGCGCGGTGGCCAATCAGCAGTTGCGGCTGGAGAGCGACCGCCACCTGGTGCAGATAGTGACCATCCATAAATCTAAAGGGCTGCAGTATCCGCTGGTGTGGCTGCCGTTTGTGGCGAACTATCGCGAGGCGGATAACGGCGTCTATCACGACCGTCAGACCTTTGAAGCACTGCTCGATCTGCAGCAGGGTGAAGAGAGTGTGGAGCTGGCGGAGCAGGAGCGGCTGGCGGAAGATCTGCGCCTGCTGTACGTGGCGCTGACCCGTTCGGTGTATCACTGCAGCGTCGGCATTGCGCCGCTGATCAAAGGCAACCGTAAAAAAGAGGGCAACAGCGATCTGCACCGCAGCGCGCTGGGCTATCTGGTGCAGCGGGGGGAAGCGGCTGATGCCGCGGGCTTGCGCACTGCTCTGCTCGCGCTGCAAAGCGAAGCCACGTCACTGCTGGAGCCGGGCGAGCCTGATGACGCGCCGTGGCAGCCGCAGCGGGAGGAGGCGCAAAGCCTCAGCAGCCTGCAGATGGCGCGGACGCTGCGCGATGACTGGCGCGTCACCAGCTACTCCGGCCTGCAGCAGCACGGGCAGCCGACGGCACTGGACCTGCTGCCGCGGCTTGATGTTGATGCCGCCGGCGAAGCCAGCGCCGAGCGGCTGCCGCAGCTGACGCCGCACACCTTTCCGCGCGGTGCCGCGCCCGGCACCTTCCTGCACGGCCTGTTTGAAACGCTGGAGTTCACTGAAGCCGTTGACGATGCGTGGCTGATGCAGCAGCTGAGCGGGCAGGGGCTGGATGAAGCCTGGCTGCCGGTGGTGCGCGAGTGGATTACGCGCATTTTACAGACGCCGCTTAACGACAGCGGTGTCTCGCTTCACCAGCTGCCCGCCGATGCGCGCCGGGTGGAGTTACAATTCTACCTGCCGATTGAACGCCTGCTGAAAGCAGAAGCGCTCGACGCGCTGGTACGTCAGGACCCGCTGTCGGCGGGCTGCCCGCCGCTGGATTTCTATCAGGTGCAGGGCATGCTGAAAGGCTTTATCGACCTGGTGTTCTGCTGGCAGGGGAAATATTACCTGCTGGACTACAAATCCAACTGGCTGGGTGAAGACAGCAGCGCCTATACCCAGCAGGCAATGGCGCAGGCGATGCAGTCGCACCGCTATGATCTGCAGTATCAGCTCTACACCCTCGCGCTGCACCGTTATCTGCGCCACCGCCTGGCGGACTATGACTACCAGCAGCACTTTGGTGGGGTGATCTATCTGTTTCTGCGCGGCCTGGACGGCACCGATGCCAGCAATGGCATTTACAGCACGCGGCCCGCGCCGGAGTTTGTCGAGGCGCTCGACCAGCTGTTTGCCAAACAAGCGGAGAGCGGCGTATGACGCTGGCTGAATTACTGAAACAGGCGCAGAGCCTGCGCCTGCTGCGCGCGCTCGACGTGCAGTTTGCCCGGATGGTGGCAACTGAGCAGCAGCCCGCGCTGATGCTGGCGGCGGCGCTGGTCAGCCGCGATGCGGGAGAGGGGCACGTCTGCCTGCCGCTGGACCAGCTGCAGCCGGAAGCCTTTTTCGCCGGGCGTCACCCTGAGCTGGCGCAGGCGCTGTGGCAGGCGGCGGGCGCACCGGACGACTGGTCAACGCTGCTGCTGGCGCAGCCGGCGGTCAGCGACGGCAGCACGGCAACGCCGCTGGTGCTGCACCAGCAGCGCCTGTATCTGCACCGCATGTGGCAGAGCGAAGGCGAAGTGGCGCAGTTTATTCAGCGCCAGCCGATCCCGCAGGTGCGGGAAGAGGCGCTTATTCGTCTGACGCTGGACCGCTACTTTGGTCAGCAGCCTGATGACTGGCAGAAGATAGCCGCGGCGGTGGCGCTCACGCGGCAGGTGGCGGTGATTTCCGGTGGCCCTGGCACGGGCAAAACCACGACGGTGGCGAAGCTGCTAGCCAGCCTGATCGAACTGTCGCCGGGTACGCCACGCATTGAGCTGGCGGCACCGACCGGTAAAGCGGCGGCGCGCCTGACGGAGTCGCTGGGCAAAACTCTGCAGAGCCTGCAGCTGGATGCTGCGGTGCTGAAAAGCTTTCCGCAGGAGGCGACCACGCTGCACCGGCTGCTGGGCGCGCTGCCCGGCAGCCAGCGGATGCGCTATCACGCGGCGAACCCGCTGCACCTCGACGTGCTGGTGGTGGATGAAGCCTCGATGGTCGATCTGCCGATGCTGGCCAGCCTGATCGCCGCGCTGCCGCCGCAGGCCCGGGTGATATTCCTCGGCGATCGTGACCAGCTGGCCTCGGTGGAAGCCGGTGCCGTGCTGGGCGATATCTGCCGCTGTGCCGAGTCTGGCTACAGCGTGCAGCGTGCCGCCGAACTGTCGCGCCTTACCGGCTGTGAAGTGGCAGGGCGGGACGATGCTGATGCGCCCCAGGTGCGCGATGCTCTCTGCCTGCTGCGCAAAAGCTACCGCTTCACGGAGTCTTCAGGGATTGGCCAGCTGGCACTGGCGGTGAATGCCGGAGAGGTGAAGCGGGTGGAGCAGGTCTTTGCCCAGGGCTTTAGCGATATCAAGCGTCACGCGCTCAGCAGCAGCGAAGACTATCAGCAGCTGCTGAATGAGTGCGTGGCGGGCTATCGTGACTATCTGATGCGGCTGAAGAGCGGAGCATCACCTGCGGAGGTACTGTCGGCCTTCAGCCGCTTCCAGCTGCTGTGCGCGCTGCGCGAGGGGCCATTTGGCGTGGCGGGGTTGAATGAGCGCATTGAGCAGGTGCTGCGTGCCGCCGGACTTATCCGCCGTAATGTGGCGCTGTACGGCAAGTGGTATGCCGGGCGGCCGGTGATGATCGCCCGTAACGACCGCGCGCTGGGGCTGTTTAACGGCGATATTGGTATTGCGATGCTGGATGACGAGCAGCAGCTAAAGGTGTTTTTCCCGCTGCCGGACGGCACGATTAAAGCGGTGCAGCCCAGCCGCCTGCCGCCGCACGATACGGCTTTTGCGATGACGGTGCATAAATCCCAGGGATCGGAGTTTGAGCACACGCTGATGGTGCTGCCAAACCAGGTAATGCCGGTATTAACGCGGGAGCTGGTCTACACCGCGATTACCCGCGCCAAACAGCAGCTGACGCTGTACGCCGATAAAGCGGTGTTTAACAGTGCGGTGAAAATGCGCACCCGGCGCCGGAGTGGATTAGTAGAGCGCCTGACGATTGCGTAGGGGCGGACCGCTGTTTGGGTCCGCCCGAGGGTCGACCGGAAAAAATGGTCGACCCCTACGATTCATTTCAGGATGTTCGGCTGCTGCAGGTTTTTTGTAGGGGCGGAGCGCTGTTTGGGGCCGCCCGAGGGTCGCCCCCTACGGTTAATCGCGCGGTGCGGGATTAACTCTGCCGGGTATGCACGCTGGCTTCGCGCAGGTCGACCATCAGCACTTTTGAACGGCGCTGATAGTTATACATCTCTTTTTTGCTCTCCGGCAGCAGCTCGACATCCACCGGCATAAAACCGCGCTCCTGGAACCAGTGAATGCTGCGGGTGGTCAACACGAACAGCTTTTTCAGCCCCATCTGCCGCGCCTGCAGCGCGACGCGCTCCAGCAGCGCCTCGCCGCGTGAAGAGCTGCGATAATCCGGGTGAACCGCCACGCAGGCCATCTCGCCGATCTGCTCTTCCGGGAACGGATAGAGTGCCGCACAGCCGATGGTCAGGTTGTCGCGTTCAATGATGGTGAACTTGTCGATCTCCATCTCCAGCTGTTCACGCGAGCGGCGCACCAAAATACCCTGCTGCTCCAGCGGGCGGATCAGCTCCAGAATGCCGCCGATATCGTTAATGGTGGCGCGACGGATCTGCTCGGCGCTCTCCATGACAATCTGGGTACCGATACCGTCGCGCGAGAACAGCTCCTGCAACAGGGCGCCATCCTCCTGATAGCTGATCAGGTGGCTACGGCGCACGCCGCTGCGGCAGGCCTTCACCGCACCGCGCAGGAAGCGCACCGTGCCGGAGTGATAATCCTCGTCGCTCTCCAGCTCTTCAATGCGCTTTTGCGCCTCGTTCGGGAACAGCTCAGAGACAATCATGCCATCGCGGTTGGTCACGCCCTGCTCGGAGCAGAAGCCGATCATCTTCTCGGCCTTGAGTTTAATCGCCAGCTGCGTCGCCACCTCTTCTGAGGTCAGGTTAAAGCTTTCGCCGGTCACGGAGACCGCCACCGGGCCCATCAGCACGATAGCGCCGCTGTCGAGCTGACGATGGATCGCCTCTTCATCAATGCGGCGAATGCGCCCGCTGTGGCAGTAATCTACCCCGTCATCGACGCCGAGCGGCTGGGCGATAATAAAGTTACCGCTGACGACATTAATATGCGCACCCTGCAAAGGCGTATTGTTGAGGCTCATCGACAGGCGGGCGGTAATATCCAGCTGTAGACGGCCAGCGGCCTGCTTCACCAGCTCCAGCGACTGAGCATCCGTGACGCGGGTGTGTTTATGGTAGAGCGGTTCCAGATTGCGCTCGGCAAGGCTGGCGTCGATCTGCGGGCGGGCGCCGTACACCACCACCAGGCGGATGCCGAGGCTGTGCAGCAGGCCGATATCATTAATGATGCCGGAGAAGTTCTCGTGCTCGATGGCTTCACCACCCAGCATAATGACAAACGTTTTACCACGGTGGGCATTGATGTAGGGAACGGTATGACGAAATCCCTGAACCAGCTCGGTACTACGTTCCTTCACGGCAAACCCTCTCTGCATTATTATTCGGTAAAAGTGTATTTTTATTCTTTTCTCGCCCTGGGTGCAAGTGACTTTTATCCTTACTTATCACCCGCTCGCGCATTTCCAACAGTCTAATATGCTGCATTTATTCGCTTTTTCGGGGTGACACTGCCTGGTGGATTCGTTAAAGTTTTTGCAAAATTTTCTCTGTTGGCTTTTTATTAGACAAATTACAGCATCTGGAGTGGCATGACCGATTCAACTTCGCTTAACCGGCGGCGATTTCTACAGGGCGCCGGGGCCGTCTGTCTGCTCAGCGTTAGCCGGGTAGGCTGGGCAGCCAGCAGTCACGTGGTGGCCATCCGCATCTGGCCTTCCACCACCTATTCGCGCCTGACCATTGAGTCGAATACCGCCCTGAAATATAAGCAGTTTGCACTGAGCAACCCTGACCGCGTGGTGGTGGATATTGAAAATATTCATCTTAACCACGTGCTTAACGGCGTCGCCAATCTGGTACGCCAGGATGACCCCTACATTAAAAATGCGCGCGTGGGTCAGTTTGATCGCAACACCGTGCGGCTGGTGCTGGAGCTAAAACAGAACGTCAGCCCGCGGGTGTTCACCCTCGATCCGGTCGCCGGGATTAAAAACCGTCTGGTGCTCGATCTCTACCCGGCGCGGGACCGGCCGCAGGATGATGATCCGCTGCTCGCGTTGCTGAAAGATTACAACCAGGGGGATCTGGAACGTAGCCAGCCAGCGGAGGCCGCGCTGCCGGGCAAAGCAGGGAGAGACCGGCCAATTGTGATAATGATCGACCCTGGCCACGGCGGGGAAGATTCCGGCGCAATTGGTAAGCATAAGACGCGGGAAAAAGATGTGGTGCTGAAAATCGGCCGCCGCCTGAAGCAGCTCATCGACAAGCAGCCGAATATGCGCGCTTATATGACGCGTAATGAAGATGTGTTTATCCCGCTGAAGGTGAGGGTGGCCAAAGCACGCAAGCAGCGCGCCGATCTGTTTGTTTCGATTCATGCCGATGCCTTCACCAGCCGTGCGGCGCGGGGCTCTTCGGTCTTTGCCCTGTCGACTAAAGGGGCAACCAGCACCGCTGCGCGTTTTCTCGCTCAGACGCAGAATGAATCGGATCTGATCGGCGGCGTCAGCATGAGCGGCGACCGTTATCTCGACCACACCATGTTTGATATGGTGCAGAGCCTGACCATCAACGACAGCCTGAAGTTTGGTAAAGAGGTGCTTTCGCGCATGGGGAAGATTAACCATCTGCACAAGCGCAGCGTTGATCAGGCCGGGTTTGCGGTGTTGAAAGCGCCGGATATCCCGTCAATTCTGGTTGAGACGGCTTTTATCAGCAATGTTGAAGAGGAGCGCAAGCTGCGCACCACGCGTTTTCAGCATCAGGTGGCAGATTCGATTCTGGCGGGGATAAAAGCCTACTTTGCCAACGGCGCGTCACTGGCACCGCATAAATAGTCAGCGGGCGGAAAGGATTCTGCCGGGATATTGGGTAAGGGGACAAATTTCAGATACAAAAAAACACCCTTAAGGGTGCTTAATTGGTTGCGGGAGCCGGATTTGAACCGACGACCTTCGGGTTATGAGCCCGACGAGCTACCAGGCTGCTCCATCCCGCGTCCGATTGACGCTTTAACTCTACTTCTCACCACGAGACAAAATTGGTTGCGGGAGCCGGATTTGAACCGACGACCTTCGGGTTATGAGCCCGACGAGCTACCAGGCTGCTCCATCCCGCGTCCGCGTGGTTTGTCGCTTCCATCACGACACTATCTTTTACTGCTGCTTCACTAAGCTACTAGTGAATTGGTTGCGGGAGCCGGATTTGAACCGACGACCTTCGGGTTATGAGCCCGACGAGCTACCAGGCTGCTCCATCCCGCGTCCGTGGAAGCGCACTATACGCCTGATGGGTTTTGTTGCAACCCCTTTTTGCGGATAAGTGGGTAAAATCGTGCTTATAACTCATTTTTTAACCCAGCTGCTGAATTGTTGCACAAATGCGTACTTTTTCCGGCGGCACGTTTAAATCTGACCACGCCTTTGCTATCTTCGCGCAGGGTTCCCGTATAAAGGTAAACAAGGCATGAAAGGACGTTGGGCGAAATATCTGGTGACCGGCACGCTGCTGGCACTGCTGGCGGGCTGTTCGTCAAAACCCACCGATCGTGGGCAACAGTATAAAGACGGGAAACTGGATCAGCCGCTCGGGCTGGTCAACCAGCCCAACGCCAAAGGCCGACCGGTTAATGGCAGAGACTTTGCCGACCAGGTGGGGCAGATCCGTTCATATTCATCGGGCATGTATTCGCGCCAGTCGGGCACCTACAGCGCGATTGAGAGCTGGCTGATGGCCGGGGGCGATACGCGCCAGCTGCGCCAGTTCGGGCTGGATGCTTATCAGATGGAAGGCACCGACAACTATGGCAACGTGCAGTTTACCGGGTACTACACGCCGGTGATTGAAGCACGATATACCCGCCAGGGTGAGTTCCAGTATCCGCTGTACCGCATGCCGCCAAAACGTGGCCGCCTGCCAAGCCGTGCAGATATCTACAGCGGTGCGCTGGGTGAACGCTATATCGTGGGTTACAGCAACTCACTGATGGATAACTTTATTATGGATGTGCAGGGCAGCGGCTACGTTGACTACGGCGACGGGCGCCCGCTGACCTTCTTCGGCTACGGCGGGAAAAACGGCCATGCCTATCGCAGCATCGGCAAAGTGCTGATCGACCGCGGTGAAGTGAAGCGTGAAGATATGTCGATGCAGGCGATTCGCCACTGGGGTGAAACGCACAGCCCGGAAGAGGTGCGTGAACTGCTGGAGCAGAACCCATCCTTTGTGTTCTTCAAGCCCGAAACGTTTGCGCCAGTACGTGGGGCAAGTGCGGTGCCGCTGGTGGCAAAAGCCTCGGTAGCTTCTGACCGTTCGCTGATCCCACCGGGAACGGCGCTGCTGGCAGAAGTTCCTTTACTGGACAACAACGGTAAATTTACCGGAAAATATGAGATGCGCATGATGGTGTCGCTGGACGTCGGCGGCGCAATCAAGGGCCAGCATTTTGATATTTACCAGGGCATCGGCCCGGACGCCGGTCATATGGCCGGATGGTTTAATCACTACGGCCGCGTGTGGGTTTTAAAAGCCGCACCGGGCGCGGGCCAGCCGGTATTCTCATCGGCACAGAACAGTTCTTCTCAGGGGTCATTACTGGTCAGTCAGTAAACCCCGACGGGCCGCTTGCTGCGGCCCGCTGCTTTTAAGGAATTAATCCATGATGGTTCTTTCAGACGCCTGGCGGCAGCGCTTTGGCGGTACGGCGCGTCTATATGGTCAGTCTGCGCTACAGCTGTTTGCCGACGCGCATGTCTGCGTGGTGGGTATTGGCGGCGTGGGGTCGTGGGCGGCGGAAGCGCTGGCGCGTACCGGAATTGGGGCGATCACCCTGATCGACATGGATGATGTCTGCGTCACTAATACTAACCGGCAGATCCATGCGCTGAAAGATAACGTCGGGCAGGCGAAAACCGAGGTGATGGCGCAGCGGATCCGCGAAATTAATCCGGAGTGCCGCGTCACCTGCATTGATGACTTTATTACCCCGGAAAATACCGCAGAGCTGATGAGCCAGGGCTACAGCTATGTGATCGACGCTATCGACAGCGTGCGCCCGAAAGCGGCGCTGCTGGCGTGGTGCCGTCGCAATAAGATGCCGCTGGTGACCACCGGCGGGGCGGGCGGGCAGATTGATCCCACGCAGATCCAGGTCGCCGATCTGGCAAAAACGATTCAGGATCCGCTGGCGGCGAAGCTGCGCGAGCGGCTGAAAAACGATTTTAACATCGTCAAAAGCAGCAAGGGTAAGCTGGGCATTGACTGCGTGTTCTCAACCGAGGCGCTGATGTACCCGCAGCCGGATGGCTCAGTATGCGCGTCACGCAGCACCGCTGAGGGGCCAAAACGCATGGACTGCGCCGCAGGTTTTGGTGCGGCAACCATGGTAACCGCCACCTTTGGCTTTGTCGCGGTGTCGCACGTATTGAAGAAGATGATGGCGAAGGCGGCACGCCAGGCGTAACGCGGATTTGGGGCAACTGCACTGGCCGACCCTCTTGTCAGGTCGGCTCGGTTTGCCCGGGCCGACCAGAAAAGCTGCCGGCCCCTACGGCAAGTGACTGCTCGCCATCACCGCATCGGCCAGCGCCTGCAGCCCCGCGCTGCGCGAGGCGCTCAGCTGATCTTTCAATCCCAGCCCGTCAAACAGCGCCAGCGGGTCCGATCCCCGGATCTCGGCGGCAGTTTTTCCCTCTACCGCACACAGCAGTACGGCTAACAGCCCGCGCACAATGCGCCCTTCGCTGTCGCCGTAAAAGTGCATCTGCCCATTTTCAAGCTGCTGATGGCCAAGCCAGACGCGGTTTTCACAGCCGCTCAGCTCAATGTCGGCCGTTTTCAGCGCCTCCGGCAGGGCCGGCAGTTTCTTACCCAACAGGATCAGCTGGCGATAGCGATCCTCCCACTGGTGAAAGCTGGCGAACTGCGTCAGTAGCGAGTCGGCAGTTATCGATGTGCCAAACGGGTGCGGGGCGATCGGGGATAAATTCATAATTAATCAGCCAGTAGCGCCAGAGCGGTGGTCATCGCCGCGGCCAGCGCGTCCACATCTTCCAGCGTGTTATAGGGGGCGAAGGAGGCGCGCAGTGTCCCGCTGACGCCGAGCGCAGCCAGCAGCGGTTGCGCACAGTGCTGACCGGCGCGCAGGGCGATGCCGCTTTCCGCCAGCAGCGTCACAACGTCGCTGTGATGAATACCGGCGATATCAAACGCCAGCAGGCTGGCGTTGCCGCAGCGGTAGCTTTGAAAGCCGGGCAGGGCAGCGAGCCGCGCTTCAGCAAGGTCGGCAAGGTCGCAGCTCCAGCGCTCGGCGGCGGCAATATCAACGCCGCTCAGCCACTCCAGCGCGGCGCTCAGGCCAATGACGCCGGCAACGTTTGGCGTGCCTGCCTCGAAGCACCACGGCACTGCCTGCGGGGTGAATCCGTTAAAGTCGACGCGGCTCAGCATCTTGCCGCCGCCCTGCCACGGCGCCATCTCTGCCAGCAGGTCCGCCCTGCCGTACAGCGCGCCGATGCCCATTGGTCCATACAGCTTGTGTCCAGAAAAAGCGTAGAAATCAATATTGAGCGCCTGTACATCCGGCGGGCAGTGCACCACGCCCTGGGCGCCGTCGACCATCACTTTTGCACCGCACGCATGGGCCAGTGCAATAATCTGCTGCAGGTCCGGACAGCCGCCGGTCACGTTCGACATCTGACCGACAGCAAGCAGGCGGGTGCGGTCGTTGAGCAGTGCGGGTAGCAGGCTGAGATCCGGCAGGCGGTCGGCGCCAATCGGCCACTTCACCACTTTGGCCCCGGTTTGCTCAGCCACCATCAGCCACGGCACCAGATTGGCGTGGTGCTCGGCTTCGCTAACCAGGATCTCATCCCCCGGCTGCAGGCGCGGACGCAGATAGCTTTGCGCGACCAGGTTAATGGCCTCGGTGGTGCCTTTGGTCCAGACGATGTTGCTGCTATCACAGGCATTCAGCAGCCTTGCCACCTGTCTGCGCGCGTCTTCATAGCGCGCGGTGAGCTGCTGCGCGGCCGCGAACTGACTGCGGTGAACCGTCCCGGCGCTCAGGCGATAAAACTGCTCGGTGGCTTCGATCACCGCCAGCGGTTTTAGCGCGGTAGCGGCACTGTCCAGGTAACATCCGGCATCGCCCAGCGCGGGAAACTGCTGGCGAAAGTGCAGCGGGTTAAATGACGTCATCTGTTTCTCGTAATTTAGGACCAGGCTGAAATTTATGTACTTTTCTGGCAAAGACGGCAAAGCGCGTTATGCTAATTCAAGTAAAGTTTAAACGATTACCTGTCATTAAGAGCAACGTATGCAGGTAGTTTCACTCTCAGCATGGAGATATAAAAATGAAAAAATTAGCCGCAGTTATTGCAGCCTGTGCCATGACTTTTACTCTGGCCGCGTGTTCAAGCAACTATGTTATGCATACCAATGATGGTCGCACTATCGTATCCGATGGTAAGCCAGTGGTCGACAACGATACGGGCATGATCAGCTACAAAGATGCCAACGGCAACAAGCAGCAGATCAACCGTTCTGACGTGAAAGAGATGGTTGAGACCAACCAGTAATAGCGACAGGCAAAAAAAAGCACCGCGCTAAGCGGTGCTATTAAAATCACTTGGACAGACAGGGTAAATCTACAGGAATAAAAGGTAGCTCAGCTACCAGACCCGAAAATCGTCAGGTCAATTGCAAACACAACATCACGACCACAAGCCAAAAGCCCCTCAAAATTCCGCGAGTTAACCCGTAATTTCAATGCACTTTTCGTTCCGGCTCAGGAAGTGGCGCAACTATAGGTATTTGCTGGTAGTTCCTCAACGGACAAATTATAATGGCTCGGATAAAAAAAACTAATACGTCACTCTGACTGTCAGAGCTGTACCCGGCCTTGAGCGAAAAGCACCCATCTACCATGTCTAAACGTTTACCACCGCTGAATGCCCTGCGCGTTTTTGATGCCGCAGCGCGTCACCTCAGCTTCACGAAAGCGGCTGAGGAACTGTTTGTCACCCAGGCCGCCGTCAGCCACCAGATCAAGTCGCTGGAGGATTTCCTCGGCCTGAAGCTGTTTCGCCGACGCAATCGCTCGCTGCTGCTGACCGAAGAGGGGCAGAGCTATTACCTCGATATCAAAGAGATTTTTACCGCGCTGAACGACGCCACGCGCAAACTGCAGGCGCGCAGTGCCAAAGGCGCGCTCACCGTCAGTTTGCTACCGAGTTTTGCTATTCAGTGGCTGGTACCGAGGCTAACCAGCTTTAACTCAGCTTATCCGGGTATCGACGTGCGTATCTCCGCCGTCGACCGCGATGAGGAGAAGCTGGCTGATGATGTCGACGTGGCGATTTTCTACGGGCGCGGTAACTGGCCGGGGCTGCGGGTGGAAAAACTGTATGCGGAATATCTGCTGCCGGTCTGTTCCCCACTGCTGCTAACCGGCGAGCGCCCGCTGACCTCCCCGGCCGGGCTGGCCAATCATACGCTGCTGCACGATGCTTCACGCCGTGACTGGCAGGCGTATACGCGTCAGCTCGGGCTGGGCAGTATCAATGTGCAGCAGGGGCCGATATTCAGCCACAGCGCGATGGTGCTGCAGGCGGCGATCCACGGCCAGGGCGTGGCGCTGGCCAATAACGTGATGGCGCAGAGTGAGATAGAAGCGGGGCGTCTGGTCTGCCCGTTTAACGATGTGCTGGTCAGTAAAAATGCTTTTTATCTGGTTTGTCATGACAGTCAGGCAGAACTGGGTAAAATAGCCGCCTTCCGGCAGTGGATCCTTGCGAAAGCCGCAAGCGAACAGGAAAAATTCCGCTTTCGTTATGAACAATAACCCCGCCTGGCGCGCCGATACCGCCGGGCAGTAATTAAGCACCACGGAGCGCGCTCCGTGTTCTCAGAGGATGTTGTTATGTCCAGTCGTGCAATGCTGATTTTCGTCGCCATCAGTGGATTTTTCTACGTGGCGCTGGGGGCTTTTGGCGCCCACGTATTGAGCCGGTCGCTGGGTAGCGCCGAAATGGCCTGGATGAAAACCGGGCTGGATTACCAGGCGTTTCATACTCTTGCGGTACTGGGTTTGGCTGCAGCCATGCTGCGCCGCGCCGATATCTGGTTCTACTGGAGCAGCGCATTTCTGGCGCTGGGCACGGTGTTATTCAGCGGCAGTCTTTACTGTCTGGCGCTGTCGCACCTGAAAATTTGGGTGTATGTTACGCCGATCGGAGGCACCTGCTTCCTGATCGGTTGGATTTTGATGTTGGTTGGCGCGCTGCGTCTGAAAAAAAGGGCAGATCGCCATGAATAAGATTTTACTGTATTGCCGTCAGGGTTTTGAGAAAGAGTGCGCGGCGGAGATCACCGCTAAGGCCGCCGAGCGCGAGATTTTCGGTTTCGCCCGCGTGAAAGATGACTCTGCCTATGTGCTGTTTGAGTGCTATCAGCAGGGGGAAGCCGAGAAGCTGCTGGCCTCACTGCCGTTTAGCGAGCTGATCTTCTCCCGCCAGATGATGGTGGTCGGTGAGCTGCTGCGCGATTTACCGAGCGAGGACCGCATCACGCCGGTGGTGGGGATGCTGACCGGCGCGGTAGAGAAGGGCGGCGAGCTGCGCGTTGAGGTGCCGGACACCAATGCCAGCAAAGAGCTGCTGAAATTCTGCCGCAAGTTCACCGTGCCGCTGCGCGCCAGCCTGCGTAAAGCGAATATTCTGCTGAACTATGAGACCAACAAGCGTCCGGTGATCCACGTGTTCTTTATCGCTTCGGGCTGCTGCTATGTGGGTTACTCGCTGCCGGGCAACAACTCGCCGCTGTTTATGGGCATCCCGCGCCTGAAGTTTCCCTCCGATGCCCCAAGCCGCTCCACGCTTAAGCTGGAAGAGGCTTTCCACGTCTTTATCCCTGCCGACGAGTGGGATGAGCGCCTGGCAAGCGGGATGTGGGCGGTGGACCTGGGGGCCTGCCCGGGCGGCTGGACCTATCAGCTGGTGCAGCGCAGCATGATGGTTAACGCCGTGGATAACGGCCCGATGGCGCCGAGCCTGATGGATACCGGGCAGGTATTCCACCAGCGTGAGGACGGCTTTAAGTACCGCCCGACGCGCAGCAATAACTATTGGGTGGTGTGCGACATGGTGGAAAAACCGGTGCGCGTGGCGAATCTGATGGCGGACTGGCTGGTGAACGGCTGGTGTCGTGAGGCGATCTTTAACCTCAAACTGCCGATGAAGAAGCGTTATGAGGAAGTGTCGCAGAATCTGCAGATGATCCACAAGAAGCTGGTGGAAAACGGCATTAACGCGCAGATCCAGGCGCGTCAGCTGTACCACGATCGCGAAGAGGTGACGGTGCATATTCGCCGTATCTGGGCCGCCACGCCGGGCCGCCGCGACGAGCGTTAATTTTTCCATCGTCAATCGCGCGCGGGCCGATCAAAAAGATGATCGGCCCCTACTTTAGGGGCGGACCGCTTTTCTGGTCCGCCCGCGAATTACGGCAATCGTAAATCCTTTAAATTCCCCGCCAGTACCAAATCCGTTCTCAGCGTGGCGACCTGCTGGCAGATTTCCGCCATCTGGCGATGCTGCTCCAGCTTATTGCGCCACTTCTCCGGCACCCGATCCAGCTGCTGATAAATTCCTGCCAGGCTACCAAACTGCTGCAGCAGCTGCGTGGCGCTTTTGCCGCCGATACCGGCCACGCCCGGGATCTTACTGCTGCTGATCCCTGCCAGCCCCCAGTAGTCGGTGAGCTGGGCTGGCGCCACGCCAAATTCGGCGGCAATAAACGGCACGTCGAGCCAGCGTTTCTGGAAATAGTCGCGGATCTGCACATTAGGTGCCAGCAGCTGGCAATAGCCTTTATCGGTGGAGACAATGGTGGCCTGATGCCCGGCGGCGGCCACTTTACTGGCAAGCGTGGCGGCGAGGTCGTCAGCCTCATCGCCGGGAGAGTGCCAGCAGTTAACCCCTACGCCGGCAAAGGCCGCGCGCAGCAGCGGCATTTCATTGTGCAGCGCATCCGGCATCGGCGAGCGCCCGGCTTTGTAATCCGGCAGCAGCCGGTGGCGCCAGCTGTCAGCGCGGTCGTCATCGTCAAACACCGCCACAGCATGCGTCGGGCGGGTATGCATCAGCAGCTGATGGATGGCATTCAGGCAGGCGTCCCGGCAGGGAGAACCCTGGACGGCGTGTATGCGGCGAATCAGATTCAGCGCATCGATAATCAGTAAATGGTGCAAAATCGTTAATCCTGAGCGGCCCGCAGGCCGCTCGTCGGTTACTTGATGATTTCGTAGCAGGGAATGTAGGCACTGCCCGGCAGCTTCATGCGGTGCTGAGCCACAAAGCCCTGTAGCAGATCGTCCATGCGGCGCATGATCTGCGGGTCGCCGTGCAGCTTGTATGGCCCTTTCTCTTTGATTGCGCGAATGCCGACATCCTTAACGTTACCGGCGACGATCCCGGAGAAGGCGCGACGCAGTGCCGCAGCCAGATCCTCGGCGGGCTGATCCGGCGACAGGTTAAGGTTTGCCATATTTTCATGGCTCGGCATAAACGGCATCTGCAGGTCAGGAGCAATACGCAACGCCCAGTTAAAGCTGTAGGCGTCGCCGGTTTCGCGGCGATGCTCTTTCACCTTCGGCATCGCTTTCTTCATCAGCCGCGCCACTTCCGCCGCATCATCGATAATGATGGTGTAGTGTTTACGCGCCTCATCACCCAAGGTGCTGGCGATAAATTCGTCCAGCACCTTAAAGTAATCGGCGCTCTCTTTCGGCCCGGTGAGGATCAGCGGCAGCACCTGGTCATGGTTATGCGGGTTCATCAATATACCCAGCAGGTAGAGCAGCTCTTCCGCCGTACCTACGCCGCCCGGGAAGATAATGATGCCGTGCGCCATGCGTACAAAGGCTTCCAGACGTTTTTCAATGTCCGGCATGATGATCAGCTCGTTAACCAGTGGGTTTGGCGGCTCGGCGGCGATAATTGACGGCTCGGTCAGGCCAATAAAGCGGCCCTCTCTGTAGCGCTGCTGGGCGTGGCCGACGGCGGCCCCTTTCATCGGCGCTTCCATCACGCCCGGTCCGCAACCGGTGCAGATATTCAGTTCGCGCAGGCCGAGCTGAGCACCAACGGTGCGGCAGTACTGATATTCCACGGCGTTAATGGAGTGACCACCCCAGCACACTACGGTGTTCGGCTCCTCGCCGACGTGCAGCGCGCGCGCATTGCGCAGAATGGAGAATACAAGGTTGGTGAGATGAACCGGATCTTCAATTTTCAGCCGCTGGAAGCGACCGGCTTGATCGATCTGGCCGTTGACGAACAGGATGTCGCGCAGCACGGCAAACAGGTTAGCCTGCAGCGCACGGATAATCCGGCCATCAACAAACGCCTCTTCCGGCGGGTTGATCAGCTCCAGTTTGACGCCGCGCTCACGGCGCAACACGTTAATATCAAAACTTTCGAAGCGGGAGAGCAGCTCATGGCTGCTGTCGGTTTGGCTACCGGAGTTGAGCACGGCGAGTGAGCAGTTACGAAACAGCTGGTAGAGATCACTGCTGGCCGTGCGCTTCAGCATGTCGACTTCCAGTTGTGAAAGCAGGTCCATCGAGCCAAGAGGGCTGATATGTGTAATCAAGTGAACTCCTTTACACCCGCCTGGGTGTGCAGTAACCCCGTGATATGGCGGTCAACGGGGCAAAATTTCCCTGGGCAGCGTGCTGCTGCTGCCCGTGTCCAGATTAGCCTTTTCGCCTTTGATTTAACAACAGATTAACAGAGATAAACCGGAGATTACTGGCGAACCAGGCGCGAGCGTCCCGGCTTGAATTGGCCATTGGTGCGCCACGGGTTGATATCCAGCCCGCCGCGGCGCGTGTAGCGCGCGTAAACGCTCAGGCTTTCCGGCTGACAGTAGCGCAGAATATCGCTGAAAATACGCTCTACGCACTGCTCGTGAAACTCATTGTGATGGCGGAATGAGACCAGGTAACGCAGCAGGGCTTCGCGCTGAATGCGCGGGCCGCGATAGCTGATCTGCACAGAACCCCAATCGGGTTGATTGGTGATCAGGCAGTTAGATTTTAGCAGGTGGCTCACCAGCTGCTCTTCAACGATCTCCCCAGCGGCCGCGTCGCGCAGGTAGTCAGCATTGAACTGATAATCATCAATCACGATGTCCTGCTCATCAATACAGCTGCCGTCGAAATGGCCAATGGGCTGCCCTTCAATTTCCTGCAAGCGGAACAGAGCCACGCTGACCTTGCCTGCGGCGCAGGCACTGAGATCGCGCTCCAGCGTCTGACGCACTTCGCCCCAGTCGGCAAATTTTGTCTGGTTAAAGCTGTTGAGGTAGAGCTTAAAGCTTTTCGACTCGATCAGGTTCACGCTGTCGGCATCCAGCGCCACTTCACCCACCGCCACCTGCGGCAGCCCTTTGCTGTTGAGCCAGGAGAGCTCGTACAGGGTCCAGATATCGGCTCCGGTGAACGGCAGGGTATCCGGATAGAGCCCCAGCGGTTCACGATTGAGGCTACGCGGCACTGCCTGTAGCAGCGCAGGCTGATAGCTGTCGTGGTATTCTGTGGGTTTCCCCAGAGTCAGGCCTTCCAGTGCCTGATGATGGTCGTATGAAGACATGCTGATACCTTATTGCGCCCGTCGGGACAGGCGAGATGACGAATTCGTTAGCCTGATTAGCATTCAGGCTACAATGGCCTGTAAGTGTAACCCAGCCAGCTAAGAGTGAAAAAAGAATGATCGAAGAAACCGCCCAGGCATTACGCGATTTTAGCCAACGCTACTGTGACCTCTGGCAGCAAGAGAGCGGCCACCTTCCCGCCAGCGAGGAGCTGCTCGGCATCCCTTCGCCGTGTGTCGTGGCTACGCAGGGCGATGCCGTTTGGTGGCAGCCGCAGCCATTTACGCTGGCCAAAAATCTGGAGTCGGTAGAGCGTGCGCTGGATATCCAGCTGCAGCCGTCCGTTAGCGGCTTTTATACCGCACAATTTGCCGCAGATATGTCGGGAACTTTTTCCGGTCAGCGCGTGTCTTTGGTACAGGTCTGGAGTGAAGATGATTTTCAGCGCGTGCAGGAGAACCTGATTGGTCATCTGGTCATGAAGCGTCGGCTGAAGCACTCCCCGACTTTATTTGTCGCCACAACAGACTCTGAGCTGGAAGTGGTGTCGGTGTGTAATTTGAGCGGCGAAGTGATCCTTGAGCAGTTGGGCACGCTAAAACGTCAGATTCTCGCCCCATCTCTTCAGAACTTTCTTATTCATTTACAGCCGCTTAATAGCCTGTAATGCGCTTTTCTCTGCCCGTCCTGTGCGAGATCTCTCACAAAGGTTGTGAGAGATCGCTACGAATGAACTTAATGTCTGCTAGCATTCAAATGTAAAAATATTGTAGATCATTAAGTTAGCCAGATTGTTGCGAATTATCTTAAGCTTATGCCACAAAAAGCCGTGAGAAGTATCTTGTTTGCTTATGACAATCAGGCAGAATTACCTCATCGGAAGGGCATTCAGGAACAGGATTAACGTCAAGGAGTGACGTACTCATGGAATGAGTTGGACCCATCAGGATGATGTCGCAGGGACAGGCTTCGGGATTGAAGCAGGGAAACCTCAGGATGAGGTAATGGACACCTCCAGGAAGGAGAACGTGAACCGTACAGGATGACGGCTAGCAGGGAAGTGAACGGATAACATCAGGATGATGTTTGCTCAGGAGAGCACAGGAACAGTTTTCAAGGAAGAGCAGGGAGCATAAAGGTAGCTGGAAAGCTGCGAACGAACCGGGGGCACTGTTAATACAGTGCCCCTTTTTTTCGTGCATACTTTTCACTGAGCAGCGTGTGAATGCTATGCTCTGCGCCCTTAACCACAGTGGGAGATCCCTATGAGCCGTGAACAACAGATTCAGGAACGATTACTGGCAATTGAATCGTTGCTTAAACAGGCGGGGCTATGGCAATCCGTTGCGCCTAACAGCGAAGCTTTTACCAGCACTGAACCTTTCTGCCTTGACACCATGACGCCGCTGCAGTGGCTGCAGTGGGTGTTCCTGCCACGTATGCAGGCCCTGCTGGATGCGGCTGCACCTCTGCCCGTTGCGCTGGCCATCGCCCCCTACTATGAAGTCTGGCTGGAGGGCGAAATTCCGGAGCGCGCCGCGCTGCTGCACCGCTTAAACGCTTTCGATCAGCTGTTCGAGTCGCCCAACTAATGCTGGAGATTATTTATCAGGATGAGTGGCTGGTTGCGGTAAACAAACCCTCGGGCTGGCTGGTGCACCGTAGCTGGCTCGACCGCCATGAAACCGTGTTTGTGATGCAGACCGTGCGCGACCAGATTGGCCAGCATGTTTTCACCGTACACCGGCTCGATCGCCCAACATCCGGCGTGCTGCTGATGGCGCTGTCCAGCGAGGTGGCGCGCCTGCTGTCGCAGCAGTTTGAACAGCATAAAATACAAAAAACCTATCATGCCGTGGTGCGCGGCTGGCTGGAGGGCGAAGAGACGCTCGACTATCCGCTGACCGAAGAGCTGGATAAAATCGCCGACAAGTTTAGCCAGCCGGAAAAAGCCCCGCAGCCTGCGGTAACCCACTGGCGCGGAGTGGCAACGGCAGAGCTGCCGGTCGCGGTCGGACCTTACGCCACCACGCGCTATTCGCTGGTGGAAATGCTGCCGGAGTCGGGGCGCAAGCATCAGCTACGCCGTCATATGAGGCATCTGCGTCATCCGATTATCGGCGACAGCGCCCATGGCGACCTGAAACAGAACCGCTCAGCGGCAGCCAACTTTGCTATGAATCGCCTGATGCTGCATGCCAGCGAGCTGCGCCTGAACCATCCGGTGAGCGGCGAGCCGCTGCTGTTACGAGCCGGGCTGGATGCAGTATGGCAGCGCGCGATGACGCACTGCGGCTGGCAAAACACGCTCCCGCATATCCCCCGGGTTGAGTTTGCTGCTGAAAGCCCGCAGGATAGTGAGAAATTTGAGTTCTGATAAGGAGAGAGGGTATGGCTGAGGTAGGCATTTTTGTTGGCACGGTTTACGGTAACGCGCTGTTGGTAGCCGAAGAGTCCGAAACTCTGCTGCTTGAAGCCGGGCATCAGGTCAAGATTTATGAAGATGCAACGCTGGAAGAGTGGCAGCACTACGCGGATAAAGTGGTGCTGGTGATCACCTCGACCACCGGGCAGGGCGATCTGCCGGACAGCATCGCGCCGCTCTTCCACGCGATTAAAGATAAGCTCGGCCACCAGCCAGGGCTGCGCTACGGCGTGATTGCGCTGGGCGACAGCAGCTACGACGATTTCTGCGGCGGCGGTAAAAAGTTTGCTGAACTGCTGCAGGAGCACGGCGCGCAGCGCGTCGGCGAGATGCTGACGGTGGATGCCTGCGAAAATCCGGAGCCGGAGGAGGTCACCTCCCCGTGGGTTGAGCAGTGGGCTAAGCTAATCGGATGATTAATGTGGGGGCGGAGCGAAAAAGAAGGTCTGCCCCAACACTACATGTAGGGGGCGACCCTTTTTCCGGTCGCCCCGTGCCGGGAGTTTACGTCCAACGCCAACCTGATGGATAACTTATGAAAATCGTTATCGCCCCGGATTCCTATAAAGAAAGCCTCTCTGCGTTACAGGTTGCCACCCAAATCGAACTGGGTTTTCGCGACATCTTTCCCGATGCACACTACGTCAAACTGCCCGTCGCCGATGGTGGTGAAGGCACCGTTGACGCCATGGTTGCTGCTACGGGGGGCCGTATTATTCCACTGCGCGTTACCGGTCCGCTGGGCACGCCGGTTGATGCCTTTTACGGGCTGTCCGGTGACGGGCGCAGTGCCATTATCGAAATGGCCGCCGCCAGCGGGCTGGAACAGGTGCCTGCCGATCGGCGTGATGCGCTGCACGCCACCAGCTGGGGTACCGGCGAGCTGATCCGCGATGCGTTGGATAAGGGCGTTGAAAGCCTGATTATTGGTATTGGCGGCAGCGCCACCAATGACGGCGGCGCGGGAATGGTGCAGGCGCTGGGGGCTAAATTACTCGACGCCAGCGGTAAGCCCGTGGCTTACGGTGGCGCGGCGCTGGCGCAGCTGGATTCGATTGACCTCAGTGAATTCGATGCGCGTATCAAAAGCTGCCGTATCGACGTCGCCTGTGATGTGACCAATCCGCTGCTTGGAGAGACGGGGGCATCGGCGGTGTTTGGCCCGCAAAAAGGGGCATCGCCGCAGCAGGTGAAACAGCTGGATGAGGCGCTGGCGCAGTTTGCCCGCATTATTCAGCGTGACCTGCAGTGTGACGTGTTAAGCGTGGCGGGCGGCGGCGCAGCAGGGGGGATGGGCGCAGGACTGTTCGCGTTCTGTCAGGCCACCCTGCGCCCGGGCATTGAGATTGTTACCGATGCCTTAGGTCTGGATGCACTGGTGCAGGATGCCACGCTGGTGATCACCGGCGAAGGGCGTATCGACAGCCAGACTATTCACGGTAAAGTCCCGATTGGCGTGGCGCGGGTGGCTAAGCGCTATCACGTACCGACGATCGCCATTGCTGGCAGCCTGACGCACGATACGGGCGTGGTTCATCAGCACGGGCTGGACGCGGTATTCAGCGTGATCTACCGCATCTGCAGCCTGCAGGAGGCGCTGGACGAAGCGGCAGAAAATGTGCGTATTGCCGCGCGCAATATCGCCGCCACGCTGGCCATTGGGATGCATACCCGTTAATGGCGGCCGCGCCCGCTGGCGTGCGGGAAATTCCGTAGGGGTCAGGCAAGCCTGACCCGCGATTCCCAACCCGCTACTAATGTTTTAAGCGTTCCGTTGCCAGTCTCGCCACATTCTGCATCTCATCCAGTAGCTCAAACAGCTCAGGCTCAACGGCGCTGATATCCTCATGGTGCCGCAGATTTTGCTCCAGCTGCAGGCAGAGCTGTTTCATGCGCGGCACGCCGCTGTAGCTGGCGCTGCCGTGCAGCTTATGGATGATATCGCGCAGCGCCGGGATATTATTTTCGCCAATATACTGGTCGATCAGCGACTGCACTTCCGGCAGGAAATCCACCAGCATCTGCAGCAGATCGCGGGCGAGGTCGGGCTTATTAGCCGCCTGGCGCAGCGCCAGCGCCCAGTCGAGGGACGCCGGGACCTCAATCACCGGCGGCAGTGCCTGGCGCGCGCCCGGCGAATAGCGCGCCAGCAGGCGGCTGAGTTTTTTCTCGTCGATCGGCTTGGCAAGATAGTCATTCATCCCCGCTTTAATCAGCTGTTCGCGTTCACCATCCAGCGCGTGCGCGGTCACGGCGACAATCGGCGTATTCGCGTGCTGCGGCAGGGCGCGGATCTCTTCACTGGCGCGGATGCCGTCAATTTCCGGCATCTGAATATCCATCAGAATAATGTCGAGATGCTGAAGCCGGGCCTGCTTGATCGCCGCTTCGCCGCTATCACACAGGACAATGTGCGCCACCTGCTCTTCGAGAAGAGCGCCAATCAGCTTGAGGTTGGCTGGGTTATCGTCAACCGCCATCACCCGCAGCGGCAGGCGCGGGCGCTCAATCAACTGCTGAACATCTCTGGCATGGTGATCGACCAGAATCGGCAGCAGGCGCGTCATCGAAATCGGTTTGATCAGGCAGGCGGTCACGCCGCGCGCTTTTAGCTCTTCGGTGTACACCTGCATCTGGAACGGCAGACCCATAATCACGCTGTCGGCGCGCTGCAGAATCGGCGTCAGCTGCTCACCGGTCATTTCCAGATGATGGCGATCGGCCACCGGCAGCCCCATCAGCAGCACATCGTAGTGCGGGTCCGGCAGCTCGGCCAGCGTTGGGCTGTAGTGGATTTTCATCGGCGTGATGCTGAGCATCTCCATCATCGCTTTGGCGGCGGCGGCGTTAGGCTCAACGTAGGCCAGGCTTTGCCCCTCAATACAGTCCATCAGGCGCGGATCGCTTGCCGCGTTGGGGTTCAGCGCCAGATTAATGTGGAACCAGAAGGTGGAGCCGTGGTTCAGGCGGCTGTGGAAGGAGATCTCACCGCCCATTTCGTTGACCAGCTTTTGGGTGATCACCAGCCCCAGCCCGGTGCCGCCGTGGCGCCGCGAGATGCTGGCATCGGCCTGGCGGAATGCCTGGAACAGCTGCGACTGCTGCTTTTCGGAAATGCCGATGCCGCTATCGTGAATCTGTACTTCCAGCTCCATGCGGTTGTTGCTCAGCGCCCGTTTTTCCACGCGAATATCAATATTGCCGCGCTCGGTAAATTTAATCGCGTTGCCCAGCAGGTTGACGATGATTTGCTGCATGCGCAGCGGATCGCCGATGGCATTATCCGGCACGTCGCTCTGAATATTCAGCGTCAGCTCCAGCCCTTTATCGTGCGCCGACTGCGCCAGCAGCACCACCACCTCGTCCAGCGTGGCGCGCAGCGGGAACGGAATGGTTTCCAGAATCAGCTTGCCCGCCTCCAGCTTGGAGAAGTCGAGCACGTCATTGATGATGCTCAACAGATTATTCGCCGAGCGTTCGATAGTGTGCAGGTAGTCGCGCTGCGTCGAGTTGAGAGTGGTTTTTAGCGTCTGGCGGGTAAAGCCGATGACGCCGTTGAGCGGGGTGCGCAGCTCGTGCGACATATTGGCGAGGAACTCGGACTTGATGCGCGCCGCCTCCTGCGCACGTTTTTTTGCCAGATCCAGCTCAACGTTCTGGATCTCCATCTGCTCCAGCGTTTCGCGCAGATCCGACGTCGCCTGGTCGATATTCTGCTGCATCTCTTCGTGATAGGCCGTCAGCGACATCGCCATCGAGTTAATGCCGTTTTTCAGTACGTCCAGCTCGCCGAGCATATAGCCTTCAACGCGGCTGTCGAGCTGCCCACGGCGAATGCGGTCAACGGTACTGACCATATTCCGAATTGGCCCGGTAACGTCGCGCATCAGGCGGTAGGCAAACAGCATCGCAATACACAGGCACAGCAGCAGCAGCAGGGTGGAGATAAACACTTCTTTATACTGCTGCAGGCGCACCGACTGCAGGTCGAGCTCTATCGCCACATAGCCGAGCGGATTACCGGTCGGTTTGGCGTCCTGCCCCGGAGACTCATCGGGGTAGTAACTCTCAGAAAGGATTGGCGTGCGCAGAATAACGGAGTTACCCTGGCGCTGCTTCAGGTATCTAGCCGTCAGCGGCGTGTTATCCGGCAGGCGCAGCAGGTCAGGGGACTGATGATAATTCGAGGTGACGAACAGCTGATTGTGGTCATCAAACACTGAGATAGCGCGCACGATATCCGAATGGCGGCGGTGCAGCAGGCTGACCAGCTGGCGCACCGATTCGCGGCTGTGGAAGGTCATACCGTATTCGCTGGAAACGGCCAGCGGCTCGATAATATTTATCCCGGCATCGGTCAGCTGGGTTTGCAGCTCGTTATAGCGATTGACGACAAAAAACGTCGACAGCAGCAGCCCGATCATCAGCGTCGGCGCCAGAATTAAGATCATCATGCGTGCCCGCAGGCTGTATTTGGTCATAATATTCCCTGTGCGCGGCGTGCAGCTCTGCCGTCCGTGTTGCGTATTATCCTGAATCAGTCGAATTTTTTCTGCCGCTATGCCAGGCTACACCCGATTTTTTCCGGCAATACCCCTGACTTTTGAGAAGCAAAGAAATAATGGCGCAATTCTACTCTGCAAAACGGCGCGTGACGACCCGCCAGACGATAACGGTAACGGTTCATGATCTGGATGCTTTTGGTCAGGGCGTGGCACGCCACAATGGCAAGGCGCTGTTTGTGCAGGGCGCGCTGCCCGGCGAACAGGTCGAAGTCAGGATCGAGGAGGATAAGCGCCAGTATTCACGCGGAGTAGCGCAGCGCATTATTAGCGCCAGCCCGCAGCGAGTGGTGCCGCGCTGCCCGCATTTCAGCCGCTGCGGTGGCTGCCAGCAGCAGCATGCATCCAGCGAACTGCAGCAGCAGAGTAAGGCAAAAGCGCTGGCGCATCTGCTGACGCGGGAAAGCGGCTTTGCCGTGAGCGTCGACGACGTGATTGCCGGGCAGCCCTGGGGCTACCGCCGCCGCGCCCGTCTCAGCCTCAATTATCAGCCGAAAACCCAAGCCCTGCAGATGGGGTTTCGCGAAAAGGCCTCCAGCGAGCTGGTCAATATCACGCAATGCCCCATTTTGAAGCCCGAACTTAATGCGTTGATTCAGCCACTTCGCGCCGTGCTTAATGATCTGCAGGCGGTGCGGCGCCTCGGGCACGTTGAACTGGTGCTGGCGGATAACGGCCCGCTGCTGGTTTTACGCCATCTTGACCCCCTTGCTGACAGCGACCGACAAAAACTGGAACAGTTTTCGCATGAGCATCAGTTGGCACTGTATCTTGCCCCTGACAGTGACACGCTTGTGCAGATTTCGGGAGAGATGCCACACTATCGTTCTCACGACCTGACGCTGACCTTCAGCCCGCGCGACTTTATTCAGGTCAATGACGAGGTCAATCAGCAGATGGTGGCCCGTGCGCTGGAGTGGCTGGAGCTGAAAGCGGACGACAGGGTGCTTGATCTGTTCTGCGGAATGGGAAATTTTAGCCTGCCAATGGGTAAACTGGCTGAAAATGTCGCAGGTGTGGAGGGTGTTGCAGCATTAGTGGCGAAGGGTGCGTATAATGCAGAATTGAATAATTTGCATAACGTGTCGTTCTGGCAGCATAACCTCGAAGAGGATGTCAGCCGCCAGCCCTGGGCTGCTCAGGGATTTAACAAGGTGTTACTGGACCCGGCGCGTGCCGGTGCCGCCGGCGTGATGGCGCATATCATTAAACTTGCGCCGCAGCGGGTGGTCTATGTTTCCTGTAACCCGACGACGCTGGCACGGGATAGTCAGGCATTACTGACGTCCGGCTACCAATTGGAACGGGTGACAATGCTCGATATGTTCCCACATACCGGGCATCTGGAATCCATGGTGCTGTTTAGCCGAAAATAGGTCCCTGAACGGGGGCTACGCCAGGAGAGGATATGGTTGCGGTAAGAAGTGCACATTTGAATACGGCTGGCGAGTTTGCGCTCGACCAATGGATCACCAGTCTGGGGATCTCCAACCAGCAGTCATGTGAACGACTGGCCGAAACCTGGCGCTATTGTGAGGCGACCACTAAAGACCATCCTGATGCCGCGCTGCTGCTGTGGCGCGGCGTTGAGATGGTTGAAATCCTCTCGATGCTCAGCATGGACTGCGAAACGCTGTGTGCCTCACTGCTGTTCCCGCTGGCCGACGCCGGCGTGGTTACCGAGCAGCGGCTTGAGGAGCAGCACGGTAAAGCTATCGTCTCGCTGGTTCACGGCGTGCGCGATATGGACGCTATCCGCCAGTTAAAAGCCACCCATAATGACTCAATGGCCTCTGAGCAGGTCGATAACGTGCGCCGCATGCTGCTGGCGATGGTGGAAGATTTCCGCTGTGTGGTCATCAAGCTGGCGGAGCGTATCGCCCACCTGCGCGAAGTCAAAGACGCGCCGGAAGATGAGCGCGTGCTGGCGGCGAAAGAGTGCACCAATATCTATGCTCCGCTGGCTAACCGCCTCGGTATCGGCCAGCTTAAGTGGGAGCTGGAAGATTTCTGCTTCCGCTATCTGCACCCGGAAGAGTACAAGCGCATTGCCAAGCTGCTGCACGAGCGCCGTATCGATCGCGAAGACTATATCGATACCTTTGTGCAGTCGCTGCGTACCGAGATTGTGAAAGAGGGCGTGAAGGCGGAAGTGTATGGCCGCCCGAAACATATCTACAGCATCTGGCGCAAGATGCAGAAGAAAGCGCTGGCCTTTGATGAGCTGTTCGACGTGCGTGCCGTGCGCATCGTGGCGGAGCGTCTGCAGGATTGCTACGGCGCATTGGGCATTGTGCATACCCTGTATCGCCATCTGCCAAGCGAGTTCGACGACTATGTCGCGAACCCAAAACCGAACGGCTACCAGTCCATTCACACCGTGGTGCTGGGGCCGAAGGGTAAAACCGTTGAGATTCAGATCCGCACGCGCCAGATGCATGAAGATGCCGAGCTGGGCGTGGCGGCGCACTGGAAGTACAAAGAGGGCGCGGCAGCCGGCGGCAGCGCACGCGGCGCCTCCGGCCATGAAGGGCGTATTGCCTGGCTGCGCAAGCTGATTACCTGGCAGGAAGAGATGGCGGACTCCGGCGAGATGCTCGACGAAGTGCGCAGCCAGGTGTTTGACGACCGGGTCTATGTGTTTACCCCGAAAGGGGATGTGGTGGACCTGCCGGCCGGCTCCACGCCGCTCGACTTTGCCTACCATATTCACAGCGATATCGGCCACCGCTGCATCGGCGCGAAGATTGGTGGGCGCATCGTGCCGTTTACCTATCAGCTGCAGATGGGCGACCAGATTGACATCATCACCCAGAAGCAGCCGAACCCGAGCCGCGACTGGCTGAACCCGAACCTCGGTTACGTGACCACCAGCCGCGGGCGCTCTAAGGTGCACGCCTGGTTCCGCAAGCAGGATCGCGACAAGAATATTATCGCCGGGCGCCAGATCCTCGACAACGAACTGGACCACCTCGATATCAATCTGAAAGATGCCGAGAAGCTGCTGCTGCCGCGCTACAACTTCAACACGCTGGATGAACTGCTGGCGGCAATTGGCGGCGGCGATGTGCGCCTCAATCAGATGAGCAACTTCCTGCAGTCGAAGCTGCACAAGCCAAGTGCGGAAGAGGAAGACCGCGAGGCGCTGCAAAAGCTGACGCAGAAAACGTCCAACAGCGTACCGCGCAGTAAAGAGAGCGGGCGCGTGGTGGTCGAAGGTGTCGGCAATCTGATGCACCATATTGCGCGCTGCTGCCAGCCGATCCCCGGCGATGATATCACCGGCTTTATCACCCAGGGGCGCGGGATCTCGATTCACCGCGCCGACTGCGATCAGCTGACGGACCTGATGTCGCACGCGCCGGAACGCATCGTCGATGCCGTCTGGGGTGAGTCTTATTCCAGCGGCTATTCGCTGGTGGTGCGTGTCACCGCCAACGATCGCAGCGGCCTGCTGCGCGACATCACCACCATTCTGGCTAACGAAAAGGTCAATGTGCTGGGCGTTTCCAGCCACAGCGATACCAAGAGGCAGCTGGCGACCATAGATATGGATATTGAAATTTATAATCAGCAGGTGCTGAGCCGGGTGATTGCGCGGCTGAATCAGGTGCCGGATATCATCGACGCCAAACGCCTGCATTAATCGGGTCGGGCATGCCCGACCCCTACGTAGGGGCGACGCATGCGTCGCCCGCCCATTCAACATGGATATCATTATGACTTCTCTCGATCGCCTGCTGGGCATCATGAAAACCCTGCGCGATCCGGAAAACGGCTGCCCCTGGGATCGCCAGCAGACCTTTGCCACCATCGCGCCTTATACCCTTGAAGAAACCTATGAAGTGATCGACGCGATCAACCGCGCCGACTTTGACGATCTGCGCGGTGAACTGGGCGATCTGCTGTTCCAGGTGGTGTTTTACGCGCAGATGGCGCAGGAAGAGGGGCGCTTTAACTTCGACGATATCTGCAACGCTATCAGCGATAAGCTGGAGCGCCGCCATCCACACATCTTTGCCGATGCTCAGGTGAGCGGCAGCGCTGAGGTGCTGGTTAACTGGGAAAAAATCAAAAGCGACGAGCGTGCGCAGAAAGCACAGCATTCGGCGCTTGACGATATCCCTGCCGCGCTGCCAGCGCTGATGCGCGCCCATAAAATCCAGAAGCGCTGTAGCAGCGTGGGCTTTGACTGGACCACCATCGGGCCGGTGCTGGACAAAGTACACGAAGAAATTGATGAGGTTATGCACGAAGCGCAGCAGGCGGTCATCGACCAGGACAAGCTGGAAGAGGAGATCGGCGACCTGCTGTTTGCCACGGTTAACCTTTCACGCCACCTCGGCAGTAAGGCGGAAACCGCGCTGCAGAAAGCCAATACCAAATTCGAACGCCGCTTCCGCCAGGTTGAACAGATTATCGCCAGTCAGGGGATGGAAATGTCGCAGGCTACCCTGGACCAGATGGAAGACGCGTGGCAGGTGGTAAAATCCCAGGAATAATTGGCTGACACGATTCAACAAAAATGTGACATGCATCAACCTTATTTTCCCGCCATTCAGGTAATGTCAGGGCGGTAAATGCGGTGGACGGCACACAACCGGAAACGATCAATTGTCGCACCCGGGGGATTCGGGTATACTATTTTCCCGTCCTGGTTATTCATTCCATCGTCTTTAAACCTACATTCTCAGGTTCAGCATGACAACGAACTATATATTTGTGACCGGCGGGGTCGTTTCCTCTCTGGGTAAAGGCATTGCCGCAGCCTCCCTGGCCGCCATTCTCGAAGCACGTGGTCTTAATGTGACCATCATGAAGCTGGACCCGTACATCAACGTGGATCCGGGCACCATGAGCCCGACTCAGCACGGTGAGGTCTTCGTGACCGATGACGGCGCAGAGACCGATCTTGACCTCGGTCACTACGAGCGCTTCATCCGTACCAAAATGAGCCGTCGTAATAACTTCACCACTGGCCGTATCTACTCAGAAGTGCTGCGCAAAGAGCGCCGCGGTGACTATCTGGGCGCGACCATTCAGGTGATCCCACATATTACCAATGCGATCAAAGAGCGCATCATCGAAGGCGGCGAAGGCCACGATGTCGTGCTGGTTGAAATTGGTGGCACCGTGGGTGACATCGAATCACTGCCGTTCCTCGAAGCGATTCGCCAGATGGCGGTTGATGTAGGTCGTGAGCACACCATGTACATGCACCTGACGCTGGTGCCTTATATGGCTGCTGCGGGCGAAGTGAAAACCAAGCCAACCCAGCACTCGGTGAAAGAGCTGCTGTCGATCGGTATTCAGCCTGACGTGCTGATCTGCCGTTCTGACCGCGCTGTACCGGCTAACGAGCGGGCGAAAATCGCGCTGTTCTGTAACGTGCCGGAAAAAGCGGTTATCTCACTGAAAGATGTCGACTCCATCTACAAGATTCCTGGCATGCTGAAATCGCAGGGCCTGGATGACTATATCTGTAAGCGCTTCAACCTGAATGCCCCGGAAGCCAACCTGGCCGAGTGGGAGCAGGTGATTTACGAAGAAGCCAATCCAGGCGGCGAAGTGAACATCGGTATGGTCGGCAAATACGTCGAGCTGCCGGATGCTTACAAGTCGGTGATTGAAGCGCTGAAGCACGGCGGCCTGAAAAATCGCGTCACCGTGAATATCAAACTGATTGACTCACAGGATGTTGAAACCCGTGGCGTGGAACTGCTGAAGGATCTGGATGCTATCCTTATTCCTGGCGGTTTCGGCTATCGCGGCGTGGAAGGCAAACTGATGACGGCGCAGTACGCGCGTGAAAACAACATCCCTTACCTTGGCATCTGCCTGGGGATGCAGGTTGCGCTGATGGAATTCGCCCGCAACGTGGCACATATGGAAGGCGCGAACTCGACTGAATTCGTCCCGGACTGTAAGTACCCGGTGGTGGCGCTGATTACCGAATGGCGCGACGAAGACGGCAACGTCGAGCAGCGCACTGAGCAGAGCGATCTGGGCGGCACCATGCGCCTCGGCAGCCAGCAGTGTCAGCTGACCGAAAACAGCCTGGTGCAGAAGCTGTATGGCTCTGACACCATCGTTGAGCGTCACCGTCATCGTTATGAAGTCAACAATATGCTACTGAAGCAGATTGAGGCGGCTGGATTACGTGTCGCAGGCCGCTCAGGGGATGACCAGCTGGTTGAGATCATTGAGCTTCCTGACCACCCCTGGTATGTTGCGTGTCAGTTCCACCCGGAATTCACCTCAACACCTCGAGACGGGCACCCGCTGTTCAGCGGCTTTGTAAAAGCCGCCAGCGAGTACCAGAAGCGTTTGGCAAAATAAGTGTTTTCATAACAGCCTGAAAATTTGAACGTTTCAGGCTGTTTGTGTCTAAGTTTAAGTTAACTTGTACTGAGGAAAAACTAATGTCCAAAATCGTTAAAGTCATCGGTCGCGAAATCATCGACTCCCGCGGAAACCCGACCGTTGAAGCTGAAGTTCATCTGGAAGGCGGCTTTGTCGGCCTGGCAGCAGCGCCATCAGGTGCTTCTACTGGTTCTCGCGAAGCGCTGGAACTGCGTGACGGTGACAAATCTCGTTTCCTGGGTAAAGGCGTAACCAAAGCGGTAGCCGCCGTTAACGGTCCAATCGCTGACGCGGTAACCGGTAAAGATGCGAAAGACCAGGCCAACATCGACAAGATCATGATCGATCTCGACGGTACTGAGAACAAATCTCAGTTTGGTGCTAACGCCATCCTGGCCGTTTCCCTGGCTGCGGCCAAAGCAGCAGCTGCTGCTAAAGGCATGCCACTGTACGAGCACATCGCTGAACTGAACGGCACCCCAGGCAAGTTCTCTATGCCACTGCCAATGATGAACATCATCAACGGCGGCGAGCACGCAGACAACAACGTCGACATTCAGGAATTCATGATCCAGCCTGTTGGCGCGAAAACGCTGAAAGAAGCTGTGCGTATGGGTTCTGAAGTTTTCCATACCCTGGCAAAAGTGCTGAAGTCGAAAGGCATGGGCACTGCGGTCGGTGACGAAGGTGGCTACGCGCCAAACCTGGGTTCTAACGCCGAAGCACTGGCTGTTATCGCTGAAGCGGTAAAAGCAGCAGGCTACGAACTGGGTAAAGACATCACCCTGGCGATGGACTGCGCAGCGTCTGAATTCTACAAAGACGGCAAGTACGTGCTGGCAGGCGAAGGCAACAAATCCTTCACTTCTGAAGAGTTCACTCACTTCCTGGAAGACCTGACTAAGCAGTACCCAATCGTCTCTATCGAAGACGGTCTGGATGAATCTGACTGGGCTGGTTTCGCTTACCAGACCAAAGTGCTGGGCGACAAAATCCAGCTGGTGGGTGACGATCTGTTCGTTACCAACACCAAGATCCTGAAAGAAGGTATCGACAAAGGTATCGCTAACTCCATCCTGATCAAATTCAACCAGATCGGTTCACTGACCGAAACCCTGGCTGCGATCAAAATGGCAAAAGACGCCGGTTACACTGCGGTGATCTCTCACCGTTCAGGTGAAACTGAAGATGCCACCATCGCTGACCTGGCGGTGGGTACAGCTGCAGGCCAGATCAAAACCGGTTCAATGAGCCGTTCTGACCGTGTCGCTAAGTACAACCAGCTGATCCGTATCGAAGAAGCGCTGGGCAACCGTGCGCCATTCAACGGCCTGAAAGAAGTTAAAGGCCAGTAAGCTGCTGATATCTGAAGCCTGATGGGCTGAGGATTATCTGAAAAGCCTCGTCTGTGGACGGGGCTTTTTTTTGCTTATTATATTATTTTCAGTGAGTTAGATGAGAATTCTTCCGATGCGGAAAAGTCCTGGTTCACGGCGAGTGGGGCGTTTTCTTCGGTAATTTTGTGTAAATTCCTGGTACTATTTGTAATCGGGAACGTGAAAATGAAATACCGAGCTGATGTTGACGGGCTACGCGCACTCGCCGTACTGCCCGTTATTGCGTACCACATGGGGATGGGTGGTATACCCGGCGGCTTCACCGGGGTGGATATTTTCTTCGTCATTTCAGGCTATCTGATCTGCGGGATTATCTATAACAACGCGATGGCGGGAAATTTCTCTTACCTCGACTTTTATAAGCGCCGCTGCCTGCGCATTCTGCTGCCGCTGTTTGTGGTGCTGCTGGCTACGCTTGTCTTTGGTTATTACCATCTGCTGCCCGCGCAGTTTAGCGACCTGAGCAACAGTGCTCTGGCGGCGCTGCTCTCCGCCTCTAACATCTTCTTCTGGAAAACCACCGGTTACTTTGACGGCCCGGCCGATCTGAAACCCCTGCTGCACACCTGGTCGCTGGCGGTTGAAGAGCAGTTCTATATCCTCTTCCCTATCGTACTGCTTTTGGTGGTGCGCCTGTTCCGCAGCCGCACGACGCAGGTGATGCTGCTGGTCATTGTCGCCTCGCTGCTGCTGAGTATCTATGGCGTGACCCGCAAGCCGACATTTACCTTTTACATGCTGCCAACCCGCGCCTGGGAACTGGCGCTGGGGGGGATTATTGCGGTTGCCGGGCTGGAAGCAAAAACGGCGCGCTTAACCGCCGGGTTGAAGCACGGCATGAGTCTGACCGGGCTGGCGCTGATCCTTTACGGCTTCTTCCAGCTGAATACCGATATGCCTTTCCCGGGGTGGAATGCGCTGTGGCCCTGCGTCGGTAGCTTCCTGATTATCCTTGCCGGCCAGCAGTCAGTGGTCTCGCGCGTGCTGGCCCTGAAGCCGATCGTCTATATCGGCATGATCTCCTACTGCCTGTACCTCTGGCACTGGCCAATTATCGTCTATGCGCGCATGTTCTTTAACTTCGAGCCGGGCGTGCGCGAGCTGACGATCCTTGGCCTGACGTTTGCCCTGGCGATTGCCTCACGCTATCTGATTGAAATACCCTTCCGCTACAAACTGGCCTGGGTTTCCCCCGGGCGTATTGTGACCGCATCGGTGGTGGGCCTGGCGGTGATGTCTGCCGGGGCGATCTATAAGGGCCATCTCAGCAACGGCTCCGGGCAGTTCTCAGCGCAGGCGCTGTCGCTGGCGCAGTATGCGCAGTACAGCAAAATGCCGGAGTTTGACTATCAATACCGTCGCGGGCAGTGCTTTGTCGATGGCAAAAGCCATGAGGATAAACCGTTTGACCGCCAGTTCTGCCTGCAAACCGTGCCGGAAAAGAAGAACTACGTGATGATCGGTGACAGCCATGCGGCGCACCTGTGGCGTGCTGTCAGCCTGGCGGCAGGCAGTGACATCAATGTTATCCAGGCGACCTCGGCGGGCTGTAAGCCGCTCTCCAGACAGTCTCTGCGCAATCCGTGCAGCGAGCTGGTGGATTACGTGTATGACCAGTGGATACCCGAGCATAAAATTGATGGCGTGATTATTTCCGCGCGCTGGGCAGCGGAAGATATTGCGCCGCTGCGCGCCACGCTCGACCATTTGAAAACGCGTTCGGATAACATCATCGTGATGGGGCCGACCGTGGAGTACACCGAAGCCCTGCCGGACCTGCTGGCCTATCAGACCGACGGTCGTAAGGATCTGGTCGCCTCCTCCGTCAAGAAAGAGGTGCGTGCAACGGATGCGCAGATGAACGCGGCAATGCTGGCGCAGGGGACGCGCTATATCTCGGTCTACTCGATTGTCTGCCCGGATAACGTCTGCCGGGGAATCGCCTCCGACGGCCATCCGCTCTCTAACGATTACGGCCATTTCACCCTCAGCGGAGCGAAAGATGTGGCAAAGCAGGCGATGATTCAGATGCACGACAAAAACTTTATGTAACCCGCCACCCCCGGCAGCCGTCGGGGGTTTTTGTAATTAATTTAAGTAAGAATCATCTTATGCCGATACTACCTGTACCAGGAGTTTTCCTATTACAGAGTGGGCATCATGCTTAAAAATATCAAAGTCGTTACCAGCATTATCATTATGCTGCTCATTTTCAGCACGCTGCTGCTGGTTTCCAGCGCGCTGTCGTTTAATGCCATCAGCAAGGACAAGGATAATTTTACCCGCGCCACTATCCTGACCCAGCAGCAGGGGCAGCTGAGCGACGCGTGGCAGACGCTGGTTAAGACCCGCGTCACGATTAACCGTGTGGCCATCCGCATGCTGAAAAATCAGACGGACGAGAAGTCCCTGGCCGCCATCAGTAAGCTGCTGAGCCAGGCACAGGAGACGCTGGATGATGCGAACCAGCACTTCGCCCGTTATAAAAGCTTCCCGATGCAGGTTGGCGAAAATGAACAGCTTGCTAACACCGTTGAGCAGCACTATCAGCAATTTTCCGAAACGTTAAAAATGTCAGTGCAATATCTGGGTGCCAATAACTATCAGGCTTACGGCAATCTGGAAGCGCAGGAAGCCCAGGATAATCTGGAAAAAAGTTACGATACCTGGCGCGTCCAGAATGGAAAACTGCTGCAGACCGGCACCGAAGATAACCAGCAAGGTTATCGTAATATGGTGTGGACGCTGGCGCTGGTGGTACTGAGTCTGGTGCTGCTGGTTATTGCCGTCTGGATGGTGATTAAACGCGTGCTGCTGACGCCGCTGAAACAGCTGCTGGAACATATTCAGCGCATCGCCTCCGGTGACCTGTCAGAAACGCTGGTGGTGGCAGGGCGCAGTGAAATGGGTCTGCTGGCTGAGGGTCTGACGCAGATGCAGCAGTCGCTGATCGGCACCGTGAGCAACGTGCGCGACAGCGCTAACGCCATCTACACCGGCGCCAGCGAAATCTCGCAGGGCAACAACGACCTCTCTTCGCGCACCGAGCAGCAGGCTGCCTCGCTGGAGCAGACTGCAGCCAGCATGGAAGAGCTGACGGCGACCGTGAAGCAGAACGCCGAAAATGCGCGTCAGGCCTCATCACTGGCAAAAAGCGCGTCAGAAACGGCAGAAAAAGGCGGGCGTGTGGTCAATGGCGTGGTGAAAACCATGAGCGAAATTGCCGACAGCTCCAAAAAGATTGCTGATATCACCAGCGTGATCGACGGCATCGCCTTCCAGACCAATATTCTGGCGCTTAACGCCGCGGTGGAAGCCGCGCGTGCCGGTGAGCAGGGGCGTGGATTTGCCGTGGTGGCGGGGGAAGTGCGTAATCTGGCGCAGCGCAGCGCTCAGGCGGCGAAAGAGATTAAAGGGCTGATTGAAGCCTCCGCAAGCCGCGTGGATGCTGGTTCCCAGCAGGTTACCACCGCCGGGGAGACCATGAACGACATCGTGAGTGCGGTGGTGCGCGTCACAGACATTATGGGGGAGATCTCCTCCGCCAGCGACGAACAGAGCCGCGGTATCGACCAGATTGGTCAGGCAGTTACCGAGATGGACCGCGTGACGCAGCAAAACGCCGCGCTGGTGCAGGAGTCCGCAGCCGCTTCAGCCTCACTGGAGGAGCAGGCGGGCCGTTTGTCGCAGGCGGTCGCGGTGTTTAAAATCAGCCAGCATCAGGCAAAGAGCCTGACGGCGCCCGCTGTTAAGGTGCAAAAGCCGCTAAAGCTGACGGCTCCGCGCCAGGTAACGGCCAGCGATGAAGGCAGCTGGGAGACCTTTTAACGTCTGATGGCGGAAAAAAGCACAGTGTGATTGGCCTTATCCCGTCAATCTGCCATAATCTGCGCCCTTATTTTAGCCGCCAGTCGAGATGTGCATGCAGTACCCGATAAATGAAATGTTCCAGACGTTGCAGGGCGAAGGTGTTTACACCGGCGTGCCGGCAATTTTTATCCGCCTGCAGGGATGCCCGGTGGGCTGCAGCTGGTGTGATACCAAACACACCTGGGATAAGCTGGCCGATCGGGAAACCTCGCTGGGGGATATTCTCCTGAAAACCGTAGAAACCGATGCCTGGGGCGCGGCGGATGCGGCGGCTCTGCTTGAGGTTATCCGTCAGCACGGTTGGACGGCTAAGCATGTCGTGATTACCGGTGGTGAACCCTGTATTCACGATCTGACGCCGTTGACTGCAGCCTTGCAGGAGAATGGCTTTAGCTGCCAGATTGAAACCAGCGGGACCCACGAGGTGCTCTGTACCCCGGAAACCTGGGTTACGGTCTCACCGAAGGTGAATATGCGCGGCGGTTACGATGTGCTGAACCAGGCTTTAATCCGCGCCGACGAAGTGAAGCACCCGGTAGCACGCCAGCGTGATGTTGACGCGTTGGACGATTTGCTGGCGACGCTCAGCGATGATAAAACGCGGATTATCGCGCTGCAGCCGATCAGCCAGAAAGACGATGCGACCAGGCTGTGCATCGAAACCTGCATTGCGCGTAACTGGCGCCTGTCGATGCAGACCCATAAATATCTGAATATTGCCTGATTAACCCTCTTTCGGGCCGATCGTTTCGATGATCGGCCCGCTATCAATGGCCTACATCGGCCACTTCATTTCGCCTTTCAGTACCTTAGCGCTTAATTCCAGGCTGGAAGTATCCTTCAGCTGCGGATATTGCGCGTTCATTGCGGCAATAAACGCGCGCGAGTCCTGACTTTTGGCAAGGTTCTTTTCCGCATTCTGCAGATAGCGCTGAGTAAAGTTTACCGAAGTTATCGTTTCTGCCGCGCCGGGCAGGAAATGGCCCGGGATCACCCGCAGTGGTCGCAGGGCTTTGATATCCTCCAGCTTCTGCTGCCAGACGGCACGCTCTTCGGCCGATTGCGCGTCCGCCAGCCAGACGTGAATATTATTGCCTGATACCAGCACGCCCCCCAGCGCGGTTTTTAGCGTTGGGATCCACAGCCAGCTATTCTGCGGCTGCGGGCCATCGAACCCTTTCACTTCAATAACCTCGCCGTCAATCTTGAGCGTGTGACCCTCCAGTACCTGCGGGACAATCAGCGACCGCGGGGCATTCTCCGCCATCTTCGGCCCCCAGAATGCCAGCTTGCCATCTTTAGTCTGTTTTATCAGATCGACCGTGGCGGCAGTGGCGAGGATTTTTGCCTGCGGGAAAGCGTTATGGATGGTTTCAAGGCCGAAGTAGTAGTCCGGATCGGACTGGCTGATAAACACCGTAGTCAACTGCTTGCCGGTTGCTTTGATGCGTTTTACCAGTGCTTCGGCATCATTGCGCTGAAACTGGGCGTCAATCAGCACCACTTCACGCGGGCCGGAGATAATTTCGCTGGAGACCGCAAAGATACTCGATTCGCCAGGGTTATAAACTTCCAGCTTCAGTGATTCAGCCGCATAAAGTGGAGCGCTGGCAGCAATAGCCAGCAACAGAGTAAGACGAGCTTTCATAATGGGCACCTTAAGCCTAAAAAGAACCAGTTTAAGTTGCATAAATAAGCAGATAAACCGACTATCAGGCAACAGATTGTTGCATAAAACGGACAAGTCATGGATCGCCTCACTGCAGCCCACGTCTTTATAACCATTGTTCAACGCGGCAGCCTGTCCGCCGCGGCGCTCACCCTTGATATGTCGCGAGCGATGGTCACCCGCTATCTTACCCAGATGGAAAGCTGGTCAGGGGCGCGCCTGCTCCACCGCAGTACGCGCCGACTGAGTCTGACCCCGGCCGGAGAACATGCGCTGGTGCGCTGTGAGCAGATTATCGCGCTGGCGCAGGAGATAGAGCACAGCCCGCCGCCGCAGGGCCAGGCGCTGTCGGGCCGCCTGCGCATCTCCTGCTCGCTGTCACTCGGGCAGAGCGTATTGATGAGGGCGATCGAGGTATTCCAGCAGCGGCACCCGCAGGTGCATATCGATCTGCACATCAGCAATGAGCGGGTCAATCTGATAGAGGAACGTCTCGATCTGGCGCTTCGAATCACGGCGCAGCTTGACCCGAATGCGATCGCGCGCCGGCTGGATACCTGCCGCTCAGTGATTTGCGCGTCACCCGCTTATCTGGAGCAGGCGGGAACTCCGCAGCTTCCGGCGCAGCTGGCGCAGCACAACTGCCTGTGTTATTCGCACTTCGGTAAAAGCCTGTGGCATTTCAGTCAGGGGGGGGAAAAGCAGGCGGTGGCAGTCAGTGGTAATGTGAGTGCCAATGACTCCGTGATGCTGCTGTCAGCGACGCTGGCAGGCGTGGGCATCTCAATGCAGCCAACCTACAGCGTAACTCCCTTGCTCGCCAGCGGTCAGCTGGTCGCGCTGCTGCCGCAGTATCAGTTAGAGGAGCTGGGGCTGTATGCGATTTATACCTCACGCCAGCATCAGCCACCGCGGCTGCGGGCGCTGCTGGATTTTCTGGCAGAGTGGTTTCGTGGGGAACAGGTGCAGAGATAGCAGAAGATGACAACGAGGGATCCAGGGGCGAGGCATGCCTCGCCCACCATTTAACCGCGATACACGCAGCCAGCCGTGCAGGTTTCTTTCACCATCACCGCGCTAAGCAGCGGCAGCACCGGTTTCATCTGCTGCCAGATCCAGGCAGCCAGTACTTCGCTGGTCGGGTTCTCAAGGCCCGGAATATCGTTAAGATTGTAGTGATCCAGACGATCGTAGACCGGCTTAAAGGCCGCTTTAATCTCTGAGAAATCCATCACCCAACCGGTATGCGCGTCCACTTCGCCTGTAATTTCCAGCCGGACCATAAACGAATGCCCGTGCAGGCGGCCGCATTTGTGCCCGGCTGGCACGTTTGGCAGGTGGTGCGCGGCTTCAAATTGAAAATCTTTAAATAGCGTGGTCGCCATAATTGCAGTCTCAGTCTTTGTCTTAAAAACCGCCGCAGGATACCGGAAAACAGCTTTTTTCGCACCCGTTTCGCAGCTATTGGCAGTAAGTGAAAGCGTTATCAAATAGTGACGCTTCCAACTCTTTGAAAAATAACACGATGATTAATCTGTTTTGCTGCTAACGCTTACCCGAAAAACCGTTTAGTCATTTTGGTTATTAATTATTTCCAACCCTTATTTAAGGGTTATTATGCTTGCCCTTACCCTGTTGCTATAGAACTTCGACTGTGGAATTTTCAACGCAATGACGACTCAGGCTCCCAATAACTTGCTTCCGTTAAACCCGGACCAGCTCGCCCGCTTGCAGGCAGCCACCGGTGATTATTCAGCGACCCAACTGGCGTGGCTTTCCGGTTATTTCTGGGGCATGGTTAACCAGGCGCCGGGTAGTGCTGTTGCGGCGGCGCCTGCTGCGGTTGAAGCACCTACCATCACTATTCTTTCCGCTTCTCAGACCGGCAATGCCCGCCGGCTCTCTGAACAGCTGCGCGATGACCTGCTGGCCGCCAAACTCAACGTAAACCTGGTGAATGCCGGTGACTACAAGTTCAAGCAGATTGGCCAGGAAAAACTGCTGGTTGTAGTGACCTCCACTCAGGGGGAAGGCGAACCGCCGGAAGAGGCGGTGGCGCTGCATAAATTCCTGATGTCGAAAAAAGCGCCAAAAATGGACGGCAGCGCCTTTGCGGTGTTCGGCCTTGGCGACACCTCATATGAGTTCTTCAGCCAGGCAGGGAAGGATTTCGACGGCAAGCTGGCTGAGCTGGGCGGTGAGCGCCTGTTAGAACGCGTGGATGCCGACGTGGAGTACTCGGCGCAGGCGGAAGCCTGGCGCAAACAGATCGTTGAGATCCTCAAGGCACGCGTGCCGGATGCCAGCGCCACCCAGTCAGCGGCAGCCGCGGCGGGCAGCGTGAATGAAATTCACAGCAGCCCGTACAGTAAAGAAGCGCCGCTGACCGCCAGCCTGGCGGTGAACCAGAAAATTACCGGCCGCGACTCCGATAAGGACGTGCGCCACATTGAAATCGACCTTGGCGATTCCGGCCTGCGCTACCAGCCGGGCGATGCGCTTGGCGTCTGGTTTGAGAATGATGCCGCGCTGGTGCAGGAACTGCTGGAGCTGCTGTGGCTGAAAGGTGACGAGAGCGTTACCGTTGATGGCAGCACCCTGACGCTTGCTGAAGCGCTGCAAAAACATTATGAACTGACGGTGAATACCCCGCAGATTGTTGCGGAGTATGCCAAACTTTCCCGTCATGAAGCGCTGCTGGAAACGGCCGGCGATAAATCCAGACTGCAGCACTTCGCGCAGAACACGCCGATTGTCGATATGGTGCGTTTCGCCCCGACCGAACTGAATGCCGAACAGCTGACCGGCCTGCTGCGTCCGCTGACGCCGCGCCTCTACTCGATTGCCTCTTCCCAGGCAGAAAGCGAGAGCGAAGTGCATATCACCGTGGGCGCGGTGCGCTATGAGATTGAAGGGCGTGCCCGTGCGGGTGGGGCATCCAGCTATCTTGCTGACCGCCTTGAAGAAGACGCGGAAATCCGCGTGTTTATCGAGCATAACGACAATTTCCGCCTGCCCTCCAACCCGGAAACCCCGGTGATTATGATTGGTCCTGGCACCGGTATCGCCCCGTTCCGCGCCTTTATGCAGCAGCGCGACAACGATGGCGCCAGCGGTAAAAACTGGCTGTTCTTCGGCAATCCGCACTTTACTGAAGACTTCCTCTACCAGGTTGAGTGGCAGCGCTACGTCAAAGATGGCCTGCTGACCCACATTGATTTAGCCTGGTCGCGTGATCAGCAGCATAAAGTTTACGTTCAGGACAAGATCCGCGCCAAAGGGGCGGAAGTGTGGCGCTGGATTGAAGAGGGCGCGCATATTTACGTCTGTGGCGATGCTAACCGCATGGCGAAAGATGTAGAACAGGCATTACTGGAAGTGGTAGCTGAATTTGGTGCAATGGACATCGAATCGGCCGATGAATTTTTGAGTGAGCTGCGCATTGAGCGCCGTTATCAGCGAGATGTGTACTAATGAGCGATGAAAAATATCCAGGACCGCTGGTTGTCGAAGGCAAGCTGGTTGACGCCGAGCGTCTGAAAAAAGAGAGCAACTATCTGCGCGGCGGCATCGCAGAAGACCTGAATGATGGTCTGACCGGTGGCTTCAATGGCGATAACTTCCTGCTGATCCGTTTTCACGGTATGTACCAGCAGGATGACCGCGATATCCGCGCCGAGCGCGCCGAGCAGAAGCTGGACGCACGTCATGCCATGATGCTGCGCTGCCGTCTGCCGGGCGGCATTATGACGCCAACCCAGTGGCTGGCGATTGATAAATTCGCCGCCGACAACACCATTTATGGCAGCATCCGTCTGACCAACCGTCAGACTTTCCAGTTCCACGGCATCCTGAAAGGCAACGTGAAACCGGCGCACCAGATGCTGCATGAAGTGGGCCTTGACGCCCTGGCGACCGCCAACGACGTGAACCGTAACGTGCTGTGCAGCTCAAACCCGATTGAGTCCGAGCTGCATCAGGAAGCCTACGAGTGGGCGAAGAAGCTCTCCGAGCATCTGCTGCCGCAGACCCGCGCTTACGCTGAGATCTGGCTGGATCAGGAGAAGGTCGCGACCACCGACGTGGAGCCGATCCTCGGCGAAACCTATCTGCCGCGTAAGTTCAAAACCACCGTGGTGGTGCCGCCGCATAACGACGTCGATCTGCACGCCAACGACATGAACTTTATTGCCATTGCTGAAAACGGCAAGCTGATCGGCTTCAACCTGCTGGTGGGCGGGGGCTTATCTATCGATCACGGTAACAAAGCAACTTACGCCCGCACCGCAACCGAGTTCGGCTATCTGCCGGTTGAGAAGATCCTCGACGTGGCGGCTGCCGTGGTGACCACCCAGCGCGACTGGGGCAACCGCACCGACCGTAAAAACGCCAAGACCAAATACACTCTGGAGCGCGTCGGTCCTGAGGTGTTTAAAGCGGAAGTTGAACGCCGTGCCGGTATCACCTTTGAGCCGACCCGTCCTTATGCGTTTACCACGCGTGGCGACCGCTTCGGCTGGGTGAAGGGTATCGATAACAAATGGCACCTGACCCTGTTTATCGAAAACGGCCGTATTCTTGACTATCCTGGCCGGCCGCTGAAAACCGGCCTGGCGGAGATTGCCAAGATCCATCAGGGCGACTTCCGCTTAACTGCTAACCAGAACCTGATTGTCGCGGGCGTGCCGGAGTCGGAGAAAGAGAAAATTGAACAGCTGGCGGTATCGCACAGCCTGATGGAGAGCGTCAGCCACCAGCGTGAAAACTCGATGGCCTGCGTCGCGTTTCCGACCTGCCCGCTGGCGATGGCCGAAGCCGAACGTTTCCTGCCAGAGTTTGTCACCCGCGTTGAGGGGATCCTGACTCAGCACGGCGTCGGCGATGAGCACATTGTGCTGCGCGTCACCGGCTGCCCGAACGGCTGTGGCCGTGCGCTGCTGGCCGAGATCGGGCTGGTAGGCAAGGCGCCGGGCCGCTATAACCTGCACCTTGGCGGTAACCGCATCGGGACGCGTATTCCGCGGATGTATCGCGAAAACATCAACGAAGAGCAGATCCTGGCTACCCTTGATGAACTGATTGGCCGCTGGTCGCAGGAGCGTGAAGCCGATGAAGGCTTTGGTGACTTCACCATCCGTGCCGGTGTGGTTAAGCCGGTACTCGATCCGGCCCGTGATTTTTGGGAATGATGGAGGCGTGATATGGCAGTTCTCGATCTCTCTGTACTGAACGAGTTACCGAAGGTTGAGCGCGTGATGGCGCTCGCCAAAATTAACAACCAGCTGGACAAACTCTCCGCCGAGGATCGGGTGATCTGGGGCCTGGAGAATCTGCCGGGCGAAGCGGTACTGACCTCCAGCTTTGGTATTCAGGCGGCGGTCAGCCTGCACCTGGTTAACAAACAGAAACCCGGCATTCCGGTTATCCTTACCGATACCGGTTATCTGTTTCCGGAGACCTACCAGTTTATTGATCAGCTGACTGAGAAGCTGGATCTTAACCTGCAGGTGTTCCGTGCTGAGCACAGCCCGGCATGGCAGGAAGCGCGCTACGGTAAGCTGTGGGAGCAGGGCGTTGAGGGCATCGAACGCTACAACCAGATCAACAAGGTCGAGCCGATGAACCGCGCGCTGGAAACGCTGAAAGCGCAGACGTGGTTTGCCGGCCTGCGCCGCGATCAGTCCGGCAGCCGTGCGCATCTGCCGGTGCTGGCGATCAAAAAAGGGGTATTTAAGCTGCTGCCGATTATCGACTGGGATAACCGGCAGGTTTATCAGTATCTGCAGCAGCACGGCCTGGGTTATCACCCGCTGTGGGAGCAGGGCTACCTGTCGGTGGGCGACACCCACACCACGCGCAAGTGGGAGCCAGGTATGGCAGAAGAAGAGACCCGTTTCTTCGGCCTGAAGCGCGAGTGTGGGCTGCACGAGTAATATGCCGGCCGGGTGAGGCATGCCTCACCCCTGCGCACTGACGCGTGCTCCCCGTCGGGATATTCTGAGCACTCGGTTTTTTGCACGGGTCGGGCACGCCCGACCCGCTGATCCAGCCAGCGTAAATCAAATCCCCGTCAGCTCGGCAAACTTCTTCGCGGAGCGGGTAATATTCACTTTGGTGACGTCATAGCTGGCGACCTGCTGGAAGGGGTCTTCTGCCAGAATCACATCCAGCTGTTTCCGATCCATTTCCCTTACCATGATCATGCCACCGGTGCGCGGATCTTTACGTCCAGCGCTGATAAAGGCCCCGGCGGTGAAGTAACGATTGAGCCAGTCAAGGTGCGGCTCTAACAGCGCTTCAACTTCTTCCATTGGGCGGGTGTAGGTCAGAAATACGATATACATCGGCAACTCCAGAGTTTAAGGATTAGCAAGTTCGCGGATCAGCGGCAGCAGCACGGTGACGCTGTCGTGCGTGCGGCGCGTGATGCGGCCCGGCAGCCAGCGGTCAATATAGGTTAAATTATCACGCTGTGCCTGATGGCGCAGCAGGGTGGGGAATTTCTCAGTGACTGCCCGTGGCGCCTTTCCGTTGACCCCATCGCTGGCCTTCACCAGCAGCAGCGGGAAGCCTGCGCGATCGAACGGCCCCTGCTCCTGCGCGGCGTTGAGTTTGATGGCGCTGATACCGTGGCGGTGGGCCAGCGCTATTGCCCGGTCGCGCGTCTGCATGATCACCGCTTTTGGGGTTTTGCTGCCGCTGGTGAACGCCAGCTGATTACCGATAATCAGGCTGTCGAGGTTAATCACCAGCAGGGTGTTATGTTTCTCTTCCGGCGTCATGCGCGACAGGTAATCTTCGCTGCCCTGCTGGCCAATCTCTTCACCGCTGAGCGCCACGAAACGCAGGCTGTAGTGCAGCGGCGTGCTGGCAAGCCGTGCGGCCAGTTCCATCATCACGCCGAGGCCTGAGGCATTATCATCAACGCCCTGATCGCTCAGTCCCCCGAGATTTTGCTGCATCTCTTTGTCGCTGTGCGGCATCCAGCTGTCGCTGTGGGCGATAATCACAATCTGCTGCGGCACTTTGCCTTCGCGCGCGGCAATCACCGAGGTGGCATTCACATTACGCCACGCCTGATGCCCGTCCTGATATTGATACTGGTAGCGGGTATTAAAACGGCGCTGGTCGCTGTGGTAACCCAGCTGGCTGAACTGATGCTGCAAATAGTCGGCGGTGAGCATCTCTGCCGGGCTGCCCGCCATGCGGCCGGGAAAATAGGTGGCGATATGACGTAACTGCTGTTCTGCCATGCTGCCGCTCTTAAGGCTGGCTGCATGAGCTGGCAAACTGAGGCCGCAGCCGAGCAGCGCTGCCAGCGCTCCCAGACGCAGTAGAGTGAACATTTGCGATCCTTAATCGTCATCCTGTGACGTAATGTGCGAAAATATTTGCCGGGCTAGTATGAAATTGTGAAGCGGGTTACACAATTTCAATCTCTCTGAAAGCCCCCAAATATCATCCGTTAAGCACATTTTGTTCGCTGCTTTACCAGGACGTTATTCCATTCAGTAACTACTCATTCCAATTAGTAATTTCATAAGCTTGCTGGCCGGGACGTATAGTCCCTTTAACTTAACGTGTTTAAGACAGGGTTCACGTGGATTATCTCCCTTTATTTGCTGATATCAGGCATAAGCCGGTGCTGGTGGTAGGCGGCGGCGATGTTGCTGCGCGCAAGATTGAGCTATTGCGCCGCGCCGGAGCACACGTGCAGGTGGTCTCACAACAGCTGTGTGAAGAGCTGACGGCACTGGAGTCCAGCGGCAGTATCGAATGGCTGGCGACAGAGTATCAGGCCACGCAGCTCGACCGGGTATTCCTGGTGATTGCCGCAACCGACGACGGCGATTTGAACGGCCAGGTTTTCATCGATGCCACCGAGCGCCATCTGCTGGCGAACGTGGTGGATGACCAGCCGAAGTGTTCATTTATTTTCCCCTCTATTGTTGACCGCTCCCCGCTGGTGGTGGCGATCTCCTCCAGCGGCACGGCGCCCGTACTGGCACGCCTGCTGCGCGAGAAGCTGGAATCTCTGCTACCCGCCAACCTCGGCCAGATGGCAGAAATCGCCGGGCAGTGGCGCAACAAGGTCAAAGCACGTTTTAACATGATGTCGGATCGCCGCCGCTTCTGGGAAAAGGCGTTTAACGGCCTGTTTGCCAACCAGGTGGCATCCGGCAACGTCGAGGGGGCAAAGCGCACCCTTGACCAGCAGCTCACGGACCCGGAAGCGTCCCAGGGCGAAATAATCCTGGTGGGTGCGGGCCCGGGCGACAGCGGTCTGCTGACGCTGCGCGGCTTGCAGGTGATGCAGCTGGCGGACGTGGTGCTGTATGACCATCTGGTCAGCGATGAGGTGCTTGACCTGGTGCGCCGCGATGCCGATCGCATCTGCGTGGGCAAACGTGCTAATGCGCACAGCGTATCGCAGGAAGAGACCAATCGCCTGCTGGTAGAGCTGGCTCGCCAGGGTAAACGCGTGGTGCGCCTCAAAGGCGGGGACCCGTTTATCTTTGGTCGCGGCGGCGAAGAGCTGCAGGCCGCAATGGCGGCGGGCATTCCCTTCCAGGTGGTACCGGGCGTCACCGCCGCAGCGGGCGCCACCGCTTATGCCGGGATCCCGCTGACGCACCGCGATTACGCGCAGAGCGCCCTGTTTATTACCGGCCACTGCCGTGCAGACGGTGAGGATATGGACTGGCCATCACTGGCGCGCGCCAGTCAGACGCTGGCGGTGTATATGGGAACAATGAAAGCCGGGGAGATTTCCAGCCAGCTGATCGCTCATGGTCGCGACCCGCACACGCCAGCGGCGGTAATCAGCCGCGGCACCCGTCAGGACCAGCAGGTTCTGACCGGCACCTTACAACAGCTTGAAGAACTGGCACGCAACGCCCCAACTCCGGCGCTGATAGTGATTGGCGAAGTGGTCAATCTGCATCAGCAGCTGGCGTGGTTTCAACATTCAGCGCAGCAGGATGGACGCGAGTCCCCCGTTGTGAATTTGGCTTGAGGAAAAGTTATGGATCAAAAACGACTCACTCATCTGCGTCAACTGGAAGCGGAGAGTATCCATATTATTCGCGAAGTGGCGGCAGAGTTCGGCAACCCGGTGATGATGTACTCCATCGGAAAAGACTCATCGGTGATGCTGCATCTGGCGCGTAAAGCCTTCTACCCGGGTACGCTGCCTTTCCCCCTGCTGCACGTTGATACCGGCTGGAAATTTCGCGAGATGTACGAGTTCCGCGACCGCATGGTGAAAAACATCGGCGCCGAGCTGCTGGTGCACCGTAACCCGGAAGGGGTGGCGATGGGGATTAACCCGTTTGTCCACGGCAGCGCAAAGCATACCGACATCATGAAAACCGAAGGGCTGAAGCAGGCGCTGGATAAGTACGGCTTTGATGCGGCCTTCGGCGGCGCACGGCGTGATGAAGAGAAGTCACGCGCCAAAGAGCGTATCTACTCCTTCCGCGACCGCTTCCACCGCTGGGACCCAAAAAATCAGCGTCCTGAGCTGTGGCACAACTACAACGGCCAGATTAATAAAGGCGAAAGCATTCGCGTGTTCCCGCTCTCTAACTGGACCGAGCTGGATATCTGGCAGTACATCTTCCTGGAAAACATTGAAATTGTTCCGCTCTATCTGGCCGCCGAGCGCCCGGTGCTGGAGCGTGACGGTATGCTGATGATGATCGATGACGATCGCATTGACCTGCAGCCGGGTGAAGTGATCGAGCAGCGCATGGTGCGTTTCCGTACCCTTGGCTGCTGGCCGCTGACCGGAGCGGTGGAGTCAGAAGCGCAAACGCTGCCTTCGATCATTGAAGAGATGCTGGTCTCCACCACCAGCGAGCGCCAGGGGCGCATGATTGACCGCGATCAGGCAGGCTCCATGGAGCTGAAGAAACGTCAGGGTTATTTCTAAGGAGCCGTCATGAACACTATCATTGCACAACAGATTGCCGATCAGGGCGGGGTGGAAGCCTGGCTGCACGCACAGCAGCACAAAAGCCTGCTGCGATTCCTCACCTGCGGCAGCGTCGACGACGGCAAGAGCACGCTGATTGGCCGCCTGCTGCACGACACGCGCCAGATTTATGAAGACCAGCTCTCCACGCTGCATAACGACAGCAAGCGTCACGGCACCCAGGGGGAGAAACTTGACCTTGCGCTGCTGGTGGATGGCCTGCAGGCCGAGCGCGAGCAGGGCATCACCATCGACGTGGCATACCGCTACTTCTCCACCGAGAAGCGCAAATTTATCATTGCCGACACCCCAGGCCACGAGCAGTACACGCGCAACATGGCGACGGGTGCCTCAACCTGCGACCTGGCGATCCTGCTGATCGATGCGCGCAAAGGCGTGCTGGATCAGACGCGCCGCCACAGCTTTATCTCGACGCTGCTGGGTATCAAACACCTGGTGGTGGCAGTCAACAAAATGGACCTGGTGAACTACAGCCAGGAGACGTTTGAGCAGATCAAACAGGACTACCTTGATTTCGCGGCGCAGCTGCCGGCAAATCTTGATATCCGCTTTGTTCCGCTGTCGGCGCTGGAAGGCGAAAACGTGGCGTCAACCAGTGCGCAGATGAACTGGTACAGCGGCCCGACGCTGCTGGACGTGCTGGAAACCGTTGAGGTGCAGCGCGTGGTAGAGCAGCAGCCTATGCGTTTCCCGGTGCAGTACGTCAACCGCCCGAACCTCGACTTCCGCGGCTATGCCGGGACGCTGGCTTCCGGCGTGGTGCAGGTAGGGCAGCGAGTGAAAGTGCTGCCGTCCGGCGTGGAATCTTCCATTGCGCGCATCGTCACCTTTGATGGCGATCTGGAGCAGGCAGCCGCTGGCCAGGCGATTACCCTGGTGCTGAAGGACGAGATCGATATCAGCCGTGGCGATCTGCTGGTGGCGGCCGATGCCGATCTTAAGCCGGTACGCGGCGCAGCGGTTGACGTGGTGTGGATGGCGGAACAGCCGCTGACACCGGGTCAGAGCTTTGACGTCAAAATCGCCGGCAAGAAGACCCGCGTGCGCATCGAAAATATTCAGCATCAGGTGGAGATCAATAACCTGACGCAGCACGTTGCTCAACAGCTGCCGCTGAACGGCATTGGCCTGGTCGATGTCATTTTCGATGAGCCAATGGTGCTCGACGCTTATCAGCAGAACCCGGTAACCGGCGGGATGATCTTTATCGATCGCCTGAGCAACGTCACCGTGGGCGCAGGCATGATCCGCCAGCCGCTGGCAGAGGAGGTGCAGCAGCACAGCGGCGATTTCAGCGCCTTTGAGCTGGAGCTGAACGCGCTGGTGCGCCGCCACTTCCCGCACTGGAATGCCCGCGACCTGCTGGGCGGTAAGTAATATGGCGCAGCATGATGAAAATGTGGTGTGGCACGCCCATCCGGTAAGCCGGGAGGAGCGCGAGTCGCAGCACGGTCATCAGGGCGCGGTGCTGTGGTTTACCGGGCTGTCAGGCTCCGGTAAATCCACCGTGGCCGGGGCGCTGGAGCAGGCGCTGCACCGGATTGGCGTCAGCACCTATCTGCTGGACGGCGATAACGTACGCCACGGCTTATGCCGCGATCTTGGCTTCAGCGATGATGACCGCAAAGAGAATATCCGCCGCGTCGGTGAAGTGGCAAAGCTGATGGTGGATGCCGGGCTGGTGGTGCTGACGGCGTTTATCTCTCCGCACCGCGCCGAGCGTCAGATGGTGCGTGAAATGCTGGGGGAAGGGCGCTTTATCGAGGTGTTCGTTGACACGCCGCTGGCGATTTGTGAAACGCGCGATCCAAAGGGGTTATACAAAAAAGCCCGTGCCGGAGAGCTGCGTAACTTCACCGGAATTGACGCGGTGTATGAAGCGCCAGAGCCTGCGGATATTCATCTTGATGGCGAACAATTGGTAACACAATTAACCGCTCAGCTATTAGACCTGCTGCGTCAGCGAGATATCATCAAATCCTGAGATGGCTATGGCCAACGCCCCCTGCGGGGGCGGTGATCGGGCGGCGACGGCGTAACAGGCTGAAGCCGCCCAGCTTCAACGGGATATTTATGCAAAACGTTACCCCCATGCTGGCACGAAAAGACGAACGCGAACGCGAAGAGCCCTCATGGTCTTTTCCCGGCGGTGTCGTGGGCTTTGTTTCCTGGTGGGTCGCGCTGGCGATACCTTTCCTGCTGTATGGTTCCAACACGCTGTTCTTCTTCCTCTACACCTGGCCTTTCTTCCTGGCGTTACTTCCGGTCTCGGTGCTGGTCGGTATTGCTACCAGCGTGCTGCTGCGCGGCCAGCTGCTGTGGACGATGCTGATCACCGCCCTGCTGGTGATTTGCCTGTTCTGGCTGCTGTTCACGCTGCTCAGCGGCTGGTAACCTCTCCTCGTTGATGAACAAACGCATCGCTGCGTTACAAAATTTTGCCGTCGACCTGCGGCTGCCGGGCTGTTTCTGGTGCTTTTTAACGCGTTTTTATGCCGTATTCTGAGAAAGTGGTTCTATTTCACCTGTAGTGTGGAGTCGTACCAAAAGTTATGGGATGATTGAGCCGTTTTTCAGGGGGCGGGGATGGGAAAACTTACGCTGCTGTTACTTGTACTACTTGGCTGGTTGCAATATTCGCTCTGGCTGGGCAAGAACGGCATTCATGACTATACGCGCGTTAATGAGGATGTTGCGGTGCAACAGGCGAATAACGCGAAGCTAAAAGCGCGCAACGATCAGCTGTTTGCCGAAATCGACGATCTTAACGGCGGTTCGGAAGCGATTGAGGAACGCGCACGCAATGAGCTGGGGATGATTAAACCCGGCGAGACTTTCTATCGCCTTGTGCCGGATCAAAACAGAAGAAACGCGCAGCAAGGTCGAACCGCTAACCAGTAACGATACTCATGACTCCTATCGTCTCCTTCCCGGATGTGATTGCCGTGGTTCCTGCGGCAGGCATCGGCAGCCGTATGCTGTCAGAATGCCCAAAACAGTATCTCACCATTGATGGAAAAACCCTGCTCGAGCATAGCCTGGATGCGTTACTGGCGCACCCGGCGGTAAAGCGCGTCATTGTTGCCCTGAGTCCGCTGGACAGCCATTTTTCTCAGCTGCCGGCTGCGCGGGATCCGCGCATCACTACCGTGATCGGCGGTGGCCAGCGTGCGGATTCGGTACTGGCCGGGCTTCAGGCGGCTGATGGCGCGGATTGGGTGCTGGTGCACGACGCAGCGCGCCCCTGTCTGCACCTCACTGACTTAACCCGCCTGCTGGCGATAACCGCGACCAGCCAGGTTGGTGGCATTCTTGCCGCGCCGGTGCGCGATACCATGAAGCGAGCCAGCCACGGACGCGCAGATATCGACCACACCGTCGATCGTGAAGCGCTGTGGCACGCACTGACCCCGCAGCTGTTTCCGCTCACCCTGCTGCGCGACTGCCTGCTGAAAGCGATTGAGGAAGGCGCCACCATCACCGATGAAGCCTCGGCGCTGGAATACTGTGGCTACCGTCCCGAACTGGTCAGCGGCCGCAGTGATAACCTGAAGGTGACGCGCCCGGAAGACCTCGCGCTGGCGCAATTCTATCTCACCCAAATACACAAAGATTAAGGAGTGCGCGTGATGCGTATCGGACACGGTTTTGATGTACATGCCTTTGGCGGCGAAGGCCCGCTGATTATTGGTGGCGTGCGTATCCCATATGAAAAAGGTTTACTGGCGCACTCCGACGGCGACGTGGCGCTGCACGCGCTGACGGATGCGCTGCTGGGGGCTGCTGCACTCGGCGACATCGGCAAACTGTTCCCTGACACCGATGATGCCTATAAAGGCGCCGACAGCCGCGAGCTGCTGCGCGAAGCGATGCGTCAGATCGCCAAAAAAGGTTATCGCGTGGGTAATGTCGACGTGACGATTATTGCTCAGGCGCCCAAAATGCTGCCGCACTCGCCGCAGATGCGCATCAATATCGCTGAAGATCTCGGGATCCATATGGATGAGGTCAACGTTAAGGCGACCACCACTGAAAAGCTCGGCTTCACCGGGCGCGGCGAGGGCATCGCCTGCGAAGCCGTTGCGCTGTTGATGAAGGCATAACGATGGATTTAACCACTCAGGGCTGGCTGTACGGCCAACCCACCGCCAGCGGCGTACTGAAAGCCAACGCCGAAGATTTCGTGGTGATTGAAGACCTTGGCTACGCGCCGGATGGTGACGGTGAACAGCTGCTGGTGCGCATTCGTAAAACCGGCTGCAACACCCGTTTCGTGGCGGAAGCGCTGGCAAAGTTTGCCGGGATCCACCCGCGGGACGTGAGCTTTGCCGGAATGAAAGATCGCCATGCGGTCACCGAGCAGTGGTTCTGCCTGCGTATTCCGGGCAAGGTCACGCCCGATCTCAGCACCTTTGAACTGAGCGGCGTGCAGGTGCTGGAAAGCGCCCGTCATCGCCGCAAGCTGCGTACCGGTGCGCTACAGGGCAATGCGTTTACGCTGATCCTGCGCCAGATCTCCGACCGCGCTGCGGTGGAGCAGCGCCTGCAACGGATCGCTGCGGGCGGCGTACCAAACTACTTTGGCAGCCAGCGTTTTGGTCATGAAGGCAATAACCTGACGATGGCCCAACGCTGGGCGGCGGATGAGATCAAAGTGCGCGAGCGTAATAAGCGAAGCTTTATTCTGTCGGCAGCGCGCAGTGCGATGTTTAATCAGGTGGTCAGCGATCGCCTGGCGCAGCAGGGCTCGCTGGGCAAAGTGTTAGCAGGTGATGCACTGCAGCTGACCGGGCGCGGTAGCTGGTTTGTGGCGGAAGCCGCAGAGCTGGAGAGCCTGCAGCAGCGCGTGGATAACAATGAGCTGCGCGTCACCGCACCGCTGCCGGGATCGGGCGAGTGGGGCACGCGTGAGGATGCGCTGGCCTTTGAGCAGAACAGCCTGGCAAGTGAAGCAGCGCTGATCGCGCTGATGGATCGTGAGCGCGTTGATGCGGCGCGCCGTGCGATGCTGGTTATCCCGCGTGATTTGCGCTGGGAGTGGCAGGATGATGCGACGCTGGAGATGAATTTCTGGCTACCGGCAGGCAGTTTTGCCACCAGCGTGGTGCGCGAACTGCTGCAGACGCAGAGCGCGCACGACGACGCCGACGAATAATCTGCCGGGTTACCGCTTCTGCGGTAACCCAATATTTCCCTTCTGTTTTTTTCTGCTGTTAATAACGAATCTAATAACTAAATTCAGCCAATTAAATATCAGGTAAGCACGGGTGTTTGTTATTTTACTGAATGATTTTATTCCGGCATAAAATGCGGTGTCTGTTTTTAATCCTATATTTAATCTTCAGTTGATGTAGTCTCATTTCCGTCAGGAATTAAGCGTCACGCATTAACAAATGGATAAATAATGATGCCAGGGATGAAATACATTTCAGCCGCAGCGGTGATGTGCCTGCTATTAGCCAATGCCGCATCGGCAAACCTGCCCGCGCTTTCGCAGGAGATTATCGAACAGCAGCAAAAGGCGCGGCTGGAGCAGGCACAGCAGCAGCGTGAAGCGCTGCTGACGCCTCAGAATATTCCCTTATTACCTGCCATTGCGGATAAGGACAGCGGCAGCTGCCAGTACATCACGCGGATTAAATTTATCCGGGCTAACAGCCTGTCGGAAAAAGATAAAGCCGCGCTGGTGCGCCCCTTTGTTGGGCGCTGCCTGACGATGAGCAATATTATGCAGCTGCAACGTGCCGCAACCAATCGCTATATCCAGCGCGGTTTCATCACCTCACATATTTGGCTGTCTCCGCAGGATCTGACGCACGGAACGCTGGCTCTCACCGCCAGTGAAGGGCGGGTTGAGTCTATCACCCTGGGGGGAGATCGCCCGCTGATGCTTAACAGTGCTTTTCCGCACCTGATCGGACGCGTTCTGAACCTGCGCGATCTTGAGCAGGGGCTTGAGCATCTTAACCGCCTGCGTTCGCAGCAGGTCACCATTGATATTCAGCCGGGAACCCGCGCCGGCTATTCCGCCGTGGTATTGCATCGTGATAACAGCAGGCTGCCGCTGCAGGCTGAACTGGGCATCGACAATAGCGGACAGAAAAGCACCGGACGCGGCCAGCTCAACGCCAGCGCCTCGCTGGATAACCTGCTGCGGCTGGCCGACCGCTGGCTGATTTCAGCCAGCCATAACAGCGACTTTGCCAGCAGTTACCACAGCCGGGCAGTTAACGGGGCGCTGACGTTGCCGTGGGGCTGGTGGCTGCTGAGCGTGCAGGGCGGGTGGAGCGAGCAGCTACAGACGATCCATGCCCGCAGCGGTAGCTGGGACTACCGGGGGAAGAGTGTCAGCCAGCGGCTCAATCTGAGCCGCATGCTGTGGCGAAATGACCGGAGCAGACTGGCTGCCGATGTGGGGCTGAACCGCCGACGGATCACCAACCGTCTGGCGGGTGAAAAGCTGCACGTCAGCAGCCCCAGGCTCAGCGTGCTACAGCTTGGCGCCAGTTTCTCCACGCAGCTGGCGGGCGGCTACCTGACGAGCAATCCACAGGTGGATCGCGGGATAGTGCTGTCCGCTGAGGGAAAGGGCGCTGCGCAGGCGCAGGGAGGTCCGCGCAGAACCTTTACTAAATACAGCCTGAATACCAGCTATCTGTACCCGCTCAGCGAACGTCTCTCCTGGCTGACTTCTGCCTATGGGCAAGCTACGGCGGACAACCTGCACGCCAGTGAACGGCTCTCCGTGTGCGGGCAGTATTCGGTGCGCGGGTACAAAGATCGGTATCTCAGCGGTAATCGTGGCCTGTACTGGCGTAACGAACTGAACTGGCAGTTAGGCAGCCTGCCCTCGGTGGGCAGCATCAGCATCACGGCGGCGCTGGATGGCGGCTGGCTGGATGGAGAACGAGGAAACATTAGCGGTGGCAAGCTTGGCGGTAGCGCGCTGGGAATAGCGGCCGAGGGACGCGGGTTCAGCCAGTCGCTCAGCGCGGCAAAGCCGCTGGCCCATCCGCGTGGACTGCACCCGGACAGCTGGGTGATGTACTGGCAAGTGGGCGTTCGCCTGTAGCCTGCTGTTATCACGGGCCTGTCGGCCCACCCTTCAAAGGACTGAATCATGAATAAACACACTCATCCGCTGGCGCGCGGCGTCAGCTACCTGCTGATAGTTTTGACAGCGCTACAGCCTGCGCTGGCGGGAGGGATCACCGCCAGCCAGGCGGCAACCCAGGTACAGCAGGGAACGGTGCCGGTGGTGACGATTGCCCCGCCAAATGCCGCCGGGATCTCACATAACCGCTATGCCGACTTCAATATCGCCCAACCCGGCGCCGTGCTGAACAACTCGACCGTGGCAGGGCAATCCGCGTTAGCCGGGGCGCTTGACGCCAACGCCAGCCTGCAGGGAAAGGCGGCGCAGCTGATCATCAATGAAGTGACCGGCAGCAGCCGTTCTGAGCTGCAGGGCCAGCTGGAGGTGTTTGGTCAGCGGGCAGACGTGATGATCGCTAACCCCAATGGTATCAATTGCGATGGCTGCGGAGCGATCAACAGTGCAGGGCTGACGCTGACCACCGGAAAACCGCAGCTTGATGCGCAGGGTATGCTCCACGCGCTGGAGGTGACTCAGGGCACGGTATCCATCGGTCCCGGCGGCCTGAACGGCAGCGGGCAGGACTATGTGGAGATCCTCAGCCGGGCCTGCGAGCTGAACGGCAGGATCACCGCCCGCAGCCTGGCGCTGACCCAGGGAGCCAACCGTATTGATTATCATCAGGGGCGGGTAGAGCCGATTGCCGGGGTGGGGGCGGCCCCGCAGCTGGCGGTGGATACCAAAGCGCTCGGCGGTATGTATGCCAGTAAAATTCGCCTGCTTGGCACCGAGCAGGGCGTGGGGGTTAACCTTAGCCACATAACCAGCGACCAGCAGTCGATCGTGCTCAGCGCCAACGGCAAGCTGCAGCTGGCTGATATCAATGCGAAAACCGACCTTAACGCCAGCGGCCGCGAAATCAGCGTTGCCGCCGGGAACAGGCTGAACGCGGGTAACGATATGACCCTGAGCGCGGATGCGCTGACGAATCAGGGCTCGGTTGTGGCCGCGAAAGATATGCGCATTTTCAGTGAGCGTATCAGCAACACAGGCAGCCGCGCGCGGCTTGAGGCTGGTAACAACCTGTGGCTGCAAAAGGATGCGCAGGGTGCGAAGGCGCTGCTGGTTGAAAACCGTTCGGGGACCATCACCACCGGCAGCGGCGACATGGTGATCCGCACCGAGAAACTGAACAATCTGCGCGATCGCCTGGTGTTGGGTACCCGACAAGGGGAGCATGATGAAACGGGCACCTTTCTTTATGACGACGCGTTTAATGCCGCTAAGTATCCGGATGTCAGCAAACGCCCCAAAAGCAATGCGGTAAGAGAGAGATTTCTCCGGTGGTGGGGGCCGGGCACCCTGTTTGAGCGGGCTATCATTCGTTATTTCGCTGACGTCTGGGTGAACAATGAGAGCACCGAATATTTTTCCCTCACCAGCGAGCAGCCAGGGGTAATTGCCTCCGGCCATCATCTCTACGCCAGCGCCGGTGAGCTGACCAATGCCGCCAGCAGCATCAGCTCAGGCGGCAAGATGGTCCTCACCGGTAACCATCTCGAGGTGCTGAGCTATGACGGCGGGATAAAAAAAGATTTCTCGATTTACCGGCGTGATGTTGCAGCTGACGGAGAGTACGAGCGCAGAAATCTGAGGGGTTACAACAATTTTTTTAAAACGGCAACCCAGGGCGTGGCACTGGAAACCGGAGAAACGCTCAACTCACGCCTGAGCGCAGAAGGCGATCTGGTGGCTGATTTTAGCGACAGCATCAGCGCCAGCCTGCCGCTACCGTTCGCGCCAACGGAAAAAACCGAGCTGACATCGGCACTGCGTCCGGACACCTTCAGCGCCCGTAACATTCTGCTGCATGCGGGGCGTATCACCAGCAATGACGGCATGACTGCCAGCGGCAATATGACCTTGATCGCTGACGACGCCATCCTCAATCAACGGGGATCGCTGACGGCCGGTGGTAACCTGTCGCTGACGGCGATTAACGACATTGAAAATATTCAGGGCAACCTGTGGGGAGAGAGCGTTGAACTGCTCAGCCGCCAGGGCAGCATCCTCTCCTCCACGCCGGACCAGCCACGCGCCTTCTCCGCCGATCGTATGCAGCTGTTTTCCACTATCAACGCCGGGGCGCTGGCAATCAGTGCCGGAAAGCATATCGCGCTGAACGACACCGAGCTGCAGGTGCAGCACAGCATCAGCGCAAACAGCGGTGGCGACCTGACGATTGCGGCCAGTGACCGGCTGCTGACCCCCCCTGATTTTCTCAAGGCCGGATCAACCCTGACCGCGTTCGAGCATTACAACCGGGCGCTGCTGATCCCTGGCCGGGCGGCGGTGGACGGGGAGATATCGCTGACGGCAGGTGGGGAGATGGCATTGAACGGCGTGGGGCTGCGTGCCGGAAAGGGCATTCTTCTCTCTGCGGGCCAGAGCATTTCTCTTAGCCCTCGCACAATTTCACAGCAGAACCGCTTGCTGGATAAATGGCTCACCGTAGAAAGCCATGCAAAATATTTTCCGTCGTGGCGAGCCCCCGAACTGCGAGCCAGCCTGAACAGCGGTGCAGATCTGCAAATCCATGCCGCAGCGGATATCACTGCGCAGGGGGCACAGCTGACCAGCGTCGGAACCACCACGCTGTACGCCGGGCGCGATCTGCTGCTGGGTGCACAGGCCTATTCGTTTATCGATGCCTCAAACGATAATAACAAAGATGAACGCCAGCTGGTGGCAGACATTCAGGCAGGGAAAAACCTGACGCTGGCCGCTAACGGCAGCCTTATCACACAAGGCAGCAGTGTGAGCGCGGGCGGGGATTTAACCGCGACTGCGGGCGGCAATATGCGTTTCGAATCGGTGGCTAACCGTATCTACCGCGAGCTGAGCAACGGTTATAGCGAAACCCTAAGCCAGCAGGGAACCGCACTGACCAGCGGTGGGGTGCTGACGCTGATTGGCAGCGGCAGCATTCTGTTCCAGGCCACCCGGCTGCTGGCACAGCGCAGCCTCGACGTTGCCGCGCAAGGGGGATATCTCTATGCCCAGGCGATGGAAGAGAGCAGCAGCTATGAGAAAAAAACCACCAAACGCAAGTGGTGGGGCAAGAAAACGACCATCAGGCAAACCGGCCGTACGGTAACGAATAAAGTCACCGCCTTCACCGCTGGGGAGGATATCAGCCTGCTGAGCGGCGAAGACAGTACCTTTGAGGCCAGCAAAATCAATGCGGGCAGAAATGCCAGCCTGATTAGCCAGCGCGGTCAGGTCAACTTTCGTGCGGTAAACAACAGCGCCTTCGAGCAGACCGTTACCACCTCTAAAGGCTTCTTCATCAGGCAGGCAAACCGCGGCTATAAAGCCAGCAGCTGGGTGCTTCCCACGGTGCATTTTGGGGGTGCGCTGACGATCGAAGCGGCAGAAGGCATCAGTGCTGATGTCAAAGCTCAGAACCGCCAGCAGTTACAGGCCACGCTGGCGGTTCTGGGTAATGCGCCGGGTAACGAATGGCTTAACGCACTGAACACCCGGACTGATGTGCAGTGGAAGCCGGTTCAGGATGCTTACGAAAACTGGGATTACCACCACCAGAGCCTGAACCCGGCCGTGGCGGCGGTGATCGCTATTGCCGCTGCCGCCGTCACGGCAGGTAGCGGGCTGGCGGCAACGGCCGGCAGTGCAGCCGCCGGTAGTACGGGGGGAATGACCGGCACGGCTGCCTTCGGTGGCGGTTACTCGGGGATGATGGCGCTCACTTCTCAGGCGGCAGTGGCGCTGGTGGAAAACCAGGGTGACCTGTCTAAAACTCTTAAGGCGCTGGGGAGCCGTGAATCGGTGAAATCTCTGGCCACCTCCATGGCGGTGGGTGGCGCGCTGGCCGGTTTCGACCGGGTGCTGGATATTCAGGCGGTGAATCCGG